>FUFK010038045.1_pt1 | contig 206440 bp, 214 predicted proteins | sample 1021851 | NCBI WGS metagenome assembly FUFK01 (sample SAMEA51879418, study PRJEB19060) | metagenome | reverse complement strand
CCAAGAAAAGTGAAAATACAGGCATTAAGTTTCCACCGTAATGTGAAATAGTGAATGGTTGCAAAAATAAGGTTACTTATAAAAGCTCCAATCCAAAAGAAACTGATACTTGTAAAATCCGAAGTAATTAATAGAGGTAAAGAAAGCCTGAAAGCAATTTCTTCGACTACAGAAATCATGAAGAGATATCCAACCCAGATTAATTGACGAAGATCTATTTCTCTTCTTGTATATTTAAGAAACCCAAAGATAAAAGTTGCAACTACCAAACTCCAAAGAAGATATTTCGAAGGATTTCTAAATAAATTATCCAGTGAAGATAATAGGGCAGTTTGAATGGATGGTAACAAAAGACAAATAATCGCTATCGAAGCCATGGTTAAGCCATGTCTCACAAGTACTTGACGAAATTTAGATATGTAAGTTTCTGGACTTACACTGCCTCTTTGCAGTCTACCCGCTGGAATCGGGCTTGATGATTCATTCATTGTCTAAAAAAATTTAGTATGGAGAATTATGTTTTCGATTCTTCCTCATCCATTTCCTTCCATACCGAATCCAAGACATTGCTGGCAGTAACTGAGTTAGGCCAACCAGCATAATGCGCCAGATGAAAAATAATCTCTTCCAATTTTTCTTTGGAGAAACCTAAATTTCTAGCACCCCTGAAATGAAGCCTTAATTCGTTTTCTCTGTTTAAAGAAATCAAACTAGCCACTGTAATCAGACTTCGTTCTTCTATCTCCAGTCCTGGCCTCGTCCAAACCCCACCAAAAAGGGTTTCAATTGTATGCTGCCTGAAATCATCGGAAATGGCTGAGCCTGCATGGGATAAGAAATTTAATTTTTCGACCACTTCCATTCCTGCTTTTAATTTTTTTTCATCGCTTTCATAAGACATATCTTTTCTCCTGTAACTAAGACTTAATATTTTATTCTAAATTGAATAGAGACTATCAGTGAATCTCAAAAACTGAATTAGTCGTTGGAGTGTAATTCTTCGTTGAGCTCTATGACTTTTTTATTCGGGCGACATTGAATGGCACCTGTTAGTGAATTCCTAATAAACAAAAGATCGGATTTAGAAGCAAGTTCAGACGCTTTCATTGTTTCAGAAATCTCTCCTTTGTCATCGATAACTTCTACTTTTGAAGAAGCTGTCAGATAAAGTCCAGCCTCGACTGTGCATCTATCCCCTAAAGGAATACCCAAACCGGAATTGGCACCAAGCAGACAATTTTTTCCAAGAGAAATTCNGACATCGTTNCCACCGGATAANGTNCCCATAGTTGATGCNCCACCACCAATATCGGTTTTATCNCCAATCACAACNCCTTGAGAAATTCTGCCTTCGATCATTGCTTCGCCCAAAGAACCGGCATTAAAGTTCACAAAGCCCTCGTGCATGATCGTTGTTCCGGATCCTAGATAAGCTCCCAATCTCACGCGATTGGCATCGGCAATTCTGACATCGGATAAAGTAACGTAATCGGTCATACGCGGAAATTTATCAATGCTGTGGACCAAGATATGTCGGTTCTCTTTTCTTGCCTCAAGTTGCGCTTTTTTGAAATCNGCAATNGAGAAGGGACCTTCNGAAGTCCAAACNACATTTTGTAAAATTCCAAAAATACCATCCAAATTGGTTTCGTTTGGTTTGACTAAGCGATAAGAAAGNAAATGCAGTTTCAAATAGGCTTCGGGTACAGAAGTAGGGGCTTTGTCATCACTGACAGAGACTTTTTCAAAAGCAGCATCGGATGACTCAAGATCTTCAGCGGAAATATTTTCCTCGGCAAAAAACATTTCGATCCAGTCACCGTCAGTGTTTTTTGTGCCAATGCCTAAGCCAGTCCAATTACTCATTATCTAAAACCTTTTTTATGCTCGTTAATGCTTTTGTTGTTGATTCTATATCATGCACCAAAGCAATTCTTAAATATTGCTCTGCAGGATTTTGTCCATTGTCTTCAGCGCCTAAATATTTACCTGGTAATACTATGACTTGNTCTTCGTCGTAAAGTTTTTTGGTAAAAGCTTCGGCATCCTTAACTTTCAACCAAAGATAGAAAGCTCCATCTGGGGTNAAAGAGTCTTTGGCTAAAATTTCTTCAGCCAATTTAAATTTTTCTGCATAGGCGGCTCGATTGTCTTCAACGNTTTGGTCGTCTGCCCAAGCCAAAGTACTCGCATTTTGAATGGGCAAGGGGACGCTGACACCATGAAACATGCGATATTTTGAGAAGGCAGCAATGATACTGGCGTCTCCCGTAGCACAACCGGACCTAAAGCCAGGTAAGTTGGAACGCTTTGAAAGACTGTGCAGCGCTAAAACATTCTCCAANTTACCNTTTACTTCCATGGCAGCTTCCAAAAGNGAAGTNGGTTTTTCACCAAAATAGATATCTATGTAGCATTCATCGCTTAAAACTTTAAAACCAAATTCTTTGGAGAGCTTTACNACCTTACAAAGTTCGTCTTTAGTCATTACTTTGCCGGTAGGATTGGANGGCGANCAGAGNACAAGCAGCTGACATTTCTCCCAAACTTCTTGCGCGACATTTTCCAAATCCATTTGGAAATTATTTTCTTCANAGCAATTTAAAAAATGAGGTTTGGCTCCTGCAAACAAAGTCGCGCCACCGTAAATTTGATAATAAGGGTTTGGCATACAAACATAAGGTGTTTCATTTACTGTTTCTCTATTGACCATGGTTTGAATGGCAGAGAACGTACCTTCTCTTGTGCCGCCAACCAAAAAGATTTCTTCATCTTTTACATTTTTTAGACTGAAATTGTTGGCTAGGTAATTTTGGTAGCTTTTTTTCAGCTCAGGCACCATCGCCATTGGAGGGTAGTGACTGAATAATTCTTTGTTCTGATTGATGGCGTCTAAAATTTTTGGACTGGCCGGATGCTTTGGCTCGCCAATGGATAAATTGATCTCCGCTGGCGATCTTTTCGGGCTAATGAGTTTTCTCAATCTTTCAAAGGGATAAGATTGAATCTCAGCAATTAAATTATTCATAGCCTAAAAACTTTCTTCACTTCTTTTGGTAAGAACTTCAAAGCCGTCTTGAGTCACCAGGATGGTGTGTTCCCATTGGGCAGATAATCTGCCATCTGCAGTCTCGACCGTCCATCCATCGGTTTTGGACAGCTTAGTTTTGTAAGTGCCCAAATTGATCATGGGTTCGATGGTAAAGCACATGCCTTCTTGTAAGGACATACCGGTATTGGGTTGGCCATAATGCAAAACTTGCGGATCTTCATGGAAGACTTTGCCAATGCCATGTCCGCAGTACTCTCTAACAACTGAATAATGATTACCCTCGGCATGGACTTGAATGGCATGACCAATGTCACCCAATCTAGCTCCAGGCTTAACTTGTTCAATACCGCGATAAAGGCATTCTTGAGTGATATCAACCAAGCGTTGAGCGTGCGGTTGGGCTTTGCCAACCATGAACATTTTGCTGGTATCGCCGTGGTAGCCATCTTTGATGACGGTGACATCGATATTTATTATGTCGTTGCTTTTGAGAATTCTATTTTCAGTTGGAATACCATGACAAACCACTTGATTGATTGAGGTGCAAATCGATTTTGGAAAACCTTTGTAGTTTAAAGGTGCTGGGATGCAATCGATCTCATCTACGATGTAGTCGTGACAAATTTTATCCAATTCACCGGTGGAAATTCCTGGCTTTACATGCTCACCGATCATCTCCAAAGTCTGAGCAGCAAGCTTGCCTGCTAGCTTCATACCTTTTATATCTTCCGAATTTTTAATCATAAGTTAAATTTTTAATGGACTTTACAGAGTTATTTCATTAGAGTCACATTCTAATGCAAACGGCATTAGATTTTAAAACGCGATCCATAGTTTCTACTTTGTTCGCGTTTTTTTTTACCCATTTGAAGCAGGTGTTTCATGAGAGCTAAACCTGCTCAGCTCATCCTAAAATCAGGTGAAATCTTCGATGGCGAAGCATTTGGTTACACCAAAGAAAAGGTCGGCGAGCTGGTTTTCAATACTTCAATGACGGGCTATCAAGAAATCATCACCGATTTGTCTTATACCGATCAACTCATTTGTTTTACTTATCCGCATATTGGAAACGTCGGTACCAATATCGATGATCACGAATCAGTAGTTGGCGGCGCGAGTGGTGTGGTAATCAGAGATCTCACGAGAGTTGAGAGCAATTGGAGAAATGAACTTTCTTTGGCTGATTTTTTAAAGGCCAATAAAGTGCCAGGTATAAAAAACATTGATACCAGAAAGTTAACCAGAGTTTTGAGAAACAAAGGTTCTCAACCGGCCTTTATTTCCTATAAGAAAAAAACCAAAAAAGACATTGAAAAATTGTTTGCAAGATTTGGCAGCCTCAAAGGCAAAGATTTGGCTTCCAAGGTAACGACCGCAAAATCTTACTTGTGGAAAAAGCCAAGTTACGGCACAAAGAAGCCAAAACTGAAATACAAAATCATCGCTCTTGATTTTGGCGTCAAACACAACATTCTCCGTTTGTTGGTGGATCGCGAATGCGAGGTAGAGGTTATGCCGGCCAACACCGACTTTGAAACCATTCTTGGTAAAAAACCAGATGGCGTATTTTTATCCAATGGCCCTGGAGATCCAGAACCTTGTCATCAACCAATAGAAACGATTTCAAGATTGATTAGAGAAACAAAAATTCCTCTGTTTGGTATTTGTTTGGGTCACCAACTTTTAGGTTTAGCGTTGGGTATGAAAACTGAAAAAATGAAATTCGGTCACCACGGCGCCAATCATCCTGTAAAAAATCTCATCACCAACGAAGTGGCAATAACCAGTCAAAACCATGGCTTTACGATTTCAGAAAAGTCCTTATCAAAAGATATTTCTATTACCCACCGATCTTTATTCGATGGTTCCATTCAAGGAATTTCTTTTCAGAAAAATCGCGTGTTTGGTTTTCAAGGTCATCCAGAAGCAAGTCCAGGACCGCAAGAGTTGCAATCGCTCTTTGATACTTTCATCGCTCAGGTAAACAAATATGCCAAAAAGAACTGATATCAAATCTGTTTTGATCATTGGCGCAGGGCCAATCATCATTGGTCAAGCTTGTGAATTTGATTATTCTGGAGTTCAGGCTTGTAAAGCTTTAAGAGAAGAAGGTTACAAAGTCATCTTGGTCAATTCCAATCCAGCAACAATAATGACCGATCCTGGCTTAGCAGACGCTACCTACATTGAACCCATTACATGGCAATCTTTGGAAAAGATTATCAAGATCGAAAAACCCGATGCAATTTTACCGACCATGGGCGGTCAAACCGGACTGAACGTAGCTCTGGATCTCAATAAAAAAGGAATTCTTAAAAAATACAACATTGAATTGATTGGTGCTACCAAAGAAGCGATCGATAAAGCCGAAGATCGAGAACTCTTTGCTGCAGCAATGGAAAAAATTGGCCTTAAAGTACCTCTAGCTAAACTGGCTCATAACATTGAAGAGTGTTGGGAAGTGCAACAACTGGTTGGCTATCCATGCATCATTAGACCCAACTTTACTTTGGGTGGTTCTGGTGGAGGAATTGCCTACAACAGCGATGAGTTTGAAGAGATTTGTCACAGAGGCTTGGATTTATCACCAACTTCAGAGCTTTATATTGATAAGTACCTTGCAGGNTGGAAAGANTATGAGATGGAAGTTGTTAGAGATAAGGCCGATAACTGCATCATTATTTGTTCCATTGAAAATTTCGATCCCATGGGTGTTCACACTGGGGATTCGATTACTGTAGCTCCAGCACAAACCTTGACCGACAAGGAATACCAAATGATGCGAAATGCCTCAATGGCTATCTTAAGAGAAATTGGAGTAGAGACCGGAGGATCTAACGTTCAGTTTGCCATCAACCCAGAAGATGGAGAGATGGTCGTGATTGAAATGAATCCGAGAGTTTCCAGATCTTCTGCATTAGCTTCCAAAGCAACAGGTTTTCCAATTGCCAAGATAGCAGCAAAACTGGCCGTAGGTTTCACTTTGGACGAATTGCAAAACGATATCAGCAAAGATTCCATACCAGCTTCTTTCGAGCCAACAATTGATTATGTAGTCACAAAAATTCCAAGATTTAATTTTGAAAAATTTGCAGGCGCCAATCCTACTTTGACTTCACAAATGAAATCGGTTGGAGAAGTTATGGCCATTGGTTCCAACTTTAAAGAATCGTTACAAAAAGCGATGCGTGGTTTGGAAATTGGCTCTTCAGGTTTCGAATCACCTGAACAAGCGAAAAACATCAAAGCCATCAAGCCGAGACTGATTACCCCGACTCCAGAGAGACTTTGGTTTATTGGAGAGGCTTTTAGAAAAGGGATGGATATCAATGAAATCCAAGCTTTTACTGGCATTGATCTTTGGTTTCTAAAAGAAGTCCAAGAAATCATTAATTACGAAAAAATCATCAAATCCAAAAAATTCTTCTCTTCTAGAGATTTATTCCTTGAAGCCAAAAAAATTGGTTTTTCAGATAAAAGAATTGCGGAGTTAACCGGCAAGTCTGAAAAAGACATTCGAGCGAAGAGAAAAAGATTAAAAATCAACCCGGTCTTCAAAAGAGTAGACACTTGCGCTGCTGAGTTTGAAACTTCAACGGCATACATGTACTCAACTTATCAAGACGAGTGTGAATCCAACCCTACCAAGAAGAAAAAAATCATGGTCCTTGGGGGCGGTCCCAACAGAATCGGCCAAGGAATAGAATTTGACTACTGCTGTGTGCATGCAGCACAAGTTTTAAAAGAGGAGGGGTTCGAAACCATCATGGTGAATTGCAATCCAGAGACGGTTTCTACCGATTACGATACTTCCGATAGGCTTTATTTTGAGCCAATAACTTTAGAAGACGTCTTAGAAATTTACGAAGTGGAAAAACCCAAAGGTCTGATCATTCAATACGGCGGACAAACGCCACTCAAACTTGCCAAAGACTTAGAAAAAAATGGCGTTCCAATTTTGGGTACTTCTCCCGATCAAATCGATTTATCTGAAGATCGTTCTAGATTTCAAAAATTTGTAAAAGAAAACAAATTACTTCAGCCAGCCAATGGCATGGCATCGAACAATGCCCAAGCGATTAAAATTGCCAATCGTATTGGTTATCCAGTCGTCGTAAGGCCTTCTTATGTTTTAGGTGGACGAGCCATGGAAATTGTCTACGATGATGAGGATTTAAAAAAATACTTAACCGAAGCTCTGGACGTTGATACAAAAAATCCAGTTTTGATCGACAAGTTCTTAGACTTAGCGATTGAGTTTGATGTTGAAGCAATAAGCGACGGCAAAACTCATATTATTTGTGGTGTACTTCAACACATCGAGCAGGCAGGAGTACATTCCGGAGATTCGGCTTGTTCCATTCCTCCTTACAGCATTAATAAAAAACTGCTTGCAGAAATTGAAGCCACGGCAATCAAAGTCATCAAGAACATGAAAATTTCTGGTTTGGTCAATATCCAACTGGCCTATGTGAATGAAAAAATATATCTTTTGGAAGTCAACCCTAGAGCCTCCCGAACCATTCCTTTTGTTTCAAAAGCTATCGGCTCTCCATTGGCGAAAATTGCCGCTCAAGTAATGTCCGGCAAAAGTTTAAAAAATTTAGGGATCACTAAATTTAAAAAACCCAAATTTTATTCGGTAAAAGAGGCAGTACTTCCTTTTGAAAAATTCCAAGCAGTTGATCCTATTCTAGGTCCAGAAATGCGATCTACTGGTGAGGTCATGGGAATAGCGCCTTCATTTGTTGAAGCATTTGAAAAAGCTGAAATAGCTGCCGGAGTATCGATACCTTTGAAGGGATCTGCGTTCTTAAGTGTCAGAAATACAGACAAAACTTATTTGGAAGAACTTGCCAAAAGTTTAACCAATTCAGGCTTTAAGTTAGTAGCTACCCGAGGAACTGCAAGAGATCTGGAAAACATGGGCTTTAAAGTAAAGAAAATAAATAAAGTATTGGAAGGCAGGCCACACATCGTTGATTTGATGAAAAATAAAGAAATCAGCCTTGTGGTCAATACCACCGAAGGCAGAGAATCAATTACCGATTCTGCATCAATTAGAAGAACCGCTTTGGATCAGAAAATTTGTAGTTCAACCACTATTGAAGGTGCGAGAGCGATATGCAAGGTAATAGAAAATCAGGTTGATTGGAGGGTAAAAAAACTTCAAGATATCCATTGAGGATATGACTGACAAAGCCCCAATGACCGTAGAAGGCGAGAAAGCCTTGCGCGCAGAACACGAACATCTTACAAAAAACGTAAGAATCCAATTATCCAAAGAAATCGCTGCAGCCAGAGAGCTTGGCGATTTGAAGGAAAATGCCGAATACCACGCAGCCAAAGAACAACAAGGGCTGACAGAAGCAAGAATCAGAGAGATAGAGTCTAAATTAACGAATTCACAGGTTATAGACGTAACTGCTATAGCGCCTTCCGGCAAAGTAATTTTTGGCGTCACATTGGATCTTTATGATTTGGGAAAAGATGAAGAAGTGATTTTCAAAATTGTTGGCGAAGATGAAGCAAATGTAAATGAGGGCAAAATCTCTTTCTCTTCTCCTTTAGCTAGAGCGCTTATAGGTAAGGGTGAGGGAGATATTGTTAAGTTTGAAAGCCCAGCCGGTCCTCAAGAATACGAAATAGTAGCTATTAAGCACATTTGATTTGAGCAAAAATCCCAACTATACCGGTGGAGAAAGGTTCAATAAGCTTTCAAAAAAAGACGGCTATCGATCAAGAGCAGCCTATAAATTAAAGCAGATCAACAAGTCGCACAATTTAATTAAACAAAATCAAAATATTTTGGATATCGGCTGCGCCCCAGGCAGTTGGATTCAAGTGGTAAAAGAGCTTACAAAAGGAAAATCCTCAATTACAGGCATAGATATACTTTCCATGGCTAAAATCGAGGGAATAACCTTTCTGCAAAAGGATTTATTGGAAGTTAACGACGATGACCTGAATGACCATTTTGACCTTGTTTTATCTGATATTGCCCCCAATATAAGTGGTATAAGTATTACCGACTCTGAAAATATGATTGAACTTTTGAATATAGAGATATATCTAATAAATAAATATCTTGTAAAAGGAGGTTCTTTTCTAGCAAAATGTTTTCAAGGTAGTTCTTTTGATCATCTAAAAGAATTTATGAAAGAAAACTTCAAAGAGGTAGTAAGAATTAAACCAGAAGCATCCAGAACAAGTTCAAAGGAATGTTATTTATTAGGAAAATTTAAAAAGTAAGAATTATGTCGCAATTAATGAGAAATATTTTAGTTTGGCTCGCAATCTCAGGTATCACCTTTGTTGCTATCCAAAACATTTACAACCAAAGCCCTTCACAGAATATGAACTATTCTGAATTTGTCTCTTTAGTAAACAAAGATCAGATTTCCCAAGTATCTTTTAAAGGAGATGGTTATACCATCGAAGGGATCACTCAAGAAGGAAATTCTTTCACAACAACTCGTCCTATATACGTTCAAGACGATCAGTTAATGACTGATCTATTTGAGCACAGAGTCGAGGTTTTAGGTGAAGAACCTCAAAGAGAAAGCATTTGGACACAACTTTTGGTTGCTAGTTTTCCAATTCTCATAATTTTAGCCATCTTCTTTTTCTTCATGCGTCAAATGCAAGGAGGCATGGGAGGTCGTGGTGGCCCAATGTCATTTGGCAAAAGCAAAGCAAGAATGTTGGAAGGCGGGAAGGTCAAAACAACATTTAGAGATGTAGCAGGAGTAGAAGAAGCAAAAGAAGAAGTTCAAGAACTGGTAGATTTTTTAAGAGATCCTTCAAAATTTCAAAAATTAGGCGGAAAAATTCCTCGAGGAATTTTAATGGTTGGTTCTCCTGGAACAGGTAAGACCTTGCTTGCAAGAGCAATAGCTGGAGAAGCCAAAGTGCCATTTTTTACAATTTCAGGTTCTGATTTTGTAGAAATGTTTGTCGGTGTTGGAGCATCTAGAGTTAGAGATATGTTCGAACAAGCTAAACGTCAAGCACCTTGTATTGTATTCATTGATGAGATTGATGCAGTAGGTCGTCACAGAGGAGCAGGCTTGGGCGGTGGTCATGATGAAAGGGAGCAAACACTCAACCAGCTCTTAGTAGAGATGGATGGATTTGAAGCTAATGAAGGAATTATCATCATCGCTGCTACCAACAGACCAGACGTTTTAGATCCCGCTTTATTAAGACCCGGAAGATTTGACCGTCAGGTTGTTGTACCTCTTCCAGACATCAAGGGTAGAGAACAAATTCTTAATGTGCATGTTCGAAAAGTCCCAATTGATAAGGATGTTGAAACTTCTTACATTGCAAGAGGAACGCCAGGCTTTTCAGGTGCCGATTTAGCTAACTTAGTTAATGAGGCTGCTCTGTTTGCTGCTCGATCCGGCAAAAAGAAAGTCTCCATGGAAGAATTAGAACTTGCTAAAGACAAAGTAATGATGGGTGCCGAGAGACGTAGCATGGTAATGAGCTTGGATGAAAAAACAAAAACAGCTTATCACGAGGCAGGTCACACCATTGTTGGTAGAGCTTTAGAGCACCACGATCCGGTTTATAAAGTTTCAATTATTCCGCGCGGAAGGGCTCTCGGAGTAACCGTTTTTCTTCCTGAAGAAGATAAATATAGTTACAGCAAAGAATCTATATTAGACAGAATCTGTGGATTATTTGGAGGTAGAATTGCCGAAGAACTAATTTACGGCGAAGGCGGAGTAACGACCGGAGCATCTAACGACATAGAACGAGCAACAGAACTTGCAAGAAATATGGTCACCAAATGGGGTTTGTCAGAAAAGCTGGGCCCTATCAAATATGACGAAGAGGGTGATGAGCCTTTTCTTGGAAGAAGTGCAGGTTCAAAATCAACGTCTGTTTCAGATAAAACTGCAAACTTAATTGATGAAGAGTCAAAAAAAATCATCGATACGTGTTACAAGAAAGCTACTAAGGTTTTGAAAGACAATTTGGATAAGCTTCACATGATGGCTGAATCACTTGTAGAGCTTGAAACCCTAACCAGCGATCAGATTGATGACATCATGGCTGGAGCTAAGCCAAGAAGTAATGATGACGATGATATTTCTTCTGATAAAGATAATAAAAAAGGAGAAGAACCTCCAATTAAGGATCCAGCAGAACAAGTCTAAAGCTTCTTAACATGCTCTTTCCAAAAAAAGAGTTAGACCTTTCTACCCCAAAAGTCATGGGGGTATTAAACCTAACACCTGACTCTTTTTTTGATGGTGGCAAATTTCTAAGAAAAGACAATACTTTTGATGAATCAAAGGTATTCAATTCAATTGAATCAATGATTGAGGATGGTGCTGATTTTATTGACATCGGAGCTCATAGTACAAAACCTGGATTTACCAAAATATCTCCTCAAGAAGAACTTGACCGAATAGGATTTGTTTTTGGAAAGTTAAAAGATTATCCGATACTTTTTTCAATTGACTCATTTAATTTTGCAGTAATCAAAGAAGCCATATTGAATAAAATTGATTTAGTAAATAATGTTTTTTCATTTGAAGACGAAGAAAGTTTTAATTTAGTCTGCAAAGAAAATATACCTGTGTGTATTTGTCATCAAGGCAATCCTGAAAACAAAAAAGATATATTTGATCAAATAGAACATTTTTTCTCTGAAATCGAAGTCAAATTTAAGAAAGGAAACTTTAATTTAAAAAATTTGATTTTTGATCCTGGTTTTGGATATGGAAAAACACCTTTTCAGAATTTAAAAATTTTATCTAATTTAGAGAAAATAAAAAAAGATAGAGTTTTGTTGGCTGGCTTGTCGCAAAAGAAATTTTTGAAACTACTTTTTGAAACTAAGGAAAATCATCTAAACGAACAAAGCTTAACTGCTGGTATAATAGCTTCTCTAGGTGGGGCGAATATTTTAAGAGTTCATCAAGTTAAAGAAACCGTTAATTTATTGAGAACTATATGGCCAAAATAATAAACGCAAAAAAGAAATTCTTCGGCACTGATGGCATCAGAGGTCCAATTTCTTCTAAGACCAGTCCAGATTTCATTCTGAAACTAGGGTGGGCAGCTGGAGAAGTCTTCAAGGATCAGGGAATATCATCATTTATCATTGGTAAAGATACAAGAATTTCAGGTTACATGCTGGAAGCTGCCCTCCAAGCAGGGATAATTTCTTCAGGCTTGAATGTACGCTTAGTAGGCCCACTGCCAACACCTGCAATATCTTATTTAGTCAGTACTTTTAAAAGTCAGGCAGGTATCGTCATAAGCGCATCTCATAATTCTTACGAAGATAACGGAATTAAATTTTTTGATGATAAAGGACAAAAAATATCAGATGAAATAGAACTATTGATTGAACAAAAAATTTCAGAACCTATCAAAGTCGTTGAACCAGAAAACTTAGGAAAAGCAGCAAGATTATCTGATGCCAGCGGTCGTTATATTGAATACTGCAAAAATTCTTTATCTAAAGAAATTAGTTTGAATAATTTAAAAATTGTTATCGATACTGCAAATGGTGCAGCATATGATGTTGCTCCAAAAGTTTTTAGAGAATTAGGCGCTGAAGTAGTTGCAATTTCAGATGATCCAAATGGTCTGAATATTAATCAAAATTGTGGCTCAACGGATTTAAATGTTTTGAAAAAAGGCGTGCTAGACAACAACGCAGATTTCGGAATTGCCTTTGACGGCGATGGCGACAGATTAATCATAGTCGACTCAGAGGCAAAGGCTTTGGATGGAGATGATATTTTATTTTTATTAGCAAAATTTAAATTTGAAAATCAGATTGTTCTAGGGTCTAAAGGAGTTGTTGGAACAGACATGACAAATAAGGGTCTGGAAAATGCTTTATCTGAAATGGGTATTGAATTAGTAAGAGCCAAAGTAGGAGATAAGTATGTATTGGAAAAACTCTTAGAACTTGGTTGGCAGCTTGGTGGAGAGCAGTCAGGACATATTATTTGTTTAGATAGCGTTGCAACGGGAGACGCAATTATTGCTGCCATCAAATTTTTTGAAGCTTTTCTTACCTTTGGAAAACCATTAAACGAAATTCTGGGCTCTTTTAAGAAATATCCGCAAATTCTCACAAACATCGAAGTTGCCAATGCTGAGAGCATTTTGGCTAATAAAAAATTTAAGAATTCTTGTGAGAAAGTCCAAAAAGAGATTTCTGAGTTTGACGGTAAAATTTTAGTAAGAAAATCAGGTACCGAGTCTTTACTAAGAATTTTGGTGGAGGCTAAAGACTCTAAAGTAACGGAAATTCATAGCAAGCAACTTACTGATCTTGCAAAAGATTTAGCCTAATTATTCATGAAATATCTGATTGCTAACTGGAAAATGAATTCAGTTGATATAAATGTTTGGGAACAAGAATTTATAAATGTTGTTAGTTCTCAAAATAATTTTCCAAAATCTGATGAAGTAAAGTTAATTGTTTGTCTAAATTTATATGATTACACTGTTTTTTCAGAAAAAATAAAAAATTCAAAAAATGAAATTTTTAATAAAATTTCACTCTTCACCCAAGATGTTTCCCAATATGATGATGGAGCATTTACTGGACAGATTTCATCTAAATTTTTAAAAAAAGTAGGCGTCGAAGGTTCTATCATTGGCCACTCTGAGCTAAGAGAAAATGGCGATACAGAAAATATTGTTTTTGAAAAAGGTTTAAGATTAAACGAACAAGGCTTATCGAATATTTTTTGTATTGGAGAAGGCTTAGAAATTCTAGAAAACAACAAAAAAAAATCTTTCCTTTTAAATCAACTGCAGACTTTCTGTAAAGACAACATATCACCCGGTTTCTTAGCATATGAACCAATATGGGCTATTGGCACTGGAAAAGTAGCAGACTCTGAAAATATTTCTTCTGCAGTTTCAATTATTTTAGATTTTTTTGAAGAAAAGAAGATTGATTGTCCCGTTTTGTATGGCGGAAGTGTCTCCAAAAGCAATATTGAAGAAATAATTTCTATTCCTGGAATTGATGGCTGCCTTGCAGGAAATTCTTCGCTTGACGGCGAACAATTTGCTATTATCGCTTCGAAAATTAAATCATGATTACAGTATTTATAGTTTTACAGGTATTGATCGCCATTTCCTTGGTAGTAATAATTTTACTGCAACACGGAAAAGGTGCAGACATCGGTTCTGCCTTTGGAGGTGGAAACAATAATGCAATGTTTGCTCCTGCAGACGCTACAAATATCTTAACTAAAATAACTTGGGGTTTAGTTATTGCTTTTTTTTCAATTACTATTGCAATTTCAGCTTATCAAAAAACTTCTTTAGATTCTGAGTTGGAAGTCTTTAAAAATTCTCAGTCTCAGGAAATCATAGAAGAAAAGCCTTTAATTGAAGATCTCCCTGAGTAATTGCCGAAGTGGTGGAATTGGTAGACACGCTATCTTGAGGGGGTAGTGGACTTAGGTCCGTGGAGGTTCAAATCCTCTCTTCGGCACCATTAACTTGACCTATTTAGAACTTAATCCTATACTCGCCAAGCTTTTCGCGGGGTGGAGCAGTCTGGTAGCTCGTCGGGCTCATAACCCGAAGGTCGTAGGTTCAAATCCTGCCCCCGCTACCAATTTAGACAACTATTGACCATTCTTCTCTATACTCCTATACTCGCTTTCAAATTATTGATTTGACTAACTTATTAGTTAAGAATTTTTAATAGGCCCTTTAGGGCCTATTTGTTATGTAAAAGAAAAATGCTAGAACAAAAGATTGCTGACATTTTAAAGAAGGATATTGAGAGCCTAGGTTGTTTCATTTGGGGAATTGAAATTTCAGGCGGTTCCTTCTCAAAGCATATAGTTATTTACATCGATAAAAAAGATGATTTGATAACTTTAGAAGATTGTGAAAATGTGAATATTCAAGCACGAGAAGTTTTGGATAATTTCTCAGAATTGAATTTTAATTTCAGTTTAGAAATTTCTTCGCCTGGAATTGATCGAAAGTTTTTCAACATCAATCAGCTTAAAGACTATTTAGGCGAGACAATCAACTTGTCTTGTTTTTTAGATGGGAAAAAATGCAAATTAAAGGGAGAGCTTAAAGAGGTATCTGACGAAGAGATCTCCTTAGTATCACAAGGACAGATTTATCAAATCTTGAAAGGGGATTATTTATCCTCAAATCTATTAGGGGCTACCAATGAATGAAGAAATATTATTAGTTGCAGACTCAGTTTCAAACGAAAAGGATTTACCAAGGGAAACAATCTTTGAAGCTATAGAATTTGCTTTAGCTAGTGCTGCAAAGAAGAGGTATAAAGAAGAAGTAAATATTCTTGTTGATATTGATCAATCCACTGGAGATTATCAAACTTTCAGATACAAAGATGTTGTAGATTTTGAAAATTATGAGGATAGCGAATTACACATATTGGTTGACAGTGATTTTGCAGAAGAAAATGATCTTAAAGTTGGGGATAAATTCAAGGAGCAAGTTGAAAATGCTGAATTTGGAAGAATAGCTGCACAAGCCGCGAAACAAGTAATTGTTCAAAAAGTAAGGGATGCAGAAAGATTAGAAATCATTAAAAGGTTTAGACCTTCCTTAGGCCAACTTGTATCAGGATCTGTAAAAAAGGTTACTCGAGAGTTTATTATTGTTGATCTTGGAGATAATGCAGAAGCGTCGTTACCGAGAAAAGATCTAATCCAAGGAGAAATCTATCGAGTTGGAGACAGAATAAAAGGCATTCTTGAAGAAAGTGTTCGAGAGAATAGAGGCCCTCAATTAGTTTTAAGTAGAAGCTCTAAAGAAATGGTATCAGAACTTTTTAAGTTGGAGGTTCCAGAAATTGCGGAAGAAGTAATTGAGATCAGAGCTGTCGCTAGAGAGGCGGGAGCTAGAACAAAAATTGCTGTAAAAACCAATGATGCAAGAATTGATCCTGTTGGAGCTTGTGTAGGCATGAGAGGTTCTAGAGTTCAGGCAGTATCTAATGAGTTAGGTAATGAAAGGATTGATATTGTTGTTTGGGAAGATGATCAAGCCAAGTTGCTTGTAAATACTTTGGCACCTGCAGAAATTCTATCCATCATTATGGATGATGAAAATCAATCCATGGAAGTAGTAGTAAAAGATGAAAATTTAGCTCTAGCAATTGGTAAAAGTGGTCAGAACATCCGACTTACTTCGGAACTGTTAGGGTGGCAAATACAAATTAAGGGAGAGTCTTCAGGAGAAGAAGACACAGAAATTTCCAAGCTGATTGAATATCTTGGCGTTGACAGAAATTTAGCATCAAAGCTAATTGAAAATAATCTTGATACTGTTCAAAAAATATCCGAATCTAAAATAGAGGATTTTGCTGGCATTGATGGTCTAGAAGAAGAGGTTATTTCAACTCTTATAGAAAGAGCAGAAGAGTCTCTTCTCGAAATAGCTTTATTGGAATTAGATGAAGATGAGACAGAAGAAGAAACTAAGGAAGCAAGAAAATTACAATTATCTGATGGTTTTTCCGAGGAAGAATTGGAATTGTTGGTAAAAAATGAAATTCTCACTGTTGAAAACTTGGCAGATTTAGCAACAGATGAATTGACTGAAATTTTTGTAATTGATGAAGAAAGAGCAGCTAAACTTATTATGTCAGCTCGAGAAGAATGGCTAGAAGACTAAATTATGGCAGATATAAATGTTAAACAACTTTCTAAAGCAATAAAAATTGATTTAGATAATTTGTTAGCCCAGATGAAGGCGGCGGGACTTTCTCACAAATCAGAAAAAGATATTGTTAGTACTGAAGATAAAAAAGTACTTTTAAAATTCATCAAAGATAGTAAGAAAGACAGTAAAAAAACCATTTCCTTAAGTACCTCTTCCCAAAAAACAGCAAAACCAAATTTATCTGTCACAAGAATTAATTCTCCAGATAAAGAAAAAAAGTCAAATGTAAAACAAGACTTTACTGGATCAATTGATTTCGACGAAGCAGAAAGAAAAAGATTGAATGCTCAAAATGAGTCAGCAGAAGAAGAAAAAAAGAAAGCTGAAGCAAAAACAAAAGTTGTCAGAAAAACAAAGCAGGAACCCCAAAAGAAAATTCCTCAAAACTTAAAAAAAGACAAAAAAACATTTAAAGATAGCTCCAAAGAGGATCAAAGAGAGCAAGAGGGTGAAAAATTTCTAGAAAAAAACTTTGAAAATGTTCAAAAATTTGAAAAACCACAAGAATTCATCAAAAAAGAAGTAAAAATTCCTGAAACTATTGTCGTATCGGAGCTTGCTAAAGAACTATCCATTAAATCATCGGATTTGATTAAATCGTTAATGAATAGTGGCGTTATGGTAACTTTAAATCAAGCTATTGATCAGGAGACAGCTATTTTAGTTGTTGAAGAGTTGGGACACATTGGTATTCCTCAAGACATTGAATCTGAAGAGGAAAAAATTCTTGAGAATATAGTTTATGAAGGAGATGAAGAGCTGAGGAATCCTGTTGTCTCAGTTTTGGGACATGTTGACCATGGAAAAACTTCGATACTTGATTTTATTAGAAAATCATCTGTAGCTGATCAAGAAGAAGGGGGAATTACTCAAGGAATTGGGGCCTATCAGGTAGATCGAAATAATCAAACCATTACATTTATCGATACGCCTGGACACGCAGCCTTTTCAGAAATGCGAGCAAGAGGAGCCAGCTCTACAGATATCGTAGTCTTAGTTGTTGCTGCCGATGACAGTGTTCAACCTCAAACAGAAGAGGCTTTCAATCATGCAAAAGCTGCAAATGTTCAGGTGATAGTAGCAGTAAACAAAATTGATAAACCCGATTCAGACATAGAGAAAGTAAAAGGAGATCTCTCAAAAATTGGCCTTGTCCCAGAAGATTGGGGCGGCGATACGCAGGTAGTACCTGTGTCAGCAAAAACTGGCGAGGGAATAGATGAGCTAATAGAAAATATCACTTTGCTTTCTGAAATGTTGGAATTAAAAACCAATCACGACGGTCCAGCATCCGGAGTGGTTTTAGAATCTGGGGTCAAAAAAGGTGAGGGAGCTGTTGCGACTCTTCTGGTTCAAAGAGGTACTTTAAATAGTGGAGATTTTGTCTTAATTGGAGATCAATTTAGAAAAATAAGGAGCCTCAAAAACTTTTTAGGATCCCAAATTAAAACTTCTCCGCCATCATCTCCTGTTGCAATCTCTGGACTTGAATATCCTCCCAATGCCGGACAAGAGTTCATGGTTGTTAAAGATGAAAAGGCTGCGAAGAGTTTGTCTGAAGAAAGAGCTAGCAAAAGTAGAGATAATAGATTGGCCAAAAAGGGAGTAGTCAGCTTAGATGGAATTTTTGCAGGCGCCGGGGATTCCGCAAAACCTTCGGTAAATTTAATAATAAAAACAGATACAAATGGTTCTGCAGAAGCAATTGCAGGTGCTATAAATAACTTAAAAGTAGAAGACGCAAAGATCAAAATAGTCTTGGATGGCGTCGGCCCAGTTTCAGTAAACGATGTAAATTTGGCTGTCGCTTCAGAAGCCGTTATTCTTGGATTTAATGTAAGGTCTGATGCTGCGGCAGAAACACTTGCTGAATCCGAAGAGATAAAAATTCAATATTTTGGAATTATCTATGACTTACTTGATGCTGTAAAAGAAATAATTGAAGGCTCTCTTGAGCCTGAAATAAAAGAGGTTACAGTTGGAATTGCAGAAGTTAAGGATACCTTTAAATCGCCAAAGTTTGGTTTGATAGCTGGTTCAATTGTCATAGAAGGAGCAGTGATAAAAAATCTTCCAATACGAGTTCTTAGGGACAATATCGTTATTCATGAGGGCAAGTTAGATTCTTTAAGAAGGTTCAAAGATGAGGCTAGTGAAGTAAAAAGCGGAACAGAATGTGGAATTGGTATCGAAAATTACAACGATGTAAAAGTTGGAGATAAAATAGAAGTTTTCGAAAGAACAGAAACTGCTAGAAAAATTTAATTGTTTAGTTCAAAACCCTATAAGAGAGCTCAGAGAGTTTCAGATAATATCAGACGAGAAATAGCTAATATATTTAGTTTTGAGATTAGTGATCCAAGACTCAAGAGCCTCACAGTAACAGAAGTCAAGTTAAGCGATGACTTATCGTCCGCAAAAATATTTCTTTCTAATTATTTAAATCAAGCATTAAATGAAGATCAGGATGACCTTTCCAAGGCATTGGAAAATTCAAAACCATTCGTCAAAAAAAAGTTGGGACAAAACATCAAATTAAAAAAAATGCCTGAACTTTTATTTTTTATTGACCAACAGGATAATCCAATTTGATATCTGGATTGTTAGTCTTGAACAAACCTTCTGGAATTTCTTCAGGAGAATTTATTAGAAAGTTAAAACCTTTTCTTGGTGATTCTAAAATAGGACATTCTGGTACTCTGGATCCTTTAGCCAGTGGCGTAATTCTTGCATGTCTGGGTCAGATGACTCGATTCACAAATTTTTTAGCAAACGAAAGAAAGACATACATCGCAGAAATGATGTTTGGTATTCAGACCGATACTGGAGATTTAGATGGAAAAATTGAAATGGAAGATAAAAAAATACCGACAAAAAATGACTTCAATAAAATTAAAAAAAAATTTATCGGCAGCTCAAATCAAGAAGCTCCTAAATATTCTTCTCTAAAATATAAAGGAAAGCCTTTGTATCACTATGCTAGGAAGAATAAAGAAGTCCCAAAGAAAATAAGAAAGATAGAAATTTATAAATTAGATTTAATTTCTGTTGATCAGAATAAGTTCAGGTTTTTAGTGGAATGTGGAAAAGGAACTTACATAAGATCTCTTGTTAAAGATCTAGCAAAGGATTTGAATAGTGTTGCAGTGTTATCTAATTTACAAAGAACCATTTCTGCTGAACATGAGATTAGTGAAGCACACGAAATTGAGTCGATAAATAGGGAAAATATTAAAAGTAAAATAATTCAAATGGGGGATGCACTTAGAAGCTTAGATAAGCTACAATGCGCCTCAGAAATAATAGATAGGATAAAAAAAGGCCAAAAAATATATTTGAAAGAGGCCGAAATAAAAAGCAAATACCTGAGATTGTTTGACGAAAAAAATAAATTCATTGGAATTTTAAAAAACATTAACGGTTTAGTTTCACCCAAAAGGTTAATATCTATAGAAAATTAAATAACTAAGGAGGCAGTTCTTGAGTTTAGAAACAAAAACAAAGGAAGAGATTATTTCAAAGTTTGCTCAATCTAAGGGAGATACAGGTTCGCCAGAAGTTCAAATAGCTTTGTTAACAGCAAATATTGAGTCTTTACAAGCTCATTTCAAAGACCACGCCAAAGATCATCACTCTAGGCAAGGACTTATCAGAATGGTTAATACAAGGCGTAAGCTTTTGGATTATCTGAAGAAAAAAGATCCTAAAAGATACAGTTCTATTCTCTCAGAATTAAACCTCAGAAAGTAACTTAGAGTTACATAATTTAAGGAAAATAAATAAATGAATGATATGAAAGTTATATCTTGCACAAGAGAAATTGCAGGAAGAAATGTTACGTTGGAAACAGGCAAGGTTGCAAGGCAAGCAACCGGATCAGTGATTGCTTCTTCTGGAGACACTAAAGTTTTGGTAACAGTAGTTGCTGGACAGGACAAATCCGATCAAGGATTTTTCCCTCTTACTGTTAACTACATTGAGAAATTTTATGCTTCAGGAAAAATCCCAGGAAGTTTTTTTAGAAGAGAAGGAAGACCCTCTGAAAAAGAAGTTCTTACTTCAAGGCTAATTGATAGGCCTATTAGACCTCTATTCCCTAAAGGTTTTGGTAGGGAAGTGCAGATTATCTGTACAGTCTTATCCATGGACAAAAACGACGATGCAGATGTTATCTCTATCATAGGCGCATCAGCTGCACTTCAGCTTTCAGGACTTCCTTTTCAAGGTCCTCTATCTGCGGCAAAAGTTGGTTTCATAGATGGAAATTATGTTCTAAATCCATCCTTAGAAGATCTAGAAAATTCTTCTTTAAATATGATGGTGGCGGGCTCACAAGATGCGATATTTATGGTGGAATCGGAAGCAAAAGAACTTTCAGAAGATCAAATGCTTGGCGCAATTCTTTTTGCTCAAGCTGAAATGCAACCTAGTCTAGAGCTAATAGACGAATTAGTTTCGCAAGCTTCAATTTCTCCGATTGAGTACGAGGCTAAGGAAGAGGACACTGAAACAAAAGAAAAGGTTAAAAGTCTAATTTCTGAGGAATTATCCGAAGCATATCAAATAGCAGAAAAAGCTAGCAGACAAGAAAAAATTGCCGAATTAAGGGAAAAAGTGAAGACATCTTTTGAAGATCCTGAAGATGAAAAAATTGATGAAGCTCTTAGTCAATTTAAATCTTTAGAGTCTGAGATTGTCAGATCAAGATTATTATCTGGAGAATCAAGAATTGACGGAAGAGATTTAGATACAGTTAGACCAATATCTATCGAGGTAGGAGTTTTACCACAAGCTCATGGCTCTGCATTATTTACAAGGGGTGAGACGCAATCTATTTCTGTAGCGACTATGGATTCATTGAAGCTCTCTCAATTAATCGATTCATTGCATGGGGATTTAAAGGATCCTTTTATGCTGCATTATAATTTTCCTCCTTTTTCTGTCGGCGAAGCAGGAATGGTTGGAAGCCCAAAACGAAGAGAAATTGGTCACGGGAAACTTGCAAGAAGAGCTTTAGAAGCAGTCCTCCCTAATCCAGCAGATTTTGAATATGCGATTAGAGTCGTATCAGAAATTACTGAATCCAATGGTTCAAGTTCCATGGCTACGGTTTGTGCCTCGAGTTTAGCAATGATGGATGCTGGGATTCCGTTAAAAAAACCCGTAGCAGGAGTTGCTATGGGATTGGTAAAAACTGATGATCAACACTGTGTCATTACCGATATCTTAGGCGACGAAGATCATCTTGGAGATATGGATTTCAAAGTAGCAGGAACAGATGATGGAGTAACTGCCCTACAAATGGATATAAAGATAGCTGGGATAAACGAACAAATTCTTGAAGATGCTCTGAATAAAGCTCATACAGCAAGAAATCACATTTTAGGAGAAATGAATAAAGTTTTATCTGAAAGCAGATCTGAATTGTCTCCTCTGGCTCCTCAAGCAATCGAGCTCAAAATTCCTAAAAACAAAATTGGTGAAGTCATTGGTAAAGGCGGAGCAAATATAAAGAAACTTACCGAGGAAACCAATACAAACATAGATATTTCCGATAATGGCTCCGTGAAAATTTATGGTCGTAGCAAGGAAGAACGAGAAGATGCTTTACAAAAAATCGAGTTTATAACATCTGATCCTGAAGTAGGTTTGGTGACTTTAGGGACCGTAGAAAAAATAGTTGATTTTGGTGCTTTTGTTTCTTTCGATAATGGAAGAGAAGGTTTAGTACACATTTCAGAAATTTCCGAAGAGAGAGTAAAAAATATTGCTGATTACCTCGTTGAAGGAGAAGAGGTTGAAATCAAAGTTATCGGAATAGATGATAGAGGAAAAGTAAAACTCTCAATGAAAGAAGTATCATCTGAATAAAAATTCTGTTTTAATTAAATTAGAAATTTGATAAATTAAAGCTCTTGGGAGATAGAATGACCTTTCTAGAAAAAGCTAATCATAAGTACCTATTTTATGGCTTTATAGCTTTATTTTTAATTGGCTGTGCCAATCCTGTCTGGTGGTACAGAAGTCCTACTTCTGACTATAAGCATTTCGACTTTGACCCAACAGAGCTCAATTGTATTGAGTTAACAGAAGAAGTAATTAGAGTTTCTGGGATAATTTCTGATATTGCAGCAAAATTAACAGAACAAGCTGACAGAGATACAGGTTACGCTTCTTTTGGGTTTGAAACAAACAACCCAAGATCAGGTCAAAACTTTTTTGGCTTCAGATCAACTGCTGTAGATCCCAAGGTAGTTGAGTACAAAGAAACTCTTGCAGTATTAGAAGAAATGCAAGTTCTTCTCATCGACAACTGCGCTCCAGATCAAGTAGATCCTTAATTTTTATAATTCAATTGGTGGCTATGGGTAGACTTGAACTACCGACCTCAGCATTATGAATGCTGCGCTCTAACCAGCTGAGCTACATAGCCAAAAAATGGATTCTCTTTGTAGTTAGACTAATTGTCAAGATTCTAAACATTAAATCTAAATAAAATTATATCGCCGTCTTTAACTTCATAATCTGCTCCTTCAGATCGCCATTTCCCTTGAGCTTTTGCACCTTGTTCTCCATCAAATTCAATAAAATCTTTGAAGGATACAGTTTCGGCTCGAATGAATCCTTTTTTGAAATCGGTATGGATTACTCCTGCAGCATCCGGTGCTTTGGTTCCATTTTTTATTACCCAAGCTCTTGATTCCGATTGACCCGATGTAAAGAAAGTTTGTAATCCTAAAGTTCTAAAAGCAGTTTTTATTAATTTATTAAGACCTGGCTCTTCTAAACCTACAAGATCTATTAGTTCCTGCCTGCTTTCATTTTCAAGTTCGCTTATTTCGAATTCTATCTGGTTACACATTTCAATTAGTTGCGAACCATTTGAATGTGCTTTTTCTCTTAATTTTTTAAGCCCGTCGGTTTCTTCCATATCATCATTCAAGTTAGCAACAAAGATGACTGGTTTTGCGGATAAAAGACCAACTTCATTTACAAAATTTTTATTTTCATCATCCTGTAAATATTCAAAAAGAGAATCGCCTTTTTTGAGAATGGTTAAAATATCTTCTATTCTAGAAAGATCTTTTAACAAATCCTTATCTCCACTTTTTGTTTTTCTTGCGATTCTTTCTTTTGTTTTTTCTAAAGATTCTATATCTGACAAGATTAATTCCATTTCAATGATTTCAACATCTGAAATTGGATCTACTTTTTCGTTTACATGAGTAACTTCATTATCTTCAAAGCACCTGACAACATGAATAATTGTTTGAGTCTCTCTTATGTGACCTAAAAACTTATTTCCTAAACCTTCTCCTTTGGATGCGCCTTCAACCAAACCTGCGATATCAACAAATTCAACAGTAGCAGGAATCACTTTTTTAGATTTAGATATTTTTGAAATTTTGTTCAGTCTTTCATCAGGTAATTCAACTATTCCATGATTAGGCTCAATCGTACAAAAAGGAAAGTTTTCTGCTGCAATTTTCGAGGCAGTAAGGGCATTAAATAGTGTTGATTTGCCGACATTAGGCAAGCCAACTATCCCACATTTTAAAGACATTAGTTATTAAGTTTATTTAAGGCTGCGTCCCAATCCCCTTGAATTAAAAATTCCATGACGGAAAGACCTTTATCTATGCATTGCAGGCGATCTATTTTTTCCTCTTTTTTTCCTTTCTGAATCACGTACTTATTTACTTTTTTCTTATCGCCAGGATGATCGATTCCAATTCTAATTCTTTTAAATTCTTGTGATCCTAGATTTTCAAAAATACTTTTCAAACCATTATGACCCCCATGTCCTCCGCCTGCTTTTAATTTTATTACTCCAGACTTCAAATCAAGATCATCATGAATGACGATAATATTTTCTATAGTCGTATTGAATTTATTTTTTAATAATTTTAAAGCTACTCCGCTATGATTCATAAAAATAGTGGGAACTGCAAAAATGACTTTTTTATCTTGGATGACTACTTCTGCCAAAAAGGATTTTAAAGTTTTCTTCTCTTTCAAATCAAAAGAATATTTTTTTTGAGCTTCTAGAATAAAGTCTGTTCCAACATTATGCCTAGTATTGGAATATCTTGAACCTGGGTTACCTAGGCCAACGACTAGAAAAGAACTCATGAAAACTTGGTAAAGTTAGTCTTTAGGTTCTTCCTCAGAGCCACTCTCGTCTGCAGCATCTTTAGTTTCAGAAGCCTCATCTGTAGACTCTTCAGATTCGTCTTGTTCGCCTTCAGAAGGCTCATCATCAATATCAAGAGCAGCTCGAGTAACGTTCACACTTGCAACTGGTTGGTCTTGATTGTTAAGAATATTAGTACTTAGAGAAACTCCCTCAGGAAGGATAATTTGAGACTGCATTACGTTTGAACCTATTTCCAGATCTTTCATGTCAATCTCAATGAATTCTGGAAGATTTTGAGCATTACAAGTCAATTCAATCTCATTTTTGAGATGGGAAATCATCCCGCCTTGTTGTTTCACTCCGATACAAACCTCTTCATTAATAAATTTTAGAGGCACATTAATTGTGATGTTAGTCTTTTCGCTAACGGCTTGAAAATCGACGTGGATCGGTCTGTCATTAGAAGGATTTACCTGAACCTCTTTCAAAATAACTTTTACGGCACCATCATTTTGATTCAACTCGATCACTTGAGAAAAAATACTGGGATTTTCAAGAATTTTTACTAGATCTTTTTCTAAAATTTTAACTAGTTTAGGATCATTTTCTTGACCATATACTATTGCAGGGATCTCTCCTGATTTTCTCAAGATTTTTGCTGAAATATTATTTTCTCTAATTTCGGCAGATATAGATGTTGATTCACTCATTGTTATAAAAACATTTGGCTAATGGATTCTTCTTTATTAACCCTATTTATAGCCTCAGCTATAGTTTTATCCATAGAAATGGTTTTAATCTTTTTAGTCGATGAGGCCATTTCTGAAAGCGGAATTGTATCAGTAACTATTAATTCGTCTAGTCTTGAACTACTAATATTTTTTAAAGCATCTCCAGAAAGAACTGCATGAGTAGCATAACTAACGACTTTCTTAGCACCTGACTCCTTTAAAGCTTCAGCAGCATTACAAATTGTTCCAGCCGTATCAATAATATCGTCAACAAGAATGCATGTTTTGTCTTTCACATCTCCAATAACGTTCATGACCTGAGATTGATTTTCCTTTTCTCTTCTTTTATCAATAATTGCTAAATCGGCATCATCTAAAAACTTAGCCAATGCTCTTGCTCTTACTACCCCTCCAACATCAGGAGAAACCACCATTTGATTTTTATATTTTGTCTTAACGATATGATCAAAAATTACACTTGTTCCATAAACATTATCAACTGGGATATTGAAGAAGCCTTGAATTTGATCAGAGTGCAGTTCGATAGTAAGAATTCTGTTGGCACCAGCACTTTGCAACATATCTGCAACTAATTTTGCACTTATCGGAACTCTTTCAGATCTAACTCTTCGATCTTGTCGAGCGTATCCAAAATAAGGTATCACAGCTGTAATTCTTGATGCTGATGCTCGTCTCAAAGCATCAATCATGATGATCAATTCCATTAGATTATCATTTGCTGGAAAACAAGTAGACTGAACTATGAAAACATCCTTTCCCCTGACGTTTTCTTCAATTTTGATATTCATCTCTTGATCACTAAATCTTCCCACTGTCGCTTTTCCAAGTGGTTTGTTGAGTTTTTTAACTATTTTGTTTGCTAGACCAGGATTAGAATTTCCGGAGAAAATAACTAAGTTGTTTTTAGAATTCATGATTATTTTTGGCTGGGGTGGATGGATTCGAACCATCGCATGGCGGCATCAAAAGCCGCTGCCTTACCGCTTGGCTACACCCCAGAATTAAGCAGTTCATTTAATAAAGGCGATTTGTTAATAGTATTAGTAATAACATATGCTAATTTTCTTGGTGCATTATCCATTATTTCCTTTCCCTCTTCAAAAGAATTAATTTTAATGAACATGCTACTTCCTGTTCCAGAGATATTTACTTCTTTATTCTCACTTAAAAAGTCAAATGCTTCTCTGACCTGAGGGTAATTTAACAAAACCCACTCTTCAAAAAAGTTTCCGTTTAACCTACCTTTTTTATTTGAAATTTCCTCCAATGTTACAGCGTCATAGGCATCTTTTGTGGATATTGAACATTCAGGAAATAGAATCATGACTAGATTTTCTGGGAATTCCTTAGGCTCAATTATCTCTCCTATTCCCGAGACTCTTCCAGACAGACCTTTTAAGAAAAATGGTATATCCGATCCTAAAGATTTACCCAAATCTACTAACACATCTAAGGATAAATTGAGTTTTGCGAGACTATTTACTGCGAGCATTACAGTTGCCGCATTGGAACTTCCGCCTCCAAGTCCAGAGCCAAGAGGAATGTTTTTCTCAATTTTTACAGAATAGTTAAGTTTGGTATCACAAAAGGACTCAATTTTTTTCAAAGCTTGAGTAACTAAGTTTTCTTGTTGAGATAACTGAATTTTTGTTGTTGAAACTGATAGTTTATTTGAAGAAGAAATTTCAATTTTGTCTCCCCAATTTAAAAATTGAAAATCTGAATCTATATCATGGAAGCCATCCGATCTTCTTCTAATTATTTTCAAAGATAAATTAATTTTTGCTGGAGAACTAAATATCATTGAGTTTCAGTGACAATCTAAAGTTTTGAAAATTTCCTTGAATAATTAGACCGGATTTATTTGATAAATGCTTTTTTAGTTTAAGATTTTGCAAAGCAAAATTTTGACATTCGATATTTGTACATTTGAAAAAGAACCATTTAAGAAATAACTTGAAATCAGATTCTTTTATGACGTTTTCATATTTAAAGTTAGTTTTGATTTCTTCATCTTTAAATGAAATTTTAAAGTCTTTACTCAAATTATCTAAATTCAATTGAATTCTCTTCTCTACGTAACTCACATTTATAGTTCCTGAGAAATATTCAGAATTAGAAGCAATAGAAAACTTACCTTTTTTTGAAAAAATATCCTCTTTAATTTCGATTGCGGCACAAGAAAAGAGAAAAAAAACCAAAAAAAGATACCAAGCTAAAAACGATTTTTTCATATGAAAGCAGACTAGATACTATAATAGTTTTTATGCTGGAGTCGGTAAAAAAGAAACTAGAAGAAATTCAAATTAAATTTTCCCAAATGGAATCTGAGCTATCAAAGCCAGAAACAATAGAAAATCAAACTAAGTTCACTTCTATTTCAAAAGAATATTCAAACCTGAAACCTATTGTCGATAGTTTTAGCGAATTTAAAACTGTTGAGGAAAATATTGATGAATCTAACCAACTTTTGAAAGATTCGGATAGTGAGATTAGAGCCTTAGCTCAAGAAGAACTAGAAAGTCTCAAAAATAAAAAAGATTCGTTAGAAGAAAATTTAAAAAAAATGTTGTTACCAAAAGATCCAAATGACGAAAAAAATGCATTTATAGAAATTCGCGCTGGTACTGGAGGCGATGAAGCGGGATTGTTTACTGGCGATTTATTTAGGATGTTTTCCAGACTGTCAGAAAGACGTAAATGGCAAATAGAAATCATTAGCTCTAGAGAAAGCGAAAAAGGAGGTTTCAAAGAAATAGTATCTAAAATTACTGGAAGAGGTGCTTATGGTTTTCTCAAATATGAATCAGGAATACACAGAGTTCAAAGAGTTCCAGAAACCGAATCTCAGGGCAGAATTCATACTTCAGCATGTTCTGTAGCCGTCCTGCCAGAGGTAGATGAACAAGAAAACATAAACATTGATAAGTCGGAAATTAGAGTTGATACTTTTCGAGCATCTGGCGCAGGAGGACAGCACGTTAATAAAACTGATTCCGCAGTTAGACTGACACATATTCCATCTGGCATCGTTGTTGAGTGTCAGGATGGAAGATCGCAACACAAGAATAAAGAGAAAGCTATGTCTTTACTTCAAAGTAAATTGAATGAGGCAGCCCTGGAAGAACATGCTAAAGAGTTAGACTCTCAAAGAAAGATCATGGTTGGAAGTGGTGATAGGTCAGAAAAAATTAGAACATATAATTTTCCTCAAAGTAGAGTTACTGATCACAGAATAGAATTTTCCATTCATAATTTGGAAGAATTTTTAGATGGTGACATGGAAATCATGCTATCGGCCCTAACAGAAGAGAATGAAGCAAAAAAACTTATTAACTTAGAAAATGAGCTTGCCTAATGCTTCTCATGGATAAGTTAATAGAAACTAGAAAAAAAATTGACAGTCCTGATGCTGAAATTATTTTTCAACATGTTCTCAAAATTGATAAAGCAAAAATTTATTCAGATATTAAAAAAGAAATTAATAAAAAAGATTTAAGCTCCATTGACCTCATAGTCGAAGAGAGATTAAAAGGGAAGCCACTGGCTTATTTAATCGGAAAGAAAGGGTTTTGGAAAAATAGTTTTATTGTCACGCCAGATGTCCTTGTACCGCGTCCAGAAACTGAAACATTGGTAGATGCAATTCTCAAAGAAAATCTACAAGGCAAAACTCTTCTTGAGCTTGGAACAGGGTCTGGAGCTATTTCTATATCTATCGCTCAAGAAAATAAAGATTGTTTTATCTTTGCAACAGATATTTCTATTAAAAGTATCTTGGTGGCAAAACAAAATGCAGCGAAGTTTTACTGTGAAAACATAATTTTTTTAAATCACGACTGGAATAATGAATGGCTTTTTCCTCAGGTAGATTATCTAATTTCTAATCCTCCTTATGTAGATAAAGAGGCAACTAGTGGAAAAGAAGAAGGGATCTGGCATGAACCAGAAATAGCATTATTTTCAAAAGATAAAGGGTTATCTGATCTAAAATTAATCTTATCTAAAGGAAAAAAGTTTTTAAATGAAAATGGTAAAGTTTATTTAGAACATGCTCCAGATCAATACGAAGAATTAAATAAATTTGCCATGGAAAATGGGTATCTTAATTTTTCTAATTTAAATGATTTAAATGGAGATAAAAGAGTTTCGATTTATCAATGTTAAAAGAAGAATTATTAAGATATAGCAGACATATTATGTTGCCTGAGATAGATATTGAAGGGCAGAAAAAAATTAATGATATGTCGTTGGCATTTATAGGCATGGGTGGCTTGGGATGCTCTGCCTCTCTTTATTCAGCTCTATCTGGATTCGGTAAAATCAAAATAATAGACTTTGACTTTGTAGAAGCTTCAAACTTACAAAGGCAAATTCTTTTTGATGAAAATGACTTATCAAAAAATAAAGCTACTACTTCAGTAAAAAAATTATCTCAATTGAATCCTTTTGTTGAGCTAACAGGGTTAGAGGAAAAAGTTGATTCTGCAAATATAGAATATCTTCTAAGGGATTCGGAAATAATTCTTGATTGCTCTGATAATTTTGAAACAAGAAAAACTGTAAATAGATATTGCGTAAAACATAACAAAATTCTTATTTCTGGATCTTCTATCGCTTGGAAAGGACAGTTGGGCTGCTTTGATTTAAGAGATACTATGAATTCCTGTTATGAGTGTTTATTTGAAGATCTTGAGAACGAAGATTTATCATGCAGAGAGTCTGCGATTGCTTCTCCGTTAGTTGGAGCGATAGGCTCTTTAATGGCAATAGAAGTGATAAAAGCGACTATAGAAAAAAATTTTGAATCATATTTTATGATTTTTGATTCGTTGAAAGGAATTTTTAAAAGAGTTGATATTCATAAAAATCCAGAATGCAGGATCTGTCGAATCTAAATCATGTTTAAAGGCTATATAGAAGGTTATTACTCTAGGAGATTACCTATTGATGCGTTTAAAGACTTAAAAACACCAATTTCTCATTATTTTTATGGACCAAAAGAAGATATTTATTTGCGTCATCGATGGAAAGAACTTGATAAAAATCTCAAAAGAAGAATTCTTCCAAAAAAAATCAAGCAAGTTTATTGCGTTTCTCCTACTTCAGAATTTTTTGAAGATATTGAAAAAAGTTTAAAACTTTTGAAAACAAAATTATCTCATGCTCTTGAGAAGGCAGGCTTTGATGAAATAGCAATTTTCTTTGATGACACTGATATAACTAATTTTGGTCAGGAAGCGGCAGACAAAGATTTGGGAAAAAAACATGCAGAAGTTTTAAATGAAGTTTCTGTGCACTTTCCAAAACAAAAAAATATCTGGTTTTGTCCGTCAATTTATAATTTATCTTTGTCAAAAGGGATATTTGATGAAGGATATTTAGGAGGGCTAAAAGAAAATTTAAATAAGCGCATAGTTATTTTTTGGACAGGAGATAACGTTATTAGTGAAAGGATTAATAATTCTTCTCTAAAGTCAATTCAAAATTTTTTTAAAAATCCTTTAGCCATTTGGGATAATTTTTATGCAAATGATTATTGCCCAAGTAGATTGTTTTTAGGTCCCTTAAAGGGAAGGTCTTTAAACAAATCAATAGTTGGACACTTTCTTAATGGAACTGGTTTAAAAGAAACAGACAAATTTTTATTAAATTATTTATTTAACCCGAAGCAGAAAGTTCCATATTTACCAAAAGAATTAAAACCAATCTTCTCTGATCCATTTAAGAAATTAAGCGAAAAGGAGTTACAGCGCGCTTTAAATATCAGTAAAAAATCAATTCGATTTATTTTTGAACACCCTCTTGATGAAATTTTATTGGAATGGAAACCATTTTTAATGTCTTCTTTAAATGATATAAAACTTTTTCATTTAGAATCAAAAAAAGAGGTTGAAGGATTTCTTGAGCGAAGATATTCTCCTTTATTCGTAAAGGGTTTAACAAAAAAAAGGTGAGATTATGTTAGGAAATATGATGAATGAACAACTTCTTATTTCAGGAGTTTTAGAACATGCTATAAAAAATAACGCCAATACCGAAATAGTAAGCAATACTGTAGAAGGAGGCATACACAGATATACCATTAAAGACTCCGCAAAAAGATCAAAGAAATTAGCCAATGCTTTGCTTAATTTAAGTATTAAAGAGGGGGATATAATTGCCACAATGGCGGTAAACAGTTATCGCCATTTAGAACTTTATTTTGGCATTTCCGGATTGGGAGCTGTTCTTCATACTCTTAATCCAAGATTATTTCCAGACGACATTAAATACATTGTTAATCATGCCGAAGATAAATATATCTTCGTTGATGCACCTTTTTTACCAATCATAGAAAATGTCATTTCTGACCTTAAAACAGTTAAAGGGATTGTGGTACTTACTGATAAGGAGCACATGCCATCTTCATCAATTAAAAATCTCATTTGTTATGAAGATCTTATTGCTGATGAATCTGAAGAAATAGTTTGGCCTGAGTTTGATGAGAATACAGCATCATCATTGTGTTATACGTCTGGTACAACTGGAAATCCTAAGGGAGTTCTTTATTCTCACAGATCTACAGTTTTACATGCTTGGTATGCTACTGCTGGGAATGCAATGAATTTAACTTCTGAAACTGTTTTGCTTCCTGTAGTGCCAATGTTTCATGTCAACGCGTGGGGAATTCCATATGCCTCATTTATGTATGGCGCCAAAATGGTTTTTCCAGGCCCTTTCACCGATGGTGAATCAATTTGTAATTTGATCACTTCTGAAAAAGTAAATCAGCTTATGGGAGTTCCCACTGTATGGCTTGACTTACTGAATTACACTGAGAAGAATAATATCAAACTTGAGTCTGTAAATAGTGTTTTAGTTGGCGGTTCTGCCGCTCCAAAAGCAATGATTAAAGCCTTTCAAGAGAAACATGATTGTTTTTTACTTCATGGTTGGGGCATGACAGAAATGAGTCCGCTTGGGACACTCAATTCCTATACTCCAGAGATGGATGGCATGGATCTTGAAGAAAGATATGAAATTCAAACAAGCCAAGGTAGGGCAGTTTACGGTTGTTCAATGAAAATAATAAATGATGAAGGTAAGGTTCTTCCTAATGATGGAAAAACATTTGGGAGACTTATGGTCAAAGGACCCGCAATTATTGAACGATACTTTAAGTCTAATGAGACAGCTCTGGAAGATGGGTGGTTTGATACGGGAGATGTTGCAACGATAGATACTCATGGCTATATGAGAATAGTCGATAGAAGTAAAGATGTTATTAAATCTGGAGGAGAGTGGATTAGTTCTATTGATCTAGAAAATACGGCAGTTGGACATCCAGGAGTAGCAGAGGCATGTGTTGTTGGAGTTGCTCATGCCAAATGGGATGAAAGACCTTTATTGTTTATTGTTAAAAATGGCTTGGAAGATTGTGATAAAGATTCAGTATTGGATTACCTTTCTGATAAAGTAGCCAAGTGGTGGCTTCCTGATGACGTTATCTTTCTAGATGAACTTCCTCACGGAGCAACAGGGAAACTTCTCAAGACAGGTTTGCGAGAAGACTACAAAAATCATTTAATTAAATAAAAAAATAAGGAGAAAACAATGGCTGGATTAGTACCTGCAGACACTTTAAAAGATTACATTGGTAAAGATATGGGAGCTTCCGATTGGTTGAAAGTCGATCAAGATAGAATAAATCAATTTGCTGATGCAACGAATGACCATCAATTCATTCATATCGATTCAGAAAAAGCTACACCACTTTTTGGCTCAACAATAGCTCATGGATTCTTATCCCTCTCATTGATGGCTGGGTTGCCAGCTCCTCAAGTTGCTCCTGAGGGCATGACCATGGTTTTTAATTATGGACTTGATAAAGTTCGATTTTTAACTCCTGTTAATGTGGGTTCAAAAGTAAGGACTAAATCAACACTTTTATCTGTTGATGATAAAGGTGATGGAAGATATCTTTTAAAATACGAAGTTGTGATGGAGATAGAAGGTCAAGAAAAACCTGCTTATGTTGCCGAGTCTTTATCCATGTTTATTACTTAGATAATTTATCCTTTAAAAGTTTATTTACTACTTGTGGGCTTGCACTGCCCGAAGTTTTTTTCATAACTTGACCAACGAAAAAGCCTTGCAATCTATCTTTGCCTGATTTTAGCTGCTCAAATTGTTTTTGATTTTCAGAAATCACTTCATCAAGGATTTTTTCTATTTCATCATCATTAGAAATTTGTTCTAAACCTTCTTTCTGAATAAGCTCTTGTATTTCTCCTCCTTCACTCCATACAATCTCAAGAAGTTTTTTTGCAGAAGGGCCAGAAATTTTTTGATCTTCAATATTTTGAATTATCTCTGCAATATGCTTTGGATTTACTTTAGATTCAGAAATGTTTGTGTCGTTTTTATTAAGCAGCGCAAATAAGTCTCCAGTGATCCAATTTACGGCATTTTTAGGAGAAACTTCATAAGACAATACCTCTTCAAAAAAGGATGCAGTTTCTTTATTTATTGTTACAAGCTCAGCATTGTCATCTGATAGTTCGTAAGAGTTCATGAACCTTTCTTTCATAATTTCTGGCAATTCAGGTAGATTTTTTCTCACATCGTTAATTTGATCTTTTGAGATTTTTATTGGAATTAAATCTGGCTCTGGAAAATAGCGATAGTCATTGGCTTCTTCTTTAGAACGCATGGATCGTGTAAGATTTTTTTTAGAATCATACAATCTAGTTTCTTGAATAATTTCTTCTCCTTTTTCAAGCTCTTTAATTTGTCTATCTATTTCAAAAATAATTGCTTTTTCAACAAATTTGAAAGAATTTATATTTTTTAATTCAGTTCTTGTACCTAGTTTTTGATCATCGGGCCTTTTAACAGACACGTTAGCATCGCATCTCATAGATCCTTGCGACATGTCGCCATCTGAGATTCCCAAGAAAGTAACAATACTGTGTATTTTTTTTAAATACTCAACCGCTTCCTCAGCAGAACTAAGATCAGGCTCAGAGACTATTTCCAATAAGCAAGTTCCAGCTCTATTCAAATCTATTGCAGAGTTATTGCTGTACAAGTCATGGATTGATTTTCCTGCATCTTCTTCAAGATGAGCTCTAGTAACACCAATAATTTTTGATTTATCTCCAAGTTTTATTTCAACACTTCCTTTACCTACTATAGGATCATCTAATTGACTTATTTGGTAACCCTTAGGTAAGTCTGGATAAAAGTAATTTTTTCTTGCAAAAATTACCTTTTCAGATATTTCAGCGTTTATCGCACAACCAAACTTTAATGCATGAGAAATCGCTTCCTTATTTAATACCGGCAGTACACCAGGAAGCCCTAAGTCAATTTCACTAGCTTGAGTATTTGGATCAGCCCCAAAAGCTATTGGTGAAGATGAAAAAAGTTTTGTTTTGGTTGCAAGTTGTACATGAACTTCCAATCCAATGACAGGCTGCCAATTATTTAAACTCATGAAAATTTGTTAATTTTTGAAATTTATTTGCAAGATTAAGAATTCTTCCTTCCTCAAGATAGTTACCAATGAGTTGGAGGCCAATTGGCATTTCGTCAGACGTACCTGATGGAATTGATAACGCTGGTAAACCTGCCAAGTTTGCAGGAATTGTATAAATATCTTGTTCATACATTTCTACAGGATCGTTTATTGAGCCCAGTTCAAAAGAAGAGTTGGAGCAAGTAGGCATTGCTATTGATGAAACTTTTTTAAAAGCTTCATCAAAATCACTCTTTATTAAATTTCTTATTTTCAAAGCCTTGTTGTAAAAGGCGTCATAAAAACCTGCTGAAAGACAAAACGTTCCAATAAAAATTCTATTTTTTACTTCTCTACCAAATCCTTCTGTTCTTGAATTTACATAAAGATCCTCTAAAGAAGATACGCTCTCGCTTCTATGGCCAAATCTAATTCCATCATATCTCGCCAAATTTGCTGAACACTCTGCAGGGGCTATTACATAGTAAGCAGGTAAGGAGTACTCAATATGAGGCAGATTAATTTCTTCAATTTTTGCTCCATCTTTTTCAAGAATGGAAATAGCATTCTTAAAAGAATCTCGCACCTGATCATTTTTAATATTTTCAATTAGTTCTTTGGGAATTCCAATTATATGCTCTTGATCTGTATCTACTTCCTTTTGTAAATCTTTGACTTCTTCATTCAAAGATGTCGAGTCTTTTTGATCAAATCCAGACATATATTTGAGAGCTATAGCAGCATCCTTAGCATTTTTTGCGATTATTCCTGCTTGATCAAGGCTGGACGCAAAAGCAATCATTCCCCATCTGGAAACCCTTCCATAAGTAGGTTTTATACCCGTAACTCCGCAGAAAGAAGCTGGCTGTCTTATAGAGCCTCCTGTATCGGTTGCAGTTGCAAATGAGCAAAGATTGGCTCTAACAGCAGCTGCTGATCCTCCAGAAGAACCTCCTGGAGAAAGTTTTTCGTTAATAGGGTTTAAAACATTTCCATAAAAGCTTGTTTCGTTTGAAGATCCCATAGCAAATTCATCCATATTTGTTTTTCCTAGGGTAATTGCTCCGGCAGTATCTAATTTAGAGAAAACCTCTGAAGAATAGGGAGAAATAAAGTTGGATAACATTTTAGAACCACAAGTTGTTTTTTTATCTTTAATACAAAAAATATCTTTGTGAGCAATTGGAATTCCTTCTAGAGGCCTAGCTTTGTTTTTCGCAATATTTTCATCTGCAATTAGGGCTTTTTCTTCTGATTCTTCTTCAAAGACTGAAATGAAACAATTAAGAGATTCTTTTTTCTTAATTTCATTTAAATATGCTCCTGTAATTTCTTTAGATGAGAAAGATTTATCAGCAAGCCCAAGTATCTGATCTGTCAAAGAAAGATTTATTAATTCGCTCATAATTATTCAATTACTTTAGGGGTAAGATAAAAACCAGAGTCTTTTTCCTTAGAAAGTTCTTGAAGTTTTTCTCTTTCTATATCTTTTTTTTCGATGTCTTCTCTCAAAGTCTGAGTATTTTCTATGGGATGGGTTAATGGATTTATTTTTGAAGTATCTAGCTCATCCATTTTGTTGACCATGGTCAAAATTGATTCCAGGTCTTTTATCAAAGAGTCAGATGTTTCCTCATCTATCTTGATTTTACTCAATAAAGAGATGTTTTTAAGGTCTTGTTCAGTAATTTTCATTATAATGATTAAAAGAGAGGAAGATTTTATATCAACTTAAAATCAACTACTATTCGAATTATTTAAAAAGTTACAAAATTATGGTTTTTAAAGCTCTAAAAGGCATCTACTCAACAGATTTATCAATTGATTTGGGTACTGCTAATACACTCATTTTTGCTAAAGGAAAGGGAATTGTTCTTAATGAACCATCCGTAGTAGCTATAAAAAAATCTGAGGGCCATAGATCAGTGGTTGCGGTAGGCTCTGAAGCAAAAAGAATGCTTGGAAGAGTTCCTGGAAACATCGAAGCAATTCGTCCACTTAAAGATGGAGTTATCGCAGATTTTCAAGTAACAGAAAAGATGCTTCAACATTTTATCCAGGTTGTTCATGGAGAAAATTTTTTTAAACCAAGTCCAAGAATATTGATTTGTGTCCCTTGTCAATCAACACAAGTAGAAAGAAGAGCAATAAGAGAATCAGCCCTTCAAGCAGGCGCTAGAGAAGTAAGGCTTATAGAAGAGCCTATGGCAGCAGCTATTGGTGCTGGATTACCGGTTGAAGAGGCATCAGGTTCAATGGTGGTGGATATTGGTGGAGGAACAACTGAAATAGCAATTCTTGCTCTTAATGGAGTCGTTTTTTCCAGCTCTTTGAAAACGGGAGGCGATAGATTCAATGAAGCTATTGTTTCTTATATTAGAAGGAAATACGGAGTTTTGGTTGGTGAATCAACTGCCGAAAGAATAAAAGAAACTGTGGGTTGTGCAACTCCTGAAAGTGAAGATAAATCAATGGAAATCAGGGGAAGAAATTTAGCCGAAGGTGTCCCAAATACAATCAATTTTTCAAGCCTAGAAGCCTATGAAGCCATATCGGGACCTCTATCTTCAATTCTTCAATCTATAAGAAATGCCTTAGAACAATCTCCTCCGGAACTTAGCGCAGATATTTCTGAAAGAGGAATAGTTTTAACAGGGGGAGGAGCCTTGCTTACAGACTTAGACATAATGATATCTGAGCAGACTGGAATTCCGGTAATTGTCGCTGATGATCCTTTAACCTGCGTAGTAAAAGGCGGAGGAATTGCCCTCGATATTATTGATAAATTTGATGTAGATCTTTTATCTACAGAGTAATTTCATGTTCGGCGGTGAACACAAACAAACCGATATCGCGCAATCAGCAATATTCACTACGGGGTCGATGCGCGCGAGCCGTTTCTATCCTGCAATACTCTTTAGTTTTCTTATTATGTATGGAGATTATTCGTTTGATTTAAGCAGTAAAATTAGAATCATTTCGTCATATATTTTTTCTCCTTTCACTCAAATTGAATACCTAGCTAAAGATAGTTTTAATTCCTTTGATTCTTATTTTTCTTCTCAAAAAAAACTTTCTGAAGAAATAGATTTATTAAGAAACCAGATAAGAGATTTAGAAAATCAAAATCTTACTCTTCAAAATACAAAAACTTCTTTAAATGAGCTTGAGGAGCTTTTTGATCTAAGTAAGAGTTTTCAGGAAAGAAAAATATTTTTAGGAAAAATCACAGATTTTAAGAAATTTCCTAAGGAAATCGTTTCAGTTGAAACCAGATCAAATAATATTACAAAAGATATGATTGCTTTTAATGCTTTTGGTTTAATCGGAGTGATAGATGAACTACTTAATAATTCAATAAAAATAATACCTCTTCACAACGTATCAATAAAAATTCCTGCAAGAAACTCTAGGACCTTAGAAAATATAATTATAGTTGGAACAGGTACGCCTAAAACATTTCAAATAGAAGAATTCAAAAAAAATGGAGATATTAAAAAAGGGGATGAAATCATCTCGTCTGGATTGGGAGGCAGGTTTCCTGAAGGTTTTTTGCTCGGAAGGGTAACTCACATAGAAAATGATCAATCAAACTTTTTGCAAATTAAAGTTGAAAATACTTTTGACTTTAGTTTTGGCTCTACAATTTTATTTACTAAGCCATGAATAGTCTTGATGATAAAAAACCTTCAATTTTTAATTTTTATTTTTTTGTTGGACTTACTTTAATTATCGCTTCAATGGCTGAAGTCTTTTTAAATGACTTCCTGCTCTCTAGGCTAACTTTGCCTGTTACTCTGATGACATTAATTTATTGGAATGTAGCAACGCCGAGAAATATAGGTTTTTTTTGGACTATGCTTTCTGGCTTCATTTTAGATATTTTTTTGGGATACCTCTTAGGAATTCATGTTGTTATCTTTCTTTTGACATCTTACTTTTCGCAAAGATACTTCCATAGGTTTAGAGCTTTGTTTAGGTTGCAACAATCTTTAATTGTGGCAATTATTGTTTTTATATATCAAATTTATTTCATTTTGATTTCCAATAATTTCGCCTTATCAATTATTTTAGAATTATTAATCTTGACAATCATCTCTAGCTTATTTTGGCCAATTATTTACGGATTTTTGAGATATTTGAGAATAAAACTTACTTACGGACGATAAAAATTTTGCTTAAGTTACTTCGCCAAGATAAACCTTTCTGACGATTTCATTTTGCACAATTTCCTTTGGAATCCCTTGGGCGATAACTTTTCCTGCGTTAATGACATAAATGTAATCACAAATGTCCAAAGTAGCATTTACATTGTGATCACTTATTAGAACACCTATACCTTTCTCTTTTAGATTTTTAATCAAAGTCTTAATCTCATTTATTATCAAAGGATCAATTCCTGCAAAAGGCTCATCAAGCAATATAAATTTGGGGTTCAACGCAATTGCTCTGGCAATTTCAACTCTTCTTCTTTGGCCTCCAGATAAAGAATTACATTTTTGAGTTTTGATACTCATCAGATCAAATTCTTCAGAGATTCTAGTAAATTTGTTATCAATTTCTTTCTTTTCATATTTTTTTGCTTCAAGCGCAGCCTTTATATTTTCTTCAACGGTGAGTTCTCTGAATACTGAAGGCTCTTGAGGCAGGTAAATAACCCCTAATTCAGATCTTTTTTCAAAACTTAGGTTATTAACTATTTTTGAATCATAGAGCACTTCACCTTCAGAAGGTTTTCTCAAACCAGCCAGAATAGAGAACAAAGATGTCTTACCTGCTCCGTTCGGACCTAGTAAGCCAAATATAGTATCTGAGGTAATAGAGATATCTATGCTCTCGAGAATATTTACTTTATTTGAAACTTTTTTAAGTTTTTTTCCCTCAATACGCATTTAAATTAATAATTTTTAATATTAAGTTTTGATGGAAAAATTAATTCTCCATTTGATTTTAATTTCACCATAGACGTCTCTGTCTCTAAACCTTTGTTATCTTTAAGGTATATTGGGCTACCTTTAAAAACTATTTCATCTTCATTCAAAATAATTTCTTTCACAGAAATTTCATATTCATCAATAAAAATGATTAATTCATTAGATGATAAGTTTCTATTGTTAAGATCAATATCAACTTTACTAGCTTTTCCTAAAATAACTTTTTCATTCACCTCTCCAGAAATTTCAGTTTTATTTTCAAGTTTCACTATATTTTTATCGTAAGCGATTGTTCCCTTATTTGAAATTATTTTTAAAAAAGTATTTTTTCCGTAAATATCTATTTTTGGCTGGTAAACATAAAGATTTTTTTCTTCTTTCAAAGAATTTACCATCGAAGAATTTACTTCTAAAATAAAATCACTTTCTTTAAATCCTAAATTAATAGAAATATTTTTTGCTTCAAAAATAATCTCATTATTTTGTTTTATTAACTCAGAAGATGATGAGTTTAAAAAAAATGAAGATAAGAACAAGACAGAACCAATAAGAAAAAATAAAGCAACTAAATATACAAAAATGCTTTTTGGCATCAAATTATTTTTGCTGAAAGAATTTCATGCATTCTGATTAAACCTGTTATTTTTTTATTCGAATTTTTTACTATTAATGAATAGATTTTTTGATCTTCCATTATTCTTGAAACATCAAGTACAAGATCAACATCTTTAACAAATTTAAAATTTTTAGTCATGACTTCCTTTATAGGAGTTGATGTAAGATCCATACGATTGTTTATCATTCTTCTTAAATCTCCATCTGTAAAAATACCTTTCACGATACCTTTAATTTTTATTAAACCTAATCCAAAACCTTTTTTTGATATTTTTTCCATTGCATCAATTATAGAAATATTTCCATCTATAAAAGGTAAGTCTTTTTCTTTAATCATAATTTCTCTTACCTTAATGAAACTTTTACCAAGACTACCTCCTGGATGATTTGCACCAAAGTCAGATCTTTTTAAACCTTCATAGTTTGTTATAGCCACAGAAATAGCATCTCCAACCATCATCATGGCAGTCGTGCTGGATGTTGGAGCAAGATTCAACATATCCGCTTCTTTTTTTAAATTCAAAGTTATGTGCCCTTTAGATGAAAGTGCAATTGAGGAGTTTTTGTTCCCAGTAATAGAACAAATATTCACTTTTTTTTGCTTAAGATTTGGTAGAAGGTTTACCAATTCCTCCGTCTCACCTGAGTAAGAGAAAATAATTAATAAATCTTTCTTGGTTATCGCGCCAAGATCTCCATGACTAGCCTCGGCGGCATTTATATAAAAAGATGGTTTTCCAAGGCTAGAAAGAGTAGCTGATATCTTTTCAGATACCTTTCCTGACTTACCTATGCCAAAAAAAATTAAATTTCCTTTTGTTTCTAATAAAAAGTTACAAACATTATTGAATTCATTTTTGGAAATACCCGAAGAAACTTCTTGAAGAGCATCAATTTCATTTGAAATGACTTTTTTACCAATTGCAAAAAAATTAATTTTTTTTGGTTTTTTCATATGTGATTAATTATCCTGTAGTAGACTAGGCTCTTTAAATCTGATTATAAATGAAAAAGTACTTTTTCTTATTTTTTATCATTATTTTTTCTTCAAACTCTTTTTTAGATACGGAGGTAGAGGAGTTTGTGAACTCACAACATAATGAAATTTTTAATTTTCTTAATAATAATCAAGATTTGTTTGATTCAGATAAGGATAAGTTTCTCAAGGAGTTTGAAGTAAGGTTTTCAAGATTGATTCCTCCAGGAGAAATTTCAAAAAGGGTAATGGGTAAAAGGCTTTTTACTACAGCTACAAAAAAACAAATTTTAAAATTTAATGAGAAGTTTAAAAGCACTCTTTTAGACTCTTATTCAGGTGCACTAAGCAGTGTAGAAGCTGCAAATATATCAATAGAATCTCACTTTCACCCAAATGAACGAATGGATTTAGCGGTTGTCCAATTGAATACTGACTTTTCAGGAAGAAAATTTAAATTAATTTACAAGATGAAAAAAATTCAAGTTGAAGATAGGAAGGATTGGCGAGTAGTTGGCATAGTTTTGGATGGCATAGATATAGTTTCGCTTTACCGGAAACAATTTGCATCTCTTGTTAAAGAAAATGATGATAATTTAGATCTTGCAATAGATTCTTGGAGTATCGAAGAGGATTCCTTAAACCTAGAAAATTAATGGATAAACTTATTATTGAGGGAGGCCATTCTCTTAACGGAAGCCTAAAAGCCTCTGGCGCAAAAAATTCAGCTCTTCCAATTTTAGCTTCCTCTCTTTTACTAGAAGGCAAATTAACTTTGAGTAATATCCCACACTTAAAAGACGTTACTACTATGATTGAAGTTTTAGGATCAATGGGAGCAAATATAACTCTTGATGAGGATATGAATCTTGAGATAGACACATCAAATCTTAAAAATCAAATAGCAAGATATGAGCTTGTCAAAACAATGAGAGCCTCTGTTTTGGTACTAGGACCTCTTTTGGCAAAATTTGGACAAGCTGAAGTTGCCTTGCCTGGAGGATGCGCTATAGGAAGTAGACCTGTAAATCTGCATTTAGATTGCATGAAAAAATTAGGTGCAGAAGTGATTACTGAAGGAGGATATATAAAAGCGAAAGCAGAAAATGGCCTAAAAGGTGCTGAAATTCTGTTCGACACCATTAGCGTGACAGGAACTGAAAATGCCATTATGGCTGCTGTTTTAGCAGAAGGTGAAACGGTAATTAAAAATGCTGCAAGAGAACCCGAAGTTGGAGATCTTATTGACTGTTTAATTAGTATGGGAGCTATGATTCAAGGAAAAGGAACAAAAGAACTAACTATTTTTGGCGTGAAAGAACTGAAACAAACTTCTTATAAAGTGATGCCAGATAGAATAGAAACAGCTACTTATTTAACCGCGGTTGCTATGACCGGAGGGGAAGTATCAATAAAAAACTCTATGCCAGAAACTCTGGATAGTGTTCTGAAAAAGTTGACTGAAGCAGGCGCAAAAATAGATATCAATACAGATACCATTCATTTAAAAATGAATAAAAATCTTAAACCGGTGGATATTTCAACCGCCCCTTATCCTCTTTTTCCAACAGATATGCAGGCACAATTTATTTCATTGAACACCATTGCAGAAGGACAATCGTCTGTTGTAGAAACTATTTTTGAGAATAGATTTATGCANGTTCAAGAACTTATTAGAATGGGTGGAGATATCTCGCTGGCGGGAAACACAGCAACAATAAATGGCAAAAAAAATTCCTTACACTCAGCACCTGTTATGGCAACAGACCTTCGAGCGTCAGCAAGTTTAGTTTTAGCTGGATTGGTTGCCAAAGGAGAAACGAAAATTGACCGTATTTATCATATCGATAGGGGATATGAAAGAATTGAAGAAAAATTAAACTCCCTAGGAGCAAATATAGAGCGGGTGACAGGGTAATGTTAATTGTTTTGCCAAAAGGAAGATTATTAAAAGAAATTAAAAATCTTTTGGAGATGATCGGTATTTCTTTTGAAGACTCATCAAGAAAACTGGTTATGGATACTTCTGTGAAAGATATCAAAGTAGCAATCCTCAGGTCCTGGGACATTCCTAAGTTTGTCAATAAGGGCATTGCAGACATGGGCTTTGTTGGGAAAGATGTTCTAAACGAGATTGAAGATGAGGAAAATTTTTATGAATCTTTAGATATGGGATTGGGCAAGTGTCGTCTTTCTTTAGCCTCTTATAAGCAAGTAACTAATTCAAACAAACCGATAGTAGCTACCAAATATCCAGTATCTGCAAAAGCCTTTTTTGCTTCAAAAATGCAAAACGTAGAAATTATAAAACTAAAAGGCGCAATAGAAATAGCACCAATTCTCGGGCTTTCAGATTATATTGTTGATCTTGTTCAAACAGGCAACACCCTTAAAGATAATGGATTGTCTGAATTAGAGGTTATCCAAGACATTTCAACTAGATTAATCATTAATAAATCCTCTTTTAAAACAAACAATCAAAAGATAGAAAAATTAATTATTTCCATGAAAAATGCTCTAAATGAAAACCTTAAAAATTAAGAAAGTATCTTTTCCTGTCGCCAAAAAATACTTATTGCAGAGTAAATTTAGAAATCAGGCTGTTCACGTCAAAGAAACTGTTCGAAAAATAATACTTAATGTCAAAAAAAATGGTGATAAAGCATTAATAAAGATTTCTAACAAAATTGATAAGACAGAATTTAAAACAATTACCGAAGCTTCTTTCAATAAGCCTGATTTAAAAAAAAATTATGAAAAGTTAGATAATGCAATCAAAAAAAACTTAAATTTCATAAAGAAAAGAATAATAAATTTTCATAAAGCAATAAATATAAGTGATTTCAAAACAAAGGACGGAATATTTAATTTATTAGGTCAAATCCATAAACCAATAGATAGAATTGGTCTTTATGCCCCCGGAGGCAAAGCCGTTTATCCATCATCTATTCTAATGACTGCATTAGTTGCAAGAGTGGCAGGCTCTAAAGAGATTAACCTTTTTTTTCCTAGTTCTTCCGAGAAAGCAAAAACACTAATGTTAGGGACTGCTCATCTAGCAGGTGTAACTAATGCTTATAATTTCGGTGGAGCACATGCAATAGCCGCTATGGCCTATGGGACAGAGACGATATCAAAGTCAGATAAAATCTTTGGCCCAGGGAATAACTATGTTGCAGAAGCAAAAAGACAGGTATTTGGAGATGTTGGCATAGATTCATTTGCCGGCCCATCTGAGGTATTAATTATTTCTGATAAGAAAAGAGGATTTGAACAATTAGCTGCTGATCTAATTGCTCAAGCCGAGCATGGAGAAGACTCCAAATGTATTTTTATTCAAATTGGAAAAGAAGGATTAGGGGATTTGTATAAAGAACTTGAACGACAAGTTTCTGAGGCTCCAAGAGGAAAAACAATAAAAACAGCTTTAGAAAAAAATTCAATGTTTATTCAGGTTAAAAATTTAGAAGAAGCAATTGAAATCAATAATCTTGTAGGGCCAGAACATTTACAAATTATTTACAAAAATTATAAAGAGTCATTATTAAAAAGATTTATTGCTGGAGCCATTTTTGTTGGAGAAAACAATACAGCTGTCCTAGGAGATTATGCTGCAGGACCTAGTCATGTAATTCCAACAAATTCTGCTGCCAGATTTAGTTCGCCTGTTAGTATTGAAGATTTTTTAGTGAGAACCTCGGTAACAGAGATTAAATCCATTAAGAATAAGGCAAAATATAATGAACTGCTTGACCATTCAATATTTTTAGCAGAGCTTGAAGGCTTACATGGGCATGCACATGCCTTGAAGCTTAGACGCAAATAGATACTATTTATCTAAAATTGAATTGAAAACTTCAATCACTGTATCGACAGGAATCGCAAAATTTAACCCCTGATTTCCTCCAGAAGTAGACCTAATAACATTTACCACGCCTAGTAATCTTCCTTTATCATCAATTAATGCGCCGCCAGAGTTTCCTGGATTTATTGATGCATCAGTTTGTATAAAATTTCCTTTTTTATCTTGGAAAGTTCTGTTTATGGCACTAACAATCCCCTTACTGAATGATTGCCCCAATCCCTGAGGATTACCAATTGCAATTACAGACTCTCCAACTTTAACCTGATCTATGTTTTTTCTTATTTTAAAAGGCTTTAGATCAATCGAATCAATAATTCCTAAAACTGCAATATCTGCTTCTGAATCAAATCCTAAAATTTGGGTTTTAACTGTTTTGCCTAAATGATTCTCTACTATTAATTCTTGGTTTTGATTAAAAGCATCACTAATAACGTGAAAGTTTGTAACTATTAGACCTTTTTCAATAACAACTCCCGATCCATTAGGAAAAAGGCCGGTTCTTACAACTCGTCTGTTGAATTTAAAACCAAATTCATTAGATTGTTCTTGCCAAGCTTTCCATTTTTTTATTGTCCAAATATTTACAACCGAAGGGGAAGTTCTTTCGAGAACATTTGAAATATCATGATAGATAGGGATATATATATCTGTTTTGCCATAAAAACTGGAAAAAATAAAAGCAGATAGGACGCCTAAAACTATCCATAAAGATATGACAAAATAACTTTTTTTGATCATTGGTAATAGCAATTATAACCTCTCTGAGTTATCATTCTCGCCTTTCAAAACTTATTTATGGAAACTAAGAGTTATAAGAGCATTAATGTCGAAAAAAATTGGCATCTTGTTGATGCTGAGGATAAAGTTTTAGGCAGATTGGCAGTCAAAATAGCAGCTATTCTCTCAGGAAAAAACAAAGCCCAGTATTCCCCAAATGCTGACTTAGGTGACTTTGTAGTTGTTGTTAATGCTGAGAAAGTTAAGGTAACTGGTAATAAATTCTCTCAAAAAAATTATTATCATCACACCGGCTATCCCGGAGGACTTAAGACAAAATCTTTTGAAAAGATGCAAGAAGACTCTCCTGAAAAAATAATTGAAAAAGCTGTTAAAGGAATGCTTCCTAAAAACAAACTTGCTAATCAGATAATTAAAAAGTTAAAAGTTTATTCTGGTTCAGTTCATCCTCATATCGGGCAGCAACCTAAGGAATTATCTATCTAGAAATATGTCAGAAGCAATATATGCAACCGGAAGACGAAAAAGCGCAACCGCTCGAGTTTACCTATATGAAGGCTCTGGAAACATATTAATAAATGATCTACCTTTAGAAGAATACTTCGGAAGAGAAGTAGCTAAAATACTGGTTAAACAGCCATTGAAGCTATTAGATTGTGATCAAAATTATGATTTCAAAATTAAAGTTTCCGGAGGGGGTTCCTTTGGCCAAGCTGGTGCCATAAGACATGGTATTTCAAGAGCGCTGGAAAAAAAGAATAGTGAATTCAGAGGAGCATTAAAGTCCGCAGGCTATTTAACAAGAGATTCAAGAAAAGTGGAAAGAAAAAAAGTTGGATTAAGAAAAGCAAGAAAAGCTCCTCAATTCAGTAAAAGATAAAATATGCAACCCAAAAGTCCTCCTAATCCTGGTAGAAGGAAATTTCTCACATATACAACTTCATTCCTAGGAATTGTCGGAGCCTTTTTTACAGCGATACCATTTGTCAGTGCCTTTAAACCTAGTGCTAAAGCCGAGGCAGCAGGCGCTCCTGTTAAAGTTGATGTTTCAAAGTTACTTCCCGGAGAAATGATGACCGTTGAATGGAGAGGAAGGCCTGTTTTCGTTGTAAATATTCCAGAAGAAAATACAAATTTCATAACAAAAAATCTTGAAAGGCTAGCTGACCCTGATATGGATGATCCTTCTCAACCGGAATATGCGAAAAATGAGATAAGGTCTAGAAAAAAAGGAATTGCAGTTCTGACCGGAGTTTGTACCCATTTGGGCTGCGCTCCGAAGTATTACCCAGAAGCAAAGCCAGAGGATTTTGATTCAAATTGGCAGGGAGGATTTTTTTGTCCTTGTCATGGTTCGAAATTTGATTTGGTCGGAAGAGTTTATGCAAACGTTCCAGCTCCTACGAATTTAGTTGTGCCTCCACATTTTTTTGAAAAAGATAACTTATTGGTTATCGGTTCAGACGGAGTAAGTTAATGAGCGAAAACACTATTGGGAAAAAAAGCCTTGATTGGGTAGATAAAAGATTTCCCGTAATCGACCTTTTCGAGAGGCATCTTTCGAAATATTATTCTCCTTCCAACATAAATATTTGGTATTTATTTGGCTTTCTTTTATTGATTGTTTTAGTAATGCAGATTCTAACTGGTTTGTGGTTGATGATGAATTATACAAATACAGCAGAAGGTGCATTTTCTTCAATTGAATATATTATGCGGGATGTAGATTATGGCTGGCTTATCAGATACATGCATGCCGGTGGTGCATCAGCATTTTTTGCATTGATTTATCTGCATATGTTTAGAGGCATGATGTATGGTTCATATCAGAAGCCAAGAGAATTAATTTGGGTTGGTGGATGGTTTGTTTATGTCCTTCTATGCGCAGAAGGGTTTACAGGCTATGTCCTACCCTGGGGACAAATGTCATTTTGGGCGGCACAAGTAATTATATCTCTGGTAGGTTCTATCCCTTACTTTGGCGAAGACCTTGCTATCTGGATCAGAGGTGATTACATAGTCTCAGGAATTACTTTATCGAGACTTTTTGCATTTCATGTAGTTTTGTTACCTATTTTAATTATTGCGGTTGTTTTCTTTCACATTTTAGCTCTTCATGAAATTGGCTCTAATAATCCGGACGGCATAGATGTTAAAAAACATACAGATCAGGATGGAGTTCCATTGGATGCCAAACCTTTCTTTCCATATGACATAACTCACGATTTTTATGCATTGGGTGTGTTTTTATTAATTTTTTGCACAGTGATATTTTTCTTCCCAGAAGGGGGAGGATATATCATCGAGTACGTTAACTATGAGCCAGCTAATCCACTATCTACTCCAGCTCATATTGTTCCATCTTGGTACTACACTCCATTTTACGCGATGCTTAGAGCAATAGATTTCCCTCTATTCGGATTAACCGCTAAATTTCTGGGATTTGTAGTTATGGCTGCGGGAATTGCAATTTTTGCTGCTTTACCTTGGTTAGACAGAAGCCCAGTTAAATCAATTAAGTATAAAGGTATTTTCAGTAAAGTTTTTCTAGCTGGTTTTGTGATTAGTTTCTTCGTTTTAGCATATCTTGGATCTGTCCCTCCTACAGAGACTAAGAATATGCTTGCTAAAGTTTTTACTTTTCTTTATTTCGCCTATTTTCTCTTGATGCCTTTTTATACAAGATTTGAGAAATGCAAACCTGTCCCAGAGCGTGTTGGAGATACAGCTTGAAAACCCTTTTTTATCTCACAATCATAACTTCGTCTTTTTTTACCTTTTCTGCAGGAGAATACCGATGCGGTTCTTTGGAGTGTGATTACTTTGAAGCAGATGTTTCAGATAAAGCTTCTTTGCAAAGAGGATTATCTACTTACATGAATTATTGCTACGGCTGTCACTCCCTTAAGTATTCTAGATACAAAAGGGTTGCCGAAGACTTACTTATTCCTTTGGAAATGTATGAGAATAATTTAATTTTTGATGGTTCAAAAATAGGCGAACTTATGGAGATAAGTTTGACTAAAGAAGATGCAATAAATTGGCTAGGGGCTTATCCTCCTGATCTCACTTTAGAGGCCAGATTGAGAAGGCCTGATTGGATATATACTTACTTAAGAAATTATTATCCCGACTCTTCTAGACCTTACGGAGTAAACAACAGAGTTTATCAAAATGTTAATATGCCGCATGTTTTAGAAGACATGCAAAATAATCTTTCTGAAAGCCAATATGATCAAGTTATATATGATTTAACCAACTTCATGACATATGTGGCAGATCCTTCTGCAGAGCAACGCAAAAGAATTGGGACTTATGTGTTACTTTTTTTGATAATTTTTACCGCTTTTGCTTATATGACATATAGAGAATTTAAAAAAGATTTAAAATAGTTTTATGAGTCTTCTAAGCAACAGGTCTGCTATGGTTTTGTTCCATGAAGATATTGGACATAGATCTCAAAAAGTTAGGATTGTAATTGCCGAGAAAGGAATAACTTGCAATTTGGAGTTGCTCAGTAAAGATGATCTTCCAAAGGAAATTTTAGAGATAAACCCTGATGGACATTTACCTCTTTTAGTTGACAGAGAACTCTCCTTGTATCACTCTGGTTTAATTGTTGAATATCTTGATGAAAGATTTCCTCATCCACCTCTTTTACCTGTTTACCCAGTTTCTAGAGCTCAATTTAGATTAATCCTTCAAAGAATTGAAAAGGACTGGGCTGAAAATTTAGATGTCCTTGAAAATACAAATTCTTCAAAACCACAAATTACAAAAGCAAGAAACGACTTACAAAAAAATATTTCAAACTCTTTGGCGATGTTTGACAATAAAAAATTCTTCAGAAACGATGAGTTTTCAGTCTTAGATGCTGTAATCATTCCAATTCTTTTGAGACTTGACCATCATCAAATTAAAATTCCTAATAATAAAGCATCAAAACCTCTTTTTGATTATATTGAAAGGATGCAAGACTTACCCAGCGTCAAAGAAAGTTTTACTTCATTAGAAATAGAATTACTTTAGCTTTATTGAAAGCCAATTTTTTCTGGTGTGATAAAAATTCTATTTTCATCTTTTGTATATTCACCTAACAGCCCCTTAAACCTAGTGGTGATACCTCTGCCTAAAAATAATAGCGAATCAAATCCCAAAGCGTAAAAAAGCTTTTCTTGAATTTGTTTCTTTGAAAACTCATTATCAAATAAAAAGTTATTGTTCAAAAAGATAGGGTGCTCTAAGCCTTTTAAATTAGAATTAAATTCCTTTTTTGAAAATCTCCATAAATCAAGTTGCCCGGGTAGGATATAAATTTCAGGTTCAAAAATTAAGTTGAAATTAATTGCAGGGATGATTCTTTCAGCCGTAACTTCTTTTGTATTAATGATAATTTTTTTTACATCTTTCCTGAATCTTGGCGTTTGATAAATTCTGTTTTGAGTTATTCTTTCTAACTCCCTTTTTCTGTTTGAACTTTTATTAATCTCGAAAAGGTTTGAAATTCTATTTTCAATGTTTGATTGCTTTTCGATTAAAAAATAATTTTCTGCTTTTAATTCTCTGTCAGTCAAAACTACTGATTCTTCTCGAAGAATCTCAGGATCCGAACTGTAAAGATAGTCAACATAGTCATAGAAAGGATCAATGAAATTGAGATTTAATTTAACTTTTTCTTTTAATCCGACGATAACCAAAATATTGTTGTTATTTTTTAAATTACAATTATTCAAAACATCTACCAAGTTACTGTTGAGGAAAATTATTTTTTTTGTCTTGGTTAATATTTTTGAGCAATCAAGAGATTTTTCTTTGGAAAAATCTATAAAGTTGATTTGAGAATTTCTTTTCTGACCTTCCCTTAAAATAAAGAAACCATTCTTTATTCCTTCTAAAAAGGATTTCTGAAAAGCGGTTTTGTCTTCAAAAAAAACAATGTCTATGTTTGAGTTTAATCGAGATGAACTCAGAACGAGATCTTTACTTTTAAACTCATCAATATCATCTTCTTTTTTTGAGTATTCATTGCTAGATAAAGTGCAGCAAGTTAGGATGAAAACTAAGACAGCATAAGAGATTATTTTTTTTAACATGACAGGAACATTATATTTAGTTGCTACACCAATTGGTAACTTAGAGGATATAACTTTAAGAGCAATTCGAATTCTTAATGAGTCGAGCATTGTTCTTGCAGAGGATACAAGAAATTCAAAAAAACTTTTTGTAGCGCACAAAATTGCTAGCAAGTTGGTTTCTTATAATGACTTTTCATCTCAAAAAAAAATTTCCTCGATAATAAAACATCTAAAAGACGGTAAAGCCGTTTCTTTGATCTCAGATGCTGGAACACCTCTAGTCTCAGATCCGGGTCATGAATTAGTTTCACAAGTCATCAGCGAGAAAATTAAAGTTGAAAGTATTCCAGGTCCTTCTTCAGTAATTTCGGGATTAATTACTTCAGGATTTAAAAATAATAAGTTTATTTTCGAAGGCTTTTTACCAAAAAAATCTAGCGAGTTAAAATCACTGCTTTCAAAATGCAATTATGAAACAAAGACAATTGTCTTCTTTGAATCCCCTTACAGAATAAAAAAAACTTTAAAAGCCATGAGAGATGTTCTTGGTGAAAATAGAAGAATTAGTATTGCTCGTGAAATGACTAAAATGCATGAAACAATTTTAAGAGGCACAATTGAGGAGTTGAACCACATTGCAGATGTGGATTTGAACCTTACTAGAGGAGAAATTGTTATTGTTTTAGAAGGATCTGATAAGAGAGATGATGAATTTGACAACAAATTGGATTATTTGTATTCAGCATTATCAAATGATCTTTCCTTGAAACAATTTTCAAAGGTTTTTTCTAAAATTTCAAAACAGAGCGCAAAAGAAATTTACAACAAATATAAAGAATAAGTATAATTCTCGCGAGCTGACCGAGTAATCGCTGCATTGCAGAGGAAAGTCCGGGCTCCATAGGAAAAAGTGCCAGGTAACTCCTGGAGGTAAGTTTTAAAAGCTTACTATGGAAAGTGCAACAGAAAATAAACCGCCTTAGGGTAAGGTTGAAAAGGTGAGGTAAGAGCTCACCGTGTTTTTTGGTAACAAAGAACAGCTAGGTAAACCCCACTTGGAGCAAGGCCAAATAGAGATTTTATAATGTTTTCCGCATTGAATCTGGGTAGGCCGCTAGAAATTCATGGCGACATGAGTTCGAGATGAATGATTACTTCAAACAGAACCCGGCTTATGAGNCAGCTCAATCCACTTTAGCAGCCTTTATTACAGCGTAAAAATCTGTTTTTTTAGAGTTTTAATATATTTACAATCCCTAAAAAGTGTGTAAAAGTGTGCAAAAGTATACTTTAGTGTAACTTTTTGGGACTACTTTATGGCTGGACTTTATGGGTTTAGCAGTCTTTCCTTGGACACAAAGGGAAGAATTGTTATACCTGCAAGATACAAAGACTTGTTGAAGGAAATGGCTTCAGGGTCGATTATTATCACTCGAGATCCTCAATATCCTTCACTCTTGATTTATCCAGGAGCATTGTGGAAGAAAATTTCCGATGCCTTTGAAAATCTATCTGGCCTAAATCCAAAAATTAGATCTTTACAGTGGAATTTCCTTGGAAATGCTCATGCTATTGATTTTGAAGTCTCTGAAAGAATGACCCTTCTTATTCCGCAGTCCCTAAGAAATTACAGTCAAATTAAAGAAAAAACTAAAGTTGTACTCATTGGTATGGGTCAAAAACTAGAACTATGGAGTGAAAAAAACTGGAAACTCAAAGAAGAAGGGAAAAACGTAAAAGGCGAAAGACTAGAAATTGAACTTCCAAGTGAAGTTCAGGAGATCCCGTTTTGAATTATTCTCATGAACCAGTTTTATTGAATGAGACTTTAAACAATCTCATTTATGATAAAAGCGGTTCATACCTTGACTGCACCTTTGGTTTAGGAGGGCACTCAAAAAAAATTCTAGAAAATCTTAATTCGGATGGCAGTCTTTATTCAATTGATAAAGATAAAGAGGTCAAACATTATGCGAATCTAATCAAGGATGAGAGATTTAATTTCCAAACATCAACTTTTTCAAATATCTCGAGCTTATTTTCAAAAAATACTATGAATGGTGTTCTTTTTGACTTGGGAGTCTCGTCCCTTCAATTAGATAAGCCTGAAAGGGGCTTTAGCTTTATGCGTGAGGGAGAACTGGATATGAGATTTGATAATAGTTCTGGAATGTCTGCTAAAGAATGGATAAATAGCGCATCAGAAAAAGAACTTGCAGACGTTTTTTATTTTCTTGGAGAGGAAAGAAAATCTAGGCAGTTTGCAAAAAAAATCATCCAAGCAAGGAAAGATACAAATATTTCTTCAACTAAAAATCTGGCAGAGCTTTTCAAACCAAAAGGTTTCCAAAAAAAACATCCAGCCACAAATATTTTTAGAGGCATAAGAATCTTAATTAATAATGAATTTGAGGAATTAAAGGAAGGCCTAATTTCAGCAATAAAAGTTTTAAAAGACAGGGGCATTTTAGCTGTCATAAGCTTCCATTCAGCCGAAGACAGAATAGTTAAAAACTTTTTTAAAAAAGATTACAAGAATTTTTTTGAGGGTATTAACTTGAAAAACGTTAATAAAATTAAACCATCCAAGGAGGAGAAATCAACTAATCCTCGATCTAGAAGTGCAATTTTAAGAATTGGGGAAATAGAATATGTCTCTTAAATACATATCATTTCTTTCTCTTTTGTTTATCTTAACTTTTGTTTTGTTAGTTTACCTACAGCTGGACTTTAATATAAAAAAAACAAATTCAGATATTTATAAACTGACAAAAGCATTTAATTATGAATTGGATGAGAATCTCTCCTTGAATAGCAGAATACAATTAAAAAAATCTCTAAAAGAAGCTTATGAGAATTCTTCCCAGAGCCTTTCTATGATCAGACCAGATGAGATATTGAAAATTGAGGTTGCAAATTGAATATCAAGCTTAGTCTAAAGATATTTTTTCTTTTTTCATTTGTCTTATCCAGTGGTTTTGCAACAGCTTCCTCCATTGACGTTTTAAATTTTAAAGATAGAGAGTTAACAAAAATACCTTATTTTTATTTAAATGATGATGAAGTCATTTCTCAAAACGGCAAATCAATCCTACTAAATGATAATGATTCTTTATCTTTGGTTAATTTATCAACTGCTGGCAAAGAACCTTTAGGATTGATTAGTAATTATTACGCAATTCAAGAGGTCCTACTCTTGAAAGATCTTCAAATTGAAGAAATGGAACATAAAAAATTTGGGCAAATAAAAATTCAAACGACCAATAAGAAATTTATTAAATTTCAAGATTTTCAACTCCCTGATCAACTTAGAACCCTGAAATTATTCTTCCAGAGCAAAGATTCACAAAATTTATTAAAAAACTTTAAAACCATAGATCTGAGACATAAAGATAAATTAGCAATTGGATATTATTAATGGCGAACAATAACAAAAATAATTTAAGAGTCGGAATAGATATAGGAACCTCTAAAGTTGTTTGCATAATTGCAGAGAATACCTCGGAGGGCATAAACGTATTGGGCTTGGGTATTCAAAATTCAATAGGTCTTCGAGATGGAGTTATTGTGGATATTGAATCTACGGTAGCAGCCGTCAAAGAAGCGGTTTCGAAAGCTGAGCTTATGTCAGGAAGGCAGGTTACAAAAGCTTTCGTAGGAATTTCTGGCGGGAGTGTTAACGGTTTGAATTCTTCAGGAGCCGTGCCAATAAAAGATAAAAAAGTAAAAATGAGCGAGGTTGAAAAGGTTATGTCTACAGCTCAAGCTCAAAGAATTCCAGAGGGCTACGAGCTTTTGCATGCTTTGCCAAGGGAATTCATCATTGATAATCAACCTGGAGTAAAGGCGCCATTAGGTATGGCAGGAGTAAGGCTCGAAGCCCATGTTCATTTGGTTTCTTGTCTTAAGAATTCAGCAACAAATATTGGATCTTGCATGAAAATATGTGGAATTGATGTTCAAAAATATGTCTTGGAACAACTTGCATCTAGCCATTCGGTTCTTACGGATGATCAGAAGAAATTAGGTGTTTGTCTTATTGATATTGGCGGTGGAACTTCTGACGTAGCAATTTTTTCAGATGGAGCAATTAGTCATACAGTAAATGTACCTATTGCAGGAACACATGTTACTAATGATATTGCTAGGGCAATTCAAACTTCGATTCAAAATGCGGAAGAGATTAAAAAGAAACATGGTTGTGCTTGGAGTGAATTAGCAGATTCCGACGAAATGATAACTACTCAATCAATAAATGGTAGAGAAAACCAATCATTCTCAAGACATGGCCTATCGACTGTTATCGAAGAACGATATCAAGAAATTTTTCAAATTATTAAGCAAAGAATGGGAAATATAAATCTTGCTCAAGCAATACCCGCAGGAATAGTGTTGACCGGGGGCGCATCAAGAATAGAGGGTATTTCTCAATTAGCGGAGGCAATATTTCAAGCTCCTGTCAGAGTCGGAAAACCTCAGGGATTGATTGGTTTAAGCGATATTTTATCGAATCCCATATATTCCACAGCAGTTGGATTAATTTTGTTTGCTCAAAAGGAACAGGAAGAAGATTACATGGACTTTGCGATGTTAAACGAAAAAGGTTTATTAAATAAAGCCTTTAGATGGATACAGAATACTTTTTAACTTTATTTTAGGAGGAGTTATGAAATATAAACTAGTAGATAATGGCAAGAGAAATCAAACCATAATAAAAGTAGTTGGCGTTGGTGGGTGTGGAGGCAATGCCATAGACCACATGGTAGCTAATGGAGTTGAAGGTGTGGAAACAATTTCCGCAAATACCGATTCGCAAGCATTAACTAAAAATAAAGCAGCTGAAAAAATAATTTTAGGAGAAATAAATAATCACGGGCAAGGAGCTGGAGGAAAGCCAGATGTAGGCAGAGACACTGCTCTAGATGATTATGAAAGATTAACGACTATGTTTGATGGTGCCGATATGGTCTTCATAGCAGCAGGAATGGGGGGAGGAACTGGAACTGGTGCAGCTCCAATAGTTGCTAGAGCTGCGAAAGAGGTTGGCGCTTTAGCAGTAGCAATTGTTACAAAACCAATGTCTTTAGAGTTTAAAGATGATTTGGCAGAAGCAGGAATTAAAGAGCTGAGGTCGGAAGTTGATTCTTTAATAACTATTCCAAATCAAAAACTAAGTGAAGTTTTTGGAGGCGACTGCACCATGTTAGAAGCTTTTGGCCATGCAAATGATGTTTTGTTAGGAGCTGTGAGAGGTATCGCTGACATCATCACCCAGACTGGTTACATAAATGTGGACTTTAACGATGTTAGAACTGTCATGGCTGAGCAAGGAGTTGCCATGATGGGAACAGGAGTTGCTAGTGGTCCTAGCAGAGCAAAAGATGCAGCAGCTCAAGCAGTAGGGAGTCCGCTTTTGGAGGATATAAATTTACAAAATGCAAAAGGAGTTCTAGTAAATATAACTGGAAAAGGCATTAAGGTTGGTGAGATAGAGGACGTTCTTCGACAAGTATCAGAATTTGCGAGCGATGGCGCTCAAATAATCCATGGTGCAGTAGAAGATAAAGACATGGAAGGAGATATAAAAGTCACAATCATAGCGACTGGCTTATCAGACAGCTCTCAACAAAATGATAGAGCTTCAGGATTTAAGGTTGCTAATGATCCATACGGTAGATTTCAAGAAGTACCAACTTTAGGAAAAGTTGAAAATGAAATTGCTAAGAATGAATCAACCAAAAAAAGTGATTATTTAGACATACCGTCATTTGTGAGAAAACAGATAGATTGATTTGAATGCAAGCGAGAATAATAAATACAGAGAACTTACTCTCTGGATTGTAATATTCTTTATCCTATTAGCTTTACCAACCAAGTTAGTCTTTTTTCAAAAAAACGATTTTAGTTTAGGAAAAGAATTTTCACAAAAGGCTTCAATCAGGCAATCTTCTATTGCTTCAAAAAGAGGAGTAATTTTTGACAGAAATAACAACGTTTTGGCTGAAGATATTCCATCTTATGAGATCGGCATCTCCCTAAAGGATTTTTCATTTGACCCAATTCATATAAATCTCATATCGACTAATTTAGATTTAGATATTGATAGGTTAAAAAAACGGTTAGCCAGAAAAAAAACCAAATATTTGGTTCTCAATCAAAAAGTAGCAAAACAAAAAAAAGAACTCATTCAGTCTTTAGAAATTCCTGGAATAGTCATTAGCAAGAGAACATTTAAAAGAAACTATCCTCAAGGAGAGATATTTTCTCAATTGATAGGACTTACTAATTATAAAAACGAAGGTGTTAATGGAATTGAGTTTGCTCTTGATGAAACTTTAAAGGCAGAAGACGGTTATCAAGAAAAAATTCTTTCTAGAAAATCAGGCGTTATTCAAAATAAAATAATTAAAGAGCCAATTAATGGCTCATCAGTAAACTTAACGGTTGACTCTAAAATTCAATTTGTCTTATTTGACAAGCTTAAAAAAGCTGTTGAATTTCATAATGCAGAATCTGCGTCAGGCATAATGATTGACTTGGATTCAAATGAAATTCTAGCAATGACAAATTTTCCGTCATTTGACCCCAACAATAGAAAAAAACTTAATAACATGGAATTATTGAAAAATAATTCAGTGATAGAGCTCTTCGAGCCAGGCTCAACAGTAAAACCCTTAGCTTTATCTGCCTTATTAAAAAACAATCCAGAGTTAATTGAGTCAGCAGTAAATACTTCCCCAGGGTGGATAGAGTTTGAAGGTTATAAAACTGAAGATGCCAGAAACTATGGGACATTATCTACAGAAGAAATAATTTCTAAATCCAGTAATGTCGGCATGGTAAAGCTATGCGCTGATTTTGATCCCAGTCAAATTCTTAGAACCTATTACTCTCTTGGTTTGGGGAAGTATATGAATGAAATTTTTATCTCAACCCGAGAAGGCTATCTCCCAGAATATAAAAATTTATCGCCTAGAGAAAAAGTTTCGCTTTGTTATGGATATGGTCTTCAGACAACCCTGGTTCAATTAATCTCTGCTTACAGCACAATTTTTTCAGAAGGAGTTTATCGCCCACTTAAATTAATAAGACACTCATCTCAATTTGAAGAAGAAAGAATCCTTAGCAAAGAAAATGCTAAACAAATAAAGAAAATATTGTACCAAGCAATAAAAAATGGCACCGGATTTCGGGCCAAAGTTAATGATCATGATGTTTTTGGCAAAACAGGAACGGCAAGAATTTTTAAGGATCAAAAGTATAATGAGGATTTGCATAATGCCTTATTCATAGGAATGACGAAAATAGAAGATAAAGAGTACTTGGTAGGACTATTTGTAAAAAATCCAAAGATTAACGGTGATGGAGGAGGCGATGTTGCTGCTCCAATATTTTCGGAGATCATTGAAACCATTCAAAAACTTTAATAATGCTTTCCTTAACAGAAAATCTTTCAAAATTAGAAGGTATAAAAATCACTGGATTTACCGATAATTCAAATTTTGTTGAGCAAGACTTTGCTTTCATATCTCTTTCAAAAAATCCAAAGGAAGCACTTAAATATTCCAAAGATGCTATTGATAAAGGCGCCAAAATTGTCATTAGTCAGGTAAACCTCCATGAACATTTAAAAGATAAAAACTTATTTGATTCGAATTTAGTTAATCATAAAGATAAATATCTAGAGATTCTTTTTGCAAGATCAAAAAAAAGTATCAAGATTGTTGGAATTACCGGTACAAATGGAAAATCTTCAACCGCATTTTTTCTTCACCAACTTTTATCTTTCAAGGATTCCAATGCAACTCTATTAACGAATACACCAGAAGTTTCAAATCTTAAAAATACACAATTCACTCCCTTAACTACACCAGATAATTTTTTACTTCATCATTTTTTAAAAAAATCTATCGATTTGAAGAGAAAGTACTTCCTTATGGAAGTTTCCTCACATGGCATAGATCAGAGCAGAATTTCTGGTTTAGATTTTTTTGCTAAGTCCCTCACAAGCTTTTCAAAAGACCATCTTGATTATCATAAAAATTTTAGTAGTTATAGAAATGCTAAAAAAAGCTTTTTCTCAACATCCGATGAAAACAACATCGTATCCATTGATAATGACTTAGGAAGGGAAATTCATTCTGAAAACAAGTCAACTTTGACTGTTTCAGTGAATGACAAAACTGCAAATTTACACTTAGAAAATAACTTAATAAAAACTCCTTGGGGAGATTTAACAAATTATCTTCCTTTTAAAAGTAAATTTATGATTTCAAATTTTTTATGTGCTTTGGGTCTCTACGGAAAGATATTCAATGAAATAGATTTTGAGGCAGAAACGCTTAAAAATTTGAAAAACCTTCCTGGCAGATTACAAAAAATTTCTTTATTTCAGGACAAAATTTGCTATGTAGACTATGCACACACCCCAGATGCATTGAAATCTGTTTTGGATTATTTGAGAAGTAGCTATAAAGGAAAAATCATAACTTTATTTGGATGTGGCGGGGAAAGAGATTCATCTAAAAGAGGGGATATGGGAAAAATCGCCCAAGAGAAATCGGATTTTCAAATTATTACAAACGACAATCCAAGAAATGAAGATCCAAAAAAAATAGTGGCTCAAATTGTCAAAGATATGCATTTAAAAAACTTTGACATTATTTTTGACAGAAAAGAAGCTATCTCTGAGGGCTTAAAAAAACTTAAGAAATTGGAACAAGAATCAGTTTTGCTTATTGCTGGAAAGGGCCATGAGAACTTTCAAATTTTAAAAGGCAAGGAAATAGAATTTAACGATTTAACAATTTTAAATGAATTGAAGGATGTTATTTAAAAAAAATATAGAAAATCTTGCGGCCTTTGGAGGAGGAAGAATTTATTGTCAAAATATTGATTTCAAAAAAATAGTTTTTAATTCAAAAGAAATCAAAGGAGGCGATGTATTTATACCCCTTAAAGGGCAAAATCATGATGCTCATAAATTTATCGCTGAAGCATATGATCTTGGGGCAGCATGTGTTGTTTCTGAAAAAAAGATTGATAATAAAAATCATATTCTTGTTAAGGATACGAAAACTTTTTTAGAAAATATTGCCAAAAAACAAAGAGAACTATTTGAGGGACTGGTGGTTGGAATTACAGGAAGTAATGGTAAAACCACAACAAAAGAAACTCTAAGTAAATACTTCAAGGAGAAATTTAAGCAAAATGATGTCTATAAAAGTCATGGAAATTTTAATAATTTTTATGGCCTTTGTTTTTCTCTTTTGGAATTAAGCCCGCATCATAAAGTGGGTTTTTTTGAAATTGGAACAAATAATCCTGGAGAAATTTCAAAATTGGCAAATATTTTAAAAATGAATTTAAGCATTATTACGAATATTGGAAATGCTCATTTAGAAGGCCTAAAAAATATAGATGGCGTGGCAAATGAAAAAAGTGATATTTTTGTTTTTACCAAGGATGAAGGATATTGTTTAGGGGACATTCCAAAAAAATATTTAAATCTAGTTAGAGATAAATCGTCTGGAAAAAAAAGAATTTTCTTAAGCGACAATGATCCAAAAAAATTAATGAAAACTGCCATTATAAAAATTAATGATCTGCTAGAGGTTGAGTATCTTCATCAAGAAATAGATAGCTTCTTAGATAAAAAAATTGATGTTCCTGGCAGGTTTGAAATAAGAAAATCAAAGTCAAAAGCTCTGATCATTGATGATTCTTACAATGCAAATCCAGATTCCTTTTTATACGCTTTTAAAAAAATAAAAAATTTAGATCTTTCAAAAATTTCTTTTATTGAAAAAGGTTCAAAATATCAAAAAAAAATATGCGTTATGGGGCAAATGGGAGAACTTGGAGAAAAATCCGAAGACTTACATAAATATATCCTCAAAGAGGCATCTTTAATATTTGATATTGTTTTAGCAATAGATTTCAAGATGAATTTGAAAGAATCAAATATATCTTTCTTAAAAAGAGAAGAAATTGATTCTTTTTTGAAGGAATATCTTGAAGAAGATGCTTTAATTTTCTTCAAAGGTTCACGTTCGGTTAAAATGGAAAACATCATCAAGAATCTTACTTAAAATGTTTTTACCAATACTTGAATATTTAGCGGAAAGCTTTGGGCCTTTAAGGATCTTCAACTATTTCACTTTTAGAGCAATCCTTGCAACTTTAACCTCATTGGTTTTTATTCTTTTTTTTGGTAAGACTTTTATAAGATTTATAGCAAAACAAAAATATGGTCAGATCATCAGAGACGAAGGCCCTCAAAGTCATTTAGAAAAAAAAGGAACTCCCACGATGGGAGGGTTATTAATTTTATTTTCTATTGTATTTTCATGCCTTTGTTGGGGAGATTTAAGTAATAAATATCTTTTAGTTTCAATGGCAGTAACTTTTTTATTTGGCGTTATTGGGTTAATTGATGACTATTTAAAACTGCGTTATTCAAATAGCAAAGGTCTAAGTGGCAGAAGTAGGCTTCTATGGGAAATTTTAGTAGCTTTATCTGCAAGTTCATTGATTTACTATTTTGCTTCCAGCGCAGAAGAAACTACTTTGTTTCTTCCCTTTTTCAAAGACTTTGCTCTGCAACTTGGGATTTGGTTCATTTTATTCAGCGCCTTGGTTCTTGTTGCAACTGCAAATGCTGTTAATTTAACTGATGGGCTAGATGGACTAGCAATAATGCCTTCTGTAATGGTGGCTGCAGGAATGGGAATAATTGCATACATTTCGGGTAACGCAATTCTCTCGGATTATCTTAATGTTCCCTATCTTTTTTATTCTACTGAAATAGTAATTTTTTGTGGGGCGCTAGTTGGAGCTGGGATAGGGTTTCTTTGGTTTAATACTTATCCTGCACAAATATTCATGGGCGATGTTGGATCTCTGTCTTTAGGTGCGGCATTAGGAATTATCGCAGTAAGTATTAGACAAGAGTTTATATTGGTGTTGATGGGGGGAGTTTTTGTAATAGAAACTCTGTCTGTAATTCTTCAGGTTGCTTCTTTCAAACTAACTGGCAAAAGAATATTTAAAATGGCTCCCTTACATCATCATTACGAACTTTCAGGGCTAGCTGAACCAAAAATAATTGTCAGATTTTGGATCGTAACCTTAATTCTTGTTCTTTTTGCTTTGGCTACCTTTAGACTAAGATAAAAATGAACTCATCCAAACCTGTTCTAATCCTTGGCAAAGGAATTACAGGAGAGTCTTTTAGAGACTATTTTTCTAAAAAAAAACAACCATTCATGACCTTCGATACGAGAGTAAAAAAAGAGTCATTCAATTTAAAAAAAAATTTAAATTTTAATTTTATTACTGAAGGAGAAATCGATTTTAACAACTTAAAATTTATAGCCTGCAGTCCAGGATTTGACTTAAATCACAACATAATCAAAACAGCCAAAGAGAAAAACATTGAAATTAAAAGTGATATAAATATTTTTTTAGAAGAAAACACATCAAAAAAAATATTAATTTCTGGCACCAACGGAAAATCTACAGTTTGTTCATGGTTAGAAAAATTATTTAATTACCAACATTTAGATACTCTTGCCATTGGAAACATCGGAAGACCAGTTTTGGAATTCGTGGAGGAAAAAAAAGACTTTTTTGTTTTAGAGGTTTCAAGCTTTCATTTGGATATAGCACCATTACCAAAATTCAAATTATCAGTTTTGTTAAATATTACACCTGATCATATTGATCGACATGGAAGCTTTAATGAATATGCAAAAATAAAAAAGAAAATAAGTGACAGTAGTGAAATTTCAATTGTTAATGAAAATCTCAAAGAATTTATTCCTCAAGCTGATTATTTTTTTAGCAATAAAGGGTCTATAAAAGATCAAAACTACAATGCAATCAAAGAAATTTGTTCCTGCTTAAATCTTAATTTTTTAGAAAAAGATATTTTGAATTGTTTCGCTCAGCTTCCTCACAGAATGGAACTTTTTCATCAGTTAGATGAAAACATAACCTTCATAGATGATTCAAAAGCAACTAATGTAGCTTCATCATTAGAAGGCCTGAAAAGTGTCGACGAATCCAAGTCATTGATAGTGATTTGTGGAGGAAGATCAAAAGATCAGGATTTTAAAAGTTTCACTGATTATCTAAATAAACGTGCAAAGAAAATTTATTATTTTGGCGAGAGTACAAAAATTTTAAAAAAGCTTCTTGATTCGTCAAAATCTCAAGAAGTTTCAAACCTTGAAGAGGCAGTTCATTCGGCATTAAAAATTATTGAAAATGATACCGTTATGATTCTCTCGCCAGCATGTTCTAGCTTAGATATGTTTGAAAGCTTTGAGGAAAGAGGAAAAAAATTTAAGGATTTAGTTTTTAATGCCAAAATTTAAAAACCAATCAACATTGCAAAGGATTTTTCTTGGTAAGCATGATCGCTCGCTTGGCTTTGCTGATATTGATATACCTATGTTGTTCATTTCAACGTTCTTATTATTTTTTGGTATTGTCATGGTTACTTCCGTATCTCTCCCTCTCACTTCAGGGTCGCTCAACATGACTTTAAGTCATATTCAAAAAATTTTCATTGCGTTTGTTATTGCATTATTTGCTTTCAGAATGCCAATGAGCTTTTGGCAAAAAAATTCAATTTATTTCTTATTGTTCTCTTTACTTTTATTGATATTGGTTTTTGTACCCTTCATAGGAAAAGAAGTTAACGGCGCATTTAGATGGATTCGAGTTTTGGGCTTTTCTTTTCAACCTTCTGAATTGATGAAGTTTTCGCTTATCATTTATATATCCTCATATTGCATTAGAAAATACGATGAATTTAGAGAAGAATGGTTAGGCTTCTTTAAACCTGTTTTTTTGATTTCGCTTTCCATATTGCTTATTTTGCTTGAGCCAGATTTAGGTTCATCGGCAGTAATATTTATTGTATCTTTTTCTATACTTTTTATTGCTGGAGCCCCTCTAAAGCATCTTATATCAATTTTTATAGTTGGATTATTTACATTTATCGGCTTGATATTTACAGCGAGCTACAGAATCAAAAGAATTATGGGATATTTAGATCCTTGGAATAACGAATTTGCAGAGCAGTTAAGAGCTTCTTTAAGCGCAATAAGTAATGGTCAATGGTTTGGAGTAGGAATTGGAAATAGCCAAATGAAAGAGGGATTTTTGTCGGATGCTCAAACCGACTTTATTTTTGCGATTATCACAGAAGAATTAGGCATTGTTTTTAGTTTAGTTTTAATTTTAGCTTTCTCATACTTAGTCTTCAGATGTTTTATGATAGGAAGGTATGCTCGTCAAAATGATTATACTTTTGGTTGTTTAGTATCTTATGGAGTAGGAGTTTTAATAGCTCTGCATGTTTTTATAAATATCGGCGTTTCAACGGGATTGCTACCTACAAAAGGTATTACGTTACCATTAATAAGCTTTGGAGGTTCCAACTTGATGCTCATGTTTGTTTTGATTGCCTTAGTTCAGAAAATAAAGATTGAAGCAAACTTTTCAAATAAAGTTTCTGTCTAAAAAATATGTCAGATAAAAATAAAAAAATTATTATCTGTGCTGGGGGGACAGGGGGACATGTATTTCCTGCAAAAAAATTAAGCGAAATGCTTCTAAAAGAGACTGTTGAAATAAGTTGGATTGGCTCGTCTAGAGGACCGGAAGAACAAATATGCAAAGATTTAGGTATAAAATTTTATCGGTATCCATTAACTGGCTTCAGAGGCAAATCTTTATTTTTTAAAATCTTAAGTCTTATTTTTTTGATTTTCTCATTCTTGAGATTTTTTCTAGAATTTCAAATTGGGAATGTTTTTTCCAAAAGAAATATCCTAGTTTGTTTTGGAGGGTATGTATCTTTAGTAGGTTTGGCACACTTTTCTGGACCAATATATATTCAAGAACAAAATTCTATACCTGGTTCTACAAATAGACTTTTAGCTAGATATAAAAAAATAGATAAGATTTTTTGCGGTTTTCCAAAAACTCAAGATTTTTTCGAAGAAAAAAAAGCAATATTCTCTGGCAATTTAATAAATCTTGATGCACAAAAAGTTGAGAAAAAGAAACCCTGCTCTGGTGAGTTAGATATCAAGATCATGGGAGGAAGTCTTGGCGCTAGATTGATTAACAAAACTGCACCCAAAGTTTTCAGCCAGCTATCACAAGATTTTCCTGATTTTAAATTTATCTTGTCGCACCAATGTGGCAAAGGAAACCTAGAAGAAACAAAATCGTACTACGATTCTTGTAAAAAAAATTTTGATTTAAAGCTCTTTGAATTTGTAGAAAGTATGGAAAGCTTTTATTCAAATGCGGATCTAATAATTTCAAGAGCAGGAGCTCTGTCCGTATCTGAAATTTGTGAAACTCAAAATATTGCAATTTTCATTCCTTTGAAAAATTCAATTGATAATCATCAACATGAAAATGCTAAATTCCTGGCAGAGAAAAACTCTGCGTTTATTTGTGAAGAGGATCTTTTGGAAGAAAATTTAAAAAAAATATTATTTGAAATTGTTAAAAATCCTGAGATTCTTGAAAAGATGAAAAAAAACATATCCAGGATTTCTTTAACTGACAAAAAAAATATTATTGTCAAAAAAATTCTTTCAAATGAATGACATAAAAAAAATACATTTAATTGGAATAGGCGGTGCCGGAATGAGTGGCATCGCTGAAATACTAATCAATTTAGATTATGAAATTTCTGGTTCCGATTTAGTTGATACTCCAATAACGCAAAGACTTGAGTCTCTTGGGGCTGAAATTTTTTATGCCCATGATGCCTCAAATGTAGCAGAAAAGGATTTGGTTGTTATTTCATCGGCTATTTCACATGAAAATTTGGAAGTATCTGAGGCTGAAAAATTAAAAATTCCAGTTATCAAAAGAGCTGAAATGCTGGCAAATTTAATGATGCTTAAAGAAAGTGTTGCAATAGCCGGCAGTCATGGCAAAACCACTATAACTTGTATTCTTGCTCATATTTTTAGCTGTAATGAACTTGATCCTACTTACATCATTGGCGGGAAGGTAGAATCTTTTGCATCAAATGCAAAGCTTGGCAAAGGCAAACATATTTTTACCGAAGCTGATGAAAGTGACGGCTCATTTTTATTATTAAGACCCCATAAAGCAGTAATTGCGAACATAGATAATGATCATTTGGAGGCTTATGACGACAGTCTTGAAAAATTAAAACAATCCTTTAGGGACTTTTGTCTGAAAACTCCCTTTCAAGGTCGGATATTTGCCAATGGTGATTCTCCTAAAGTAGTAGAAGTCATTGAAAATCTTCCTCGTAATGTATCTTTGTTTGGTTTTTCTGCAAACAACGATTTTCAAATATTAAATTTCATGCAAGACAAAGATGGTTCTAATTTTGTTTTATTTGATAAAGAAAAAAACAATAAAATGAGCTTTAAGACAAATATGCTGGGAAAGCATAATATTTTAAACGCAGCAGCAGCTATCACTGTAGCTCTCGATGAAGGAATATCTTACGAGGGAATAAAGCAGGCTTTAGAAAAGTTCATTGTTATTGAAAGAAGGTTTCAACTAATATCAGAAAAAGTCTTTGAAAAAGATATAATTCTTATCGATGATTATGGACATCATCCAGAAGAGTTAAGCGTTTCAATTAATACTGTCAAAGAAGTTTGGCCCAATAGAAAACTATTGGTAGTTTTTCAGCCCCACAGGTATTCACGTACAAAAGCTTTGTTTGACGATTTTGTAAGGCTTTTGTCTTCTTGCGAAAACTTAATTCTTTTAGAGATCTATCCAGCAAGTGAAAAACCGATTCCAAACTATGAAAGCGATGACCTTATTAGAGAGATACATAAGTTAAATCCATCGGCAAAATTGGTAAGAGGCATAGAGGAGGCATATGATGCAATGAAAGAAATTGCTGAGGATAATTTCATTTTTCTAACGCAAGGAGCTGGAAATACTTCGTTGCTAGCAAAAAAATTTAAAAATTAATGAAGATAGAAAATTTAAGCATTGGTATTGTCTGTGGAGGCTTTTCAAATGAAAGAGAAATTTCTTTGAGAGGAGCTCAGTCAATTCATCAAACCTTGATTGCGAAAAACATAAATTCCAGACTCATTGATATCAGAGATAAAAACGAAATGCATGACAAAAAAATGTATGAAGGTATTGATTTTGCCCTTGTAATGATTCATGGAAAAGGTGGAGAGGATGGAGAAGTCCAAGAGTTTTTATCGTCATTGAATATTAAGTTTTCAGGAAGTGACATTTCAGGCCTGAAAAATTCATATGATAAAGTTCTGACAAAACAAATTTGGCGTGAAAACAAAATAAATACTCCCCAATATGTGTCGAACATTTTTGACTGGTCTGATCTTCCTGACTTTTTAAAAAAAGCTTCAAAGTTGGTTATAAAACCAAGCATGGAAGGTTCAAGTCTTGGAGTATCTATTATAAAAAATAATTCTGAAAATTTTTCAAAGGCCATTAAACATGCAAAAAAGTTTGAAGGCACTCCAATCATTGAAGAATTTATTCCTGGAAGAGAACTTACCATCTCAGTTTTAGGAAATTTAATATGTGACCCAATAGAAATTGAAGCTCAAGAAGAGTTTTATAATTTTGAAGCAAAATACAATAGAACTGATACATCTTATAGCTTTCCTATTTTTGCAGAAGACAAACTAGCTAAGCTTAAAAAGCTTTCAAAGAATGCTTTTGATCTTTTAGGGTGTGATAAATGGGGGAGAGTAGATTTAATTGAATACGAAGATAAATTCTACTTCATTGAGGTGAATACCGTTCCGGGAATGACAGAGACCAGTTTAGTGCCTAAATCAGCAGAAAAAGAAGGTTTAAATTTTTTTGAACTCATAAAAAAAATAATAATAGACTCTATTGATAATTGAGTTCTTTTGACTTAGACTTCGCGTGTTTTCTTGAGTCTATTAAAGATTCATACCCATAAGGAGGCAAATTGAACCATTACGAAATAATTTATATTTTTAACCCTGATGAAAAAGAGCTGGGTAAATCTCTATTCGATAAAATATTAGAGACAACCAAATCCATTAAAGGTCAGATACATAGATCCGAAGAAATTGGCTCAAGAAGATTGGCATACCCAATAAAAGATTTCTATAGAGGCGAGTACTTTTTAATCAACTTAGAGTGTAATTCCTCTGAGCTAGCATCAATAACCGACCTTTTTAAATTTAATGAAAATATTTTAAGAACATCCATTTTAAAGAAAAAACAAGCTGAAACTGGCAAATCAGCTCTTATGGAACAAACCAAAGACTCTTCATATGAAAAAGATTCAAAAGACGAAGGCCTTGTAAAAAAAGTTTCAAATGAAGCAAAAGAAGTTTTATCAAAAGCAGAAGAAGTAGTTGAAGACGCCATTGAAGAAGTCAAAGAAGCTGCTGAAAAAGTTGAAGAAGTTGTAGAAGATGTGGTTGAGGATGTGGTTGAGAAAGCTGAGGAGATTGTCGAAGCTGCTGAGGAAGTCGTTGAGGATGTTGTTGAAAAAGCAGAAGAAGTAGTTGAAGACGCCATTGAAGAAGTCAAAGAAGCTGCTGAAAAAGTTGAAGAAGTTGTTGAAGAAGTAGTTGAAGAGGCAAAAGAAAAAGCAAAAGGAGTTTTTGCGAAAGTTAAGAATGTTTTTAAATCAGATAAGAAAAAGTAAGATATATGAGAAGACAAAAAGATAACAAAAGAAGAAATCAGAATCAGGATAACTTTCTAAAGCCTAAAAGAGCTTGTCAATTTACTGCAGCAGGCGTTGAAGAAATTGATTATAAAGATGTTGAGCTTTTAAAAAAATTCATAACAGAAACAGGAAAGATTATTCCAGCACGTATGACTGGTACAAGTGCAAAGTATCAACGCCAACTCACTAGAGCCATAAAAAGAGCAAGGCTTTTGGCATTATTACCTTTTACAGATAGTCATTAAAAGCATGAAGTTAATTCTACAAGAAAGCATTACAGGATTAGGAAATCCTGGAGACTTGGTCCAAGTTAAATCAGGTTATGGTAGAAATTATCTTTTACCTTCAGGCAAAGCGATTATTGCCAATGAAGAAAATATGAAGGTTTATGAAGCAAAACAAGAAGAATTGAAACTTAAGGAAGAAAAAAGGCTAGAAAGTGCAAAAGAGATTTTTGAAAAAATAAATGAATTTTCCGTCTCCCAAAATGTAGCGATTTCCGAGGAAGGCACAATGTATGGCTCAGTAGGAACAAAAGAGATTTCAGAACTTTTAGAAGCAAATGATTTCCATATTGAAAGAAGTGCAGTCAGACTCCCTGAGGGTTCGCTCAAAGAACTCGGAAATTATGTGATTGATATCGAATTGCATCCTGAAGTTATAGCTAAAATTAATCTCGAACTAAAACCCGAAGAATCTTAAAATCTAATTGTCTTCATTCTTCAGTAGTGGGAGAATATCAGCCCTGCTATGAGAAAAGAAAACGACTTACCATCATCTATTGAAGCCGAAAAAGCTGTTCTTGGAAGCATTATTTTAGAACCAACACTTTGGGATTCATTGTCTGTAGAAGTTGATGAAAGTGATTTTATTGCCAACGAACATAAATTAATTTATCGAGGCATCAAAAAACTGATTGATCTTGGATCGGAGATTGACACCGTTACTTTGATTGAATCTCTTTCAAACGATAGCGATCTTTCATCTCTTTCTAATTTTGATCGAGTGAGTTATGTAAAAAATTTGGTATCTGAAACACCAGGTACAGCTAACTTTGTTAATTATACAAACATCATTAAACAGTCTTCTTCGCTTAGGAAATTAATCTCAACTGCAGCTGATATCTCTTCTTTGGCAAAGGAAGCAGATACTTTTGAAAGCGAAAGCGCTCTAAGCGAGGCTGAAGACAAATTAATAAAACTCAGAGACTCAATTCAAAGAAGTTCTGGTCCAATGTTAGCTAAAGATTTGATAAAACCGGTTTACGACAAGATAGATGAGACCATAAGATCTGATAGAGATTTGGTAGGGATAAGCACAGGCTTTAGAGATTTAGATAAGCTCACAATGGGCTTACAACAAGGAGATTTATTCATTATTGCAGGTCGACCCAGTATGGGAAAGACTGCTTTTGCTCTTAGCATTGCCGGACAATTGGTAAACGATGGCATACCATCAGTGCTTTTTAGTTTGGAAATGTCGGCAAGATCTATTATGTACAGGCTGATATCTCTGCTAGGAAAAATAGAATTAAAAAAACTATTCGAAGCAAAAAATCTTTCTGATAATGATTTTAATGAGATAGAGAACTCTCTTTCTTTACTGAGTAGATCCAAATTTTTTATTGATGATACATCTTCATTATCTCCATCAGAAATTCTCTCTCGATCAAGAAAGCTTAAAAGAGAAAATCCCGATTTAGGTCTGATCATCATCGATTACATGCAGTTGATGAATGCTGATAATAAAAATGATAATCGTGTTTCAGAAATGAGTGAAATTTCAAGATCTTTAAAAGCTTTGGCAAAAGAAATTGATGTCCCGGTAATAGCTTTATCTCAATTGAATAGAGCACCTGAAACAAGGACAGGAAAAAGACCTGTTCTTGCTGACCTAAAGGATTCTGGAGCGATTGAGCAAGATGCTGATATTGTGACTTTTGTTTTTCGTGCAGAAAAATACGAACAAGATCTTGAAAATAAAGGGCTTGCAATAATTGACGTGGCAAAACATAGAAATGGGCCTACAGGTTCAGTGAAATTGCATTTTTCAGATAAATATACAAAATTCCAAGATCTTGCCCCAGACGATCCAGCTCTAAGAAATCCAGATTATTCAGAAGAAGATTGAATTGAATCGTCCAACATTTGTAGAGATCGATCTAAAGGCTTTGGACTTTAATCTTAAAAGTCTTAAGAGCTCCGTACAGTCTGCTAAATTTTTTCCAGTCGTAAAAGCTGATGCATATGGCCACGGCATAGATAAAATTACGAAACACATCCAAAGCAAAGTTGATGGATTTTGTGTTGCAACGTCTGAAGAGGCCATAAATCTTCGTACAAAATCAAAAAAACCTATTTTAGATTTGGAAGGGCCTTACGATTTAGCCGATATGAAGGCTCTTCTCAAAAACGATATAGAGTTTGTTATCCACTCCAGCAGGCAGCTTAATTTTTTAAAGCAAATTAAGAAATTCAAAGAAAGTCATCCGATATGGCTTAAATTTGACTCAGGAATGAATAGACTCGGCTTTTCAATTGAAGATTCTTCAATAATTTTTGAAGAAATTTCAAAAAAAACTAACCAAATAGTTTTGATGAGTCATTTTTATTCATTTAAAGGTAATGCAATACAACTAAAAAAATTTAAGGATCTTGAGAAAAGATGCTCATCTGATGAAATTTCTGTAAAGAAAAGCCTTTGCAATTCCGGCGGCATGATTAATTATCCTGCTTCGCAGAAAGATATCGTAAGACCTGGGATAAGCATGTTTGGCAGTAGATCAAACTTAAAAGATAAAAACATTAAGCTTGAATCTGTAATGACTTTGAAATCAAAGTTCATTTCTTTAAAAGAAATTGAAAAAGGAGAAAAGGTTGGTTACGAAGGGACTTGGCAGGCCAAAAAGCGAACTAAAATAGGTATTTTGCCAGTGGGTTACGGTGATGGGTATCCAATAAACTTGAGCAATTGCGGGAAAGTATTGATTAAAGGAAAATTAGCGCCGGTAATCGGTAAAGTCTCAATGGATATGGTTGCAATTGATTTATCCAATATAAGTCAAATTAGTTATAAGGATGAAGTTATTTTATGGGGTAAAGGCCATGAAGTAGACACAGTGGCTAAATATGCTAATAATAGTTCTTACACGCTAATGACTGGAATAACAAATCGCGTAAAAAAGGTATATAAGTTATGAAAATTAAAGTTTTAAAAGAAACCCCAAGAAACATAAAAGAGTTTCCTGTTGAAAACGAATACAACCTTTCTAAGGAAGAAGTCACTGATATAGCTGAGATTTTTAGTACTCCCTTAACAGGTTCTTATAATTGGGACTATACGGTTCAAGATAATAGAATCAAAAGACTTTACGAACTTGGAAAAGATCTCAATTGGAATGCAGAAAAAGACATTGATTGGGACAGACCTTTACCTGAAAGAGGAGATACACCTCCTCCTATATTCTGGGATGATTACGAACCTTATCAAAAGCTCTCCACAGAAGATAAATTCACTTTCATGAGTCATAGAGGAGCTTGGTCTTTAAGCCAATTTTTGCATGGCGAACAAGGAGCTTTGTTAGTAGCATCGCAACTCGTATCTTGTGCTCCAACTTTCAATGCAAAGCTTTATGCTGCTTCTCAAACCTTTGATGAAGCAAGACATGTTGAAGCATTCAATAAATACATCCAATCTAGAGTTGGAATTATGTATCCTGTTGGAACAGGTCTTAAGTCTTTACTTGATAAAATTTTGACTGACCCAAGATGGGACCTCAAATTCATCGGGATGCAAATAATCATAGAAGGGCTTGCTCTTGCTGCTTTTAATCTTGCGAGACAAGGTACTTTTGATCCTGTTTTTAAAGATATGCTTTACTTAATCATTAGGGATGAGGCAAGACACGTGACGTTTGGTGTAAATTATTTAGAGGAGTTTGTAAAAACCCTTTCTGACGAAGAAAGAGAGGAAAGAGCTCAGTTTGCTTATGAGGCTTGTGTTGTGATGAGAGGTAGATTGATGTCTTCAGAAGTATATGAACATTTTGGATGGGATGTGGAAGATGCCATTGCTTTTCAAAGTAAGTCCGATGTTACCAACAACTTCCAACACTTGTTGTTTACAAGAGTCGTACCTAACTTAGCAAGAATTGGCTTATTAACTGATAAAGTCAAACCTTTGTATGATGAACTGGGTGTTTTGGATTACCAAGACTGGCCAACGGATGGAGAAATTGATTGGGCTTCTCTTTCAAGGCCGCTGGATCAATCGGAAGAAGTAGAAGAAGGTCAGTTTATATCCATCTAACTTATCCCTGATAAAATTTTCTAAATAGCTTTAGACTGTTCTGATATACTAATGAACCATCTTGTATGAAAAAGATGGCTTCAAAAAATCCTAAATTCTTATTTGTAACTGGTGGAGTCGTCTCTTCTATCGGTAAAGGTATTCTTTCAGCTTCACTAGGCTCTCTTTTAGAGAGTAGAGGGTTAAAAGTTACAGTAATGAAGCTAGATCCATACATAAACCTTGATCCTGGCACAATGAGTCCTTTTCAACATGGCGAGGTTTTTGTTACAGAAGATGGTTCTGAAACCGATCTCGATCTTGGGCATTATGAAAGATATTTGAACTCTAAAATGTCGCATAAAAATAATTTTACTGCAGGTCAAGTGTATGAAGATGTTCTTAAAAGAGAAAGAAAGGGAGAATTTTTAGGTTCAACCGTACAAGTAATTCCTCATATCACCGATGAGATTAAAAAAAGAATTGCCTACGGCGCAGGCGATAATGACATCGCAATTATAGAAATTGGTGGAACCGTTGGCGATATTGAGTCACAACCTTTTTTAGAAGCAATTAGGCAAATGAAACTTGAGTTGGGATCTGAAAGGACACTATTTACACACTTAACTTTCGTTCCTTATTTAGCATCATCAGGAGAAACTAAAACAAAACCAACTCAACATTCCGTGAAAAGTCTGTTATCTCATGGTCTGCAAGCAGATATTTTAATTTGTCGATCTGAACAAAATCTTTCAAAAGCAGATTGTAGAAAAATTGCTTTGTTTACCAACGTAAATGAAGATTGTGTTTTTACATTACCTGATGTGCCATCAATATACGCAATCCCTGTAATGATGAATAAACAAGGCTTAGATCAGCAAATAGTAGAAAAACTAAAATTAAAGTGTTCTAAGCCAAAACTTAATGACTGGAAAAAGGTTACTAAACTTGAATCAGAGCAAAAAGGAGAGACTAAAATCGCGATGGTAGGTAAATATACTGAATTGGTAGATTCATATAAATCAGTAAATGAAGCTTTAATTCATGCAGGCATCCACAATAAGACAAACGTAAAAATTGAGCATATAGATTCTGAAAGATTCAATAAGGGAGTAGAAAATTTAGAAGCTGATGGCATTTTAATTCCAGGAGGATTCGGAAATAGAGGCGTCAAAGGAATGCTTAACGTAGCAAAGTTTGCTAGAGAAAATAACATCCCTTATTTTGGGATATGCTTAGGGATGCAAGTTGCGGTCATAGAATTCGCAAGAAATGTATTGAAATTGGATGCTGACAGTACTGAGTTTAAGAAGAACACTCAGCATCCAGTAATAGGATTGATTACAGAATGGCTTGATGAAGATGGACTTATTCAGTACCGGTCGGAAGACTCTGACAAGGGGGGTACTATGCGTTTAGGAAGTCAGGTATGCCATTTAAAGAAAAATAGCAAGATGGCGAAGCTTTACAAAAAACTCAAAATTTTTGAACGCCACAGACATAGATATGAATTTAATGGCAATTATGAGTCAGCATTTAATAAAAATGGTATGACTGTAGTTGGAAAATCTGAAGACGAAACCTTGGTCGAAGCAATTGAAATAAAGAACCACAAATGGTTCATTGGTTGTCAATTTCATCCTGAATTCACATCCGATCCAATAAATGCACATCCGCTTTTCAAAGGATTTATTAAAGCTGCTAAGTTAAACTCTAAGTAAAAAATGAACGATTTAGTAAAAATAGCAAAAATAGAGATTTCAAATTCCAACAAACTTTGCGTCATTGCTGGTTTAAATGTTTTAGAAGACGATCAGCTTACTTTCGAGGTTGCTGAAAGATTAAAAAAAATTACTGAGGCTCAGGGGAATTCATTTATCTTTAAAGCTTCATTTGATAAAGCCAATCGCTCGTCTGTAGATTCTTATCGAGGACCGGGTCTTAAAAAAGGCTTAGAAATCTTTAAAGAATTAAAAAAAAGCGACTATCAACTTATTACCGACATTCATGAAATAAGCCAAGTCGAACAAATATCAGAGGTTGTTGATATTATCCAAATACCTGCTTTTTTATGCAGACAAACAGATCTAATCAAAGAAGCTTGTCAGTCTGGAAAGCCGTTAAACATAAAAAAAGGGCAATTTTTATCTCCTGATCAAATGAAAAATATCATTAAAAAATGCAGCAATTTTGGCAACGATCAAATCATGCTTTGTGAAAGGGGCACTTCTTTTGGCTATGACAACTTAGTTGTAGACATGTTGGGCATGTCTAAATTAAAAACTTTTAATTGCCCAATTATTTTTGATGTTACTCACTCTCTTCAACTTCCCGGTCAAGGAAAAACTGCTGCAGGCGGTAGAGGAGATCAAGCTGAAGACTTAGCCAAAGCCGGAGTATCTTTGGGCATAGCCGGCCTATTCATAGAAGTCCATCCCGATCCTAAAGAAGCTCTTTGTGATGGTCCGTCGGCGACGCCTTTAGATCAATTTGAAACTCTTTTAACTAAAGTCAATGCTGTTGATCAGGCTGTGAAAGGTTTTTAGGAAAATGAAAATCAAAGCAATTAAAGCGTTTGAAATCCTTGATTCCAGAGGAACTCCAACAATTGCGGCCTTGATAGAGACAGATGATGATTTTAAAGAAATTGGTTTCGTACCATCTGGCGCTTCTACCGGTTCCAGAGAAGCCATAGAAAAAAGAGATGGCGGTAATAATTTTAATGGTAAAGGAGTTGCGCAGGTTATTAAAAATGCAGAAGAGAATTTATTTCCAGAACTTATTGGTATGAAAATAGGTTCTCAAGTTGAATTCGATTCAAAACTAATAGAACTGGACGGGACGAAAAATAAAAAAAATTTTGGTGCAAATATTATCCTTTCTCTATCATTGGCTCACTGCAAGTTATCAGCAAGTGCAGAAAAAAAGCCTTTATACGAATATATTCATGATTACTTTAGGGAAAATTTTTTTTCAGAAGTAAAAATGAAGATGCCTCTTCCTATGATGAACATTCTAAACGGGGGAGCACATGCTAATAATCAGTTAGACTTTCAGGAGTTTATGATTCAGCCAGTTGGGTTCTCTTCCTTTAAAGAAGGTCTCATTTGCGGCGTGGAAGTATTTAATTTTTTAAAAAAAACATTGAATAAAAAAGGCTTTTCCACGGCAGTTGGGGATGAAGGCGGATTTGCTCCTGGAATTGATTCAGCTGAAGAAGCGCTTGATTTAATATCCAGCTCCATCCAAGAAGCAGGATATGAAGTTGAAAAAGATGTAACCTTTGCACTGGATTGCGCCGCAACAGAATTGTTAAAAAATAAGAAGTATGTTTTTTCAAATAAGGAAAAGTTATCGTCAGATGAATTAATTGAGTATCTTTCCAATTTGGCTGATAAATATCCTATTACTTCAGTTGAAGACGGACTCGATGAAAACGATTGGGTTGGATGGGAGAGTCTCACTAAAAAACTAGGTAAGAAGACTCAGTTGGTTGGCGATGATTTATTTGTAACCAATAAAGATATTCTTCAAGAGGGCATTGACAGAAATATTGCCAACTCAGTCTTGGTAAAAATTAACCAAATTGGAACAATTTCTGAGACTTTTGAAACTATATGTTTGGCTTATCAACACAACTATAAGTGCGTAATTTCTCATCGTTCTGGTGAAACAGAAGATAATTTTATTGCCGATTTAGCTGTTGGTACTGGAGCTGGGCAAATAAAAACGGGCGCACCATCAAGGTCAGATAGAACTTCAAAATATAATAGATTGTTAATGATTGATGCTATGGAAGGTTTAGAATTTCTCGGCAGGCAGGAGTTAATTAATTGATAGACAAAATTAAAAATTATTTGTTTCCCGGTGTATTAGTCATACTTATTTTTTTGATTTTATTTTATATTATAGGAATCTTCTACGGGGAAAATAGCATTGGTCGGTTAGACAAAATGACACAAGAAAAAATTATTTTAGAAAATAAAATCGTTAAATTGAAGGAAGACAATAAAATTGCCAGAATGGAACTAGATAGTTTCACAAATGATCCTGAAGCTTTAGAAGGTTACGCCCGAAGTAAATTAAATTTGATCAAAAAAGGGGAAGTTCTCATTGAACTAGTACCAAATGAGTGAATACGTCGCTTTAATTCCTGCTGCTGGGGTTGGTGCAAGAGCCCAACTCAAACTTGCTAAACAATTCAATATAGTAGGAAAAAAAACCATTATTGAATTTGCCATAGATCCTTTTTTGAAAGATGAAAATTGCAAAACTATTTATGTTGTTGTCGCAGAAGATACCGAAGCTTGGGAAGCTCTGTCTATTTCGCAACACAACAAAGTTAAGACTTGCATTGGTGCTTCTACTAGGATGCTATCTGTTTTGAATGGGCTGCAAGAGATTAAAGAGGATGAAGATAAATCGATATTGGTTGCCGTGCATGATGCTGCACGACCTTGCTTGGACCTTAAAGATCTTTTGGGTTTAATGGGTAAAGCTCAGGATGAAATCAAAGAAGATGGAGAAGGGTGCTATCTTTCTTACCAACCAACAGAAAGTGTTAACTTGGTAAAAAATGAAAAAGTACAAAAATCTTTAGATCGAAATAACGTTTGGTTATCAGCAACACCTCAAGTTTTTTGTTTGGAAGATCTGTTGTCCGCTTTAACCAAGGCCAATGATGATGAAAAAGTATTCACCGATGAAGTAAGCGCAATGCTGCATTATTTTAAAAAAGACATATCCATTTACCCCTGTAATAAAACAAATATTAAGGTGACTAAAAAAGAGGATTTGGAAACAGTAGAACAATATTTAAAACTTGCTGGCAGAATTTAGTGAGCAATCTGAGAATTGGGCAAGGATATGATGCTCATAAAATCATCAAAGGTTCTAAAGATTTCATCTTAGGCGGTATCGCAATCGACTCTGAGTATGAGGTCGTTGCTCATTCTGATGGGGATATCATCAGTCATGCAATCATCGATGCCCTTTTAGGTGCTTGTAAGATGGGTGACATTGGCAAATTGGCGCCCTCCAATGAGGAAAACAAGGGTATCTCTAGTATTCATCTCTTGAAAAAAGTTGCCACAATGCTTTTAGAGGCAGGATACCAAATTGTAAATATTGACCTTACCTATGTTGGAGAAGAGCCAAGGCTTGAGAAATTCAAAAAAAAAATTGAAGAGAATTTAGCTAAAGAGTTAAAAATAAATCCAAATGATATATCTTGCAAAGCAACGACGACAGACGGTTTAGGTTATGAAGGTGCTCGAGAAGGCATCAGTACTCAAGCGATTGCTCTCGTTACTAAGAATTAATTTATATGAAAATAATACTCACCAATGATGACGGATTTGACCATCCTGGTATCAAAGCTCTTTTTAAAGAATTGCATGACAAACACGAAGTATTTCTTATAGGTCCAGATCAAAATCGAAGTGGATTTAGTAGCGCGATAACTTTTTTAACTCCCTTAAGACACAAAAAATATGCGGATAATATATTCAGTCTAAACGGTACACCCGTTGATTGTGTAAAAGTGGCTAGAAACATGCTGTGCCCCTTCGAACCGGAAATAGTCGTCTCTGGAATAAATCCAGGTCCAAATTTAGGCTCCGATGCCATTTTATCCGGTACCGTAGGTGCTGCTTTAGATGGAAGAAATTTGAAGTATCCCTCAATTGCAGTGTCAGTAGCATCTTTTGAAATCAATGATTTTTCTTTCGCTGCAAAGTTTGTTGCCAAAGTCTTAGATAATCTGGACAAATTGGAAATGGAAGACTTTCAAATTTTAAACATCAATGTACCTGATCATAACGAATTTCCCGATCCTGAAATTAAAATCACTAAAACTTTCCTCAATGAGGAAGAAGGTGAAAATAATCTTGATGTGTCCGATCGAAAGAATTTGGAAGATGGATTCATTTCAATTTCTCCAATTAAGATAGACATGCATTCCAACTCTCAACAACAGGTAGTTGCAGACTGGGCAAAAAATTTATAGATCAATTGAATTTTGAATTTGCCAGAAAAGAATTAACCAAAGAACTATCTCAAAAGGGCATTAAAGATCCGAGAGTGCTAGAAGCCATCTACCAAATTCCGCGACATGAATTTGTCGATGCAACATTTACTTCTAGAGCTTACCAAGACATGTCCTTACCAATTGGTCATCAACAAACCATTTCACAACCTTTTGTTGTGGCAAAAATGACAGAACTTTTGATTCAAGGAAATGTCTTAGACCAAAAACCTTTAGGAGCGGTTTTGGAGATCGGTACTGGCTGTGGGTACCAAACAGCAATACTTGCAAGATTTTGCAGAAAAGTATTTTCTTTAGAAAGAATCGAAGCCCTATCACTTCGGGCAGAGAATAATTTAAAGAAAGTTGGTGTAGAAAATTACCAATTACGTTGGTCTGACGGTACTTTAGGCTGGCCAACCCCAAAAAAATTTGATGCCATCATTTGTACAGCAGCAATCTCACAAGTTCCAAAAAAATTAAAAACTCAACTTGAGGTGCATGGCAAGCTCATTTGCCCCGTTGGCGACGGGAAGAAACAACATTTATTACTCTTAGAAAAAAAATCTAAAGATGAATTTCATGAAACTATTTTAGATTCTGTTTTATTTGTTCCTATGCTTGAGGGAAAGGTTTCTGAATAGCTTTATTCAAGGATTAATACATCAATTTTATTTGTTTTTTCCTTCCACTCCTCGTGATTTGGCATGGGATCTTTTGCCTCAGTAATGTTCGGCCAAATCTTTGAATATTTTTCATTTATTTCAATAAATTCTATTTGATCAGCTGGAACTTCGTCTTCTGCATAAATGGCTTCAATGGGGCACTCTGGTTCACACAAACCGCAATCGATGCATTCGTCAGGATTGATGACTAAAGTATTTTCTCCTTCATAGAAACAATCTACAGGACATACTTCGACACAATCGGTGTGCTTACAATTGATGCATCCTTGGCCAACAATAAAAGTCATTAATCAATTATAATTTAAATTGATGATTTCTAATGACGAACTACAAGATTTAGCTATAAAGATAGGTCAGCTATTAACTGAGACAAAGAAAAGTGTTTCTACAGCAGAATCTTGTACAGGAGGCTGGATCGGAAAAGAATTTACAGGCATACCAGGTAGTTCAAAATGGTATGGGTTTGGGTTTATCACATACTCTAATAAGGCAAAGCTAAAAACTCTTGGCGTTAGCAAAGATAATCTTTTAGAGGAGGGAGCTGTAAGTGAAAAAGTTGTGAAGGAAATGGCAGAAGGAGCTATAAAAAATAGTGGTTCAGACTTTTCAATTTCAATAAGCGGTATAGCAGGACCTACTGGAGGAACACATGACAAGCCGGTTGGTACGGTATGTTTTGGAATTGGCACTAAAACTGAAATAACTTGCTTCACTAAACTTTTTGAAGGAAATCGTGACGAAGTCAGAAAACAGAGTGTAGCTTTTGCTTTAAAAGAATTATTAAAATGTTTGCAATAATTTTTAATATATTGTTAAATACTGTATAAATATACAGTTTTATTATGCCTACAAGAAAAACAAAAAAAGACGATACAACGTCACCAGAAAAAGGAAAATCCCTAGAAACGGCCATCTCTCAGATTGAGACCCAATTTGGTCCTGGAACCATCATGAGGATGGGCGAAAGGGAGGTTCAGAGTATTCCAAGTATTTCTACAGGTTCATTAGGATTGGATTTGGCACTTGGCATAATGGGCTTGCCTAAGGGCAGAGTAGTTGAGATTTTTGGTCCCGAATCTTCAGGAAAAACAACTTTGACCTTGCAAGTTATAGCCGAGTGCCAGAAACAAGGAGGAACCGCGGCATTTATAGATGCAGAGCATGCTTTGGATCCAGTCTATGCAGAAAAAATTGGAGTAAAAATAGATGACTTGCTCCTTTCTCAGCCTGATACAGGCGAACAAGCCCTGGAAGTTGCCGACATAATGGTTAAATCTGGTGGAATAGATGTTTTAGTTATTGATTCTGTAGCTGCATTAGTACCCCGAGCCGAAATTGAAGGTGAAATGGGAGATCATCATGTTGGCCTTCAAGCTAGACTGATGTCACAGGCACTAAGAAAAATAACCGGTAGTATAAAAAAATCAAATACTCTTGTTATATTTATTAATCAAATTCGAATGAAAATCGGTGTAATGTTTGGCAGTCCTGAGACTACCTCTGGCGGTAATGCTTTAAAGTTTTATTCTTCTGTGAGATTGGACATTAGAAGAATCGGTACAGTTAAAGACGGCGACGAAGTTGCAGGAAATGAAACCAGAGTTAAGGTTGTTAAAAATAAAGTTTCACCTCCATTCAGACAAGCTGAATTTCAAATTCTTTACAACAAAGGAATTAACCGTGCTGGAGAAATTCTCGATATTGGAGTTGAGAGAAAAATCGTTGAGAAAGCAGGTGCTTGGTACGCTTACGATGGTGAAAAAATTGGCCAAGGTAAAATTAATGCTAGTCAGTGGCTAAAAGACAACCCAAATATAGCTAAGAAAATAGAAAAACAGATTACAGACTCAATCAAAGAGACCCAATAAGTCTTTTTCAGTTATTTCAGATTTTGCCTGATCTCTTCTATTAATTATTTCGATTAAGCCTTTTTCAACGTTCTTTTCGCTAATGACTATCTGATAAGGGTTCCCCATTAAATTGGAATCAGAAAATTTATTACCTGGAGATGCGTCTCTATCGTCATAGAAGACATCTACATTGTTACTCATTAAATATGAGTATATTTCCTTAGCTTTGTTTTTAACTATCTCTGATTTCTTTTCATTGATTGAAATTAAAGAACAATCAAAAGCTGAAATATTTTTTGGAAAAACAATACCTTCTTTATCATGATTTTGCTCTATAGCAGCTGCAACAATTCTAGAAACTCCAATTCCATAACAGCCCATTTCTAAAATTTTTTGACTATTATCATGTTGGACACTTAAACCCATAGATTTGCTGTATTTATTACCTAGTTCAAATATATGACCCACCTCAATTCCTTTTTTAATTGAAAGTTTGCCATGCTCACTATCAATATCAGACAGATCATTATTTTCAATTTTTTTCTCAATTTCCGTTTTTAAGGAATCTTCCAATAATTCAATATTTGATGAAAAATCTTTATCGTTAAATACTAATGTATCTTCACCAGAATCAGCTAAGACATGAAATTCTTCAGACATATTCCCACCAATTGCTCCTGAATCAGCTTTTACAATCTTGTAATCAAAGCCAATCTCATCAAATATCTTTTGGTAACACTCTTTCATAGCTTGATAGCTTTTGCTCATCCCTTCTTCATCAAGATCAAATGAATAGGCATCTTTCATTAAGAACTCTCTGCCTCGCATGACTCCAAATCTAGGTCTAATTTCATCTCTGAATTTCGTTTGTATTTGATAAAAAGTTTTAGGCAGATCTTTATAACTTTGCAGTTCTTGACGACATATATCGGTAATGACTTCTTCATGAGTAGGTCCGAGATAAAATTCCCTTTCATTACGATCCAAAAAACCCAAAAGTTCTGGACCCATTTGCTCAGACCGTTTTGTTTCGTCCCACAGTGTTTTTGGTTGAACCATCGGCATTAAAACTTCTAAACAACCATATTCATTCATATTTCTTCTAATGATAGATTCGACTTTATTAAGAATCTTTAATCCCAGGGGCATCCATGAATAGATACCGGAAGCCAACGGTTTTATCATATTTGTTCTGATCATAAGTTTATGGCTTATGAGTTCTGCGTCTTTTGAGGCTTCTTTTTGAGTTTTATAGTGAAATGAGGAAGCTTTCATTTAAAATATAAATTAATATTCGGCTTTAAAAATTAATAATACTAAAAAAAGATGCTTACAGTGAGGAATAATGCCTATTTATGAGTACCAATGCAGTAAATGCGACAAAAAATTTGAAAGAATTGTTTCTGTAGCAGATTCTACAAAAACTGTATTTTGTGATTGCTCGCCAAAAGCAAAGGCTAAAAAAATTATCTCAGCCCCATCCTTTCGTTTAGAAGGATCAGGTTGGTACGAAACAGACTTTAAGACAGGCAATAAAAAAAATCTTGTACAATCAGATATTAAAAGTAAAAAACCCTCTAAGGAACCAAAAAAAATAGAAAACTCAAAACCTGCTAAAAAAGATTAAACAATCTTTCTACATATGGAACGTACTCAAATAAAAAATATTTCTAATAAAGAAATCGATTCATCCTTTCTTATTTCTGGATGGGTTGAAAAGGTCAGGGATCATGGAGGTGTCATATTTATAGATATCAGAGACGCATCTGGATTAATGCAAGTTGTTGTTGAGCCAGACGATAAAGAGTTATTCAAAAAGTCGGAATCGATAAGAATGTCTTATGTTCTTGAAGTTACAGGAATTCTTAGAAAAAGGCCTAAAGGCACAATTAATGAGTCATTGGCGTCTGGAGAACTGGAACTAGTTTCAAAAGAAATTGATATTCTTTCCAAAAGTAAACCTTTGCCTTTTCAGTTAGATGAACATGCAAAAGTCGGTGAAGAGGTTAGGCTCAAATACCGTTACTTGGATTTGCGAAGACCGGAAATGCAATCAAATCTGAAAATCAGATCTCAAGTAAATCACATCGTCAGAAGTCATCTCATTGAAGATGAGTTTATTGAAATTGAAACTCCAATGATGGCTAGGGCCACTCCGGAAGGAGCTAGAGATTTTCTTGTCCCAAGCAGACTTTACAATCAAAAGTTTTATGCCCTCACTCAGTCACCACAGCTTTTCAAACAAATGTTGATGATTGGAGGTTTTGAAAAATATTTTCAAATTGTCAGATGCTTTCGGGATGAGGATACACGAAAAGATAGGCAGCCAGAATTCACTCAATTGGATATCGAATTGTCTTTTATTTCAGAAGAAGAAATTCTTAAGATCTCTGAAAGCCTTATAAAAAGAATTTTTTTTGAAACTCTAAATATTGAGTTTGATGACTTCCAAAGAATTAAATATCAAGAAGCAATAAAGGATTACGGCTCAGATAAACCTGACTTAAGAAACCCTTTAAAGCTTGTTGATGTAAAAGATATTTTTGAAAATTCTTCATTTAAGGTTTTTGCCGATCCTGCCAAGAATGAAAAGGCAAGAATTGTTGCGCTTAAAATTGAACATGAAATAAGCAGAAATAAAATAGATGAGTACACTAAATTTGTCGGTAATTTTGGAGCAAAAGGACTAGCTTATATAAAAGTTAATGATTCTACTGATCTAGATAATGGGCTTCAGTCTCCAATTCTTAAGTTCCTTTCTAAAGAAGAGATTTCTAGTTTAGTTGAAAGGCTTGAACTAAGTTCTGGAGACACTGTTTTTTTTGGTGCCGATCACAGAAATGTTGTGAATGATTCAATGGGCTCATTGAGAGAAAAATTAGGTGAAGATCTTAACTTAATTGATAAAGAGGCTTTCAAATTTGGATGGATAACAGACTTTCCTTTATTTGAAGAGGATATTCAAGGGAACTTATCTCCATCACACCATCCTTTTACAGCTACTCAAGGAGGGCTCAAAGAACTAAAGAAAGATCCAGCAAATGCTGTTGCAAAAGCATATGACCTTATTTTAAATGGCAGTGAAATTGGAGGCGGTTCTTTGAGAATTAACAATTTAGATGAACAATTGGAAGTATTATCAATTTTAGGAATAGATAAAAAAGAAGCGGATGAAAAATTTGGTTTCTTTTTAGAAGCTTTGTCCTATGGATGTCCTCCTCATGGCGGAATTGCTTTTGGTTTAGATCGTTTGATCATGTTGGTTTGTAAACAAGAATCTATCAGAGATGTAATTGCTTTTCCAAAGACCCAATCAGCAACTTGCTTGCTTTCCGATGCTCCAAGTTTAATTGATCAAGATCAATTAGATATGCTTTCTATAAAAGTTCTTGAAGAGGATAAATAGTGGCGGGACATTCTAAGTGGGCCAACATAAAACATCGCAAAGGTCGTCAAGATGAAAAAAGACAAAAAGTTTTCTCGAAACTTATAAGAGAGCTTACCGTTGCTGCTAAATTGGGAGGACCTGAGCCAGGAGATAATCCTAGATTAAGACTGGCTCTAGATAAGGCCCTTGGTGCCAATATGCCAAAAGATACAATAGAAAGAGCCATAGCAAGAGGTTCTGGCGATCAGGAAGCAGAAAATTTAGAAGAAACCATTTATGAAGGCTATGGTCCCAATGGAGTTGCCATTATAGTTGAAACTTTGACGGACAATAAAAACAGAACGGTTGCTGAAGTTAGACATGCTTTTTCTAAGTACGGAGGAAGTTTAGGTACCGATGGGTCTGTAGCATATTTATTTACCAAAGTTGGTCAGATAGTCGTTGAAAATACCGATGAGGAAAAAATATTTGATGTTTCTGTATCGAATGGTGCAGATGAAGTAGAACAGGGTAACGAAGATAATCTCATCATCTCTGTTGAAGCCGAAGAATTTCATAATCTTAAAAATGTTCTAGAAGAGAATGAAATCAAAATCAACCAATACGAGTTGATTATGAAAGCATCAAATAGCGTTGAGCTTGATGATGAGGCTTCTGAAAAAGTCATCAATCTTCTTGAAAGTCTTGAAGATTTAGATGATGTGCAAAATGTTCATTCCAACGCTGAATTTTCTGAAGGGAGCTTTGCTTGATGACGAATTCAAGGAATAAGGGAGCATCATTTGAAAGAGAAATTGCAAATGCCTTGAATGATTCTTTGGAATTAAAAAAACCATTAAAAAGAATATTGGAGCAAACTCGAGAAAAACATCTTCCAGATCTTATTCTTGGTAATTGGTACATAGAATGTAAGAGATATGGGCAAGGCGCAGAACCCCTCGAAGGCTGGTGGGATCAAGTGATTGCAGCAACTCCGGAAGACAGTCATCCAGCTTTGATTTATAAATTTAATCACAGACCCATCAAGGTGAGAATTCCGCTCCATACTGTAAACAACAATCTTCCTAAAGATTTTAATAATACATGCGATTTTTCTTTGGAGAGCTTCATAGTTTTACTTAAATCTCTTTTTGAGGAAGATATAAAAAGCCATCTTTAATGTCAGATACCATAGAGCTAAGAATTTACTATGAAGATACGGATGCACAAGGTGTAGTTTTTTATGCTAATTATCTCAAATATTTTGAAAGAGCTAGAACTGAATTTCTAAGAAAGTGTGGTTACCTACAAAACGAACTTTTAGACAAAAATATTATTTTTATTGTCAATAAATTAGACATTCATTACAAAAAACCCGTCCTATTAGATCAATTAATAAAAATAGAATCTTCTCTTTCAGAATTAAAGAAAGCTAGTTTTAGCTTTAACCAAAGAGTTGTTATAAATTCACAAATAATGTGTGAAGCTAATGTATTATGCGGCTGTGTTGATCTTGAAACTAAAAAACCCATTGCTCTTCCAGATGAGCTAAGAAAAAAGATGTTGGATAAAAAAAATGCAAGCTGAATTAAGTTTTGTAGATTTATTTTTAGGAGCAAGTTTAGTTGTTCAGTTAGTGATGATTATTTTGTTTGTTCTGGCTGGAACTTCATGGTGGTTTATCTTTGATAAGTGGCTTACCTTAAGCAGAGCGAAAAAGGATATCTTTGAGTTTGAAACCGAGTTTTGGAACTCTAGAAATATTGAAAAAATATTTAATGAACTCAACCGTAAAGAAGATAATTTTGGACTATCTCAAATCTTTGTAATTTCTCATGAAGAATTTTTAAAGTCAGAAAATTTCGAAAAGACAGCTGACCGCATCAACAAGTCAACGGAAATTATAATTAATAGACAAGAAGAAAGATTAGAAGAAGGGTTATCTTTTTTGTCTACTGTTGCATCTGTAAGCCCCTTTATAGGCCTATTTGGGACTGTATGGGGGGTTATGAACGCTTTTAGTGGTTTAGCCCAACTTTCTCAAGTATCAATAAATGCCGTTGCCCCAGGTATATCTGAAGCTTTAGTAGCAACTGCACTAGGTCTATTCGCGGCTATACCTGCTCTTGTATCTTATAATTGGAGTGTCAAGACAATTGATACCATTATTAAGAGTTACGAAAATTTTACATCTGAACTTTTGATAACTTACCAAGAATTCAATGTCCAAAAGACGACAAAAAAATAGAAAGCTTTTAACAGAAATTAACGTAATTCCATATGTGGATATTTCATTAGTTTTGCTTGTTATTTTTATGGTAGCAACACCATTTATGATTCAAGGAATTGACCTTGATCTGCCCAAAACCGAAGCTCAAGCTCTAAATAAATCTAAAGACGATAATTTAACCATTTCAATCAGCAAAGAGGGGTTTTATTCTCTTGATTTGGGTGAAAAGAATGAAATTTACGAAAGTTTTCAGTTATTTGCAGAACAGTTAGAAAAAATTTTAAAGAACAATCCAAAAGTTGAGATATTTTTAAGAGCAGATAAGGAAACGCTTTATGACAATGTTGCTAAAACAATGTCTTTGATTAAAAAATTTAAAACAGATTCTATTAATCTCATAACCGAACCCATTGAGAATGAATAAGGCTTTAACAAGTTTAAATACTTTTTTTTTGATTCTTTTATTCCTATCTTTGATTTTTTCTATGTTTTCTATCCCAAATCTCAATATTGATGAGACACAATCAATCAAAGTAAATTTTTACGAGTTAATTCAAGAAGATGACATATTGTTCGATTCATCTATCCCAAATACAACCATTAAAAAAGAAACAAAAAAAGCTTCTGTAAATGATAAAAAAGCAGAACCGTCAGAAGCAGAAATTCTTTCAAAATTTAAAATAAATAAATCAGATATCAAAAACGAAATCAGTAAAATTAAGCTCTCAAAGGAAAGAGAAGATATTTTGAGAGTTTCAGCTATCATTCAGGCAAGTATTTCTTCAATTTGGATTAAACCTAATTCTTTAAGTGAATCTTTAATAGCAAAAGTATCAATAAATCTTGCTCCCTCAGGAGAAATATTAAATTTTAATTTGATTGAGCCAAGTTCTAATAATTCTTTTAATGAATCTATTTTAACGGCAATGAATAAAATGACTTTTTTAGAAGAAGTTAGTTTTCTTGATAGAAAGCTATTTGAAGAAAACTTTAGAAACCTTAATTTAGTTTTTAAATCATCTGGGGAGATAGAGTGAGTAGGTTTTTATCTTTATTATTTTTTTTAGTTTCAAATAGTATTTTTTCTATTTTAGAAATAGAAATCTTAAAAGGTAGTGATAATTTATCAAAAGTTGCATTTGTTCCTTTTGGCATTGAGAGTGGCATTGAAGAAAATTATGGCATTCAGATATCTAGAAATATCGAAAAGAACATGCTTTTGTTTGGTGAATTTGAAAATCTTGCTGTGAATGAGATGCTCTCATATCCTTCCTCGGAAAATGATTTTTATTATAGGGATTGGAAAGTACTCGGTGTGGATTATTCTGTAATTGGAAAAGTAAATTCTGTTAATGCTTTAGGAAATCTTAATATTTCGTATTATTTATTTAACATAAATAGAAGAATTAAGATTTTAGAAGGCGAAATTGTTGGAAGTGAAGATAATATTGAGGGAATTTCAAAAATTATCAGCAATAGAATTTATGAAGAAATTACCGGGTTAAAAGGGATATTTGATACGAAATTAGCATATGTCATTAATTCTGATGCTGACACATATCAAATGTGTATTTCAGACATTGACGGTAAAAATGAACAAATTCTTTTTACCTCCAAGGCGCCAATAATGTCTCCTGATTGGTCGCCTGACAGAAAAAAAATGGCATATGTATCTTTTGAAAATGGTTTAGCTGAAATTTTTATACAAGATTTACAATCTGGAGAGAGAGATTCCATTCAGGCTTTAGGCATGACAAATAGCGCACCAGTTTGGTCTCCAGATGGAAAGAGTTTAGCTTTGGTTGTCTCTTTTTCAGGAAATCCCGATATTTTCTTATACTCAATCAATAACAAAAGATTAATAAGGCTTACAAATCATTATGGTATAGATACAGAACCATCGTGGTCTCCAGATTCAAAAAAAATAATTTTTACATCTGACAGGTCAGGCTCTCCTCAGCTTTATGAGATAAATACAAAATCTAAAAGAAAAAAAAGATTAACTAGAGATGGTAATTATAATGCGAGAGGAAGATATTTTCCCGATGGAAAATCTATTTTTTTTGTCCATGGAAACGATGGAAATTTTCAGATCGCAACAAAAAAACTTTCCAGTAGATACATTGAGACCTTAACCTCTACATCTTTAGATGAATCGCCTACTATTTCTCCTAATGGGAACATTATTATTTATGCTACAAAAGATGGGTCGAATGGTTATTTGGGGGGGATTACTTTAGATGGAAAATCAAGATTTTCACTACCTGTTAAAAATGGATCGGTAAGAGAACCAGCTTGGTCGCCATTACTAAATTAAACAAACTAAATATAAAATTTCTTGTCTAAAAGAAAAGTATTATAATTATCATTACAAAAAAGGAGTTTTATTCATGAGGAGGCTATTTATGGAACCAATTGGAATATTTATTTTAGCTATGATTTGTCAGGTTTATTCTTGTGCAGCAAATGTGTCAGATTCAGTTGAACGAATGCAATATGCCTCTGTAGCCGGAGAAGAGTATCTTCAAGGAGATAGGCTTGAAACTAATTTAGACGACAAAGTTTATTTTGATTTTGATAAATCTATTTTAGATGCCGAAGATAAAAGTTTATTAGAACAGTATTTACCTGAAATCAAAAAAGCAAAAATAGTTCGACTAGAAGGTCATTGCGATGAAAGAGGAACTAGAGAATATAACTTAGCACTTGGCGAAAGAAGAGCGCTTGAAGTGAGAGACTTTCTTGTAGTAAAGGGAGTGTCTGGTAAAAAAATCAGGGTAGTAAGTTTTGGAGAAGAAAAACCCCTTAAAAGCGCATCAAATGAAAAAGCTTGGGCAGAAAATAGAAGGGTAGAAATCTCCCTTTACTAGATTGAAAATTCTAAAAGGCTTTCTCTTTTTTGTTTTTTTAAGCTTTTCTAGTTTTGCAGTTTTGCAAAATGATGAATCAGTAGAGCTTCTTCTTGAAAAAATAAATCTTTTAAAAAAAGAAATTGAATCCCTTACAGCTTCAATAGAAACGAATAACTTAACTATTTCCAGGTTGGAAGAGGCAAATCAAATAAGATACGTTGACTTGGATAAAAGAATTCATCTTTTGGAAACAAAGTTATTATTTGAAGAAACTCAAGACGACGAATCATTGGAACAATCTATAAATCCATTATCAGGACTTGTTGAAGAAGATATTGACTCAGGAGAATTCGGCCTTTGGTCAAATTCTATGAAGCTTCTTGATAATTCAAGATACTCGGAAGCAGCAGAAAACTTAAGGCTCTTAATTTTATCTTATCCTAGCGGAACTTATACAGGCGATGCTTATTTTTGGCTAGGTGAAATTTATTTAATCCAAGAAATGTTTGAAGATGCCTCCGAAATCTTGAACGCATTTGTAGCAAAATTTGACGATCATCCCAGGAAGGCAGATGGTCTTTACAAACTCGCTCTTGCCAAAGTTAATTTAGAAGAATTGGAGTCTGCTGAGACACTCTTACAAGAAGTTATAAGTAATTATCCAAACTCTGGGGCTGCTTTACTTGCAGAACAAGATTTAATTAAATTAAATTCTCAATAAAGGTATAATCTTCTCTTTTTGGGTCGTTAGCTCAGTTGGTAGAGCAGTTGGCTTTTAATCAATTGGTCATAGGTTCGAATCCTATACGACCCACCAAGAGTTATGGTTTATCTGCTAATTGGAATTGGAGCTTTTTTTGGAGCAATTTCTAGATTTCTTTTAAGCTCATTCCTTTCAAAACTAATTTTTCTAGGATTCCCTTTAGGCACATTAACAGTGAACTTAATTGGCTGTTTTTTTGTCGGGATTTTTTTAGCAATGAACCTCTCAAATAAGGAGCTCATTAGCCCATTGATAATTATGGGTTTTTTAGGTTCTTTCACGACATTCTCAGCTTTTACCAAAGAAGTTTTTTTATTTTCAACTTCAAATGGAATTTTTATGGCATATTTTATAGCTCTAATAATTACATCTATCTGTTTACTCTCAACTTTTATTGGATATAAGATATTTGCTTAAGATGACTAAAACAATTTTTGAAAAAATTATTGATAGAGAGCTTCCCTCGAAAATTGTTTATGAGGATGATAAATGTATTGCAATTGAAGATATTGCTCCAAAGGCTCCAATTCATATTCTTATAATCCCAAAAAAACCCATTCAAAAGCTTTCTGAGGCCAAAAAAGATGATGAAGTTTTGCTAGGACATTTAATGATGGTAGTTAAAAAAGTTGCCGAACAATTTGATGTGCAAGATGCATTCAATGTCGTTATAAACAATGGTGAAAAAGCTGGGCAGACAGTTTTTCATCTCCACATACACCTTTTAGCTGGAAAAAATTTTTCTGATTTGTTTCCAGGTTAGGATAATTCTGTCAAAGCCCTTTTTGCAGCAAAAATTTCTTCTAAGCGTCTAATGATACTTTCTCTTACTTCAAAAAGATTTTGTGATAACGATAATGCCTCTTTAAGTTGGAAAACTGCAGCATCATGTCTTCCAGTTAGGATGAAGTACTCTGCTCTTGATCTATGCAACTCAAGAATATTCCCTGATAGGCCCTGTGCTTCAGCAAGCCTAAACCATACATTAGGATCTGTTTCTCTATTTTTTGCTAACTCTTTTAGAATTTTTTCAGCTATTTCAGATTGATTGTTTTCAATATAGGCATCAGCCAGAAAAATGGATGCAGCATAATTATTGTCATGAATTTCTAAAATATTTTTTCCAAGTGAAATAGCTTCATAGTAATTTTTTGCTGATAGATGAATCTCCATAAGGCTAGATTCTAATACAAGGTTATTTGGGTTTTCCTTGATGAGCTCTCTTAAAATTTTAAAGCTTTCCTCATATTTTTTATCTTTTTTCAGAGCCAAAGCCAAGCCATATCTGCTAGAAAGAGAAACATTTCTTTGATCAGATTTTAAGTCTTTTCTATATTTTTTTATCAGTTCTTTTGTATCTTTTTCTGCCCAGATTTCAGATCTCTTTTGCATGAAATAAAAATCAAGATTATCTCGAAATGATCCTTCAGACGGCTTCGATATATTATCAACCCTAATTCTCATATCGGTTAATCTTTCACTAGGTAAAGGATGGGTCATTAGATAAGAGAATTGTTCAGAGTCTTCTCTCTGATATTTTTCTTGCATTCTTTGAAACATCATTGTCATATCGTTTGGATCAAATCCTGCTTTAACCAAATTATTAAAGCCTATTCTGTCCGCCTCTCTTTCATTGCTTCTCGTGTAGTTAATTGACATCTGTTGCATTGCCGCTGGAGCAATCACTATTGCCTCTGGATTTCTAGATGCCGCTGCGACTGCAATGCTTGCTAAAACCATTAACGCATTGGCCAAAGGAGAACTTCTATTTTGAGACCTCGCATAATGCCTTTGACTTAAATGAGCTAACTCATGACACATCACTGATGCAAGCTCACCTTCTCGTTTGGTGTTTAAAAACATACCTAGGTTTATACCAATTATTCCTCCAGGAGCAGCAAAAGCATTAATAGACTCATCTTCCAGTATGATAAATTCAAATCTTCTATCTCTTACTTCGCTTGTCTCAGAAAGACGATATATCAAATCTTCTAAATAAGTTCTCATCAACGGATCTGAATGTTCCTTTGTAGATCCTCTATACATTGCAAGCCACAGCCTTCCCAATTCATATTCTCCTGATAAAGATATTGAAGCAGATGAGTAATCACCTAAAGTAGGGAGGGGGTCTTCTTCAACAATCGAATAAAAATATGAAGAAAGAAATAGTGTGATAAGTAATAAATATAATTTATTTATCATTTAGAAAGTATAATTGAATAAAAGTATAGGAAACAAATGTTAAATTTTTTAAAAAGTTTTTTTGATAGGTATTTTTATGACGACGAGCACTATGCTGCTTTATTTATTCTATCAATCGGAATAGTTATTCTTTATTTTATTGGAGGCATAATTGCTCCTGTACTGGTGAGTATCTTAATTGCTTACATTTTAAATGGATTAATGAGTTTTCTAGAAGAGAAGGGCAATAGTAGATTATTAGCTTTAACAGTAACACTCATCATTTTTAGTCTATTTTATTTATCAATATTTATATTTCTTCCTTTTTTATCCAGACAGATTTTGCTTTTGGTATCTGACATTCCACAAATCTATGATTCAGTAAACGTTTTTATTTCAAACCAATTAGCAGATTATAAAATTCAATCAGATCAACTAGAGGAGATTATAATTAACGCGTTTTCATACATACCTAGTTTATTTCAAAATGCTTTGCTGCAGCTTAATTCAGGTTTTTCGGCAGTAATGAATGCTTTACTTTACTTAATTATTGTTCCTTTTTTAGTTTTTTTCCTTTTGAAGGATAGGGATGTTTTTTTGAGTTACGTAAAGGTTTTATTGCCAAACAAAAAGGATTTGTTATCTAAAATCTGGAAAGATGTGAACATCCAATTATACGGATACTTAAGAGGCAAAGGCTTAGAAATGATTATTGTCTCTCTTGTGACAGGAGTTGTGTTTTCCTTACAAGACGTAAATTATTCAATTATTCTAGCTATCTTAGTAGGACTATCCGTTTTAGTTCCTTATGTTGGGGCAATATTAGTAACTATTCCAGTTATCTTAATTGGCCTTTTTCAGTGGGGGTTAGATTCAAATTTTTATATTTTCTTAACTAGTTATTTAATAATTCAAGCTTTAGATGGCAATGTTCTCATGCCTTTGTTATTAGGAAGAGAAGTCAAATTACATCCAGTCATAATTATCACCGCTGTACTGATTTTTGGAGGTATTTGGGGGTTTTGGGGGCTACTTTTAGCGATTCCTATTGCAACTTTTCTTAGAGCAATTTTGGTTGCATGGCCTACAAAAGAAGATTTAGTAAATTAGTCTATACTTGAAAGGACATCTTCAGCATGTCCTTTTACTTTTACTTTTCTCCATTCTTTTAAAAGCTTACCGTCTGAATCTATCAAAAAGGTACTTCTTTCAATACCCATATATTTTTTACCGTACATACTTTTTTCTTTGATGACGTCAAAAATTTTACAAATTTTTTCATCAGGATCAGAAATTAATTCAAAAGGAAAATTAAACTTATTTTTAAAGTTTTCATGAGATTTTAAGGAGTCTTTCGATACTCCAAAAATTTTTGTATTCTTTTTTTCAAATGATTTGTAATTATCCCTAAAATCTTCGCCTTCGGAAGTACACCCTGGCGTGTTATCTCTGGGGTAAAAATATATTACGATTTTTTGACCTTTATAATCAGCCAAATTGAAATCATCTTTTCCTGACATTTCAGCCTTAAAATTTTTTATTTTTGTTCCTATTTTCATATTTTTAATTAAGATTTGTTAAGTTATGAAATAATACCACTTATTAAAATTTCATTAAAACTCCAATGTTTATCAAAGGATCAATAACAGCTTTAGTAACTCCAATGAATGAGAAAGGAGATCTAGATTACGATTCTCTTGAAAAGCTTATTAACCATCAAATAGATTCAGGGATTTCTGGATTGGTTGCAGTTGGAACAACAGGAGAGTCTGCAACTATAGATTTTAAAGATCATATCAAGCTGATTGAATTTTTTGTAAAAGTTAATAAAGGTAGAGTCCATATCATTGCAGGTACTGGAGCGAATTCAACAGAAGAGGCACTTCTTCTGACGAAAGAAGCAAAAAGTGCTGGTGCCGACGCAGCTTTATTGGTCTCACCCTATTACAACAAACCCCCTCAAGAAGGTATCTATTATCATCATATGAAAATTGCAGATGAAGTAGATATTCCCCAAATTCTCTATAACGTCCCTTCGAGAACTGCTAGCTTTATTGAGCCTGAAACTGTTCTCAGGCTTTCTTCACATAAAAATATCATCGGTATAAAAGATGCTACTGGAGATATGAAAAACCATTCAGAGGTTTTAAAACTTTGTAAAGAGGAAATTGAAAACAACAATTTTTTATTATATTCAGGAGATGATTTTTCTTCGTTAGAATTCTTGAAGAATGGGGGTCATGGAACCATTTCAGTTACCTCAAACATTGTTCCCGACATAATTTCAGAAATATGTAAGTTCGTTGATACTAATTATTCTAAAGCTAAAGAACTTGATGACAGTTTAAAGGTTCTTAATAAGAACTTATTCTGCGAATCTAACCCAATTCCTGTAAAATGGGCTCTTTACAAAATGGGATTAATTAAAAGGGGAATTAGATTGCCTTTGGTAGAACTTAATGATTCCTTTAAAGAGCCTTTAGAGAACTCTCTTAAAAAGCTTAATTTGATTTAGTTTAATAAATGAGAATATTAATTAGTTTATTGCTTTCTTTTCTCACATTTTCATGTGCAATTGAAAAATCAGAAAATACTCTAGATAAGAAAACGTTTGTTGATCCTTCAAAGATCGAAAATATTCTGCTCGATAATGATATTTTACAAGATTCATCCTTTATCATCGACAAGTATCCTATTATTGGAGAAGTTGAAGTCTTTGATAGTCAAGAAAAAATAACAACACCAAGACCAAAACAGCTCTTTTCTGCAGCCTCTCCAAATGAAATTAGACTTCATAAGCTAGGAGAAATTAGATGGGTTTACTTGGGTCAAGAACCAAGTGCTGCCTGGCCGATGACAATAGGGTTTTTGGAAAATAAAAATGATTTGGGCATAGATTCTTTTGACGCTAACTCAGGAACCATAAATTCAAAAATTTTTAAACATGAAAATGTAGATTCAAAATTTGTCTTCAAAATTGAAAGAGGACTGCAACAATCAAGTTCTGAAATTTTTGTTTCTCAATTAAAAAGAATGAATAATTCGTGGCAACTTATTCCATCAGACGAGAGTAAGTTAGATGAATTGACTAATGAATTCTATGAGTATTTATCTTCTTCTGGTCCATCTACAGGGACTTCTTTAGTCGCTTTAAATTTGAATGCAACTAATAAAACTGAAGTAATTACAGACGACATAACCGGTTTGTCAAAAATAAAATTAAAAATAAATTTTCCTCGAGCCTGGGCTGCACTAAGAAGGTCTTTATTGCTTGCTGGCTACAAAATAATTGATGAAGATAGAAATCAAGGTAAATTTTATTTAGAATATTCTTTAAAGCGATCTTTGCTTGACCGTAGGGCAGATATTACGAGCGTAGAGATCATTGTAAAAGAACTGAGCTCTAAAGAGTGTCTAATTTCTACCAGTTTGGATAAAGAAAACCTGGACCTATCAGAAGAGATTATTTCTCAAATTAATCAATCATTGTCATAATTTTTAAATGGAAAAGAAAGAATTACTAACAAAAGGAAAAGCTAAAGAACTTTATAAGACAGCAGATGAATCTAAGCTTGTAATGGATTTTACTGATGACACCTCTGCATTTGATGGAAAAAAAATAGAACAGTTAGCTGGAAAGGGTACTGTTAACAACAGATTCAATAACTTTATTATGAATCATTTAGACTCCAAAGGCGTAGCTTGTCATCTTCTAGAAGAACTAAACGACCGCGAGAGTTTGGTTTTATCTTTAGACATGTTTCCAATTGAATGTGTCGTGAGGAATTATGCTGCAGGGAGTATTTGTAAGCGCCTTGGTCTTGAGGAGGGGATGAAATTTGAAAATCCTATTTTCGAATTCTTTTATAAAGATGATGGCTTAGGTGATCCAATGATAAATGATAATCACATAATATCTTTTGGCTGGGCAGAAGCAGATGATATAGATACTTTAAAAAAACTCACTTTAGAAATTAACGATCATTTAGTAGATTTATTTCTTAAAGCGGATTTAATCCTTGTTGACTTCAAATTAGAGTTTGGAAAAAACTCTGGAAAAATATATCTTGGAGACGAATTTACTCCTGATGGTTGTAGAGTATGGGACAAGGAAACTAAAAAGAAATTAGATAAAGATAGATTTAGACTGGGTCTTGGAGACGTGGTTGAATCTTACCAAGAAATTGCACACAGACTTGGTGTAAATTTAACTTAAACCTTTATTAATTTCTTCCAATATCTCGCTGCCAGGACAAAGTTCATCTTGTTCCAGAGTGTTAAGAGGTTTATCAGGCAAGTCCATTATTTCAGTTAAAGGCTTGCATTTATTGTCTACATAAAGCAATCCGGTAATAATTTTTCCTTCTTTATTTTTTTCCCTAATTAACTCCAAAGATTTTCCAGCATCCGTGGGATCAAAATTATGATCTGTTTTTTCTAATGAAAGTCTTGAACCATCATGAAGCTTTACTTCTACACTCGAACCGTCATCGTAATTAGTCTTAATTTCCTCTCCTAGGGGTACAAAATCTGTTTTGCCCATAGCTTCATTGTGATTTCGAATGTAATCGTAACTTTTAGTTGAAGAATCATGATTATTGAAGGTCACACAAGGACTAATAATATCTAAGAGCGCAAAACCTTTATGTTGAATTGCACCCATAATTAAAGGAACCAACTGATCTCTATCTCCTGAAAAGCTTCTAGCAACATATGATGCCCCCATCTGAATTGCCATTGAAGTAAGATCAATTGGCGGGAATAAATTATCTTCTCCATATTTATTTTTAGANTCAAGGTCATTTGTTGCNGAAAATTGTCCNTTTGTTAANCCATATGTTCCATTATTTTCAACGAAATANACCATNTTCACTTGCCTTCTTATTGCATGAATAAANTGACCTATACCAATTGANGCACTATCTCCATCTCCNGATACTCCCAAATAAAGNANATCTTCATTAGCNCANTTTGCNCCNGTNGCTATAGANGGCATCCTTCCATGAACAGAATTAAATCCATGAGAGGCATTTAAAAAGTATGCAGGAGCTTTTGAAGAACAACCAATTCCAGACAATTTAGCTACTTTGTATGCTTCTATATTTAACCTAAAACAGGCTTCAATGATGCAAGCGCTTATTGAATCATGGCCACATCCTGCACATAGCGTAGAAACGCCACCTTCATAATCTCTTCTAGTGAGACCTAACTTATTTTTTTCTAAATTGGGGTGTTTGTTTATTGGTTTAAAGTAACTCATGTGATTAATGCCTGTTGTGATTCTCTTTCATATATTTTCTTAGCAATAAATTTTGCCTGAATTGGATCCCCGTTGAACCACACTAGTGATCTAAGTTTTTCTGCTGAAATTCCTCCTTCAGCCATTATTAAGGTTCTCATTTGACTATCCCTGTTTTGTTCAATCACATAGATAAGGTCATGATTTTCGATAAATTCCCATACATCTAAATTAAAAGGGAAAGATCTAATTCTCATTAGATCTACCTCAATGTTATTTTCATTGAGAATATCTTTAGCCTCATACATTGCTGCAGATGTACTTCCATAAAAAATTACCCCAGAACTTCCTTGTTTTTCAGAAAGATTAATAATTGGATCGGGAACTAATTCAGACGCAGTCCTAAACTTTTTAACCAGTCTTGTTAAAGTTTGCTCATTAATATCTCCATTTTCGGTATACCTAGCATATTCATCATGTGATGTTCCTCTTGTAAAGAATGCTCCCTTCTCAGGGTGGGTTCCAGGATAGGTTCTATAGCAAATACCATCGTCATCAACATCTAAATATCTCCCAAAATTATCCATCTTGTCTAAATCTTCAGCCTTAAGAACTTTTCCTCTGTCATATTTCTGTTCATCATCCCACTCAAATTTATCCGTAACCCAATCATTCATTCCAATATCTAAATCACTAATTACAAATACAGGAGTTTGTAATCTTTCTGCTAAATTAAAAGCTTCAGCAGAAAATTCAAAACACTCCTGAGGATCTTCTGGAAATAAAAGCACATGTTTAGTGTCACCATGTGAAGCATAAGCACAAGAAAGTATATCTGATTGTTGAGTTCTGGTTGGCATTCCAGTTGAAGGTCCACCTCTTTGAATATTGAAAATAACAAGAGGTACTTCTGCAAAATAAGCTAAACCTAAAAATTCACTCATTAAGGAAATGCCAGGGCCGCTTGTTGCAGTGAAGCCTCTTGCGCCATTCCAATTTGCACCTATGGCCATTCCAACTGCAGCTAATTCATCTTCTGCTTGAACACTTATATAATTATTTTTACCTGTCTGAGGATCAACCCTATATTTTGAAGCGTATTTTTCAAAGCCTTCAGCAACAGAGGTTGATGGCGTAATTGGATACCAAGAGCAAAATGTAGCTCCTCCATAGACCGCTCCCAATCCACATGCGTCATTTCCGGAAACAAGTATTTTATCCTTTAGTTTGTCCTCCCTTTTAACGTTAATTCCTAGCGGATAAGGTAAATTCTTTAAAACGTAATCTCTTCCAATATTTAAGGCTTTTATATTTGGTTCGATCAGTGCAGGCTTGCTTACAAACTGTTCTGAAATTAATTTCTCAAGAACTTCATATTCAATTTCCAAAAGAGGCGATAATGCTCCTACATAGGCAATATTTTTAAATAATGCCCTTTGTTTAGCGTTAGTAAAGGAATCTACACAAAGTTGCGTTAAAGGTATTTCGATAACAGTAATGTCATCCCTATTAAAATTTCTTTTCCAAGTAGAATCATATAAAAGGTAACCACCTTCTGAAATTTCCTCAACGTCTTGAGTATAAGTTTGGGGATTCATAGCAACAGCAATATCTACACCGCCTCTACTTCCTAAGTATCCTTTATTATTTACTCTGACTTCAAACCAAGTAGGCAAGCCTTGAATATTTGAAGGAAAAATATTTTTTGGACTAATAGGTATGCCCATCCTAAAGATAGATTTAGCAAACATTTGGTTAGCACTTGCAGAACCTGTTCCATTTACATTTGCAAATTTAATGACAAAGTCATTAAGCGAATTAATGGGATCAACTTTTACAGGATTTTCCACTAAGCAACTTCCTTGGCTTTAACTCTACCTTTGTTCAAGTTATGCGCTTCAATATAATTATTTTTTTGAATGTCCCAGGCTCCAGTCGGACACCTTTCTGCACAAAGTCCACAATGAACGCACATGTCCTCATCTTTGATCATGACTCTTCCAGTGGCTAATTTTCCTGAAACATAAAGATCTTGATCTAAATTCAAAGCCGGCACTCTAAGTTTTTCCCTAACCTTTTCTTCAGTATCATTTGTAGTAAATGTAATACAGTCTGTTGGACATATATCAACACAAGCATCACACTCTATACAAAGCTTCTCTTGAAAAACTGTCTGCATATCGCAATTCAGACACCTCTGTGCCTCATCGAGTGCGAGTTTCTCATCAAAGCCTAACTCAACTTCCATTTTAAGATCATTAAGTGCTTGTTTTAAATCTGCATGAGGAACTTCCAGACGAGCTTCTTGTGAAACGTCGTTATCATAAGACCATTCATGAATTCCCATTTTTTGACTTACTAAATTTGTAAGAGGTGGGGGCCTATCGAATAGATCAACTTCACTACAAAAATTATCTATGGAAATTGCAGCTTGATGGCCGTGCGCTACAGCCCATATGATATTTTCAGGACCCCAGGCAGCATCACCACCAAAAAAGACTTTTGGATGGGAAGACTGCATTGTAGTTTTGTCAACAATAGGACAATCCCATTCATTAAAATCAATTCCGATATTTTTTTCTATCCATGGAAAAGCATTATCTTGACCTATTGCCAAAAGAACGTCGTCGCACTCAATAATTATTTCTTCGCCAGTAGGAATCAGCTTTCTTTTGCCATCGGTATATTGAGCTTCCATTTTTTCAAATTTCATTCCCTTAAGCTTGCCTTCATCATCTAGTAAAAATTCTTTTGGAGAAGTGTTGTCTAGAATAGGAATTCCCTCATCAATAGCTTCTTCTAACTCCCAATCAGATGCTTTCATGTCTGATTTTGGACTTCTAACAGTCACCTTAACGTCATCTGCTCCTAATCTAATGGCTGTTCTACAACAATCCATAGCTGTATTTCCACCACCAATGACAATTACTTTCTTACCTATTGATTTGGTATGTTCGAAAGCAATACTAGTTAACCAATCGATTCCAATATGAATATTTTCACTAGCTTCTTTTCTGCCAGGTATTTCAAGATCTTTACCCTTAGGAGCTCCTGTGCCAACGAATACAGCATCAAAAGAATCTATGACTTTTTCCAGGCTATCGATGTAAGAATTAGTTTTAAGTTCAGCTCCCATTTTTATTATTCTATAAACCTCTTCGTCTAATACTTCTGCAGGAAGCCTAAATGACGGAATATTAGTTCTCATTAATCCACCAGGTTTATTATCTTTCTCAAAAATAGTAACTTCATATCCGAGGGGTAATAAGTCTCTGGCCACTGTCAAGGAAGCAGGACCTGCACCAATAAGGCCAATTTTTTTACCATTTTTAACTTTTGGAATATCAGGGAGATAAGGATCAATGTCATTCTTATAATCATAAGTGACCCTCTTTAATCTACAGATAGCTACTGGCTTATCGTGAGTTCTCCCTCTACGACATGCAGGTTCACATGGCCTATCACATGTTCTTCCAAGTATTCCTGGAAATACGTTAGATTCCCAGTTAAGCATGTAAGCATCATCGTATTTTTTTTGAGCAATCAGACGAATATATTCAGGAACATTGGTGTGAGCAGGACATGCATATTGGCAATCAACTACCTTATGAAAATATTGCGGATCAGAAACATCAGTTTTTTGCATGTGCTCAGTTCCTCGAAGCACGATACCTTTATCATCTGCATTAACTTTCCTTATTTGAAATTCAGTTTTGAATTCTTCAATAATTTTATCTCTGATAGGTATGGCCTTATCTAAATCTTTCTCACCAGTAGTTCTTCTTAGATCATAGCCTAATTCACTTCTTAGAGACAAAGGTACAGCAAGTTTCACCCACCATACATTGTTTCTTTTAAATAAATATTTTTTATCAGACATTTAATGTGTACCTTATCTTCATCTCAAATCGCTATAAATAAAGAATTATAGTATTTTTAATTAAAAGGTACAATACTAAGTAATATGTTTATGAAATGTTAGCTTTTAATTAAATGTACCTTTTTAGATTATTGTTTTCGTGGTACCATTCACGCGAAAATTTGATGAAATGAATACTTATTATTTTGATTATGCTTCTACTACTCCAGTTGATTCATTGGTAGTAGATAAAATGAAAGAATGTTTATCAGTCGACGGAGCCTTTGGTAACTCTGGATCTAGATCACATGTTTTTGGCTGGAAAGCTGAAGAATTGGTTGAGGAGGCTCGAGGAAATGTTGCTAATTTAATTAACTGTGATCCCAGAGAAATAATTTGGACTTCTGGAGCTACTGAATCAGATAACTTAGCAATAAAAGGTGCAGCATATTTTTACTCTGATAAAGGCAAACACATTATTACTTCTAAAATTGAACACAAAGCCGTTTTAGATGTATGTAGACAACTTGAAAGCGAATCTTATGAAGTTACTTATTTAGAGCCAAACAATGACGGAATTATTACGCCTGAGTCTGTTGAGGCGGCCCTAAGAGAGGATACCGTTTTAGTTTCTTTAATGCACATCAATAATGAAATAGGCGTTGTAAACGACATTGAGGCCATAGGAAAAATTGTAAAACAAAATGGGAGTATTTTTCACGTTGATGCAGCTCAAAGCGCAGGGAAGATACCAATTGATATTGAGAATTTAGAAGTTGATTTAATGTCATTTTCTGCTCATAAAATATATGGTCCTAAGGGGATTGGAGCGTTATACATCAGAAGGAAGCCTAGGGTACGTCTGCAACCTTTATTCCATGGTGGGGGCCAAGAAAGAGGTATTAGGGCAGGAACTCTCCCAACTCATCAGATTGTTGGAATGGGCGAAGCTTTTAAGCTTGCCAAAGAAAAAATGTCAGAAGATTTTAAAAATCTTTCTAAATATAGAGATATTTTATGGAACGGATTAAAAGACATGGAAGAAGTTTATATAAATGGAGCGATTGATAATACATTTCCAGGTATTTTTAATATGTCATTTAACTTTGTTGAAGGCGAGTCTCTAATAATGGCATTAAAAAATATTGCAGTTTCATCTGGCTCTGCCTGTACATCTGCTAGTCTTGAACCTTCTTATGTTTTAAGAGCCTTAGGAAGAAAAGATGAACTTGCTCATAGCTCGATACGATTCTCTTTTGGAAGGTTCACAAAGGAACAAGAGGTCAAAGAGACTGTAGAGCTTGTGAAAGATTCTGTTAACAAACTTAGAGAAATCTCTCCGCTATGGGAAATGTATCAAGATGGCGTAGATTTAGATAAAATAGAGTGGGCATAATTTGAAAATTTTAACTGCGAGGAACCAATGGCTTATTCACAGAAAGTAGTAGATAAATTCGAACAAACACTAAAAAACCCCAAAGAAGCAAGTGTGGGAAGATGGAAACCTGGAGACAAAGACTTTCACAGAGTTGGTACAGGCATAGTTGGCGCTCCTGCTTGTGGAGACGTGATGAAGCTTCAAATTAAATGTGAAAACATAGATGGCACTAATAAAATTGTTGATGCCAAGTTCAAGACTTATGGCTGTGGTTCAGCGATTGCCTCAAGCGGAGAGCTTATTGATATGCTTAAAGGAAAAACTCTAGAAGAGGCTCAAAACATCTCAAATCAAGAAATCGTGGATATTCTTGAATTACCCGCTATAAAAATTCATTGTAGTGTCCTTGCTGAAGAAGCTATCCATAGGGCGATAGATGACTTCAAAAGCAGAAGAAATAATGACTAATGCCAAAAATCAAAGTATTGCCGCATGCTGAAATATGTCCTCAAGGCGCAGAATTTGAAGCAGAGTCAGGTATCTCTGTTTGTGAAAATCTTCTTAATCAAGATATAGATCTAGAACATGCCTGTGAACTCTCATGCGCTTGTACTACTTGTCATGTTGTCTTTACAGAAGGTTTTAATTCCTTAAATGATTCTTCAGATGATGAGGAGGATCTATTAGATAAAGCTTGGGGTTTGGAGCCAAGATCAAGATTAAGTTGTCAGACAATAGTAGAAGACACCGATTTGGAAATTCAAATTCCTAAATACACAATAAATATGGTTTCTGAAAATCACCCAAAGTCTACTAAGACCTCAACTAAAGAAATTTCTTCAAAAGATTTTGATATTTCTAATACTGCTGCCAATCATTTAACTGAAATGATCAAAGCAAATAATTCATATGGCGTTCGAATATCTTTAAAAGATTCGGGCTGCTCAGGCTTTGCGTATCAACTTGATCTAATTGATGAAAAAGACAAAAACGATCTCGCCGGTCTAGTAAATGGAGTAAATTTATTTATTCACGATAAAAGTTTTGTATTTCTTAAAGGTACTAAACTTGATTTCGTTAAAAAAAACTTAAACCAAGAACTGGTTTTTTTGAATCCAAACGTTTCAGCTGAATGCGGTTGCGGTGAAAGTTTTAATTTTGACAACGAGCTTGTAAAAGATTTATCTAACAACTAAATACAATGGATTGGTCAGATACCTATGACATCGTAGATAGTCTCTGTGAAAAATATCCAAATGAAGAGCCTGAAAAGTTGCTTTTTTTGGATCTAATGAATATGGTTACGTCTCTTGAAGGGTTTGAAGGAAAGAAAGAGAACTGTAACGAAAGAATTTTGGAAGCTATTCAGGCTATCTGGATAGAGGAGAAAGATTAATGTCAGAAAAAACCTTATGCATAATTAAACCAGATGCAGTGGAAAATAATTTTGTAGATCAAATAAATGAAATGATTGAATCAAAGGGATTGAGTATTTTAAAAAGCAAAAAAACTAATATTTCTTCTGAAATTGCTAAGCAATTTTATGCAGAGCATTCGGAAAAACCATTTTTCAATGAACTTGTGGATTTTATAACCTCAGGACCTGCGGTTGTCCAAATTCTTGAAGGTGATGCATGCATAACAAGCTACAGAAGTTTAATGGGGGCAACCAATCCGGAAGAAGCTGAAGAAGGAACTATTAGAAAGAAATTTGCTGAGTCAATTTCTAAAAATGCGGTACATGGTTCAGACTCACCAGAATCTGCAGACAGAGAAATTGAAATAATGTCTGCTTTGTTTTAGTTTAAGGTTATGGAAAGCTGGAACGAACAGCTAAAGACTAAAATTCTTGAATCTGAATTTTCGATAAAAGAAATATCAGATAAAACAAAAATTCCCACAAAATTCATTGAAGCAATTGAGAAAGCTGATTTTAAGAGTCTTCCAGCTGAAATTTTTGCCAAATCTCAAATAGAGCGCCTTTTTAAATTTTTAGGAATTGATCCCAGTGAAGCGTTAAAGGATTATGAAGAATTTATATCTCCACCAGAAATAATATCTGAAGAAGAGCCTTCTATAGATTCAAAGTTTAATTTTCAAAATCTCTTGAATAATTTAAATGTTCCTAGCGTCAGTAACTCTTACCTCAAATATGGAGGTATTTTATTTATTTCTATTATTTTATTGTTCTTAATGTTTGATATTGCTGATGATGAGGAAATTTACTTATTAGACAATCTAGAAAAGGAGAACGACTCAGAATCCTTGGAAACTGAAAATCAAGATTTTTTGCTCAGTTCTTCTGAGGAAGTATTATTAAATGAGAATCCAATTAACAATGAATCATTTTCAAATGGGGAAATCATAGATGATGTGAGTCCAAAAGATTTAATCAGAAAGATTGAAATTATTATTGAAGGAGAAAGTTGGGTAGTAGTTTTTGATAAAAATGAAAGGCTTCTATATGAACTGATGCAAACTGGAAGTTATGAGCTTTCAGGAATATCTCCGCTGAGGTTTAAAATAGGCTATGCTCCTGCAACAAATTTATATATCGATGATCAAAAAATTAGTTTTTCTAGAGCAATTAAGGGTGCAAGCAACTATGCTCATTTTTGGGTAAACGAGGTAAATAAAGTTGAGTCAATTAGAGATTAAACGAAGAAAAAGCAGACTGATTCATGTTGGAAACGTTCCTGTAGGAGGAGACTCAGATATAACAGTTCAGAGTATGACTAATACTTTAACAACTGATACAAAAAAAACTTTAGAACAAATCAAAGAGCTAGAAAAAGTTGGAGCAGATTTAATAAGAGTTTCTGTTCCTGACGAAGATTCTGTAAAGGCCTTTGGAATAATAAAAGAACAAGCGAATGTTCCATTGATTGCTGATATTCATTTCGATTACAAGATTGCTATTCAGGTTGCAGAACAAGGAGCAGATTGTTTGAGAATAAATCCTGGAAATATTGGTAACGAAAAAAAAATAAAAGAAGTAATTGCTTGTGCATCTCATCATAATATTCCGATTAGGATCGGAGTAAATGCAGGCTCTCTTGAAAAAAAGTTGCAAAAAAAATACGGAGAACCAAATGCTGACGCATTAGTGGAATCGGCTATGAATCATGTAAATATTTTAAAGAAACAAAATTTTGAAAATTTTAAACTTAGTATCAAGGCCTCAGATATCTTTATGATGACAGAAAGTTATAGAAAAATTAGCTCTCTGATTGACCAGCCTCTTCACTTAGGACTGACAGAAGCTGGTGGCCAAAGAAGTGGAACTATCAAATCATCTATAGCAATTGGACAACTTCTTTCAGAGGGCATAGGCGATACTATAAGAGTATCATTAGCTTCAGACCCATGCGAAGAAATCAAAGTTGGATTTGATATTTTACGGTCACTAAAATTAAGAAAGAAGGGTATTAATTTCATCGCATGTCCAAGTTGCGCAAGACAAAATTTTGATGTCATTAAAACCATGAATGAACTTGAATCTAGACTTGAAGATGTAACAGAAAATATAGATGTTGCGGTTATTGGTTGTTATGTAAATGGACCTGGAGAATCTAAAGCAGCAGATGTTGGTTTAACTGGAGCTTCACCAAATAATCTTGTGTACGTAGATGGAAAGGCAGATCATAAACTGTCAAACGAAGACCTCGTCGACTCCCTTGAGAAATTAATTAGGAAGAAAGCAAAAAAAGTTAAACAATCTCAAAGTAAGCTTTCCATTAAAGAGGTCTAAAAATCATGAAAAAGATTTCAAAGTTGCGAGGAATGCAAGATACAGATCCTATTGAAACAACCAAAATTAATTTTGTGGAAAACAGCTTTAACGAAATTTCCAAAAGTTATGGCTATCAAGAGGTGAGATTCCCAATCATAGAAAGCACAGATTTATTCAAAAGATCCGTTGGAGATCAATCCGATATAGTCAATAAAGAAATGTTTACTTTTGAAAGTAAAAGCGGGAAATCGATGACGCTTAGGCCAGAAGGTACAGCTGGTTGCATGCGCATGGCTATAGAAACCGGATTGCTTGATGCTGGTCAACAAAGATTGTCTTATAAAGGCCCAATGTTTCGATACGAACGTCCCCAAAAAGGTCGATCTCGCCAATTTCAACAACTTAGCCTGGAGGCATATGGTTTTAATGATTGTACGATTGATTTAGAAATGCTTGAGATATCAAATTTTCTTTTTGAAGAACTCTCAGTAAAAGAAGAAATGACTTTAGAAATTAATTCTATTGGCTCACAAAAGGATCAACAAGAATACTCCCGAAAACTAAAAGATTATTTTTCAAAATATAAAAAAGATCTAGATGAGGATAGCTTAAAAAGATTAGAAAAAAATCCTTTGAGAATTTTAGATTCAAAAAATCAAGATTTAGAGAATCTTATTAAAGAAGCTCCAAAGATATATAAATCCATTTCAAAGGAATCTCAAGATAAATTTTCTTTAATAAAAAACTATCTAGAGGATTTAGAAATTCAATACAAAGAAAATCCCCTTTTGGTCAGAGGATTGGATTATTACAACGATTTAGTCTTTGAATGGAAGTCAAATTCAATTGGGTCTCAAGATACTATTTGTGGAGGAGGAAGATATGATTCTTTATCTAAAATTATTGGCGGAAGAGAAACTAATGCAATCGGCCTATCAATAGGTCTTGAAAGACTATGTTTATTAATTGGAGATTCAATCATAAAAGATACAAAATCATTACTAATAGTATCTCTTGAAGACTCTTTTTTTCTAGATGGAATGAAACTAGCTTCGTCTCTAAGAAAGAAATTAAAAAACCTCTCAATACAATTTTCTGGTAAAGAAAAAAATTTAAAAAACCTCCTAAAAAAAGCAAACAAAAAAAATACTGATTTCATGGTTATAATTGGCCGAGAAGAGATTAAAAATAATTCCTTTACCTTAAAAAAACTTTCAATGAATCAAGAAATGAAAATCAATAATTTTGATTCTTTATTAAATAATCTGAAATAAATTAAATGAACTTTCTTAATAAAATCTATGCTTGGATTCTTAAAAATTATATTAAGGTAATTTCATTTCTCCTTATCATAGGATTGGCTTATGGAGCTTATCTTTATTATTTTTTCCAGGCTCAAAAAAAAGATCAAGATGCAGGAGATTTATTTCTCAGTTTCTATAATTCTTATTCAGTTTCAGACTTCGATGAAGAAGAATATAAAATTGTCATAGATGCAATTTCTCAAATAGATGGTGCTTCAATTTATCTTGCAATGCTTAAGTCTATAAATGCCGCTGAGTCAGTAAAAGTTAATGATCTTCAAAAAGCTTTAGCTGAACTTTTGAATGCTAAAGAAATCTTAAGCTCAAAAAGCAATAATTTTAATTTTCTAAAGGAAATAATTGATTTAAGAATGGTAAATATTTTTATTGATTTAGAAGATTTAGAAAGAGCTAAAAAAATTCTTAGTAATAACTTTACAACCTATCAAACTAACAAACTTATTCTTCAAGGAGATATTTTTGCAACAGAGAAAAAGTTCAAAGATGCTAAGAAAAAATATGTTGATGCCTTAGCAAGATCTGAAAATGAAACTCAAAGAAACCTTATTAACTTAAAAATCTCTACCTTAACTGAATAATGAATTTTAAATCTTTAACATATATATTTCTGTTTTTGCTTTTTGTTGCTTGTGAGACAGGAGTAAAAGAAGAAGAAAAGCCAAATGAATTGAAAAAAGAAATTAACGAAAGATTTCTTTTTAAAAAGCAATGGTCTGCTAATGTTTTTAAAAATCCCCCGCTAGGCAAAATTAAAATATCATTTGATGAGGAAAATATTTATGTTTTTGACTCCAGAGGAGAAATTAAATCTTATTCATATGACGGAAAAAAAAATTGGACTATTAAATTAGATTCAGATATTTCAACAGGCATTAACTTGGCTTTTGGAAAACTTCTTCTTAGTTCTTCTAATGGAGATATATTTTGCTTGTCGAAAGCAACTGGAAATACCATCTGGAAATATAGTTCTTCTGGAGAGGTGCTAGCGCCTCCATCAACTAATGGTGACATAGTAGCGGTACAAACTATTGATGGGAGGGTAACAGCTTTAGACTTAGAAAATGGCGAATTTAGGTGGGATTATAGAAGCGTTATACCTAATTTAACGATTAGAGGGACTTCTGAACCTTCTTTTCATGAAAGATTTCTGTATGCAGGATTTGCCAACGGAAATTTAGCAAAAATTGAACCTAGATCTGGAATAGTTCAATGGGAGATTCCAGTAACCATTTCCAAGGAAACATCCGAAATTGCAAGACTGGTTGATATTGATGGAAATTTTGTATTCTCAAATAACGTTGTATTTGTTGCAACATATCAAGGAGACATAGCTGCAATTGATACTAGATCAGGTAGAACTTTTTGGAGAGAGAAGACATCAACAGTTAATGATCTTTTATACTCAAGAGGAAAAATATTTCTTGTTGATGAAAGTGATAACGCAATTGCTTATTCTCAAAATTCTGGAAATTTAGAATGGTTCAACAAAGATTTTTACTTAAGAGATTTAACTTCACCCAGCAAAATTAAATCGTTGATTGTTTTCGGTGATTTTCAAGGATATCTCCATGCATTAAATACTAGCGATGGTGAGCAAGTTGCCAGAAAAAGAGTCTCTAGGTCTAAAATTATTTCATTGTCTTCTTTCGAAGATAATGTCTTAACATTGGACGCAAAAGGAAAACTTTCACTCTTTACTTTGCAATGATATTGTCCCCACCATGGGACCAATAGTAGCAATAATAGGTAGGCCTAATGTAGGTAAATCTTCTCTTTTTAATAAAATAATCGGAGAAGATAAAGCCATAATTGCTGATTTTTCAGGATTGACTAGAGATAGGCTATATGGAAATTTTTCATTTAAATCTCGAAACTTCTCAATAATTGATACGGGAGGGATTTCAGACGAAAGAGAAGAAATGAATCTTCTCATACTCAAGGAAATAGATAAGGCCATTGAAGAAGCTGATGGGTTTATTTTTTTAGTAGATGCTGACTATGGTTTAAGCCAAGATGATTATAGGATCAATGAAATTCTCAGAAAATCTGGAAAAAAATATATTCTTGCCTTAAATAAAGCTGAACTTAAGTCTTCAGAAAAAAATATAAACGACTTTTATCAGCTTGGAGTTAAAAGCTTCATCAAAGTATCTGCTAAAAACGGTTTAGGTATAAAAAATCTTAAAGAGGAAGTCTTGAATCAATTTCACATTGAAACAAGTTCCAGCCTTGAGGACGAATTTTTTAGTCAAAGTATCAAGGTGAGTATTCTAGGAAAACCCAATGCTGGAAAATCTACCTTTTTTAATTCTTTAATTAAAGAAAATCGTTCTATTGTTTCAGCCAAGGCAGGCACAACAAGAGATGCCATTTCTAAATCAATTGTTTTCAAAAATGACAAGATTGAACTTTTTGATACAGCGGGTTTGAGAAAAAAATCAAAAATAAATCAAGCAATAGAAAGTTTTTCAGTTTCTAAAGCTATTTCTAGCATGAGATCTTCTTCTGGAGTTCTGTATTTAGTTGATGGAAAAGAAAACATTACTGATCAAGATTTACATCTTATTTCTTTAATTGTTTCTTCTGGAAAACCTATGATTTTAGGAATCAACAAATCGGATAAACTTTCTCAATACGACAAATCAAATTTAACTAGATCCATTAATAAAAAATTAGCTTTCATATCCGGCATAGCCATCCACTATATTTCCGCAAAACAAAATAAAGGTACTGCAAAGGCATTCAAAGAGCTTATAAAGCTAATAAAAAAAAGTGTTAAGAAAATCGATACTTCAAAGTTGAATGACTTGGTAGAAGAAGCATCAAAGTTAAATCCCCCTCAGATGTCTGGCAGGTTTAGACCTAAAATTAAATACGCAAATTTACTTTCATCCCAGCCAACAATTATCAGGATTCAGGGAAACAACTTAGATAAATTAACAAAACAATATCAAAAGTACTTGGAAAATTTTTTAAGAAAAAAATTGAATTTTGAGGGTATTCCAATTAAGTTGGTTTTTAAAAATAATACTAATCCTTATGGGGAAAAGAAAAACAAACTTACCAAAAAGCAATTAGCTAAGAGAAAAAGGATAGCAAGGCGCTAATAAAATAATTTATACAATATAATGCAGATTTTGAGATGAATTCGCCTAGATATCTAAATCTATTTAAGATCGCTTTACCTTTACCAGGGGTTTCTTCCATTTTGCACAGAATTACTGCAATTGCTATTTTTGTTTTATCCCTTCCAATGATGGGGATTTTAGTTTTTTCTTTGAGTTCTGAGACTAATTATCAAATCATTAATTCATTATTTGAAAATTTTCTGTTTAAGAGCTTGTTTTCCCTTTTCGTCACGGCAATTTTTTATCATTTTATCTCCGGCCTAAGACATTTAGTAATGGATTTTGGATATTGGGAAACTCTAAGAGCTGGTAGGATGTCAGCTCTTGCTACTTTTATTTCCACTGGATTATTTTTCTTTTCTTTTCTGTATTTGGCATGGTAACGAAGTTATACAGATTAAAGAAAACAGGAATCTTTGATTATGTTTTTGTAAGAATCACGGCAGTAATTCAGGCAGTATATTTTTCAGTTATAACCTTCTATTGGTTAGTCAATAGGGACTTTAAATACGAACAACTAGCTGGCTTTTTTGATATTCTCATCATAGAAATTTTTACGGTAATCGTTGCCATTTCAATTGCTTATCATTCAGTACAAGGAATTTGGAATGTGGTGACAGATTATCTTACTCAAGCGCAGATTGGTGCTTCGGCTAAACTTCTTAGACCTGCAGTTATAGGTTTTAGCTGGTTCCAAGCTCTTGGATTAATTATTTGTAGTTTTTATATTTTAGGTTAGTAAATATGGCAATGAATGGAAAAGGCACTCTTTTGGATGCATCTACTTTACCCGTAAAGGAATTTGATGGAATTATTGTTGGTGGTGGCGGTTCTGGAATGATGGCTTCTCTTCAGCTTGCTAAATCCGGAATGAATACGGCTGTTGTTTCTAAAGTTTTTCCAACTCGTTCACATACCGTTTCTGCTCAAGGCGGCATCACCTGTTCAATTCAAAGTGCAGATCCAGATGATGACTGGAGATGGCATATGTTTGATACAGTCAAGGGTTCTGATTTCATTGGAGATCAAGACTCCATAGAATACATGTGCAAAGAAGGACCTGAAGCAATATTTGAATTAGAAAACATGGGATTGCCATTTTCTAGAACTGAAGAAGGCAAAATTTACCAAAGAGCATTTGGAGGTCAGTCAAAAGATTATGGAAAAGGGGGGCAAGCCGAAAGAACTTGCGCTGCTGCTGATAGAACGGGCCATGCTCTTCTACATACGCTTTTTCAAGCAAACGTTAAAGCGGGGACCAACTTTCTTTCAGAATGGTTCGCAGTTGATCTTGTGAAAAATCAAAACGATCAGGTCGTTGGAGTTATTGCTTTTGAAATTGAATCCGGTGAACCATACTTTTTAAAATCAAAAGCTACTGTTTTAGCTACTGGAGGAGCAGGAAGAATATATCAAACAACTTCAAACGCTCTCATTAATACCGGTGATGGTACTGGAATGGCATTGAGAGCCGGATTCCCAGTGCAAGATATGGAAATGTGGCAGTTTCATCCAACAGGTATCCATGGTCATGGAACTTTAGTAACTGAAGGTTGTAGAGGAGAAGGAGGTTACTTGGTCAACAAAGATGGCGAACGATTCATGGAAAGATATGCGCCAAATTATAAGGATCTAGCTAGCAGAGATGTTGTTGCAAGATCCATGTTTACTGAAATCTTAGAAGGTAGAGGCTGTGGTCCAGATGCTGATCACGTTTATTTAAAACTTGACCATTTAGGGCCAGAAATCGTTCACAAAAGACTGCCTGGAGTAACAGAATTATCAAAAAGGTTTGCTCATGTTGATCCTGCCGAACATCCTATTCCGGTTGTTCCCACATGTCATTATGCAATGGGAGGTATTCCAACTAATGTTCATGGTCAGGTTATTTCTCAAAATCCTGACGGTACGGATAAAATCATAGATGGTCTTTATGCTGCAGGAGAAGCAGCTTGTGTCTCCGTTCATGGCGGTAATCGTTTAGGAGGAAATTCTCTTCTAGACCTTATTGTTTTTGGAAGATCTGCTGGATTACACATTGAAGAAAGTTTTAAGGCAGGCATTAAAATGGATGATCCTTCATCTGATGATGTCGACTACGCTCTTAGAAATCTCAACAGAGTTAATGTCAGCCAATCTGGTGAAAACTTTGTAGAAGTTAAGAAAGACTTACAAAAAACAATGCAAATGAATTTTGGAGTATTTAGAACAGAAGAATTGATGGAAAATGGAATTAAAGAAGTATCTGATCTCAGAGATAAATCTCAAAACATTCATCTTGCCGATAAATCTTCTCAGTTTAATACCGCCAGAGTTGAAGCTTTGGAACTTCTTAATCTAATCGAAGTTGCTGAGGCCACCGCAATCAGTGCAAACGAAAGAAAAGAAAGTAGAGGAGCTCACTCTAGAGAAGATTACCCAGATAGAGATGATGAAAATTGGCTCAAACACTCTATTTATTTTTCTGATACCAAGCAAGTTTCTAAAAGAGACGTTAATTTTAGGCCTAAACAGGTTCAAGCTTTCCAACCAATTGTCAGGACTTATTAATGAATGCAATTTCAGCAAGTGAGATCAAAACTCTAAGATTGAGTATCTACAGATACGACCCCTTGAAGCAAGAAAAGCCTTACATGCAGGACTTTGATATCGATATACCGGCAGAAAAAGATTTAATGGTTTTAGATGTCCTGATGCTTGCAAAGGAACAAGATCCCTCAATCTCTTTCAGAAGATCTTGTCGTGAGGGAGTTTGCGGGTCTGATGGTTTAAACATAAATGGTAAAAATGGGCTTGGATGTATTACCCCTTTATCTGATGCAATCAAATCTAACAAGCTCTCTATCAGACCTCTACCAGGTCTACCTGTTATTAAAGATTTAATTGTTGATATGAAACAATTTGTTGATCAGTATAAAAAAGTTAAACCATATCTGATCACTGATAAAAAAGTCGATACTAGAGAAGCCATTCCTCAAACAATTGAAGAAAGAGAAAAGTTAGATGGCCTTTATGAGTGCATAATGTGCGGTTGTTGCTCTACTGCCTGTCCATCCTTTTGGTGGAACCCTGATAAATTTTTGGGACCGGCAGCTCTATTACAAGCATACAGATTTATTGCTGACAGCAGAGACACTGCTACAGAAGAAAGATTAGAGCAACTAGAAGATGCTTTTAGCGTTTTCAGATGTCATGGAATTATGAACTGTGTTTCGGTCTGTCCTAAAGGCTTAAACCCTACAAAAGCAATTGGTGAAATTAAAAAAATGTTAGTTAAAAGAGCTTTATAATACTAACACTTTGAATTTACACGAATATCAGTCTAAACAACTCCTAGAAAATTTTGACCTACCAACAGCTAAGTCTGTAGTAGTTTTTTCAGAAGAAGAAATTTCCAGTCTTATCAGTGAGTTAGACGGCGAAGAATTTGTTGTCAAAGTCCAAGTTCATGCTGGCGGTAGAGGGAAAGCAGGTGGAGTTAAAATAACAAACAATATTGATGAGATTATAGAATTTTCTAAGGATTGGCTTGGAAAGAAATTTGTCAATCACCAGACTGGCGATGAAGGAAAGCCAGTTTCTGCAATAATGATTGCAGAAAGTACTACGATCCAAAAAGAATTTTATCTAGGTGCTGTAATAGACAGAAGTTCTCAATCTTTGGTGGTGATGGCCTCACCAGAAGGAGGCATGGATATTGAAAAAGTTGCTGAGGAAAGTCCTGAGAAGATTTTTAAGATCAATGTCAGTAAAAATAAGAAAGAAGATTTTGATGTTTTACCTCTGGTTAATGGCCTCGGGTTGTCTCCCAACCAAACCGAAGAATTTATGAAAATAGTTTCTGGATTGGTAAATTTATTTTTTGAAAAAGATCTTTCTTTGATTGAAATCAATCCTTTGGTTATAGATCAAAATGATTCTCTCAAATGTTTGGATGCAAAAATAAATATCGATGAAAATGCTTTGTTTAGACAAGAAGATCTTTTAAAACTGCGAGATTCTTCGCAAGAAAATCAAAAGGAAATCGAAGCAGCAAAATGGGATCTTAATTATGTAGCTCTGGATGGAAATATAGGATGTATGGTGAATGGAGCTGGTCTTGCAATGGCAACAATGGATATCATTAAGCTTTCTGGGGGATTTCCAGCTAATTTTCTAGATGTCGGAGGTACTGTAGATAAAGAAAGGGTAGCCGAGGCTTTTAAGATCATTCTTTCTGATGAAAAAGTTAAGTCGGTTTTGATAAATATTTTTGGTGGAATTGTAAGGTGTGATGTTGTTGCCTCTGGGATAGTTTCAGCTGTCTCAGAAGTTGGAGTTGATATACCTGTCATCGTGAGGCTTAAAGGTAATAATTCAGAAGAGGCAAAAAAAATTCTATCTGAAAGCGATCTTAATATTATTTCTGCGGATGATCTCTCAGAAGCTGCAGAATTAGCAGTTAAAAATTCAGGATGAGTATCTTAATTAACAAAGAAACTAAAGTAATTTGTCAGGGATTTACTGGAGCACAAGGCACATTGCATTGCAGTCAAGCGATAGAGTACGGAACCGATATTTTAGGTGGCGTGACTCCTGGTAAGGGCGGGCAAACCCATTTGGATCTTCCAGTCTTCAATTCCGTAAAAGAAGCAAAACAAGTCACTGAGGCAAATGCTAGTATAATTTTTGTTCCCGCCAAATTTTGTAAACCTTCAATAATTGAGGCAATAGAAAGCGGTGTTGAATTGATAATCTGTATAACCGAAGGTATCCCAACTTTGGATATGTTAGAAGTTAAAGAACTAGCAGATAAGGAAGGCATAAGAATTATTGGTCCAAATTGTCCAGGAATAATTACGCCAGGCGAATGCAAATTAGGAATTATGCCGGGTTTTATTCATAGTCCTGGGAAGGTAGGAATTGTCTCAAGGTCAGGAACTCTTACTTACGAAGCAGTTGATCAGACCACTAGGGTAGGTCTCGGACAGTCTACTTGTGTGGGTATAGGAGGAGATCCGCTTCCCGGTACAAGCTTTATTGATGTTTTAAAGCTTTTTGAAGAAGATCCTCAAACAGAGGGAATTGTTATGGTAGGAGAAATTGGGGGTTCAGCTGAGGAGGAAGCCGCAGAATATATCAAAGAAAACGTCTCTAAGCCTGTTGTAGGTTATATTGCAGGAGTGAGCGCACCTCCCGGAAAAAGAATGGGCCATGCAGGTGCAATAATTTCTGGCGGCAAAGGAACTGCAGAAGACAAATTTAATGCTTTAGAAAGTGCTGGGGTAAGGACTGTTAAAAGTCCATCTGAAATAGGACAATCTATTTTAGAAGAAATGTCTCTTTAAGATTTTTTATTCTAAATCTTAAAATCCGTCTTCGTTAAGAAACAAAATCCATAGGATGATAGATTTAATTTTTTTGAGTCTTGCCTGATCTGCTGAGATGGGAGAAAAGGTATGATTTTCCCATAAGTATTATCTATCGCAATTTCTCTTTGGGATAAATTAAACATACAGCAAATTTCTTTCTCATTTCCTCTATAAAGAATCAAAACTTCATTATTATTTTCAAAATAAATTTCTTCGGTAAAGAAGGATATTTTTTTTCTTAAAGAAATAAATGTTTTATAAAAATGATAGGTTGAGTCTCTATTTTTTAATTGCTTTTTAACAGAGTTGATAATTTGTTCTTTTTTAATTGGAAGCCACGGCTTTGCACTTGAAAAGCCAGCAAATTTCTTGCTTTCATCCCAAATCATGGGAGTTCTACATCCATCTCTACCAAAATCCATAGGCCAGAATTTTTTTCCAGGAGGATCTTTTATTTCATCAAATTCAATTTTGGTTTGAGTTTGACCAAGCTCTTCGCCCTGGTAAATGCATGGTGTTCCTTTCAATGACATGAGTAACGCACAAGTTAATTTTGCAAATTTTTGTCTATCTTTTTTTGTTTTATTCCATCTAGACAAATGCCTCACTACATCGTGATTGGAAAAACTCCATGTCGGCCACCCATCTTTAGTTTCTTTAAAAAATTTAGAAACAGTATTCCTTATGTGTTTTGGAGAAAATTCATCTCTGAGAAGATCAAAACTGTAAGCCATATGCAGCTTGTCATTGTTCGCAGTGTATTTGGCTTGTAATTCAACATTTGAAATTTCTCCAATCATCGTCGTTTCTTTATATTGATCTGTAAGCTTCCTTAGCTTTTTTAGGAATGCAAAATTATCCTTTTGATTAATTGAATATTTTAAATTTTGATAATAGTAAGGATTTTTTCCAGAAGCTCTTGATTTGATAGCAGGATTATTTCTTAATTTTTTATCATGAAAATAATAATTTGCAGTATCAAGCCTAAAGCCATCAACGCCTTTTTCTAGCCAAAACTTAACAGTTGAAAGTAACCATTTCTGAACTTCTAAGTTATGGAAGTTAAAGTCTGGTTGTGACTTTAAAAAATTATGTAAGTAATATTGTTCTCTACCGGTATCCCATTCCCATGCAGAACCTCCAAAAACAGAAAGCCAATTGTTTGGAGGAGAGCCATCAGGTTTAGGATCAGCCCAGACATACCAATCCGATTTTGAATTATTTTTATTTGATTTACTGAGCTTAAAGAAAGGATGAGCATCAGAACTATGTGATAAAACTTGATCAATTATTACTTTAATTTTATTTTCTTTGGCTTTTTCTATGAGTCTTTCAAAATCATGAATATCTCCGAATAAGGGATCAATGTCAGTGTAATTGGAAACATCGTAACCCATATCTTTCATAGGAGAGGTAAAAATTGGCGAAAGCCATAATGCATCAACACCTAAAGAAGATAAGTAAGAAATTTTTTTGGATATTCCTTTGAGATCACCAATACCATTTCCAGAAGTATCATTGAAAGAACGTGGATAAATCTGATAAATAACTCCTTTTTTCCACCAAGGGAGGTTAGTTTCTGAAGAAAGCTTTTTAGTCACTCACTTTTATAAGTTGTTTTCCAAAATTCTTACCGCTTAATACATCTCTCAACCCCTGAGGAGCATTCTCGATACCTTCTAAGACGGTTTCTTTGTATTTTATTTTACCTTGACGCATCCATTCGGCTAACTCACGTGTTGCCTGTTCCCAGTTTTTATTAAATTCTGTAACCACAAAAAATCTATGCTCAGGCGCTGGATCTAAATTCCCAAAGATATCAAAGGGAGTCTCAGGCAACTCGCTGCTTTCTGAGATATTTGAATTAAAGGAATTATAAGCTGAGATAAAGCCACAAATTGGAACTCTCGCTCCAGGATTGAGAAGCTCAGCAACTGCTTTTGAAACTTCTCCACCAACGTTTTCAAAATAGATATCTATCCCATCTGAAGAAGCCTTAGATAAATCATCTCTAAATGTTTTTGATTTATAGTCAAGGGCATAATTTAATCCCATCACATCCTTAACAAAATCACATTTTTTCTTTCCGCCAGCGATACCTATTGTTTTACAACCAATAAGTTTAGCCATTTGACCAACGACAGAGCCCACAGCTCCAGAGGCTGCAGATACAACTACGGTATCACTTTCCTTTACCTTTCCTACTTCTTTAAGTCCAAAATAAGCAGTTCTACCTGGCATGCCTGCTGGTCCTAAAAAAGATTGTATTGGAGCCAAGTCAGGATAAATTCTCATTAATGCAGGATTATCATCATTACATCTAATGAAAGACTGCCAACCCAGGTGAGCTGCAACGTAATCTCCAATTTGGAATTTCTCTGATCTGGATTGAATTACTTGTCCAACACTTTCGCCTGTCATTACCTCTCCTATTGCAACAGGCTTGGTATAAGATTTCATATCGTTCATTCTGCCTCGCATGTATGGATCAATAGAGAGATACATCACCTTTATTAAGATTTGATTCTCATCAAGATCTTTTATAGAAGCCTCTTCTAATTTCCAACATTCATCTTCCGGCATGCCTTCAGGTCTTTTTGCTAAGACCCATCTCTTATTAATTTTTTCCATGTTCCTTATTCTCCCTTTTTTACTCTGAATATAATGATTCCGTCTTCCTCAGAAAAAGATATCAACGAATGATTAAGATATTCACAGAACTTTTTAACATCTTTAATTGCAGTAGGATCTGTGGCTATGAGAGTCACTTCATCACCTTTTTTAGCTTCATGAATAGATTGATGAAGAAGCATTATTGGCTCAGGACATTTAAGACCTTTGGCATCTATTTCAATCATTCAAGAATTTAAGACAAATCTACTTCTACCTCTACCAGTAGTATAATTAACTCTTGCAATAACAAAAGCTGCCGAAACAAAAAGGCCAACAGTCAAACCAATCCACATACCTGGTGCCCCAATTGGATCAGAAAAGAAGTCGGTCATTGACAGGGTATACCCTATTGGCATTCCAATAATCCAATAAGCGATGAACATAAAAAAGAATAAAATCTGAGTATCTTTAAAGCCCCTCAAAGCACCAACGCCAGCAAAGTTTAGTCCATCTGCAATCTGGAATATGGCAGCAATTATTAATAATGTAGCTGCTAAATTTACAATTTCGATATCTGGATTGAAGAAGCTTGCTAAGTAATTACCAAACTCTATGAGGATAAAGGTATTTATAATTGCCAAAAACAAGGCAAAAAACATAGCAAAAAATGAAGAATATCTTGCTCTATCTAATGAGTTTGACCCTACTAAATTTCCAACTCTAACATTAGCTGCTAAGCCTATTGATAGGGGCAACATAAAAGTTAAGGTAGTTACTTGCATGGCAATTGCATGAGCAGAAATAACATTTTCACCAAGCCTACTTAAAATCAAACCTGCTCCACTAAAAACAGCTATTTCTATGAATAGGGTTCCACCAATTGGTATTCCAAGTTTTATGATTTCAGAAATTTGTTTTGGATTAGGAGCTTCAAAATTCTCAAAAAATCTAATTTCTTTAAAGAACTTTGAAAAATAAATGTATCCAAGAATGATTAAAAGAGAAGACCACGAAGAAATTAAAAATGCTATGCCACAACCTTTACCACCCAATTCAGGGAAGCCAAACTTACCAAAAATCAAAACATAATTCACTAGAGCATTTATTAAGACCATCACAACATTTATGTAAGTAATGGGAAGTGGTTTTTTCATACCCTCACACATGGATCTTAAGGGTTGAAATAAAAACATTGCCGGAGCACCAATCATCAACCCAAATAAATAATCCTTTGTAATGGTCTTTACTTCTTCGGGAGTACCTAAAATATTAAGAAGTGAATCTGCATTTAACGTGTAAACGACAAATAAAAGAATTAAGGGGATTGCTAGCCAATAAGATTGCTTTACGATGGGTCCAATTTGCGCAATTTGCCTTGCGCCATAAAATTGAGCAACAAAAGAAGTAACAATAAACAACACTCCTGCGATCCCAAAATAAGCAGGCCAAAAAAGCATATTACCTATAGCAACAGCAGCTTGATCAACAGTATTGTAATTACCAGTCATTAAAGCAGAAATTATTCCAGTAGCGTGAGCTGCTAATTGAGTCAAAAGCATTGGAGAAGCTAATTTAAAATACTCTTTGGCTTCTTCTGAAGCCATTGAATTTTTTATGACGCTATCTTCTGTAGAAGTGTTGAGGGTTTCTTTCATAGAATCGCTGTATCATACATGATGTAAAAATATCTGGAGATTAAAAATTAGAAAAGACAATAGACCTTTTTGGCTTAAAAGAATTCATTGGTGGTTTGATCAACAATACATAAAAAAAATTATCACTCCTCAATTTGATCATTTGGGAACCAGCCCTCTTATTTTGGGTGTTAAATATCTTCACGTATCTGGTAAAAACATATCGGTTGGAGATTTCGCAACTTTTATAACATCCCCAGATGCTCATGTTCACATTACTACATGGAATGCAGACAAACACGATGGAAAAATAGAAGCAGGCAAGTTTTGTTTGTTTAGTCCAGGAGTAAGAATTTCTGCAGCTACTTCAATAAAAATTGGAGATTCATGTATGTTTGCCAATGGGGCATACATTTCCGACTCTGACTGGCATGGAATTTATGATAGAGCTTTGCCTGTTGGAAAGTCTTTAGAAGTAGTTCTAGAAGACAACGTTTGGATAGGAGATAGTGCAATTGTTAACAAAGGGGTGAGAATTGGAAAAAATAGCATTGTTGGCGCTGGATCGATAGTGGTTAAAGATGTTCCTCCAAATGTTGTAGTTGCCGGCAATCCTGCAAAAGTAGTAAAAGAATTAGATGAGAATGAAAAAATGATATCCAGAGCAGATATGTTTTCTTCCCCTAAAGAATTGGATGATTTATACCTCAAAATTGATCAAATCAGTCTTAAAAACAATTCTTTTTTTGGCTGGATAAAAAGTAAGTTGCTGCCCAACAAAAACAATTGATGAATATTGTTATTAATAAAGACTTGCACGAGTTAACTAAGACATTTGAAAGTAATTCTAAATTCAATGTTCGAAGCCTTGCCTCTCACGAAATCTCAAATCAAGCTATCAAAAATTCCGATGCTGTCTTTTTAAGATCTACGACGAAAATCAACGAAGAATTGTTAGATAACACAAATGTAAAATTTGTCGCTTCTTTAACTTCAGGAGAAGATCATATAGATCAAGATTACTTTAAAAACTCAAATATTCATCTTTCTACAGGCAAAGGCGGAAATGCATTAGCTGTCATTGAATATTTATTAAGTGTCTTATCTGTCTTGATTATTGGCAATAAAATTAAGCCCTATGAGACAAAGTTTGGCATTATCGGATTTGGCAATATTGGTAAAAGATTCAAAAATATTTTGGATGAAATTAATTTTCCTTGTTGTATTTATGATCCATATTTTCCCGAAGTATCCTCTTGCCTTGATGAAGTTTTATCCTCAGAGGTAATTTCCTTAAACTGTTCTTATTCAAAAACTGGAAAATTTCCATCTCATAATCTTTTAGATGTAAATTTTCTGAATGAAATGAAAGATGATCAATTTTTAATTAATTCTTCAAGGGGCGAAGTTTTAAGTGATGAGTACTACTTATCAAAAAAATCAGATAATTTTATTTTTGATGTATGGCCTAATGAACCCAATCTTAACTTAACAAAGTTTAAAAAGCCTTATATCGCGACTCCCCATATTGCTGGAAAAACAATGAGCGCAGAAAATAAATTCAATGAAAAAGCTTTAAGTGAATTTAATAATTTCTTTAATGAAAATCTAGAGGCAATCGAACCTAAGAGATTTATAGATTTTACAATAGATAACTCCATAGAAGAGGAAATGGATGTCTTTGGAATTCCACCTTCAATCTTTCTAAAAATTTATGATGTTAAAAGAGATGATTTCGCCTTTAAAAGTTTTTTCAAAACAAAAAAAGATCCAAGGGATTTTCAGGAATTAAGAACTTCACTCAAAAGGCTAGGTTTCAATAATCACAAAATAGTTGGTGATTTAGGCAGTGCAGCCAAAACAAAATTAGAGCTTTTTGGATTCAGACTTTAAGAAAGGCATGAATTGTCTAGTATAATAAACCGATGATTAACCCAAATACTCTTCTTTCTGAAGAAGAAATTGCCATTTTGAGAGATCCTAAGGATTGGAGGAATTATTTAGCTATTTTTAGTATTTGGGCTCAAATTGCTCTTGGTTTTTTCATTTTTTCTTTTTCACCAGGTATCTTAACCTTTCTGGTTGCCGCTCTTATTATCGGAACCAGGCAGTTTGCCCTGGTAGTAATGATGCACGATGGCGCTCATAATTTGATTTCAAAGAATAAAAAGATTAACGACTTTATTTCTCAGTGGCTTTGCGCCTATCCAATGATGACAGAAACGATAAGTTATAGAAAATATCACTTAATACACCACAAACATACAGAAACTGATTTAGACCCTGATAAAACCCTGACCGATCCTTTTCCAGTATCAAAAAAAAGCTTTTCTCGAAAAGTATTAAGAGATTTAACTGGCATATCTGGTTTGAGGCGTTATTTTGGATACTTGTATTCAGCATGGGGCGTAAATGAAAATACTTTTTTTGGACATCTTAAGCATTTTGTTTCTTCACTTTATGGTTTCTTAATTTGTCAGCTAATAATTTTTTCGACATTAACTTTTTTTAATGTGCCATGGCTATATTTGCTTTTGTGGTGGATACCAAAATTAACAATTTTCAGTTTGTTTTACAGGTTAAGAAGCATCTCAGAGCATGCTTGTACATCTGGACAAGATGACTTTACTCATACCAGAACAACCTTATCTTCAAATTTTGTAAGATATTTCATTGCGCCTCTGAATGTAAATTATCATCTTGAACATCATCTATTTATGTTTTGTCCATGGTATAACCTTCCTAAAGCTCACGAAATGCTGAAAGAAAAAGATTTCTACAAAGATTTAGAAATTGAAAATGGTTACTTCAACGTTTTTAAAAAAGTAATTATCTAGAATGAACAAAGAAGATCTCAAAGGTAAGATTTCTAAAGCATCTTACACAGTCACTCAAGAGCATGGAACTGAAGCACCTTTTTCTGGTGAACTTTTGGATACAAAAGAGGAAGGTATTTTTACTTGTGTTTGTTGTGGCAATGAGCTTTTTTCCTCAGATACAAAATATGATTCCGGAACTGGATGGCCAAGCTTTTGGGATGTTCTTAATGAAAATTCTGTTGGTGAAGAAATTGACAAAAGTCATGGGATGATTCGAACAGAAGTGCATTGCCAAAAGTGCAATGCTCACTTAGGACATTTGTTTCCTGATGGGCCGATGCCTACAGGAAAAAGGTATTGTATGAATTCTGTTGCAATGCAGTTTAAAAAATCTGATAAATAAAGTTGGATTCCTCACAAAGTCAAAAGGCTAAAACTTCTCTTAAGACTCTAGTTGTTTCATTTTGGACTTTTATTTCGAGAATATTTGGAGTTTTAAGAGACATAGCAACCACATATATTTTAGGAGCTGGAGTTGCTCACGATGTATTTGTGGTGATGCTAAAAATACCCAACTTATTCAGAAGGCTAGTTGCTGAGGGTGCTTTTAGCCAAGCTTTCATTCCTGTCTTAACGGAATACAAGAATAATCAATCAAAGGAAGAGCTAAAGAAGCTGATAGATTTAACTTTTACTGCAATTTCGTCATTGGTTTTATTCCTTTGTATTTTGTTCATGATTTTTGCTCCAATCGTGGTTTTTATTTTTGCTCCAGGATTTTATTTTGATCCGGCAAAAAAAATTCTTGCGATAGAAGTCTTAAGANTTACTTTTCCTTACCTATTTTTTGTATCTTTGGTTGCTTTTTTTGGGGCCATACTGAATTCTTTTAGCTTTTTTTCCATCCCAGCTGCAACTCCTATTGCTTTTAATTTAAGCATTATTATTGGAGCAATATTTTTTACAGATTACTTTCAACTTCCGGTTTTGGCTATTGCTTGGGGAGTTTTTGCCGCAGGACTCATTCAATTTTTTATAAATATAATTCCTATCCTCAAACTCAAGCTGTTTCCAAAATTAAAATTGGATTTTAATCATCCTGGATTAAAAAAAATTTCAATATTGATGCTTCCAGGAATTTTAAGTGGTGGAATAATTCAAATTAATATCCTTATAGATACAATTTTTGCATCCCTACTAATAACCGGAAGTCCAACTTGGCTATATCTTTCAGATAGACTAATTCAATTACCTTTAGGAATTTTTGCTATTGCTGCAGCTACAGTTATTTTGCCCGCTTTATCAAATGCTGCTGCTCTAAAAAATGATTTGGAATTCAATGAAAAATTTAATTGGGCTTTAAAATTCATATTTATTGTAGGTATCCCGTCATCAGTTGGGCTTTATTTTTTAAGCTCGGAAATCATTAGCATTTTATTCTTGCGAGGTGAGTTTTCAACTTCAGATGCTCTTATGACAAGTTATAGTCTAAAAGCATTTTGCTTTGGGTTGATTGCATTTATGGCTATAAAAATTCTCAATGTAGGTTTTTTTGCAAGACAAGATCCCAAAACTCCAATGTATGTTGCTCTAGTATCCTTGATCCTTAATGTATTTTTTAATTGGCTTTTTGCTTTTAAGTTTGGTTTTGGTCATATTGGTTTAGCAATTGGAAGTGTCATAGCTGCGATAGTTAGCTTTTTTATTTTGAGTTTTATACTTATAAAACGGTCCATATTAACTCTAGAAGGAGATTCAGTGATTTTTCTTATGAAAATTATTATCAGTTCTTTAGGTTTATTTTTTGGACTTCTTGGCTTTCAAACATTATTTCCTAACTTTTCCGACTGGAGTTTGTTAGTTCAAATTTTTAATTTAATCTCCATCATTTTCTTTGGAGCATCTATATATTTTGGTTTAATGTTTGTACTCGGCTTAAGGATGAGTTTTTTTAAAAATTAAATGTATTTAATAAGAGGATTAAAAAACTTGTCGCTATTCAATGAGAGATTTAGCGAAGAACAACTCGTAGTTACTATTGGGAACTTTGATGGCCTCCATAAAGGCCATAAAAAAATTATTCAGGAAATGAAAAATATTTCTCTAAATTCTAGTGCTAAAACAATGGTGATATTTACTGAACCTCATGCAAAGGAATTCTTTTCTATGGATAAAAACATCATGGAGCAGCCAGCAAGAATCTCCCCTTGGCGTGACAAGTTTAAAAATTTGGAAAATGAAAATATAGATTTTGCCTTTTTTTTAAAATTCAATAAGTCTCTTCAAACAATGAGTCCAGAAATATTTATTGAGAAAGTTTTAGGACCATTAAATATTAGCAATTTAATGATAGGAGATGACTTTAGATTTGGACAGGATAGAAAAGGAGATTTTTTGATGCTTAAAGATTGGAGTGAGAGTCAGGGTATTTCATTGTCAAAATTACCTACTTTTTCAATTGATAACCGTCGTGTTAGCAGTACTTGGATTAGAGAGACACTATCTTTGAGTGATTTTTCGACAACAAAGAAATTATTGGGCAGACCTTACTCCTTTGAGGGGAAAGTTGTTCATGGAAATAGATTGGGGAGATCAATAGGATTCCCAACCGCAAATATATGGCTTCCGAAAAATAATTTACCCATAAAAGGAGTGTTCTCTGTAAAGATTTCAATAGATGTGTCAGAATTTGAGGGTATTGCCAATATTGGAATCAGACCTACGGTTGGAGGTACCTCTCCAGTACTAGAAGTAAATATTTTTGATTTTAAAAAAGAAATATATGGAAAGCGTATAAAAGTAGAATTCGTTAAAAAAATAAGAGATGAAAAAAAGTTCGATAGCCTTGATGATCTAAAAAAACAAATTGCAAAAGACGTAAATACTGCCAAAGAACAATTACTTGATGAAAAAAATTAAAGATACTTTAAATCTGCCTAAAACAGGATTTTCTATGAAAGCCAATTTGGCTCAGAAAGAGCCAGAGATGATTAAGTATTGGGAAGAAATTAAGCTTTATGATTTGCTGCAAAGTAAAAATAAAGATGGACCAAATTTTTTATTACACGACGGACCACCTTATGCAAATGGTCCGATTCATCTTGGAACTACAAATAATAAGGTACTGAAAGATATCATTATTAAATTTAAACAACTTCAAGGGTTCAACTCTCCATACATTCCAGGCTGGGATTGTCACGGGCTACCAATCGAATTGAATGTTGAAAAAAAGATTGGAAAGGTAAATGTTGAAGTTCCAGCTGATAAATTTAGAGAAGAGTGTCGGGAATATGCTAACCAACAAATTGCCATTCAAAGGAATGATTTTAAAAGGCTTGGGATTCAAGCGGATTGGAAAAATCCTTACAAAACCATGTCTTTTGATTATGAGGCGAATACCATCAGAGCGCTTGGTAAAATAATCGAAGCCAATCATTTAGTAAGAGGAGAAAAACCTGTCTACTGGTGTTCAGAATGCAAGTCCGCACTTGCTGAAGCTGAAGTTGAATATTATGACAAAGAATCTAAAGCGATAGATTTCCTCTTTCCAATGCAAAAGGAAGTTCTTGAAAATTTACTTTCATTAGAAATTAATTCTCCGACTTTTGCTGCATCATGGACTACTACTCCTTGGACAATTCCAAGTAACCAAGCAATCTCTTTCAATCCTGAGTTTCAATATGAATTAATTGAATTTGAACATGAAAAAAATCAAATAGCTGTATTAGTTGCTTCAACTTTAAAGGAAAGAACTTTAGAGAGAATAGACGTTGGTTCACACAATGTTTTAGGTAAGTTACCTGGAAGTGCGTTAAACGAAATCGAAGCAAATCATCCTTTTTTAAAGAGACGATCTTTATTTATNTCTGGAACGCATGTNACCGATGAAATGGGAACAGGACTNGTTCATACAGCTCCTGCTCACGGNATGGANGATTATCANGCTTGCTTAGGTAAAGACTTNGATTTTCGNAGTCCGGTTGATGAAAAGGGTGAATTTATCAAAAGNCAAGAATTNGTTGGNGGACTAAATTTAGAGGANGCAAATAATANAATTATTGAATTATTNGCTGAAAAATCTTTATTGCTTAGTAAAAGNACTTANAGACANAGTTTNCCAAANTGTTGGCGTCATAAAATTCCNGTTTTTTTTAGAGCAACACCTCAATGGTTTATTTCCATGGAAAAGAACTTCCTTTTGCAAAACTCTGAAGAAAAAATAAATGAGATCAATTGGCTTCCAGAGTGGGGAAAATCAAGAATTGAAGGAATGATGCAAGAAAGACCAGATTGGTGTATTTCAAGACAACGCTCTTGGGGGGTACCGCTTCCTTTGTTCACAAATAAAGAAACTGGAGAACTTCATCCTAAAACTCTTGAAATTATAGAAAAAGTTGCAAAAGAGGTAGAAAAAATAGGCATCCAAGCTTGGTTTGACATGGAACCAAGTTCGTTAATAGATGACTATGAATTATATGAAAAATCTTCTGATATCTTGGACGTCTGGTTTGACTCTGGCGTTACTCATCATTGTGTTTTAGAACAAAGAGAAAACTTATCTTATCCTGCTGATCTATATTTAGAAGGTTCAGATCAACACAGGGGGTGGTTTCAGTCTTCTTTATTGACTGGCATGGCTATCAATAACGAGGCTCCGTATAGATCAGTTCTCACACACGGATTTGTAGTTGATGGCGAAGGAAAAAAACAATCCAAATCTCTGGGTAATACTGTCTCACCTCAATCAGTCTGGAACAAGAAAGGAGCTGATATTCTGAGGGCATGGGTAGCTTCATCAGATTTTAGAAATGAAATTTATTTTTCAGATGAAATCCTCGATAGAACCGCGGATTCTTACAGAAGAATCAGAAATACGATTAGATTTTTGTTATCTAATTTATATGATTTTGATGATCAGCAAGAAGTCAGTTTAGATTCAAGAGTGGAAATAGATATATGGATTCTAAAAGAGGCTGAAAAACTCCAAAATGAAATTATTGAAGATTATTCTAATTATGAGTTTCATTTGGTTTATCAAAAAATTCTAAATTTTTGTACCAACGAATTGGGTAGTTTTTATCTAGATATTCTCAAAGACAGACTCTATACCTCAAAAAAATCTGGTATTGCCAGAATTTCAGCGCAAGCAACAATAAAAAGCCTTTTGGATAAATTATTGTTGTGGATTGCACCAATTTTAAGTTTCACTGCGGAAGAGGCTTTCAGAGAGTTCTACAAAGACAAAAAGTCTATTTTTCTAGAAAGTTTTTCATCAGCTCAAGAAGATATATCCTTAACTTTAGATGAAGAATCTTGGAAAGTGTTAAATGAAATAAAAATTGAAGCAAATAAACTTTTAGAGGAAAAAAGAAATGATGGAATTATTGGTTCTTCCTTAGACGCTGAAATAAAAATCTTCTGTAACTCTGAGACCTTTTTAAGACTGAGCCCTTGTATTGATGAGTTGAAATTTCTTTTAATTGTTTCAGACGCTTCCTTGGAGGTTGCCGATGACGATGGTCAATCTTCTATTTCAATTGAAGTAAAATCCTCCGATAAAGAAAAATGTGATCGTTGCTGGCATCATACGGGTAAACTCAAAAAGATTTTAGATTCAAGTCTATGCCCAAGGTGTATAGAAAACGTTGAGGGCGAGGGTGAAAAAAGAAAGTTTTTTTAAAACACAAAAATTATTCTTTCTGACTGCATTAATTATTTCTTTGGTCTTTTTTGATCAATTCTCAAAATACTTAATTGAGGCAAACTTTAATCTTTATGAGTCTACAAACATAATTCCGTTCTTAAACTTTACTTTTATAAAAAATTTTGGCGGCGCTTTTAATTTATTTAACGATGCTTCTCTTAACTTAGGATTGATATTTATTTTGTTAGTTTCTTTAATTTGTTTTTATCTTCTTTTGGCAATTTTTACCAATCTTGTATTCAAAGAAATTCTTTTCAAAGAGAGGCTTTTTTGGAGCCTTATTCTTGCTGGTGGCTTGGGAAATCTTTTAGATCGAATCACAAGAGGCTATGTTGTAGATTTTATTGATATAACATTTAATCCATATGTATTTAATTTAGCTGACTGCTTTGTGACATTAGGTATAATTTTTTTATTGTTTGATTCCTTTTTTGTGCATAAATCTGATGCAGAGTAAGACCATAAAGCTAGCTAATCCTAGAGGCTTTTGTGCCGGGGTAGATAGGGCAATAGATATCGTAAATATTGCTTTGGATAAGTTTGGACCTCCTGTTTATGTAAGGCATGAAGTTGTTCACAATCGAAAAGTTGTACAAGACCTAAAAATTCGTGGAGCTAGATTTGTTGATAATCTTGATGAGGTTCCTGAAGGATCTGTCACAATATTTTCAGCTCATGGGGTATCTGAAAAAGTAGAATCGCAAGCAAAAAAATATAATTTAAATTTTTTTGACGCTACTTGCCCACTTGTTACTAAAGTACATATGGAAGTCATTAAATATGCTCAACAAGGAAGAGACGTCATCATGATTGGACATAAAAATCATCCTGAAGTTGAGGGAACTCTTGGCAGGTTTCCAAGTGAAAGTTCAGGAAAAATATATCTCGTTGAAGATGAAAAGGATGCTCAAAATTTAAATATTTCTCAGCCCTCTAATTTGGCTTTAGTAACTCAGACAACTCTTTCGGTAGATGACACGAAGCAGATCATTGAAATACTCAAGAAAAGATTTCCTGAAATAAAATCACCAAATGCAGATGATATTTGTTATGCAACACAAAATAGACAAGATGCTGTAAAGCAGCTTGCTTTAGAGACAGACTTTATAATTGTTGTTGGTTCCGAAAATAGCTCAAATTCAAATCGATTGAAGGAACTAGCAGAACTCATGGGAACGGAATCATGCTTGGTAGACCATATTTCGCAACTTTCTGAAGACTCTTTGAAAAACATTAGTAAATTAGGAATCACATCAGGAGCTTCAGCTCCTGAAGAACTCGTCAAAGAAATAATTTCTTATTGCAAAGGTTTTGGGTTTTCTATAGTTGAAGAAATCCAAGGCCTTAAAGAAAATATATCCTTCAAACTTCCAAAAGAGCTTAGATGAGAAGTGATATAGCAATTATCGGAGCTGGTATCGCTGGCATAACTACAGCATACGCACTTGCTAAAAAAGGTCACAAAGTTACTTTAATTGATTCCAGAAGATACCCTGCAATGGCAACTAGTTATGCTAATGGAGGTCAACTAAGTGCGAGTAATTCCGAAACTTGGAATACTACAAAAAACATACTTAACGGAATTAAGTGGATGTTCAAGAAAGATGCACCGCTTCTTTTTAATCCTTCGCCTAGTATTCAAAAATATAAGTGGATGATTGGTTTTCTTTTAGCTACATTTAATGGCAAACATAAATCTAATACCCAGCAAACTATCGAGTTAGCCAAAAGAGCCAGAGAAATATACTTTGATATAGCAGACTCTGAAGGTATTAAGTTTGATCTTTTAAAGAAAGGTATTCTTCATTTTTATAATGACGAAAAAGAATTTAGTTCTGCGGCAGACAAAGCTTCTTGGCTAGATCAGGAAGGTATGGAATGGGAGGCTTTATCTTTGGATGAAATTGAAGATTTGGAACCTGCATTCAAGTCTGCGAGCAACGAAAAGAAAATAGTCGGGGGAATTTATACAAAATCCGATGCAAGTGGTGATATCCATAAATTTTGTACTAACATGATTAAAACCCTGGAAGAAAAATATGGTGTGGAAACTTTTTTTAATACCGAAATAGAAACAATCTACAAGGACAAAGATAAAGTAATTCTTTCTGCGACAGATCAAGCCAATTCAAAAGGATATGTTTTCGATCAAGTGGCAGTTTGTGCTGGCGTTGAAACTCAAAAGTTTGCAGATATATTAGGTGATGGCATGAGGGTTTATCCTGTCAAAGGTTATAGTGTGACGATCTATCTCGACGACATGATTTCTCAACAAGCTGCACCTCAGGTTTCTTTATTGGATGATCCAGTAAAAATTGTTTCCAGCAGGCTTGGTAATAGACTTAGGGTTGCAGGAACTGCAGAATTGGCTGGGAAAAATAAAGATATCAGACAAGATAGAATTCGTCCTTTGCTTAATTGGGTAAGAGAATATTTTCCTTCTGTAAGCACGGAAAACTATACGCCCTGGGCTGGTTTGAGACCTATGACACCTGACATGATGCCTTTAATATTTGAGAGTAAAGTTAAGGGTATATTTTACAATACGGGACATGGTCACTTAGGTTGGACTTTAGGCGCAGCTACTGGCGAAATATTGGCTGAAAAGATGGGAAATGATCAATAAAGAAGGTTGGCTTACAAACGCGGAAAAACATATATCTCCAAACTTTGATCAAAGACCAAAAAATACCGAGATAAAGCTCATCGTTATTCACAACATTAGCTTGCCGCCAGAAAACTTTGCGCCTGAAAATGTCAAAAAATTCTTCAAAAACGAACTTGATTTCGAGTCCCATGAGTTTTTTCATGAGATAAGAGGCCTAAAAGTATCTAGCCACTTTGTAATTGATCGAACAGGGAAAATTTATCAATTCGTTTCGGTTTATGACAGGGCATGGCACGCCGGAGCATCTTCTTTTAAAAACCAAGAAAATTGTAATGATTTTTCATTAGGCATTGAACTTATTGGCAGTGACAATGCTCCCTTTGAAGATAATCAATATGATTCTCTAAATAAGCTTATTGAAATTCTTTGCAGTTCTTTTCCGGAGATAAAAAAAGAGAATATCGTAGGCCATTCTGAAATAGCACCAGACAGAAAGACTGACCCAGGACCCTTTTTTGATTGGTCGAAGATAAGATAAAATAGCTTTATGCCATCTTTTGATATTGAATCCAAAATTGATAACCATGAGTTATCAAATGCAATAGACCAAACTAATAGAATTATCACTAATAGATACGACCTTAAAGATGCAAACGCCAATGTGTCTCTGCAAGAGAACGAAATTAAAGTTTCTGCTAATGAGTCCTTTCAATTGGATCAAATTATCCCAATTCTCAAAGAAAATTTAAGTAAACGTAAAATTGATTTAAAAAGTTTAAAAATAGGCGAGACTCAAGAAGCCAACAATTCAGCCTCAGTAAATATTGAACTTGTTCAAGGTATTTCGAGTGAAATAGGAAAAGAAATTAATGCACTTATAAAATCAAAAAAAATAAAAGTACAGAGCTCTATTCAAGGAGACTCCGTAAGAGTTTCTGGAAAGAAAAGAGATGATCTTCAAGCTGTAATCACATTAATAAAAGAACAAAACTTCAATATTCCTCTTCAATTTCAAAATTTTAGAGACTAAAAAATGACTTTTATAGATTCTTTGAGGAATTATTTAAGTCCTCAAATTTTAGTAATCTTATGCTTGGGTTTCATTTCCGGGGTCCCTTATGGGGTCCTAATGGATCCTTTGAACTACTGGTTATCAGAAGAGGGTATTGAAAAATCTACTATTGGTCTGCTTTCTTTGGTTTTTTTAATTTATTCCTTAAAAGTATTTTGGGCCCCTTTAGTAGATCGTTTAAAAATACCAAGACTTCATAGGTTAGGACAAAGAAAATCATGGTTGTTTTTATCTCAGTTTTTAACTGGTCTAATCATATTATCAATAAGTTTTGTTGAGCCTAAAGAAAGTTTAAATGTCTTTGTATATTTGATTCTTGCAATTGGGTTTTTTTCTGCTACGCAAGACATATGTGCCGACGCATTAAGAATAGAACTTGTCGAAAAAAGAGAGTTAGGTGAGGCATCAGCAGTTTTTGTTATTGGTTGGAGAATCGGAGCTATTTTACTTTCTGGGGTAGCAACTTTTTACTTGGCTGAATTTTTTGGATGGAATTTTGCTTATCAAATGATCGGCATAATTGTAATCTTTTTGTCTTTTATTTTTCTAATCCTCATAAAAGAGCCAACCAGAGAGATTAGGCCGCCAAAAGATTTTTTTAAGGAACCTCTTGGATGGTTTGAAGATTCTTTTTTAGCTCCTTTAAAAGATCTTTATTTAAGATATAAGAACCATCTATTGCTGTTACTTCTTTTAATATTTACTTATCGACTGAGCGATATGTTTTTAGGTCCAATGGCTATGCCGTTCTACAGAGAAACAGGATTTACAAAAATTGAAGTTGCTGAAATAACAAATTTTTATGGACTTATCATGACCATCTTGGGCGGTCTATTTGCTGGAGCTTCAGTCTATCGTTTTGGCCTTTCAAAAAACTTGGTTGCAGGAGCCATTCTAACTCCTTTAACAAATCTGCCTTTTATATATCTAAACATGATTGGTCATGATGTAAATTTCCTGATATTGACGATCACTTTAGATAACTTTACTCAGGGATTTGTGAATGTGATGGGCGTTACTATTCTCGGTACCATTGTTTCGAAAAGTTTTACCGCAACACAGTTTGCTTTTTTAGTTGCATTGGTTTCAGTGCCTCCAAGGATTGTTTCGGGAGGTTCAGGAATAATTGTCGATAATATGGGGTTTCATGAGTTTTTTATTATTTGCGCTTTACTTGGAATTCCGGCAATTATTTTCTCCATAATGGCCCATAAAAGAAGACAGGAACTGGGTTTTGAATAGAAGCCTATATTTAAATAGATGGTTAAATAGTTTTTATATTCTATTTTTAATTTCCTTATATTTATTTTTTGCTCCTTTCAAGGATGGTCCAGAAATTTTTCCTCATACAGATAAAATTGGACATTTTTCTATTTTTTTCTTAATGACTGTCTTTTTAATTTTCGGAAGATTAAAATGGTATTACGCACTAATTTTCTGCATTTTCTATGCTTTGTTTACTGAAATTGTTCAAACTTTTCTAAATTATAGAACTGGAAGTATTTTTGACTTTGTTTCAGATATTCTAGGTATAACTTTTGCAATTTTTTTTGTTTTTTTCCTTGAAAAAAGAGCTAAAGAACATAGATAAATAAGTGTTGTGAATTGAGCATTCGTTTAATAGAATGCGCATCTCACATTTGTTTAGTTATTTTTAAGGAGTGCTAATATGAAATTTAATCCACTAGGAGACAAACTTCTTGTAAGAAGAAGTGAAGAGGAAGAAACCACTGCAGGAGGTATTGTTTTGCCTGGTTCTGCAGCTGAAAAGCCTTCCCAAGGTGAAGTGTTAGCTATTGGACCAGGAAGAGTTCTTGATTCAGGAGAAAAAGTTGAAGTTCCTGTAAGTGTCGGAGACACAGTTGTTTTTGGCCAATACGCAGGAAGCAACACTATAAAAGTCGGTGGTGAAGAATTACTAATTCTTAGTGAAAGCGATCTTCTTGGAACGGTTTCCAAGTAAACAATTACATATTTTTTTAATACGAGGTAAAAAATGGCAAAAGACGTAAAATTTAGTGATTCAGCTAGACAATTGATGCTTGATGGAGTCAATGTACTTGCTGATGCAGTAAAGGTGACCCTTGGCCCTAAGGGAAGAAACGTAGTTTTAGATAAATCTTTTGGAGCTCCTACAGTAACAAAGGATGGAGTTTCTGTAGCTAAAGAAGTTGAGCTACAAGATAAATTTGAAAACATGGGTGCTCAAATGGTTAAAGAAGTTGCTTCGCAAACTTCAGATGCAGCTGGTGATGGAACTACCACTGCTACTGTTCTTGCCCAAGCGATTGTTAATGAAGGCTTAAAATCTGTTGCGGCTGGTTTCAACCCTATGGACCTTAAAAGAGGTATAGACAAGGCAGTAACAAAAGCTGTTGAAAGCATTCAAAGCATGTCTGAGCCTTGTGCTGACAGCACTGCTATAGCTCAAGTTGGTACCATTTCCGCTAATAGTGACGGTGAAGTTGGAGACATCATTGCTGAAGCTATGGAAAAGGTTGGAAAAGAAGGCGTTATAACAGTCGAAGAAGCTAGCGGTATTGAAAATGAATTAGAAGTTGTCGAAGGAATGCAGTTTGATCGTGGATATCTTTCTCCATATTTCATAAACAACCAAGATAAAATGATCACCGAATTAGAAGATCCTATGATTCTTCTCCACGATAAGAAAATTTCAAATATCAGAGAACTTTTACCTTTGTTAGAAGCTGTAGCAAAAGCTGGAAAATCTCTTCTTATTATTGCAGAAGATGTTGAAGGCGAAGCTCTTGCAACATTAGTTGTTAATAACATGAGAGGTGTTGTAAAAGTTTCTGCCTGTAAAGCACCAGGTTTTGGTGACAGAAGAAAGGCTATGTTGGAAGATATAGCTATTCTTACTGGTGGAACAGTAATTTCTGAAGAAGTTGGTCTTAATTTAGAAGGAGCAACTATAGAATCTCTTGGAACAGCTAAAAAAGTAGTTCTCTCAAAAGAAAATACTACCGTGATTGATGGTGCAGGTTCTCAAGACAATATTTCTGGCAGAGTTAACCAGATTAGAGCTCAAATTGAAGAAACTTCATCTGATTATGANAGAGAAAAACTTCAAGAGAGAGTAGCTAAGTTAGCTGGAGGAGTTGCTGTAATTAAAGTTGGAGCAGGTTCGGAGATTGAGATGAAAGAAAAGAAGGCTAGGGTTGAAGATGCTTTGCATTCAACTAGAGCAGCTGTCGAGGAGGGAGTTGTTCCAGGCGGAGGAGTAGCTTTAATTAGAGCATTACAATCATCCGAGGGCCTTAAAGGAGATAACGAAGATCAAAATATAGGTATTTCAATTGCTTTAAAAGCTATGGAAGCTCCTATCAGACAAATCGTTCTCAATGCAGGTGAAGAAGCATCGGTTGTAGTTGATAAAATTAAATCCGAAAAAGGCAATCACGGGTTTAATGCTGCAACATCTGAGTATGGCGACATGATTAAGATGGGTATCTTAGATCCAGCAAAAGTTACAAGAACTGCTCTACAAGCAGCAGGTTCAGTTGCTGGTTTGATGATCACCACAGAAGCTATGGTTTCTGATATTCCTGAAGAAAATGCTGGTGGCGGAATGCCAGGCGGTATGCCTCCAGGAATGGGCGGTATGGATGGAATGATGTAAAAATCTTCTGTTGAAAAAAAAGAGGCCATGTTAGGCCTCTTTTTTTTATTTTACGGTTTTAGAATATAATAAGGCTTTAAAGAGGGAGATCTAATGGAAATAGAACTATATTTATACAATGTCCTAGTGAGATGGGGACACATCTTAGTTGGTATAGCCTGGATAGGGCTTTTATATTATTTTAATTTTGTGCAAACAGAATATGTAAAAGTCGCAGATCCTGATGCTAAAGCAGATGTTATGAAAAAATTAGCACCCAATGCGCTTTGGTGGTTTAGATGGGCTGCTTTTTTAACTTTTTTAACAGGTTTATATCTTTTGTATGTTCAAGAACGAGCAATTACAACAGCTATAACTTTAGGTTCATTAATGGGGATCATCATGATGTTAAATGTTTGGGGAATCATTTGGCGTAATCAAAAGATTGTTATCGGCCTTAAAGAAGGAGATGCAGCGGCTGCTGGTGCTAAAGCTGGTCTGGCCTCAAGGACAAATACTTTACTTTCTTTGCCAATGCTTTATTTCATGGTTTCTTCAGCTCATGGTGGAACGGCATCTTACCCAAAATCGTATCTTTTAATTGATCAATCTGCCGCGGGGGGACCCATTGCAGGTTATTTAGGTTATGATTTTTGGATTGTAGTAGCTGCGGTTCTTTTAATTGAGTTGAATGCAATTTATGGAAAAATGTTTCCTGTAATTGCATCCGTGAGATCAGTTATAACTTCAAGCTTTATCTTAACTATTATTTTTTCTGGCTTAGTTTTTTATATCTAAGTTAATCATCGCTGAGTTCTTCATCTTCTTGTTCGATTTGAAGAACTCTTGCGATTTTAATCATATTATTTCTAATCAATACAGTTTCGATAGAGTAATTTTCTATTTCTATTTTGATATTGTTTTCAGGAATCGTTTCAACTTGGTCAATAATTAATCCATTCAAGGTTTTAGCTCCATTTATTGGAAGCTGCCAATTTAGTTTTTTGTTTAGCTCTCTCAAAGGGATCGAAGCATCAATTAAATAACTTCCATCTTTTTGCTCCATAATTTCTAAGGTCTCTCTATCGATATCCGTAGCAAGCTCACCAACAATTTCTTCAAGGACGTCTTTGATTGTAACCAGTCCTTTAACAGAACCATATTCGTCAATGATTACAGCAACTGTTTTTTTATTTTTTTGAAAATTGAAAAGTTGTGTGCTTAAAGGAGTATTTTCTGGAATAAAATAAGCTTCATCTAAAGATTCAATTAAACTTTCAATTGATTTGTCTTCATTTGAAAGAAAAGAAGTGATTCCATAAAGATCTATAACTCCTCTTAGATCGTCAAGAGATTCATTATAGACAGGCAAAAAATCTTTTTGATTATTTTGAAGATTACTCAGAATAGTTTCTACTGGTTGATTTATATCTATTCCAATTACTTCACTTCTTTGTGTCATGACCTCATCTACAGAAACTTTATCTAGCTCCAAAACACTGATTAACATGTCTTGATATTTCTTTGGAATTAAATCTCCAGAGTTTTCCAAAACACTCTTTAACTCTTCAGGCGATAAATCTTCATTGATGGTTGTTTCTTTTGTTCCCAACAGCCTCATAAAAAAGTTTGAAAAGAAATTAACAAATAAAACCAAAGGTCTGAGTATTTTTTGCAAGTATTTAAGGATTAGAGATGCTGGAAGAGCAACTTTTTCTGAATTCAATGCTGCAAAAGTCTTCGGAGTGATTTCAGCGAATACTAAAATTATCAAAGTTAGGACAATAGAACCAATTACAACGCCACTATCTCCAAATAAATTTAAACAAAGGACAGTCGTTAGCGAAGCTGCAAGAATATTTACAAAATTATTACCTATGAGAATAACACCAAGTAATCTATCGGGTCTTTTTAAAAGTTTGTCAGCTCTAATGGCTCCTTTATCGTTTTCCTTAACCAAATGTTTAAGACGATACCTATTTAAAGACATCATAGCCGTTTCTACTCCAGAGAAAAAAGCAGAAAGAAATAGCAGAAAAACGATGCTTGAAAAGAGCATCCAGGGATTAACGTCAGCCAATTGTAGGAATTATGTGAATTGTTTGCATTTTTTTTACAATTATAGGAAGGTTTTACTTGAATACAAAATTAAATTACTTAGAATACTTCTCTCAAAGAGATTTATGGTAACTATAAGACTAGCCAGAGGAGGCGCCAAAAAGCGTCCTTATTTTCATATCACAGTCGCGGATTCACGCAGAGCTAGAGATGGTAAATACATCGAAAGGGTAGGTTTTTTTAATCCAATAGCCTCAACTCAAAATGACAGACTTAACATAGATCATGAAAGATTGGACTATTGGGTAAGCAAAGGAGCTCAAGTAACCGAGAGAGTAAAGACTTTGATAAAAGAGTCAAAACTTTCAACAGAAGACTTCAATCAATTAATTGCAAAGAAAGAAAAACTCAGGTTAGTGAAACTTGAAAAGAAAAAATCTTCAGCCTCTGAAGCAGATACTGAAGAAAGTCCATCAGAAGGAGAAGAAGTCTCGGCTGAGACAGAAAATACAGAACCAAAAAGTACCAATAATAATAACCAATCAAATAATGAGGATAATCTAATGGAAAAAACCGAAGATATTATCGATAAGGTTGCAGAAGGTACAAAAGACGTAGCCGAAGGTGCTGCTGAAGCTGTAACAGATGTAGCTGAAGGCGCAGTTAATGTTGCTGAAGAAGTAGTAGAAACTGCAGAAGATGTTGTTGAAGACGCTGCCAAAGCAGTAACAGATGTCGCTGAAGGGGCTGCAAATGTAGCTGGCGATGTTGTTGAGACCGCTGAAGATGTTGTTGAAGATGCAGTTGATGCCGTTAAAGATGTTGCCGAAGGTGCAGCTGATGTTGCTGGCGATGTTGTTGACACAGCAAAAGAAGTGGCAGGCGATCTTGCTGAAGGCGATGTTGTTGAAGCAGTAAAAGACGTAGCTGAAGGCGCGGTAGATGTTGCCGAAGACGTTGTCGAAACTGCTGAAGATGTTGTTGAAGATGCAGTTGAAGCAGTAAAAGACGTAGCTGAAGGCGCAGCTGATGTAGTTGAAGACGTTGTCGAAACTGCTGAAGATGTTGTTGAAGATGCAGTTGATGCTGTGAAAGATGTTGCTGAAGGCGCTGCTGATGCAGTCGGTGATGCAATTGATGCTGTCAAAGACGCATTCACATCTGACGACTCTAAAGACGATAAATAAATTATCAAAATGACCTACCAAGATGATGATTTCATTTTGGTAGGAAATTTTGGTCGTCCAATCGGTCTGAAAGGGAGTATCAAATTAAATTCCTTCACAAGACCTCCTGAAAATATAGAATCCTACAACTCTTTCTTTATGAAAGAGAGTTCCCAATTTGTTGAATTAGAAGTAAAAAAAATAACTACTTCCGGAAAAAATTTAATCATCTTCTTGAATAATTGTAATTCCCTTGAAGAAGCAGAAAAAACTTTTAAAGGTAAAGAAATATTTATTCCTAAATCAGATCTCCCTGAAACAGAGGATAAGTTTTATTGGAATGATCTAATTGGTTTAGAGGTAATCATACGAAGCTCAGAAAAATCTTTAGGTAAGGTCCATTCTCTTATGGAAACTGGCTCTAATGATGTGCTAATAATTAAAAACCCCAATCAAGAAGATATTTTGATTCCTTTCATCATGAAACAAGTAATTCTAGAAGTAACAAAAACAAGCATTTATGTAGATTGGGAGATTTGAATGAATTTTACTTTCATTTCCTTGTTTCCCGAAATCATAAAATCTTCATTGAATGAAAGCATAACCAAAAGAGCTATCGAAAAATCGTTGATCTCTTTTGAAACGATAAATCCTAGAGATTATCTTAAACCCAAAGAAAGGATTGATGACAAAGTTTATGGCGGTGGTCCGGGAATGCTTTTGAAATCTGAACCTTTAATGAAAGCCATAGATGATGCGACTTCTAAATTTGATAGAACAGAAAGCAAAATCATTTATTTATCTCCAAAAGGTAAGCCATTTACTCAAGAAAGTGCTGAGACTCTGGCTTTGGAGAAAAATATAATATTCATTTGTGGTCGCTATGAAGGAATTGATCAGAGAATCATCGATCATTATGTGGATGACGAGATTAGCATTGGTGATTATGTTCTTTCCGGTGGAGAGCTACCAGCTTTAGTAGTATTTGATGCTATCGTAAGGAATATCGAGGGAGTCTTAGGAGACGACGCATCTCTTGAGCAAGAATCCTTTTCCGGAGGACTATTAGAATACCCTCAATATACCAGGCCTGAAAAAATGAAGTTGGGCGATGTGCCAGAAGAATTATTATCTGGAAATCATGCGGTTATAGAACAATGGCGAAAGAAACAGATGCTAGGAATTACCGCTTCGAGAAGAAAAGATCTTCTAGATAAAATCAAATTATCACCCGAAGAAAAAGCTCTTTTGGAAGAATTTTTTGATGAACTTGAGTAATAATCTGATAGAATTCTTTTCCTTGTAGATAAGCAGTAACAGAAATGAGCAGCAAAAGAACATCTGTCCAAGTCGTAGAGGCAGCACAACTTAAAGACAACGTCCCTAATTTTAATCAGGGGGATACTGTTTTAGTTGAGATTGTAGTTAAAGAAGGAGACCGAGAGAGAACACAACCTTTTGAAGGTGTAGTAATTGGCATTAAAAATAGAGGTCTAAATTCTGCTTTTACAGTAAGAAAAATTTCCAGTGGTGTTGGCGTTGAAAGGACATTTCAAACTCACAGTCCATTAATAAAATCTATCAAAGTGAAAAGAAAAGGTAAGGTAAGGCAATCTAAACTTTATTACTTAAGAGAACGCTCTGGAAGATCCGCAAGAATAAAAGAAAAAGTATAATCTCATAATGAGTGATTCGGATAGGCAAATTCTTGATGCCTTTATCGATAATATCTGGATTGAAAAAGGATTGAGTCAAAACACATTAGATTCATATAGAAGTGATCTTGAGCAATTTTCCACATGGCTTGAAAAAAATAATCTTAGTTATATAAAAACTTCCAAGAAAGAAATTCTATCTTATTTGTCTTTTCTTTTTCAAAAAGGGTTAGGAAGTAAGACAGTTGCCAGAAAACTTTCTTCATTAAAATCTTTCTTCCGTTATTTGGTCTTTAAATCCATTATTTCAAACGATCCCACGAGCGAGGTAGAAACGCCAAAATTATTAAAGTCCATTCCCAAATCCATTTCAGAAAAAGAAGTTGAAGCATTGTTAGCTGCACCTGATGAAAAGACTGATATCGGACTAAGAGATAAAACCATGATTGAGACTTTATATTCTTGTGGACTGAGAATTTCAGAATTAACAAATTTAGAATTGCTAAATCTTAACTTGCGCCAAGGCGTGATCAGAGTAATTGGAAAAGGCCAAAAAGAAAGATTGGTTCCAATGGGCGATCAGCTTATTGCTTTATTAGAACTCTACATTTCCTCTTCAAGGAAAAATCTTCTCAATAAAAGACACTCTGACTTTTTATTTTTATCAACAAGAGGACAAAGAATGACTCGTCAATCCTTTTGGCACAGGATAAAACACTATTGTTTGGCCTCAGGTTTTGAGCCAGATAAAATTTCGCCTCACGTACTTAGACATGCTTTTGCAACCCACCTTTTAAATAATGGAGCTGACTTAAGAGTGGTGCAACTTTTACTCGGACATAGCGACTTAAATACAACGCAAATTTACACTGAGGTTGCTAGACAACGATTGAAAAGACTTCATACTGAGCACCACCCACGAGGCTAGGATATGATTATTTTTAGGTTTATTGTTTTGTTATTTTCTTTACAGAGTTTTGTTTTAGATAAAGACGAAATAAAAGCAAAATTAAATGAAATCATTCCTGACGAGATATCTGTAGATATAGTTGAAGATACTTATTCCCCAAACTTTTTTTCGGTTGAATTATCTGACGGATCTTTATTTTACGTAACAGCAGATGGTGAATTCATCATCAATGGCGATCTTTATCAAATCGAAAAAAACTCTTTGATAAATTTTTCAGACATGCGAGATTCTAAGAAAAGAATTAATAGAATACTTGAAATAAATCCAAGTGAGTTTATTACCTTTGAGCCTAAAGAAAAGAAAACAGTCATCTATGTGTTTACTGATGTTGATTGTGGGTATTGTAGAAAATTGCATTCTGAAATCACAAACTATCTAGAAAATGGCATACAAGTAAACTATTTAGCGTATCCAAGAGAAGGTTTGGAAAGTGAGACTTATCAAAAAATGAAGACTGCCTGGTGTTCGAACGATCCTCAAGTAAGTTTGACGACTTTAAAACTTGGAAAAACTATTAAAAGCGATGATTGCACTAAAAAAATTGTTTCAAAACATTATAATTTAGCCAAAGAATTTAATGCCCGAGGAACTCCTACTATAATTCTTGAGAACGGTTTCTTATTAGCAGGTTATCACTCTGCTGAGGAGATATTGAATTTTTTAAAAAAATAACTATGGATAAAAACTTTTCTTCAATAGATCGACTACCTCCTTATGTTTTCGAGGAAATTGGCCAACTTAAAATGGCAGCTCGAAGAAGAGGCGAGGATATTATTGATTTTGGAATGGGAAATCCTGACGGCGCAACTCCTGATTTTATTGTCGAGAAGCTTAAAGAGGTTGTCATGCGACCTGATACCCATCGATACTCTCAATCAAAAGGTATACCCAAATTAAGACAAGCTATAACCGATTGGTATGCAAGAAAATTTGATGTTGCATTGGATCCCGAAGAAGAGGCAATAGCTACTCTTGGTTCTAAAGAAGGCTTGAGTCATTTAGCCATTGCCACAATGGATAAGGGAGACGTAATTTTGGTACCAAATCCAGCTTATCCAATACATCCTTTTGGTTTTGTAATTGCTGGAGCGGATATTCATCACGTTCCAATTGGACCAGGCATTGATTTCTTTAAAAGTTTAAAAGATGCGATAAAAAATTCTTTTCCAAAACCTAAAATGTTGCTCATTAATTTTCCAAGCAACCCAACAACGAGTTGTGTAGATTTAGATTTTTTTAAAGAAGTTATCGCCATTGCTAAAGAGCATAACATTTGGGTTGTTCATGACTTAGCTTATGCTGATCTCTGTTTTGATGGTTATGAAGCTCCTTCAATTCTTCAAGTAGAAGGGGCAAAAGATATAGCTGTTGAGTTTTATACTCTGTCAAAGAGCTACAATATGCCAGGTTGGCGCTTAGGCTTTTGTTGTGGCAACAAAGAACTCATAGCTGCATTAGCAAGATTAAAATCTTATTTTGATTACGGTCACTTCACACCCATTCAGGTAGCTGGAATAGAAGCTTTAAATAATGGCGATAAAGAAGTAGAAAAGATTTGCCAAACTTATAAATCCCGAAGAGATGTACTCTGCGATGGTTTGAATTCATTTGGTTGGAGCATTGAAAAACCCAAAGCAACTATGTTTGTTTGGGCAAGAATCCCTGAATCGTTTGAAATGAAGTCTATGGAATTTTCTAGGTTCTTATTGGAAAAGGCTAAAGTTGCCGTTTCTCCAGGCTTGGGTTTTGGGGAGTATGGAGATGACTTTGTTAGATTTTCTTTGATTGAAAATGAACAAAGAACAAACCAGGCAGTCAGAGGCATAAAAAAAGCCTTCAAAGAGTATCTATAATGACAAATTTAAAAATAGGTTTGTGCGGCACTGGAAATGTCGGATCAGCTTTTATTGAAAGTATCGTTTCTTCGGAATCTCTTATAAATCAAAATTATGGTTTGAACATTTCAATTTCTTTGATTGGTGCAAGAAAAGGTAAGGTATCCGGCGTCTCTGATATTTCAGTTATTACTGACATTCAAAAAGTTGCCAAGTCAGATGATGTTGATGTTGTGGTGGAGTTGATTGGCGGGGTTGAAGACGCATATAAACTAGCTATTTCAGCACTTAAAAATAAAAAACATTTTGTCACAGCAAATAAAGCCCTCATTGCTGCTCATTCAAAAGAACTTTTTGAATTGGCAAAGGAAAATAAGGTTCACATCGGTTTTGAGGCTTCCGTAGGTGGGGGTATTCCAATTATTAGAACCATTAGAGATGGTTTAATCAGTAATCAGATAAATTCCTTTGCAGGAATATTAAACGGCACTTCCAATTTTATTTTTTCTAAAATGGCTGACGAAAAGTTATCTTTTGATACTGCATTGGCTTTGGCTCAAAAGGAAGGTTTTGCTGAACCCGATCCTACTTTTGATATTTCGGGTCAAGATGCTGCACAAAAAACAAGTATCCTTGCGACACTTTCCTTTTTTCAAAACTCCTCAATGGAAAATGTATATTTTGAAGGAATAAATAAAATTTCTCCTGATGACATAGAATACGGCAAGCAATTGAATTTTGTTTTGAAGCCTTTATCGGTTGGCATGCAAAATAAGGACCAGATTACTCTTGGTAGTTTTCCTGCTTTTGTAAAAACAGATTCGCTTTTGGCTTCAATCCAAAATGAAAATAACGCAATGCTTGTAAATGCTGAAAATGTTGGTGGTACGATGTATTCTGGACCAGGTGCAGGAGCTAAGCCAACTGCCAATTCGGTCTTATCAGACGTTATTGATATAGCACGAGGAAAAATTTTCGATTACGGAAAATTTGTAGAGCAAAACCTTTCTTCGAGTTTTGATAATTTTTCCTGCGATCGCTACCTAAAACTCCAAGTAAATGATAAACCTGGAGTAGTCGCAAAAATTTCTACTTTGTTGGCTAAGAACAATCTCTCAATTGATAATCTCATTCAAAAGGAATTAGAGAGAAGTGATGACCAAATACCTTTGGTTATGGTGCTGAGTAACTCCGATGAAACGACTATCCAAGATACTATTAAAGAATTGGAAGCTTTAGATGAGGTTTCAGGACCGTTAACTCATATTAGGATTTTAGATATCTAAAATGAAATACTTCAGCACTAGAGGAAGTTCAGAAGCACTTAACTTTGTTGATGTGCTTACATCAGGTACGGCAAAAGATGGTGGATTATATGTGCCAGAAAATTTTCCNAAGTTTTCAAAAGAAGAAATCGCTGATTTTGAGAATGCAAGCTATCAAGACCTGGCTTCTCATCTTTTGTATCCATACGTTGAAGGTTTTTTATCAAAAGATGACTTTGAGCAAGTTGTAAAAAATGCATATGAATCTTTTACTATTCCTGAAGTTGTAAAGTTAGTTGAAACAAAAAACATTGGGTATGTCCTTGAATTGTTTCATGGCCCAACTTTTGCTTTTAAAGATGTAGCTATGCAACTGTTGGCGGNTTTATTGGATAAAGCTGCTGAAAAAACAGATAAGAAAATCGTTGTTCTTGGCGCCACTTCAGGCGATACAGGTTCTGCTGCTATAGAAGCATGTAAAAAATTCAATGACATTGATATTGCTATTTTATTTCCTCATCAAAAGATATCCCCCGTTCAACAAAGACAAATGACAACTTCAAATGCAAAAAATGTATTCCCTTTGGCAGTGAAGGGCGATTTTGATGATTGTCAAAATTACGTAAAAAAAATGTTCATAGAGAACGACAATGAAGAGGTCAAGTTTGTATCAATCAACTCAATTAATTGGACAAGAATCATGGCACAAAGCGTCTATTTTTTTTCCACCAAACTTCAACTGAAAAAAGATTTTATAGCCTCTATTCCTTCTGGAAACTTTGGACATGCGTACGCTGGCTGGACGGCAAAAAATATGGGTCTTTCATTTAAAGGAATCAATATTGCAACCAACAAGAATGACGTTTTGCATAGACTTTTCTCTGATGATGTCTATCAAAAAAAAGAAACATCTGCTTCTCTTGCTCCATCTATGGACATTTCTGTAGCTAGTAATTTTGAAAGGTTATTGTTTGAGATTTACAAAAAAAATGGTGCCAAGCTTAGCGACACTTTCTCATCATTTCCCGCAAAATCGATAGATTTCAATCAATCCGATGAAATCTGGCAAGAAGTGAAAGCTTTTTTTCAAAGCTCTACTTGTGATGACAAAGAAATTGTTGAAACAATTGTAAAAAGCTTTGAAACAGAAAATATTTTGTTTGATCCTCATACTGCAACAGCAATAAAGGGAAACAAAGATCTCAATCTTGACCCTTCGGAGCTTGTAACCTTTGCCACTGCTCATCCAGCTAAATTTCCAGATGCAATAAATAAAGAATTGGATATTTTAGATGAAAATACTCCAAGCTCCTTGAAGGAAATTATGATTAAAGAAGAAACTTTTTCAGTGCTTGAAAATAATTTTGAGGACCTGAATAATTATCTTAATTCGGAGGTTCTTAATTAAATGGTTGAACTGTCTTTAGGAGAAAGAATAAAAGTTGCTGTTAAGTCTCTAGCTGAGCTTAGGGGGTACCTTTGACTTTGAAGAAAAGAAAAAACGCTTAGACGAAATCAATACCAGACTTCAAGATCCTGAGGTTTGGTCCAATCAAGAAGAAAGTCAGAAATTAGGCAAGGAAAAAGCTTCCTTAGAAAAACTCGTTGATTTGGTAGAGGGATTAAATAACTCCGTAGAAGATCTAAATGAATTGTTTGAGCTAAGCGAAGATGAATCAGAAGCAAATCAATTAAAAGAGGAACTTTTTAATGTTGAAGAAAAAATTGCTGATTTGGAGTTCCGTAGAATGTTTTCAGGAAAGATGGATTCAGCAAACACTTATCTTGATATTCAGTCTGGTTCGGGGGGGACGGAAGCTCAGGATTGGGCAGAAATGCTTTTACGGATGTATTTAAGATGGGGCGAAAACAAGGGTTTTAAAACCGAATTAATTGAAGTCTCTCCAGGAGAAGTTGCAGGAATTAAAAGCGCCACGATTAAATTTGAAGGCGAGTTTGCTTATGGTTGGCTTAGAACAGAATCAGGTGTTCATCGACTGGTTAGAAAGTCTCCTTTCGATTCTGGAAATCGTCGCCATACCTCTTTTGCATCAATTTTTGTATCGCCAGAAGTAGATGATGATATTCAAATAGATTTAAATCCTGCAGACATTCGAATCGATACTTATCGAGCTAGCGGTGCAGGCGGACAACACGTAAATAAAACAGATTCGGCAGTGCGCTTGACTCATATGCCTTCGGGAGTAGTGGTGCAATGTCAAACGCAAAGATCGCAACATAAAAACAAAGATAGTGCTTTGAAGCAGTTACGTGCAAAGCTCTTTGAGATAGAATTAAAAAAGCAACAGCAAGAAATGGAAAATTTAGAAGCATCAAAGGCAGATATCGGTTGGGGAAGTCAAATTAGATCTTACGTATTAGACTCGGCAAGAATTAAAGACCTCAGAACTGGCGTAGAAACTGGAAACTGCAACGATGTACTAGATGGTAATTTAGATTTATTTATTGAAGCCAGTTTAAAGCAGGGAATTGAATAATGTCTCAAGACAAAGAAGAAAATCACTTAATTGAAGAAAGGCGAAAGAAACTTGCTGAGCTTAGAGAGGCTAACAAAGCTTTTCCAAACGATTTCAAAAGAAAACATTTAGCTCAAGAGTTAAAAAATGAGTTTGATGAGTTTTCCAAAGAAGAATTGGAAAAGAAGAAGGCAAAAGGAGTAGTTGCTGGACGCATTATGCTGAGAAGAATGATGGGCAAGGCAAGTTTTACAACCATTCAAGATTTTTCTGGAAGAATTCAGCTTTACATAAGAGCTGATGAAATTTCGAACTACGATGAATTTAAAAATTATGACTTAGGGGATATTGTCGGTGCAGAAGGTACGGTATTTAAAACCAATACCGGCGAACTTTCGATACATGTCAAAAAATTAAAACTTTTAACCAAATCCTTACGACCATTACCAGAAAAACACTTAGGTTTAACTGATACCGAAATACGTTATCGCAAACGCTACCTGGACTTATTGACCAATCCAGAAAGTTTAGAAGTCTTTAAAACTAGAGCAGAAATAATAAGCAATATTAGAGCTTTTCTGCTGGCTGATGACTTTATTGAAGTTGAGACTCCTATGATGCATCCCATTCCAGGCGGAGCTACAGCAAGGCCTTTTGTTACGCATCATAACTCTTTGAATATGGATCTATTTTTAAGAGTTGCACCAGAATTATATTTGAAGAGATTGGTTGTTGGCGGATTTGAAAAAGTGTTTGAGATCAATAGAAATTTCAGAAATGAAGGGCTTTCAACTAGACACAATCCAGAATTCACTATGTTGGAATTTTATACCGCCTACGTTGATAGTGACTTTCAAATTAAATTTGTAGAGAAGATGTTCAAAGCAATTACAAAATCATTGCCTCATAAAACAAATATATTCAAAAAAGCTTTTCATAAATTAACAATGGATGAAGCAATATTGCAATTCACTTCTCTAAAGAAAAAGGACTTAAGTGATGCCAAGAAGCTCAAGGAATTTTGCAAGGCAGAAAAAATAAAAAAAGATGCTAAGGGTTCATTAGCCATCATGAAAAATGAAATATTTGAAGCATTGGTCGAGGAGAAACTTATAGAGCCTACTTTTATTACTGAATATCCAATTGAAGTTTCACCTTTAGCGAGAGCTTCGACTGCAAATCCTGAGGTGGCAGAAAGATTTGAACTTTTTATAGACGGTAAAGAGATTGCTAATGGCTTTTCTGAGTTAAATGATCCTGAAGAACAGGCAGAACGTTTCAAAAGTCAAGTTGCTAAAAAGGATGCAGGTGACAATGAAGCGATGCATTTTGATAAAGATTACATCGAAGCTCTAGAGCATGGGTTAGCACCATGTGCAGGAGTTGGTATTGGGATAGATCGATTAACCATGTTAATTACTGGTACCGAATCTATTCGAGATGTTTTATTATTTCCTCAACTAAAAAACAAATAAGAATTATGAGTAAAGATTGGACAAAAATTAGAGCAAAGGTAAAAGATTTCATTGAAAGTGAAATTTATCCTAAAGAAACCCAGTTAGCTAAGGGTACCCCCGAGGCACGAGAAATGCTTGGTTCATTAATGCAACTGGCAAAGGATGAAAAAATTTGGGCATTGGGACACCCAGAAGATATTGGTGGAGGCGGGATGCCTTTTATGGAATACGTATACGTAAATGAAGTCATTGGGAGATCTTCTTTTGCCATGGTGGCATTGGGCACACATTCTCTACAAGATTCAATAATGCTTCGAGAATTTGCTTCCCCTCATTGGCGCGATCAGTACCTTGAACCCTTAGTTCAAGGAGAAATCTTTCCAAGTTTTGGCATGACTGAGCCTGATGTTGCAAGTTCTGATCCTACCCAATTACAAACTACAGCTATCCTTGAAAATGGTACGTGGAAAATAAATGGTACAAAATGGTTTACCACTGGAGCAGCCAGAGCGGCCTACACTACAGTGATGTGTCGTACCGAATTAGATGCTCCCAGTCATGGCGCTTTTAGCATGATCATTGTGCCAACAGATAATCCAGGTTATAAAATTGTTCGAGAAACTCCTGTACTTGGTATTAATGGTGGACACTACGAAGTTAAATACGACAACGTCGAAGTTCCTGAAGAAAATTTATTAGGCCCAAGGGGGCAAGGATTCATCATTGCACAAAAACGACTTGGGCCCGGTAGAATTTTCCATTGCATGCGCTGGTTAGGCCAAGCTCAAAGAGCTTTTGACCTGCTTTGTGAAAGAATGCACGAAAGAGAGACTTTCGGCACTCCTTTAACAAAAAAACAACTGCTGCAAAAATTTGTTTTCGATAGTGCTTGTGAAATTCAAGCTTCTCGTCACTTGACCCTTGATGCTGCTAAAAGAATTGACCAGGGAGATGATGCGAGAATTGAAATTGGTTTGATTAAAGTGGTTGGGGCAGAGATGCTACACAATGTCATAGATCGAGCCATCCAAGTTCATGGAGCAAAAGGACTTACTGACGATACGCCATTAAGTTTGATGTATCGACATGCTAGGGAGGCAAGAATTTACGACGGTCCTGATGAAGTTCATGTCCAATCCGTTGCCAGACGTATTCTTAAGAACTATGAAAATAATGGTCCTGGATGGGATTTTGGCGAGCGAGATGCATCCTTAGTATCTTAAAATGTCAGACTTCCAGGAATTTTTAGAAAATTCTCTGCAGCAAAAAATTAAGCAACTGATTCCTCTCACAGGAGGAGCTTCTGCAGATATCAATCGTATTGTTCTTGCTAACGAAGATGAATTTATAGTTAGGAGAACTCTGTCGCAAGAAAAATCCGTTATGGCAATTCCAAAAATATTAGAAGCAAAAATACAAAAAGTTGTTAAAAAAAACGGAGCTCCTGTTCCAGATATCATTTTTGAGTTTTCTGAAGGCGAAGAAATAGGTGAGGGTTATGTCATGGAAGCAATTCCAGGAGAGACTATTCCTCGTAAAATTCTTAGAGATGAAAAATTTTCAACTGCTCGAGAAAAACTTCCTTTTGAAATCGGTAAATCTTTGGCCAAAATCCATCAAACACAATTAGAAGATTTAAAAGCTCTTGATGCGGTGACCTTTTCAGACTCTCTAGAAAAACTCTTTCAGGTATATCTTAGCTTTAACCAACCACAGCCAGTCTTTGATTTAGCTTTTAAATGGCTTGAAGCCCAAGAACTCAAAGACTATGGAGAAGTTTTAGTTCATGGAGATTTTCGTTTTGGAAACTTCATTATTTCGGAAGAAAATTTAGAATCTGTTATTGATTGGGAGTTAGCTCATATAGGCAACCCTATGGAAGATCTTGGATGGCTTTGCGTGCGTTCTTGGCGATTTGGTAATGTGAAAAAAAGGGTAGGTGGTTTAGGCGATATTGAAGATCTCATTGCTGGTTATGAATCAAACTCTGATATAAAAATTGATGAATCTCAGCTTGATATATGGCAACTCTATGGCTCATTGCGCTGGGGAGTTATTTGCATGATGCAAACTTTTGCTCATCTAAGTGGAATGGTTAATTCAGTAGAAAAAGCAGCGATTGGCAGAAGAGTATCTGAAACGGAATTTGATTTAATGAATATGATTAAGCATAAAAATTTCTTATGAGTGTTTTTGATAGACCAACTTCTAAAGAACTTTTAGAGGCAGTAATTGATTTCATCGACGCCGAAATAAAATCGGATTCTTATCCAGCAAATAAAAAATTTAAATTTCAGATTGTTTTAAATGTCCTAAATATTGTTAAGAGGGAGGTTGAAACTGGAGAAGAAATAAATGAAAAATTTTCTGAGCTAGGCTCAAACCTTATTGGAGAAAATGAGTTCACCATAGAAAAATTGTCCCAAAAAATTAGAGATAAAGAATTCGATCATGAAGACAAAGCTCTTATAGATTTTCTATATAACCTTACAGAGGAAAAAATTAAAATAGACAATCCGAAATATAAATAACCAAAAGCTGTCATGGATGCAAAAATATATGGTCACAATCATTCTCCCTGGGTTCAAGCAGTATTATTAGGCTTACATGAAAAGAAAATAAAATATACCTTGTATCAAACACCGCCATTTGAAATATTAAAAATCTGGGGTGTTTATATGCCAGCTGCTGCTTTAGATGGAAATTCTTGGGAAGTTGAGTCTTCAAAAATTTTAAAAAAAATTGGATTCAATAAAGTTTCTGAACAAGATATCCGAGCTGCTCAGGATGCATGGAAGGGCGTCTTACACCGCCCTGATAATCCCTTTAAATTTTTTTCAGCATGGGCTCATGCTTGTGACTTGAACTTACCATTTATTAAAAGCTTGATGAATAGCTTTCTTTTAAGTTTTACATGTTTTTACATGTTCCTACTTATAAATATCATAAAAGTTAGATTTAATATGAAAGACCCTGAAAATTTCGGAGATCAATATCTTTTTTGGGAAAATGAGCTTCTTGAATCCGATGGTTCTTTCATTGACGGCTTCAATCCTGGTACAAGAGATTTCTTACTTTTTGGCGTAATTCAGTGCCACTCAAGTCTTCCTGTTCCTGCTCTCAAAGCCCTGCAAAAAGACGAAAGACTCTTCAACTTGAGAAATTGGATACACAAGATGCATGAAAGGTTCGAAGATTATCCTCATCTTTATTCAGGAGAATTTTTTGAGCCTAATTTACCGCTTCCTAAGTCTTCAAGTTTTTTACAAAGAATTATCTTTTATTTTGGAATAATAATTATGTTCCTTGCTTTTCCTATAACATTGCCACTTGCTTTATTTTTAATGAAAAAAGCTCCAAGATAATCTGTAAAAGTTAAAAATGAATAAAGAAAATTTTGAACCAATAAGATTTCTTAATTATTTAAAACACAGAGCAGATCATCAGGGAGTTCCTCTAGCTTTGGATGAGGGTTTTATTATGGAATCCTTTCATGTTGGGGTAAGGTATTTTTTTGGAGTTACTATTGATGATAACGGAGTGCCAATTCACGATAGAGAACAGCCTTACGAAGGTTTCTTAGAAGAGTGGATTGAAAGGAGTATTAACTGATGAATAAAACTTTGATATTTATAATTTTAATTTTAGTTTTTGGAGGAGCTTTTCTCTACAATTTTTATCATACTCAGTTGGAAAAAATGCAACACTCAGTTGAGCACATGATCCATCGACATTAATCAAAGTAAATCTTTTATATCGTTTTTCTCATCCAGAAGCTCTTGAGTGGTCAAATCTATTTTTTCCTGAGCATACTCGCTTATTGGTAAATCTTGGACGATTGAAATCTTTCCATTGGCATCTGCTTTCAAAGGAAAGCCAAAGATCAAACCTTTTGGAACATTGTAACTTCCATCGCTTAAGACTGCCGAACTAAACCAGTCATCTGCAGGAGTTTCCGAAAGCGTTGCCTTTACGGTATCAATAGCAGCATTAGCCGCTGACGTTGCAGATGAAGCTCCTCTGGCATCGATAATAGCTTTTCCACGTTGTTGAACTATTCTGAGAAAGTCACTCTCAATCCAATTTTGATCATTGATCCAGCCGCTAGCCGATTCCCCTTTGATTTCTGCATTATCTAGATCAGGATACATGGTTGGACTGTGGTTTCCCCATATAGTCATTTTCTTAATATCGGAAATCTCCAAATTGCATTTGTTTGCTACCTGAGCTTTAGCTCTGTTGGCGTCTAAGGCAGTCATTGCCATCCATGTTTGAGATTCATTGTTGCCATGCGTGCAGCCAATTAAAGCATTGGTGTTTGCGGGATTCCCAACAACAAGTATTTTTGCATCTGCCTTGGCGTTTTCTCCAAGGGCTTTTCCTTGTTCGGTAAAAATACCGCCATTTATTTTTAATAAGTCTGCGCGTTCTTCAATTTTTTTTCCATTGATAGTGATGCCTCTTGGAATGCTACCAACTAAAAGAGCCCAATCTACATCTCCTGAAGCTTCATTCATATCAGAAAAGTTTTTTACAGTCCCTAGGGTATTAAAACCACAATCTTCTAATTCCATACGAGAACCTTCAAGCCTGGATACAACTTGAGGTACTTCAACGAGGTTCAAATTAACTTTCACATCCGACCCAAAGGTTTCTCCGCTAGCCAATCTAGTTAGTAAGGCATAACCGATTTGACCGGCAGCTCCGGTTACTAAAACATTTACTTCTTTCATTTATCTTTCCTTAAATTAAGTTAAAAATATTCTTTCCTTCTTTTTGAGAAACGGATACTTTGGCATCCAACATCTCATTTTTAATCATGCTATTCAACAGAATCTCATCTTTTTCGCTATTAGCAATAAACCTAGTTCCATCATCCAGAGTTCCGATCACTAAAGCAAATTCTAAACCTTTTCTCCCATTGATCACGGTATAAGTATCTATCTTTCCATTTCCTGAAGGCGTTTCCGTAAAATTTTGAATGGCTTTTGAATTGATATCTTTTTGGACAGAACTGTTATTTATTTTTTCAAAAGGTTTGGCTGGGATTGTCGACATGACAAGAGCTGCATGTTTGGTGATAAACCATGAATTTGCAGTAAGCAATCCATAAGTTTGAGGTTTTTTTCTGAGTTGTCTCACCATTTCTGTCGTTGAAAACATCGTGTAAGAATTTCCAGGGCCTCCAAAGTAGGGCAAACCTCCCGTAACCGTTAAATCTTTTTTTTCCTCCGGAATACCCAATTCTTTTTTTGCAATCTGTACTGCTGAAGGGAAACAAGAATATAAATCAAAGTGTTTTATGTCGGATAAAGAAATTTCAGCTTGATCCAAAGATTGATTTACACAAGTTTTGATTGCAGGGGAAGAATGAAAATTAGGTCTTTGAGTAACGTTCCAAATATCATTGAGAATAGAGCAACCATGCACATACACTCTTTTATTTTCTGCGACGTTTAGTTCGTCGGCTTTACCTTGTGACATCAGGATAAAAGCAGAAGCCATATTTACTCGGATGACTGAATTTAAATATTTTGTATAAGGGAAACCAACCATTCGATTGTTTGACGTTTCTTCCGCAATCTCGGTTGCGCTGCGATAGGAAGGAAACCAAGAATAAGGATTTTTGGATGCAATTTTGCTGAATTCGCTGAATAAGGCGCTACATTCATCAAGATGAGTAGTCGCTGTTTTTTCTTCTTCTTTTCTCAATGCTTGAGCAAAAAGAGGGTATACGTTAGTTGGCAAGTCCATTCCATGTAACTTTTCATGATCTGAAAAACCAATATCATTATTACCTATCATCTCCGGCGAACCTCCTGGCTCATCTAGCCAATCCAATGACATCCCAGCTTTTAATTTAGCTATCATTGTTTGAAGAGCTTCACCACCACTAAGCAAAGCGCAATCTGTTTCTCCGGTGGAAATTTTAACTAGAGCGTCCTCCAACAATACTTGAGGGCTGTTACCACCCATCGGCGCATATACTTCATTTTTTGCTGAAATATTAAGTTTATTGGCAAGAGTTCTTGGAAAATTTGAATATTGAAAGTTAGATTGGTTGGTTGCGGTAAGAAAATCCACGGTAAATCTAACAACGCCCACATAATCAATGTGGTTACTCAACTCTTTGATACCGGAGTCTTGAATCGCATGCTCACAGGCTTTTGCAAGTAGCTCTTGAGGGTTTAACCCATCTTCTTTGGATCTATCAACTAAGTCACCGACACCAACGATGACAGGAGCTCTTTTATTAATTTTTTTATTTTGCTTACGTTCTGACAAGATGTAATATTACCGACTTGAATTAATCAAACGCATATTAAATAACAAGGAGAACTAAATGACTATTAATTTTGACGGAAAAGTTGCCATAGTAACTGGAGCTGGTGGCGGATTAGGAAGATGTCATGCTTTAGATTTAGCAAAGAGAGGGGCTAAGGTTGTTGTAAACGATCTTGGTGGAAACGTAGATGGTTCTGATGATGGTTCTTTATCGGCAGCAGAAAAAGTTGTAGAAGAAATTAAAGCAGCAGGTGGAGAAGCAATGGCGAATGGAGCAAGTGTCACTGATGTTGCTCAAGTCGAGGAAATGGTTAAGCAAACTATGGATGCTTATGGTCGAATAGATATCTTAATTAATAATGCCGGAATCCTAAGAGATAAATCTTTTTCAAAAGTTACTGATGAAGATTTTCGTATGGTCTTAGAAGTTCATTTAATGGGAACAGTAAACTGCACAAAAGCAGTTTGGGAAATTATGAAAGAACAGAATTATGGAAGAATTGTAGTGACTTCATCGTCTAGCGGTTTGTACGGAAATTTTGGACAAACAAATTACGGTGCAGCAAAAATGGGCGTGGTTGGCTTAATCAACACCCTTAAACTAGAAGGCGCTAAGTACAATATTAAATGTAATGCTCTTGCTCCTGTAGCAGGAACTCGAATGACCGAAGATTTGATGCCCGGAGAGGTTTTAGATCAGATCCAACCTGATCACGTAACTCCAGCAGTAACCTACATGGTCTCTGAAGATGCACCGACAGGAGTCATCATGTCAGCAGGCGCTGGAGTTTTTGCAAGAGTTTTTGTTCATGAAACTATGGGTGTCAACTTAGGTACTGGTGAAGACATGACTGCAGAAAACATTGCAGAGAAATGGGATGAAATCTCTGATATGAAAGACGCAAGACCTTGCTATCAAGGCGGAGAGCAATCTCAGAAAATCTTTGAACTCATCATGAAGGGTTAAAACCTAAAGATTAGTTTTCATTTACAACTTTAAAAAGTTTTTTCGGATTGTCAGTAATGATTGCATCAATCTTAGCTGCTACCAGCTCTCTCATATATTTCTTATTATTTATTGTCCAAGAAATACAATGATTTCCTTCCTCTTTAAATTTTTTTAAAAGACTTATGCCTTTTTTAGAATCTATGTGTTGGCTAATTCCAAAAGAAAGAGATTTCTTTATAGATTTGTTGATACTCTCAAAATCGTAATTATAAAATACCGGAACAACATTCAATGTTGCAGGAATATCTGGAAACGTATTTTTCAATTTTTTAATCACATTAGGATAGAAGCATAAAAAATGACTATTTTTACTTGTAATTAATCCTTTTTTTATAAGAATTCCAAGTTTTTCAAAAGATAAGTTACTTGGTTTTATTTCGATAAAGACTTTCTTTTTTTTTGGAATTGTCACAAGTATTTCCTCTAACTTTGCGATCGAAGTTCCTCTAAACTTTTCAGATCGCCAACTTCCTACATCAGTTGCTTTTAATGTTTTATAGTTTGATCTTGCAATTGACCAGGTTTTATTACTTATCCTTGCAAGACTTGCATCGTGGACTGAAACAAGTTCCTTATCTTTAGTTTGTCTTAGATCTACCTCTATTGCGTCAACTCCTATTTCCCAGGCTTTTTTAACCGCAGGAATAGTATTCTCGGGAGCTTCCATCGAAGCTCCACGATGCGCAACTATTAAAGGAGAGTTCTTTTTTTTTAGTCCCAACTCAAAGCGCCACCAGTCTGGTACTCAATGACGCGAGTTTCAAAGAAATTCTTTTCTTTACGCAAGTCCATGATCTCAGACATCCAAGGAAAAGGATTAGTTGCATTAGGAAATTCTTCTTCAAGTCCAATTTGGGTAAGTCTTCGGTTTGCAATGAATCTTAAATAATCAGACATACTCTCCGCATTCATACCTAAAATACCACCAGGCATGGTGTCATGAGCGTACTCTATTTCCAGTTGCGTTCCTTGCAGAATCATATTCCTTGCTTCGGTTTGCATAGCTTCATCCCAGAGCTGAGGATTTTCAAGTTTAATCTGATTGATCATATCTATTCCAAAATTAACATGCATGGATTCATCTCTTAAAATATATTGGAATTGTTCCGCTGTTCCTGTCATTTTATTTCTGTTACCCATGGATAATATTTGGGTAAAACCACAGTAAAAGAAAATTCCTTCCAATACACAGTAAAAGGCGATTAGATTTCTCAATAAAGTTTTATCGTCCTCTAATGAGCCAGTTTTAAAATTTTGGTCAGCTAGAGACTCTGTAAAAGGAAGAGCCCAAGCAGCTTTTCTCGCTACCGAAGGGATTTCTTTGTACATATTAAAGATTTCTCCTTCATCCATACCTAAAGATTCAATAACATACTGATAGGCATGAGTATGAATTGCTTCTTCCAGAGCTTGTCTCAACAAGTACTGTCTACATTCTGGATTTGTGATGTGTCGGTATACAGAAAGGACGATATTATTTGCCACCAACGAGTCAGCTGTGGAGAAAAATCCAAGATTTCTCATTACGATTCTCCTTTCGTCCTCGGTAAGGCCATTTGGGTCTTTCCAGAGCGCTACATCAGCAGTCATATTTATTTCTTGTGGCATCCAGTGATTGGCACTACCATCAAGATATTTCTGCCAGGCCCAATCGTACTTGAAGGGAACCAATTGGTTTACATCTGCACGACAGTTGATCATTTGCTTTTGATCAACGTCAACTCTACTTGATGCGCCTTCCAACTCTTCCAGACCTTTTTCTATATCCAGATTATCCAAAGCTTCGGATACATCATCAATTGAGCCTGTACTTATTGGCGGGTTTTTCGCTGGAGTTACAGCATTATTATTCACAACAGCAGATTGCTGCGTTGCGACTTGTGCTTTTGCTGGTTCAGCTACCGGCGTTTTTTGTGTTTCTTCTGAGTTAAAGTCATCCCAAGATAACATAGCTACCTCCTTATAAAATTACTGACATGCCTCGCAGTCAGGGTCGTCAATGGAGCACGCTTCTGGCTGATCATAGGTTTTAGGTTCAGTCTTTACAGCATTGAGCTCCATATTGGTTATTGTTGATTTTTCTGTTGTTGTGGCACTTCTTGATCTTAGATAGTAAGTCGTTTTCAAACCTCTTAACCATGCCATTCGGTACATAACATCGAGTTTCTTTCCGTTTGGCTCTGAAACATAGAGATTCAACGACTGACTCTGATCTATCCATTTTTGTCTTCTGCTTGCTGCTTCAATTAACCACTTGGGCTCTACTTCAAAAGATGTAGCGAACAGCTTCTTAATGTCTTCTGGTACTCTGGCTATACTTTCTAAGCTTCCGTTGAGGTTCTTAAGATCGTAAACCATAACCTCATCCCACATATCTATTTCTTTAAGCGCAGCAACTAGATGCATGTTAATGACAGTAAACTCTCCAGAGAGATTTGATTTCACAAATAGGTTTGAATAGGTAGGTTCGATAGATTGAGTTAAGCCTGTGATATTAGCAATCGTTGCCGTTGGCGCTATTGCCATAGTGTTTGAGTTTCTCATCCCTTGAGTTTTTACTTTTTCTCTAAGAGCGTCCCAGTCAAGACGAGTTGTCTTATCAACTTCGATGTAGTCTTTTCCTCTTTGTTTTTCAAGAATTTCAATCGAGTCAAGTGGTAATATTCCTTGACTCCAAAGAGAACCCTCATAAGAAGAGTAAGAACCTCTTTCTTTAGCTAAATCAGAAGATGCGTTTATTGCCATATAGCTCACTAATTCCATTGACTCATCGGCAAAATCAACTGCTGCTTCTGACGCGTAAGGTATTTTCTTAATGTAAAGCGCATCTTGGAAACCCATGATTCCCATGCCTATAGGCCTGTGCTTAAAGTTAGAGTTTTCGGCCTGAGGCACTGCGTAGTAATTTATGTCTATCACGTTATCGAGCATTCTTATTGCAGTAGTTACGTTCTTTTCCAGTTTCTTTTTGTCTAGGTTTCCTTCTGCATCAAGATGATTAGGAATATTTATTGAACCTAAGTTACAAACTGCAATTTCATCATTTGAAGTATTAAGGGTAATTTCTGTACACAGGTTTGATGAGTGAATTACCCCTGTGTGTTGTTGCGGAGATCTGAGGTTACAAGCGTCTTTGAATGTTATCCAAGGATGACCGGTTTCAAAAAGCATGGACAATATTTTTCGCCATAATTCTTCTGCTTCCACTTCTTTATATGCTTTAAGCTTTCCTTCCTGAGCAAGCTTTTCATATTCCTCATACTTTTCTCTGAAGGCTTCCCCAGAAAGATCATGCAACTCAGGCGTCTCATTTGGAGTGAAGAGGGTCCACTTTTTCCCTTCAAACACTCTTTCCATGAATAGGTCTGGAACCCAATTGGCTGTATTCATGTCGTGTGTTCTTCTTCTATCGTCTCCAGTATTTTTTCTCAGCTCAACAAATTCTTCGATATCCAGGTGCCAAGTTTCTAGATATGCACAAACAGCTCCCTTTCTTTTTCCGCCTTGATTTACAGCAACTGCTGTATCGTTTACTACTTTTAAAAATGGAACCACCCCTTGAGATTTCCCATTTGTGCCTTTTATATGGGCTCCCATTCCTCTTACGGGCGTCCAATCGTTACCTAGACCGCCTGCCCATTTTGAAAGCATGGCGTTATCTTGAAGTGCACCATAAATTCCATGTAAGTCATCGGGGACGGTAGTCAAATAACATGAGGACAATTGAGAATGCATAGTTCCTGCATTGAATAGGGTAGGCGTAGAACTCATATAATCGAATGAAGACAGCAACTCATAGAATTCTAGGGCTCGTTGTTCTCTGTTTTCCTCGTTGAGGGCCAAGCCCATTGCCACTCTCATAAAGAATACTTGCGGAAGCTCAAATCTTATTTCATTCGAGTGAATGAAATACCTATCGTAAAGAGTTTGAATCCCTAAGTAAGAAAAAAGTAAGTCATTGTCTGGAATCATCGCTTTCCCGAGTAAATCCAGGTCATAGTTTGCTAGCTCTGGGTTAAGAAGTTCTAATTCAATTCCTTTTTTTACAAATGCACTTAAAGCCTCAGGGTAGATAGCTGACATTTCCTCATGAGTTGCATTCTCTGTTATCTCCAGGAAAGAAAGAGCCTCTGACCTTAAACTGTCTAATAGAATTCGTGCTGTTGCAAAAGTATAGTTTGGCTCCGCTTCAACGAGTGAACGCGCGGAGAGCACCAATGCCTCTTTTACTTCATGTTCTGGCGCTCCTTCATAGAGGTTTTTGTTTGCTTCTGAAATTATTTTTTCACTGTCTGTTCCCTCTAAGCCGTTGCAGGCTTCTTTTGCTATAACCTCAATTCTTTCAGAAGTTTCAAGCTCCTCCTTTTCTGGACGATCATGAATATGAGTTTCTATTGCTCTTTGATTTGCTCTTTCAGCACGGTATAAAACGTATTCTCTTGCTACCTTGTGTTCTTCAGAGCGCATCAAAGCCAGTTCTACCTGATCTTGAATTTCTTCTATATGTATAGTTCCGCCAGATGGCATTCTCTTTCTAAAAATATCTTCAACTTGGCTACTTAAAGACGATACTCTGCTATGAACGCTTGAAGATGCTGCTGCAGCACTGGTATGTACTGCCAGAAAAGCCTTTGTAATGGCAATTTCTATTTTAGAACCATCAAAATCAACTACGGATCCATTTCTCTTTATAATTCTTAGCTGACCTGGCGAAACCATAGCTTTTTTTGGTTCCGATTGAACTGATTCTTGCTTCTTCTCTTCTATTGTTCCTGTTGTTTCCAAAACAATTCCTTCTTAAAAGATTAACTAAAATGGGTATAAAAAACACAATATATTGTGTTTTCTTAACAATGGAGTACAAGATAAAGGGTTTTTAACAAAAAAGCAATACAACAATTTATGAAAATTTAGTGGATAGGCTGTGTATAAGTGTATATAAATGTGTTCATGTCTAAGTATTACATCTCAATAGATCAAGGCACCACGAGTTCTAGGGCAGTTCTATACGACAACTCCTTTAACCAAATAACTCAAGAACAACAAGAATTTAGACAACACTATCCCGCAGAAGGATTGGTTGAGCATGACCCTGAAGAAATTTGGACTTCAGTGCTTAATACAGTGAATTCCTTGATGAACAAGAAAGGCATTAAGAGCTCAGATGTGATCTCCATTGGCATAACCAATCAAAGAGAAACGGTAATGCTTTGGGACAAAGATGGCAAAGTTTTGGATAAAGCCATTGTATGGCAAGATCGCAGAACAACAGAATTTTGTGAAGAACTCAAAGCCAAAGGCATTGAGTCAGAAGTAACAAAAAAAACCGGTCTTTTACTCGATCCTTACTTTTCCGCAACCAAAGCTCGTTGGTTATTAAAAGAACACAAAATTGATCCAAACAAATATTTTTTTGGAACTATTGATACTTTTCTTGTTTGGAAGTTAACAGAAGGAAAAAGCTTCAAAACAGATGTAACCAATGCATCAAGGACATTATTATTGAATATTGACTCTATCGAGTGGGATATGAACTTGATAGACATATTTGAGTTAGGCGGCTTAAATTTACCCGAAGTAACAAAGAATACCGCAGATTTTGGCTCAACTAAGCTTTTTGGCGGAGAAATAAAAATTTCTGGCATTGCAGGAGACCAACAAGCATCTCTAATAGGACAAGGTTGTTTTACTAAAGGTCAGTTAAAGAGTACCTACGGTACAGGATGTTTTTTAATGGCAAACACAGGAAAAAAAAGACAGAACTCTTCAAATAAGCTCCTATCAACGATAGCCTACCAAGTGGATGATTTATGCTATGCCTTAGAAGGAAGTATTTTTATGGCTGGAGCTAATTTTCAATGGCTTCGAGACAAAATGAATTTTTTCGAAGACGTCAGCGAATCTGAAGAACTGGCTAAAAGAGCAGATCCCAATACCAACGTTTTTCTCATTCCTGCTTTTGTGGGTTTAGGAGCTCCTCATTGGGTTCCTGATGCCAGAGGAGCTGTTTTTGGACTTACAAGAGACTCTGGAAGAGAAGAATTGAGTTTAGCTACTCATGAAGCAGTCGCTTTTCAAACCAAAGAGATCATATCTTCTTTAAAAAATGACGGCGTAAAAGTGGATAGTGTAAGGATTGATGGTGGTTTAACGAGAAATGCTTTCTTTAATCAGATTTTATCCAGCGTCATTGAATTGGAAGTTTTGTGTTCCAAAACGGTTGAATCCACTGCTTTAGGAGCCGCTTATCTTGCTGGTATTGGAGCTGGGGAAGTATCTTTGCAAGATGTTTCCAAGAACTGGTCTCCTAAGGCAGAGTACAATCCGGATTCCAACTATGATTTAGGACGCTACGATACCTGGAAAGAATTTTTAAATAGATTAATCAGCTAACAAAAATTCAAGAAGGCTTTGCTGAGCATGCAATCTATTCTCTGCCTGGTCCCAGACCATACTTTGAGCATGTTCTAGCATTGTGAAGCTTATTTCTTCGCCCCTGTGAGCAGGCAAGCAATGCAAAAAGATTGCATTGTTATGAGCAAGACCTATATCTCCTTCTTCAACAAAGAAATTTTTAAAGGTTTTTCTTCTCTCTTTTGCAGAGGTTTCATTATTCATGGAAGTCCACACATCAGTCGTGACGATTTGGGCTTTTTCAAGGGCTTCATTTTTTGAGGATGCTAATGTTATGAAATCTTTAGCCTTATTTAGCAATGGCTGATAAGGCTCACAACCTTTAGGACAAAAAATACTTATTTCAAAATCAAAAATAGAGGCAGCTTCAATATAAGAATTGCAAACATTATTTCCATCTCCAATCCAGCATACTTTGTTAAGAATTTCTCCCTTATTTTTCTCTTTGAACGTCATCAAGTCAGCAAGAATTTGACAGGGATGAAATAAATCAGTTAAACCGTTAATTACAGGAACAGAGGAGTTTTCTGAAAAAAGCTTCAATTCATCATGACTGTCGTTTCTAATTACCACAGCATCAACCATGGAAGACAATACTTTAGAAGTATCTGAAATTGGCTCACCTCTGGACATTTGTAACTCAGATGAACTTAGGAAAATTGTGTTACCCCCTAATTTATTCATAGCTACTTCGAAGGAAACTCTCGTTCTAGTTGAGGGTTTTTGAAAAATTAAACCTAGAGTTTTTTTATCAAAAAGATTTGATGTTTCTGATTTTGATTTTATTTCTATTGCTCTATCAATGATATTGTCGAGGTCTTGTCTCGAAAAATTTTCAAAATTTAAGAAATGCTTTGGTCTCATTTAATTTAAGTTATAGAATTGCAGATTCAAAAAACTAATACTAATAGACTTCATTAAATAAATAAAATTCATATGACGCAAAAAATTAAAACCTTCAATGCTATTGCTGAGAAGGGCTTAAATATCCTTCAAGAAAAAAAATTTGAGGTATCTGATGGTCTTTCTGATCCTGATGCAATTATTTTGAGAAGCCACAAACTCAAAAAGGAAGACTTTGGAAACAATTTAAAAGCCATAGCCAGAGCTGGGGCAGGGGTAAATAACATCCCTGTCGAAGAATGTTCTGAGCTTGGAATCCCTGTATTTAACACTCCAGGAGCGAATGCTAATGCAGTTAAAGAAATAGTGTTAGCAGCACTTTTAATGTCTTCCAGAGGTCTTTTTCAAGGAGCTAATTTTGTGAATTCAATAGAAGAGTCAAATCAAGAAGAATTAAAACCTTTAATTGAGTCTGGAAAAAAAAGTTTCAAGGGCAGAGAATTAACTGGCGGAACTTTAGGCGTTGTTGGTATGGGGGCTATAGGCTCTAAAGTTGCTGATATGGGAGTAATGTTAGGTATGAATGTTATTGGCTATGATCCAGCTATAACTGTTGAAGCTGCTTGGAAATTGCCTAATAAAGTTAAACGAAAAGAGAGTATTGAAGATGTTTTCAAAGAATCTGACTACATCTCTCTCCATGTACCAGCAAATGATAAAACTAAGGGTCTTATAAATTCTGATTTACTCAAAAATGCCAAAAAGGGCTTAAGACTTATAAATTTTGCGAGAGATGAAATAGTTGTCTCAAAAGACATCATAGAAAGCTTGGATAAAAACATCCTTAGCAAGTACATCACAGATTTTGCTGATTTAGACTTAATCTCTAGAGCCAAAATAGCTAACGATGTCATTATTTTGCCTCACATTGGAGCGAGCACAAGCCAAGCAGAAGAAAATTGTTCAGTCATGGCCGCTGAACAGCTCGATGATTTTTTAAATAATGGAAACATTAAAAATTCAGTGAATTTTCCTGAGTTAATTGAACCCAGGCCTTCAGAATTTAGGATTACTCTTTCAAATAAGAACCATCCAGGAATGATAGGTAAAATTACTACCGTACTTGCCGATAATAAATTGAATATTATAGATATGGTTAATAAAAGTAGAGGTGATATTGCCTACAACGTAATTGATCTAGAAACCAAACCTCCGGAAAAGGTTTTGGTTGAGTTGTCTGCTCTAGATGATGTTATTTCTGTAAGAGAGGTATAAAAATGACTAAACCAGTTGCAATTGTTACAGGTGGAAGTAGAGGTGTTGGCGCCGAGGTTTCAAAACTCCTTGCAAGCAAGGGTTGGAACATAGCAATAACCTGTTCAAGTTCAATAGAAGCAGCAAATGAGGTAAGTAAGGAGTGTGAAACATTAGGAGCAGAGACAATTGTTTTAAAAGCAGATGTTTCACAGCCCGATTCTTGTGCTCAAACAGTGAAAGAAACCATAAAAAAATGGGGAAAACTGGATGCTTTGATTAATAATGCCGGCACTACTAAATTCAATGCACATGATAATTTAGACGGTCTTTCCAAAGATGATTTTCTTGGATTATATGCAACAAATACCGTAGGTCCTTATATGATGATTAAAGAAGCAAGAGAAAGCCTTCTTAAGTCAGATAATCCATCAGTTGTGAATGTTGCCTCTATAGCAGGAGTTTTAGGAATAGGTAGTTCCGTAGCATATGCGGCATCAAAAGGAGCTTTAATAAATATGACCAAGTCTCTTGCCAGAGCTTTAGGGCCAATCAGAATTAACGCAATCTGTCCTGGATTTATTCAAGGAGATTGGTTGAAAAACGGCTTGGGTGAGGAAACTTATGAGTTTGTAAAAAAATCTACTGAAGACAGTGTTCCATTGAACCTAACTTGTACTGCAGAGCAGGTTGCAGAAACAATTTGTTATTTCATAGAATCAGGATCAACAATAACTGGAGAAACTTTATTACTTGATGGTGGAATGCATTTAGGCAATTATTAACCCCTAAAAATATTTTTCCACATATTCTTTTGTAAAACCTACAATCTCCTCTTCTCGGCCTTCTTTAACCTTCAAAACCCATTCAGGATCAGATAAGAGAGCTCTCCCTACGGCAACCATATCGAAGTCTCCTCTTTCGAACATCTCAACTAAAGTTTTTATAGAAGAGGTATTAGCTTTATCATTGCCGACATAGAGACCTATAAAATCTGAATCCAGGCCCACACTTCCAACAGTAATAGTGGGCTTGTTGGTTATTTTTTTAGTCCAGCCTGCAAGATTTAAATCAGACCCTTCAAATTCTGGCTCCCAATATCTTCTTGTACTAGCATGAAAGACATCAACTCCAGAATCAGATATAGGTCCTAAAAAAGTCTCTAAGTCAGTAGGAGAGGGAGCAAGTCTTGCTTCGTAATCTTGTTGTTTCCACTGAGAAAATCTCAGCATTATCGGAAAATCATTTCCAACAAGCTTTCTAGCACGTGAAACTATCTCGCAGACAAACTTTGTTCTTAAATCTTCTTCTTTGCCGTATTCATCTTTTCTTACGTTAGTATCTCGCCAGAAAAATTGATCGATCATATATCCATGAGCTCCATGAAGCTCTACGCCATCAAAACCCAACATTTTTATAGTTTCTATATCTTTTACATAGTTCTGAATGAGATCTTCAACATCATTATCTGTCATTTCATAAGCTACTTTTTTATCTTTTCTGACTAAACCTGAGGGCGTATAACCAGGTACTTCGGGATTTGGGGGTTGCCCGGGTTTTCTTATTCCACCCACATGCCACAATTGACAAAATATCGTGGAACCTTCTTCTTGAACCGAGGAAATTAATTTTTTCCAGCCTTCATGAGAATCTTGTCTTAAATTTGGAACATTAGGATAGCCACTTGATGCAGGATGACTTACCTCAACACCCTCAGTAATGATCATCCCAACCTCAGCAGCCGCTCTTCGTTTGTAATATTCTAAATTCTGATCCGTTGGAATACCATTCGGAGACATACTCCTAGTCATAGGCGCCATAGCGATTCTATTGGGTACTACTAAGTTGTTTATTTTTATTGGTTTAAATAATGCTTCCATTTTTACCTCTATTTTTATTCAAAATTGATAAGACCTTATTGGAATAAGAATTTTTTTTATAGTAACTTTTATATGAGTTACACACAAAAGTTTATTTATTTTTTTTAAATTCAAGTTATAACTATCCTTTACTGCATTATCTTGGTGCAATCTCAACAACTATGTAAGTTATTGATTTTATTGAATAATTTTCAAGTGGTTAAAAATTAACCAATTTAGCTAAAACACTTCTGTTTAAAGGTTCCAATCAATCTTCTTTATTTTATCCAAAGAGTTATCCACAATTTCTGTGGATAAAAAAAATTGAAAATTTGATAATATTTCTCTTATGGTGAAGTCATTAGAATCCTGGAAAGAAGTTGCTGCTGAATATGGCTTAAAAGAAATTTTGAAACCCATTAGACAAAAAATCTCTGAAGTTTCTTCAAAAAAAAAGAAAATTCATCCAAGTAGTAAGGATATTTTTAGAGCTTTTGAATTAACATCTTTTAAAAACGTAAAAATTATAATTCTTGGGCAAGATCCCTATCACGGCCCAAATCAAGCAAACGGCTTAGCATTTTCAGTTAATTCAGAGGTTAGATTTCCTCCATCTTTATTGAATATTTTTAAAGAATACTCCTCAGATCTAAATTTACCTATTCCAAGAGACGGAAATTTATCAGCTTGGGCAGAACGAGGGGTTCTATTACTAAATTCTATCTTAACTGTAGAATCCGGATCTCCAGGATCACATAAGAATTTTGGATGGGAAGAATTTACCAATCAAATTATCAAAGCTTTAAGTGATAAAAAATCAAATCTAGTTTTTATCTTGTGGGGGGCATATGCTCAATCAAAGAAAATTCTTATTGATCCTTCAAAGCACTTAATAATTGCAACTCCTCATCCATCACCATTGTCTGCTCATAGAGGATTTTTTGGATCAAAACCTTTTTCTAAATCCAATGATTATCTAAGGAAAAACAAAAACGAAGAGATAGATTGGAGAATATAAGGATTACAGAATGTTTAAAATTTGTCCGTTTAGATAAACAGACTCAGTTTGATCATCTTTGTTTTTAAAAAAAATAAAGCCGTATTTACCTTCTCTAGATAAAATTTCTCCAACTTTCTTTCCCTCTTTGTTATGAAGCGAAGATTCCTTGACCTCATCTTTTAAATTATCTGCAATTTTGAGAGCAAATTTCAATTTCCCTCTATATTCCATTCTTGCAATTACCTCTTGACCGTTAAAGCAACCCTTTGAAAAATCAATCAGTTTGTTATTTTGATAATTAAGTTCATGGGGGGTAAATTTTGAGGAAGTCTGTTTGTTAACTTCAACTATTCCTTTACTAATTAGAAATTTCATCCATTCTGTTGAATCTAGATCTTTTTTAAAGTCATCTTGTACATCAATTTTTAATTCTGCATCAAAGAAGGGGATATATTTGTTCATATGTTCTTCAAAAGAGGCGATTAACTCGTCAAGGATGGCTATTTTAAATCCATTTTCTATCTTTTTAATCCAAAAAGTTGCCATGACTCTGCCTTTGTTGTTGCAAATGCAGGCAGGTTTAAAATCTTCATTAGAGATCTTTTCTGTATCTATCGTAATTTGTCCTTGTAGGAATTCAGCAGCTTGAGATCCCTGAACAATGAGAGAAGTATGTTTTTCTGAAAAATTCATGCTTTTTTGTTTATTCCTGATTATATAATTCTTTCTGTGAGCGACCTACTAAATAAAGCTAAATTTAAGGCAAGAAGAGGCTTGAATGAACTAGATAAAATCTTTGTACCCTTTGTAGAAAAAAGGTTCTTATCTTTAAGTAATCTTCAAGTTGATCAACTATTTGAGCTATTTGAAATTGATGATGTTTCCCTAGCAGATATCATTATTTACAAAAAAATGGATTATCCAAATGAACTCAAAGAAATATTTGAAGAAATATTTGAATTTTATAGTGAAATTTAGCTGAACTTGTGGACAATACGCATGTCTATAAGGATTAGGACATGGAAAACGATATAAACATTATTAATCTTGTTAAAAAAGGGGATGTGAGAGCCTTCGATATCCTCGTGGTTAAATACCAAGATAGACTTGTTTATTCTGTTTTTAAGTTTTGCAAGGACTTTGAATTATCCCAAGATATTGCTCAAGAAGCTTTTGTTAAAGCTTTCAGAAATATTGATAAATTTAGAGGGGAAAGTTCGTTCTATACCTGGATTTACAGAATTGCTATCAATACAGCAAAAAACTACTTTTCCAATAAATCCAGAGGAGCTGAAACTTACAATGAAGACGTTCTTGATGGCGCTTTGTCTGATTTGTCTTTAAATTCTGACAATCCCGAAACTCTCTTAGCAGCCGAAGAAATGAAAGATGCTGTTAATCAGGCCTTTCAAAATTTACCTGACGAAATAAGATCAACCTTATCTCTCAGAGAGTACGATGGATTGAGTTACGAAGAAATAGCTAAAGTCCAAAACTGTCCTATTGGCACGGTGAGATCTAGAATCTTTAAAGGAAGAGAGCTTATTAATGAAACTTTTTCTAAATTAGGACTGTCTAAAACCTGGAGTAATTAATATGGAATCAAGTGTAGATCAAAGATTGTCTTTACTTTTGGATGGCGAAGCCTCTGAATTTGAAACTCGCAGGCTTGTTGAAGATATTTCTAAAAATCCTCATATTAAGAAGCGCTGGCTTGAGATGAATAAACAAAAATCAGCGCTTCGAAGAGAACTTTTAATGCCAAATCTTGACCTTTCTTCCAAAATCCAAAACGAACTCCAAAAAACCAAAAAACCAAATAACCAAAAACATCACGAAAACCATTTTAGCTGGGGAAAAATTCCCTATATGAGGACCTGTTCTTATCTTTTTGGCCTCTGTTTTACTCTTACCTTTATATTTTTCGAATTCTCCTCCCAACCCACTCAATCTTTCCTCCAAGTCTCAGCTCCAAAAACTCTAGTTTCTACAATAAACCCAGTTATCCTTGATGATTACGGCAGAAACTTTGATGGAAGCCTTCGCAGTTATAAATTCATCTCCAGTAATCAAGTAGAGGCTAATTACGGAATCAAAGGTTCAAATGCGAATCTTAAACTAAAATTTTTCCTCAAAGATGGCTCTAACACTGTGAAACTGTCTTCTATTTCCAACGGCGTTACTATAAATACAAGGAAAGGCGACAAACCAATGATTATAAATCTATCCAGTGATAAATTATCCAACCAAAAATTGATAAGTATTTCTAATTTGATTTTAGAATAAAAAAAATCTTACTATGCAAAAAAAATTATTTGTATTTTTTACTCTTTTCCTCATTTCCAGCTCAGGATGGGGTCAGTTGAACCAAAACGTATCAGACCTTCCAAATTTTGCCTCTTTAGCTGAGAAAGTAACGCCTGCTGTTGTAAATGTAAGCGTCACAAAAGTTATTAAATCTCCAGCACAAAATGAAATGAGAAGAGGACCTTTCAACGATCCTTTTTTTGACGACTTTTTCGGGTCTCCCTACAATCCTCCAAACCGTGACAGAAAAGTAGCCTCAGGAGGCTCAGGATTTATTATTTCAGCGGATGGTTACATATTAACAAATCACCATGTAATTGAAGATGCCTCCGAAGTTGTAATTAGTCTTCAAGATAGAAGAGAATTTTCTGCAGAGATAATTGGCAGTGATAAAAAGTCAGACGTTGCTCTTTTGAAGGTTAAAACCAAGGAAAATCTTCCTTTTTTGAATTTAGGAGATTCCGAAAAAGTTCGAGTTGGTGATTGGGTCATGGCAATCGGATCTCCTTATAGGCTGAATGCAACAGTTACAGCAGGAATAGTGAGCGCAAAAGCTAGAAGCGTTCCAGGACAAAGCACTTCATATATACCCTTTATTCAGTCAGATGTAGCTATAAATCCAGGAAACTCAGGAGGTCCGTTATTCAATCTTAATGGAGAAGTCATTGGCATTAACGCAATGATTTACTCAAATCGTGGCGGGTATATGGGTATTTCTTTCACTATCCCTATTAACTATGCTGATGAAATAGTTAAACAATTAAAAGAAAACGGGTTTGTCTCTAGAGGTTGGTTGGGTGTAGCAGTTCAGGAAGTAACTAAGGATTTAGCAGATTCGTTTGGCTTGGATGTGCCTCGTGGAGCATTAATAGGAAGTGTTTTAAAAGATTCTCCAGCAGAAAAAGCAGGTCTAAAAAATGGTGATGTAATTATAGATTTTGATGGGCAACAAATAATTTATTCAGGCGATCTTCCTTTGATAGTAGGAAGAATCCCTCCTGAAAAAAAAGTAAATGCAACAATATTCAGAGATGGAAAGAAAGAAACTGTTTCTGTGACAACTGGTAAATTAGATGAAAAAGTTGCACAAGATACAACCGTTGATAAAAAAGAAGAGACCGGAAATATTTTGGGCATTGCAGTCAAAGATATCGCTTCCTTGACGGATCCAGAACAAAAACAATTGGGCCAAGATAAAGGAGTAGTGGTATCAAGCGTTTTTCCTGGACCGGCGTCTGAAGCTGGAATCAGAAGAGGAGACATAATCGATAAAATACAGTTTAAGGATGTAAGTAATATCAAAGATTATGAAAAAATTTCTAAAACTTTAAAAAAAGGCTCTACCATTGCTTTAAGAATTATCAGAAATAAAAACGGTTCTTTTCTCACCCTTAAAATTCCAAAATAGGACATAATGCCCGCATGTCGAGCCATGCTTCTATAAACCATATAAGAAATTTTTGCATCATTGCGCATATCGATCATGGAAAATCCACGCTCGCAGATCGTCTCATCGAAATATGCGGAGGCTTGAGCGAACGGGAAATGCAAAATCAAGTGTTGGACTCTCTTGATTTAGAAAGAGAAAGAGGCATTACCATCAAAGCTCAGTCGGTATATTTAGAATATGAGTTGGATGAAGAAAAGTATCAGATTAATCTAATAGATACCCCTGGGCACGTGGACTTTGCTTATGAAGTGTCGAGGTCTTTAGCTGCTTGCGATGGAGCTATTTTACTTGTTGATGCTTCTCAAGGAGTTGAAGCACAAACTCTCTCCACTTGCTACAACGCTATCGATCAAGGACTTTCGATATTTCCCGTATTAAATAAAATTGACCTAAAACAATCAGATCCAGAAAGAGTCAAACAGGAGATTGAAGAAATAATCGGCATAGAAGCTAGCGAAGCACCGGCCATAAGTGCAAAAGACGGAATGGGCGTAAAGGACTTGTTGGAAAAAATTATTAGAGAAATACCTGCTCCAGAAGGTTCCATTACAGAACCATTACAGGCCTTGATAATTGACTCTTGGTTTGATCAATACCTTGGAATTGTCTCTTTAGTGAGAGTGGTAAATGGCGAAATAAACCTTGGTGATAAAATTAAATTTTCCTCAAATAATAATGTTCATTTAGTAGAAAAATTAGGAGTCTTTACTCCCAAAAGATTAGAAAAAACTAAACTAGTTTCCGGAGAAGTTGGTTTTATCTGTGCCGGAGTTAGAAGTATTAAAGGTGCTCCTGTTGGAGATACCATAGTTCTCCCTGATAAAAGTAACTCTTTGCCAGGATTCAAGCCAATAAAGCCTCAAGTTTTTGCTGCCCTTTATCCTTTGGATTCTGGTGAATTTGAATCATTTAGAGAATCCTTAGAAAAACTAGCGTTAAACGATGCTGCTTTGCAATTTGAACCAGAGCAATCTCAGGCTTTAGGCTCTGGATTTAGATGCGGNTTTTTGGGAACTTTGCACATGGAAATTATTATTGAAAGACTTCAAAGAGAGCATGGAATAGAGCTTTTAGCAACAGCGCCTACTGTCGTTTATGAAATTTTATTAAAAAACAATGATGTGATTGAAATTGAAAATCCAAGTAAATATCCTGATCCAAGTTCAATAGAGGAAGTCAGGGAGCCAATAGCTCTTGCAACTATTCTTGTTCCTGAAGAGTATGTTGGAAATGTCATCTCTCTTTGCGTGGAAAGGAGAGGAAGCCAAAAGTCTCTCAGATATGTGGGTGGACAAATAGAACTGGTTTACGAAATGCCCATGAATGAAATCGTTCTCGATTTCTTTGATAAATTGAAATCAACCAGCAAAGGATATGCATCTCTAGATTATGATTTTGTGAGATTTGACCAAAGCGATATTACTCGAATTGATATCTTGCTCAATGGTGAAAAGGTTGATGCTCTTAACTTTATGGTGCATCGCTCAAAAGCTGACTATAAAGGAAGAGAACTGACAAAAGCTCTCAGAGAGGTTATTCCTAGACAGATGTATGATGTTGCAATTCAAGCTGCAATTGGAAATAAAATTATTTCTCGTGAGACAGTCAAAGCCTACCGTAAAGATGTAACAGCTAAACTTTATGGCGGAGATGTAACGCGAAAGAAAAAACTTTTAGAAAAACAGAAAGCCGGTAAGAAAAAGATGCGGCAGATTGGAAAAATTGATGTTCCGCAAGAAGCATTTTTATCGGTTTTAAAAGTAAGCAAATAATTATGTATGAATCAATTTTAATTATTTCAGTAATCATTATTTCTATCTTATTTGCAGCTTGGGTTTACTCTGAGAAAAAATTAGATGGTAAATTTTCCAAGACCATCAGTACTGTCTCTTTCCCTTTTCCTCTTTTAGCTTTGTATGCGGTTTTTAAACTCAATATCAGCTTTGGTTATATTTTAGTTGGTTTAACTTTAGTTTCACTTGTAATTTGGATCATCTCTCGACGAACCGATTTAGTGAATTTGCAAAAAGAGGCAAGATCTTTTTTCCTAATCCTACTTGGCATAACTATTTTTAGATCATTTATTTATGAACCTTTCCAAATTCCTACAGAGTCTATGATTCCTCAGATACAAGTTGGAGATTTTTTGGTGGTTGATAAATTCTCTTATGGCTTAAAAAATCCTGTAGGAAAGTCAACTTGGTTTGAAACCAGAGAGCCAAAAAAAGGCGAGATGGTTGCATTCATTCCAGAACATACGATCTGTAGTTCTCCAATTGAAAATGCTTATCCTGAAAAAAACTTTGATAGCTCTCAGGAGTATCTTTGGCAACGTTATAGTGAAGCTTGTACTCCCTTGGGTCTTACTTTTGTAAAGAGATTGATAGCCAAAGAAGGAGATGAAGTTATTTATCGAAATAAAGAATTGATAGTTAATGGTGAAAAATTAAAAAGAGAGTTTTTATCTTCAAATGATAATGAAGTTCATTTAAAAGAGTTCTACCAAGATAAGTCATACACGATAAGACTATTAGAAAACTATAGGAATCAAATTACATACGGAGCTGAACGTAAATGGGTAGTGCCAAAAGATTATTATTTTGTAATGGGTGATAACAGAGATAATAGCGCTGACAGCAGAAGCTGGGGTTTTGTGCCAAAGCAAAACGTTGTTGGCAAACCAGCTTTTATATGGATGCATTGGGAGTGCTTAACCTGTCTTCCATCTTTTTCGAGGAATAAATTTTTGAATTAAGAATGAGTCTTGCCGAGTTAGAAAATTCTATTGGTTATAAATTTAAAAATAAGAAGCTCTTAGATGAAGCTATTACGCATAAAAGCATAAACTCTGATTTCAACAACGAAAGGTTGGAATTTCTTGGTGATTCAGTAATTTCACTTGTTGTTTCAGAAGCCTTGCATTTTAAAGAGAGTTCACTCGATGAAGGAAAATTAAGTATTTACCGCTCTAGAATTGTAAGTAGATCTTCATTGAGCAAAGCGGGCCTGAAAATAAAATTAGATAAGTATTTACAAGCAGGTTCTGCACTTAAGAACAATCAAAACCTAACAGAAACTATCATCGGAAACACTTTAGAAGCTCTCATCGGAGCTATTTTTCTTGATTCAGGTTTTTTAAAAGCAAAAGAAATTACCTTGTCTATCTTAGACATAGATTTTTCTAAACTTTTATTAGAAGAACAGAAAGATTCAAAAACTCTTCTTCAGGAATTTTTACAATCCCTAGATGAAGATTTGCCTGAATACGTAACTACTGAAAAAAAGCAAAATGGAGAAATTTATTTTGTCTCTAAGGTAACTTTGCCAATACATGATGTTTTTGGCGAAGGACAAGGAAAAAGTAAAAAATTAGCAGAACAAGAGGCCGCTTCTAACGTTTTAATCATGTTAAATAAAGATGGAAAATAAATTTGGTTTTGTTTCGCTATCAGGCCGAACAAATGTCGGTAAATCAACCTTGCTAAATGCTTTCTTTAAAAAAAAGATTGCCATTACCTCTAGAAAACCGCAAACCACACGCAATCGTATTTTAGGAATACTCACAGAAGAAAAATCTCAAATCGTTTTTCTAGATACTCCCGGAGTACATCTAGGATATAAAAGGCAGCTTAACAAAGTCATGAATAAAATCGCCTCTCACTGCTATGAAGAGGTAGATCTTGTTCTCTTTTTAATTGATCGTTTTAAGTGGCAAAAGGAAGAAGATAATATTCTCAAAAGTTTAAAAAACCTCAATAAGCCTGTTGTTCTAGTCATAAACAAAATAGATAGATTGAGAGATAAAACCAAGCTATTAGCATTTATCAAAGATATTAGTGAAAAATTTAATTTTTTATCTATTGTCCCAATATCTGCATTGAAAAAAAATAATTTGATGGAATTGAAAAGTGTAATTTTAAATAATCTGGAAACTGGTCCATATCATTTTCCAGAAGACTCTTTAACAGAGTTTTCAGATAATTTTTTTATCTCAGAAATTATTAGAGAAAAAGCAATCAATAGATTGGGCGATGAATTACCTTATCGTCTAAATGTTGTGATTGAAAAAATTGATGATTCAAAAAAGCTTAAGACCATTTATGCAGCCGTCATTACTGAGTCTCAAAGTCAAAAAGGAATCATCCTTGGCAAGCAGGGCAGTATGATTAAAGCCATTGGAACAACTGCTAGAAAAGAATTGGAAAAAGAGTTTTCAAAAAAAGTGAACCTTCAACTTTGGGTTAAAGCAAATAAAAATTGGACAAACGATATCAATAAGTTAAAAAAATTTGGGCTTGGAGTTGATTTTTGAAGTCTTTAAGCGCCAACGAAACAGAAGCAATTCTATTATTAAGTAGAAAGTTCTCAGAAACCAGTCTGATCTGCGAACTTTTTACCAGAAAAAATGGCAGAGTTTCTGTCATAGCGAAAGGAGCTCGATCAAAAAAAAACAAATTTCAAAATGTTGCTGCTCCAAACATTCTAGCCAACATTAATTATTCTGGTAAAAGCGAACTAAGGACCTTAACTTCTTGGGAAGAGATTAAATACTTTCAAATACTTGGAAAAAATTTAAAAATTTTATTGTATCTCAATGAATTGATTTTCAAATTAATAGAAAAGGAAGTTAAACAAGAGAAAATTTTTGATGCCGTAATTAATTTTTACAAGACCTTAGAATTGGGAGAAGCTAAAAATATTGAGATATCTTTAAGAGAGTTTGAATATTTTTTAATTTGTGAACTTGGCTATGGTTTTGATTTTCAATTTGATGACAAAGGAAAGGGTATACAAAAAGATGGGATCTATTATTTTCATCCAGCTCAAGGATTTTCAGAAAAACCTTTAAATAATTTTTTAAAAGTCTCTGGAATTGATATCATAAATTTTACCAATGGAAAAATCACTTCTTCTTCAGCAAGAAGTAAAATAAAAAAAATTATGCAACTTGCAATCACCTACATCGCTGAAAAACCTATGAATGCGGGAGCAATATTCAATGACTAAATTAAGAAGCGGAATAGATTTGGTAAAGGTCTCAAGACTGGCAAAGGCTTACGAAAACTTTGGACTTAGATTTCTGCACAGAATTTACGACAATCTTGAAATCGAACAATTTCAAAAAAAATCTTCCAGAGCTAAACCTTTCTTTTTGGCAAAAAACTTTGCTGGTAAAGAAGCTGTATCAAAAGTCATAGGCTATGGCTTCACTAATGGCGTCAGGCCAAAAGACATTGTGATATTAAGAAAATATGGCGGCCCAAAAGTAAAACTTAACGGAAGAGCTAAATTATTAGCAAAAGAGCAAGGGCTTAAAGATATTTCCCTTAGCCTTAGTGATACCGAAGAACATGCAACTGCAATGGCTGTAGCAATCACCGAATGAATCTCATCATTTTAGGCCCACCTGGAGCTGGTAAAGGTACTCAAGCAGCTTTCATTGCTTCAGAAAAAAACATTCCGCATATCTCAACAGGTGACATGTTACGAGAAGCCATTAAGAATGGAACAGAATTAGGCTTACAGGCAAAGGCAGTAATGGACTCTGGAAACTTAGTTTCTGATGAACTAATCATTGAATTGGTCAAAGAGAGGATTTCACAAGAAGATTGTAAAAACGGTTTTTTATTTGATGGTTTTCCTAGGACCATACCTCAAGCCGAAGCACTGCAGGAAAATAACGTTGACATAAATGGAGTTATAGAATTAGTTATTGCAGATGAAGAAATTATCAAAAGAATGTCTGGTCGAAGAATCCACTTAGCGTCAGGTAGAACATACCATGTAGACTTTAATCCACCCAAAAAATCTGGACTGGACGATGAAACGGGCGAGGAACTTATAATAAGAAAAGATGATGAGCCAGAAACAGTAAAAGACCGTCTCAAAGTCTATTGGACTCAAACTCAACCATTGATTGAATATTATTCAAATTTTAAAAACGCTTCAGATTTTAAGTATCTTACCGTAGATGGCACTTTAACCGTTGAGGAAATTAAAAATAATATTAAAGATTTTTTATCTCAGTAAATGACCAACATTTTAGCTATTGAAACCTCTTCGGTTTATTGTTCAATTGGCTTAGCAAAAAATAAAGAAATATATATCGATCATTCTCAGGAAGAAAATACGCATGGTAAAAATATTTTTGGTTTTATAGACAATCTCCTTAAGAAATCTCAACTTGAAAAAGAAGAGCTAGACTTCATTGCCTTGAGTGTTGGCCCAGGATCCTTTACAGGTTTAAGGGTGGGGTGTTCTGTAGCGCAAGGCCTTGCCTTTGGTTTGCAAAAGAAAATTTTGCCTCTTTCCAGTCTTTTGGTTTTAGCTCAAACTGTTTTTTTGGAACAAAAAGCCAAAGAACTTTTTATTGTAAAAGAAGCACATATGAATGATTTATATGTTGGTAAATATATAAGAAAAAATAATGATTTGGCTCACCCTTTAATCGACGATGCTGCCATTAAGAAAACAGAACTCTCTGATTTTATTTCTTCAGATAATGAAGAAATCATCTGTAGCGATTGTCATGAGTTTTTAGACTACTTAATTAAGCCAACCCTTTTAGAAACAAATAATCATGCAAAAGGTCTATTACACTTAGCATGTTATCTCGATGATTTAGATGCCAGATTGAAAAATCCTGAAGAGGTATATCCCGCTTATCTTTCAGGCACCGATCAATGGAAGAGAGTTAAATAAATGGAAGTTTTGCAAATTTTAATTTTGTCAGTCATTCAAGGCTTGACAGAATTTTTACCTATTTCTAGCTCTGCACACTTGATAATCACTTCCTCAATCTTAGGTCAAGAGACCCAATCAATCACTGTTGATATTTTTGCGCATGGTGGCAGTTTATTTGCAGTAATTATTTATTTTAGAGTAGAACTAGCTGACGCTCTAAAAGATTATAAATTATCTTCAGGCGATTCATTTTTAAATAAATTATTGCTTGGATCCTTACCAATATTAATTACAGGATTTTTATTAAGAGATTTCATTTCAGAAAATTTAAGGACACTAGACATTATTGGGCTTTCAACTATTTTTTTTGGTATTCTTCTTTGGATTGCTGATAGGGCTTCAAAAGATCAAACGCCTTATGAATCAGTAACCTTTAAACATGCTTTTTTCATTGGCTTAGCTCAATGCTTGGCCTTGATTCCAGGAACCAGCCGTTCGGCGATAACAATAATTTGTGCTTTATTCTTGAGTTACTCTAGAACGGTTGCCTCAAAGTTTGCCTTCATGCTTGCAATACCTACTTTGGCTATTATTTTCTTCTCAGAAATTATCTCCTTGGGATTTACCTCATCAGAAATAAATTGGCTTGATGTTCTTTTGGTTTCGACCTTTTCGTTTTTAAGTTCTTACTTATGCATTGGAATTTTTTTAAACCTTATCGAAAGAATAGGCTTTACACCTTTTGTCGTCTATAGAGTTTTACTTGGGATTTTTTTACTTTTTTTAGCCTACTAATTGTCTTTTGATGCTCCACCCACTATATTTTTGAATCACATAAAAGATATAGGAGATGAATCTAACGATTCCAGGAATCTTTGTTTCTTTTGCAAAAACTTCTCTTTTTAATAAGCTTTCATACCAATCATTAACATTGGGATGAAGAATATGTATTGGATATCTTGCAGCCTTAAGTCTTGAAACATAAATAAACCATGCAATATCGGGTAAGGTTAGTTCGTTGCCCAAAATGTAAGTATGATGAGAAAGTTTTTCATTTATTTCATCAAGATGGAGTTTAAGATTGAGCAATGATTTAGTTGCAGCCTCGTCTGTGATGCCTACTTTTTTATAATTCTCCCAAAACTTTCTATTTGCATCGTCTTCTGAGTCTTCATTTCCATGCAAGGTAGCCTTTGATTCTGATTTTTCTTGAATTTTTACGCTATTTAAGAATTTTGGAACTAAGAATTTAAAAGTAACATTTCGGATGTCTAAATGCAGGTCATTTTCTTCAATCATCATTCGATTTATCTCTTCTTCTTTATCTACAGGTATCAAACTTACGGTAGGAAATTTATTTTCTAAATACTTGAGGATGTCATTACTCTCGATATGAACTTCTCCGTCATCAACCAAAACAGGAACCAATGATCTAGGAGTAATACCTTGAAAGTAAGGAGAAAAGTTTTCTTTTTTTTGAAGATTTATATGATGGCCTGTGTAATCTATGTTTTTTAGACCCATAAAAATTCTTGTTTTCATTGAACAAGCAGAAAAAGTGAAATGAAAGAGATGGATTCCTTTCCAAGACAGGACTTCTTTTGTTTTAATATCTTCTTGTCTGAGTTTAACCATCGTTTTTTACTGACATGAATAATTTTACAGAAAGAAAGCCATTTGTATCCTATCTTTTGAAAAATGAAATCAGATTTGCAGAAAAATTTGCATCCAAACACGGTTTGGAATTAATCACACCCAGAAACTTAAGGATTTCCAAAACTCACAAGCAAGTCATTTGGGCATCAGCCAAAAATCTTGCATTGCAAGATTTGGCAATAAAGAACTCAAAACCTTTTGTCATCGATTACATGGACTTTAAAAAAATTATGGCCAAATCATCTTTGCTTAAGAAATGTTTTTCCAAAAAAGATATTGGGAGAAAGGTGATTGATTTGACCGCAGGATATTGTATAGATGCTTTAGAAATAAGTTTCCTTGGATATTCAGTCACTGCGATAGAGAAAAAATCTTGGCTGTATGAATTTACAAATCAATGTCTGCAAAACTCAAAACATAAAGATTTGCAACATGCTATTAATCGAATAGATTTTCTAAATGGCGATTCTTTGGATCTCTTAAAAAAATATTCGGATCATGAGATTGTTTATCTGGATCAAATGTTTGAGCAAAAAAATGATGCAAGAGCCAAAAAAGAAATACAATTCTTAAGAAATTTAGATTTTGAAGAATTTGATTTAAATAGATTTAAAAAGTCTCTGAAACAAAACAATTTCAAGAAAATCATTTACAAATCAGCTCTGTATAGCAACATGAACTCGCTTATCAACTTAAAACCTTCCCGTGTTATAAAAGGCAAGGCATTTAAATACAATATATTTACCATAGACCAGGAGAACGCATGAATTATCAAAAAGACGTATCTAACTTTATGATCTTAGGAGAACAAAAAATAGCTTCAGATCTAAATCTTAAAAATGAGCAAACTCAGCTATATATGAATTTGATCAAAGAAGAGTTTGAAGAAACCGTGAAAGCATTTGAGGATGAAGACTTGGTTGAGGTTGCTGATGGTCTTGCTGATATGGTTTGGGTCATTATGGGTATGTGCAATAGTGTAGGCATAGATTTTGATAAGATTTGGGAAGAAGTGAAAAGCTCAAATATGAGTAAATTTGTTGATGGAAAATTCATTAAAAATGATGCTGGGAAAATTATGAAGCCAGAAACTTATTTCAAGCCAAACATCAAAAAAGCTTTGGGTTTGTAGTCCATGCCGCCTTGACGGCGGCATGTTTTGGGAGAGATTATTCTGTAATTAATTCGCCTGAATTAATTTGAATAACTTTTGCTTTTTCCGACTCTGGAATTATCCTTTCTAGGTTTATTTTTAACAAACCATTCTTTAGATCGGCAGTTTTTACAACAACTTCTGGGGCAAGAGAGAATTGCAATTTAAAGGCTCTCGCAGCAATACCTTGATGCAAGACTTCTCCAGAAGAATTTTTAGATCCTTCATGAGTGATGCTCAAGTTATTTTCTTTAGTTTCGACTGTTAAATCGTCTTCACTAAGACCCGCAACTGCAACCTCGATGGTAATATCATTGCCTTCACGTTTGATGTTGTAAGGTGGATAAGACCTTGAATCTTCTCCTATCTCGCTAAAAGTTCTCAATGAATCGAACAGACTGTCGAATCCTAAAAACCTCGTTGAAAAGAAAGGATCTGATAAATTTAATAAACTATTTTTCATAATAAACTCCTTAATTTAAGCAAGTTAATAAAAAGACACCTCATTCGAGCATGTCAACCTACGGAAAGACCCCATCACGGCAATCTTTCTCAATATTTATATGGAGGTATTTATTATTTTTTCAAGGCTTTACGGAGTGCTTTTGGAAAGTTCTTTTAGCCAATTTGGCTCTAAAAACTTATTGGCATCTTTTTCTAATCGTTGAGTTATTCTGGTGGGATAAAGCATTCCCTTATCATCCTCACGGACATATTTATTTTCTATTAAACGACTTAAGAAAACATCAAACATCCATTTTTCAGAAAATTCTGGAGTTAGTCTTGCTTGAGTTTTTTCTAAATTTTTAAGTATTTCTAGAGAATTTCTTTCCAATTCATTTTTTGAAATGTGTTCTGCTGAATTTTTCCATAATTGAGAAATCAGAACATAAAATCTATCAATGGATGGCTGAACAAGTTTTCCCAGCGATTGAGTTTCGTAAAATTCCTTTGATTTGAAATCAGGTCTTTTGTAAACATTGGAATCTTCAAGAATGAGATTTTTGTTTTTAAGTTTACTTAGCTTTAAGTTAATTAATTGATCCAAATCAGCTTCATCCCATTTAAGAAAAAATTCTTCTTTCAAAAAAGGATAAATCATTTTTATGGACTGTAATAAATCTTCCTTAACGATCTCTTTTTGGTACTGAAAAAAACCGCATATTAGTGATTCAAAGATAAGCAAGTGAGAAATATTATTTCTGTAAAAGCTAAGCTTAGCCGCCTCTAAATTTGTCAAAGAAATTCTGTCGTTTATGCCTTCCTTAGAAAGGAAACCCAACTTTCTCATTTGATCAATTATCTCTTCTCCAGTTTTTTCACAAATTAAAGTTTTGGCAGAATATTTATCTTCTGCAAGCAAAGACTTCAATAATTCAATTCTTGAAATAAGTTCTCGTTTTGATACAGAGAAACCATCACTATTTAAAATTGCCAAAGAAAACAATGCAGTAGAAGTCACAACAGTTGAGTCGTTGATATTCATCATGATTTTCTTCCCAAGAACGGGAGTAACTTTAAAGAGCCAATCCTTCTCAGATGAGAAGTCACTAAGTGGATATTCTTTTAAAAGAGCATTCAAATTTATTGGTTCTCCAAATTGCAAATAAGCTTCTCCAAGATAATTTCGAAAATCTCTAAATACTGAAAAAATATCTTTTAAATTTTCTTTTTTCTTCTCTGCACCCATTACTTCATTGATATAAGAATTTCCTTCAAGGACTTTTTCATAGTTAATAGAAATAGGCACGAAACTAACTTGTTTTTCATCCATACCTAAGAAGGATCTAAGAATCATCGAAATAATTCCAGGTCTGGGCGGCATTAATTTTCCTGATCTCGATCGACCTCCTTCAGGGAAAAATTCTATCGAATGTCCTCTTTGCATTAATTTTTTTAAATGCTCATAAAACACTACTGAGTAAAGACGATTGTTGCTAAAAGAGCGCCTCATAAAAAAAGCTCCTCCTTTTCTCAAGAGTGGACCAACCAGCGGTAAATTTAAATTTTTACCAGCAACGATTTGAGGCAGCATCAAATCTTTGTAGTAAAGCAAATAAGATAAAGCTAGATAATCGATATGGGAACGATGACAAGGTGAAAAAATTAGAGAGGTACTCGGCGCAATTTTTCTAATCTCTTCAAAATTTAATACCTCCAAGTTCTCATATCTCGAGTTCCAAAACCAAGTTAGGGCTCTATCGTAAAGATAGATAAATGGATAAGACATATCCGAGCAAATTTCCCATACATATTTACTAGCTTTTTTTTGTAATTTAATTGATTTTTTTTGATTGCCCTCAGACTCAGATTCAATATAACTTTTAATTGAATGAGAATTTAAAATGCTAGTCACCAATGTTCTTCTGTTGGAAATATCCGGTCCTAAGTGAGCTTTTCGATTTTGTCTGAATCTAGCTCTCAAAAGCCTTTCAGTTTTTAAAACAAGATTTTTATCTGATTCGGGACTGTTGAAAATATCGTCTACTTCAAGGGGTTTGTGAAAAAATATTTTCACATTTCTGCCATTAAAAAAAAGTTTGAATAAATTTCTAATAAAACTGGTTCCCTCCCAAGATTCTCTAAATAAAAGCTTGAGCCAGTTATCTTGCCGTTCTGGCGATTTTCCCCAAAAAACGTCTACAGGGATGATGATCGCTTTTTTTGAAAAATTTCGATTCTCAGCAAGGATACCTAATTCTTTTGGATGCATCCTTTTTGGAGTTTGCCAGGGAAATTTTCTTTTTGGATTTCTAATTTGAAAATAATTTTTCTTAATAGGAGATTTTTCATTTTTTAATTTAAGTTCAGTTAAATTATTTTGCTTAGTAAGGATTTTTAAAGCCTGATAATCTATTCTTGAGGTTGAGGAAAGCGCGTAGATAATATCTTCATTTTTCAAGAGTAATTCGGTTTTTTTCGATTCACTTTCGTGATTGGCTTTTATTAGAAAATTAAACATTAGAAGTTATTCTTTCTTTATGGTGATAAAATGCGGATTTTAACAAAACAAATCTTATTTTTTTTGAATTTTACCTTGTAATATAGCCGGAGTGGCGGAATTGGTAGACGCGTTCGATTCAAAATCGAGTGCCCACAAGGCGTGAGAGTTCGAGTCTCTCCTCCGGCACCAAAGGAGAAGTTAATATGAAAGAAACCGAAATAGTCATGGCCCAGCAAACTCCAAGTTTTTTTGGCCCGCAATTAATTTTGTTAATTGGTTTTGTCGCCATTATGTATTTTTTAATCATCAGGCCGCAAAACAAAAGGCTCAAAGCTCAAAAAGAAATGATTGAATCACTCTCTGTAGGAGACGAAGTAATTGCTTCGGGCGGTATGGTCTGTGTAATTACAAAGATGAATGATGACTTTTTAACCGTTCGAGCTAATGACACAGTTCTTACAATCCAGCGAGAATCTGTAAGTAACGTTTTGCCTAAAGGCACAATTAAATCTCTCTAAAAAGTGCTCAGATTTCAGCTCTGGAAAATAGTAATCATATTGTTTGTCATTACCATTGGCATTACTTATGCTTTGCCTAATTTTTACCCGCCAAGTCCAGCAGTTCAAATTACCTTGGATAGCTCATTAGGAAAAATATCTCCTAACATTGCGAAACGTATCGAACGACTTGCATTAGAAACAGAAATCAGTTTCTCCTCCAATCTCAATGAGGAGCTAGATGGATATGACTCAATTTTATTTAAGGCAGAAAATTATCAAGATCAAGTTAAGCTCAAAGAATATCTAGAACAAAACTTAGAGAGAGAATTTGTAATAGCTTTGAACTTAGCTCCAAATACTCCTGCCTGGTTATCAGATATTCAAGCTTCGCCAATGAAATTAGGATTAGACCTTAGAGGAGGAGTTCATTTTTTAATGGAAGTAGATTCCGAGTTACTCATTTCAACTCGCTTAGAATCATATTTGGCTGACATCAAAAGAAAACTCAGAGAAGAGCGAATTGGAATTAGTCGTTCTGAAATTACTGATAACAGAATAATTTTTACTACCAGAACGGATGCTATAGATCAGTTAGACGACTATTTGAAAAGTAACATCGATCTTGAGTATAGAAAGCAGGACAACAATCAATTTATTGTCGAGTACAACGAACAAGGTCTTGATGATTTAATTGACTACGCAGTTTCCCAAAATTTAGTGACTCTAAGAAATAGAGTTAATGAGCTTGGAATCTCTGAGCCTGTCGTAGTTCGTCAGGGAAAAAATAGAATTTCTGTTCAACTTCCAGGTGTCCAAGATACAGCTGAAGCTAAAAAAATCATTGGAAAAACTGCAAATTTAGAGTTTCGTCTTGAAGCTGAATCTAATAGTTTGCTATCTAGAACAGATCAATTTGATTTTTCCGGACAACGCGTGAGGTTATTGAAGCAGGTCATCATTACCGGTGACAAAGTAGCAGATGCCAGCGTTGGTTATGATGAAAGTGGGTTTCCACAAGTAAATATTTCTTTAGACGGCGAGGGCGGAACAAAAATGCATCGTTCAACTCGAAATAATGTGGGCAGAAAGATGGCTGTAATTTTTGTTGAACGCAAAATCAAAACATCTAATACGAGCAATGAAATAGAAAGTTACTTTGATAAAAGAATCATCAGCTTAGCAACCATTCAATCAGCTCTTGCAAACCAATTTAGAATTACCGGCTTGGATAGTCCTAATGCAGCTTCTGAGTTGGCCTTGCTTCTGAGGGCGGGTGCGTTAGCTGCGCCGATGAATTTTGTTGAAGAAGGCACAGTTGGCCCATCTTTAGGAGCTGATAATATTCGCGTTGGAGTGCAATCTTTAATACTAGGACTTTCTTTAGTTCTGATTTTTATGATTTTTTACTACAAAGTTTTTGGTGTCATTGCCAATATTGCAGTTGCATTAAATATTGTTTTGATTAGTGCCATTATGTCAATTTTATCAGCAACCTTAACGTTGCCCGGCATTGCAGGAATTGTTTTGACAATCGGAATGGCAGTAGATGCAAATGTCTTAATTTTCTCCAGAATCAAAGAAGAGTTGAAAAATAGACTTAAACCTTTAGATGCAATAAATGCCGGATACGATCGAGCATACATAACTATTGTAGATGCAAATTTAACTACTTTAATCGTAGCACTTATTCTTTACACGATTGGCACAGGACCGGTTCAAGGCTTTGCGATAACCTTATCGGTTGGAATTTTGACCTCGATGTTTACTGCTATCTTGGTTACTAGATTTTTAGTTTGGTTAATTTATCGAAATCGAAAAAATCTCGATACGCTCTGGATATAAAATGCAAATAAACTTCATGCGACCTAGGAAGATAGCCTCAGTGTTATCAATTTTACTGGTTGTCCTTTCAATTTTTTCGCTTTCTTTTAGAGGATTGAATGCTGGATTGGATTTTACCGGTGGAACTTTGATTGAGATCAAGTTGTCACAATCAACCAACTTAGAAGAAATCAGAGAAGTGCTTAGCTCTAAATTAGAAGATGATTTTCAGGTTTCTTATTTTGGTTCAGAGCAGGATGTTCTGATTAAGATTCCAGGAGGCTCAGAAAACAACTTGTCAGATGAGATAGTTGCTGCATTGAAAAATTCATTTCAGTTTGATTTGAGACGAAAAGATTTTATCGGTCCGCAAATAGGAGAGGAGTTACGAGATCAGGGAGGTCTGGGGATACTAGCAGCAATGTTGGTAATGATGGTCTACATCATGTTTAGATTTCAGTTTAAGTTTGCCATCGGAGCTCTCTTAGCTCTCGTTCATGATGTCTTGATAGTATTAGGCTTTTTCTCAATATTTTATATCGGTTTTAACTTGACTGTATTAGCTGCCATATTGGCAGTAATTGGTTACTCCCTCAATGACACAATAGTAGTTTCAGACCGAATTAGAGAGAATTATCGAAGGAAGAGAAAATCAGACAATGTAGATGTCATCAACAGATCTTTAAATCAAATGTTAGGAAGAACTTTAATTACTTCTTTAACTACTTTGTTAGTTCTATTTGCACTGCTAATTTTGGGCGGAGATTTCATTCAGAATTTTGCCATTGCTTTAATATGCGGCGTCATTGTTGGTACTTATTCATCAATTTATGTTCTTTGTAATAATTTAATTTTAATGAATTTAAATTTTGAGGATCTAGCCATCAAAAAGAGCGAAACTTATGATGATGGCATGCCATAAAAAAAGGGAGGCCCGAAGACCTCCCTAATTTTTTAACTATTTCCCAATTAAGCAGAATGTTTTACGCCACGGTAAACACCGTTTTGTAACTTTCCTGACTTATCTGACTCTATAGCATCATGCTTTACGCCTCTGTAAACGCCCGGTTGAGTATTTTTGTTCTCAACGTGAAGGTTGTTTTCAGTGACTTTGATACCTCTGTAAGTAGACATATCGCCTCCAGTTTTCGTTTCGATTATGTTTCATGTGCCTCACGGCATACACCCTCGTAACGCGTTCCTTCGGTAGATATTCGGTCTCGTTCCCAAAAAAGGTACTTGCTAGCCTTTCTACACTTTGTGTAGAAAGAGGTTTTCCTATCTTCCTACTTCCGTTCAATGCACTAAAAAAGAGCATTGAATGAACGATTAATGTGCATTTTATCAAAAAAAAGGGGGTTTTGTAAATATTTTAAACAAAAGATTTTTTTATTTCTTTGTTTACAGCTTTCACACATGCCATGTTTCCAGCAACTATACTATGTGACGAGAATACATCTTCCTCTCCATTAAAATCATTAATAAAGCCTCCAGCTTCTCTGACCAATAAAGCTCCAGCAGCAAAATCCCAAATTTTCATTCCATACCCTAGGAAGGCATCAAGTTTTCCTGACGCAACAAAGGCAAGATCAAGAGCTGTTGATCCAGTTCTTCGAAGAGTTAATGAATTAGAATAGAGATTTCTTATAAGAGTTAGCTGATCAAATTTAGGCTCTAAGTCTGGACCCCCATGAAAAGAATTACATATCAAAGAGTTTTTTAATCCTTTAATCTCTGAAACTCTAATTCTAGTTTTGTTACAAAAAGCACCTTTACCTTTTGAAGCATAATACTCATCATCACGAGAAAGATCGTAAATCAATCCATGTTCTATTGATCCCTTGTAGAAGCATGCAATCGATATGGAGTAAAAAGGAAAATCATGAATGAAGTTTGTGGTACCGTCTAAGGGATCTATTATCCAGTGATAATCAGCATTCTTGTTTCCTTGACGACCAGATTCTTCTCCCTCAAAAGAATGATCAGGAAAGGAGGTTTTTAGTGTATTTATTATTAAATTCTCTGCAATACTATCTACTTGAGTTACAAAATCAGTTGGTCCTTTTTCAAAAACATTTATTTTATCTCTACGTCGAGAAAATTTATGAATTTCTTTTGCTGCAAGTCTAGCGGCATTTATCGCAATTGTTACTTTCGGTTCCATGGTGTTTTGTAAGGAAAGAATTGTAAACTATAAAAGTGTCTGATTCTTCACTTAAAAATAAAATTGAATTCATTTTGGTTGAGCCCTCTCATCCTGGAAATATTGGAGCTGCAGCAAGAGCGATTAAAAATATGGGATTTCAAAATCTTACTTTGATTAATCCCAATGATTTTCCTAATGATGAATCTTTCTATCGAGCGAAAGGGGCTAAAGACATATTACAAAATGTAAAAATTTTTCAAGATCTATCTAGTTCTTTGCAAAATGCCACTTTAATTTTTGGTACTAGTGCAAGAACCAGAACAATTCCATGGCCCACAAAAAACTCATCAGAATTAAGCGAGATTTTGAAAAAAGGTCTAGAAAATATTAACGTAAAAATTTGCTTTGTTTTTGGAAGAGAAATTAGCGGACTTAGTAATGAAGAACTGCAGATGTGTGACTATCATATAAAAATTCCAACCGATGAAGATTTTTCTTCTTTAAATTTGTCTCACGCGGTTCAAATAATTTCTTATGTATTGAAAATGGAAATAGATAATATTGATTCAATATCAGAAATAATAGATGAGACTCCAACCTTTGAAGATAATGAATACCTAATTGAACATTTTGATAAGGTCATGAAAAAAATTGATTTTTATGATCAGGAAAATCCTAAACAAGTAAAAACTAGGGTTCGGAGATTAATCAAACGTTTGCAACCCGATAAATTAGAAACGGGTATCCTTAGAGGTTTTTTGTCTAAGATAGAACAAATACTTAACAAAAAAAATTAGTCTGATAAAATCATTTTTTTTCTGTGTCCCCTTCGTCTAGCGGTTAGGACACCGGGTTTTCATCTCGGCAACAGGGGTTCGATCCCCCTAGGGGACGCCAGAAAATACTCCGTTAATCCTTAATCAATCTGCCCATACTTGGTGCAAATTTAATTTTAAATTATCAAGTTTTGAAAACTTTTAGTGCAAAAACACGTTTTTTTTGTAATTTATCACCAAAAAACTTTTATTTACATCGCTCTATAATCACAAGAATTAATCTTTAATTAGGTGAAGATATGAAACTTTTAACAATTGTTGTTAAGCCTTCTCGATCTGATGGGGTCAAGAGAGCTTTATCTACAATTGGTACTGGTGGAGCTACTATTGTTTCTGCCCAGGGTTTTGGAACTCAGAAAGGTCATTCTGAAACATACCGTGGTGCAAGTTATGAAGTAGATACAAAACCTAAAACGATGTTCAAAGTTGCTTGTAAAGACGATGATGTCGAAAACATTATCAGAGCGGTGCGAGAAGTCGCAAATACCGGCGAGATTGGTGATGGCAAGATTTTTGTAACAGAACTTAACGAAGTCGTTCGAATCAGAACAGGTGAAACTGGTGAGGACGCTATAAAGGAGAATATAAATGAGTGAATTAGAGTATGCCTTAAATACTTTTTATCTATTGATCTCTGGAGCATTCGTAATGTGGATGGCTGCAGGTTTCACTATGCTAGAGGCTGGTTTAGTTAGAGCTAAGAACGTATCTGAAATCGTTACTAAAAACTTAGGTCTTTATTCAATTGCGTGTGTCATGTACTTGGTATGTGGCTTCTTTTTGATGTATCCAGGCGATAGCGTTTACAACGCATATTTCCCAATGCTAGGTAGCACATGGGGAATGTCTTTAGACGGTTTAACTTTTAATACGGATTTAGGTTATTCAGATGCAGCTGACTTTTTCTTCCAGGTTGTTTTCGTTGCTACTGCAATGTCAATCATTTCTGGTGCTGTAGCTGAAAGAATGAAACTTATACCTTTTTTCCTATTTGCGATCGTCTTAACAGGATTTATTTACCCAGTTCAAGGTTACTGGAAATGGGGTGGCGGATGGTTAGATGCTATCGGCTATACTGATTTTGCTGGCTCCGGAGTGGTTCACCTTTGTGGTGCTGCTGCTGCTTTAGCTGCTGTAATCATCTTAGGTCCTAGATCTGGAAAATACTCTGCTGATGGGTCAGTCAGAGTTATGAGAGGTTCGAACATTCCAATTGCAGCTTTAGGTGCACTAATCCTATGGTTAGGTTGGTTTGGTTTCAACGGTGGATCTCAACTTGCAGTAAATGATGCTGCAAATGCAAATGCCGTTGCTCAAGTTTTTCTAAACACTAATGCTTCTGCCGCAGGTGGTGTAATAGGAGCTTTACTAATTGCTAAAGTCTTAACTGGTAAGGCTGATGTAACAATGGCAATAAATGGAGCCATTGCAGGTTTGGTAGCAATCACAGCTGCACCTGACACTCCATCTGGTGGGCTAGCTACCATCATTGGATTCATAGGTGGAATCATTGTTTACTTCTCAGTTGTTTTCTTAGACACGGTATTGAAAATAGATGATCCAGTAGGTGCTATTTCTGCTCACGGTACAGTAGGTATATGGGGAATCATGGCAACTCCGCTTTCTGGTGCAGGAGCTTTTGGTACTCAAGCAATTGGAGCTATCTCAATATTCCTTTGGGCTTTCATAACTAGTGCAGGAACATTGCTTGTTCTAAATGCAATACTTGGTTTGAGACCTTCAGAGGAAGAAGAAACTTCAGGATTAGACGCTTCAGAAATTGGAGTAGAAGCTTATCCTGAATTTAAAGATTAATTAATTATCCTCCCCCTAAAAGCAGGTAAGGAAACTTACCTGCTTTTTTTATATAATCTCTCATGCATTTTGTTTTCTTTTCATTGTTATTCTTTTCTAGTTTTTCCTTTCTTACAGAAACGAATGAAGAGCTTACGGTCTCTACCAATCAAAATTGGAACTTTAAGCCTTCTTTAGAAACAATTTCATCTGACGAAATTAGATTTTTAAACGTTACTCACAACAAAGAACTTTTCAATTCTTCTGCAGGTAGTTGGATCAGTAGAGGATCCGGTCAAGAAAGCTTAATTTCCTTAAGATCGCCAGTATTAACTGGTTCAGGAGCTTGCGGATCATTTTTAATTTTAGAAGATGGCTTGCCAATCAGGCCAGCCGGATTTTGTAACGTCAACAATCTTTTTGAAGTTTCCACAAACTTAGCCTCTATGGTTGAAATTTTAAAAGGCCCATCTAGTGCCAGGTTTGGTGGTAATGCTTTGCACGGGGCAATCAATTTTCAATCACTTGAAATTGATGCAAATAATTATCTAAAGACAGAAGTAAATGATGACGAGTCTTTCAAAGCATCTTTTCAATATCAGGAAGCAACCAATTGGTCCTTGGGAATTGCTTTAGACAGAGATCAAGGATTTAGAGATTCCAGTGGGTTTGACCAACAAAAATTAGCCTTTAAATCAAAAAATAATATTAAGAATTGGCAAGCTACAACACTTTTAAACTTAACCAACCTCAATCAAGAAACGGCAGGTTATATAGGCTCTTATAAATCAAATTTAAGATTAACGAATGTCAATCCAGAAGCCTATCGGGATGCTAAGTCATTGCGCTTAAATACGCTTTTAACTCAAATTAAAGATAATTTTGAATTTCAGCTAAGACCTTACCTTAGGCACAGCAGAATGGATTTCATCCAGCACTATTTACCTGGCAAGCCTTTAGAAAAAAACAGCCAAACCAGTTCGGGTCTAAATTTTTTAATGGACGTAAAAAGCTTTCCTAACCACAAACTTTCTTTTGGAATTAACTTTGAAATGGCTGGAATTCAATTAGAAGAATTTCAGGAAAACAAACTAACAAACAGCTCAGCTTTTAATAATGCGGTAAGGCCTCAAGGCCTGCATTACGACTTTGAAGTCGACACAAATTTATTTGCTATGTTTTTCTCTCACGAATTTATAACTGATGACGATTTTAAAATTTTTTCAAACGTTAGAACTGAAAGACTCAATTACGATTACGACAATCTGATGCTTGACGGCAGAACAAAGGCCGATGGTTCGGCATGCGGATTCGGCGGATGTTATTACTCAAGACCTTCAGATACTGATATTTCATTTTCTGATAATTCTTTAAGGTTTGGTTTTTCGAAGAAAGTAATGACAAATGAATTTTTTTTGCAGTTCAGCAAAGGTTTTAGACCACCTCAAATAAATGAGCTTTTTAGACTACAAAAAGCACAAACTTTGGCGGACTTAAATTCTGAAAAAATAGATTCCCTAGAATTTGGAATTCTCTCAACTGGAGATAACTTTTTAAACAAAGTTGTTCTATTTTCCTCTAAGAAAAATAATTACATCTATAAAGATAATGATGCATCAACTGTTGCAGGAGGAAAATCAAAACACCAAGGCATTGAAATTTCTGGGTCTGTGGAAGTAATTCCTATGCTAATGATCAAATATGCTTGGAGCTTTGCTGAACATCTTTATGATTATTCCTTTTCATCCATTGGAGTCTATAAAGGTAATTTGATTGATACGGCGCCTAGAGTACAAGGAAGTTTATTTTTTAATATCTTTCCGCTTGAAAAGCTAACCCTTCAAATTGAAGAAGAATACATGGGCAAATACTTTACCGATCCTGCGAACCAATATAGCTATCCTGGACATTATCTAACCAACTTTAGAGGTTTTTATAATTTGACTTCAAAGCTTGATATCAACTTCAGTATTCTCAACGTATTCAATAAGCGTTATGCCGAACGTGCAGATTACTCCTCTTTTTCTGGAAAAAGATATTTTCCAGGTCTTCCGCTACAATGGCGATTCGGATTTAGTTATTCTTTTTAAATAACATATATCCCTTAATTTTTTTTAAGCATGCAAGAATCTACTGCTCCTACAGATATTGACGATGAATCAACCGAAAAGGTAGCTAGTCCTGAAACACTTTCTGTATGGGGCCTTGCATGGCCATCAATATTAGCAAACATTCTTTATGCTTCCGTTGGTGTGGTTGCATTAAAAGCCGTGGGAAATTTAGGTACAGATGCAGTTGCTGCTGTCGGTACAGGCGGTCGAATCTTTTTTGTAATTCAATCCATCATGATGGCAATTTCAACTGGGACTACTGCTTTGGTTGCAAGAGCTTATGGTGCAAGACGATATCAAGAAGCTAGCCAAGTCTTATATGACTCAATTTTAATAAGTATCTTTTTAAGCCTTATCTCCATTTTTGTCATTTGGGTCGCTGGAGAAGATTTAATGAGTCTTTTTGGTTTGGAGGCAGAAGCAAATGATTTAGCTGTAGATTATTTAAAAGTACTTATTTTGTTTGCTCCGGCTTTTGGAGTCTCGATTGTTCAAGGTGCGGCAATTAGAGCTGCAGGGGATGTGAAGACGCCTCTGTATTTGGGATTAATTCAAAACGTAATAAATATTTTCCTTCTTATAGGATTTGTTAATGGGCGGTTTGGATTTCCTGAGCTTGGTGTTGTTGGGGCAGCGTATGCTGGAGGGATATCTTTTGGTATCGGCGCAATATTGGGAATTTTAGTTTGGGTTTCTAGAATCATTACTATTCCTCTCCCAAAACTTGCTAGCTTTTCATTTTCTAGGTTCAGAGAATTGATACATGTATCTACTCCAGCTGGACTGGAGCAAGGTGTGTTTCAATTGGGCCTTCTTCTCTATTTTTGGATTATTTCCTTGTATGGAAACGCACCAATTGCTGCTTACAATGTCGGTATAAATATTTTGATGCTCTCTTTCATGGTCGGCCAAGGCTTTACTGTCGCCGGCGCCACTTTAACCGGACAATTCATTGGCGCAGAAAATCCAAAAGAAGCAAAAAGAAGTGGGTGGCGTTCTGCAGGACTGACTATGGTTTCCATGGGAATTTTAGGGATTGTTTTAGCTTTAGCATCTCGTCCAATTGCCAGTTTTTTTGTCGATGATCCTGAAGTCATTCGTTTGACGGTTTTATTTGTCTGGCTCCTTGGAATTATGCAACCGTTGATGGCTTTGGAATTTGCTTTGGGCGGAGCTTTGCGAGGAGCGGGTGATACCAAATCGCCACTTTACATCATTACAATAAGCCTAATTTTCTTTAGGCTCACCTTCGCTGGCTTTTTTGTTTGGTTGAATTTCCCAATCGAATACATTTTTGGCAGTTTGATTATCGACTACATTGTTAAAGGAATTCTCTTTACATATCGCTTTGAATCTGGTCGGTGGATAAAACTTAAAACCTAGAGTTTTTCAAAAATTACGTATATCATCTAGAACATAACTCATTTAGGAGAGTTAATTTATAAATTAAATCACTTTTGGGAGGATTTATGAGCTATTTAGCTACAAATGATTACGTAGGTATCTCGTTCTGGATTGCGACTGCTATTATGTTAGCGTCGACAGTTTTCTTCTTTGTAGAAAGACAAGACGTATCTGGTAAGTGGAGGACTTCTCTTACCGTTGCTGGTCTTGTTACTGGTATTGCTTTCTGGCATTACCTTTACATGAGAGGAATGTGGTCAGATATGGGAGCTTCCCCTACGGTATTTAGATACATTGACTGGTTAATCACAGTACCACTTCAAATCATTGAGTTTTACTTAATTGTTGCGGCTGTTACGGTTGTAAGTGCAGGTATATTCTGGCGTTTACTTATCGCATCAATTGTAATGCTTGTTGGTGGTTATCTTGGTGAAACTGGACTATGGGCACCTTCAGTAGGTTTTGCTGTTGGAATGATTGCTTGGATATATATCATTTATGAGATATTTCTTGGTGAGACTGCTGCAGCCAATGCCTCTAGTGGAAACTCTGCAAGTCAAAGCGCATTTAATACAATTAAATGGATTGTAACTGTAGGTTGGGCTATATACCCAGTTGGTTACGCGCTTGGTTACTTTGCAGGCGGAGTCAATAATGAAGCATTAAATATTGTCTATAACCTAGCTGATTTGATCAACAAAACAGCATTTGGTCTAGCAATATGGGCAGCTGCTAAATCAGATTCAGCTACTTCAACTGCTTAATACTGACAAAAAAGAAAAACCCTAGCTTTTTAAGCTAGGGTTTTTTTTGAGCCCCTTGCACATGTCTCCCCCAAGAGCACAAGGGACAAGACGAAATATATAAAATTCTTCCCCAGCGGTCAAAAAAAATTAAAAAAAAATATAAGGAAGAAAATCTTTAGAGAATAGCATCAAAAGTTTCACTGATGCTGGCATTGATGACTAAATCTGCATACTGATCCATTTCGGTAGGCTCATTATTTAAAATGACAAACTTGGCACCGCTTTGTTTGCCGAGCAAAGGAATCGTTGCAGCTGGATAAACTACAAGTGACGAACCTACTGCAACCATGAGATCGCAATTTGATGCCTCATTTTGAGCACGCATCATTTCTTTCTCTGGCATGGGCTGACCGAAAGATATGGTCGCCGTTTTTATAAAACCTTTGCAATCCTGACAGGTGGGAGGCTCTTGATTTTCTTTGAATGCCAGATGAATGGGTTCAAGCTCAAATTTCTTTTCACAGTTTAGACATACCGCATAAGTAGCATTACCATGTATTTCTGTAACCTGAGCATCTAAGAGACCCGCTGCTTGATGCAAATTATCTACATTTTGAGTAACACAATGCCCGTTCTCTTTCGAATTGATAATGGTCGCTATGGCTTCGTGCCCTTTATTGGGTTTGAATGTTGAGAAATTACTTTTGAAATTCACACTTTGTTCCCAATACTTTTTTCTCATATCATCGGATGACATAAAATCTTGATAATAAATTGGTGTATTTTTTTTCCAGAAACCATTCGGCCCTCTGAAATCTGGAATTCCGGAGTCGGTGCTTATGCCAGCACCTGTAAAGAATACCGGGTAAGATGAATTTTCTACAAGATTTTTGAATTCTGTAAGATTCGTCATAAAATTAATCTACCATCTCAAGATAAACTTTTCCTTAAAAAAAATTCTATCAAACTTGAAATAACTTATATCTCAGAGTAAATTGAATTTCTTGCGAGTATAGCTCAGCTGGTAGAGCGCGACCTTGCCAAGGTCGAGGCCACGGGTTCGAACCCCGTTACTCGCTCCACGATTTAAAATTAAATCTGGTCTGCAAATTCGTGATTTTTATCACGATGACCCGCTTCGTCAGCTCTGACTACAATAACTACATCTCTGAGTGAAGCGTCTGATCTCAGATTCCAATAATCAATAGCAATTTGTGGAGCAGGGCGATTTAAAATTTTTCCGTTGTCGATTTCAGCTAAATATTCTGAATAAGACATAACTGCTTCTTCTTCAAAATAACCAATCATTCTGTGAGCAGTCTTTTTGAAAAAGATATAAAGAAAGGTATAAAAAATTCCAAAAAATATTTGTGCTAAAAGAATTAAAAATCTTTCAAATTTGGAAGGCTTGGCAATTTCAATGAACGTCATCAGATGCATTCTTTCATTTTCTGCTTCTTCAAGAAGTTCTTTTATCATGCCATTATCATCTTCCATTTTTCTGAGAGACCTTAGGTGATGAAGAACACCAGCTACCATACCAGGAACACCGGCAACGGTTTCTAACACTACAGCGCGGTGGCCGTATCTCTTACGGAATAGAGTATCTGCAAAAAATCTTAAGGTTTTAGTGATAAAGAGCGCGAACGAATCACTGAAACTCTCAGGGGGAGTATGAAGCTGAGCTCCAATTGATTCGTTCGATACAAATTTGTTGTCATCTGTATTTAGCATGGTTGTAATATATATACTTCAAAGTTATATAAAACATTTCAAATCTAATTATTAGATATATATAGCTTTTTTGCATAAGTGCTAAAGTTTGAATAAATATAGAGGTAAAGATGAATACGTTGAAAACTGAAATAAAAGAAAAAGGAGTCTTTGTGATTACGTTAAACAGACCTAAAGTCTTAAATAGCCTTAACAAAGAGATCATTGATGAGCTGCTTGAAGCATTTGATAGAGCTTATGAGGATCAAGCAATTAGGACAGTAGTTCTTACTGGAGAAGGCAGAGGATTTTGTAGCGGAGCTGATCTTGCGGGCGGTGGTTGGCCCAGCGATCCCGAATGGTCTCCCGGTGAATCAACGGCAAATGCTATGGAAATTGGTTTCAATCCCTTGGTTAGGAAGATTGTAAATTGTCCCAAACCTGTAGTGAACGCCATTAATGGTATTGCTGCTGGAGGTGGCGTCGGTTTGGCTCTCTGTGGAGATTTAATTTTAGCTGCCGACTCAGCAAAATTTAAATTGGTATTTGGCCCACAACTAGGAATCATTTCCGATGTGGGAGCCTCGTGGTTAGTACCTAATCTTTTGGGTCGAGCTAAAGCTAATGGCATGGCTCTTTTAGGAGAGGATATCAGCGCCTCTCAAGCAGAAGCATGGGGATTGATTTGGAAAGTTTTTCCTGAAAAAGACTTATTGGAAGAAGCTTGTAAGTTGGCTGGCCAAATGGCAGATGGAGCCATTACAGGCTTGAAAGCGATTGTTAAGGCACACGATAATGCACTGCAAGTATCTTTATCTGATCAATTGGATTACGAGAAAGATACTCAACGCGTTTTATGCGATGGAGCGGTTTTCAAAGAAGGCGTGCAAGCCTTTTTGGAAAAGAGAAAACCAAATTTCAGAGATATTGAAGAAGTTTAGCTTTGGCTAATTCGAATTGAGTCTTTCTAAGAGATTCGTATAAATTCCTTTTAGCGTTTCTAAGTCTTGAAGGCTGACATTCTCATCGGTTTTGTGAATGGTTTCGTTTAATGGACCGAGTTCAACAATTTCTGATCCCATAACCTGCAAGAAACGTCCGTCAGAAGTACCGCCCCCATTATTGATGATAGGTTCATAGCCGGTGATGGATTTAACCGAGTCTACAATCTGTTCGATAAAATATTTTTTTTCAGTTAAATAAGGAAGACCGCTTAATACCCATTCCACTTCATATTTGAGATTTAGCTTTTTAAGAACAGCCTCAAAAGTTTCTTTCAAGTAGGCTTCATTGGATTCGGAACAAAATCTAAAATTGAACATCATCTCTAAAACCCCCGGCACAACATTAGTCGCTCCAGTTCCTGATTTGATATTGGAAATTTGAAAAGACGTAGGTTGAAAATGTTCACTACCTTCATCCCAAGTAATGCTTTCCAGTTCAGAGATTAATTTGGCACTGGTAAAAATAGGATTTTCTACTTTTTCAGGATAGGCCACATGGCCTTGTTTCCCTAAAACTTTTAATGTTCCGCTTAGTGAACCGCGCCTACCGATTCTGATGGTATCGCCAACTTTTTTATTTGAAGAGGGCTCACCAACCAAACAAAAGTCAATATGTTCGCCATCATCCATGAATTTTTTAATGATGACATCAATTTTGCCATCTTCGGGTTCACCTTCTTCGTTGGAAGTTAACAGCACTGCCAATCGATAATTCAAGGTAGGATTGGTGCTTAAGAAATCTTTTAAAGCCAAAAGATAGGCGGCAATATTTCCTTTCATATCCGCGGTACCGCGACCATACATATGACCATCAATGGTGACTGCTGAAAAAGGCGGTTGACTCCAATTCTCAACTGGCCCGGTAGGAACCACATCGGTATGTCCCAAGAAACACATCAGAGGTCCTTCATTACCAAGCACGGCGTAAAGATTTTCGACATTATCATAATCAATGCGTTCGCATTTGAAGCCCAAATCTTTTAAAAACGGCTCGATGAGATCAAAACAACCTTCGTCTTTAGGCGTGATCGATTCAATTTTTATCAAGTCTTTTAATAAACTTTCTATTTCCATTCGGCGCTATTATAAGTCGTTTCATAAACTAGTTTTAAATTTTATTACTGCTGCTAAAATCATTCTTTTATTAGAACTAAATCATAGGAACCAATATGACAAATCGTATCCAAAGAGGCGATCTTCAAGTAAGTGAAGACTTAGACAAATTAATCAGTGAAAAAGTTTGTGTGAATATCGATGTGGAGCCTGAGCAATTCTGGAATTCTTTTAACGAAGTTGTCAAAGAATTTACTCCTAGAAATAAAGCATTGCTGGCTGAAAGAGAAGAGCTGCAAACCAAAATAGATAATTGGCATAAAGAAAATAAAGAATTCGATAAAGAAACATATAAGTCCTTTTTAAAAGAAATTGGTTACTGGGTCGACACCAATGAGGATTTTGAAATAGAAACCACCAACGTGGATGCCGAAATATCTACCATTGCAGGAGCCCAACTGGTAGTGCCTGTCATGAATGCTAGATTTGCTTTGAATGCTGCCAATGCCAGATGGGGCAGTCTTTACGATGCGCTTTATGGTACGGATATGATTTCCGAGGATGGTGGAGCTGAACGTGGGGGTGCTTATAATCCGGTCAGAGGAGACAAAGTCATCGAGTTTTCCAAAAACTTTATGAATGAAAACTTTCCTTTGAGCAATGGTACTTATCAAGAAATTGCTGCATTTCAAATTGCTGACGGCAATTTGGAAATTACCCTCAAAGATCAAACCAAAGTGACTTTGGCAGATAACGATAAGTTTGTGGGTTATTCTGGAGATGTTGAAAATCCCTCAGGGATTTTAATGAAAAATAACAATCTTCATGTCGAGGTACAAATCGATCGTGAAGACTCGGTTGGTAAAGACGACTTAGCTGGGATTAAAGATATCTTGATCGAGTCAGCAGTTACTACCATTCAAGATTGTGAAGATTCGGTTGCCGCTGTTGATGGTGAAGACAAAGCTACTGTTTACAGTAACTGGCTTGGCTTGATGCAAGGTAATCTAGAGGAAACTTTTGACAAAGGTGGCAAAGCCATGACCCGAAAGCTCAATCCTGATCGAGATTATTCCAATCCTGCAGGTGTTGGATTCACCTTGCCTGGAAGAAGTACGATGTTGGTTAGAAATGTCGGACACTTGATGACTACTCCTGCTATTTTGGATGCTGAAGGTAATGAGATTTTTGAAGGCATCATGGATGCTATGTTTACCATTACCATTGCCAAACACGATTTGCTCAGTAACGGTACTTTCAAAAACAGTCGTACTGGAAGCATTTATATTGTTAAACCCAAAATGCATGGTCCAAAAGAAGTGCAATTAACGTGCGATTTATTTGCTGCGGTTGAGAAAGCGGTAGGCTTAGCGCCCTTGACAGCAAAGATTGGCATTATGGATGAAGAGCGCCGTACGACTATCAATTTAAAAGAATGCATCAAAGTTGCTAAAGATCGAGTGATCTTTATTAACACTGGCTTTCTAGACCGTACCGGTGATGAGATTCATACTTCTATGGAAGCAGGTCCAATGATCAGAAAAGCACAAATGAAGCAAGAGCCTTGGATTTTGGCTTATGAAGATTGGAACGTCGACAAAGGTCTGCAAACTGGCTTCAANGGCAAAGCGCAAATTGGAAAAGGGATGTGGGCAATGCCAGATGAAATGCTTGGTATGTACGAAAACAAAACCGTACATCCAGAAGCAGGTGCCAATTGTGCATGGGTGCCTTCGCCTACAGCAGCAACCTTGCACGCCCTGCATTATCATCAAATCAGTGTGCCAAGCGTTCAGGAAGATTTACAAAAAAGAAAAGAAGCAAACATGGATGAAATCCTGGAAATTCCTCTTTTAAAAGAAGAGTTATCAGCTGAAGAAATCCAAGCTGAACTGGATAACAATGCTCAAGGGATCTTGGGTTATGTGGTTCGTTGGATTGACCAAGGTGTGGGATGTTCCAAAGTGCCGGATATCAACAATGTGGGCTTAATGGAAGACCGAGCAACTTGTCGAATCTCCAGTCAGCACATTGCTAATTGGCTGCATCATGGTTTGTGTGATGAAACACAAGTTTTAGAGACCATGAAAAAAATGGCTGTTGTGGTTGATGACCAAAATTCTGGTGACCCAGAATACGAAAACATGGCGCCTGGTTATGATGGGGACGCCTTTCAAGCAGCTTGTGATTTGGTTTTAAAAGGTAGGGTACAACCCAGTGGTTACACCGAGCCAATTCTCCACGCCCAACGATTGGTAAAAAAAGCTCACTAAAGCAAGATGAGCAATCTTTCTCAAGCAGAATGGTTGGCTCAAATATCTGAAGAGATCATTGATCCAAAGCAAAGGATCATTGATCCACATCATCATCTTTGGCCTGGTAGTGCGGGAGGAAGTCAATATCTGTTAAAAGATCTCTGGGCTGATACTGGCTCTGGACATAACGTAACGAATACGGTTTTTATCGACTGTAGTCAGTGCTATTGGAATTTAGATGATGCAGCATTAAACCCAGTGGGGGAGACGGAATTTGTCAAAGAATTGGCCGATGCTTCCAAAGCAGACCCAAACCAAGCAACCATTTCAGGAATCGTCGGACACGTCGATATGTTGTTGGGTTTTGAAGCAGAGAGAGTCTTGGAAAAGCATTTGGAGGTTGGTCAGGAATTGTTCAAAGGCATTCGTCATGCTGGCGGCTGGGATCCACATTCCAATGTTCGCAATTCGCATCACAATGCTTGCGAAGGTTTGTATCTTTTGCCAAATTTTTTAGACGGCTTACAGACTCTTACCAAATTGGGTTATGTTTTTGAAGCTTGGCAGTATCACCATCAAATTCCGCAAATCACGGAGTTAGCCAAAGAATTTCCAGATCTCATTATTATCTTGAATCACTTTAGCGGCCCCTTAGGTATCGGACCTTATGAAAACAAACAAGATGAAATCTTTCCTCAATGGCAAAAGGACTTAAAAGAACTCAGTCAACACGAAAATGTTTATGCCAAGCTTGGTGGACTAGCTATGCCGGTAAATGGTTTTGGGTTTCATACACAAGCGAAACCACCAACATCCGATGAATTTGTGGGCAAACAAAAAGCTTATTATGAAACAGCGCTTGAGTATTTCACGCCTGCAAGATGCATGTTTGAAAGCAATTTTCCAGTGGACAAAGCTTCCATTTCTTATCCAGTTCTATGGAATGCTTTTAAAAAAATAGCTAATGACTATAGCTCAGCAGAAAAAGANCAGCTCTTTTATCAAACNGCNGCAAAGGTTTATNGAATTACTGATTGAAGCCNTGAATTTCAGCTGCTTCTTCGCGAATCAATTCCGGACCGCCTAAAAGCTGACGGTTTAGACCAATTCGTTTGAACCAATAATGCAGTCCCAAAAGATCGGTAAAGCCCATTCCGCCATGCACTTCGGTAGCTTTTTTAGAAACCATTTTTGCAACTTCAGAAATATGCGATTTTGCCTGACAAGCTTGTAGACGAGCTTCATCCGGCTCGTGATCAAAAGAATGCGCTGCCTGCCACAACATGGCATAACAAGGTTCCAAATCCGAAGCCATCTCAGCACACATATGTTTTACTGCTTGAAATGAGCCAATTACTCTGTTGAATTGTTTACGTTCTTTCGCATAAGAAACTGCTTTTTCAATCATAGTCTCAGAAGCACCTAAGCTATCTGCAGCAAAAATGATACGACCAGCGTCTAAAACTTTTTTTGCAATCTCAGGATTGTTTTCTGAACCAGATAAGACTTCAGCAGCTACATTTTTTAAATTCAATTCCAAATAAGATCTGGTTTTGTCTACCGAAGTCAATTTAATAATTTCGATTCCTTTATCTTTAGCGTCAACCAAAAATAAAACACCCCCTTTATTGGCCAGTAAAAAATAATCCGCTTCATCACCATCAATAACAAACAATGCTTTGCCGTTTGCTTTAGCACCAGACAAATCTATTCCTGCATCCTCTCTAGCTGCTACATACTCACTCAAACCTACTCCAAATTTAGTTTCATTGGACACGATTTGTGGCAAGTATTTAGCTTTTTGCTCATCAGAACCTGCCAGATTAATTGCAATTGGCGCCATCACATAAGCACCTGCAAACGGAATCGGTCCTACTCCAGAGCCTAAACCTTGGGCAACTGCTACGGCAGATAATAGGTCTGCTCCTAATCCGCCATGTTCCTCAGGAACCAAAAGCGCATTGATGCCTAAGTTGATGAGACCGCTATAAATTTCTTTTGCTAATGCCTCATCTTCGCCGTTGGCAATTTTTCTAATTTCATCAACAGTTACATTATCAGCTAAAAACTTTTTAACGTAATCTTGAAATTGTTCTTGTTCTTCTGATAATCCAAAAAACATTATGAGGCCTCTGTTACTTTAGGTTCTTTTGGCATTCCCAAACCACGTTCGGAAATGATGTTTTTTTGAATTTGATTCGTTCCACCACCAATAATGAGCCCAAGAAAATACATGTAAGTAAATTGGAAAGAACCGTCTTCTTTTAGGTAAGGACTGTCCTCGTACAAAGTACCAATTTCTCCAAGCACATCTATAGCAAGACCCTCAAGCTCATGACGCAACTCAGTTCCGACTAATTTTTGAATCATGCCGCCCAGTTTTACGTTTTGTCCTGGATTAATTTTTGAAGAGAGCAACCTCAAGGAATGGGCTTGACTGGCCATGACTTTTCCTTGCACTTGCATCAAGCGATCACGATAAGAAGGAATGTCTATCAGACGCCTACCATCAATGGTTTGTTCCTTCATCATATTGATTAAAGTATTTAGTCGATTCATGGTTGCATTTGGATCGGCCAAGGAACCACGTTCGTGACCTAAAACCGAGTTAGCTACCGACCAACCTTCACCGCGTTTGGCTACGATATTTTCTTCTGGGACGGTAACGTCATCGAAGAAAACTTCATTGAAGCCAGCCTTCAAGGTCATATCCACTAAAGGTCTGATTTCAATACCCGGTGTATCCATTGGAATTAAAATGAAACTAATACCAGAATGCTTAGGCGCTTGCGGCTCAGTTCTCACCAAACAAAACATCATTTGCGAGTACTGCGCAGTACTGGTCCAAATTTTTTGCCCATTGATGACCCAATTGCCGTCGATGAGTTCGCCTTTGGTTTGCAGGCTAGCTAAATCACTTCCGGCATTGGGCTCTGAGTAACCCTGACACCAAATCATCTCACCATGCAGAGTAGGGCGAATGTATTTTTGTTTCTGCTCTTCGCTACCCCATTCAAGTAAGGTTGGAACCAACATATCAATTCCTTGGCCACCCATACCGCCTGGAACTTTGGCTTTGGAAAATTCAGTCGCAATGATTCGACTTTTGATGATATCGGTTTCACCACCATAACCACCGTATTCTTTAGGGATGGCTCTAGCGATATAGCCTTTTTCAATTAATATTTGCTGCCATTCAGAACGAGTGACCTCTTTTTTTGATTTTTTAGTTGCCGAAGAACCGTTTAGTGCATCCGACATATTGTTGTCGTTGCTCTCACTTTTGAAAGACACTCCTTGATATTCCTTACAAAAAGCTTGTACCTCCTTACGGAAATCTTCGTATTCTGAACCGTAATTTAAATCCATTTGTTTCTCCTTACTTTTTTTGAATGGCGAACAAATATTCTAAGGCCAAATAACCCAAACGCCAACCGATGCAACAAGAAAAAGTAAAGTTGGCGCTCGGTAAGCAAACTCGCTAAAATCGAAAATCATGTCCCGCTGGTTTCTGATATTTCTGACTTCTCTTCTAATTGTCTTGGGAGCTCGTTATGGGACTTATTCTCCTCTTCCTACAGCAGTTTTTGGTGATTGCGAAACTCCTGTCGCTGAAACTAAACTTCAAGGTCTTTGGGAATTGGATCGAATTGATAATTATGAAGCTCTTCACGAAGCGCTTGGTGAAAACTCAGGATTTCTGGGCTTTATAGAATTGCTTGCTTATCCTTTTGTTTTGGAGCGCAGTCAACTTTATCGTATCGAGCAGTGCGGTTCGAATATAGCGCTTTCAGTAAATTATTTAAGAACATGGCTTGTCGCAACAGCAGAAATAGAAGAGCCGGACATTCAAGTAGACATGAAAGATTTTACTACTGAATTGAAAGAAACTCTTGAAGAGACTTTTGAAGAAGT
>FUFK010038315.1_pt1 | contig 207173 bp, 168 predicted proteins | sample 1021851 | NCBI WGS metagenome assembly FUFK01 (sample SAMEA51879418, study PRJEB19060) | metagenome | reverse complement strand
TCAACACGCCCTAATATAAAAAAATTACTACGATAGACATTACTGCGATAAAAACCTATCAAGGGACAATCGGCGCTGCGTTAAGGCCCATTGATTCCTCAAACCCAAACATCACATTCATGTTTTGTACGGCCTGCCCTGCTGCACCTTTGACTAAATTATCTTGAACCACCANTACTGTCAGCTCACGGCGCTCATTGTCTTGATAGATCGCGATACGCAAACGGTTGCTGGCGCGTACACTACGCGTGTCAGGATATACACCAGTCGGCAATACATCAATAAAAGTCTCACCGTTATAGCTACTCTCAAACTCCTGCTGCCAATCGATAGCAGCACCTGACTCAGTCAGCTCTAAATGAATAGAGCTGAACATACCGCGTATCATAGGTACTAAGTGCGGTAAAAAGCGGATGCGCTGCGTGAATTGACTCGCTAATAGCTGCTCCACCCCTTGCTCAATCTCAGGCAAATGACGATGTCCTGTCACNCCGTACGCCTTAAAATTATCAGTGGTTTCGGCATAATTTAGCGCCAGACTCGCTTGGCGACCTGCACCTGAGACCCCAGACTTAGCATCGATTACGATACGAGACTCTATCAAACGCTCATTTTGCTGATTTTGCAACGCGATAATCGGTTTTAAACCTAAAATAGCCGTTGTCGGATAGCAGCCTGGATTTCCTACTAGCATCGCATCAGCTAATTTATCACGGTTGATCTCTGGTAGGCCATAAACTGCGCTTTTGAGCAGGTCAGGACACGCGTGTGATTGCTTATACCATTTTTCAAACTCCGCCAAAGACTGCAAACGAAAGTCAGCGGCTAGGTCGACGACTTTAATACCAGACGCGGTTAAAGCTTCGGCCTGCTGCATCGCTACGCCATGCGGGGTAGCAAAAAATACCACGTCGCACTTTTGCAGCGCTGCAAGCGTATCTTCACCTAGATCACTAAAGACAATATCTGATATCCCGCGCAAGCTTGGAAAAATCTCATCAGCGCGAGTGCCCGCTTCACTTCGTGAGGTCAATAGATCAATAGACACCTTAGGATGGGCAGATAATAAACGAATAAGCTCAATACCTGTATACCCTGTACCACCGACAATCGCTGCTGAAATCATAACTTATCCTTTTTTAAAACTTAATGCNGCTCTCAATACCAAACTCATACCTTCTAAACTTAGCGTCTAAATCTGNTAGTCATGCACGGCATCGACAAAGACTTTTGCATTGTCAGGGTTAACCCACTGAGTAATACCATGGCCTAAATTGGCAATATACCCTGTCTTGTCACCACCAGCATAAGCGCCATCTAGCATCAGCTTAACCTCGCTACGAATGCTCTCTGGAGAGCCATATAAAGTCGCAGGATCCAGATTACCCTGAATAGCCTTACTGCCTTGCAAGGTTTTATGGCGCTTAGTCAAATCACGCTGACTCTCAGTCAATACTTGGCGAGCACGGTCGAGTGGCATAGTCCAGTCTAACCCCAACGCATCCGCGGCGCTATCGGCTTGCACATCGAGCCATAGACCGCCGCCTTTGGTAAATAGTACCACAGGCACATCTGGATGACGCTGCTTTAACTCCGCGACAATGCGCTTATTATAAGCATGCGAGAAGTCGATAAATTGACGATGGCCTAGCGCCCCGCCCCAGCTATCAAATATCTGTAAGACTTGCGCGCCAGCAACGACTTGAGCATCTAAGTAATCAATGACTGCTATCGCTAGCTTATCTAACAACTGATGCAAAAACTCAGGGTTACTATACAAAAAGCCTTTGGTATAGCGATAGTCTTTTGAGCTACCACCCTCAATCATATAAGTCGCTAGTGTCCAAGGACTACCTGAAAAACCGAACAACGGCACTTGACCATTGAGCTCTTTACGGATGCTAGTCACAGCGCGCATCACGTAATCTAAAGAATCATTGACATCTAAGGTTGGCAAACGATCAAGATCGGCTTGCTGGCGAATAGGATGCTTAAATTTAGGACCTTCGCCCGTTTCAAAATACAAGCCTAAGCCCATAGCGTCCGGAATCGTCAAGATATCACTAAACAAAATAGCCGCATCTAAATCCATACGACGCAGGGGCTGCATAGTAACTTCTGTCGCACGCGCCGTATCTCTACATAAGCTCATAAAGTCGCCCGCTTCCGCGCGGGTTGCTTTATACTCTGGCAAATAACGACCTGCTTGACGCATCATCCATACTGGAGTGGTATCTATCGGCTCAAAACGCATGGCGCGCAGCAATCTGTCGTTTTTTAGGGGTGCAAATTCGTGCTTAGGCGAACGGCTATTGTCTGAAACACTCATTGACAAATCTCCAAAGTAGAAATAGGTATTATTATAAAATTTTATTGTCGCCTAAGTGGTAAAGCAAATACCAAGTAGCTCAACAAAAACGTTAAACTTAAGGCAGGTTATACTATCGCTAACCTGCCCTACAAAAAATCAAATATGACGTATTAATCAAACATTATGAAGTTAAAGCTAAATTGTCGCGGTGCACCATAACTATACGCTCATCTTTATCACCAAGAATCTTGTCAAACTGCTCAGTACGCTCACGTGCTACGCGCTGAGCTTCATGTGAAGAAAAGTTGACTTGGCCAACCGCTATTCGCTCATTGGTATCTTGATGCACGATTTCGACGACATCACCCTCATCAAAACCACCACGTACCTCTACCACCCCAACGGGTAATAAGCTGCGATTTTGCTCAACGAGTGCTTTAGCTGCGCCAGCATCAACGATTAAACTACCCGCCATACGTAGATGCGCGGCAAGCCACTGTTTACGAGCGATGATTTTGTCCGCTTCATTGGTAGTCAATAAAGTCCCTAACGCCTCGCCTGAGACCACACGAGTAATCACATCATCAATGGCACCGCTGACGATCACAGTTGGGCAACCGCCCATGGCTGCAAGGCGTCCAGCACGAATCTTCGTCAGCATACCGCCGCGCCCAAGTTTGCCGCCATCACCAGCGATGTCAAACAAATAATCAGCCATCGCTCGCTCTTGACGGATCATCTTCGCATCGGGATTGTCGCGCGGGTTATCGGTAAACACCCCGTCTTGATCGGTTAAGATGATGTATAGATCAGCATTGACTAAGGCCGCTGACATCGCCCCTAAAGTATCGTTGTCACCGAATTTAATCTCATCAATGGTGATCGTATCATTCTCATTAATGACCGGTAGTACGCGCCACTCTAACAACTGAGTTAAAGCGCCGCCAGTATTCAAATAACGGCTACGGTTAGATAGATCATCATGAGTTAGTAGTAGCTGCGCGCTTTGGACGCCATGCTGAATCAGCGCTGACCACCAAGTTTCGATCAAACCCATCTGACCGATAGAAGCGCAAGCTTGTAGTGCCATAAGCTTCTTGGGACGCTCTTCTAGATTCATCCGTACTACGCCTTCAGCCACAGCACCTGATGACACCAGTAACACTTCCATACCTTGATTATGCAGTTTGGCAATCTGTTTTGCCCAACCATAGATAGCAGTTCGATCAAGCCCGCGACCATTATTGGTCAATAACGATGAGCCGATCTTGACAATAACGCGCTGAATATCAAAGTTGCGGGATTGTTTAATAAACCTTGCTTCTTCTGTCGTTTGTTCGCTGTCAACTGCCATAAAAAACTCCTTTCTATGAATGGTGCTTAGGGAATGGTGCCTAGGGATTGGTACTTATATTATTGGTACTTGTATTAATATTTACATCACGCTGTTAAAGTTTTTGAGAAAAGTGACTACTCAAATCCTTTAGCGCTAAATCTAACACGTTTACTCCTTAGTGTTGAGCACTGTTGTATCAAAATCTATCAACTCACCAGTTAGTGAACCAATATATGATTATCGGCGCATTTATGGCTGTTGTCTTTATGACTAGTGTATTTGTGGCTATCGCATCTTAGTTAAGGAACATAAACCACTTCTACGCCGTCATCGTCGTCATCATCAAAGTCAGTTAGATTCTCACCATTAATATCAGTTCCTTCACGCTGCGCTTTACGAGCGGCGCGGTAAGCTTCGCGCTGTGCTTCAGTGTTGCGGCGCACCTCACTCTCTAAACGCTCAAAGCGCTCGGCTTGCTCTTCAGCAAAAATAGGATCCTCGAACTCACGTTCGCGCTCGCGCTCGATCTCATTCATCAGATGATACTTAACCGCGTCGACGCCTTCGCCGGTAAGGGTTGAGGTACGAAACACAATGCCCGTCCAGCCAAGCTCAGCNACGATATGCGTACACAGCTCATTGAGCTCAGTCTCGTCTACGATCTGATCGATTTTATTGAGCACTAAAATTTGCGGTAAGTTGGCCAGCTCCGGTGAAAAACGCTCGAGCTCATTTAAGATAACATTAGCGTTCTCAACAGGATCACTACCATCAATCGGCTGAATATCTACGATGTGTAATAGGCGGCGCGTACGGGCCACATGCTTTAAAAAGCGAATACCAAGCCCTGCCCCGTCTGAAGCGCCTTCAATCAGACCCGGAATATCTGCCATCACAAAGGAGCGATGACGACCGATATCAACNACCCCTAAATTCGGCACTAACGTGGTGAAAGGATAATCAGCNACTTTTGGTGTAGCGGCAGAGACCTGACGGATAAAGGTAGACTTACCGGCATTAGGCAGACCGACTAAACCGACATCAGCNACTACTTTTAGCTCGAACTTAAGTACCTTTAGCTCACCTTCAAAACCTGAGGTCGCTTTACGCGGAGCTTGGTTGGTTGAGCTCTTAAAGTGGGTATTACCCAAACCGCCATCACCACCTTTGGCGATCAGTAGAGTTTGATCCACTTCGGTCAAATCGCCAATGACTTCATCAGTTTCAGTGTCAATGATAGTCGTCCCAATAGGGACTGGCAAGTAGATATCGTCAGAGCCTTTGCCGGCGCAGTTCTTGCTATGGCCGTTCTCACCACGCTTGGCATCATGGCGGCGAGTATAACGATAATCCACTAAAGTGTTGGTGTTGTCGTTAGCGATGACATAAACATCGCCGCCTTTACCACCATCACCACCATCAGGACCACCACGAGGGACGTATTTTTCTCGGCGGAAACTGGCGATTCCGTTACCACCGTCACCTGCCTTTACCGTTACGACGGCTTCATCAATAAATCGCATGTTACCTTCCTTAATTTACTATTGTAGTACTGCTAAATATAAATACTGCTAAACGTCTTGGCCATTCACAGCCTACTGCTCAGGTCCAATCATACACTATAAGGTTATAAACCATAATACCAACAACACCCGATAACCAATGCGACTATCGGGTGTCTTATAGGCGACCTGATACAGCTTAACAACGATGCTTATTCGTTATGATTCACTATTATCTGACAGCCTGACCAGTCTACGCAAGCAAGCATTACGCTGGAATTTGCGTGTAGCTGATACCAGCCATCTGCNCTGCTACGCGTAAGACTTGGGTGCTGTAACCGACTTCATTATCATACCAAATATAAACCGTAGCATGATTATCAGTAACGATAGTCGCTTGTGCNTCAACGATACCCACATGCTTAGTCCCNACAAAATCGGTAGAAACAGCTTCGGTAGAGTCCGTATAAGCAATTTGTGCTTGCCAAGTGCTGCTATTGGCCATATCACGTAGGAAGTGGTTAAGAGCGTCAGCATCTTTTGGCGCAGTTTTTAAATTCAGATTTAAGATCGCTAAGCTGACGTTTGGCGTCGGTACACGAATGGCATTACCAGTCAATTTACCGCTAAGCTCTGGTAAAGCTTTACCCACAGCTTTTGCCGCGCCAGTACTGGTGATTACCATGTTCAGTACCGCACTACGACCACGGCGATCAGATTTATGATAGTTATCAATCAAGTTTTGATCATTGGTAAAGGAGTGAATAGTCTCGACATGACCGTTCTCGATGCCGTACTCATCGTTTAACACTTTGAGCGTCGGAGTAATGGCGTTAGTCGTACAGCTTGCCGCACTGACGATTTTGTCATCGCCAATAGTGTCGCTATTTACCGCATAAACGACGTTTTTGATATCGCCGCCGGCAGGAGCTGTTAGTAGTACCTTTTGTACGCCTTTAGACTGTAAGTGCTTACCTAAGCCGTCTTCGTCTTTCCAGATACCCGTATTATCAATAACCAATGCGTTGTCGATACCATAAGCGGTATAGTCAATCTCACTTGGGTCTTTGGCATAGATGACCTGAACAAAACGACCATTGATTAAGATGCCGTTATTGGCTTCATCAACGCTCACACTACCGNTAAAGCCGCCGTGGATAGAGTCGCGCTCAAGCAGCGAAGCACGCTTAGCTAGATCGCCTGCAGGTGCAGGGCGCACGACAATAGCTTTTAGCTGTAAGCCTTTAGCACTTGAGGCCTGCGCTAATAACAAACGCGTGAGGATACGGCCAATACGGCCAAACCCGTAGAGCACNACNTCAGTTGCATCGTTAGTCGCTCCATTAGCACTAGCCCCTTGTAGCGCTTGTTGTACATCGCTGTCACTAGCGATAAGCTGACCGACATCTACGCTTGCTGCAGTCACATCGCTTTGTGCTAATGTTTTTACGATGGCTAGCGTATCAGCAATAGCCACTGCTTGACCATTATTATTGCGAGTCGCCGTCTTTTGATGTAGCGCTAATATTTGCCCTACTGAGCTGGTATCTAATGTCTCACCAAATAAAGTGACTTGTACATCTTGCTCATTATAAAGGGTATTGAGTACACCCATCAGCTCAATCGCTTGTTGCTCTTGGTTATTATATTGGCTTAACTGGTCTTGATGTAATTGGCGTAAGGTATCAGCATTGCTCACAGGAAGCATCCTTATAATCAGTAAATGAATAGTCAGTAAATAAAAAACAATAAAAAAGAGGTAGAAAATGTTCGTTGATTATCCTTTGGTAAGCGCTACAAATAATAGCGGAATCAAAGGCAATAAATGGCGTAGATTTTAGCCTAAAACGCTTAGTTTTGCCAGTAATAACCGTTTTACCCAAAACAACATAACCTAGTCGCTACTAAGGAATCAAGTTAACAGTCTGATTCGCATGAGGCGTTAAGGTAAACTCTTTAAGATTGTATCCTTGGTCCTGAGCGATCTGACGGTACTTTGCATAGGTTTGCTGAGTCACATTGGGCGAGCGTGCCAGCAACCACAGATAGTCTTTATCTGGCGTACCCACTAACGCCGTTTGATAGTCAGTATCACGCGCTAGTACCCAGTAATCAGCACGCCCGATAGGCAACCAGCGAATCCAAGTAGGCAAAAAAGTTACTTTCAGTTTGCTGCCAGTAGCATCAGCAGGCTNAGCTAAGCCTTCAGCGACAATTTGCGAGCCGTCTTTATCCAGACATTTATTCGTCACAATAATGCCAGAGCCATCGGCTTTTTCAGTATAGTTAGCGGTTACATCGCTTGCACAATTACGCTGAAAGTACATCGGCAGACGTCCTATCTCGTACCAAGTACCAGCGTATTTATCCAAGTCCACGCTATCCACTGTCGTAGGCTGAGTCGCTGACTTATGGATAATGTTCTTGGGATCAATATTTATCTCTGTTGTTTGATCTTCAGTATTATTCATGTTCTTAGCAGCAGTTACTGTCTGCTCAGGAGTCGCAGCGTAAGCTGAAAACGCGGCTAGCGGAATAATAATAGCTAAAGCAATACCAGTATGCTTAAGAAGACTGGACATAAAAACTCTCTCCGAAACTTTAACAGTAGTATTGATAGCACTTTGATTCTGGTGCAGCTGTTTATGAGCCAAATCTGGATTATCTAGCACTCCATCGACCTCTGGCTCACTATTAGTAGTATTGATGACTTCTTGTTTTAATATATCTTGCTTGTTTTGCAGCGCATCCTGTTGTTCTGTAGTGTTAGCACTACTTTTCTTATTATCNATCGACTGAGTATTGTTCTGCATATAGTGCAATAGCATCTCTTCTTCGTCAGATATTAGGGTACTTTTCATTAGGGNACTTTTAGCAACTGGNGTGGCTTTTTTATAGCCNCAGCTGACATCACCAGAGCNACTAGGAGCACTAGCCGATTCACTGAAGTGATAAGCTGGCAGGTCATCTTGCTCATNAGCATAGCTNGCATCATTACTTGCAACCGAGCTATTCGCACTCGACTTCNATAAGTCTGNTTTTGACAAATAGCTATCGTNTGCCGGTGTTTTGCTAGCNAGCNAATTGTGATTATTTTTAACCTGATGACCATTCGCCTGCCTATCGTATGAGCGATCATACGGGTCGGACTTAGTGGAGGTATTGGCTTTCATAGGCATAGGGTTACCGTATTTATTCATTTATTGAGGTCTATTAATAAGACACTACTTTGATATTTGTGCCATCAATAATAAGGATGAGTAGGCAAAATAAGTAGTGAGGCTATGTATGAAAAAGCTACGGTTTGTAAAATACTCCAAAATTATTAACGCTATCAAATACATAGTAACCAGATAGTTGCCATTTATTAAATATAAGTAATGTTTTACCGGTATGATTAGACTCCTTCTTGAAAACTGCGGATACCTGCAACGGTGTTTGCGCCATTTATAGTCGCCAAATCGCTCATCGCTGGTGATAAACCGCCCAAAGCAATGACNGGTACATCAGCAAGCGCAGCCAGTGCAGACCACTGCTGCCAGCCAAGCGGTGTCTGCTCCGGATGAGTTTGTGTGGCAAGTACAGGAGATAAAAAGATAGCAATAACTGGCGCTAATGAAAGCGCTAGGCGCAAATTAGCCAATTGATTGGCGGCAGCGATACTCTCAGCGTCATGACAACTAATAATCAGCCCGGTAGTGTTTTGATCACTAGTATTGAGTAGGTCTAAGTCAAAACGGCAACTTACCTCGGCAGTAGCGCGATTAGAGCTAGAATCATAGCNAAGATCGTCATTGCTATCTGCGCCGCTATCTAGATGACTAGACTGCTTTTGATACTGACTAAACCAAGCCATCAGCTCCGTTTGCGTCAAGTGATAGGCAGATATTGGTAAGTTGTCTTGGTTTAAAGTCGGTTGATTAGTACTCGCGCTTATATTGTCATTTTTCAAATCATCTAGATGATTAAAATCTATAGCTTTGCGTAAGCGGTAAGGGACGATAGCATTAATATCGCTTCTAATCGCCANTAATTGCGTAATGATTTCGGCCTCTTTATCAGTATTATTATTCGATTGAGCGAGCTTAAGACGTAAATAACTCCAGCCTTGATACGAGAGCTGCTGCTGATGATACTTCAGCCACCTTTGAGCTGGGTTAGTGGCTAAACTGTCACCTGAGTCTGGCGTCTCAAAGTGCGCTAATGGGTAAGTGATGGCCATACACTTGGGCAGCTTGAGCCAAGCCAAAATAGTTCGGTTGGCAGCGGGCAGCGGATAATGATTATTGAGTAATAGATCTTTATCGGCCCACGTCAGCATTTGCGCTTCTAGTCCATACTCTTGCTGCTTGTAATGCTGATACTGCTCAGCGCTAAGCTNAANTTTNTANANATGCAANGCAGACNTGTTTNTCNNCATAGTCATGATGCAGCCGTCCAAGCTTGAGAATGACATTGCCAGCAATATCAAAGCCAGTCTCTTCTTTGACCTCGCGTATCAAAGCGGCAACTGGAGTTTCATTAATGTCTATTTTGCCGCCAACGAACTCATAACGGTCGCCTTGATGCTGCTCCCGCTTGCGGTAGCCAAGTAGATACTGCTGCTGATAATGAATAACAGCTACCGCGACATTGACGACTTTTGAGGATTTAGCTAGAGGTTGATTAGAAATAGGATTAGAGTTATTTGGCATGATAGCCCCTGATATTCAAAGATATTCAAAGATATTCAAAGATATTTAAAGTATTTACCGCTATTAAACGGCCGTTATCTTAAGACAGTTATTATTGAGGAGAAGCATCATCTATAACTGAATCAATTATCAAGCTAAAGATGATTTAATTCATAAAAGCACTTGCAAAAGCCATAAATGTNAATGATAATTATTATCGTTAAGTTAATTCATTTATTAACGCTCTATTTTACTATCAAAAGGAATTCATTATGAGTCTGGTCATCTCTCGCTATCTAAACAACCGTGACAATCGTCTACCTACCCTGCAGTCGCAGCACTTATTTGCTTTGACCAAAGAGGTGCGTATCGAGCATGAAGGGGAAGAATATCGTCTGCGCTTGACTCGAAATAATCGTTTGATTTTGACCAAGTAGCTTTTGGCCAAGTGGTTTTTAATCAAGCAGCTTTTTGCCAAGTAATTTTTAATCGAGTAGCTTTTAACTCACTAGTTACTGAGCTTATTGCGCTGTTTTAGCTCATATTCGTCCAAGTCAGTATTAGGGCGTGTCCCTAATTCAAGCGTTTATGACTAAACGGGCTAAAAATGGCTAAATCTTTGGCAAACGGTGTCAAATAGCTGGTCAATATCTTGATATTACCTGCGCTATTTTCCTTGTTTGCCTGCGATTTATCTCATTTTTATCACCATTTTTAAAATAGGGACACGCCCTAGCTTGAATCAATAAAAAACGCCTTTAAATAAAGGCGTTTTTTATGCGTATTAGAACTGCCAACTATAGACCACATCCGCCGCGTTTTCAGCAGCGGAGGTCGCCTCTAAATAGACACGGCGAGTCAACTGATACCGCACTGACAGACTATTTTCAGCATTGAACACCCCTACCCCGTAACGAATATACAGATCAGGCGAGATATAACCGGTAACATTGACATTAGTGTCATCACTGTTGCCTGAAGCATCAACGGTTAAGCTTTGGAAACCAAAAGCTTGGCCGATCTGATTGGTGAGACTACGCGTGCCACTCAAGCCAAAGTTAAGACCGGCGGCGGCTAAGTTATTGGTCACTTGCGACTTAAAGCCCTGCTCACTGATTTGGCTGGGGCTGCCGTCATTAATACGTCCTGTCACCAAAGCATTCATTGCTTGTTGCTGCGTCAGTCCGGCATTATTAAAGACGATAATATTTGGATTTTCAGTATTGCCCTTGATGCGGACGCCAACGATATTATCATCGATGATTTTGACCGCTTCGATGCTAAGATCAGGCTTCATGACATCGCCGTTAAAGCGTATTTGTCCGTAATTCAGCTCTAAGCTTTGGCCAAAAGCATCGATACTAGTACGCTTCGAGACTTGTACGACACCTTTAGCGCGCATGACGCCACTACCATTTTGCGTAATATTAATGGCGCCTGCCAGTGGAATAACCGCACCAAAACCGCGGAAATTGATATCGTCGCCCAGATCGACACCGATATCGGCGTTGATCGACCAAGGCTTAGACACCGCCAGTACTTCATCAATATTACCGATTAGACGCCTATCGAGCACCACTGCATCTTCGGTCTGGGTGATGATATCTTCGCTGGCCTCAGGAGGACGGATCGTCGCAGTAGGTATACTGACAGCGCCTTCAATATTGACGTATTTGTCATTTGGACGCACGATGATATCGATGTCTGGATTGACCTCTGCTGAGAGTAGCGGCGGCTGAGTCAGCACTAGACGCTCACCGACGATACTGAGTTTGGCCTGTAGCTCTTGCTGCCAGTTTACCGTACCGGTAAGCTCACCGGTACCCGTACCACTATTGAAGCTACCGTCTATCACCGCCTCTGTACCGCGGATTTTGGCAGTGGTGTTGACATTAGTAAGATTCACCGGTAACCCAAGCATAGCGATCCGACCATCAGCGAGTTTGACATCGCCGTAGAACTGCGGCTTGGTTAGAGTACCGCCAAGGCCACCTGCCATGGTGATATTCCCTTCAAGCACACGCATACCCGGGAAGAAAGGTTTAAGTATCGCTAAATTTAGCTCATTTAATACCAAAGCGCCGGAGATAGGTTTAGGATCTTTATACGGATCCACAATGACTTCGGCATAGCCACGGGCACCGCGACCAGTGTTGATATCTGTACGCAGCTTGACACCTTCAGGGACCGATAACGCAATCAGCGAGACGCGCTTATAAGGTAAGCTCACTGGAGCCAAATCACCATCTTGAATCAGACCGATTTTGCCGTTGTCCGNATATAAAGTGGTGTTAATAGTAGGAGCACGGCCCTGTTGCCAACCAACGACAGCTTTGCCATTGATCTTCGCCTGCCAATCGATATCTTTAGGCAAAAATACTGAAAATAGGGAGGTATCAAGATTTTGTATCGCTANATTNACTTGACCGGCATCGGCTGAGGCGATTAGGTTCTCTCGTAAGCACAGCTTGCCACTTTGATCAGCGGCCTGCCAGCAATGTGCTGCCAGCTGTACTTTTAGCGGATTGCTCTCACCTTGAGGCAAGTTTAAGATAAGCTGCGCCGGTTGTAGCTGGTTGAGCGTGGCATATTTAGATTTGACGCTACCATTTCCTATTGCGCCGCGCCATATCAACTCGTCGCGATTGAAGCCGCCTTTTAAGCGCGCTAAGACGTTAAGCTCATCATTGGCTACATCAAGATTGACCACGTGTGCCTGCTCAGTACCATTGAAGGTCGCTTTGACCTTTTGAAAGCTTTGACCAGCGGCATCTAAGCCTTCAGCACTGACTATCAGCTGACTTGGACTATTTGCGAGATTCACTAACTTGCCGCGCACGCGCCCTTGACGTAAAACAAACCCTGGCAAGGCAATGCGCTCACCCACTAAGTCCACATAAATCGTTGGCAAGGCTTGGCCTGCGGGCTGCGATAGAGTGGCCCCGCCGCTGACCTTACCGGCGAGCTGGTCAGATAACTGATCTAGGCTTGTGATATTGATTTTGGCTTGTAGCTGCTTAGCATTACCGTTAGCAGTTAAGTAGTTATCGCCCCACCGTAGCACTAAATCATTGGCATCAAGGCTATCAATTAAAGCGTTCACTTGCTTGTACTGCGTTTCGCTATCCTGAGCTTGCAGGCGTTCAAAATAGCTGCCTAAGTCCTTGGGTAAGCTAAGCTTAGCAGACAAACTACCTTTGGCACTTAGTGGTTGACCCTTGAGCATGCCGCGCAGATTAATCTGCTGTAAGTTGATAACCTGCTGGGTTTCGCCCCAGCGTCCATCAGTTTTTATACTGCCGGTGATGGTACTTGGCGTGTCTTTTAAAAAGTACCCTAAGTTGAAGCGATCCATAGTGGCGTTGATGTCCCAAGCAATGCCTTGGCGTACGTCCACGCTACCTTTAGCATCGATACTGCCGGCCGCGCCTACATGACGAAAGCGCTTAATACGAATCAGCTGCGCATCGCCACTGGCATCAATCGTCAGCTTGCCTGCTGGCAGCTGCTCAGCATCTAAAACGCCATCAAAATTGACAGCAAAGCGTTGCAGCTTACCTTGGCTATTAGCCGCTGTACTCGCGGGCTGTTGCCACTCACCACTAGTAACCAAATCTCCGGTCAAAATAGCCGGATTATTAGGAAGAAAGTAACCAACATCGAAGTTATCAAAACGTCCTGTGACGCTCCAGCCAATATTATCACGCAGATCGATGACGCCTTTTGCGTTCACTGCGCCAGCTTCACCACTGTAATCCAGTTTGCGNANGCTGATAAGCTTTGGTGTGCCTGCTGCGCTTATCGATAACAGACCATCGGGTACATCTTGAGTNTCAANGCGGCCATCGAAGCGTACGTCAAACACTGACAGCTCACCGCCGATAAGGTCTATCTCAGCGTCGCCATTACCAGTAACGCCGATAGCGCGCTGGTCTTGACTAGCGTCTAGCTTTGCTTGCAGGTCGGTACTCGTAATATTGACAATATGCCGCTGACCTTTGNCGCCGTTTTTGCGGATATTTAGCAGGCGGCCGCGCGCGCTCAGGTTACCTGTTAAACGCTCAAGCGGCAGATCACTACGATATTGTTTCGGCAACAAGCCGTTGGTACGCGCATCCACCTGCCAAGTCAGCGGGCGCTGATTGGTGGCGAGTTGTATTTGCCCGGTGCCAGATAAGTCGCCAACGATGCCCTGATAGTTGAGACGATTGATATCGATGACATTAGCATTTTTGCGAATGCGAACGTCATAATTACCTTTAGGCGCTGCATTTAATTCATTGATGACAGCATTGGCATCGACAGATAAGTTTGAGCCGCGCACGATGACATCAGCGCGGCCGCTTGGGCTATCGATATTGCCAATACTTGGCACATCACGGCGGGTCAAGTTCTGCCACCTAGCATCGATATACATAGGCGCTGGCTGCTTAGATTTGGCAGATAGCTTACCGCGGACAATATTAGCGTTGATATGCTCGCCATCACGCTGACGCAAATCGGCATCAACTTGCAGATTATTGCTGAGGTTTTTTTGTTGATAATGTAGCGATAGTCGACCATTAAGCGTCTGCGGCGCATAAGCCTTAAAGTCGCTATACTCATCTGGAATCGCTTGACGGATATCAAAGCCATTGCCAACAGCGCGAATTTTGGCATCGAAGCTCTCGCTCCAGTCCAATATCCCCTGCAAGGTTAGCCGTCCTGCGGGCACATCAGCATCTAAGCGATCGATACGCAGCTGACTATTGGCAATCACCGCGCGGCCTTTATAACGGCCTGAAGGTATGTCTTTGGCGGTCAGCTCCGTATTGATGCGCAGTTTAATATCCGAAACCACGCCAGAAGCAGTCGCCATACCGCTTTTTAGATGGATATTTTGCGCATCAGCATACGGTATCAGTACATCATCCCAGCGCAGTTTCGCTTCAAACGGTGAGCCTTCATCTAGCCCTTGTGCGACAAACTCGCCGCTGACATCACTATCATTGTAGCGGCTGCGCACTTTACCTATCGTACGTTTTAGAGTACCAGTTGCTTTGACATTGAGCGGATCTATATAAGCTTTTTCAAGGGCGCTGACTTCAACAATAGCGCTTAGATCTAAGGGGTAGTCGCCTTGTAGGTCGATCTCACCTTGTAGCGCACTGACTTTTACAATATCACTATAAAAGAGCTTACCACTGCCGACGGTGACCTGACTGCCGACCCAAGTCAAATCCCTTGCCGCTATATCGTTAACGATGACCGGCTCTTTAGTCACTTGCTTATAGACGATAGTTTTGATTTTGGCTTGGTCGAAACGCAGATTGACTGGTAGCTCAAGCGTCTTATAATCGAACGGCTCACCGGTTGGCGGCTTAGTATTGATAATCTCAATACGCTGGATATCGGCATCACGTAAGTGTACTTCTTTAGCAAATACAGCGCGCCAGCCTATTTTGACGTAAGCCTGGTCTACTTTAATCTCAAGATCTTCGGTAGCCTTAAGATCGATATCAGTGACCATAATACCGTCACGCAGGTTACCACTGCCATATTTGAGCTTGACGCCCGTTTCGCTACCGACTTTTTCTAATAAAAACTTAGTGCCTGCATCCGTACCTGCTGCATAAAAAAACACCGCGAACATCACAACTAAGACAATAGCAATCAATGCTAGCAGCTTTAGCAAAAAAGATAGCGGATACCACCGACGCACCGCGTGGGCATCTCGTTGCGCAGGATCTTTAGACGACGGGTCGTTAGGTGGGGTTTTATTATTCAACATGACACTCAATCAAGTAAAAAAATTATTAGCTCTTCGCCTGCGAGCCTTGCTTGGGTTTTCGTTTGGCTTAGTTATAAGTTCTTATTATAAGTTCTTAGTTAAAAGACTTAATTATGCATCCGCTTATAACGGCGAGCCGATAAAGAAATGCAAACGCACCGGAATACTATCCTCTGTCACCCCAGCTGCCACATCGACTCGCACCACACCAACAGGCGACGCCCAGCGAATACCAACGCCGACCCCTACTTTAGTATCAGTTTTGAAGTCTTTATCATAAGCATTACCCACATCGGTGAATAATGCCCCGCGGAAACCCGGTCTAAATTCATAGTTATATTCAGCACTACCGACGGCGAGAATCTGTCCACCAGTCAGATAACCGTTTTCTAACGGTGATAAGCTCTCATAATCATACCCGCGAATACTCTGATCACCGCCGGCGAAGAAGCGTAGCTTATAAGGCACTTCATAAAAGTCATCCGCCCAAATATACCCGGTATTGAAGCCGCCTAGCACTTGGTGCTTATCATCCTCACCAAAGCTATAAATACCGCTGACACCGGCGCGCACAATCGCCAGATCAGTATCGCTAAGTACGCTCTCAGCGCCGGCTTCGATACCATAATACTGACGATAGCCGCTGGTAGGATTGATAGCATTGTTGACGTCGGTTTTATTAATACCGTAACCAAACAACAAAGCTTGCTGCGTAGGTCTTGAAGAGGTGAAACGTACCGGTAGATCTTCTAACTTTGTATCGTCAACCCCAGTTTCGAGCTCATCTAACCGATAACGTACCGAATATCTCCTATTCCAGCCGCTCTCTTTACGAATATTTCTAGCCAAAGCTGCCTTTACAGTATTAGTCGATAGATCAAAGTTCCCTTCACCTTGATCGATGACTTCCTCTTCATAAGTCAGACGCGCCTCTAATTTATCATTGAGCGGATGTTTCCAAGGGCGACTACCATAGACAGTCACGTTTTTACTGATGCGTGAGGCTTCTACTTCCGCGCCGGCTTGGTAGCCCTGACGATTAACCAAATTATAGTCAATCTTTGCAGTAGCACGGATATCGGTATCAGTACCATAACCCAGACCAACCTGAGCATCGCGCGGCTTATCTGCGGAGACGAAGACGTACAAAGGCACTTTTTTACTTTCAAAAACCTCTTCAGGAGTAATACGATTGGCTAAAGTTGGCGGTACAAAATCCTCATCGATTATGGACTCCTCTTCAGGGAATATCTTCTCGGCAATATTACTGATTGANTCGCTGATTTTTCCTAAGAAGTTCTCAGCTTCTTCGTCNTTTTCATCCAATACCCGATCATTAGGTAGGCTACTTAAACGATTGGCTTTGGCTTTGATTTCTTGTAATTTATTTTGCGTTTGTTCATCGACTTGGAACTCAATAGGAGCGATATCAGCGGCATCAACGGTAGCGCCACTGTTCGCCTCAAGGCTTTCAGCAACGACCTCAGAAACGACCTCTGAATCATCCTCATCACTGCTAAGATTGTCACGGCTCTCGCCAATGAGATCAGTATCGCCAGCGCCTACGTTTGCCCCTTCTTCAACATCACTGTCTAAATCGCCATCTTCTACATTATCTGACTGATTAGCAGTATTATCAAAAGCTAGCGTACTGCCAGCACTCAGCTCATCGGGTGGCAATAAGCTCTCAACGTTGACCGTATTGAAGTAGCGCGTTGCCGCTAGATCATTACTTAACTTGGTCACATCGGGACGATAAAAAGGATCACCAGCTTCAAAGTGTAGCAACTGACGCAGTAAAGGCAGCTCTACGGGTAGCTTATCAGGGTCGCGCGTGAGGGTACCTGTCGCCTCATCGTACGTAAAAAACACCACGTCATCGAAGTCATAACGAACCCCAGTATCATAAACGAGTGATATATCGGCTTTATTATCTGGCAAGATGATGTCGACCGATTTATTCAGCCAATTCTCATCAAAATAGCCATAAGTGCGGCTTAGAGCCTCAAGAGCAGCCTTACTATTTTTATAAACTCTATGGTTAAAGACATCGCCCTCTGCTGGCAGCGCTGTCTCTTCTAGCGTTTTGAACTCGGCTTGCTCGGCGCCCTCACCACGGACATCGACGATACGGCTATCGACAGTTACCGGTTCACCCAGCTTTTCGATGATCACATCGATACTGTTGGCATCCGGCTGACGTAGTTTGAGAGTAATATCATAATAGCCTACAGCTTTTGCCGCATCTAAAGCGGTCTCTTGCAGGCGTGGCAGGGCTGCGGTGAAGTCAGTGACCGACTGAACGGTAGTATCATCGATAGCAGCTTTGATATTATTAATCGGCTGAATATCTTCATCAGCCTTGATCAGTCTTGGCGTACCCTGAGCCGCATCATTGGTAGCATTGTTAGGGCTTCTATCTGCGTCTTGCTGCAGATAAACCGTGGTCTCAACACGCGGCAACGCTGCTACGCCGCCGTTAAATAGGCGATTATACAAACGTTTGACAATACCGCCTTCATTGCGAGCTAATGGTTTAGAATTATTCGCTTGAGTCACGCCTTCTGCGACGGCGTCAGCATTGTCCTGTGCTTGATAATCTGGCAGATAGTCNTCAGGATTAAGATCGCCGCTTTGATCACTATTTTGATCATCAGCCACCTCGCCATCGCTGGCCTCGATTTGTGCTTCAGCGATAGTATCATCAGCACCTGTCACTGAACGATTGTCTTGCTGCGCTAATATCTGCTCAGGATTGTTTTGCTCAGTGATGTCAGCACCGTCATCGACTCGGCCACTACTAACAGAGTCGCTCACCTCAATAGGACGCGCCATTATCTCTGCTGTTTGTGCCTGCTCTTCTGGAGTTTGTGCGCGGTTTAAAGTCTCAAGATTGTTGGGCGTAGGCAAAGTCGCAGAGTCGATTTTTGGATCTAATCCTAAAGGTAATTGCTGACTATCAAGTCGGGCAATAGGCGCATTAAAGCCTTCGTCATTTAAAACAGTACGGTCATTAAAACTATCGAATTGACTGTCTACCTTATTACTATCAAAGCTGTTTGGGTCGCTACTAAACCCTGCATCAAAAACATCATCTAAACCGTCGGTGTTGCCATTACTCGTACTCTCCATAAAAGAGTCATTCTCAGCGTCCAAAGCCGCAAGTTCCCGATCAATCTGTTCGGGAGTCATCATCTGATACCCTTGCTGCTGTATCGCCGTTGCCTGTCGTTGCAGCTCGGCATCGCTATCAAAATCATCGTTACTGACTGGCGATACATCCGCTTCATTACTATTATTGTTTTCAGCGTCCGTGCCAGTATTTATCTCACTAGTGTTCATATCGCCATCTTGGCTGACTTCTTCACTGAACTCATCGAGTACGGATTTATCGACTTCTCCCTGCTCAAAATCTCTTCTTAGGCGCAAAGCCTCTAAAGCCGCATCAAGCTCCGCTTCTGAGTCAAAATCAATAAGGCTATCGTCTGAACCATCCTGCGCTACATTGGTTTGTGAAGTGCTCTGAGAGTTGTTTTGGACTTCTACTTGCGGGTTAGACGCTGTAGGGCTTTGCGCCACCTCTGCGCGAGGGTCGGTCTCAGCGGCACTGGCAGAGGCCATCCCAACACCAACCAAAACACTAGCGACAGCGCTAAATAAAGCGGTTCGGGCAAAATGGTGACGTACGCCAATGCTTGTGTGCTGAGCATGCGCGCCGATTAGCGCCAACCGATTAGAGGGAGATGACGGGGCCGTGCTAGATACACAAGGTTCCGACACGAGTATCGAAGCGGTCATTGAAGCGTGATGCAATGAGGGGTTACTTCTCATGACTAATACTATCCTATCATCTGATATGGCCACTTAAGCCTAGCGTAACGGTTCACAAACGCTTTAAAAAGACTGTTTATAGCCTTGTAAAGCGGACCTATTGATATAGCGAAAACGATGCACACTTAACGATGTAGAGGCTGATAATTATCAAAATATCACTGCTGCATCAGGGCTTATAAAATTTACAAATCATAACTGAGCTCACGAACATATCATAGCATTTAATACATGTATTTGCCCCACAGCCTTGCTATTATACGAGGTTAGAATCATAAAACCTATCATATATTTTAATAAGTTATTGATACTATTTATAATTACCATATTAGCAACAGCATAACCGCTATCCCTCGTATGGTAGCCTCTGGTCACGTCTGATAGCGTCATTATCCGACTACCCGTTTTTATCTTGATCTGTGGTTATTTAAACAATTAAAAGTACTCGCTCATAGGAAGCCTCATGGCAAATCAGTTTCAGTTATTCAAGCGGCGGCGTTTTAGTGCCATGTTTTTTACCCAGTTTTTGGGCGCTTTCAATGACAATATTTTTAAGCAGGCACTAATATTAGTGCTGACTTATACGGCCGCAAGCCAGCTCGGTGCTGAGGTTAGCATTCTTAACAACTTAGCCGCGATGCTCTTTATTTTGCCATACTTTTTATTCTCAGCGCTCGCCGGACAAATCGCCGATAAGTTTGAAAAATCCAAACTCACGCGTTTGGTAAAAATACTTGAGATCGTCATTATGACAGTGGCCGCTATTGGCTTTGTGTTTGAGTGGTATGTGCTACTGTTTGTGGCGTTATTTTTGATGGGTACCCATTCTACCTTTTTTGGTCCTATTAAATATGCTTATCTACCCCAAGCAATGCGAGAAGATGAGCTGGTTGGCGCTAATGGCTTATTTCAGATGGGTACGTCTTTGGCAATNTTGCTNGGGATGATTATCGCAGGAGTATTAACGCAGCTACCGCAGTCGCTATATTGGATCAGCGCGACTGTGCTTTTGGTCTCATCTCTAGGTTATCTAGCTGCGCGCGGTATTCCGCACATGCCAGCCATGCAGCCGAAGCTAAATATCAACTGGAATATCTTCACCACTAGCCTATCAACGGTTCGCTACTTGTATTCGCTGCCCTTTTTATTTTTTATTATTTTAGGCAATAGCTGGTTTTGGTTTTATGGCGCGACTTTTTTGACACAGACGCCAGAATTTAGCAAAGTTATCTTACAAGGTGATGAGTCAGTCGTGATATTTTTACTGACTTTGTTTTCTGTAGGGGTCTCTATCGGCTCACTGCTGTGCAAGAGACTGACCAAAAACGAGGTTAGTTTGCGTCTACTGCCCTTTGGCATTGCCGGTTTGAGCATTTTTGCAATTGATCTTTATTTTTCTTTATCAGGGCTGAACATACAGCCTGCTGGGGATACTCTATTAACAATTGGCGACTTATTTGGAGTACCGGGAACTTGGCGTGTTTTTGCAGACTTATTCTTCTTAGGGTTTAGCGGCGGTCTGTATATTGTACCGCTTTACGCCTCAATGCAAGCTTATGCGCCAAAGAGTCATCGCGCGCGTATAGTCGGCGCTAATAACATTTTTAATGCCATATTTATGGTCGGTTCTGCTATTTTTGCTATTGTAGTATTGAATAGCTTGCAGCTGACACTACCGCAGTTATTTTTGGTCACCGGCATATTAAATATTGGCTATGGCACCTTTTTGTACTTAAAGCTCAAAAAGCATCAACAGCAAGCTGTCATACAAAACCATGATGAAGGTTAAATGCTTTAGTATAGTTAGCTGAATGTAAAACTTTTACGGATTTAAACGCGCTACTGGTATAAATTTTACTTGCGTGCTGCGTTCCCAGAGGCTGCGCAAAATTCATCCCAGTAGCGCTATGACATTTTTAGAGTGTATCGACTATATTAATTAATAGTATCAATCGATAATCAGTAAGATGAATGTAGAAAACCGTACTTTATTAGGAGTTGTTTATGACAGCGCGTCCTCTTTCAAAGATTGACCATTTATTATTGAGCGTTGATAAAGCGCTACGAGCGGTAGTGCCGCACTCAAACCCAAGCTCTCGGCCCTTACCTGTGAGTAGCGATGAGATTCCTGAGCTGAGCATCACCGAATCTCGCCATGTCGCAGGCCTTATGCGTATCAACCATACCGGTGAGGTCTGCGCGCAAGGCCTCTATCATGGTCAAGCCTTTACCGCAAAAGACGAGACCGTCAAGCAAGCCATGCACCAATCTGCTACTGAAGAGGTCGATCATCTCGTTTGGTGCGAGACTCGCCTTGATGAGCTTGGTAGCCACCCAAGTGTCTTTACGCCGCTATGGTACGGCATGTCCTTTGGTTTGGGCGCGGTGGCCGGAGCTATCTCTAACGAGTTCAGTCTAGGGTTTGTCGCTGAGACAGAAGCGCAAGTCAGTGAGCATCTACAAGATCATATCGCCCAACTACCTGCGCAAGATCAGCGTACTCGTGAGATACTAGCGCAAATGGATATCGAAGAGCTGCATCATCGTCAACTTGCCCTTGATAATGGCGGTGCGGCGCTAGCACCACCGATACGCCGCAGTATGCGTTTTATGGCGAATTGTATGAAAAGTGCTGCTTATCATATATAAGTAAAGCAGTCATAGCTTGGCGCTGCAAACGATGGCAGAGGATTTACGGATAACGTCTGCCAGATAATGTTTAGTATTATTATTAACAATCCTACCGTTGCGAGTGCTGATACTAATTGCTAGGGTATGAAAAAATAAACTGCTTTGATAGCTTTGACTGCATTGACCTAAACACTTATTCATATAAGCAAAACTAAGATCAGTGAAAACCTCACTTTTCCCTTGAGACTACTAAAAGGCAACCGTTTTTATGAAACACAATATAACTCACAAATTTGCAACTCTGACTGCTCTAGCAGCGGCTTGTACTATGCTGTTGACCACCCCAGCCCTTGCAGCACCTGATAGCGTCACCGCAAGCGTGCCTAGCGCTAAGGATTCAAGTCNGCGTATCATTCGCCGTGCCCAGCCAGCCAACACTCAATCTGGCGCGCAGCCTATTCCGGTGCAGTCAAATGTAGCGACTCCAGCAGCCGCAGCCACTAATAGCGTAGCAAATGAGTCGGAGCGTGCTACTCGCGTGTATCAGCGTGGCCCTATCACTAGTACGGGCATCGATATTAGCCAAGGTCAGCTTCGCAATATCCCAGCGCCGCAAGCGACTATCTCTGATATCAGCTTTATCTCAACCGTACTTATCCCTACCAAGCGCGGTGTAGGCGCAGATAGGCTCGACGTTAGCTTACTTGATCATTTTATCGAAGACGTCTCGCCCAATGCGCGCCACTATCCACCAAACTTCCCCAACCGCTCACAGCGCTACTACACGCGCGAGAAGATTAAAGTATTAGCAGATTGGATTGAGCCTTTTGCCAGTGCGCCAGACGCCTCTTATGAGGTCTTAATTCGCGCCGCTAAGCTCAATGGTATGGGCCGCAACTTAGATTTGGGCTCAGATTATGCCGTACGCGGTGGTCAATATATAGATCGCGCAATCAAAGCTCAGCCTGACAGCGCTGAGGCCAACTTTTTATATGGCATGATGCTCTCAGAAGGCGGCGGTTTTAAGGAAGGTCAAAAGTATCTTGACCGAGCGGTTGGCCTAGGCTATACCGAAGCAGAACAAAGCTTGGCTCAATCTGATCTGTTAAGCGATCGCCGCAGTGAAGCACTCTCGCGCCTGCGTCGTCTCGAGCAAAAAGTACCAGATAATAAAGTAATACGTCAACAAATCAAACTCATTGAAGACGGGAAATACTATATCTGGGATCTACCCGCTCCTGATATCAATGTCAGCCCGAATAGTATCAACCAGACCAGTTAATCGGCAGTTAAAGATAGCATTATCTAAAACAGCGGTCGTTTAAGATAATATTAGTCGCTGAGGCTGACTTTAGTTATCAAGCCAGTCGATTATAGCGCCGCTTTAACAGCGCGCCTTCTTTACAGTGATTGAGTAGTGACTCACTATCATCTATAAAGCAGGCGCGCTTTTTTTGTTTTAGCGCTATACTGTTTGAGGTTTTATCTTATCGAATCTGTCTTTATTCTATATTGAGATTATCTACTGAGACTCGCTATGACTGTTGCAAGTAACGCTGTAAACGCTATAACATCTGCTCACAAACAAGCGCTTTTGGCTATAACTATTATTACCTCTACACTACTTGTCAGCGCTTGTAGTACGGTATCTGTAAGCCAGCAAAGCAAGTCCAAAGTCATTAGTAGCCAACGCGGTAATATCGTCTCAGACAATAAACTCAGTAGTAATACCGCGTCAACCTTGCTCTCGGCTGGTCTCAATGAAACGGCCTGTTTTCAACATTTTGATCTGTGCTTAGGGCAGCTCTCTGATAGTCTCCTCGATGATAATTATCGTTCGTCGCTTGCTGTCTTCGCTGAGCTGCATTATGCCAAAGCAAGGCAATTAGCCGAATCTTCAGACTGCCTCGCTGCGCTATCTCGGCCACCGATTGACCCCTACTTTGCCAACGCCCCACTCGATGAGGAGCAAGCAAAAAGTAAAGAACAAAGAACATCCGCTTGTCTTATGAATTATCAACAGCGGCTGTTTGATGCCGTCAAATCAAGCTACGCGTATCTATTTTATGACAGATTAGAACACGACTTTGAGAACGCTACTCAAAAACAAAAAAGCGCACCTTTACAAAACCGCATTCCAAACGATGTCGATATTCAAACTCAAGATATCTACAATGCCGCGAGCAATGACATCATAACNAAGCTGTATCAATCTAAAGCCCGCACTAAGAAGATGTTTGGCAACACTCACATTGAGTACTTACCAACAACAGCTACCGACGATTCAGCCCAAACCGCTATTTCTAATAAAGTTGCGATGGGCGGCCGTGCCACAGACCAAGTCAAGGTCATGACGGTGCAAGTTGGGGACTATGGTCTCAATGTCCATCTACCCAATGAAGACCAGTATCTACAAAACGCTCGTGAGCAAACTTCTGCTTTGACAGATCTGACCTCTACTTATGAGCTGCGTCTTACGGGACTAAACTCGATAAGTAAGCGGCCAGGTTTAGGTATTAGCTTCGTGGCGTCTCTCAATGACCGTTACACGACCACTATTAGCCAGCTGCTCGTCTCCTCTTTGTCAGGTAGATTGGCTCAAGACAATAGCACCGATAACGACGAAAGCATAAGCAATGAGGACCCGAGTAGCCGAATCTACCCTAGCGGCCATTTGCTGATGACCGGTTTGATTAAACCTGTAGGAGATAGCGTATTAGATGTACTCAGTAGCGAGCAGCTCGATATTCATCTATATAACCCTTACCGCAGTGAGAGCACTACTATCTTAGGCGAAGACTATCCGCTGGCAGCGAATTTTTCGGCAGGTTATGGTATGTGGCTTGCAGAGAATCAACTAGACGGCGTCGGCTACTTAAACCTAATCACTCGTCAACAAAAAACCAATCTGCCCAANTTGTTTATGCTTGAGCCTTATGACCCTAACAAGCGGGTATTGATTATGCTGCACGGGTTAGCCTCGAGTCCTGCCACTTGGGTCAATTTGACTAACGATATTTTGAATGATGATAAATTACGTGAGAATTATCAGGTTTGGCAGATATNTTATCCCACTAACTTGCCTATATTAGAAAACCGTTATCAAATTCAGCAACTCATTGAAGCAACTTATCAGCAAACAGATCCTGAGGGTCAAAATATTGCTAGCCAAAACAGCGTCATCATCAGTCATAGTATGGGCGCTGTCATCGCCCGTATGATGCTATCAGACGACAATCTGGTCGACGATTTAGACAGACTTAATGAACAAGGAACGCTCTCTGCTAGTGAAAAACGAAAAATACGCGACGCGCTTAAGCAGTCTTTTGGTGAAGAGCAATTAGAAAAACGCTTCAGATTGCAGGCTTTGCCGCAGGTAGATACTGCCGTATTTTTATCAGCGCCGTTTCGCGGCACCGATTATGCAGACCGCTGGTTTACCCGTGCGCTGCGCCGCATTGTGTATCTGCCCGTTGGGCTGGTCAAGACGGTCACAGACAATCTGGCGACCATTGCCACCCAAGGCGACTTGGCACAAAACCCTCTAGGCGCTTTATACTTGCAAAATGGAGCAAGCCAGCTGAGTAATAAGTCCTCTTTTATCCAATTAACCAAAGATATCTCTATTAACGATCGTATTACCTATCACTCCATTATCGCTAATAACGATGCCGATATCACTCAAGGTTTGGCAAAAATGCAGCCAGGCGGGGCTAAGATAGACTTATCACAAGCGCAAGCAGAAGATAGCGACTCCAATACTGTCGATAACACAGATAGAAATGTACGCCGCGAGCCTTTAGTCGCCGCTGTTACAGTTGATGGCGATATCAGTCAAGCCATCACTGAGCGGTTGTCTGACGGTATTGTGCCTTATACTAGCGCTCACCTTGAAGGTGCGGCTTCTGAGACCATTATCAACGGCGGCCACAGTATTCAACAAAACCCGCAAACGATTTTGACTTTGCGCCGTATTTTGTACAAACAACTTCAAGAGTAAGCCTATCTTTTATAGCTAACTTACAAAAACTGGCAACGTGCTGTTGATTTTCACAGTTTTGGTTTTCAATAGCCTCGTCATGACTGCTAGGTATGCTTTGGTAACATGGCGTAACTTGCACCCGCTGTACAGCGAGCGCATAATGACTTCAATATCATCTTCAGTCGTATCTAGTAAGACTACTCAATTGCTTAGATCGATTGTCTAGATAGTAAAAATATAGTTTATAAGGACATAGATTCCACACCAGCCAAATTATTTTTGGCTATTGCCCGTGATAAAGGTTTATATATTGCGGACAGTTACTTGCGCGTATTATGGATAGTTACGCCAATCAGCTAACCAATATAGGTAACCCTTATGTTTGCCTCTTTTATGATAGATCAAATGGACGCGCTGATGCTCGCGCGTATTCAGTTCGCTTTTGTCATCTCTTTTCATATTGTCTTTCCGGCGTTCTCTATNGGTCTTGCCAGCTGGCTGACCGTATTAGAATTTCGCTGGCTCAAAACGGGNGANCCNATNTACGCTGANGTCTANAANCACTGGGTNAANATATTCGCCGTNGTGTTNGGTCTTGGCGTGGTATCAGGCGTGGTGATGTCCTACCAGTTCGGCACCAACTGGGCCGTATTCTCCGACAAAGCCGGTAACGTCTTAGGGCCTTTGCTCGCTTATGAGGTGTTAACCGCCTTTTTCTTAGAAGCGTCCTTTTTGGGGATTATGCTGTTTGGGTGGGGGCGCGTCAGCAAACGCATGCACTTTGCCTCGACGGCAATTGTCGCTGTCGGCACGCTGATATCAGCCACTTGGATTTTATCAGCTAATAGCTTTATGCAGACGCCGCAAGGCTTTATGATAGGCGCTGATGGCCTTCTGTATCCAACCAATTGGCTTGAGATTATCTTTAACCCCTCCTTCCCTTACCGTCTTGCACATATGGTGACGGCAGCATTTTTGACTACCGCTTTTGTCATCGGCGGTATTGGTGCCTATTACCTGCAGTCCAAAAAACATCAAGATCATCGCAAGCATGGCCGCGTGATGCTAGGTATGGCGATGATTATGGCTATCTTTGTAGCGCCGCTACAAGTGCTCATCGGCGATGAGCATGGCTTGAACACCCTTGAACATCAGCCTGCAAAAGTGGCGGCGATGGAAGGTATTTGGGAAGATGAGCGCGGCGCGGCACTACGTTTATTCGCGATACCTGATCAAGATAACCAAACCAATAAGTACGAGGTGAGTATTCCTTATGTCTCGGGTTTAATTTTGACCCATTCATTAGATGGAGAAGTCAAAGGACTCAAAAATTGGGCTGTTGAGGATCAACCGCCTGTTGCTATTGTCTTTTGGGCATTTAGGATTATGGTGGGTATTGGTATGCTCATGGTACTTGTTGGCTTATTTAGTGTTTACAAGTACTTTAAAAAACAACAATTTAATCCTGAGAGTAAATGGTTCCATAGGGCTTGGATGTTTATGACGCCGATGGGCTTTATTGCGATACTAGCTGGCTGGTTCGTCACCGAAACAGGACGTCAGCCCTGGACCGTCTATGAAGTCATTCGTACTAGCGAGAGTATGTCGCCCATTGCAGCACAGCAGGTGGCGACGACTTTGATTGGCTTTATCGTACTCTATATCTTTGTCTTTGGCGCAGGTAGCTTTTACATTATCCGCCTGATTACTCAAGGGCCTAAACCGTACGAGGATCCTTCAGAGGATACTTACTATGATCATTCTGTGACCGAAGCTCAGGGCCGTGCTTTGAGTGGTGATAATGCGCCGCAAGAAAAAACAAAGGATAAGAGTGATGAGCATCTAGACAGTCCTGCTGATGATGTTGATGATGGAGGGTTGCGCTAATGTTTAACTTTGGTGATGTATTAGACTTACCCCTTATCTGGGGCGGACTTATCGCGCTATCGGTCTTTATCTATGTGCTACTCGATGGCTTTGATTTGGGCTGCGGTATTTTGTTTCCCTTTGCAGGCTCAGATAAGAACCGAAGCCGGATAATGAACTCTATCGCCCCATTTTGGGATGGTAACGAGACCTGGCTAGTGCTTGGCGGCGGCGGCTTGTTTGCCGCTTTTCCTGTCGCTTATGGCATTATCATGAGCGGCTTGTATCTACCTGTGACCTTTATGCTCTTTGGACTCATTATGCGCGGGGTGGCCTTTGAGTTTCGCTTTAAAGCCAATACCCGTCGTCATGTTTGGGACACGTTTTTCTTTGTAGGCTCAGTGATCGCTACCTTCTCACAAGGCATTATGCTTGGCGCTTTGGTACAAGGACTCGAGGCCAGCAACCGCTTATATACTGGCGGTCCGTTTGACTGGCTCACGCCCTTCTCTATCGTTTGTGGTTTTGCCATGATTATCGGCTATGCGCTACTGGGTTCCACTTGGCTGATTATCAAGACAGAACACANGCTACAAGTATGGGCGCGCAAAGTCTCAGGTTGGATGCTCTCAGCGCTTATAGCCTCTATGATTGTAGTTACCGCCTTTATGTTCTTCTCTGATATTGAGGCGCTCGAGGGTTGGTTTAGCTTCCCAGGTCTGCTATATCTTGCCCCTATGCCGATTGTCGTATTGGCTCTGTTCTTTTTGATGCGTAAAGACCTTAAAACAGAACGTGAATATCGTCCATTTTTGTTAGCCGTAGCGCTGTTTTTGATGGGTTATATTGGCGTCTGTTTTGCTATATTCCCGTATATAGTGCCTTATCAGATGACCATTTATGAAGCGGCAGCCGCCGATACCTCATTGTCGTTTATGCTGATAGGCGCGGTTATCATGTTACCGATTATCTTAAGCTACACTGCGTTTGCCTATTATACGTTCAAGGGCAAATCTGATCACAATCCGATGTACTGATATCTAATCAATAACAGATGTCATAGACAATAAAGGGAGAGGATTATGAAAAAGCTAAGTAAAAAACAAAGCCAATGGGCGTGGTTCGTGGGTTTATATTTGGCAGGGTTTTTAGTCGTTTTTACCTTTGCACAATTAATCAGGCTGGCGATGGGACTATAAACTCCATCAGTAAAAAAACGCAGTCTTGATTATCAAGGCTGCGTTTTTTATTACGCTTATAAGCTGCGTGTCAATTGTCAGTCCTAGAAATTGTTAGTCCTAGAACAGGCTAGCCTTGCGGACTTTGTGTCATTTGGCGACAGTATCCTGCCAAGTTCTCAGGTAAATCCTCTGGACAAACGCCGCACTGCTTATTACCCGGTACCGCATAATTGATAAATTTTGGATACGGNAGGTTTAGATTATTCATAATGACCCTAAACTCCTCTATCGTCGTATCACCGCCAAGTCTTGGGTTGCGCTTTTTTTCTTGCGCAATTGAAGACACAAACCTCTCTTTATAGTCATGTGCAGGATACACTAAGGTCTCATCTGGTAAAGAAAACAGTTTGTCTCTTACAGAATGATACAGGGCGTCTGCGTCACCATTTTGAAAGTCCGTGCGACCGCAGCCTTCAATCAGTAAAGCGTCTCCTGTAAACACCCGCCCATCAAAGATATAGGCAAAATGCCCATCAGTATGCCCTGGTGTATGCAAAGGATGCAAAGTAATACCATCAAGCTCAAAGGGCACGCCGTCCTCTAAGCCAACATCTGCGCACTCCAAGCGATCATAAGCAGGTGCTGCAATCTTACTACCCACTTCACGCTTCATCTCCAACGCTGCGGTAATATGATCAGCATGAATATGCGTATCAATGGTATAAGCTAGCGTTAGACCCAATTTGTGTAGCTCAGCGAGGTCGCGATCCATCGTTGCAATGACAGGATCAATCAATACGGCTTGTCCAGTACTCGTGTCCCCTATCAAATAGGTATAAGTACTAGAGAGCGGTTCATATAATTGCTTAAAAATCATAATCATTCCTTTTTAGCGTGCGTTGTTTATCGATACTGATATTTTGTAGTTTATCATTTCAGTAAAGTTAATATTTTCTATATTTAATCATTATATATTACATTATATTATATANTATTGTAAATATCTGGGTGCTGTGATAGATTTAGTAACGTACAAGCGATTACTAGTATTATGTTCCATTAACAGAGATTAATATGCTGTAATCTGAAACAGTACCTGTATTAAAAAGGCTGCACTATTGTAATAGCGCAGCCTTTTTAATGATTGTCACGGTTCAACTGTTCAATCAATGACTTTTAAGAATCAGATTTATCATTTGTAGAATGATGTTTAACAAACGCATTGACTTGCTCTAAGCGCTCAGGCGTACCGACATCTATCCAGTTATCGGTAATCACTTCGGCGGTGATCTGAAACTTAAGCATCGCTTGCTTAAGTAGTGGCGCAAGAGCAGCAGGCTGACCACTGACTAGACCATCTAGTAGTCTTGGTGACATCACACTAATACCAGCGAAAGTATACTTATCCGCATCAGCAATCGGCTGCTCGCTTGCCAAGCCATTATTGATAGCGAAATCACCACCGTTATTATGCTCAGGATTATCAATCAATAATAGGTGCGCGCGTTGATCGGCACTAAGCTCATAGTCTTTGTAGATTGCGCAAAATCATAAGTCGTCCATACATCAGAATTGACTAAAATAAACGGCTCATCTCGTAGCTTACCCGTTTGCAGCGCCTGAAAAATCCCGCCTGCTGTCTCTAATGGCTCATCGCCTTCTTCTGACCAATGCAAATTTACGCCATATTGTGAGCCATCACCTAGCGCTGCCATCAGCTTGTCAGCGAGCCATGAGATATTGATGGTGATATCAGTAATACCAGCTGCTTGTAGTGCTTTGATATGCCAGACAATCAAAGGCTGTCCGCCGACTTCAACGAGTGGTTTTGGTGTCTCAAGGGTCAACGGACGCAGGCGTGTACCTTTGCCTGCTGCTAATATCATCGCTTGCGTTATTGCAGACATATCTGCTCCCTGATGTTATAAATTAGTGTAATAGGTTTAAATATACTGCTGCACAAACTTAGCCTGATAAGCGGGTAATACGGTCTCTTCTATCCATTGATTAAAGGGAATAAGTGCCTGCTTTACCTCCTCACTACCCTGCTTACTCAGCCAGTCAAGCTCGAAGAGTAAATCGCTCATAACCTTTGGAATATCGGCCAGATAACGACTCTTACCATCACGCTCAAACAAACGAATAAAGATACCGAGCACCTTTAGATGACGCTGAACGCCCATCACATTGACATCGTTTTCAAGCTGCTCAGCACTATCAGTAGTGGTCAGCTCAGCGTTTTTCTGCCTCTGCCAAAAGTCCTTAATCCAGCTAGAGATTTGNACTTCAGGCCAGTCGACATAAGCATCACGGACTAAGGAGACCAAATCATAACTATAAGCGCCGATAACNGCGTCTTGAAANTCGATNACGCCTAAGCGCGAATGATCAGCTTGGTCTTGCATCAGATTACGACTGTGATAATCGCGGTGAACGACGACTTGTGGCTGCCGCAAAATCTCATTAATTAATGTTGTTTTGACAGTCTGCCAAAGACTAGCGTCTAAACTGACCTCAATGTGCGGTATAAACCAGTCACTAAATAAGTCCATCTCGCGATTGAGCAGCTCTTCATTATAATCAGGCAGCTGGTGTTTATCTTTGGCAGTCTCTACCGGCACTTGCTGCAGTGCAATCAAAGTCTGCATAGCCGCTTGATAATACGCATCGACTTGCGCCGGAGTTGCCCCAACCAGTAAGTGCGCAAACTCCACCGTACCAAAATCTTGCAGCACCAAAAACCCTTGCTCCATATCTTGCGCGATAAGGGTTGGTACATTAATCGCTGGNGCCATTAAAGCGGTGACGTTGATAAACTGCTGCATCGCTTGCTGCTCATCAGCTGAGTCCATCACTATATAATGCTCAGCTTCATCACTATCTGATTGGTTTAACCATTGTAGACGATGGTACTGACGACTGCTGGCATCCCCTGGCAAACTGTCGAGCTTAAAGTCTTGACCGGCAAATACTTGCTGCAACCAATGCAGTAGCTGCTGCTGACGCTCATCAGCGGCCTCGGTATCGCTCCCTATTTGCGTTGGGGTTTGGNTGCTGATTGTAGAATCAGTATTCTTAAGCNTTTTATCTGTCATCGCGCTAGTAGTCATAAAAAAATCGCCGGTTAAATAGAGTGATAAGTCAGGCAAATACTTGCTAAAATAACGANCCATCTGAGAGTGCTTAGTATTTTTATNNGTCTTATTGACTCGCTACTCACGATTAGCCCGNTTATCAATAAGTAAATACCTTGCTGCATTACAAAATTTGCAGCAATAGTGTAGCTGATTTGGTTTTTTTTGACTATCATAAGTCAAAATAATTGTCGCTTTGCTCATTACCCACTCATTGAACAAAGATTAAACTAGTTTTTCGCGTTATAAAGNTGAGTAGCTANCTTTTGGTTTGATACTTGCTTTTAAGATTCATTGACTATCTGTCTCTATCGTCATCCAGTCGGCTAATAGGTTCTACAATCATAGGTGTGCCCTTGTTATATTCTCCGCTCTACCAAAGCATTCGCTTGATTTTATTCGGTGCGTTAAGCCTATCTAGCTTAACCGTTAGTGCTGCTATCACCGATGATGNCCAACAGATGNGCGAGCCTTTGGCGACTGAAGGAGCTGAACGCGCAGTGGCGGATCTCGATACAGCTAGCGCTAATGATATGGCTGTGACGTCCCTAGAGAAGAGTACCGCTATAGGCTCAGTAACTGCTGTAGANAACAACNCTGCGCTAGAAAACGATGATGCACAAATAGCGGCTAACATGGATACAGAGCAGATTGCGGTTGTTGACTCCACTATCGAGGCTAACACTGATACTGATACTGATACTGACATTACTGCTACTAATGTTGAAAAGTTAAATTTCGACGACGACACTATTCAAGATAGCTTGATGCGCTTGGCAGAATTTTATGAATTAAAACCCAATAGCGATGTGACTAATGTTAACCAGGCGGCCACCAATACTGCCGCAAGCCTAGTCGATAATGACGTACCTATCGCGGAGCTAGATAACACCTTAGAGACAAAGCAAACCTTGCCAAAGCTGGGGACTGATTTAAATGTTGTCCCTATTACTATCGATAACGCACCTCGCTGTGAAGGTCAATGGGTCTACCCTGATCGCAATCCAAATTACCAGCGGGCAATAAATGAGGCCAATCGCGACGCCAATGCGCCTCTAAACAATCAAGACTCTATATATGCTGAGTCTGATTATGGTTATTATGATAATGTTGATTATGCTGAGCTGTCTGGCAACGTGATTATCGATCAAGGTGAGCAGCATATCGAGGCCCAAAAAGTAGTTTTGGATCTCAGCAGTGGCGTGGCAGCAGCACAAGGGCAAGTGATGTTCACTGACCAAGCGATTGGCAATGCGCCAAACCGCGGTACGGCAACCGAGCGCTCGGCGGCCACTGTTAATGATAAAGTCTCACAAGGTGGTTTGATTGGCGTCGCTGATAGCTTAGCTTATAATACCCAAAACCAGCAGTCGACGGCCCGCGATGTCGCTTTTGCTAGCGTTCCTTTGCAAGCGCATGGTTATGCCAAACAGCTTAACCGCCCTAATGAGAGCCAATACAATCTTGATGGCGTGATGTTCACCACTTGCCCNCCCACTGACCGTAAGTGGCAGCTCGAAGCAAAAAATATCGACTTAGATACCGATACTGGCCGCGGCGAAGCTTATAACACCACCTTTAGAATCGCTGATGTGCCGGTGCTTTATTTACCTTATTTCAACTTTCCTATCGACTCACGCCGTAGCAGTGGCTTTTTATTGCCTAATGCCAGCATCGATAGTGAAAGCGGCTTAGAGATTGATGTTCCTTATTATTTTAATTTAGCGCCTAACTATGATGCCACGCTCAACACCCATCTTTATACCAATCGTAACCCCATGCTCTCAGGAGAATTTCGTTATCTAACCGAAGATTATGGTGAAGGTATACTCAACGGCTCCTATCTACCTAATGATAAAGAGTATGATGGTGAGGATCGTAGCAGTCTGTTTTATGATCACTATTGGTCCTCTAATAGCATTCCGCGCTTGAGCGGTGATGCCAAATACAGCTATGTCTCTGACGCGGACTATCTTAATGATTTTGATACTTTAGGGTTATCTGACAATACGCTCAACCTGCCGCGCCGGGCTCGGCTCAATTATTATAATGACTATGTCAATGGCGAGCTCAAAGTTGAAACCTATCAGACTCTCGACGCTTTTACCAATACTGGCGAGCGCTTAGAAGATAAAGATAAACCTTACTCGCGCTTACCACAGCTATCGCTCAACTATCGCCTGCCTTGGTCTGATAATATAAACTTCACAGGGGTTCATGACTCAGCCTACTTTAAAAAGTCGATTGACGATGGCTCTGAGGCCGAAAAAAGCGGCGTTAGAGTTTATAATAAGCTAAGCGCCGCTTATCCTATCGAGGCTGCGTGGGGGTATATCAACCCTAAGCTGAGCTTACAGCACCTATATACTTCCTATGATCAAGACAGCTTAGACGCTAATAATCTCGATGAAGACGATGGTAGCCAGTCCGTATTTGTCCCGCAAGCAAGCATCGATGCTGGTCTGAACTTTTATCAGTCAGGATCACCTTTTGGCGCTTTTGATGACACCATGGGTGGTTATCAGCTACTGAGCCCGCGGCTGAAATATACCTACTCTCCTTTTGAAGATCAGAACGATATTCCTAACTTCAACACGCGTATCGCTTCTATTAACTATCAGCAGCTCTTCTCGGACAGCTGGTTTTTGGGGTATGATCGTCTGCAAGATTTGCACGCCATTACCCCTGGTATCAATTATCGTTACATCGATGCAACGGGTGTGACACGTTTTGATGGTAGCATTGCAGAGCAGTTTTATTATGNTGATGGCCGAGTAACTTTAGAAGATCAGACGCCAGTATTCGACACTGACTCGTCAGGAATGGTTTGGAATACTAGCACTCAGCCTTATAATAACGTTTGGGTCGATGTCAGCGGCGCGCTAAACAGTAGCTATGATCTAAATTACATCACTACTGAGCTACGGTACCAGCCTTCAAGCAATAGCTTATTCAACGTCGGCTTCGTCAAGCGTCAAGAAGATGAAAACACCAACCAGCTTCCTATTTCAGCGCTAACGGCGTCAGCTATCTTTCCAATAAACAGCAACTGGCGAGTACTAGCACAAGGGCAGTATGACTATCGGCGCAACCAAACCCTCGATGCGTTAGTTGGCATAGATTACGAAGATTGCTGCATTGGCTTTGCCGTTTATGGTCGTCGTTATTATAATGATCTAAATATCAACGATAAACCCAATCAAGCTATCATGGCTGAAATTAGGCTCAATGGTTTAGGCAGTGACAGTGGCCGCTTAACTCGCCTATTAGCAGATAAAGTATTAGGGTTTGAGCCAACACAAACGGCTTGGAAAGACTAGCAAACGATCTACCCTATCGCTATTTAAAGTTGGCTTTTTGCCTACCAGTGCATGCCGCTGATCAACCCATAACCGACATGACGACATCAATAAGGATTATCATGAGACTTTTTTCTTTACGCCAGACGAACCGAGCCATACTCATGAGTATGAGCGCCAGTCTGGGTCTTGTACTCGCGTTTAATGCTCAAGCGGCTACTGTTGAACCGACTAATACTCAAAATGCTAGTGCTCAAAGCCAGAATACCAACCGTCTAACCTCTGCTACCAGTACCGATGGCATNATCGCGCTAGTCAATGATAACGCTATTTTAAAAAGCGATTTGATCAATGCTATTATGCAAACCCGAGCAAGAGCGCAAGCGGCAGGCCAGCCTATTGCCAACTCACCGCAGCTACAATCTGAAGTTCTTAACGGCTTGATTCAGCGCGAGTTACAGCTCTCCCTTGCCAATAGACTTGGCTTACAGCCTGACGATGCGGCTATCAATCAGCGTTTGGCGCAGATTGCTCAAGCAGAAGGCGTTAATAGCCTCGCCGGTCTACAACAAAAACTAGATGCCAACCAGCCAGGTCGTTATGCTGCCCTACGAGCGAAGTTGTTTGAAGATGCCGCTATCCAAGCCTTGCAGCAGCGCCAAGTCAGTAGCCGAGTCCGTATCAGCGAGCAGGATGTCGATGCTTTTTTAGCTTCCCCTGAAGCCAAACGTCTTAACCAAAATGAATATCAGACCATTCACGTGCGTGTGCCTTATATTGACGACTACAGCCGGCTNTCAGCCGCTCAGCGCGAGCAGGCGCTTGCCGTAGCAAANACTCTGCGCACTCNGTTATTAGAGNCNAATGTCGATGTAGAGGCAGCNATGAGCGCCGCGCAAGGTAGCTACCCTATTCCACTACAAGGTGGCGATATGGGCTTTCATAGCGCTGCTGCNCTGCCAACTGAGCTATCAAGCCAGATTACTCAGCTCGACGTTGGTGAAGTGAGNGCGCCTTTGGTCACTCCAGAAGGAATCGATATCGTCAAGCTAGCCGATAAAACCGTCAATAACAAAATGATTGTGCCCCAATGGGATGTTCGACATATCTTGGTCAAAATCGATGAGTTACAGACTGATAGCCTAGCCCAGCAAAAAATCAACGATCTGTATGAGCAGCTGCGTCAAGGTGCGGATTTTGCCAGCTTAGCCTCGACTTATTCTGATGATCCCGGCTCTGCTGGACGCGGCGGCGATTTGAACTGGGTTGGCGAAGGTGAGATGGTTGGAGAATTCGAAGCGGTGATGAAGAACACTACCGTCGGCGACTATTCTGCACCCTTTAGAAGCCAGTTTGGCTGGCACATACTAAAAGTCGATGATAAGCGCCAACAAGATATCAGTAACGAGTATCGTCGTGACCTAGCTCGNCAAGCNCTGTATCAACGCTTAGCACCACAAGCCACAGAAGACTGGTTACAAGAGCTACGAGCAGGCGCCTACATTCAAGTGATTGAATGATAGCGCTTAGATCGCTCACAGACNNTTATACATTTATCTCATTACCTTAANTCTGTAAGTTCTAGTCTGCGCAGTTACAAAGGGTATATGCCAAAGCATATGCCCTTTTTTTATTCTTCACGCAAAAGTCCATTAGACTCTATCCTAATAATGCTCGAATGATGCAATTATTGCTTCCAAGTCACTATCCGTAACTCATTAAAACCTTGTTAAATCTTTATTGATAATAAGAACTAAACAATTATTCTGCCGATACCATCTAAATCCTAATTATTCACGGTTAGAGTGTACTTTGTACTATGGACTCTCTACAATTATCTAGCTTAGCTATAGATTAATTATTAATAAAAACAAACACTTAAATACAAAAAGATGTCTTTTGATACCCAAGTATTATTTTCTATTTTTCATGCTATTGGTAAAATATTCATTAAATACAACCGCTTAGGTTTCNCCNCGCTATCAGTGATATTAATAACAAAATACTGATAATAAAGGGCGTAATAATACTAGCGTTAACTAATATCAATAGGAGAATCAGTGATAAATACTGGAGACGTACTCATTTGCACAAGTGGAAATCAATTCTATAAAGAAGGCGAGTTATATACCGTCGGCGACTTTGTGAATGATAAATACTTTATTTTATNTACAGGTCATGACGATGAGCATTGGTATGCCACCATCGNTGAGCAAGGTATATATGTCAGTTTTGANTGTCTAACNGAAGAGTGCNNCGATGCTTGGTTTGNCGNNACTGAAGACAAGAATGATGACTGGCTTAATGCCTATAATACTCTAGACCACGCTTAAAAATAGCCAAACATTATCTATAAAGTTTTAGAAGTATTAAATGAAGGCTAGCAGCGTGTNTAATTANCANCATTTTTTATGAATAANANCNTCATCGAANANACTATAGACAAGAAAAAACCCGAACCTTGGGCAATAGGTTCGGGTTATTGGTATTTCGTTTTATTATTATTCTATCCTTGATGACTTATAATAAGTCCTCTCTAAGCCATTTTACACCGACTCATAACGCTTGAGCTGACTCAAGGCTATGCTATAAGNCTCAACACTGCATCCTTGACTATCCTTGTGTTGATGAGTCTATTATAGGCTGACCTCACCGCGCAAACTAGACGCCAAAAGCCCTATTTTTTGTACGCTTATGCTTACAGAGGATTTGAGTCATTTGTCTATGTCATATATAAGTACAATATAAAAGTACCTATACCGGTTTTGCTGCCTGGTCTTGTTGTGCTTCGTTGTCTTCTTCAGCATGTTGTTGTGAGACTTTTTCTCCCTCTTCTTTGCCTTCTTCGATTTTATGATTGGTCTCTTGGATGTCTTCAGCATCAGTTGTAGGGGCGTTTTGTTCCTGCTTACTGGCCTCTTGCGGCTCGTATTGTAAGGTAGTCATCACTGGGAAATGATCGGAGCCAATAGAGGGCATTCGACTGATATCTACTAGCGTAAAGCACGCACTGTGAAAAATATGATCTAGCGCCCAACGCAAAAAAGGATATTTGACGTGAAAGGTATTGATAAAATGACGACCAATACGCGGATCAAGCAAGCCTGAGATGCGCTGAAAACGGCGCGTGGTTTTTGACCATGCCACGTCATTGAGATCGCCTGCTAATATAGCCGTTTGCTCATGCTCTTTGATGTGTTTGCCGACCATCAGCAGCTCTGCATCACGCGTCGTGGATTTATCTGCTTCAGTAGGGCTTGGCGGCATAGGATGCAGGCAATACAGCCAAATCACTCGGCCACTTTGCAAGCGTAACTGACTGTGAATTGAGGGAATATCATCGATAATCAGATACTTAATCTCAGGATCTATCAGCTCGAGCTTTGAGTACAAGTGCATGCCATATAAGTTGTCTAAGGGAACTTTGACCGTATAAGGATAGTCAGGCTCTATCTGCTCAAGCGCTCGCTCCCACTTCTTATCTGTCTCCAACGCGATCAGAATATCGGGGTTTTTGTCGTTTACCAAATTGACTAAATCTTGCTTTTGCTCATTGGGCGTTAATACATTAGACACCATGATTTTGATCTGGTGCTCAGCCAGCTTTGGGTCATCGGTGGCGTTTTGTACTTCTTTTTTCCATAACTGCGTATAAGGAAGCACCATTCTAAGCTGATAAACTAAAGTCAGACTCAAGGCCAAAAACAATAGCCACTGACCTATCTGCCACTCAGAGTAGAATAAAATCATCGCCGCCCAAGCGACGACTCCTAACACCATAATCTGGATGCGCGGAAACTCGACTACTCGGACCCACCAATTATCAAGGGGCATCCAGCCCCAAATGGTCACAAAGGTGATAAACCCTGCTAACCATTGCGCGCCGTAATACAGTAAAGAGATATCCATAATATAGCTAACCATGTATTTAGATAAAGGCTAGGCCAAGAGTAAAGTCTGACTCAATAAATATATTTATTATCATTTTTAATTGTCGTACTTAATTCTCAAGCTTACTTTTGGCCTTTTATTAAGAAGCCTACTTTAGCATTTCATTAAGCGAATAAACATTATAAAACGTTACTGTTTAGAGCCCATAAATGGTAACGATATAGCAGTAAAAGAAATTTATCGAAAAATCTTGCTTTTTTGTTCTATTCACGGCATTGTTACGGGTTGTCCTTGTCACAAACTATGTCACAAACCATCGTACAAGAGGAAGGCATTTCATGAGTAATTTAACAGTAGGTTTAGTAGGCTGGCGCGGTATGGTCGGCTCAGTGCTGATTGAGCGTATGCGCGAAGAAAAAGACTTCACCGGTATCACCCCGGTGTTTTTTTCAACCAGTAACAGCGGCGGCGATGCGCCAAGCTTTGATGGTATTAGCCCAAGTAAACTCAAAGATGCTCATGATATTAAGTCTTTAGCGGACTGCGATGTGATTATTACCTGCCAAGGCGGCGACTATACCCAAAAAGTGCACCAGCCTCTGCGCGATAGCGGCTGGGAGGGTTATTGGATTGATGCTGCTAGTACTTTACGTATGGATGAAGATAGCATCATTATTTTAGATCCCGTCAATCGTAATGTGATTGATAACGCTTTAGCTCATGGTAAAAAAGACTTTATCGGTGGTAACTGTACGGTATCGCTTATGCTGATGGCTATCGGTGAGCTGTTCAACAGAGGCTGGGTGGAATGGGTCAGCGCGATGACTTATCAAGCGGCAAGNGGCTCTGGCGCTAACAATATGCGTGAACTTATCAGCGGTATGGGCGTATTACAAGATGCGGTCAAAGCTGAGCTGTCTGATCCTGCCAGTGCAATCTTGGATATCGATAAAAAGATCGCCGAGACTCAGCGCTCAGCCGATTTTCCTCAGCAGTATTTTGGCGTACCCCTAGCTGGTAGCTTGATTCCTTATATCGANTCGCAAATGGACAATCANCAATCAAGAGAAGANTGGAAAGGCGGCGTTGAAACCAATAAGATCCTTGGTAATGATGAACAGAGTAATATTCCTATCGATGGTATGTGTGTCCGTATCGGTGCGATGCGCTGTCATGCTCAGGGTCTGACTATCAAGCTCAAAAAAGACATCCCGCTAAGCGAGATTGAAGAGGCGCTTCAAGGTAGCGATAATAAATGGCTAGATGTAGTTGAGGATACTAAGGAAGCTACAGTCGAGCGTTTAACGCCAGTAGCCGTNACNGGTACTTTAACCGTAGCTCTAGGTCGCCTGCGTAAGCTCAATATGGGGCCTGAATATTTAGGTGCATTTACTGTCGGTGACCAGCTGCTATGGGGCGCTGCAGAGCCTTTACGCCGGATGCTAAACATCATTCGTGAGCAAAACAGCTAAGTTTGACTCAAAGCATCGACTATAAAAAGACAGCATATGCTGTCTTTTTTTATGCATATAGCTTCGCGCTAACACCTAATTGATTGGATCTACACTACCCTTGCTCATATCATTGTCTATATCATTACAGCATGAGCAACAATGGCTTCTCTTAAGCGTATAGAGATAACCGTGCGCAAAAAACCGCTAATAATGATATAATTAGCGCCATTTTCATAGCTCAGATAGCGATTATAATATGCAATTTACTTTACATAAAACTGCTAGTGGCGAGACACGCGCCCGCCGCGGTACCGTTCATCTCAATCATGGCGATGTACAAACGCCTGCTTTTATGCCTGTTGGCACTTACGGCACGGTGAAAGGCATGCTGCCTCGTGATATCGAGGCCATTGGCGCCGACATTATCCTTGGCAATACCTTTCATCTTTGGCTGCGCCCGGGCACTGATATCATCGATCAGTTCGGCGGCCTGCATAAATTCATGCACTGGGACAAGCCTATCTTGACCGACTCTGGTGGCTTTCAGGTCTTCAGCCTTGGCGNAATGCGTAAAATCACCGAAGAAGGCGTACATTTTAAGTCGCCTATTGATGGTGCGAAAGTGTTTTTATCACCTGAAAAATCGATGCAGATTCAGTATAGTCTGAATTCCGACATCGTCATGCAGTTCGATGAGTGTACGCCCTATCCGGCCACGCANGCTGAAGCGAAAAAATCTTTGGAACTCTCCTTGCGTTGGGGGCAGCGCTGTCTTAATGAGCATCAAAACCTTGGCAGTACTAATGCGCTTTTTGGTATCGTGCAAGGCAGTATGTATAGCGACTTACGTCAGCAGTCACTTGAGGGTTTACTTGAGATTGGTTTTGATGGTTATGCTATCGGCGGTCTCTCTGTGGGTGAACCTAAAGAGGAGATGATGGCGGTATTAGATTACCTACCTGATGATATGCCAGCCGATAAGCCGCGCTATCTGATGGGCGTTGGTAAGCCTGAGGATCTAATCGAAGGTGTGCGCCGCGGCGTTGATATGTTTGACTGCGTCATGCCAACTCGTAATGCACGTAATGGTCATTACTTCGTCACTGGTGATGCTGATAACACTGGAGTGGTACGCATTCGTAATAGCCAATATCGTACGGATACAGGCCCACTAGATCCTGGATGTGACTGCTACACCTGTCAGAACTTTAGCCGCGCTTATCTTTACCATCTCAATAAATGCAAAGAGATGTTAGGCGCGCAATTAGCAACTATTCATAACCTACGTTATTATCAGCGCTTGATGGCAGGTATTAGAGACGCTATTGAAGCGGATACTTTTGATGAGTTTGTGAGTGAGTTTTATAGCAAGCGCGGGCAACAAGTACCTGAGCTAACGCTGCATTAAGTCATATAGCTGTTGATAAAGGCTCTTATTATTGTCTCTGTTCATACTAAAAAAGCCAGTCACTCATATTAGTGACTGGCTTTTTTACATTTATCTACTGATAGTCTTAATAAATTTGATCATCAGGTAGCTGCTGCATGGGGATATCAGGGTGTTTTCTTAGATGCAAAACAGCTAAGAGNAAACCGCCCCATATAAGCAGCATGGAGATAATCATAAANATANTGGCTGAAGTTGACATAATTTATTCCTATTAAAGTGTCCGTCTAAGAGCAGTATGATTAGCGTGCATCATCAAGAGCGCGAGCTTTATCATCTTCTTCGTCATGGATACCTTTCATACGAGAGAGTATAAAGGCACCTAAGCCAAATAGTACCACCACGCCCCAACCAAATAGTAATANNATGGTTGTTGAGTAGCCTTCATAAGGGTTTTGTACNAAATCAACTAATCTCATACCTAGCGCAATGACNAGTACAACAGGCGTAATAACCGTCAGCATAAATACCCAAGCACCGCCNAATTTGACACTAGACACCTGATTGATATGCGCTATTAAACCTGGGATTTTGCGGCGATTAAACCAAGTGACCAAGACAATAGACATGAGTCCACCTGCGACGATACCGATGTTATTAGCAAAATGATCAATCACATCGACCAATACCAATGAGCTACCCGTAGAGAAAGCTGAGATAGATATAACCGCAGATACACCCACGATTATGGCTACTGCTTTTTTGCGCGACCAGTCAAATTTACTTTGAAACGCAGAGANGGGTACTTCTANGATACTAATNAATGAGCTAATACCAGCAACNACCAANGAGCCAAAGAATAAGAAACCGACAAAGTCGCCACTAGCGCCCATAGTAGAGATGATTTTGGGGAAAACAAAGAAGGCTAGTCCAACNCCGCCACTCGCGACTTCAGCAACATCTTGACCGGTTGACATCGCCATAAAGCCAATAGCTGAGAAGATACCGATACCTGCAATAAGCTCAAATGAGGAGTTAGCAAAACCAACCACTAAGCCTGCGCCTGTTAAGTTAGTGTTCCTTTTAAGGTATGAGGCATAAGTCACCATGATACCAAAACCCACTGATAGCGAGAAAAACACATGCCCATAAGCAGCTAGCCAAACACTAGGATCCGCCATTCTGGTCCAGTTTGGTTCAAAAAAGGCATTCAAACCAACCACAGAGCCTGGCAAAGTGACGGCTTTGAAAACCATAATACCAAACAGCACAATAAGCAGTGGTAAGCAGATTTTGTTCGCAAGCTCCACGCCTTTACGGATGCCGCCAAACATAATCAATAGCGCTAAAGCCCAGACAATCACTAGACCTGTAAACATCTGCGGTACAAAGACGGAGGTCAGCTCGCCAGTATGCTGTATAAAGTCACTGACAAAGAAGTTAGTGGTATCCTCGCCCCACTTTTGTCCAAACGAGAAGACCATATAACTACCTGCCCAAACGATGACGGCGGCGTAATAGATGGCAATGACAAAAGAGACCAAAGACTGCCACCAACCGACAAACTGACCAGATGGTGAGAATCTCTTATAAGCTCGCGGCGCGGCGGCGCGGTATTTGTGGCCAATAATATAATCTAAAAATAATAACGGAATACCTGCGGTTAATAAGGCGATAAGATAAGGCACCATAAATGCCCCACCACCATTATCATAAGCCACATAAGGAAAGCGCCAAATATTCCCTAATCCAACTGCTGAACCGACAGCTGCTAGAATGAATCCAGTACGACTGGACCAATTTTCCCTTTGCTGTGCCATATAACACTCCTAAAATTCACTGGCGTTCTCTTTTAATGCCCTTTAAGTACCTTAAACGGTGCACTTTAGAGCAGCAAGATAATCAAAGAGACTACCAGTCAGCTATTGGTTAAAATAAGTTACTAAAACCTTACTACATATGACTTGAAAGTTTCTGCTAATCGACAGCAAATGTCAAGAAATGATAAACACAAAAAGCCATAACGTTATGTTATGGCTTTTGATGATAAAGATTNTGACGTTTAGATTCGAAATGATAGTACCAACTGTGCTGAGCTAAATTTTAACGGACGACACCGCGTTTACTGTGCTCTAAAGAGTCAATGAGTAGCTGGATTTTTGGCTCTTTGGGTAGCAGCTCATTTTGTAAAACCTCAAGCGCTTGCACAGTGGTCAGACCAGACCTAAAAACGACACGGTAAGCTTGACGTAAGACGTCGATAGTCTGTTTCGACCAATCTTTTCGGCGCATGCCTTCTATATTTAGACCATGAGCGCCTGCCGGATTGCCCGATACCATAGTAAAAGCCGCCACATCTTTTAGAATAAGGCTCGCTCCACCGACTAAGCTGTAGTCATCAACGCGGCAGAACTGGTGAATACCAGAATTGCCNCCAATGATAGTATGATCGCCGATGGTCACGTGTCCGGCAATGCCAACGTTATTTGCTAAGACATTGTGGCTACCAATGGTACAGTCATGAGCAATATGGGTATTGACCATCAGTAAGTTGTGACTGCCAATCTTAGTGATAGTAGCGTCTTGCGCGGTACCGCGGTGTAAGCTACAAGCCTCTCGAATAGTATTATGATCACCAATCTCAAGCCAAGTACGCTCACCGGCATACTTAAGATCTTGCGGATCCTCGCCGATACTAGCGAACTGATAAAACTGATTGTGCTGTCCTATACGTGTCAACTTAGCCACTACCACATGACGATGCAAGATCGTGTGAGCGCCGATAGACACCTCATCACCAACGATACAATACGGTCCTATAACCGCCGTCTCGTCAATAGTTGCAGAAGGTGAGATGAGTGCTGTAGGGTGAATCTGGCTCATAGTACAGGCCTTAGTATCATCTAATTCAATGGAATAATAAAAGTAGTTCGTGCTGATTTGCCGAGGTTATTTCTCTTGGCGAGCAATCATAATCTGAGCACTGACGGCGAGCTGCTGCTCAACGTGAACCGTACAGTCAAACTTATAAATACCTTGCTTTTGCATAGTAATCTTAGAGCGAATGATAAGCTGATCCCCTGGTATTACTTGCCGTTTGAAGCGCACCTTATCTACTCCGGCAAACAGGTAGAGATAGCCATCCTTAGAGGTCAAACCGGCACTGATAAACCCTAAAACACCAGAAACTTGCGCCATACACTCAACCATCAACACCCCTGGCATAATAGGCTCGTCAGGGAAATGACCATTAAAAAACTCTTCGTTGATGGTGACGTTTTTTATACCGGTGATCCACTCCCCAGGTCGACAAGCCGTAATCCGATCGACTAGCATAAAAGGATAACGGTGCGGTAAATAATGCTTCAAATCATGATAAGTCAGCGGTAAGCTCAAGCCGTTTGTTGCTAACTTACTGATATCTTCATCCGTTAACTTATTGAAATCAATGGCACTCATAATGGGCTTCCTTGCGGTACTCGCAATCAAAATATAAATTAGAGATATGCTGTTTTAGGGCGTGTTGAACATTCACAAGAAGGCACTGCTGATAGCTGCTAGTTAATCAAAGCTGTGTTCTAGTCTAAGGGAAAATTGCAGGTAATGCNGATGCCTTAGCTTAATTTTTACAACGACTAGGGCGATTTTAGCATCAGCCCTCACTCTAACAACAGGGACAGGACTCTTTTTTGCCGCTTTATTGATAAAAACTGACGTATAGAATGACTATACTTACCATTTTTATCTGCAAATCGTCTAAAAAATAGTCTCTGTCAGTGCCACGGTCGAATGTCCAACACGCCCTAGACAAACATTTTTAAAACAGTTCACTTTAAATCAGTTAAATAAAAAAATAATCACATCTAAAACCAGTTGCTTTTTAAGTCAGCTGCTTTTTAAATTGGATACTTTTAAAACAGTTGCTTTGGCTGTTGGCGTAGGGTTGACTACTCAATCATTACCCATTTGACGAAAACGTACTGCCGCGCGTCGCCATTTGGCTGTAGGCATAGCGGCTGTACCCGATGAATAAGAGCCTGAGGTTTTGATCGATTTTGTCACCATAGTCATACCAGATAAAGTGACATCGTCAGCAATCTCAATATGACCGTTGATACCGACAGCGCCGCCCACGATACAGCGCTTACCAAGGCGAGTGCTGCCTGCGATACCAGTATGAGCGGCGATGGCAGAGCCGTCACCAATATGGACGTTATGCGCTATTTGTACTAAATTATCGATAATCACATGATTACCGATAACCGTATCATCAATAGCGCCGCGATCGATACAGGTATTGCTACCTATCCGTACCTGATCGCCAATGACCACACGCCCTAGCTGAGCAATACGCTCCCAGCCACTATCACTCGGATTTTTGGTTGGGGCGAAGCCAAAACCTTCGCTACCTATACTAGCGCCGGCGTGAATTCTCACTTGGTTGCCGATGATACAGTCGTGACCGATAACCACTTGTGACTTAAAGTGACAACGCTCACCAATACTCGTATCAGCCCCAATAACTACATGGGCGTCAAGACAACTGCCTGCGCCTATCTGTGCGCGCGCGCCAACCACACAAAACGGCCCTATGCTGACCCCTTCACCGATGATAGCACTATCAGCAATGCTTGCTGCCGGGTGTATGACGCCAGTCTCAGGCTTTGACTCAAATAACTGAGTACTACTCGCATAAGCCAAATAAGGATTGGCAACGACCAAAGCTATCGTCGGTGCGCGGGCAATCTCAGCATGCGGCTCACTGACTAACACGGCTCCAGTCTCACTAGCGGCAAGATAAGAGAGGTATTTTGGATCCGCCAAAAAGCTGAGCTGGGTGCTAGTAGCGGTAGCCAAACTGCCGACGCCGCTAATTTCAAAATTAAGCTGCTCAGAGCTTAGCGCCGACTTGTTCAGTACAGGTTGGCGCTGCTCAATTTGTGTAATGAGATGCTCAATGGTAGTCATAGTCAGTAACACTGCTAATAGTATAGTAAAACAATATAGTGAAAATAGGCACTAAGCTAAGATAAGCTAACAGTTTAGCTCAGTCATTCGTAATGCTCTATCGCTTAAGAGCTGACGTGATAGTCAGCTCTCCATCAAGCCGTTATGGCAGCGCATTAAAAGTAAGGTCAATTAAAAAGTACTACCAATTTGGAACTGGACTTTTTCGGTCTCGTCGCCTTCTTTGTCGCCAATAGGTACCGCATAACTGATCGAAATAGGTCCGATAGGCGTGTACCAAGTCACGCCAGCACCGGCACTAAAACGCAGATCATTGTCTTGCGTTAATAATGGAACATCTACAGGATTATCATCTCCATCTACAGGACGCTCACCCGTTACCGGGTCAACGAAGTTGCGATCTTCTCTATCGGTAGTATCAAAGACTTGTCCACCTTCCGCGAATAATACCGGACGTACTTGATCCGCCCANTCGCCTTTGAATGGCATAGGCAAGATAAGCTCAGTACCGAAGCTTGCTAAGGCGTTACCACCGACCTCTTCGTCTCTGATACGATCACGACCAAGAACCGCATCAGAATAAGCTTTCGATCTAGGGCCTAAACTTGAGGACTCGTAGCCACGTACAGAGCCATAACCACCAGCGTAGAAATTCTCATAAAAAGGCAAGTCATTACCATAGCCAAGCTTAGTGTAACCGCGTGCAATCACATCTTTATANATCGGATAGTAGACGTTACCGCGATAAATGGCTTTTTGATAATCAGCATCGCCAAAGCCAATAGTCGCATCGACGCTATGGCTCATGCCCTTCGTGGGAAACACTGGGCGATCTAGCGTGCTGTAGTCCCAGCCTAGGAGTAAATTATAGCTGATATAATCATTCTTNAAGGTGGAAGCGCCTTTAATAGGGTCACCACTGTCATCTACAATTTCACTAAATGAGCCTCCATCGTCGACAATCTGGTCGACGTTAGACACGCCAAGGAANCGCCCGCCNCGAACCTCAGTATTATCGATGTTGATACCAGCGCTTATGCGTTTAGTCTCNTCAACAGGATAGCTATAGTTAAGCGTAGCGCCATAAGAGTCGGTGACATAGTTACTGACGTTTCTATCATCATATTTGGTCTCACGGTAATAAGCACTGACCCCTTGTGAGACGCCATTTTCAGTGAAGTAAGGATCGGTATATCCTAAGCTATAAGAGTCGCGTGTCTCTGAGCGTGAAAGTGCGGCATTGACGCGGTTACCGGTGCCCATAAAGTTGTTTTGAGTGAGGTCTAACTGGAAAGTTACCCCGCCACTTTGAGAGTAACCAGCGGCAATCGTTGAGCTACCTGAGGGTTGTTCTTCAACGGTATAGTTCACATCGACTTGGTCTGGCTGATTGGGCACCGATCTAACATCAACGTTAACGGTTTTAAAGAAACCGGTGCGCAATAAACGTGTGCGCGATAGCTGGATTTTTTCGTTAGAGGCCAGNGANCCTTCTAACTGACGCATCTCTCGGCGCAGTACTTCGTCTTGGGTTTTTATATTGCCGTTGAAATTAATACGGCGCACATAAATAGGTCTTACCGGATCGATATAATAGTCAACATCGACGATTTTGGTGTCGTCATTAATACGCGGTACTGGGCGAATTTGTGCTAGATAATAGCCTTCATTGCCATAACGGTTTTTGAGCGCAGCAGTTGTTGCATCAAGCTTAGCTTGCGAGTACTGCTCATCNGCATTAAAGGTCACAAGCTCGCTTAGATCATCGACATCGAATTTGGGCTCGCCCAAAAAGCTAATATCCCCAAACTGGTATTGGTCGCCTTCGGTTAAGCTGATTTCAATAAAGACGCTTTTTTTATCTTCACTGATATTGAGTATGGCGTTGTCAACGTTAAAGCGCACATAACCATCGTTCTGGTACAGCGCTTTTAGGTTCTCTAAACTTGCGCCTAGTTTTTCTTTGGCGTAGCGATCTGACTTAGAGATGATATTGGCCCATGAGGTTTCTTTTACTGCAAACACATCTTTAATCTCTTCATCACTAAAGTGCTGATTACCAATAATATTAATATCAACTACTTTGGCCGCTTTGCCTTCGATGAAGCGCACGTCAAGCTTGACCCGATTACCATCGAGCAAAGTCTGATCCACTTCGATACTGCTGTTGTAATAGCCTTGGGAGATATATTGCTGCTGCAGCTCGTTAGCGACACCTTGTAGCGTCGCTTGCTTGAGTACGTCGCCGACTGATAAGCCAGCGTTTTCTAAGCCTTGCTCTAGCCCTTCTTTGGGAATAAGCTGGTTGCCCTCAAAATTGACTTCGGCAATGACAGGACGCTCAACGACATCAAAAGTCAGCTGACTACCCTCGACACGGCTTTGAATGTTAGCGAAGTTGTCAGTAGCATACAAAGCTTTAATACTAGTCGCTAAGCTGGCATCGGTCACCATATCACCGACGCTAATAGGCAACACTGGATAAAGACTATCGGGAGTCAGGCGTTGTAATCCGGTGAAACCAATGTCAGTTGCCACAAAATCTGCCGCTTGTGCAGAAACACTCATCATGGCTACCACTAATGGCAACCCAGCCGCGCTCGTAAGTAAAGGCGTACGCATAAATACTATCCGTCAATAAAAAACTTGCTTAAGTTAAGGTAAAAAAGCATATTTTGTCTACCTTATTGAGACTTTGCTTATGGCTCATTAAGATAGAATTAGAACACTTTATATAAAACGCATCATAAAATAAACTAAAAATTACGTTAAATAAAGCTTAGCTACTATGAGTATTGTTTATTGCTATTTGTATAATGTTAGGCACAATCCTGCGCAGGCGTTAGTGTAGCGCATTTGGCTCGATATGTCGCGCCGCGTTCGCCTAAAACAGCCGGCTAATATCATTACCAATCGCTAACACCATGAAACCTACTAGCAAGAGTAGACCTATATTTAAGCCTGCGATTTGCACCCCTTCTGGTAGAGGTCTGCCTCGTATAAGCTCAATAGTGTAGTAAACAATATGACCGCCATCCAATATCGGAATGGGTAATAAGTTCAATACGGCAAGACTAAGACTTATCAAGGCAGCAGTAGATAGTACCATCTCCCAGCTGATATCGAAGCTTTGCTTAGCGACTTTGGCAATAGTAATGGGGCCAGATAAGTTATCTAACCCTATCATACCTGAGAGCATCTTCCCCATTGAGCTGACCGTCATTACCGCTAACTGTTCGGTTTTCTCAAATGACTTCACCAGTGATTCACCAGGACCATAGACGACGGTATTTTTATAAGCATCAGGGATGACAATATCAGTCTGAGCGACCATCGCGCCAATCTGCCCATAGCGATTGCCTAAATTGTCTTTTTTGCCTTGTGGCATGATCTGTAACTGCAGCGGCTCGCCATCACGAAGCACGGTGAAAGTGAGCAATACTTCTGGGCTATCACGGATAATACGTGTGGCACTAATCCAATCGTTAATAGGGGTATCATCGATAGCGGTAATTTCATCACCGACCTGCATGCCCTGTAAACTTGCCGCACCATCAGCAGTCAAATCGCCAATAATAGGCTCAATAGTTGGCTGCCACGGTAGCGTGCCAAAGCTTGTCAGCGCGTCTTTGCCTTGCGCCTGCCCTTGCATAAAATTAGTCACTGGCGCTTGGTAAGTGGTTCGCTGAGCGCTTGCCGCCTCCATAGCTTGTGATTGTAAGGTAACGCTCACATTATCGGTCTCACCCATGCGACTTGCTAAGCGATAGTTGATGTTCTCCCAAGTTTGCACCTCATGACCGTCGATAGCGACAATCTTCTCACCCGCTGGCAGCTGCGCCATAGCGGCTGGCGTGTCGGGCAACACTTTACCGATAGTAGTCGCTAGCTGCTCTGAGGGCGTCATAAACAATACCCAAAACAAAACAATGGCGATAATGAAGTTCATGATGGGGCCAGCGGCGACGATAGCTATTTTTTTTAAAGGATGCTGACGATTAAAGGCTAAGTGCTGCTCATGTTCAGCCACCTCACCTTCACGCTCATCAAGCATCTTGACATAGCCGCCAAGCGGCAAAGCAGATACTCGGTAGTCTATACCGCTGCGCTTACTGGTCCAGCCTGCAAGCTTAGGCCCAAAGCCAATAGAATAAGTTAGCACCTTGACGCCGCATAAACGCGCAACGATATAATGCCCCCACTCGTGCAAAGCAATCAGAGGTCCTAGTACAAATATAGCGGCAAGCAGCGTTAATATAAAAGTCATGGATGTCTCAAATTAGGTATAGATTTAAGCGACCTCAAACCATCTGTCCCGCTATCTGGCCCGCCATTTGGCCAATAAGCGTCTGTGTGTAGCGGCGTGCGGCGTCATCAATAGCTAAGATATCATCGATACTAGCATCAGCAGTTAAGCTGGCTACTTTGACTTGGCTCAGCGCTTGCTCATTGATATCCGCTATATCAGTTAAGCGTATCCGCTCTGCTAAAAATGCCTCGACCGCAATCTCATTAGCCGCATTCAACACAATAGTCGCCTGAGTGCCCGCCTGCATCGCTTGCCGTGCTAAGCGCAGACAAGCAAATTTCTGCAAGTCTGGAGCAATAAACTCTAANGCNCTTAGCGCAAATAAATCTAACGGCTGTGAGCCGCTGTCGATACGCTCAGGATAGCTTAGCGCATGGGCAATGGGCGTCTTCATATCGGGACTACCCAGCTGAGCCAAATAGCTACCATCGTTATATTCTACCATTGAGTGAATGATACTTTGCGGATGAATCACTACGTTTATCTTATCTTCTGGTAAATCAAACAAATGACAGGCTTCAATNAGCTCCAAGCCTTTATTCATCATCGTCGCTGAATCGACAGATATCTTCTGCCCCATGGACCAGTTAGGATGCTTTACTGCTTCAGCGACCCCAGCTTGCTGCATATGCGCNAATGAATGCTGCAAAAAAGGTCCGCCAGAAGCCGTCAGCCAAAGCTTACGCACCCCATAAGAGGACTTGTGAATCTGCGTATTATCTTGCTGAATAGACGGCGGCAAACATTGAAATATGGCNTTGTGCTCAGAATCAATCGGTAATAAAGTTGCGCCATGAGTCTTAACCAGTGAGATCATCACTTGCCCAGCCATGACTAGCGCTTCTTTATTGGCTAATAAGATACGCTTACCGGCGCGCGCGGCTTTAAGCGTCGAGGACAACCCTGCCGCGCCAACGATAGCCGCTACCACCGTATCTACTTCACTGTCAGACGCGATATCATCAAGACCGGCAGGACCACCAATAACCTCGGAGTCTAAGCCTGCCTGCGCAAGCTTGGCGGCAAAGTCATCGACCTTATCTACAGGCACACAAACGCGNGCAGGGTTGAACTGCTGGCACAGCTGCAATAGCTTATCTAAACGCTGATGACCTGATAAGGCATAGACATCAAAGTTGTCACTATGCGCTGCTAAAATAGCTAAGGTGCTATCGCCGATGGAGCCCGTCGCGCCAAGTACAGCGATGCGTTGTCTGTTAGTCATAAGCTTAAGGGCCTATAGTGTTATCAATAATAGATGAAGAATAAAGAGACTTAATCAGCCTACAAGCAGACCAAGCTGCTGTAGACCTAAGAATCCTAAAGCAAATATAGGGGTGGCCGAGAGCAATGAGTCAATACGATCTAGCACGCCGCCGTGTCCTGGTAGGATAGTTCCCGAGTCCTTAACTTTAGCGCGGCGCTTGAGCATCGACTCAAACAGATCGCCTAACACCGATATCAAAATAGTCACCACAGATAACGCGGCAAAAGCCAGCAGTGCAGTGCCCGACAATTGCAGCATAAAGACGCTAATACCGATAACGACTAATAAACCGGTAACGACTCCGCCTGCCAGTCCTTCCATGCTCTTATTGGGCGAGACATTTGGCGCCATTTTACGTTTGCCAAACTTACGGCCAACGAAATAAGCCCCGCTATCAGCGCACCAGACCAATAAGAACACATACATCAGCCACCAAGGCGACTGCTGCCACAAAAAGAACATAGCAGTAATGGAGGCAACCAGTATCACCATTCCCATGGCTGACAGTCTGCGGCCATACCAGCTGGTATGAGTCGGAAACTTACTCACCCAAGATAAAGCCACCAGCCATATGATTAAAGAAGCTATCCACCATAATACCCAGGTCATCGGCAATACGAGCGAGATGAGCGTCAGTGCCAAAACAATTAACACAAAAATCGTCGGCTGACGCCATTTTGGCATGAGCTTAGTCCATTCATGGGCTGCAATCGTCACACCAATAGCCAGTAGAGGCGCAAAAAATATAGGCGTTTGGCTTGCAAATAGCGCAATACCTACAATGATAATTAAGACGACTGCTGTTCTAATCCGTTGCCACATACCAATCAAGCCTTATACTCATAGTTGACAGAACTTCAGGGGGTATAGGGTATCTGAGAGTTGACAGACACTTATAACGTAATCATTCACTCTTTTTGTACTTTTCACTAATTAGTCGTTGTACTAGCGACTTGCTCACTAGTCTTGCCAAAGCGGCGCTGACGCTGACTAAACTCCTTTAGCATACCATCAAGCTCTTCTGCGCTAAAATTCGGCCATAATGTTTGCGTAAAAAACAGCTCAGCATAAGCGGATTGCCATAATAAAAAGTTCGATAAGCGGTACTCTCCGCCCGTACGAATCAGCATATCGACCGCAGGCTCATCTGCTAGCTGTACATATGCGCCTAATTTTTCTTTGGTTATCTCTTCCACCACCAGCTGTCCTGTTTGGACTTGCGCGGCGAGCTGTTTTGCAGCATGGGCAATATCCCACTGACCACCATAACTAATAGCAATCACCAATCTCATAGCATCATAGTGGGCAGTCTGAGCCTCTGCATCGGCCATCTGCGCTTGTAAATCGTCAGACAACTGGCTACGATCACCAATAAAGCGTAGCTGGATTTGATACTTCTGCATACGTGGCAGCTGCTCACTAATAGTCACCGATAATAAGTGCATGAGTAATGCCACCTCGCTCGGTGGTCGCTGCCAATTTTCACTAGAAAAAGCAAATACCGTCAGTACTTCAATGCCTACTTCGCGGCAGTACTCCACTACAGGGTCCAGCGCGTCTTTACCTTTTATATGGCCTTCGCCTTTGCCTAATTCGTGTTGTTTGCCATAACGATTGTTGCCATCCATAATAATAGCAATATGTCTGGGCTTTAGGCCTATGTCAGTTTCTGTAAGCATTCTTTAGCCATCTTAGTAGTAATAAATTCTTAGCNATAAAAGCTAACTAATAAAAAACTGGCGTCTCGACAATACCACTTGCAAGAGGCCAGTTCTTCATTGACATTCAGGTTTTGACTTTGCGTTGAATCTAGCAAGCCACTTATACTTCCATCAAATCGCTTTCTTTTGTGCTTAAACGCTTATCGATGGTGTCGATATATTTGTCAGTGATTTTTTGAATATCATCATTAGCGCGGCGCTCATCGTCCTCTGAGATCTCTTTTTCTTTGGCTAGATCTTTGATGTCATTCATCATATCACGGCGAATATTACGAATAGAGACGCGGCTGCTTTCCGCTTCACTACGAGCGAGTTTTTGCATATCGCGGCGAGTCTCTTCGGTCAGTGCCGGCATAGGCACACGAATCACATCGGCGCTCATTGGGTTAAGACCCAAATCAGCTTCGCGAATGGCTTTATCTACTGCTTGTACCATAGTGCGATCAAACGGCTGCACCAGTAAGGTGCGTGAGTCTTCAACGTTAACGCTAGCGACTTGGTTCAATGGCGTGTCGGCACCGTAGTAGCTGACCATGATCCCTGATAGCATGCCAGGATGGGCACGGCCAGTACGCACTTTACTAAAAGTATTATCAAGCGCCTCTAGCGTTTTTTTCATGCGCTCTTCGCCGTCTTGTTTGATTTCTTTAATCATCATATTTCCTTAATTTATCTATACGACAATAGTCATAGTTGCTTATTTTGAAGAGATACGGTTATAAATCGTGGACTGCCGATTTATGACTAGTGATAAACACGAGTGCCTTCATTTTCGCCCATAACGACATTCAATAACGCGTTAGGCTTAGTCATATCGAATACTTGTAGCGGTACATTGTGCTCACGGCACAGGGCAATAGCGGTCAGATCCATGACGCCAAGCTTTTGCTCGAGCACCTCATCAAAAGTGAGGCCATCGTACTTGGTCGCATCGCTATGCAGACTTGGGTCTTTATCATAAACTCCATCAACCTTAGTCGCTTTTAAGATCAGACCAGCTTCAATCTCAATACCGCGCAGGCAAGCAGCGGTATCTGTGGTGAAGAAAGGATTACCGGTACCGGCAACAAAGATACAAACCTCGCCGTTTTTGAGATAACGAATGGCATTACGGCTGCTATAGCTCTCAGTGACTTCGCCAATAGGTAAGGCTGACATCAAGCGCGTTTTGATATTGCGGCGCTCAAGTGCATCACGCATCGCAAGGCCATTCATAACAGTCGCCAGCATCCCCATCTGATCGCCTGTGACTCGGCCTACCAGACCCTCTTGTTGTAATTGGGCGCCGCGATATAAGTTACCACCGCCGACGACGATACCGACTTGCACCCCAAGGCCACGTAGATGAGCGATAGACAGACTCATCTTATCGAGCACCTCAGTATCAATACCCATGTCTTTGCCGCCCGCTAAGGCCTCGCCTGATAGTTTAAGCAAGATACGCGAAAAACGGGGATTTTTATCAGACATAAGAGCACCTTTTTACCATCAAATATTATCGTTAAATTACTATCAAAACTGTCATCAAGTCGCTGATAGCTTGATCAGCACAGCAAATCAGGCTAAATTGCGCTAATTGTAGCAAAAACTATCCCTTATTGGGCAATTTTCATTCACCGCTTTTGTCATTATGCCTGATGGATATACGCTTTTATTGAGCCTTAACCTCAATCTTAACCTTGAAAGCTTGCAAACAAATCGTATTCGCTAGCGTCATCGATAGTCACTGTTAAAAACTGGCCAACTTTTACCGTAGCGTCAATATTGTCGACATAGACATGACCGTCAATCTCTGGCGCGTCCGCGTAACTGCGGCAGATAGCGATATCCTCTTCCACATCAATCTCATCAACTAATACTTGTAGCGTCTTACCGATTCTCTCTTGTAGCTTTTGCGCGGAGATCTCTTGTTGGAGCGCCATAAAGCGCTCATAACGCTCCTGCTTCACCGCTTCGGGAACGGGATTTGGCAAGTCATTGGCGACAGCGCCTTCGACTTCTGAATAAGTAAACGCGCCGACTCGGTCTAGACGGGCTTCTACTAGCCAGTCGAGTAGACACTGAAAGTCCTCTTCGGTCTCACCGGGGAAGCCGACCACAAAGGTTGAGCGAATGACAATCTCAGGGCAAATCTCACGCCACGCTTTGATCCGCGCCAAGGTGTTTTCGCTATGCGCGGGGCGTTTCATGGCTTTGAGGATTTTATGACTGGCATGCTGGAACGGAATATCGAGATACGGCAGCAGCTTACCCTCGCCCATCAGCTCAACCACTTTATCGACATGCGGATACGGATAGACATAATGCAGGCGCACCCATATGCCTAATTGATTAAGCGCTTGGCACATATCATAAAATTTGGATTTGAGCGGCATACCGTTCCAAAAGCTGGTCTTATATTTAAGATCTAAGCCATAAGCTGAGGTATCTTGCGAGATGATAAGTAGCTCTTTGACGCCAGCATTTTTTAGCGCTACCGCTTCATTCATCACCTGATCTATGGAGCGCGAGACTAAATCGCCGCGCAGGCTTGGAATAATACAAAANGTNCAGCGGTGGTTGCAGCCTTCAGATATCTTTAGATAAGCATAATGGCTTGGCGTCAGTTTGATGCCTGCCTCGTCGATCAGATCGATTTTGGGATTGTAGTCTTTATCTTGCTCTTTAGTAGGGCGCGGCACATGCTGGGCAACAGCAGTAATGACCTCGTCATAAGCATGCGCGCCGGTCACTGACAATACGGCTGGGTGCATAGTACGGATTTTATCCGCTTCTTTGCCCAAGCAGCCGGTGACGATCACTTTGCCATTTTTACTGATGGCTTCACCGATAGCGTCGAGCGACTCTTGTACTGCCGACTCGATAAAACCGCAGGTATTGACGACGACTAAATCTGCGCCGTCGTAATCACTGGCTACTTGATAACCATCGCGGCTCAGCTCAGTGATAATGCGCTCGCTGTCTACCAAAGCTTTTGGGCAGCCAAGCGACACAAAACCGATTTTGGGCGCAGTGACAGGCGAGCTTGCATGAGCCTGAGCGCTGCTGCTACTTTGTTCGATACTACGGTTTTGGTTATGATTGGCTTTATGATGATACGCTTGAGTAGTGCTGGAGGCTTGCTCAGGACTCTCGCTACTCGGTACTTGCGCAGGATTGAATACTGTCGCGGTGTTTTTTAGCGCGGCATTAGCTGGCGATGGCGCTACCGAATCGGCTAAAATAGTATCATCTGATGGCATAGAATTTTTGGACATAGCTGACCTTGCTTGAGATAAAATGGCTGAGCGCATTGTACGTTTTTTTTGTGATAACTGCTAGTTTTGCCGTGCTATGCTGTTGATTTATGGTTAAATGTTATTGATTTAATACATCATCTCTATGAACCATGCCCCCTTTTACTCTATAGGCTTTTTTATGAGCAGCCATTCGCTAGCCTCTGCTACTACGCCCGACTTAGCTTTTATCTCCCAGCAACTATTCACCGCCATCTTATGGGTTGATGACTCCTTAGTTATCGAGTGGATCAATGCGCAAGTAGAGCAGCTACTGGCTATTAGCCGCGGTAGACTGTTAGGGCAATCTATACTCAAATTACTCGCACCCGAAGAGTTAGAGCATATAGCGACAAACCTGTCTATAACGACAGATGATGCTCCAACCGGCCTACTGACTGAGCGTTTTTATCAAGCGCAGCAGTATCAGCAGCCCTTTGTCACTCATGATCATATAATAGATTTTTCTTCTGATAGCCGTGCTGTCCTACTCATAGACTATAGCGTAACGCCGGTTGTATATCAGGAAAGACCCTATTTCATCGTTGAGATGTGGGGTAAAGATCGGCAAAGCCGCATCACGGAAGACCAGCGCCAACAGCAGCAATACGAAGTCGCTCGGCAAATGCTGCGCTCGGTGGCTCACGAAGTCAAAAACCCACTTGCCGGTATTCGCGGAGCCGCGCAGCTACTCGTGCGCCAGTTCAATAAAATCCAAAAGCTAGACGGCGACCCCAATGCTCTCTCGCTAAGCTCAAACGACAAAGCCACCACCGCTACGTCTAATATACTATTAGATAAAAGTATGCTTAAAGACAAGCTTCATGGGTATACTGATATCATCATCTCCGAGACCGATCGCTTAACGCAGCTCATCGGTCAGCTGCTAGGGTCCAACCAGCCTGCGCATTGGCAACTCATTAACATCCATCAGCCACTAGAGCATGTCTTGGCCTTAGTCCTTAGTCAGTATCCTAAAGTGACTATAAAGCGTGATTATGACTTATCTCTGCCAGAGCTTACAGCTGACAAAGACCAGCTGATTCAGGTATTTTTAAACTTACTTAATAATGCTTGTGAGTCGATGACCGAATTTGCGCAGTTGCAAGTCGATGCAAACTATCAGCCGCAGTTAGCCATTCAAACACGTATTGCATTTCAGCACACTATCGGTCAGCAGCAGCACAAACAAGTACTACAGCTCTCTATCACTGATAACGGCGGCGGTATAGAATCAAGCTTGCTCGGACAAATATTCTTCCCGATGGTGACGAGCCGCGCGGCNGGTACGGGGCTTGGCTTGTCGATTGTACAAGACATTCTCAGCCGGCATCATGGTATGATTGAAGTGCACTCTAAACAACATAAGAGTGGCAATTCAACTTGCTTTACACTGTACTTGCCGTTTACTCAGCCACCCCACTCACTTAATGCTGTCAGTTATAAATAATCCCTACTGCTAATAATGACAATAACGATGAGTTAATAACACTATGACCACTCTTGCTACTCTATGGCTTATCGATGACGATGCCGCACTACGCTTGGTATTGGCCGACACTTTTACCGAAGCTGATCTGACGGTTATCAGCTTTACACAAGCGCAAGCGGCCTGGACGCGCCTCAATGATATTTTACAAAAGCGCGAGCCTGCATCGCAGCTCCCTGATGTTATCTTGACTGACATTCGTATGCCTATGATGGATGGCCTGTCATTCAGCGATTGGGTGCATAAGCACTTCCCTGAACTGCCTATCGTCATTATGACTGCACATTCCGATCTGACGTCAGCCATCAATAGCTATCAGGCAGGTGCGTTTGATTATCTAGCCAAGCCCTTCGATTTGGATGATGCTGTCGCGATCATTTATAAAGCGCTCAATCATCAGCCAGATAGTGATACTCATCAAGACCGCTTAATGGATCAAAGCCGCACGGCGATAAATAAAGAACCTATAGAATCACACTCTACTCAGAATGCAGACAACCAGCAAAATACTAAAACTGCTAGCGATGTTAAGAAGCCTGCCTCTACACCAAGCGATAACACCAATCCGAGTGGTATTATCGGGCAGTCGCAAACCATGCAGACCGTGTTTCGCGCGATTGGCCGTTTGGCTCATTCGCCGATTACTGTACTGATCACCGGTGAGTCAGGTACAGGTAAAGAGCTAGTGGCAAGCGCCCTACATCAGCACTCGCCGCGCGCCAAGCATTCCTTTATCGCGCTAAATATGGCAGCGATTCCGCATGACTTAATTGAATCTGAGTTATTTGGCCATGAAAAAGGCGCTTTTACTGGCGCGACGACGCAGCGTCAAGGCCGCTTTGAGCAAGCTGATGGCGGTACGCTGTTCTTAGATGAAATCGGTGATATGCCGTTTAGTACGCAAACGCGGCTACTGCGCGTGCTCGCGAATGGCGAGTTTTATCGGGTCGGTGGTCAGCAGCCTGTTAAAGTTGATGTGCGTATCATCGCTGCCACCCATCAAAACCTAGAGCAGCTCGTCCAGCAAGGCAAATTTCGCGAAGACTTATTTTATCGCCTCAACGTCATCCGTCTACCGCTGCCGCCTTTGCGAGCCCGCCGAGAAGACATCCCGGCCTTAGCCAGTCATTTTATGCAGCAAGCAGGCAAGCAGATGAACACCGCCGTCAAACAGTTAAGTCCTGATGCTCTGCGTAGTATGCAATCCTTTGACTGGCGCGGTAATGTACGCCAGTTAGAGAACGTTTGTCTTTGGCTGACAGTGATGGCGGCTGGGGATACGGTGCTTACCCAAGATCTGCCTCCTGAACTGCTTGCCGATAATGCTGCGGACTCATTAAGTAATAATAACGCTCAGGCCGCTCTTACTACTCAAGCAATTCCATCCGCGCAAACCTCGAATAGTACCTCGCCTATCCATTCGCATACTTCTACAGCGATTACTGAAACTTCGATAAGTTGGCAGCAAGCGCTAGCAGACTGGGCTAAACAGTCTTTGCAAGCGGGTGAAACGGACATCCTACAGTTAGCGACCCCAGAGTTTGAGCGTGTACTGTTGAGAGAAGCGCTTAGCCATAGCGGCGGGCGCAAGCTAGCTGCGGCTCAGCTATTGGGTTGGGGCCGTAATACGTTGACACGCAAGCTAACATTGCTTGATGTATCGTCGAGCAAGCCTACTACAGAGGAGTAGCCAAGTCTTTGATTAGCTTGGTTTTCCTATAAAAGGAGTACAGATTTTCATTTAATCTGCAAAAAAATTAAATTAATTTGCAAAAAGGGGTTGCCAAAACTGCGAAACTCTATATAATAGCCAACCACTGAGACGCACTACCGAATCAGTTATCTGTCTGTTAGACGTTTGAATTTAAGCGCTGACGATGATAGAGTAACGATAATGGGGCTGTGGCGGAATTGGTAGACGCACCAGATTTAGGTTCTGGCGCCGCAAGGTGTGAGAGTTCGAGTCTCTCCAGCCCCACCATTTTCGGTTAGTACATCTTAGACCAAATATCAAAGCCTGCTTTTTAGCAGGCTTTTTTGTGTTTGTACGTTTATTTTATAATTGTAAGTCCTTCAAAACTAACTNCNTTCATNCTTAGATATCTCTCCCTGGTTCGTTTCGCCAAANCCTTATCCAAAATATCTTGATAATGACTATATTGAAAAGGCAAATTAGGTATCGGCTGCTGACAATGCTGAATCGCCCAGTCTCGCCATGGCTGCGTAGTTGACGACTCAATAGCATACGGCCTGTCGCCCGCCAAAACCTCATACATCATAATGCCAAACGCATAGATATCACTTTGTACCGTACTGCTCTGCCCTTGCCATAGCTCTGGCGCAAGATAAGCTGGCGTACCCGCGCTGTTTTTAACTTGTAGCTTGTTTTTAGAACTGTTTGCAATTGGCCTCGCTAAAGCAAAGTCCGTTAATAGTAAGTTCTGCTCTTTATCCATTAAAATATTACTAGGCTTAATATCGTTATGCAGCCACTCTTTATCATGTAGAGACTNTATAAGCGCTGCCGCTTTGACGATAATTAAGTGCTTTTGTGCNAGGGTTAGCGATTGCTTNAGATGTTGCGCCAAACTGCCTTGCGTGTAATAAGGTATAGCTAGCCAAGTGANTGACTGCTCTTGTCCAAGTATGTTTAAGCGTAAGGTGCCGTAAGCGAGAACGGGCGGCGCGGTAGTGTTTTTTTGAGCGGCTTTATTGCTACTTTGCAAACGGTTTACTACTTTCAGCACCTTTATTTCATGATTCAATGATGCTGCATCTAAAGAGCTATCAGGGCTCAGTTGCCATTTTATCATCACCTGACCAAACTGAGCGTGAATAGCGCGGCTTAAGCCTTGATAGGTTNTTGCAGTGTCGTTTTGTTGGCTCAGCCGTTGATGCACGATATTAAGATAGCCTAGTTGCATAAGCGTATGAGTTATCGTAGGTAAGAGCTTATCAGCTTGCAGTTGCAGCTCTTGTTTTTTTGACCCATGACTTTCTTCATCTTTCATAGTAAAGTAAAGCCCTTATGTGACTATAGTAGACCTGATTAAAAGTGTTATGCGTTTTATTGACCAGCAAGAAGCAAGACTAATGAAATTTTCTGGCGTGCTGTGCCTACGCAGACAGAGGCTGCAATAATTCATATCAGCCTTGCCATAACATTTTCATAGTGAACTGACTAGGGCGTGTTGAACATTCGACCTTGGCACTGACAGAGACTATTTTTTAGGCGATTTGCAGATAAAAATGGTAAGTTTAGTCGTTCTAAGCGTCTATTTTTATCAATAAAGCGGCAAAAAATAGTCCTGTCCCTGTTGTTGTCGTGAGGGCTGATGCTAAAATCGCCCTAGTCGTTGCGACTGTTTAATTAAAATCAGCTAGCCAATGCAATAAGCATTATCTGCAATTTTCACTTAGACTAGAACTATTTTAGCTATCAGCAGTGCGCATTTGTGAATGTTCAACACGCCCTATATTATCTGCATTAAATTTAACCCAAACGATTAGAATAGATATGTCCGAATCCAAGCCGANCGATCACTACGCCCTACCCGCNCCNTTANTNNCATTGCTNGAGCNAGTANNTACAAGAGCGCGTCACGCCAACCATTCAAATCGACCCCGAACAATTGGCTTATCGCTGGGTCGGTGGTCGCAGTGGTCATCTTGAACCCTTAGCAGTAAATCTGTTTTTAAGCTTAGATGACTTACAAGGTATTGAGACCCAAAAAACAAAACTGGTTCAAAACACGCGTCAATTCTTAAAAGGCTTTCCGGCCAATCACGTACTGATGACCGGAACTCGCGGCGCCGGTAAATCATCGCTAATACGCGCTCTACTGCAAGAATATCATAGCGAAGGGTTACGCATTATCGAGATTGCCCGTGATGATCTACAAGTGCTCGATAAAATTCGCGCTGCTATCAAGGCACTGCCTGCTGACACTCAGTGCCGCTATGTCGTGTACTGTGATGATTTGGCCTTTAACGGGCAAGATGAGAGTTACCGGGCGCTCAAAAGCGTACTCGATGGCGCGCTTGACTCTGAGCAGGACAAGCTTTTAGTATATGCAACCAGTAACCGCCGCCATCTATTACCGCAATTGATGAAGGATAATATTAGTATTTATGATGGACAGACCGATGAGGTTAACCCTTATGAGACTATAGATGAGACCGTGTCTTTATCGGATCGTTTTGGTCTTTGGTTATCCTTTCATCCGATGGATCAACATACTTACCTTCAAATTGTGCAGCATTATATAGCTTTAGAGCTACAAAGAATGTCAGCACATACTGATCATGATATGGAAGTTAATGCAGAAGATGGAAGCTTATCCAATAAGATAAGAATAGATGCCTTGCGCTGGGCTTCTGAACGCGGCGGCCGATCAGGGCGAGTTGCTTATCAATTCAGTCGCTACTTTAGCGGCAAAGCGCAATTGGCTGCGGCTGATAGTGACCCTTAATAGAGTAAAATAATTTTAATCTTAGCTAAAGTTAACATAGAATGGAAAAGTTACAATGCTGGGCTAAAGCCACAGCCTACACTACCTCGTTCTGAATAAAGATTAGTCTCTATCAAGCACTGAACCTAAATACTGAACGCTGGATTTGGCAGTGTGCTCACTACCTTTGTTAGTAGTAATTGGTTCGCCTTCGACCGTATATTGCGCAAAGTCCTCAGCTAACCATAACTGATTTTGATAATACCTTTGCGCTTCTAAACGAATATGACTCATATTAGCAGTAGTGCTATTAGGGTTATCAAAGTTCTGATAACGGGCGCTAAAATGGGTCAAGATTAAATGTTGTAGACCGCTATCCTTTGCAAATTGTGCCACTTGCTGAGCGCTACTGTGCATGGGATCAAAGCCTGCGTTGCCCATATTGCCAGAGTTTTTGGCTAAAATACGTGCTTTTACCNCATTAGTATAAGTCGCTTCATGGACGAGTAGATCCGTGTTTTTGACAGCGGCACTTAATAGCTCTGGACTGTCGTTATCCCCTGCCACCACTATTCGTGTGCGCCGCTGATTATTATGGACATAATCAGCTGATGCCAACTGTCGTCCGTCTTCTAAAGTGACATCATGACCTTGCTGTAACTGACCCCATAAAGGGCTAGCGGGAATACCTGCTGCTTTGAGCTTATCTGTATTTAGCACCCGCTGATGAATCGTTTGCGTCACCCCAAAAGCATGCGAAGCCACCCGGTGCGACAGTTTTGTGATATCAATCTCGAGCTGTTGCTGATTGTCTAAAGCCAGAGAGATTTTAGCTCCATTATCAGACAGAACCTCTTCTATCGCTATAAAGTCGATCGCAAAAGGAAAGTGTAGCTCAGTAGTTGATTTTACCGCGTCAAGAAAGTCGTGAATGGCTTTTGGCGCAATAATGGTTAAGGGCGCAGTGCGTCCTGACATTGCGGCACTTGCAAGCAAACCTGGCAGGCCATAACAGTGGTCGCCATGCACGTGCGTGATACAGATAACCGTCAGCTGATGCAAAGACAGCTTAGTCTGAAGCAGTTGCTGCTGCGTGCCCTCGCCGCAATCGATAAGTAGCCAAGGTCGTGATTTTTTGCGNGATTGGTTTTGACTAGATAAATAAGGATTTAGGCATTCGATAGCGAGCGCGGTGACATTACGCTGTTTGGTTGGTACGCCTGCCGAAGTGCCCAAAAAGGTCAGTTGTAGCATAGCTCGCTGCTTACTCCTTAGAGTCCAAAAAACTAGGGAAGCTCACAGATAAAAGTGCGCTTTCCTTCAATTATTTGTCCGCCACTAGCATAACACTCGTTTGCCATATTAGACTCATATGACTTCCAGCCACCATAAAAACTAGCAATACAAAGCAGCGCGACAAGGAGCTTTTGGCCCCAAGACTTGAGCGATATCGGCTGTTGCTCGATGATTTCTTCCTCAAAAGGCTCGTCAGTTACTTTATTTGGCTCTTTCATTATCCTACCTTTTTGAAGCGTTTAATTGTATTTGCTAGCCATTATAACCAAAAAGCGCATCATCAACGAATTGAATGACACGCTTTTGGCTTCTACCTAAAAATCTATTTTACGAGTTTAACCGCTTAGAAGTTAAGACGACCGCCTTTCTCTTCACTACGTTTAAAGGCTGGACGCTCTTCACTGCGTTTAAGCCAGTTTAAGATGTTGGCATATTTTTTTCTATTTAAACCTTCACCCGCATTGGCCCCTAACACTGCTAGATGCATCTGAATATCTGCCGCACTGAATTCAGCACCCGCAAACCACTGATTGTCTTCTAAGTGCTTCTCCATCATCGCAAATATCGGATCTAAGCTTGATTTGACCATGTTCTTTTCGATTTGTGCTTGAATCTTTTTGCTGACCGGTTTGATGAGCATCGGCGATTGCTGCACTACTTTGGTAAATACCAAACGCATCACTAACGGCGGCATGACTGACGCTTCTGCAAAGTGTAGCCAAAAGGTATAATTCTCCCAAGCCGCTTCGTTATCGTCACTAGGCTTAAACTGCTGCTCCTTGTCATAGTGCTTGAGTAGATATTCGATAATAAAGCCTGACTCTATCAGCGTCCGTCCATCCGCTTCTAATATAGGCGCATGACCTAGCGGGTGCACCTCTTTTAGACTATCAGGGGCACGGTAGGCTTTGGTACGATTATAACAAGTCAGCTGATAATCAGCCCCCAACTCCTCTAATAACCATAAAATACGAAAAGAGCGCGAGTTTTCTAAATGATGAAGATGCAACATAAATTCTCCTAATAATATTTTGATAAATTGGGCTAGCTGATAAATAGTGAGTGATAAATATAAAAATCAATACTTTAAGATTTTGCTACTTTAATATCATCATATCTCAGTCAAACCGCCATTAATACCAGCAAAGCCCATTACAGTTACCAAAAATAATATCTAACCGGTCAAAATTTTGCCGCATTAGGGTCTATCTATAAATACAGAGTGCGCTCGAAAGCGTTGGCTTATTTTGTATTTAACTTCTCAATCTTACGCGACATTTTCGCTATTTTTCGTTGATAGCGGTTAATTTTACGAAAACGCCTAGCCGCTAATATTCCCTCGATACGGCGATTTTTGAGACGTTGACGCGAAGGAAAACTATGCACCAATGGCTCATTATAGCCATGCAAGCGATCCTCGCGGCGACGATATAGATAACCTCTAGCGCTGTCTATAATCATAATCGNNAAAGCCACTATAATCATACTATACATAAATAATGAGCCGCCCTCATCAAGCCCTTGACTCAAAATCGTAATAGAAAATATAAATANGAAAATCGGCTCTAAATAGCTCAGCGTTCCAAACAGTGACACCGGCAACTTACTACTCGCCACCATCGTCAGCGACATCGCAAGCGCGCTAAATATTCCTAATAATGGCAGTAAATACCAAAACTTGTTATCGCTGAGCGCTGTACCAAAACCGCCACTGCTATACAACGCAAAAAGCACCACCGGTAATAGTAAAGTTAGATCTGATAATAGACCAGTAATCGGTGGCACAGCTAGCTTGCGGCGCATCAAAAAGTAAGGCGGATATCCTAAACAGACAAATAAAGTCGCCCAAGATATCGTACCGTATTGATAAACATCATACGCAACGCCGAGCGCCGCTATTAGCGCAGCTAGCCACTGCAGAGCGCTCATATATTCTTTATAAAAAAATCGTCCTACCATAATCATCACTAATGGCAGTAAAAAATAGCCCAAAGTGACATCGAGCCCTAAGCCATTGACCGGCCCCCACATAAANAGCCAAATCTGNCCGCCCAAAATCGGCGTCGGTAAAATAAATATCAACCACTCTTTTGGGGTTTTTATGGTCTTTAGATAATCAAAAACATGCTGCCACTGCTTCGTTAAGCTGACCAATATTGTTAGGCTGATCAGCATCATGATGACCCGCCATGACGCTACTTGCGTCCCGTTAAAGGCTGCATCAATAAACCAAATAAGAATAATAGCGAGAATAAAAAACTCGCAGACGCGCCAGCTACCGTTCCTTGAAAAGTTTGATTGTTAGTTAGCATAACAACAGCCTTTTAGATTTACCGTCCTTATTAAAGCGATGACTTAACGCTTTAGAACATCGAATTAAAGAGTATTAAAATATAAACAAGAAAATTAAAAACCTCTAACGATAACGTTAGAGGTTCTATGTGAAATGTNAAAACCAGAATGACCCTGTTTAGATTGGCGACTTAACTCTCGCCCTTAACTTAGCTATCTCCATCGACACCAGTTTCTATATCATAGTCATTAGCGATATCGACAGTATCACTGATATCATCGTTTGCGCCGCTTGCAGTAGTGGTATCGATATCTGCCTGCTCCTGAGCTTCAGCGCCAAAGGTACCATCCTCACGCATGGCTTCAATCAGCTCATTATCGTCCTCTTCGTGCTCGACCCTTGCCATAGCGACTAGCGTCTCATCTTTAGACAGACGAATCAAGGTTACGCCCTGCGTGTTACGACCAGCACTTGCGACGTGCTCGACTGGCGTACGCACTAAAGTACCTTTATCAGATATTAAGATAATATCATCTTCTGGATCGACCTTAGTTGCGCGTACCAAAGCGCCATTACGCTCACTGGTTTTGATAGCGATAACCCCGCCGCCGCCGCGATTTTGGGTATTAAACTCTTCAATGAAGGTACGCTTACCAAAGCCGTTTTCACAAGCAATCAAAATCTCACGGACGTCATCTTCGATAACGACTAAAGATTTAATAAACTCATCATCTTTTAGACGCATACCGCGCACACCTTTAGCGGTACGGCCCATAGCGCGAGCATCGTTTTCATCAAAACGGATNGCTTTACCGCTTGAAGCAAATAGCATCACCTCTTGACTACCGCTAGTGATACGCGCGCTCACAAGCTTATCACCTTCNTCTAAGCTTACAGCAATCAAGCCATTAGAGCGAATATTGGCAAACTGCTTGAGCTCTACCCGCTTCACCGTACCATTCGCCGTTGCAAANAACACAAAAGGCGGCTCGGCAGTCGTGCTGCCTTCTAACGAGTCATCGTCTGTCTCGTTTACAGTCAGCTCACTTGTAGCGGAGGACTCTTCTACCATCTTTGGAATAGGCAGTATCGTCGTCACTGACTCATCAGCACTGAGCCCAATTAAGTTCACCAAAGGACGACCGCGCGAACCGCGACTGGCAATCGGTACTTCAAAGCCACGTAAGCTAAAGACGCGGCCGGTATCTGTGAAGCACAATACGGTCGCATGAGTAGACGTGACAAGCAGATGATCGATAACATCGTCTTCTTTCATCGCCGTCGCTGACTTACCTTTNCCGCCGCGTTTTTGTGCGACATAATCATCGATAGGCTGAGTCTTGGCATAGCCGGTGCGCGAAACGGTCATCACCACCGTCTGCTCTGGGATTAAGTCTTCGCGGCTAAAGTCACTGCGCGAATCGATAATATCAGTACGGCGCTCGTCACCGAAGTTGTCTCGAATCTCAATCATCTCATTAGAGATAATAGTCATCAGCTTATCAAAATCCCCTAAGATAGCTTCTAGGTTAGCAATCTCACGTAACAAGTCTTGGTATTCTTCAGTCAGTTTGTCTTGCTCAAGGCCAGTCAAGCGATGCAACTGCATCTCTAAAATCGCATTGACCTGCTCAAGTGATAAGCGATAACTTTGCTCGCCTTTAGTCGTATCATCGATAAGCCCGAATGGCGCTTTAGGGTCTTCGCCTTCGATATACTCAGGACGTACCGATTGGCTACCGGCGGCCTTTAGCATAGCGACGACACTACCTGAGCCCCAAGTATTACCAAGTAAGCTCTCACGCGCTTCACCGCGGCTAGCAGATGCTTTTATCGTGGCGATAATATCATCGATATTAGCGAGCGCTACGGTCAAACCTTCGAGTAGATGCCCACGAACCCGGGCTTTGTTAAGCTCATATATAGTACGGCGCGTCACCACTTCTTGACGATGGCGCACAAAGGCAGCAATCAGTTGACGCAAGGTNAATAGCTTNGGCTGACCGTTATCAAGCGCCACCATATTGATACTAAAGCTGGTCTCAAGCGGCGTCTGCAAAAACAGGTTATTNACGATGACTTCAGCGGTCTCACCGCGGCGCAAGTCGATAGCGATACGCATACCGTCTTTATCAGACTCATCGCGTATTTCAGTGATACCGTCGATCTTTTTATCACGAACTAGCTCTGCGATACGCTCAATCAGCTTGGCTTTATTGGCCTGATATGGCACTTCAGTGAACACAATGCGCTCGCGATCACGGTTGACACCGGTAGTACTCATCGGCTCAATATGATAGCGACCACGTACGTGTAAGCGGCCTTTNCCCGTGCGATAAGCGTCTTGAATACCCGCGCGGCCATAGATGATACCGCCCGTCGGGAAATCAGGACCTGATATATGCGTCATCAGCTCCTCACCCGAGATTTGCGGGTTCTCAGCGTAAGCCAAGCAAGCATTGATCACTTCGGTTAAGTTATGCGGTGCCATATTGGTCGCCATACCGACCGCAATACCGGTTGTGCCATTGACCAAAAGGTTGGGCACGCGCGCAGGCAATACGCTTGGCATACGCTCAGAGCCATCGTAGTTGTCTTCCCAATCGACGGTATCTTTNTCCAAGTCGCCAAGCATCTGATGGGTCAGCTTGGTCATGCGTACTTCGGTATAACGCATCGCCGCCGGTGGATCATCATCGATTGAGCCAAAGTTACCNTGACCATCNACCATNGGGTAGCGCAAGCTAAAATCCTGCGCCATACGTACGATAGCATCGTATACTGCACTATCACCATGTGGGTGGTATTTACCGATGACATCACCGACGACACGCGCTGACTTCTTATAAGGCTTATTGTAGTCGTTAGAGAGCACATGCATAGCGTACATAACGCGGCGATGCACCGGCTTGAAGCCATCACGGACATCAGGTAGTGCACGCGAGACAATCACACTCATCGCATAATCTAAGTAGGACTGTTTCAATTCATCTACGATGCCAATAGGACTGACCGACTCGCTCATATACACTCCTTCACTCATATCCACTTTATTAATTTTGCAGGCTTTATAGATCGCTCACCACACTAAGCTGACTTTGATAACCATCAAAGAATTAGCCAGTAAAGCAACACCATAAAGCATGAAAAATCTTGGGAAAATGATGATCGTTTTAGTAGTAAATAAAGAGGACTATTTTAGCACAAATCTGCAAGCTTAGGGGTATCTATATACCAATAAAATCAAGCAAAACAGCTGATTAGCAGGCTTTATTTGCACTTGACAAAACGCTAGTAATATTACTCTGATAACCCGTCTAATTTTCTATATTTATAGCTGCTTTATCAACAAAAAAACTGCACCCTTTCGGATGCAGTTTTTTGGATGACGCGAGTATCTTCAGATTATCAGTTTAAGACTATCTTGGAACCACTTGAGAGGCGCTAAAATCTTGATCGAAGAATTCGCGGGTCGCTTGAGTACAAGCACTGCTGACCAGACCACCGTGATAGCTTGACAATATAGCCGCACCTGCCGCTTGTGCTAATGCTGTTGGATCTGTTACGCCCGCAGCCTGCGCATTCGCAATTGCATTATTTTGAACAGCTGTCAATGTGGTAGAGAATCTGTCTTGAACGTCATCGATAACGGTTGTTGACATCCATGGGTTGCTCATAGCACTATCACCAATCGGAGTCACTTCGCCTCGGTTGTTTCTAACATCGACATTTAGAACCGTCACATTAAGGTTGGCGTTTGGCGCTGCACTTGCCTGCTGTAATATCGCCGCCATCGAACCCGTATTTAGATCATAAAATACCGTTGGGTCTTGGTTACCACCACACAATAGTGTCGGCATTTTTGGTATATATCCNCGCAAGTCGTTATCCTTTAACGCCTTACGAAGGTTGTTTTGCGGGTTTTGGGCGGGCAATGCACCTGTGCCTGCTATTAACTGGTCTTGGTTTTGTAAAGCATCAGCGACATAAGCGGCACGGAAATCTGTTTTGATCAGATAGTTATCGTCAGCAAACCCTAAGAACGCAAAAGGTAGGTCACTGTCTGGCAGCTGATTGATCAAAGGATTATCGGTCGGCTTTGCTTCAAAGAGTGCATTGTCAGGCAATTTATTGGCAGCAACCAATTCCTCAAAACTCAACAGACTTGGCAGTTGCGTGTTGGCATAATCTGCGGTAAAGATGTCAGTCGGGTTACTATAAATGTTGCCGTACTTTTTTTGCATGCCATCTGCCAATAGCGGCGCAAAACGGGTCGCGCCAATATTTACATTACCAGCAAAAATCGCATCACCAAAAGCAGCTAACGCATAAGGCCCTGAGAGCGGCGCGATTGCCGTTACTGTTTTGTTTTGCGACTCTAGTAATCTCGCAGTTGCCATAGCGACATGACCGCCTTGTGAGTAGCCTGAGAGGTATAATTTACCTGAATCATCGATGTTGGTGTACTTGTCATTACTCGCTAGCTTTTGCTTGTCGATCACTGAGCGAGCACTCTCTAGCGCATCGACCATGTCATTCGACTGCTGTTCAGCGACTAGATACGGATGATAATCAAGCTCAGAATCATCGTAGCCAGCATAGTTTGGCGCGACAACGATATAACCTTGGGCGGCAAAGTTAGCGGCTATGAGTGTTGACTCGCCGACTGCTGGATTATTGACATTACCGACTTGGGTAAANTCATAGCCTCTATCGGTGGTCGTACCATGAGCGTACAGCAGCACCGGACGCTCACCTTGACATTCATCGCTATCGCCAGTGGGTAACATTAACGCTGCCGTCGCGTTAGTCGCTTCGCCTGCAGCGCCAACAGTCGGATAGCTGACCTTTTCAATGGTGACGCCGCACTCAGCATCAGGAGTGTCAGCAGTATCGCCAATAAGAGTATCTATTTGATCTTGGCTAAAGGCATTTATAAACTCTGAAGTAGTTGGAGATTCTGTTGATATTGGCGCATTAAAATCATTATCATCATCGCCGCAAGCTGTTAGTAGTAAGCTGCTTGCTACAGCTACCGATAATAAACAGCGCGACATCGTTGGGATTTTAGACAGATTGGCATGGGGAATGGTCATATTCGCTATCCTTAGCATTGAGTGACAGGGTTTTAATGTTAATTTTAGAATATTAATACAGCGCAATAGCCACTTTATCAAAAACAGCTTTAGTGATTAATAATCTATAATGCATACACCTTACTGTTTATACCGTAAAAGAGCATAAAAAGATACTTCAAATCGATAATTCCGGCTCTTGTACAAGTTCTTGAGCTCTAAGCACTCTAATATCGTTCATTCTAATATCGTTCATTCTAATATAATCATAGACAAAATATTCTTAATCGCTAAACTGACTACGGGTTTTGCCCAGGGTCTATTAAAGCTCAACCCTTAAACTATTATTTTATAGGTCAATATTTTATGGATATCGTTTTAGCTATNGTTTGGATTTTGGCAATGGTGCTCTATAGCTTCTCTAGTGATTATGCCCAGTACTTTCCTGATCATAATAATCGCGCACTGCCTTTTGTGCGTTGGGGTTCGCTATTAGTCGCGATGGGCTTATCTGCATACCTTGCTCANGCCTATCAACAACACTTACAAGGNACTGGTATTTGGGTCTTTGTCATTGTCGTCTTCGTTATTATCATATTATCTAAACTGGTCTTTAAATGGGTGCTCAAACGCCGCCGCTAAAGTACAAAATAAAGCTCTAATAAAAGTAAACTAAACATAACTACGCAGCGGTAGTCAATTTAATAATAAAGAAAATCANNTTATGACAGACAACAAAAAAGATAACTCACAAAACCAGCAGAGAGCGACACGTACCGATCGTATAGTCAGTTCTTTNTANNCGATTGCTGATCATTTTGAAAAAAAGGTCTACGGCGGTTTAAAAGGAGAGATTCGGCTTGCGGTATTGCGCCGCGATATTTTTGCTTATGTCAATGAGCACAGTCGACGCTTAGGACGTCCGCTGCGCATATTAGATGTCGGAGCCGGCTTAGCGCAAATCGCTATAGAGCTGGCAGCGCAAGGTCACACGCTTGTCATCAATGACATCTCTGCCGCTATGTTAGACAAAGCACAAACTCATGCTGCCGCCCTTGAGACAGGCACCAAAACCAAGCTAGATATCAGTTGGCTGGTTTGCCCTTATCAGGAGCTTGCATCCAAGCTTGCTACAGACAGTACTGCAGAAAACAGCGATAGTAAGTTTGATCTCATCCTTTGTCACGCGCTGCTCGAATGGCTGGCCAAGCCGGCTGAGGTAATGAGATTTTTTGATACTCAGCTACGCCCTCAAGGCGCATTATCACTCTGCTTTTATAATCCAGCGAGCTTCGATTATCGCAACCTAATTATGGGTAATTTTAATCTGCTAGATAGACAGCTTGAAGGCAACTATGCCGCCGACAATAAAAAAAGCCTAACGCCCAATCATCCAGTCGCCAGACAAGAGGTAGAAGCGTGGCTACAACAACATCATTATAAAATCGTGCTTGAGAGCGGGCTACGTGTCTTTCATGATTACGCGCCGCTTAAGCGCGGCGGTCATAACGACCCTGAGGCAGTGATAAAAATGGAGCTACGCTATTCTCAGTTAGAACCGTACAAATGGCTAGGACGCTACTTGCATATCTTAGCGACTGCGAACGGCTGATATTGACTGATATNTTTACTCCTGTTTAAGCGCGCTCAATGTGATCTATCGTACTCTGACCACGTGGTGGCATTGACGTCTTTTTCATCGAACACCACNACATGCTCAAGTAACGGCAAGATACCGATATGGCTACCAACTGCGTGGTTATGGTGGCTCGCGACTAACGACAATACCGTCTGACCACTGTCTAATTGCAGCCGATACAGATAGTTNGCACCGCGAAACACTCGTCCAACGACTAATGCAGTNTGCGGGCTATCATCATCATGAATGATATCATCAGGACGNACNAGNACNTTGATGGGCGTGCCATTAGGATAGTCATACTCGCAGTATTGCGGCTGCCCTGAGGCATCGTACACCTCCATGCGCCGATAAATATCGCCAAGTGCCGTCTCGACATGACCTTCTTTGATAATGCCATCTATCATCGCGCCCTCGCCGACGAACTCAGCGACAAAAGGACTAACCGGCTCGTGGTACAGCTCGCTTGGCGTTGCCCACTGTACCAGCTTGCCTTGATGCATAACCCCGACTTTATCTGCGAGCGCAAACGCTTCGTTTTGGTCATGAGTCACTAAAATAGCAGTAGTATTGGTGCGTTTTAGAATATCACGCACGCTCATCGCTAGTGACTCGCGCAGCACCACATCAAGGTTAGAAAAAGGCTCATCAAGTAATAGTAACTTTGGCTTAGGAGCCAGTGCTCGAGCTAACGCCACGCGCTGCTGCTGACCACCCGATAGCTCAGCGGGACGTTTATCAGCGTGCTCGCTCAGTCCCACCAGCTCTAACATCTGCGCCACGCGCGCTTTTTTATCAGCGCTAGACCATTTATTAAGACCAAATCCAATGTTTTTGGCGACGCTGAGATGACCAAATAGCGCATAGTCTTGAAACACCATACCCATACCGCGCTTGGCAGGAGCCACCGCAAAGGAATGGCGGTTATCTTGTTCGGTTAGACGCTGATGATTGAGCTCAATTTTGCCTTGGCGGGTAGGCTCAAGCCCAGCAATAGCTCGCAGCGCTGTGGTTTTTCCGCAGCCGCTATACCCCAAAAAACAACCGATCTCACCTTGTTGCAGGCTCAATGACAAGCCATTGACAATAGTCACATCATCGTAGCCCACGATTAAGTTTTCTACTTTTAAAAAAGGCTCAGTATCGCTCTTTGAAGCGCGCGGGTCACGGTAGTTACGTTGCCCGTCGCTCTGCTCACTGCTGCTATCGCTATCCGTATCCGCTTCACCAAGCGTTTGCGTATTTTGCATAGTTTGGCCTTTTTGCGGTAACGCTGATACCGGGAGCACAGATGATTTTTTGCTCACTTCTAGCCTAGCTTTGGCTTTGATAAGCTTTGGATCTAGACCTTTTGTAAGGGATTGACGGTCTTTAGAAGAAGGCTGTTTTGCATAGCTCTCCTCGGTATCTAAAGTATCATTAGTCAAGTTGGTATACATANAAGGTACTCGTAAGCGATAAATAAATGAGACGGGCGATAATAAATATTAGGGGTGCTCAATATTAGAGGTGCTCGCTGCTATTTAAAGGTGACAAAATTAAAGGAAAAATCTAAAAGTGCTCATACTAACATGTTAATCATGAACGATTACCATTTATGCAGATTAGCTATGCTTTTCACTTTGGCGTAGTAATATCCATACAGGTATTAGCCCCACCAACACAATCAGCAAACTCGGTAACGCCGCTCTCGCCCACATGCCTTCGCTTGTCATTTCAAACACTCGTACCGCCAGCGTATCCCAGCCTTGCCGACGCGTCATTAGGGTGATTGGCATCTCTTTCATNACCTCCACAAAGCCCATTAGCAAAGCCGTCAGCACTCCCGGACTAAGTACCGGCANNACCACTTGTCGCCAGCGCTGGAACGGACTACTGCTTAACAGTTCAGCGGCGGCTTCTTGATTGACCGTCAGTCGCTGTAATTGGCGATCGATCGGCTGAAAGCTCACCGTCATAAAACGCGTTGAGAGTGCTAATAGCATCACAATGACGCTACCTGATAATACTTGCTTAGTGGTAATACCAAAAGCGATCAGCTGATTGTCCAACCAAGCAATAGGAATAAACACGCCAACTGCCAGCACGGTGCCTGGTACCACATAGCCCAAATTAGCAAGCGTGGTCATCAGTTTCGTGCTCTTATCGGCATACTGACGCTTAATCCAAGCAATGATAATAGCGAGAAAGGCAATCAGCACTGTGGTCATGCTCGCAATAAGCAGACTGTTGGTGACAAAATCGATATAGCGCGCATCAAAGTCTTGGCGGTAGTTCATCGCCGTCCAATACAGTAGCTGCAAAAATGGTACTAAAAATGCCAATAAAAATACCAGACTACAAAGCAGCGTCATGCCCCATTTAGCTGCTGCGTTACTCGTCAGGCGCTTATTACTGCTTTGCGCGGTTATCGAGCCGCGACGTGCCTGCCAATACTGCTCAAATATCACCACGATAAACACTACGCCAATAAGTAAAGCCGCCAATTGCGCGGCAGTAGTCAGGCTAAAAAAGCCAAACCAAGCCTTATAGATAGCAGTGGTAAAGGTATCGACATTAAATACTGATACCGCACCAAAATCCGCTAGCGTCTCCATGCTGGCAAGTAAAAGTCCACCAATAATCCAAGGCAGTGCTTGCGGCAGCGCCAAACGAAAAAACACGCGGCTACGACTGAGCCCAAGCATCTGCCCCGCTTCGATCGCGCGGTGACCTTGCGACAAAAAAGCTTGCCGCGCTAATAAGTAAACATAAGGATAAAAAGCAAGCGATAAAATAAAGCCTGCGCCCCAAACGTTGCGCACTGAGGGAATAGCAGTGGTCACGCCCAGCTCTCGCAAGCTCGTCTGCAAAGGCCCACTAAAATCAACCATACCGACAGTGACAAAGGCGAAAACATAGGCGGGTATTGCAAGCGGCAACATCAAAGCCCAAGAAAAAAACCGCTGACCTGGGAAGCGGTACATACTCGTAACCCAAGCCAGCGAAGTACCCACGCTACCCGAGATGACCGTCACCATCGCTAATAAGATAGCGGTATTTTTTAATACTTGCGGCAGCACATACTCGCCCATATGTGGCCAGATATCAGCCATCGGCTGTGTCCAAGACAGTAGGACGATCAAAATCGGTATCAGCATAAACAACGAAATCAGTCCTAAGACTGATTTCGATAAAACACGTTTAAGAAGGGTGCGATCCTTAACGACGATAAGGTCTGGAGCCCCTATATCGTCTGCATGTTCGGACGCTTTTGGTATCGTTACCATATTACTACCATCTTCTACCCTCTATAGCGACGCTAATGAACAAGCCTTACTTATAGCCTGCTTTGTCCATCATTTGAATCGCTTGAGTTTGTAGCGAGCCAAATTTTTGAACATTGATATCATCTTGTTTAAAGCTGCCCCAAGATCTGAGCATCTCTGACTCATCAACGCCCTGTTTTACTGGATACTCTTTATCGGAGCTGGCATAGATACCTTGCGCTTCATCAGACGACAACCACTCCATCAATTTAAGCGCGCCATCTGGGTTGTCTGCTGCCGCAACTACGCCCGCGCCAGAGATGTTGACATGGGTGCCAGTTGTGTCTTGATTGGCCCAAAATATCTCTACTGGAAAATCAGGGTTTTCATCAAGGATGCGGCCATAGTAGTAGCTGTTAGCGATACCCACNTNACACTGACCAGCCGCAATAGCTTCTAGCATACTCGTATCATCGCTGAACACATCAGTGGCTAGATTATCTACCCAGCCGCGAATCACNTCTTCAGTTCTTTCAGCGCCCAAGTGCTCAATCATACTAGCGACTAATGACTGGTTATAGACCTTTTTTGAAGTGCGCANGCATAGCTTGCCTTTCCACTTTGGATCAGCCAGATCAGCATACGTCGATAGCTCCTCGGCATCGACTTTGNTAGGGTCATAAAAGATAGTACGAGCGCGTAGCGACAGACCTGTCCAATTACCCGCTGGATCACGGTACTTCGCCGGAACGTTAGTATTTAGAGTTTCTGATGCTATCGGCTGCAATAAGCCCTGCTCTCCTGCTTGCCATAAGTTACCGGCATCAACGGTTAATAGCATATCAGCTGGGGTGTTATCGCCTTCTGCTTGTAGGCGCGCCATCAGTGGGCCTGTTTTATCAGTTACCAGCTCAATCTCAACGCCAGTCTCTTCGGTATAGCGATCTAATAACGGCTTAATCAGCTGCTCATTACGCGATGAATAAATCGTCACCGACTGATCGCTATTGGCCGTTGCCGCTTCAGTTTCAGTTGTTGATGCCTCGCCTTCAGCCGTCTGTTCAGGTGTCTGGCTTTGATTACAACCGACCAAACCTAACATCATACTAAACATAGCCACAGATAACGTGGTCTTTATGGGCTGACTTACCGCAACTGAATCATTAAGCGCTTGTAACGACATGGCTTTCTCCAAAGCTGGATTATAAACAAAAGAACATTAANAAGGAGTTATAAATAACGAGATAAACGGCTTAAAACGAGCAAATACATACTAATAGAAATGATATTAATTATCAATAACTTTATGCGACTCGNTCNTNANAGCANAANNNATAANGTGCTTGATNTTGCAAGGTTTGTTAATGAGGTAACAGCCACTGCCCGACAATGACGTTGACTGCCGCTTCAGTACGCAATATTCTTGAGCCTATAGTAAGCGCTTGACAGCCTTGCGTAGCTAGTAGCTCAATCTCATAGTCGATCCAGCCGCCCTCGCTACCGATAAAAACNATCTTAGGTAAGCTATCAGTAGGCAAGCCACTATTATTAGCTGATCCGCTAGCAATAGACGCTCGCTGTAAATATGNTGANAGCGATAACGCACCGTAAGGATGAGCAACGATCGCCTGTCCATCTATGTCTGTAAGCAAACGCGGTAGCTTGTCTTCCACAAAAGGTTTAAAGCGTTTNTCTAAGGTGATAGTCGGCGCNATAGTATCAACGGATTGTTGTAGTCCTTCGAGTACAAACTCGTCAAGACGGCCAAGCATCGGGCTTTGCCAGTAGCTTTTTTGGCTGCGATAGCTGTTTATTAAGATNATGTGTGCCACCCCAAGCGCAGTCATATCCATAATTAATCGGCGCAGCACCTTTGGGCGTGGCAGTGCTAAAACAACGGTGAGGTCTAACTTANNNGGCGGTGCAAGAGTGAGCTGCACCTCGCGTAGCTGAATGGCAGTTGGTGTCATATCATCGATGATAGCGCTGCCCAGCTTGCCGCCTAATTGTCCAATCTTTAAGCTATCGCCTACCTGCAAGCCTAATACCTTATGGATATGATCGATTTGTTTAGGGTCGCTGATATAAGCTTGAGCGCTTGCAGCGTCAGCATTTGAGAAATTATCGATGGGTAATAGTAGACAGTTCACAGCACTTCTCTACCCGTTACTCCTTGTAATGACTGACTNATGACCGTCTCAATCATCTCAAGTTGCTGCGTAAGCACCGCTTGTTGCTCACTTGTCAATTGCGCGCCTGCCTGCCCTGCGCGCTTAGCGGCTGATAAATCACTCAGCCAAAGCTGTAACTGACTATAAATTTTAGCCTGATCTGATGAGTTTGCGCTCTTACTAGTGTTTGATGATTGGCTCTTGCTAGTCTTTTGCAGAGCATCATTCTTTGAATTTTGAGANAGCAANTNNTGATGGTCTTGATAAAACTCATTATTAGGCTGATAAAGCGCCCCTACCTCTGCCAGTTTATCCACCACACTCTGACAAGACTGCGTATATTGGCCCATTAGCACAGGCGTCGCTACGCTCGCAGGCTCAACAGGATTATGACCGCCGATATCTACCAACGAGCCGCCGACCAAAGCCACATCCGCTTGCTCATACCAGTGCATCAGCTCGCCCATCGTATCCGCAAGATACACTTGGGTCTGTGCAGTGATAGGCTCATCCAAACTACGCCTTGCCATAGTCAGATTAGTGGCTTTGATAAGCTCAGCGACCTCATCGAAACGTTCAGGATGTCTAGGTACGATAATCAGTAGCGTATTGGCAAGCTTAGGATCTGACAGCAACTGCTGCTGCCATGCCAGCGCAATACTCTCTTCGCCTGCATGGGTACTTGCTGCTATCCATATCGGCCGATTAAGACCCTTTAACGTCATACTATTTGTAGACTCTTGCTCTACTTGCATATTTGTGGCTACTGGTTTTGGCGTGTTAATCACCCATTTTAATGAGCCGGCTACTCGTATCTGTGAGCTTAATGCACCAAGCTGGCGAAAGCGTTTCGCCGACTCATCGTCCTGCGCGATAATCAGCGTCAGATTTTGCATCATGCTCGCACTGACCGATTCGATCTTTTGATAGCTTTTGAATGAAGAGGCGGATAAGCGTCCATTGACCAAAATACTAGGGATTTGCTGAATCGAGAGTTTGGTTAAAATATTGGCCCAAAGCTCAGTTTCGATAAACAAAGCGGCCATCGGCTGTACGTGACTTAAAAACTTATCAATGACAGCCGGACTATCTACCGGCACGTAGCTATGAGTCAGCCGTCCTTGCGCGATATCGTCAGCAAAACGCTGAGCGGCACGCGTAAAGCCCGTCTGCGTGGTATTGGTCAACCAAATCTGGTAGCCCTTCGCTAGTAAAGCGTCTAATAAAGGCGCGGCGGTGTTGGTCTCGCCTAAAGACACCGCATGACACCAAATTATTTTTTGAGTCGAGATATCTGCCGTTGATGGAACTGCGAGCGCCGGATACTGCTTACCAAAGCGCTGAGCCACTTCTTGCTGATAGTTGTCGCGCTTATGCGAGCGGCGCCAGACTTGCAGGCGATATAAGGGTTTGAGAATACCAATCGCCACCCGATAATACCAAGGCGGGCTTTGCGGAGTACGCATAGCAAGCTTCATCGGCTCAGCGTAAACTTCGACTAAATCGACGGTAGGCTCCTGTGTCTCTATATCTGTTGAAGACGGCGGGGTATAAGAGGACGGCATGACATGAGACCCGTTTAATAAGGGATAAGACGGCAGCAAACACAGCCGACACGTTAACTTAAGCAGACAAGACGAAAAACTAAAAATGAGCGTGACAATTTTACCGTAAACTTTAGTCAATGAGAATTAGCCATTAGACAAATATAATTAATAAAAGCGCTGCTACCACTATCGCGCCAATAAGCCATTGATAACGCTTAAAGCTGTGCTGCTCTTGTTTTTGTGTCTCGATCAGCATTTGTGCTTGTTGCCATTCCTTATTCAGAGTGATGGCTTCTGGATGACCATTATCCGCCGCTTGCTCGAGCCAATATCTGCCCATGTCTATATCTTGCGTCAGTCCAAACCCTTGATAGTATAGCTTACTTAACAAGCGCTGGGCGCGGCTATCATTGGCGTTGGCGGCTTGTTTGACTAAACTTATACCCTTCTTTGTACTTGCCTGATCTATGCTAGCCCGATTTATACCAGCTTGGTCCTTATCAGACTCGCTATCTATATTTAACTTAGCGGTGCCTTCGCCTAATAGCTCATACATCGCAAGTCGGAGCATAGCGGCAGTATGGCCGGCGTTAGCTGACTTTTGTAGTAAGCCTAATGCCTGCAGACGAGCGGCTTGATGAGTATCAGAGAATTTAACTTGCGCGCGTGGTTTGTTTTGTTTTGCGATATGACGCTCGAACTGATCGAGTATATGACAAGCTTGCTCATATTCCTTGTTTCCAGCATTTTGCGGTACTTTAATCTCATCCAGCTCGTTTAACAAACGAGTAAAGATCTCAGGCGTCGGTTGGGCGTTTTTATTAGCAACTTTATTATTTGCGGTCTGGCTATTAGGGCTTTTATGAGCAGGGTTATTAACTTCATTATTGGTTGCAATTTTAGGATGGTTGTCACTTTCAGCTGGCTTTAACTGCGCTGTGGTTGACGGTAAGACAGGCTGAATAGGCAGCTTAGCGTTTATCTGCACTGATTCATCTTGTCCTAAGTTTTGCTGATATTTTGGGTTATTTTCCGTCTTCGCTGGCAGCCTTTGAGTCTCTACTGTGGTATTCGCCGACTGAGATGTTTGAAGTATTTGCGAAGACGCTTGAGGCAAGCGCTCTTTGACCGCTTGATATAGGCCGCTAGCAATCTGTCCTCCTTGAGCGGCGACAAATTGCCTATCAATATGACCAAATAGGCGCAAACCGATTGGCTCTAAAGCAAAAAATAACGCCGCTGCATGAGCGCTTACCTCATTTAAATCATCGTTTACCTGAGCACTGTCTTCTCGATAAGCTACTGCCATGTCTTGATAAAAATCATCGGCAGATAGGCTCAGCTGAGGATAACGCCGGCGCAGATCAGACTGACTGTACCAATGCGGCAAGCTTTGCCACTCACCGGCTAAAATACGGCCGGCATAAAACGCAAGGAACCATAATAAATGGCGAAAGCGATCATCTGCTAATAAGTGCTGCTCTGTTACTGCGTTTTTAGCATTATCTCGGCGTATCTGTAATAGTAGCGTGTCCACGCGCTGCAAACTCGCTAACGTCTCATCTAACTTACAAGCCTGCAGCTCAGCCTCATAAGCGATACCGCCTGCGATAGGACGCTGAGCCAAAAAGTCCTGCCAGTACCCTTCAGCGATATAATCCAGTGAAGTCTTGGCTACAAATGAATCAGAGCTGACAGACATAGCGAAACGTATCCTATGGGTGAATAAACATGCAAATTATAATAAGGGACTAAACAAGCGTATCACATTATCGAACAAGCTTTTAGAACGAGGGCGCTGCTGCCAATAATGCAGCTCCAAAAACTCACAATTCTCCAAATAAGCGTTTTGGCAGCTCAGAACTTGCGCCACCATCTCTGGGGTATAAATCGCCAAAGTCACCTCCATATTCAGATAAAAGCTACGCATATCGATATTCACTGTACCAAACAGGCAGTAATCATCGTCAATGACCACGGTTTTGGTATGTAGCAAACCGCCTTCAAAGCGTGCAATCTTCACGCCCGCCTCTAACAGCTCTTGATAATAAGCCTGCGAGGCATGCTGTACCAAAAATGAATCTACTTTCTTTGGCACAATCAACGTCACATCGACGCCGCGCCTTGCAGCTGTGGTTAGCGCCCCAGATAAGGCTTCGTCTGGCACGAAATAAGGCGTAGTAATCTGAATGCGCGTATTAGCACGGTGGATAACCGTGACTAGCGTATTATAAATGACATGCCCGGTCAGCTGCGGCGCTGATGGGATCAGCTGAGCGATAACGTTATTGACTGTTGGCATAGGCGCAATATCTATCAAGTTTGTCCCCGCTAATGGCTGCACGGCACTCTCTTGCGTATGCCCCTGCTCATCAAGCAATTGCACCCGACTGTTCAGATCGTTGATAGTAGGATGCATCACATAGAGCTTACGCGTGTAATTATTTACCCGCTTATCAAGCTCATAGAGATTATCTTGACTCTCAGCGCCGATATCGGTGACCACCACTTTACTCATAGCCGTCGCGATACTAATCGGTTGCACGCTTGTGCTCCGAATCATCACATCGATCCACTGGCCGACGTTTTTATCTTGTTTAAAATAGTTAGGGTCAACCAGATTGAAGCTACCGGTATAGCCTATATACTCATCGATGACGATAATCTTGCGATGATTACGCAAGTCTGAGCGCTTAAACAANGTCTTAAGNAGNCCTACTGGCAGNGACTGATAAACAAAGACACCGGCATTTTCTAAAGCTTCTTGGTGCTTACGATTAAAAAACCCTAGACTACCAACACTATCCGCTAGGATGTGACACTCTACCCCGCGTCTCGCTGCACTCTTTAAAGCCTGNAGCACTTCAAGCACTTGGCCTCTCGGGTAGATAATATAAAACTCCATATAAATAGTGNGAGCGGCATTGTGAATATCAGCAATAAGCTGATNAAAAATAGCGCTTGGACTCGTCAGCAGCTGCATTTGATGACCGGCAAATACGCCAAAGCCGGTTTTTCGCGTCCCAATAGAACTCACCCCGCGATAGTGATCGGACAATAGATCTTGGCCTTGATCAAATACCAAACGCTCGCGCGCTGCCATATCGTTGGTCAATAGCTGCGCTTGGTCAACGCGCTGCCGATAGCGCCGTCCAATCATCGGCTCGCCTAACAAAAGATAGGCGATAAAGCCGACTAAAGGCAGCGTGTAAAGCATAGCAATCCAAGCAATAGACACGCCAATATTGCGCTGCACTGTGACGATACGTAGCGTCATAACGACCATCAAAGTAATATGTAATACTAAGCCTAGACCGGCCAAGTCGATCCAAGACCAAGGCGCAAGTGTCTGTTGTGTCGCTAAAGGGTCTATAATACTCTCCAATGATTAAGGTGTTCTAAGCTTGCAGCATCTATTAGCGTATATACAGCTTATATAGCACGTCTATCTATAGGTATGAAAACAAACCGCTATAGTAAGCCTCCCTCCTATAGTTTATCAAATGTAATTTATCAAATAATATTTACCTACTCACTATTTCCATTCGCTTTTAGCCAGTTACATTATTTATTTGTCGAATTTATAAAATAGTATTTGACAGGCATCACCAAATCTATATAATACACACCCACAGCAAGGGGCTTTATTGGTTCTGAGTTGTTAGAGGTTTTATAGTTTAAAGCGGTGACAGCTTTAAACGAGTTAGAAATTCTAATTTAAGGATTTCAGTACCTAGTTTAGGTACATAACTTCTAGAAAATTCCCTTTAAGGAATTTTCTCTTGCGAAGCTAAAATTGCAGTGCAATTTTTTAACGCTTCTCAGGGTGATTAGCTCAGTTGGTAGAGCGTCTGCCTTACACGCAGAATGTCGGCGGTTCGAATCCGTCATCACCCACCACTTATTAGCAAGTGGGCCTTTTATAAAGGCAAGATGCTAAGACGACCTAAGCAGCGGTAGTTCAGTTGGTTAGAATACCGGCCTGTCACGCCGGGGGTCGCGGGTTCGAGTCCCGTCCGCTGCGCCATATTNGAAANGTACATTTAAACTCNNNNGGTTTAANCNANTTTCGCCTCAAGTATTAGTTTACTTGAGGTTTTTTTGTGTCTAGCTTTCCTCTNAAGGTCTTTATTTATAAGCTCTGGTTGTTTGCCTCTATCGAACGTTAAGAAAAGGTCTGCTCTTTAATAATGCGTAAATGATAAGTTTTTTCGCATGAGCTCTATCTTTTGAAAGTCAGTGACCAAACGGTGACCATTTCGTGACCAAGGTTATTAAAATTTGGATGTGGCAAGGAAATACCCCCAAATTTAAAACACCAAATAAGTAGAACTAAGCTGTCATATTAAGTTTCTGTATCGGTGTAAAGCCACCATTACCCATATTGAGTCTTTCGTTATTATAGTGATACAGCCAAGCTTCAGCCTGGTGCCGCACTTGATCTAAACTATCAAACAGTTCTTGATTAAGCCAATCATGCAGCGCATATTTCATGCTAATACTAAATATTTGTTTCGCTTGAANTGACTATANATNACTCTTACAAATGGACTTTTTATGACTCATAACCTCCCTAAAGCGTCGCTAGGCTACTTCCCTACGCCCTTGATNGAATTNNCNNGNTTNAGCNNNANNCTTNNNGGCCCNAANATCTATATGAAGCGCGATGACAATACGGGACTCGCCCTCGGCGGTAATAAAACNCGTAAGCTTGAATACATCATGGGTGATGCGNTNGCNAAAGGCGCGGATACGGTGATTACTGCAGGTGCTATTCAGTCCAATCATTGCCGGCAAACCGCAGGAGCCGCAGCAAGCCTCGGGCTTGAGTGTCATCTCGTCTTAGGCGGCGAAGAGCCCGAGCAGCCGCAAGGTAATCTACTACTCGATAAAGTCTACGGCTGCCATATCCATTGGNCAGGCGAGAACCGTAAGGGGGAAGANATTCCAGCCCTCGTGGCACAGTTAAAAGCTGAGGGCAAAAAGCCTTATGTCATTCCTTACGGCGGCTCTAATGAATTAGGCGCGATAGCCTTTATCGAGGCGTACAAAGAGCTTAACGCGCAGCGTGAAGCGTTAAAGGTAGATTTTAGCCATATTATCTTCGCTTCTAGCTCTGGGGCAACTCATGCTGGCTTAATACTTGGCAATAAAATACTGCAGACTCATAGTCAAATAGTCGGCATCAANATTGATAAAGGTGAGATGGATAANGTGCCTTTTGATGAGCATATCGTGAGCCTAGCCAACAGCACAGCGCAGTTGATTGCAGCCGATTATCAGTTCACTGCGGACGATCTGATACTCAACTCTGATTATGTTGGCGACGGTTATGGGGTGATCGGCGAGCTTGAAAAAGAAGCGATTGCATTGACTGCGCAAAACGAAGGTATTTTGCTGGACCCTGTTTATACGGGACGCGCGATGGGCGGACTCATCGATATGATACGCACCGGGCAAATCAAANCAACCGATAACGTCTTATTTTGGCATACCGGAGGCGCGCCGGCNCTATTTGCCTACGCTGATGATTTAGATATACGTTAACGAAACTTGCACAGCGCGTAAAACCTTCTAAATTGAAAAACCACTGATGATCTAGTATCTTTTTGCCTAAAGATTCGGCTTAGCAGCAGTATTGTTCATTCTATTTTAAAGGTTTTTTATGGGTCAAATCAGTGACTGGGTACTCTCTATCACGGCGAAGTTTGGCTACTTTGGCATTATCTTTGCCATGTTTGCCGAAAACGTCTTTCCGCCTATTCCCTCTGAGGTTATTATGCCTGCTGCTGGGTTTGCCGCCTCAAATGGTGAGCTTAATCTCATACTTGCCATACTAGCAGGGACGCTTGGCGCGGTACTTGGTGCGTTACCGCTGTACTATTTAGGCCGCGTGTTTAATGAAGAGCGCTTGATAGCCTTAACCAAAAAATATGGCAAATTTGTTTTTGTAAAACCTGACGATATCAAAGCTACCAATGAATGGTTCGATAAGCACGGTAAAAAAGCGGTATTCTTTGGTCGTATGGTGCCTGGTATCCGCTCGTTTATCTCGATTCCTGCCGGTATGAATAATATGCCAATGCTACCGTTTTTGGGACTCTCCGCACTTGGTGCAAGCATTTGGACGACAGGTCTGACGCTCGCGGGTTACTATATGGGCCAAAACTACGAGGTTATTGAATCAACGCTCGCCCCTTACTCGACAGGTATTGGCATCCTTATCGTTATCATTATTATTGGCTGGTTTGTAAAGCGGCGTTTATCTGATAAACACTAACAAACGCGCAGGCCGATAATCACTAAGTGCTAACGCCTTGATTTACTTGTCGATAGCGTCCAGCCCTAAGCGCATCCAAGTAATCGCCTGCTCTTGATGCTCTGTCATCGCATTCCAAATACCGTCTTCGCTAAAGATAGAATGAGCCTAACCAGAGTGCTTAATCGTGACATCAGCCTCACGATCTTGCATCCACTGCGGACTGAAATAGTATTCTTGTACCTCAGACAGTAGCGCTTCTGCCTCTCTCCAATCTTGCTGCGCCTGTAATAACTTTGACTGTAGAGCAGACCAACGCTCAAATTTGTGTTGTATGTCTTGTGGATCGACTCTATCAGTCATTTTTAGCTCCTAACCATTTATCAAAAGTTCAATTTCAAAGTATCACTAGTGCGAGTGTATAAAACCCACTAGCTTTTAGATAGTGGGTTTCTGCAAAAATGAATAAGCTAATATATCGGTTTTAAAGCCGCTATTTATGCGCTCATCTGCTCACGGTTATGCGGCTCGTTAAAGNCAATAACTGGGCCTAGCGGGACGATCTCAGTCGGATTGATAGTGTCATGACTGGTATAATAGTGCGCCTTAATGTGTTCCATGTTGACAGTCTCGCTGATACCGGGCACTTGATATAGCTCTTTGAGATAGTTCCAAAGGTTAGGANAATCAATAATACGGNGAATATTACATTTAAAATGACCGACATAAACAGCATCGAATCTTACCAAAGTGGTAAATAGTCGCCAATCGGCCTCAGTAAGTCTATCGCCTACTAAATAACGGCTCGTTGCCAGACGCGCCTCTAATTTATCAAGGCCGTCAAACAACTCGGTTACCGCCTCTTCATAAGCCTCTTGCGTTGTCGCAAAGCCTGTTTTATAGACGCCATTATTGACTGATGAATAGACCTGCTCATTAATCTCATCAATCTCGTTTTTTAGATCATCTGGCAGTAAATTAAGCGGTGTTGCCCCGACTTCATCAAAGGCGGAGTTGAACATACGGATGATCTCAGAGGACTCATTACTGACGATAGTATGGTTTTTTTTGTCCCACAATACAGGGACTGTCACGCGGCCGGTATAGTCAGATTTTGCTGCGGTATACACCTCATACATATAATTGGCATGGTTGATCGGATCTTGAATGACGCCGTCGCCGTCTTTAAAGGTCCAGCCGTAATCGCGCATAAACGGATGCACTACCGATAGCGATATCATATCCTCAAGCCCTTTGAGCTTACGATAGATAGTCGTGCGATGCGCCCAAGGACAAGCTAAAGACACATATAAATGATAACGGTTTGGCTCAGCCTTAAAGCCGCCCTTTCCTGTTGGGCCTGCGCNACCATCTTTGGTTACCCAATTGCGAAAGCCCGACTCTTCGCGTTTAAAGCGGCCGCCAGTAGCATCCGTGTCATACCATTGGTCTTGCCACTGTCCTTCTACTAATAATCCCATCATCTTATCCTTATCAAAACATTATGCTTTTTAACGAACTCTATAAAATTCTGCTTATGCTCATTTAGGCAAAGCACTAAGTGAATATACGTTCATGTTAGCTTGGTCCGACTATAACACTTTACTCGCCAGCTATACATTAGAGTAAACAAATATGACTCTGAATCATAAAACCTGTCTGCTAGCTAAATGCAGGTGCTAGAAATCAGTAGAAGACGATACAGCAACTAATCTGGACGCTAACCACCTAATAACTAACACTTTCTTACCTAAATTACTCACCGTTACACTTAGGCTATTTTTACGACAATTCTTGTCTAATTTGAGCTATNAAACCATATTATTATGACTTTATAACTGAGCATAGCTTTACTATTAANAGCTCTGTTCTTACATGANTGACGCCTAAAATTATAAAAATAACTTTAAAATTATAATTATCAATACTTAACCNTATTAGCCANAANTTACGTNGATGCTCAAGGATAGATCATGACCGTTAATGAAGTGACTGCTTTTNCGCCTAATTTCACTACTTATCATTCAAGCCGCAGCTCTTATGCTGAAGGTTTGGACAATGAGGATACGGTTAGTTTAAGTTTTCAGATTATGACTCGTGCTGAACCGTTTGAGGTTGTCACAGCGACTATTGAGTCTTTGCTAGCCATTAAGTCCGCTAATGACGAGATTCTCATTATCGATAACAACCATACAGATAAAGCCTTGTACGAGCCTTTGGCCGCTTATTGCGCCAGTTTGGCAAGTGAGCTTAAAGTACGTTTTTATCATGTGGATAAAGTCGCTAACTTTAAATCAGGAGCGCTAAATTTAGCGCTAGAGTTGATGGACGCAAGCTGTAGTCATATTGTGGTAGTCGATAGTGATTATCAAGCGCTCCCTCATGCTAGAGAAGCTATCGCTCAAGCAATAGTAGACTATCCTACTCATGCTTTGTTGCAGTTCCCGCAGTTTTATCGCGATAAAGGCCTAATAGATGTGCATAGCGAATTAAACCATTATTTTAATTATCATCTGTACCGCCCTTTCAACCGTCAGCGCGCGTTATCNACGGGTACTTTTGCAGTTATTCGCAGGCAAGCCCTTACCCAACTAGGCGGCTGGTCTGGCGCGTCTATTACTGAAGATGCGCAAATGGGTGTCTTGATGCACCGGCAAGGGCTGAAGAGTCAGTTTATCCCTAAAGTGATAGCGACAGGCCTGTTGCCCAACACTTTGCCGGATCTTATCTGTCAAAGACAGCGCTGGATTTATGGCAATATGCAAGTGCTGAGCTCTTATTTTGCTACTGATAAGCAAGCGTCGGTAGCAGAGAAAACATCTTTTAAAGCTCAACAAAGCTCTGAGCGCCTATCTTATATCAGAGCGCATCTCTCGCAGCTTAGCGCTTGGGTCAACTTCACTGGCTTATTTATTTTGCTGCAGCTAGCGTGTGTCCTGATGGTTACTGGCGCTTTATTACTTAATTTTGCAGCAAATTTTCAGTTATTACTTACGCCTTTGTATGCCGTTTTTGCCAGCTACGCGCTGTTTTTAGGCAGACGCTTTTGGGCTTATAGTCATGATAGCGCCCCTCTTAATCAGCAAATACATAGCGCTAAACAAACTAGNCNTAAGCCTGCCTTTCTTCTACAAAGATATGAGTCGTTAAAAAAACAAACGCGAGCTTGGCTGCTGCACCTGAATTTTTGGGAGTTTGGCGCTTTATCGTGGATGCCAGTACTTTGGGGCCGTGATAAACCTTTTATTTGTACGCCCAAACAAACGCTCAGCAGTAGCCCGCGCTCGACCTTTATAGCCAATATCAGGGCTCTACCTAAACTGCTATTGACGCTTAACTTGGCTACTTTGCTACTAGTTGCGCCTTTTTCACCGCTTTATTCGCCGGTGTTGTTTATTGCTGCTTTAGTGATTTGTTTGATAAAAGTGCTAGCGGCAAACGTAGCGCTAGACAACTATCGTTATCAGCGAATAGAGGGACAAATCATTAATTTTAAAACGCGTAGTCAGNATAAAGCTGNGCGTAAGCCAAGCAAAACNGCTACCTCANTAGCAAANGCTAAAGCTATTCCATCAACAGCTATGAGCCGTCACTCTATTAATAAAGCTNNCACGGACAAAGAAGCCGCAAGCTCTTAGCTGTTTTTTATTCAGCTTGTGCGGCTATTGATAATAAAAGCTATAACGAACGTTTAAACCGATATAAATATAATACCGGCATAAATACAATANTNACATTCTCCTTATCGCCCCTTACTGGACACATTATGTCACTGACACATCCTAAAGCTTCGATGCAGATTCGCTCTGCGCCGCCNATGCACGCGCCTCTAAAGATCGCTATCATCGCTCATTCGCTCTATCCGATTGCACAGCCTTATGCTGGCGGTTTGGAGATGATTACTCAGCTACTATGTGATGAGCTAGTCGCGCGCGGTCATGACGTACTGCTCTATGCTCATGAGGACAGCCAAACGCAGGCTAACCTACAGCCGCTCATGACTCGCGAACAGTTTGATGCTTTAGTTTATGACAATGAGCACGACTCTGTCGGTATGAGCCGTGAGGATATGTATCAGTATCTTGTATATCAGCAGGCGCTTAGCGANATCATTGCCAGAGACAATCGCGGCGAGATTGATATCGTCCATAACCATAGTCTGTATCACGTACCGATGCTAACGGGTCAGGCATTTGGTAAGCGTTTTTTTACTACCTTTCATACGCCTATTTTTCCGCATATACGCTTAGCTTTATTAACCCTGCAGCAAGGCACTGCCACGCAATTTACTTCAATCAGCGCTCATCAGCAGCAGCTGTTTGACGAGTTTGTGCCATCACATGTGGTCTATAACGGTATCGATGTCGACTCTTTTACAGCCAATATTGAGCCTATTAACGAGGAGGTTTATTTTTGGTATGGGCGTATTTGCCCCGAAAAAGGCACNCACTTAGCGATGCAATACTGTCAGNCAGCGGGTAAACGCTTGATTATCGCAGGTCCCAAAAGTAATCAAGAGTATTTTGATAGCAAAGTTGCGCCACTACTGGCAGCGGATGCCGATAAGGCAGATGGCGAGGCGCTATTCACTTACGTGGGNCACTTAACCAAAGATCAAATCAACGACTATTTGTGTCAAGCAACCGCCATGCTATTTACGAGTACTTGGGATGAGCCNTATGGCCTCACTTTGGCTGAGAGCTTAGCCTGCGGTACGCCAGTGATAGGCTTCGACGTAGGCGCTGCGGCAGAGATTATCAACGATGAGACAGGTATTATCGTCCCTAAGTGTAATGAGCAGGCCTTTGTAGCAGCTTTTGATACTATTAAGACTCGCTCAAGAGCGGCTTGTCGCACGCGTGCTGAGCAGTTTTGTTCGGTTGCGGCTATGGTCGATGGCTATGTCGATTTATATAGACAAGCGTTATCGCTAGAACCTTTAGTATCAGATAGCGCTAATTNTAAAGCTAGCAATACTGTTTCAAATATTAATCGTCAAAATAGTGCTGATAATCCAAGTGAAACGACTACTCAAAATAAAGACGAAACTAGGAAGCAGAAAGTTGAAAGAGTCGTTTAATTTTTACTCTAAACCTTTATATAATNTTTGGAATTTTTATGCGCATTGGCTATTATGCTCACCACCACGGCTCAGGTCATTGCCGACAAGCGGATAAACTAGCCGCGCTTATGCCTATCAGCTTACGTAACAACTTTATCGTTTTTACCAGCCTTGCCATAGACGCTTATACTTTTACGACTATCAAAAATGACCAAATTATTCGTCTTAATGCAGAGGATGAGCGAGAGGATGATATTTTGGCTGGCCGTGCAGGCAAGTACTGGCAGCCGTCAAGTCTGCATTACTCTCCTGTAGGTAATCACGATATCCAAACTCGTAGCCTGCAGCTTATTAACGGTATTCAGCAGCATAGCATCGATCTAATGATTATCGATGTCAGCGTTGAAGTCGCTATGCTCTGCCGCGCCGCTAGCGTGCCTTATCTTTACGTTAGGCTTGCAGGTATTCGCAATGACGAGCCGCATCTCAACGCTTTTGCTGGNGCNCTNGNCNTACTTGCGCCCTACCCGAAAGCCTTAGANGCNNNTGAGACCGANGACTGGCTTCAACAAAAAACCTTATACTTAGATTTTTTGCCTGAAAAGAGCGCCAAGTCCATCTCTTATGATGCATTTATAGTANCACTAGCCGANCTNATTGAAGACGATGATAATGGCTCAAACCCTGCTACAAAGTTTAATCTAACCGATNAAGCTGAACAAAACCCAAAGATTATTACAGTGATTAAAGGCTATGGTGGCCATGAAGCGATTGACGCTAAGCTGCCAAAACTGCGAGAGATGCACCCTGATGCCTTGATTATATCGCTTGGGCCAATCGCTGATAACAAACGTAGCTATGTTGATATCGCCGCGCAAGTAACCGATGTCTCACCTTTTCTTATGCATAGCGATCTGTTGATAATGGCGTGTGGACTCAATGCTATCGCGCAAGCTTATCATCACAAGACGCCATTAGTAGTGCTACCAGATGAGCGGCCACATCGTGAGCAAGAAGTNATGGCAGAGGCGCTTATCGCACAAGGGCGGGCGATGAGTTGGCAACAATTTGTAGACGTGTCAAAAAACCCTCCTAGTCTCGGCAGTTTACTCACTTCATCTGCTAAGCCAGACAGCAACCGAGTGAGTAACAATACGGTAGATGAAACAAACACTAAAACCGCGGCCCAAGCCTTGATGGACAGCTTTGTTGATTATCCGGCTACTAAACCCTGGTTTCAGGACTGGTTATTACCAAAGCTAGATATGACTCCTAAATGATTAATACAATAAAAATAAACTATGAATCAAGCAAACCACCCTCGACCTAAAACTATCGATGTCAGCGTCATTACCACTTGCTATGGTCGTAATCGCCACCTTTATAACCTCCTTAGTAGTTTAGCTAATGGTAGCGTGCAGCCTGCTGAGATCATTATCGTCAACGATGATGCTGACCCTAAGCGCTTAGCTGAGTATCCACTCAATATAGTGCAAATCCCTACTTCGGACAGTAAAGAGAGGGATTTAGCAGCGGCTAATCAACGAGATCTGCTGTCGGACAACGAAAACGACGCTATAGAAAAAACAGGGTTCGATATTGGCCGAAACCGCAATCTTGGCGCAGCTAAAGCCAGTTATGAGCAGCTGATATTTTTGGATGTCGATTGTATCGTGTCGACGACTTTTACCAAGCAATTAAGCGCGAAGCTAGCCGCGCATCCCAGTGCCCTACTTATGGGTCAGCCGCTCTATCTGACGCGTCCGCTAACCGATAATGAGTCTGGTAAATTACAACAAGGTGATTGGGGCAATGCTGAACTAAACGCTCTCGCGGTGACTAATCCTTATCGTCATAATCTTGTTGAACAAGCGGTTGAACAAGCGGTTGAACAAGCGGTTGATCAGGCGGTTGATCAGGCGGTTGAACAAGCTGCCGAATCCACTGACAGTATAGAATTAGAGTCCGCGAAGATAACTAACAGAGCGAAAAGAACAATTGAGCGTACGCAAGACTATGGCGCGTTTTGGAGTTTATGCTTTGCCATTAGCCGTACTCAGTTTGGAAAGATTGGCGGTTTTGATACTCATTANNTCGGTTATGGCGCAGAAGACACGGACTTTGCTTTTATGGCACGCGAACTAAATATTGAGTTTTATTTGACTTGCGATGTTATCTATCATCAGCAGCACAGTGTCTATCGTCCGCCGCTCAATCACCTCTCAAGTATCGTTGTCAATGCCAATCGCTTTTATGAGAAGTGGCAACACTGGCCCATGGGCGGCTGGCTTGAGAGCTTCGCCGATATGCAACTTATCAACTGGCAGCCTGAGCAGCAAAGCGCCATCACTATCACTCGTCAGCCTACAGATAATGAAATTAAGGCTGCACATTGCCCTGACGCGCCCTACGTTTAGACTATCACCTAACCAAAAGCACCTAACCAAAAGCACTTAACCCAAATCATTTAGACTTTACAAAAAAAGCACCCTAACTCGGATGCTTTTTAGCTTTTGCTTCATTTTAGAAAAAACATTTAATCGTTAAGCTTTGATCTATGCCACTTTAATTTATGCCACTTCAATTTATGCCACTTTAATTTATACCAATAGTCACTTTTAAAAAAAGGCATAATCAGATCCGCTCACCAGCCAGTTAAAGATATCGCGCTACGCTGGGTGATAAAACCATCTGGCGTTTGCCCATTAGCCGCTTGCCAGCGCTGAAAAGCCTTGCGCGTATTGGTACCGATGATACCATCAGCGCCCTTGGTATCGTAGCCTGCGCTAGTCAAACGGCGCTGCAAATTTTTGACTTGTACGGTCGATAGCGGACGCTCATATCGCGGCCATGATGTGCGTAGACCACTTTGACCCGTTATCGCTTTGCCAAGTAGACTTACGCCCAATGCATAGTTAGAAGAGTTGTTATAGACTTTAATCACATCGAAGTTTGGGCTTAGCAGCAAGATTGGACCATCTTTACCGGCTGGTAACCACAGCTCCATCATCGTATTGGCATCTAGATTGACATCTTCTATAGTGTCGAGACCCATNGACGCCCATCTTGCCGCTGTTTGCTTCGTGCCGACTAAAGAGTAATCGAACGAGGCAGGAAGCNTCGCTTCATAAAANGGCGCCAGACCGCGTACCCACCCTGAAGCATTTAGATAATTGGCCGTGGAGGCGAGCGCATCTTTGGTAGACCAAGGGTTACGATGACCGTTATAGTCGCCATCCACCCCATAATCGAGCCAAGTCTTTGGGATGAACTGCGTCTCACCCATGCCGCCAGCCCATGAGCCATCGAGCTGCGACCAATACACATCACCGCGCTGCAATAAGTCAGCCAATGCTAAGAGCTGCTCTTCGGCAAACGCTTGGCGGCGGCCNTCATAGGCAAGGCTGGCAAGCGAGCTTGGTATATAGCTGTTACCTGTCACTGCGCCAAAAGACGACTCCATACCCCAAATCGCCGCTATTATCTCAGCCGGAACACCATAACGCGACTCAAGGCTAGATAAATAAGAACGCTGCTCATTAAACTTGCGCTGGCCAGTACTGACTCTACCACTTGATACGGCGGAGTCGGCATAGTCCCATGGCATTTTAGAAAATTCTGGTTGGCTCGAGTCTAGCGAGATGACTTGTTGATTGAGATTAGCTGAGGCTAATAAACGCTGAATATCGGCAGGGTTTTTGCCGGCAGATATCGCGCGCATACTGAAGTCTGACTTCCAGTCTGAGAAACTAGTATAGCTTGGTTTTGGTGCAGGCGTTACCACTTGCGGTCTGACAACTGGCTTTGGCTTAACCGTGATGGTTTGCGTTTGGGTGACTTGCACATTACCTTGGCGTACCGGCTTAGTCGGCTGAGTGGCAGGCTTTTGGCTAGCACAGCCTACAACCATAAGCGTAGGTAGCAAGATTGCGATGTGATGTTTTTTGAAAATCATGAGCGTCTCGAGTATTAATAACAGGTGAAATAAGGCAAATATAGGACAATATAAAACGAAGGCAGCAGNAGCACAATCCGTTGCTCGCTAAAAATCACTTTAGCAACAAATAATAATAAAGTCGATGATATCAACAAATATTCTAAATGATAAAAAAGGTCGCTATCTGTGGATATCGACCTTTATACCATTACGTTTATGGCTATACTTTTTGACGAGAAACTACCTTGCCAAATAAGCGGTCATATCCTCTACCCCATGCAAAGTCATCGGATACATGTGGTTGTCAAAGATCTGTTTTATCTCAGTGATGGTTTGCGTATAGGACCAAAATGCGGCTTCTTCTGGGTTAAGCCAAGCGACTTTATCGAAGTGCGCGAGCACACGCTTTAGCCAGACTACTCCCGCTTCGTTGTTCATATACTCAACGCTGCCGCCNACTGAAAACAGCTCATACGGTGACATAGATGCGTCCCCTACAAATATCACTCGGTACTCGCGCCCGTACTTATTAAGCAGCTCGTAAGTCGGCATAGGATTACTATGTCGGCGATTATTATCCTCCCACACATAGTCATACAGACAGTTATGAAAGTAGAAAAACTCTAAGGTTTTAAACTCATTTTTCGCCGCTGAAAACAGCTTCTCTAAGGCTTCAACATGGATATCCATACTGCCNCCGACATCGAATAGCATGAGTACTTTGACGCGGTTACGGCGCTCAGGCTGCATATGAATATCGAGCACGCCTTTTTTGGCGGTACGCTTAATGGTCTCATGAATATCTAGCTCATCCTCGCTACCAGTACGTGCAAACTGACGCAAGTTGCGTAGCGCCATTTGGATCTGGCGCGTGCCAAGCTGTTTATCATCATCAAGGTTACGATACTTACGCTGCTCCCAGACTTTGACTGCACTGCCCTTACGCGACTCACCGCCGACGCGTACACCTTCGGGATGATCGCCATAAGCGCCAAAAGGAGAGCTGCCACCGGTACCGACCCATTTACTGCCGCCTTGATGACGCTCTTTTTGCTCTTTTAGGCGCTCCTCTAGCGCTTTCATCAGCTCCTCTANCGAGCCNTACTTATCTAACAAACGGCGCTGCTCATCGGTTAGGTTTTTGGGATCGAGCTTGAGATCGAGCCACTCTTTGGGGATATCGGTCAGCTTATTCATCAGCTCATCGATATCTAAGCTATCTACGCCTTCGAAGTAATCTGCCATCGCCCGATCGAACTTATCAAAGTGACGCTCGTCTTTAACCATGCAAAGCCTTATCAGCCGATACATNTCCTCNCGACTGGCAAAAGTCTGCAGCTCNGNATANTCTGAGTCTGCTGAGCTCTCAGGATGCGGCTGCATCATNAGCCCTTTNTCGAGCGCGGCATTGAGATCGAGCAGCTCGCGAGTCGTGACGGGTACGCCGTAAGTTCGCAGCGTATAAAAGAGTTTTATAAACATGATTGTCTCTCACTTATTGACAGGCCTAGCTAGCAAAATGGCTCATACGAGNTTATCGTAAACGCCCTACAAAGCTCATGATTAACGGCGCATCATATTGGCAAAGCGCTGTAATAAATTGACGTCAGCTTCGTTCTTGAGTAGCGCACCATATAACGGCGGAATNGANTTNTCGCCGCGCAAGTTTTCTTCGAGCTCTTCTTGTGCCATGTCGTCAGCTAACAATAGCGTTAACCAATCGACCAACTCAGAGGTCGAAGGCGGCTTTTTAAGACCTTGCAAATTGCGCAGTTTATAAAAAAGATCGAGCGCATCATTGACCAACTTTTCTTGGATATTAGGGAAATGCACCTCGATAATTTGACGCATGGTTTGCTCATCAGGAAAGTCGATGTAGTGAAAGAAGCAGCGACGCAAAAACGCATCAGGTAGCTCTTTTTCGTTATTAGAGGTAATGATGACCACTGGGCGCTGCTCAGCTGAGATGGTCTCACCCGTCTCATAGACATAAAANGACATNTTATCGAGCTCATGCANTAAGTCATTAGGGAATTCGATATCGGCTTTATCGACTTCATCAATAAGCAGCACACTACGCTCCTCACTAGTAAACGCCTCCCACAGCTTACCGGGCTTGATATAGTTGCCGATATCATAGACTTTATCATCGCCAAGTTGCGAGTCGCGCAGACGTGATACTGCATCATACTCATACAAGCCTTGCTCAGCTTTGGTCGTGGACTTGATATGCCAAGTAATCAGCGGCATACCTAGACTCTCGGCTACCTCTTCAGCGAGCAAGGTCTTACCTGTGCCCGGCTCGCCTTTTATCAACAGCGGCTTTTGTAGCGTCATCGCCGCATTAACGGCGAGCTGTAGATCGTCAGTGGCAATATAAGTATTGGTACCGGTAAAGTTCTTTTGGTTATTGTCTGCCATAAAGTTAAATCTCAATATTAGTGGTTAGGATGTGTTGAAAATAAAGGCGTTTGATAGATGCTAAATTTAGACACTAACATGCAATAAAAGCCATGCAATATAAATAATTTAAGATTAGCATAACCGGTGTTAATGCCAAAATACTGATGGGTTTGCAATTTTTAGTTACGATAGTCTATGCCTTATAAAAAACAAACAATGAAACGGATATAAAACCGTATATTTGAGCAAGCTAATTTGGATGTAAAAAGTTATAGAAAGAAAAAAAGACACTAAATAGTGTCTTTTCTTTAATGCTAATACCATCCAAAATAATGTTTACTGCGTATTGCCATTAGTCTTTTTTATCTANGTGCGACGCCGCTTCATTACTTGGTTTTTTACTATAAAATCCTTTCACAGGCTTTTTGGTAGGGCTATCAGACGCTTTAGGCTCAGCTGCAAGGTCGTTTGTTTGTGCGGTTTGTGCTGTTGGTACTGGCTCGCTATGTTTTTTTTCTAAGTAGTTGCCTGATGCCAGTTGCATATTGGCTTCGGTGTCTTCAGCACTATTGCGCCGCGCCTTATCGAGACTGGACTCAAAAGCGCCGCGGATCAGTTGCCAAACAAAACCGATAAACAAACCGACCACTAGCACCACTAAGATAGGCAGGGAGTTACTCACCGCTGAGGCAGTATCCTTCATCAATAGTGCATAAATCACGCCGATACTAGCAGGCGCGATCTCGCCTTGTTCGCCAAGCGCGGTACCGGGCGCTAATAATACGGCAAAGATAACCATCCAAATCATACCACCAAGTGGCTTTGGCAAAACGCGTGCAACCAAAATCCATAACAGCAAGACGATGATCGTCCCGCCTAGATAAGCGTACATAGGTAAGTCGGCAGGTGGTACGTTTTTGACCATCTGACTCCACCAAATCACAATCTCACCAAGAGTATCGCTGAGCTGCTCAAGTGGCAAAACATTTAAAATACCTTTCAACCAATCCATGCTTATTCAATCACCTACGTTTAGTGATGCCGATGTCAAACGACGTCTAAGTTAAAAACTCTGTTAAAAAACTATATCAAGAAACTATATTAAAGAACTATGTTAAAGAACTATGTTAAGAAGTTATGCTAAAAGCCGGTGTCAAAAACCTTTACAAAAACCTTTGCTAAAAACCTTCATTAAAATATTAGTTAAATACTGCACTAAAGCACTATGTCAAAAAGCACTATGTTAAAAGGCTATTTTATCACGACTTGTGAAGGTACGACATGTTCTAATCATACTTATTGTCTTGCGCTTCTTTTGCGCGCATCTCGGCCTGCCGGCGCATCACGTCCGCAGGCGGCATCTGTACAAAATATCCTTTCTCTTGTAGCTTAGCCAGCACTTCCTCTTTATCGACTCGTGCAAGCTTCTTGGTATTACTAAGGTCTAAATGCATCACAAACTTGCTCGTGCCTAGTCCTGCTCGAAAGTCTTTGGGTAGTACACTGAGCCAATCCTTGATCTCGTCGGTGTCATCTGGGTAATCAGGGCGCGCTATGTAAACGTACATATCTGGATGTTTAGGGAATTTATAAATGTCACAATGCATAACCATTACCTATCTGTAAAATATTTATCAAAGTTATGGCTGTAGCCTAGCATAATTTGACTAATTATCAGTAGTGGCTTTACGTTTTATTGCGCGAATCGCTGAGCTGATAGCAGCTCAACCGCACTGCTAACCCTAAAACAATATCTGTAAAGGACAATCAGCCTCTTAACGTCTCAAAAAAAGACGGTTAAATGATTCATTTTGATTAAACGCTTAATTAAACACCAAGATGCCTTGTAAAACAGCGGGGAACCTTTCATAATAAAAGGGTTTTTCAGGAGAGAGTTTTATCATTATGGCAATAGCCTGTAGCTATGACCAATGACAAGACCACCGAAGGCGCATCCACCCTGCCAATCGCTCAGGTAAAAGGACTGAAAAACTCATGCCTATTATTACGACTTGATAATAGCTTAAATATCCAAACTATTATCACAGCACACAACTGGGCATAACAAATCTGGAGAGCGGTGAAGACTTATAGAGCTTCATCCACCGAAGGGGAGAAAATACGCTGTTGCCTTTTCACTATAAAAGTGAGGACTCAATAGCGTATTGAAAATCTCAGGTCACAGGACAGATAGGGCTTATATGCAATTGACACTGCTAGTGTTTTTGCGTAGCTTTATTTTGTGCCACCCTTTTTATTGCCAACGGTGTCGTTGGTATGGTTACCTCTCATTATGGTTTACTTGCTTCCTTTATACTATTAATCAATAAAGTTAATCAATAAAGTGTCATTATTGGATCGCTCACCCTAAGATCCACTAGTAATGACCTTGATAACTCAGTAATCAAAGTCATTAGCTTGATTATTACTGACTTACGATTTGACTGATAAATAGTAGAGGCGGCGTAACTACAAGGATTTGTTATGACTGACTCTAATACTCAAAACACTGACTCTACAACACCTTTGGCCCCTAAGCGCACCCCTCTGTATCAGTCACACGTCGATAGCGACGGCAAGTTGGTGGACTTTTCAGGTTGGGAGCTACCTATTCATTACGGCTCACAAATAGAAGAACATGAAGCGGTGCGTACCGATGCTGGGATGTTTGACGTCTCGCATATGGTCGTCGTCGATATCAGCGGCGCTGATGCTAAAGCTTGGCTACAAAAGCTGCTNGCGAATGATGTTGCTAAACTCAAAACCGTGGGTAAAGCGCTGTACTCGCCGATGCTAAATGAGCAAGGCGGTATTATNGATGATTTAATCGTCTATCTAATGAATGAGGCCGAAACTGAGTACCGCATCGTCTCTAACGCCGCCACTCGCGACAAAGATATCGCTCAGTTCCATAACGTTGCTGAAGGGTTTGAGGTCACTTTAACAGAACGCCCAGAGCTTGCCATGATTGCGGTACAAGGTCCAAAAGCGGTTGAAAAACTAGCCAAAGCCAAGCCAAGCTGGTCAGAGACACTATCAGGNCTTAAGCCTTTTGTTGGTGCGGATTTGAGCGATATCGAAGGCCAAGATTGGTTCGTTGCGCGCACCGGCTACACCGGTGAAGATGGCGTTGAGGTCATTATGCACGGTGATGACGCGCCGGNCTTTTTTGACTTATTAAAAGATAATGGTATTAAGCCTGCTGGCCTCGGCGCTCGCGATACACTACGTATGGAAGCGGGTATGAACCTTTATGGTCATGATATGGATGATAATGTCAGTCCTTACGAGTGCAATATGGGCTGGACGCTGGCGCTAAAAGACGAGCGTGAGTTTGTCGGCCGCGACGCTTTGGTCAGTAAGCGTAAGCAGGCAAAAGAGAATAATACCGCGATGAAGCAAGTTGGCCTGCTTATGACTAGCCGCGGGGTGCTGCGCGAAGGTATGGAAGTGACCATTAACCAAGGCACTGACAATGAGCAGACCGGCGTCATCACTAGTGGCACCTTTTCCCCTAGTCTCAAAAACTCTATTGCCATCGCTCGCGTACCCGCTAGCCTCTCAGAGGAAGATACGGTACAGATCGACTTGCGCGGTAAAGGCAAGTTTGTCGATGTACGCGTATTAAAGCTACCTTTTGTGCGTAACGGTCAGCAGCAATTCGACTAATACTATTTGTTTTGCCAGTCCCATCACTGATAATATTACAGTCAGCTTTGGCTATCCGCTTTATCTGATGATAAAGTTTGCATTCATTATAAACCACCCGCTACTCTTTAGGAGAGAACTATGAGTAATGTCCCAGCAGAACTAAAATATATCGCCAGCCACGAATGGCTACGTTTAGAAGACGACGGCACGGTTACTGTCGGTATCACTGACCACGCCCAAGACTTGTTAGGTGATGTGGTATTCGTTGAGCTACCTGACGTTGGCGATACTATCGCTGTTGATGATGAGATCTCAGTCGTTGAATCTGTCAAAGCTGCCTCGGATGTCTACGCTCCTATCTCAGGCGAAGTCGTCGCTATCAACGAAGCCTTAGAAGACGATCCGGAAATTATTAACTCAGACCCGTATGGCGAAGGTTGGTTCTTTAGAATGAAGCCGGACAATATGGACGACTATGAAGCGCTACTAAGTGCTGAAGAGTATGAGAACGAGCTGTAAGTCTTAAGCCCTCATAGCTTATATAAAAGGTTTTGCAGGTATTGGTGTCAGTAGGTTCTATANCAGTAGACTCTGAGGTCAATATCTGCCCTTATTTTTAAACCTTTTGTACATTTGTACGTTTGAGCTTATAAGTCTGCTGCGTAATACCTACCTACTAGATAAATNGTATACGCAAGCACTATCTAAATATTACGTGTTATCACGTTTTATCATAATACAGCTTAGGTTTTGAACGCCTACCCCTATCTTATCTATACATGCCGGACTTAGGCATTTTGCCCACTTTAACGACACTTGCACGGACTTTGACATGAGTACTGATAATAAAAGCGCCAACTCTACTAAAGACACCTTAGCCATGCCGGAGCATACTCCTCAACTACAAGCTTTTACTCAAGTAGTCGAGTCGCGCCGTTCAGTGCGCCGCTTCACTGACACGCCTATTCCTGATGAGGTTATGGCTGACTGCTTACGTTTGGCGATGCTAGCGCCGAACTCAAGTAACTTACAGCCGTGGGAGTTTTATGTCATTGACAGCCCAGACAAGCGCAAACGCGCCGTTAAGAATTGCATGAATCAAAACGCGGCGAAAACTTCCGCGCGCTTGATAGCCGTCGTGGCACGTACCGATATTTGGCACGATCATGCCAAACAAATCCTCGATGAATATCCAGATAAGCCAGTGCCAAAAAAGGTCAAAGACTACTATACCAAAGTGGTTGCACTAGACTTCTTACGTGGTCCTGCCAATGTCATCTCTGCTGCCAAATGGAGCGCGACCAAAGTCTTTAGACAAGTCAAAGGCCCTATCAAGACGCCTTATTATACCTTTGACGATGTCAAAAACTGGGCGACGAACAACACCGCCCTCGCCGCCGAAAACCTCATGCTAGCTCTCAGGGCGCATGGATTTGATAGCTGCCCGATGGGCGGTTTCGATGAGCCGGCGATGAAGCGACTACTTAAGCTGACCGACGATCATCACATCATTATGATGATAGGCGCCGGTGAGCGCGCTGACAACGGCATCTACAGCTCGCAGTTTCGCTTCGAGCAAGAGCAATTTGTGCATTACGTTTAATAAAATGACGTCGCATTATTGATCATAGCGATATTGCGACGCTGAGCTCGCTTTTACCACTAAATTACTAACAACAAGTCGCGTAATAAATGACTTTATCTTTCTACCCTTACTTTAAACGCTAATAAGGACTGTCATGACCACTTCTCAAAAACCGACGTTCGATACCTTTAAAGGTTTATTTAATGAGTCTGAATTCGTCTATCGCCACTTAGGCTCAAACGAAACCAAGCAAGCTGATCTGTTGAGCGCCATTGGCTACCAAGACATGGCAAGCTTTATTAACGATACGGTGCCAGAGCCAGTACGTTTGCATAAAGATCTTGATCTACCGCTAGCGATGAGCGAGCATGCGGCGCTTGCCAAATTGCGCAAGATGGCAGATAACGTCACTGTGAATAAGAGCTATATCGGGCAGGGTTACTCGCCTGTACGTATGCCAGCGGTCATTCAGCGTAACGTGCTCGAAAACCCAGGTTGGTACACCGCTTACACGCCGTATCAAGCCGAAATCGCTCAGGGCCGCCTAGAAGCTTTATTAAACTTTCAGCAAGTGTGTATTGATCTGACAGGTCTTGAGATGGCGGGCGCCTCCCTACTTGATGAAGCGACGGCCGCAGCTGAAGCGATGGCGATGTCTAAGCGTATGAGTAAAAGCAAGTCAACGCAGTTTTTNGTTGATGAGCGTATTTATCCGCAGACACTAGACGTTATCCAGACTCGCGCTAAGTACTTTGGTTGGGACGTNGTCGTTGGCGACTTTGANCTGGCCAAATCNGGCGATTACTTCGGTGCGATCTTCCAATATGTCGGNAAAGAAGGCGATGTTCAGGATTTAACCGACGTTATCAGTGCNGTTAAAGAAAAGAAAACCTATGTCAGCGTCGTCAGCGATATCATGAGNCTTGTGCTGCTAAAGTCGCCTGCCGATATGGGCGCAGATGTCGCTTTAGGTAGTACGCAGCGTTTCGGTATTCCGATGGGTTATGGTGGTCCACACGCCGCTTACTTTGCTTTTTCTGACAAAGCCAAACGCTCAGCGCCGGGCCGTATCATTGGTGTCTCAAAAGATGCGCAAGGTAACACGGCGCTACGTATGGCACTACAGACTCGTGAGCAGCATATCCGCCGCGAAAAAGCCAACTCAAACATCTGTACCTCACAAGTTCTACTCGCCAACCTCGCTGGCATGTACGCTGTCTATCATGGNCCAAGCGGTGTCAAACGTATTGCAACGCGTATTCATGCTTTTGCCACTGCCTTTGCAGAAGTCATCAGACAGGCTAATGGCGAAAATAAACTTAGCGTTGTACATGATCAGTTCTTCGATACTGTTGTCGTTGATTGTGGTTCAGAAAAGCTAGCGACCCAAATTTTTGAGAACGCTGATAATATTGGTTATAACCTATGGCGTTTTGACGATACTAAAATCAGCGTCGCCTTTAGTGAAACCAGCGATGAAGAAGACTTCAAAGTATTGACTCAGTTGTTTGTCAATACCTCTCATCAGCTACCAGAAACCGCTAGCGTATCACTAGATCAGACGCATCTGCGTAACGATGATATCTTAAGCCATCCGGTGTTTAACTCGCACCACACTGAGCACGAAATGCTACGCTATCTAAAATCTTTAGAGGATAGAGATTTGGCGATGAACCGCAGCATGATTGCGCTAGGCAGCTGTACGATGAAGCTGAACGCCACAAGCGAGATGCTGCCAATTACNTGGCCTGAGTTTGCTAACGTGCATCCTTTTGCGCCGCTAGATCAAGTCTCAGGTTACATCGAGATGATCGATAGCTTACAAGAGCAGCTAAAAGCCATCACCGGCTTCGATGATATCTCTATGCAGCCAAACTCNGGTGCCTCTGGTGAATACGCCGGTCTGTTAGCTATCCGCCGCTACCATGAGTCTTTAGGCGAGACCAATCGTAATATCTGCCTAATTCCTATGTCAGCACACGGAACCAACCCAGCAACCGCTATCATGATGGGCATGCAAGTCGTCGTAGTCAAAACCGATGACAACGGCAACGTCGATATCGATGACTTAACGGCGAAATGTGAAGAGCACAGTGCCAATCTAGGCGCGTTAATGATTACCTATCCATCGACCCATGGCGTCTTTGAGGAAGGTATCCGCGACATCTGTGACCTCATTCATAAGCATGGTGGTCAGGTCTACATGGATGGCGCCAACATGAACGCGCAGGTCGCTATTATGCAGCCTGCTGATGTCGGCGCAGATGTGCTGCACATGAACTTGCATAAGACTTTTTGTATTCCGCATGGCGGCGGTGGCCCTGGTATGGGTCCTATCGGTATGCAGGCGCATTTGGCTCCGTTCAAAGCCAACCATGCGGTGGTTCCAGTNCATAATGCACCAAACGCCTGCTCAGCGGTATCCGCAGCGCCGTATGGTTCAGCTAGCATCCTACCGATTTCATGGATGTATATTACGATGATGGGCCGCGATGGTTTGCTTGAGGCGACCAACCTGGCCCTGCTCAATGCCAACTACGTTGCTGATCAGCTCAAGTCTGACTATCCGGTGTTATATGCCGGTAAAAACGGCCGAGTGGCGCATGAATGTATCATTGATATCCGTCCGCTAAAAGAGGACACCGGCATCACTGAGAGCGATATCGCTAAGCGCTTGATGGATTATGGCTTCCACGCGCCAACGATGAGCTTCCCTGTCGCCGGAACGCTGATGATTGAGCCGACTGAGTCTGAGTCTAAAGAGGAGCTAGATCGCTTCATCAATGCGCTCAAATCTATCAAAGCTGAGATCATGAAAGCCAAAGCTGGTGAAGATGGCTGGACATTAGAGAACAACCCAGTCGTTAACGCGCCGCATACCGCCTCTGTCATCACTGATGAAGAGTGGTCCTATCCGTATAGCCGTGATATTGCGGCATTCCCGCTATCATACGTGCGCGCGCACAAATTCTGGCCAAGCGTCGGCCGTATCGATGATGTTTATGGCGATAAGAATCTTATGTGCTCATGCCCAAGTATCGAAAACTATATGTAGTTTTTGATATGATAGATGGCATCGAAAACTATATGTAGTTTTTGGTATGATAGACGGCATCGAAAACTATATGTAGTTTTTGATATGATAGATGGCATCGAAAACTATATGTAGCTTTCACGATTTAGAATAAAACAAACCTCCAAGTCAGTCGCTGGCTTGGAGGTTTGTTTTATTAAGCTGCTTTTGTTACAGTCAGTTCGAAATAAAAGTGTTATAAATTTAGAGACGCTACTGGTATAAATTTTACTTGCGTGCTGCGTTCCCAGAGGCTGCGCAAAATTCATCCCAGCAGCGCTATACCATTTTTAGAGCGAATCGACTATAGAAAGTAGAAATCAGATAAGACCATCATGTATTTAGAGTAACTACAATTTTTCCTATTTGCTGATTTGATTCAAGATAGCGCTGAGCGTCATGCATGTCCTCAAAGTTAAAGCAACGGTCGATCACTGGACGAAGNTATCCTGCACCTATACTGCTCAGAATAAATCGTCTGGCTTGCTCCCTTAGAACAGGGTCATGGAGAACCTCAAGGAACAAAAAACCTCGCATGGTTAAGCTCTTGCGTAATGCAATTTTAAGGGGAAATGGTGTAATCTCCGGGCTAAGCGCACCATGCATAACCATAGTTCCTCCTACAGACATCGCTTTTGCAATCTGTTCAATATGNGGCCCTCCTACAGCATCGAAGGCGACATCAAGATGTTCTCCACCTAAACGTAAAACAAGCGCCTCATACAAATCTCGTTCATCTTCACTGGCTATAACATCTTTAACACCGAGATCCAGTAAACGCTGCTTTTTCTCTATCGTCTGTGTACTTGCAATGACCTTGGCACCCGCTGCTTCAGCTATCTGTATCGCAGCTAGTCCTACGCTACTTGAAGCTGCTGTGATCAAGATCGTTTTTCCTTTCGATAATCCACCAGCATGGATTACACCACCCCAAGCCGTCAAATACTGCATCCAGATTGAAGAAGCTTCTTCCCAGCTTAAATTATCGGGTTTGTGAACTAAAAAAGTTTCTGGAATCAGAAGCTTGTCCGCATATGTCCCATATTTGGCTAGATTGTCAGTCGGAAGAATCGATACTGCATCTCCTGGAGAAAATTGGCGTACACCTTCACCTACCGCAAGAACTATGCCTGCTCCCTCATATCCCAGACGAGAAGGGAATACTGCCTTTTGAATATAAGTACCACGCCGAAACATTACATCAGCTCGGTTGAGTCCGATCGTTTTCATCTGTATTAGAACTTCTCCTGCGGCTGGTAAAGCAACAGGAAGTGTTTCTAATGTCAGAACATCTGTATCTCCAATACAATTGAAGCGCCAAGTGTTGGCCTGAAGTGCGTTAAATGACATCGATAACTACCTTAATATTGGCAGAGCGATCTTGAACAGCATCATGAGCCTCAATCGCTTGGTNTAGAGTAAAATGACGAGGATCAACAATAGCACGCAGTTTACCTTCCTCAACGAGACGAGTCGCGGTCTTAAGGANATCACCATGATGAGAACGGCGATTNCCTGTTAACGTCGGCATTAGGACGAATACGCCAGACACTGTGGCACACCGTAGAGATGAATTCGCTAAATTATGATTGCCAAATGCAGCACAGCTGGTGATGTGGCCATAGTGAGTCGTCATGGAAAGTGACGCTTCGAGTACTGGACCACCCACAGTGTCGTAAACAATGTTAAAACCTTGANCCTCAGGGCTTGCAGCAATAATGTCATCGGAAGATGCTGTTGTGTAATCGAGAGGTGTTGCACCGAGTTCTGAAATCAGTGATTGATCAGCNGTACGAGCAGTCGCCCAAACATTTGCATCAAGTGCTTTTGCAAGCTGAACCACCATATAACCAACGCCACCAGCACCACCCTGAACCAGTACAGTTTGCCCTGGTTGGACCTTCGCATTATCCACTAAACCTTCCCAAGCGGTGAGGAACGTCAATGGTAGTACTGCTGCCTCGCGCATAGAGATATTCCGTGGCTTTAATGCGATCAGATCAGCATCTGCTACAACATATTCTGCTAAAGATCCTTGAAGACCACGAACGCCACCTATCAGACCGTAAACTTCATCTCCGACGTTGAAGTGAGTGACACCTTCACCCACAGCAGTTACAACCCCAGCCATATCCGTTCCCAACACGGCAGGAAGCTCTGGCATAGCATATGTTGCTTCNCCAAGACGAATTTTATNATCAATAGGGTTTACACCACTNGCATGAATACGTACTAGAACTTGCCCAGCCTCTGGTTGAGGTATAGGGAGTTCTACACGTTTAAATTCATGATCACCAAAATTTTCTAGGATAAGCGCANTCATCATCTTATTCATAGTNGTTCCTTATTCTTAACTGGGGGATGATATGCACAATACCANAGTAAATTAATCCAATAAATGATNTTTATAGGATTTAATAATTCCTAAATAATGAATAATAAATATCATCCGCTCACTAAAGAGGTGGGGTTCAGCAGATGCTTACCAAAAAAGAGATCTACACAGACCTCTTTTTTATTTGGGTTTAATACGTGAAATTATTGCTGAGTGCCCTCTTCATTCAGCATTTGCCCTGTGTGCTTTGGTTTAATTAAAGGTGCAGTCGGACGCGGTCCTGTATATTGCAAGCCGATACCAGCATAGACATCATCTGCTGCAGTTTCAGTTCCAAAACGTTCTTTGTCTAGTTCTCGGATTTCTTGGCTAATTTCTTCAACATTACTCTGGTCAACACCCAGTTCTTCTAAAATTGCACCGCCAAATAGCATTGCCGACTCGAAGGTTTCTCGAATCATGTAATCCACATTTTGTTTTGCTAAATGCAGCGCATGCTCACGGTCATAAGAGCGAACCAGTAACTTGGCCATAGGAAATTCATGTTGCACCAACTCTACAATTTTATTCGTCGTTTCTTTGTGGTCTACGCAAACAACAATGGCTTCAGCCGTATCTGCTCCAGAGGCATGTAAAATATCTAAACGAGAACCATCGCCATAATAAATTTTAAATCCAAATCTTTCAGCGTTTTGAATCATGTCGATATCATTATCAATGATGGACACATCAATACCTCGAGCAAGCAATAATTGACTTGAGACTTGTCCAAAACGACCGAAACCAATCATCAGGACTTTTCCAGAAAGTCCTTCAGCAATACGGATATTTTCTAAAGAAGTTTGTTCTGTAGTTTGGGTAAAACGTTTAAACAGAATGCCTATGATGGGGGTCAAAATCATCGACAAGACTACAATTGCAGTCAGGTTTGAGCTTTCATCAGCACTAATGATTTGAGCACTCAAGGCGGCAGCAAAGAGTACAAAAGCAAACTCCCCCCCTTGAGCCATTAGTAGTGCGCGATCGAGTGCTTCAGAGTGTGAACTTTTGGTCAGGCGTGCAATCAGATAAATGATGGATGCTTTGACAAACATCAGCACAAGTACAGCACTTAAAATTAACACCCAGTTATTTTTTATGACGTCAAGGTCTAATGACATGCCTACGGCTAGAAAAAATAATCCGAGCAATATGCCACGAAACGGTTCAATATCTGCTTCAATCTCATGGCGAAAAGTGGATTCGGAGAGTAATACCCCTGCAAGGAATGCCCCCATTGCCATCGATAAGCCACTGACTTGCATCAGTAATGCTGCGCCGAGTACCACTAAGAGTGCTGCTGCAGTCATGACTTCACGGGCTTTGGCTGCAGCTAATAAGCGAAATAAAGGGTTAAGCAACCAATAGCCTGCAGCGATTAAACCTGCAATTGATATTAAACCAATCCCAATGCTCTGCAAACGCGCAGAAGTACTTTCAACAACATGATTCGGTGCGATAAAAGCGACAATTGCCAATAAAGGGACAATCAATAAATCTTCAAACAGCAAGATCGAGACAATTTTTTGTCCTCGTGGTTGAGCAATGTCTCCACGATCTCCCAAAAGTTGCATCACAATTGCAGTCGAGGTGAGTACAAAGCCTGCAGCACATACAAAACTCACCTGCCAAGAATAGCCATAGGCCAAGCCTACCGCCATTAACCCCAATGAACAGGCACTAATCTGTAATGTGCCTAATCCAAAAATTTCTTTTCTTAAACTCCATAAATACGATGGACGCATTTCTAGTCCAATCACAAACAGATACATCACAATACCAAGCTCAGCAATATGCAGAATAGACTCAGAATCGTAGAAAAACGCTAGTCCAAATGGACCAATAATTAATCCTGCAATTAAATATCCCAATACCGAGCTTAATCCTAGGCGCTTGATTAAAGGGACTGAGATCACTGCCGCTGTGAGCAGTATGACAGGGGATAGAAGGCTGATAGATGTGGCTTCTGCACTCATATATTTCTCAGATTTTGTATAGAGTCTGTTGACACTTCAAGCATAGAAAGTAGATTCAAAACACAAGTGCAACAGGTTTGTAGTTAGTTGAAACAGTTAGGTATTCACTATACCCGCATCTCAAGTAATCAATGGGATAATTTTATCACTGCATTTAAAGACCGTCAGCAAAGTATTGGTAAGCTTTTCACTATAGGTATTGAGGGAAATAATTGCAAAATAAGGCATCGGATTATATGTGTTAGTTCAGTATTGAGTGTGGCTTTAGCAAGAATAAGGAGGTCTGATGCCTAATCAGGTTGAAGACAAAAAAAGATTCTTCTACGTGTCAGAAAGATCAAAGGTCAGACGCAAGCGATTGAAAAAGCGTTAGAAGACAATGTGGAATGTGGTGCAATTCTGCAACAATAGCATTATGTTGAAATAAAAACCCAGATTTTGGCTCAGCTATGGGAAATTTTTTTAACTTTTGTACAACAAAACTGTCTGACATGCATACATTAGCAATGTCAGAATAAGTTTTTATTCTAATCAATTGTGGAGTTTTAGTCATGCTTAAAACAGCTTTATATGTCCGTCTTGAAGCTAAACCGGGTAAAGAAGACGAAGTGGAAGCTTTCCTTAAAGCCGGTTTACCTATTGTAATGGAAGAACCTGCGACAGTTGCGTGGTTTGGCCTACGTCTTGGACCTACAACATTTGGTATTTTTGATGCATTTCCTGATGAGGCGGGTCGCCAAGCACATTTATCTGGCAAGGTTGCAGCTGCTTTGATGGCTCAGGCCGATGAGCTATTTTCAGAGCCACCGTCTATTGAAAAAGTAGATGTTTTGGCTAGTAAACTACCAGCTCATACCGACGCTTAAATGTATGAGGGTGCTGCCTGAAATTTTGAATGAAAGGCAGCACTTCAACATATCGCTACGATTATCAATGTACTCAAATCGACCGTAAGCGCTTCCATTAGGATCTTTAGTGGTATGACCCAATGCCATCTCTACAAGCACAAGCGGATACTTTAGCTGCTCTTGTAAGAGTGTCTTTGCTGTCGCTCTAAAACCATAAGCACAATGTATGTTTTGATAACCTAAATCCTTGAGGCGTTTGTTTGCTGTATTTTCAGAGATGATCTGGTGCTTTTTTGCCGTTTCGCTAAAAAAGACATATTCGGTATGACCATTAATCTTTTGCTGTTCACGTAGTATAGCTATAGCTTGAAGAGGTAGGGGAACAACCATATCCTTAACCATAGTTGGACTTAGCTAATTGGCTCTTAATAAGTGCCGCAGGATTGCTGCTACAAAATCCACGAGCCCCAGCATAAATAAATACGTCACTAGCGTTACCTGCACAGCGTTCAGCCTTATCTGTGGGCTTACCAGCTTTATGTAATGAATTAGCTTGGATGTCTAGTAACACTTCGAGCATTCTAGGTGAGCCAATTTCACTAATAGGTTCATTACCAATATAAGAACATATAAGCTCTAAACGGCCTTTCTTACGAACAAGCGTGTTACCTTTTTGAGTTTGCTCTAAGCTATCGAAATACTCAAAAGCAAAATTACTGAAAGATTTTTTAGTTTTACTAATAAGACTATTTTTTATTTATTCACGATAAGGTTTAGGGTCAATATTGCGGCTTAATAGATCTTCATATTCATACCAAATTTTACAGGCACGTGAGAACGATACGTTTGGATATACACCAAGCGATATACGTTTGTTTTTTGAATGAGTAGGGGACAGGTAACGATAAACCCAAGACTTAGTGCCATTAGGTCTGACCATAAGATAAAGCATCGGATGGTTTTTTGACAGAGACCAGATATTCTTTAACATAGGCTTTATGACTGCTGATGCTACGGTCAGAGCTGATCGGCTTGCGTGCTTCCATGACTGCCACCCCTAATGTACATTTAAAAACCAGTGTACATAGTAGTGTACATCAGATGCATGGATTAGGATAGATTCATAGGACAGTATGAAACACCAGATACGTCAAAGCCCCTGATATCAGGGGCTTTGACGGCTCTATAAGTAACTATAGAACTATATATTGATACCAGTGGTCGGACTCGAACCGACACGCTTTTAAAGGCAACGGATTTTGAATCCTTTGGCTATCTCAAATAACTAGATATACTTAACGATAATAAGCAATGAGTAGAGATAAAATATATTTATAAACAATGACTTAGGGTTAAATTAACTATATTTAGCTATAACTAAAAAGATGTAACAATATTTTTCAAGTATCAAATAAGTATCAAAATTACTTTTAAAAATTGGTTTGTTTAACTAGTTTTAGATCTCGTCGTTAATTTTAATATGATGAAACGCATTTATGTAACGGACTTCGATTCAGTTAAGAGTACCAAAAAAGTTATCAGCAGATTGTACAAAATATTAAATTATATAGATTGTAATAATTAAACTTTGACCCAACCGTTTATCCCTAATTATTACATTGAATGCGCAGCATATCGAATCAGCTGCGTACATTTATTTATTGCTTAGCCAATAAGCTCTCTAGTATAGTTAAGTCTTTATAAAATCGATACAGCCCATATCATAAAANAGTTTAGGNAGATTATTCTCCATCCACCCTTGGCGCAGAAACTTAGCCTGTGCCCATTTTTTCTCAATAGGGTTCAGATCAGGGCTGTACGGCGGCAGCCAAAGAATACGATGGCCATGTCTGTTTAATAGTTTTTGAATGCGTTTGCTTTTATGAAACCGAGCGTTATCCATGACAATCACGCATTTAGTCTTGAGACTTGGAATTAAAGTGTGTTTGCACCAGTCGTAGAATATGGTGCCATTGATGTTCTGCTCAAAGTAATCAAGCGCAAAAAGCATTTTTTCATAGAGAGCTCCGATGACGTTGGTTCGCTTTTTTGCTTGCCAGTTGTAGCTATCGATACAGGGTGTACCAATCGGTGCATAGCCATGAGAACGAATGGTTTCAGCCTCAAAGCCGCTTTCATCCATATAGACAATGGGGTAGCCTTGCTGCGTAAAGCTATCAAGCTTATTCTGGAATACCGCTCTTTTTATCGGACACGCTTTTGGATGTTCTAAGGTCTTTTTTTTGACTGATACCAAGACGCTTTAAAGCATTAAAGATGCCAGTCTTACTACAGTTCAAGCGACGAGCTCTTTCATAGTTATAATCATCTGGATATGTTTTTACGTCTTCAATCAATGCGTCATCAGGTATTTTAGTTGGTGCTTTATTTCTGGTTGTTTTAGGAGTTAGGTTCTGCTGCCAGCTGTGAATGGTGCTGGTGCTAAGTCCATAAAACAGCGCAGCTTCTCGTATGGTCATNCCATCAGCGATGCTAGAAAGTACCTGTTTGCGATAGTCTATTGAATAAGTCATTGTTTATTTCATTAATTAAGATTGTTATAAATATTGTATCGGTTTTATTTGGATTAGACTATACATAATTCTTTATTATACATTAGATACAAGCAGTCCTTAGTAGTCCAAATGCATTTAATATCACTGATCCTCTTCAGATTCGAGCGATTGTCATTAAACTATTGATTTAGCGCGTTTGGATAGTCGAGCTTATTATTTGCTTATGCTTCCTAAAGGTGCAGATGACCTTTTTTTAATATTTAGTACTCTTCATAAGTAGCTTTAAGGTCACGTTAAGACATTTCTTTACCAAGGATCCATATTAGTCCAAGCATAAACATAACCGAGAACCTCTAAGCTGTCTGTTTTGGATTTAGAAATTTTCTCATCTGGATATTCCTTGTTCTTACATTGTAGTAGCAGGCCACCATCAGACTGATTAAATAGTGCTCTTACCCCGTAAAAGCTATCCGTTCTTATCAAGTAAAACTTGCCGTTTTTTATAGTGCGTTTAGTTAAATCTACTGAGCACTGTGCACCAATAGTGATTATCGGCTGCATGCTATGGTCTTCTTGATTATAGAATAGGGTCTTACTTAAGTTACTGTTCGTCCGTTCAGCAATTTCAGATTGCGACCTTAATGGTTGTTCTACATGTTTAAAATTTTCTATAAAAACACTTAAATTGGGATATTTCTTTATCTGTTCTAAGGTCGACCTATTTTCAATAAAATCATCCGCTCTTTCCTCCCATTCTAGCCACTCTTCATACTCTTCGATTTGACGCTCTTGTTCAGCAGAAGGCTCGTATCGTTTTTCAAACTCTTCATGCTCACTAAAAATCTTATTCTCAAACTCTTCTTTTAAAAATCTAATACTATACGGAAGTCTAGGTTCTAAACCGAGCTCTGTAATGTAATGATCCCTCATACTTTCTTCGTAAGCGTTCATATAGTCCATAGCGTCGTCAATATCTTCATAAGAACTATAAGGATATTCACCATTCAATAACCAATATTCTGATTCACCTAGAACCTGTGAAAGGCGGAGTAAATATTCGCCACTTGGTTTGGCTTTACCAGCTAACCATTTTGATATGCTTCCTTTAGAAACCCCCGTAGTTTTAACAATATCTACTTGTTTAAGTCCTTTCGCCTTCATGCACTCTTTAATTCTATTAGCCATCTGTTTTAGATCTTCACTCACAAATTTCCCCTTAACTCATAAAAAGTTTCTTGTATTTATTTTATCACGAGAAACTTTTAAAAGAAATAGCATAAAATAGTGATTTCTTATGCCATAGCTACTTGTACCCTGCTATACATGAAAGTTACATTACTTAACAATAATAATTTAGGTTTCGATTGATTTTGATAGTTTCGAGAGTAAACTATACTTACTAGTATTTAGAAGTAATAATCTATATCGACAAGGAAAGAAGTTATGTATCGCAAAAAAACTTGGTCAGAATATACAGATGATGAAAAAGAGATTTTAAAACAAAAAGTCATTGAAGCTGCTCCAGAAACTCCTTTTCCTCCTGAATTTGCCGCCGCCTATATTGGCAAGTCGTTGCACACATTACAACATATGCGCTGTCATCAATCAGACGCTATTACTTATAGCAAAGCTGGCAGGCATGTTTTATATCGTAAAAAACATCTTGATGAATATCTTGATGTCTGCCAAAGGTCATGTACATCAAATTAAATGTTTGTGAAAAGTATTAGTAAATTCAGGACAAATTATATTTAAGGATATTAATGATGAGGAATTCAAAAAATACACCAATTAGCTCTAGTGCCATGCATTATGTTAATCATAATTTCGGTGACTGGGAGCTTGAAACTCGCCATATGACGCGTATAGAGAAAAGCATATATTTAGATATGCGTACGAATTATTTAAAAGATGGTAAGCCGTTTACTTCTGATGTAGATCTATTGGCGCACAGGTTATCTTGTAACAGTGATAATGAAAGAAAGGCCTTAGAAATAATTTTAAAAGATAAATTTAAATTGGATAAACGTACTAAATCTTATAAACACACTGCGTGGGAAACTACTCTAAAAAATTATAGGGCTCGCAACTGGGAAAATAGTACAAACGATACAACAGGCAGTAGTGATGTCACGACTGATGATAGTAACACTATCTCAAACACTCCCTTAACTGATGCTCAAAGAAAAGCCAAGTCACGTGATGCTGAAAAGATAATGCGTCAGCAGTTATCAGACATAGGTGTAGATAGCACAGGCACTAAAGGCATGACTAAGTTGCGAAAATTATTTGACATACATCAGCATAAAATTAACTCAAACAACAATAACATTGCAACGTGTCACTCTGAGAGTCACGCAATAGTCACGCAAAAAGAAGCTATAACTATAAAACATGAACTAGAAAACAGAAAACAAGAAACATTTGAGAGAGAGGCGCACTCACAAGGTTCTTCTATTGTGTGCTCAGATGTTCAAACTGATTTTGTTGAGCAAAATGATACTAACTATGATTTATCCACTAGCGGTTATGATGGTATTGAAAAATGGCAAGCACCCTCAAAGAGCGTTATGCAAGTTGATCTATCTCAGGCAAGTGTGAAATTAGAAATGACAGATAATGAGTATAAGTTACACGTTGAAGATTTTAAAACTTATTACGCAGAGAAGGCTCAGAACGGCAAGCCTTTAGAAAGTGAAGGTATTCGTAAGCTAAGACTACGCCAATGGTTACAACGTGTTGCAGATCGCCAACGCACTACTAAAGAGCAGACTGATAAACGCTTCAATATCGATGATGAAGACTGGGAAAATGAGAGAAGTAGCAAATCAAATAAGAATGATAGCAGAGAGAGTACGACTGATGTTTATCACCCAAGTCATAAAAATTCATCAACTTCTAAAGTTAAAGCCAACCCTAAAATTAATGTAGTTCTTAACGGATTATGGAAATCAACTTTACCTAAAATGTCAGTTGATGAAACCTACTCATATATAGAACAGCATCACATGCCAGGCGAGTCGAAGGATGAGACGTATGATCGATTGATAACTGAAATACAAAAAGAAAATAAATTTGAGACAGTATGAAAACTACAAACTTAAAACCGAATCAAAAGCTTATTAATTTAAATAGAGACAAATTGCTTATACATCCGCAAGCTGAGCAAGCTTTAATAATTTGGCAAAGACTCAGGCTCAGCTCATCTTCTGTAAGCATTAGATATCTAGATAAGTTTTATTGCCCGCCTATTAGAGTGATCAAAAACAGTAGTGATACATTATTTTTTATTAATGATTTTAAGAGAGTTGATGAGATATTAAGACTGCAAAGTACGGACAGTTATCCATGTCTCATCACACCAGAAAGTATTAAAGATATTCAAATGCTGGCATGGGCTGAGGTAGTGCAACTCGTCAACCTAAAAAATATTAATCACCCTGACTTATTTAAGGCGCTTCAGCAGAAAGCGCCCAGCTCAGTTATTTGTAAATTGATGCGCATAGATGTTTTATCCGTTGAGTCGTATTGTAAATTTGCAGGTATTAAAAAGGCAAACTTTGAGTATCAACAATGTAGAAAAGCTATTGAGAACGATGTGATAGGTATTCCAAAAAACATGGATTGGCTGGCGAACTAATTATGATGAATTTAAATAAGAATGAGCTAAAAACAGTTCTTAATAAGTTAATACCTGAAGGTTCACCTGACAGTCTAAAAATACAAAATTTGATCATTTACGTTTTGGGCTTTAGACCAAATTTTGCTTTGAATATAAACTTCGCTATAGATGTGTTTGAGGTTAATTTTACAGAAAGTGAATGCTTTGACATAGCAACTATTATTATTAAAGAGCAGAAAACTGAAGAATGGGCTGTAACATACATGCTCGTACTGTTTTATAAAAGATATGGAACGGTAGATAGCAAAAACAGTGCTTGGCAGTTTATGAGTGTTTACCTGCAAATAATTATAAGAATCACAATGCGTGGGGATAATCACTTTGCTAAGGTCAGTCAGTTAGGTGTTAGAGTCAGAATGGGATTGAATGCACACAATCCACAATCTGAGCTAATAAATCAGCTTATTGATATACATGCCCAGCGGAGTTCATTAGAAAATGTATTAGATGCTATTTGCCAGTATGAGGTTTTAACTAAGCAGTCAGAAGCCTCAAGTAAGGTTGTTAATAAAAAGCTGGCAGGAAAGATTGGTCGTATTAGGCTCGCTTACGAGGTCGTAGCGGAAGATAAGGCGTTTATTGGCAAGACTTATTCTAAGTCTGATGACACTGACAATAATAGTGTTGGTTTAAACAAGGTTTTTCTTGATAGTGATGATGAACCACTTAGAGCCACTATATTTGGAATAAGTCACCAAAACGATAATGTGTCCTCCAATGAAAATTTAGCTGATGATGATCCAGAGAAGCTTTTAGATAACGATTTTAAGCCTTCTAGATATACTGCTAAGTCTGCTGAACTGCAGCAATGGAAAATTAAAAATAACTTTCGTCACACTAGGCGCAATCAATTTGGCTTTCCAACAAGTTTGCGGCAGCTAAGTTTACTGAGTATTCAAATATTGTTTGATAGAGTCTGGCAACTTTCAATGGTTACGGATGATGATAGTCGTTTTGGCTATGTAGTTATCTTAATGTCATTGCTTAGTGGACGTAAGATCCAAGAAGTCATTAATGAAATTGGTAAAGAGAAAAGCCAACGCACATGGCTCAGCAGTAAAAAAAGGATAGATGAAAGCTACTATGCTTTAAAGATCGTAGTAAACGTCACTATGAATCGCAGAAGTCATCTAATACAACATCGTCAAAGCATTGATAACGAATTTATACTTCTTTTACCTCCTCAGTTGCATTCCATTATAGAAAAAATAGTCAATATCGAAAATACAGATATATCTGAAATATTAAAAGACCTACAAGAACAATTAGACCTGCCTGCACTCAGTTATCAACACATAAATTTAGCTCTATATTTCATCATAAAAAATAAGTTAAATGAGCCATTGCACGCTGATTTAATCACTGGTGTTGACGTTAGACATAGCTCGCCTCTTTACTACACAAGCATTGATTCTAATAGTATTGAGAATACATATAGAAGTGCCATTTTGTTGATGGGCAAGCATTGTCCTAATGTGATTCAAGCAAAGCTTCGTCAAGACTACAAATCTAAATCAGAAAATATAGAGCGTCAGAGTTATATCGGTAGTGAGATGGCTTTAAACAAACTAACATGTCAAAAGTTCTTTGCAGAACTAGCGAATGGAGCCGAAAGTTTTAATGGACGCCTTGAGCGAAACTTAAGTATTCGAAAGGATCGTTATATAGAGCAGTTTAATGCCTATGGTATTTGGCTATGGCATATTATCATGATTCAGACAGGTATAAGACCTGTTGTACATGCGCCAGGTGTGTTAAACCAGCTTGATTTTATAGCAGGGTTGTTTTGGGTCTCTGATAAAGAAGAGCGTCAAGGACAAGAGCAGGGAAGACTCATACCTTTAAGCAAATTTTTGATTATAGCGATACAAAATTATATTGAATATATAAAAGAATTTGCTTCACTGCATAACGTTATATATTCCTCTGAGCAGTTTCCTATAGATGATATTTTAAACTCTCGCCAACCTCTTATTCAAATATTTAGTAAAAACCCTAAGGGATTTTCAGGCATTACACCTAGCAAAGTTCGCTATCAATTAAAGAGATTCTTTAGTCATCAAGACAATTGGCTGAGACACCAGTTGCGATCAATGTTAGTAAATAGAGCGCCAGAGCACTTGATATGCGCTCTTTACGGTCATGAACACCCTGATCAGGAGGCGATGCATCCAATGTCTTCATTATCAATTAATGAGCTAAAGGGAATAAGTAACTATTTGGATGAAATTGCTTGTGAACTTAATCTGAAACAAGTTGAGGTAACTGTACATGTCTGATCTAGTTGCACATAAGCTAAGAGCCGAGAATCGTAATAGCGCTCATGAAGACATTAAAAATAAAGCTAAAAGCCTTGTTGAATCTTATATGAGCGCTAACCCGCTATGTAAAGACACAGATCTATTTGATTATTACCAAGAGATAAATATCATTTTAGAAATCAACTTCGACACCCCTCTTAGTTTTCAGCTGGCACGTCAAGGATTCTTAGAAGTTATTCGTATGTACAACAAGAGTCATAAAGCTCATTTAGATGAGCCAGTTGTTCCTATCTTAGCAGAGAGAGACAGCTTGAGCATTGATTATGATTGGTTCGTACGGGGGTCAAAAGTTAGTCAAGCCACCCGAGAAATGATAGAAATATGGCAAAGGAAGATGAAGTTCACTACCAATGATTTGGTTGAGTCAGCAATATTCTGCAGCATTGTCTACGGTGGTCTTAATGATATTGAGGTATTAAAAGCATTTTACGAATGGCTTTTGGCTGAACGCGAAGTCTATAGAATAGATTTACCTAGTGAAGGTGATACGGTAGGTGTTGAGAGTGTGCCGATTATTCTATTAGTTATTGACGATGATAGTTATGGGTGTTGGGAGTCATCTAGTAGAAACTCAAGTGATACGTCTGACAGCGAATTAAAACGCTATGTTGAGTATGTTCCAGATGACATGACGCTATGCTTTTTATACGCACTAAAAGATGGAATTGTTAAAAAGGGACTTACTAAATCGTTTGATACATTAATTAATGATATTAGTAAAAAGCTCACACTGAAAAATAAAGATAAAACAAAGCCATACCTCTCACACCTGATCAAATACGCCAACTATCATTGGAGGCAATTAGAAGGCGCTAATATTGACAATGCATTAGCTACAATTAGACAAGGTAGGATTAAAACTACAGGCCTACCTAAGAATAAGCTGCTTAATTACAACAGAGAAAAAATCAACTCTAATATTAAACAACTTCAATGGGATGAGCTTTTTGAACTAGATTATTCTAAGCCTATAAATGCAAATAGAGAAAATATGAGTTATCCTGCGCTTAGTAAAAATCTAATAAGAGCAATTCAGGAAGAACTCAAAAATACTAGAGCAAATGCCATAGAGGGTATAGAGCAGTTACAGAATGAGTTTCCTCAACCAAACGCACAGCGCATACTAGGATGGGTACGTCAGTTATTAGATGATAAAAGTATAAACCAAGAGAGCATAAGCAAGTATGTGGGCTGTATAGGGCGTGATTGGTTGATGCTGACAATCGGTGAGAATATAGACAAATGGGACGGCGAAGATTTTGAGATTATTTATGAGCAAATTATTCAGAGCAAAACTAGGGATGGTCGAAAAAAATCAGTCATAAATAAAGACTCTAATTTTGATGACAAGCTAGTAGGTAGTAATGATCGTTCGTACATGAATAAGCTTAAAGATGGTCAAGGGTTTACGTATGGTCGTTTGAGAGCTTTTCATGATTACCAGCGTGAGTGTCATGATGCACCCTATGTATATTTTTCGTGGCATCATAATAGGCAAGTCGTCAAAGCTAATATCATCTCTCCTCGCATTTATCGTGCTATGAAAGTGTACATTGAAGAATCAGAGTTAGAGATCAAGCAAGAAAGAGTTTGTTTAGTGGTTCTGAGTCTTGCCTATAGAACAGGGCTACGGATAAAAGAGCTCATTGGTATTAGAGTTTCAGATATTGCAGATATTTATACTGATAATTATAACCAAGAGATTGATGAGCCTAAGATTTGGATAAGACCAAATCGTTATCGTAGGCTTAAAAGTAGCAGTGCAAGTCGTATAATACCTATTAACTGCCTTTTAAAAAAAGATGAAATGGATTTGTTTATCGAGCTTTTTGAGCATCAAAAACGATTGAAACGGAAGTACTTGTTCTCACAAGGTTCAGGTAAACAGCCATTACCGAGTACGTTTTTTAGTAATATGATGAAGTTAATTTGGGATAGATTGCTTGGAGAGCATGACTTTACTTTTCATAGCTTTAGACATACAGCCATAAGCCAACTGACTTTAGTGCTAGGTAAGTCTTCATTAGCATCAATAATGACAGATTATGATGCTAAGCAGCGTGAGACTATTATTGAGGGTATCCTTGGCTATCATAAAACACAAGGATCATGGTTTGGGCTGGCAAGTTTTGCAGGGCACTTAACGTGTGATACGACGTTTGAGCACTACATTCATACTGCCCACCTGCAGACAGGAATACAGTTAGCTGATGCTAAGTTACAACTACCTTATACAGTTTTTCAGCAAATTACAGATTTAAAATATCAGACTATACATAGACAAAAAAGAGATGCTTACGACGCAGGTACTAAAAAAGTGAGGCTTAGACTATTAAGATCTTATCTGGTTAAAAGCTTAGTAACTAGTAAGAATCCTCTATTTGTTGATAGTCTTAATATTTCTATAAATACGCCAATCATAGAATCTAATAGATTAGCATCGCAATCTATTTTTATTCATCAAAAATATTCGGATGTGATTGCCTATTTAGAAGAGCTACAGAAACTTAGCTTAGAAAAGCGGGATATATCGCTGCCCGAGGTTGCTATAAGACATGGCATTAATATAGTTGAAGCTAGACAGTTATATGATAATGCAAGTCAGGTTTTTGCTAACAATAAGAAACTATTATTAAGCTCACCGAATGGTAGCAAAAATCAAGAGTTATTAGTTAGAGCCTTAGAAAAGGCGTACCAGATGTCTATTCATGAACCCGATCAACTAAAAATGTTTGTTGAAATATTTGTAGCGAAACAGAGTCTAAAAACATCATCTATCCATTTTGGGATTAAATCTAATCAGAAAAAAATGTTAGAGCAGTTCTTAGAGATAGGATGTAAACTCATTAACGCACAACACTGGCAAATTAGAGCTTCAAGTGAAAACGAAGTAACTCAACTAAAACGATGTTTGAAGCTAGATAGTCAGATACGTACTGGAAATCGTCAAAATTTTCATGGTTATGAGCTCAGGGTAGTACAGAAAAAAACTAAGCGATCGGACAAGAATTTGGCTATATCTGAGACTTATTATGCTTCATCAGGTGTGCTGAAGTATCTTGGATATTTATTGAGTGTGCTGATTTATATAGAACGTTGGTGACTTCATCTATATCAAGAAAAATAGAGGCTAGATATACACTGGCTTTGTTATTAATATATTTGCTCATGCTATTGTGGGCTAGAAGCCATCTAAGCATATGAATATCGGTAACCCTTCTAAACCTAAGACGCTATTACGATAATTTAAATAGGTTAAACTTAATGGTGCTATTTAAATAACTAGCCTTCGATATAGTCAGAACTTTTTACTTGTGAAAATGCTTTTATTATCTACTGTTTAGTCAGTATTTTGTGCTTATTAATGACAGTTATAATAAATATTAACATCAAATACAAAGGAATAGCTACATGAAGTGGAGTGAATTACTAGACAATTGGAGCCTTAGCTCACTAAGCTTAACAACTGGCTTTTTAAATATGGAGTGGCAACCTAATGAAAAGGATAAACAGTGTGCTTGGGAATTATACGTAGAATTACTGACAAGCATTGCTACACAACCATTAGAAGACAATCATGGAGACGAATTAGCTGCTCTGAAAAATATCTACTCTTTATTTCAGACAACACGAAGTATTCTAAAAACTGATGGAAGGCACTGCAAAGAATTTACTAAAATTTCAGTAATAGTACTGAATCAAACCCCAATATTAAGCACACCACCTAAGTAAAATGATAAATACAAACCCCCATATCAACAACATCACCTAAGAAAATTAGACTTCACACTTTAGCCCTATACGCTATATAAGTAATAGCATATATGGCTTTTTTGACTTATCAAAATAGAATAGACCTATAGTAGGTCTATATATTATTAATATTTTGAACACTAGGATATTGAGGTGTATGCTACTTAGCAATCAATAATCCTACAGTAACTTCAAAACAATACTCATCTTTGATAGTGATATTGACCGTCCCTTTATGAGCATTAGCAATAGCCTGAACGATAGATAAACCCAAACCTGAGCCTGAGTGGTGCTGGCTAGTTTTATCATGACGATAAAAGCGCTCAAACAATCGATCTGCTTCGCTTTGGTTTAACGGTTTTTCTAGAAGATTAGTAAAAGTTATCTCTAGCCAAGATTGCTTCGCGGTTTGAGTGTTACTTTGATCGTCTTCAAGCATCTTATAAGTATTAACGGAAGTATTTGGAGTGTTGACAGTGGCTGATATTGTGACGACACTATTACTAGCGGCGTAGTAGATCGCGTTTGATAGCAGATTAGCAAATAGCCTTTGCAATAAACCTTCATCGCCTAATACTGCCTTAAAATCTCCTAATTTTACAAAAGTTATTTTACGATCCTCGGCAATCATTTCAAAGTAATCTAACAGCTTATTGATTAGGACCTCAGTATCTACAGTAGTCACTTGCGAATCACTCAGTCCTTTTTGGGTTTTTGCTAGCAGTAGCATGTTGTTAATCATCGACGATAATTGCTCTAAGGTGTCATGTTGCTGATGTAATTGTTCGACATATTCCTCTTCCTCTCTAGGCTTATTTAACATGACTTGCGTTTGCGTAATCAGCGTCGCTATTGGCGTGCGTAGCTCATGCGCGATATTGTCTGAAAATCGCGACAACGACTCAAAATTGCTTTCAAGCTTAGCCATCATCGAGTTATAGGATTCTGCTAAAGGTCTTAGCTCTAATGGCATATCACTAACTATTACTCTTTCGCTCAATCTTTCAGGATGAATACCTTTCATCCTTTGCACGATAGTGGATAAAGGGGCAAAACCCCAATACACGCTTAAGGCTGCTATTGAAACCAACAGTAGTGTGATGGCAAATAGGATCAGACTAATTTGACGGTTAAACTGTAATAAATACTGATGATGCACGTCAATGGGTAAGGCGATAAGGGCAAGCATGTCATCGTCTCCAATAACCATAGCTCGATAACGTCTGTCTTTAATATTTATTACAAACTGTCTGTCATCATGATTTTGCTGTAATGATAATAGGTTAAAGTCGGCACTTAATTCATTAGCAAAGTTTTTGGGAGTACTAGATAGCAATCGCCCCTCTTTATCAGCAATGATAGTTTTTAGATCGTAATCTAGCGCTGATGAATGCAGGTGATCATCATTTTCTGTGGCTATTGTAGGAAGTAGATTTGAAGAAGCTTTCGAGCTTAGCGGTTGTTGAGTGTTTGATGGACTTTGAGGCTTAGGTAGTGTCTGAGAGGCTATTTGGTTATCCGCCTCTGTTACGCGCTTACGTAGATTAAAGGCTGCGTGGGTAATGATTTCAGCATCCATTTGCTCAAAATGGCCTTTAACAGAGTGCTGTACCCAGATATAGATTATCAACTGCGATAAAACGACAAACATCGTCAATAAAAACACAGTTCGCCATAGTAAGGGTAAGCGTCGATTGTCCAATCTATTTATCATATTGGCTATCTTCCGTTTCGCTGGCAGCTTTATTACTAGCTGAAACGTCGACAGCATCTAATCGGTAGCCCATGCCACGCACAGTATGAATTAGCTTGGTATCAAACTCATCGTCTATTTTTATACGCAGACGTCTTATTGCCACATCAATCACATTAGTATCGTTATCAAAGTTCATATCCCATACTTGTGAAGCAATGATTGAGCGTGGTAATACTTCACCGCGGCGCTCTAATAGAAACTGTAATAGGGAGAACTCTTTTGCGGTTAGTTTAATGGGCGTGTCTCCTCTATGTACAGTGCGCTTGGCAATGTCCATTTTGAGATCCGCTATTTGCATGAGCGTACTTTTATAGTCGGCTTGATTGGCGCGTCGTAATAAGCTTTTTATCCTGACTATTAACTCTGCAAAGGCAAAAGGTTTGGTCAGATAATCATCACCGCCAATCTCAATCCCCTTGATTTTGTCATCTAAATCATCTTTTGCGGTTAGAAATAACACTGGCGTATGCTTGCCAGCCGCTCGGTAATTACGTACTAGCTCAAAACCGCTAACATCAGGCAGCATAACATCCATGAGTATCACGCTAAACTCTTCAGTCATCATAGCATGGTAGCCATCTAAACCTGTCAGCTGATGATCAACAATGAAGCCTGCTTCACTTAAGCCTTTTTTTACATATTCGCCGAGTTTTAATTCATCTTCTACTAGTAGTACTTTCATAGTAATCCTTCAATATAATTATGATTTTATAATACCCAAATCAATATAAATGACAAAACGGACTGGTATCTGACAAAGATGTCATGCGCTCGTCATCAAATGGTCAGTCTTCGTTTGTTAATCTATACCTATAGTACATAGCGGCTCATTCTTGATACGAGTAGCTACTATGAATTATTACTACAGGTAATTAGTTTCAATATTTAATAATTTATTAAGGATGTTATATGAAAAGCTATCGTTCATTCAAAAAAGTGGTGCTGCTATCCGCTTCGATGCTTATCGGTATATCAGCAGCTAATGCGCATACTACCAATCTAAGCACTTCAATTATCGATAATTGCGATAACTTAACTACGTTTGCCAGAAATCTAGATCACAATAACGCGCAGATGTCTGATGCTCAAATGAAAAGCTATGTTGATGCACGAGTCGCTTGCGAAGTTCAGCATCAAAATCAACATCTGCAGTCTGAAAAGTATTTTATAAAAAAATATGGTAGCGATCGTGATAGAAATGCTGATGCCATACTAAATGAATACGTGCAGCATTAAAATATAAAAGTAGCAAGATGACAATATTGTCATCTTGCTGTCATCTCTCTGTCAGAATCAATAAGTTATGCTTTAGACTGAATTAATATCCTAAAGCTTTATGTACCCTCAACTAAATCAATTAAGGATTAACCATGTCACTCTTTAAATCAAAGTCTTTACCTAAAGCAATCGTAGCCACTGCCGTCGCTCTAGTCGTTTCAACCTCAGCTCTAGCACATGATCCAAAAATGCATGCNCAAAAAGATCAGATGAACTGTGAAAAAATGCAAAAGCATATGCAAATGATGGGAAAAATGGATCATAGCAAGATGGACATGAGCGATCCTGCCATGAAAGCGATGATGGCTAACATGGGTAAAATGAAGCAAATGTACCAAAAACACTGCGTTACTAACGACAGTAAATCTTAAAAATTTTAGCTCTGTTAAATAGCAGTCAACACTTAACGGAAATAAATTTTTAGGAAAACATATGAAGTTTTTACTAGGAGTACTTTTCACTGTCGTGGTCGCTATTGTTGGTGTCTTTACTGTGGTTATGAGTGGTGTCATTAATATTGGCGCTGATCAAGGACATAGTCCATTGGTTTATAATTTCTTGGAGACGGCTCGCACCCGTTCAATAGCCTACGCTAGCAAGGACATTATTGTTCCAGATTTAGAAAAAGTAGAGATGATTAGCTCAGGCGGTGCCGATTACAAAGATATGTGCGCAGGCTGCCATTTGTCTCCTGGGGTAGAGAGCACTGATTTTAGTGAGAGCCTATACCCTAAGCCACCTAATTTCACTAATGCGCAAGTAGTTGATCGTTATAAAACGGATGCAGGAGCTCAGCAAAGTTTTTGGGCGATTAAGCACGGTATTATGGCATCAGGCATGCCAGCATGGGGTGCTTCTCATGACGACGATAGAATGTGGGCAATGGTCGCTTTTATTAGATCACTACCTGAGTTAAATGAGAATCAGTATACCATGCTAACCACTAGACTGGATGATGACATGATGGATATGTCACTGAATAGCGACATGATGGATATGTCAGAAGGTGGAGCTGGAATGCAGCATTAATTCTTCCATATTCCTTTATAAAAGCGCAGTGCTAAATAGTGCTGCCTTTTGGGATTTAAACTTTGCCTATACTACACTTAGTTATAGGGTATAAATCTTTAGAAGGTTCAACAGATAAGCAGACGCTTAGGAGTAAGTTATGAGACGCTATATAAATATAATGGGCAATGGACATAAAAAGGTATCAGCTTCTGCTCTTTTACTAGTAGCAACGTCAACAGTAATGGCTTGTAGTCAGCCCGATACTAGTGTTTCAAATTCTACTCAAACTGAGCCAACGCTTGCCACCAAAAGTGCTCAAATAGAGCAACCACAACCGCAAATGATGTCTGTCAGTGCTAATTCAGGTACTGGGTCGACAATTCTACAAAACGTCTCGGCTACAGTTTACAAAGATGCTAATTGTGGCTGCTGCAAAGAATGGGTAGGCTATGCCGAAGGTCATGGTCTAAGCGCAACTGCGCAAGACGTTACAGATTTATCTTTATTTAAAGAGCGTTACGGTGTCCCGCAGCAAATGCGCTCTTGTCATACCACCGTCACTACTAATGGTTATGTTTTTGAAGGTCACGTTCCTGCCAAATACATGGCACAGTTTCTAGCCAATCCGCCAACTGATTCCATCGGTCTTGCGGTACCGAGTATGCCAGTTGGTAGTCCGGGCATGGAATATCAAGATAAATTTATGCCCTATAAAGTCATGCAATTGAACAAGGATGGCAGCACTCAAGTGTATGCGGCTATTGAGTCGCCAGCGCAGCAGATGTAGTTCTATTAATAAGTTATCAGATATATAAGTTCAACTCTCATTTCATGGATTAACTTAGGTCAATATTATGAATAAAAACAGATTTAACCGCAGGCGTTTTTTGACAGGGTCATCCACCTTGCTCGGCGCGTCGATGCTATCCACACTACCGACGATGGCTAATAGTGCTTTAACTAAAAGCCAAAATGTCGTAGTCAATAGTGATAAACCCGATCATAAAGTACCCATACTGACAGGCAAAGAGTTTGATCTTTATGTCAGTGAGAAGATGATAACGGTCAACGGCAAGTCAAGCATGGCAACGCTGATAAATGACTCACTGCCTGCGCCAACGCTTAAGATGCAAGAAGGCGATACGGTCACCATTCGAGTCCATAATCAGCTGAATGAGTCGACCTCTATTCACTGGCATGGCCTCTTAGTGCCGTTTGAGATGGATGGCGTACCGGGTATCAGCTTTGATGGTATTCCTGCGGGTAGCACCTTCACGTACAAATTTAAACTGACACAGTCAGGCACTTATTGGTATCACTCGCACACTGGATTCCAAGAACAAACCGGTATGCGCGGGGCTATTGTGATTGAACCTAAAGGGCGCGAACGCTATCCTATTGAGGAAGATCACGTTATCCTGCTTAGTGATTGGACGCATCGCGATCCGCATAATCTGCTAAAACTACTTAAGCAGCGTGCTGACTTTGATAATTATCATCTGCCAGACTTTAAAAAGCTATTGTCCGATATTGCCGCTACGGATCTTGAGGCGGCTTATGATAAACGTAAAATGTGGAACCAGATGCGCATGATGCCGACTGATTTTACTGATTTATCTGGTGAGACCACGTTTACTTATCTTATGAATGGTAAAACGACAGCGGCTAACTGGACGCAACTTGTCAAGGCTGGACAGCCTGTCAAACTACGCTTTATCAATGGCTCCGCGCAGACGATATTTGATGTACGCATCCCCGGCCTAAAAATGAAAGTCGTCGCGACGGATGGGATTGATGTCGCGCCCGTTGATGTCGATGACTTCCGTATCGGGGTGGCCGAGACTTATGACGTCATCGTCACCCCAACCCGTGACGCGCATACCATATTTGCCCAAAACATCGATCGCACCGGCTTTGTCGCAACCACGCTTGCCACTAAAAGAGGCGCTCGCGCTGCCATACCTGCTATGGATGATGTTGAGTGGCTAACTATGTCCGATATGATGGGGGCTATGGGTGCTAATGGCTATGATGCCCGTCATGCTAAGACCGAATATGACTTTAAGACAGATATGCGCGTCGATAGTCCACGGATGAATCTCGATGATCCGGGTATTAATTTGCGTGATATTAATCGTAAGGTTTTAACCTATAACCAACTGCATTCTGTTGGCAATGAAATAATGGCCGAGCAGCGCAAGCCCACTCGAGAGATTGAAATACATCTAACCGGTAATATGGAGCGCTATATCTGGGCACTCGACGGCATCATGTTTAAGGATGCGCCGCCTGTCAATATCAAACCGGGCGAGCGTGTGCGTATTACCTTAGTCAATGACACTATGATGAACCACCCTATGCATCTGCATGGTATGTGGAGCGATTTGCGCACGCCTGATGGCGATTTTCAAGTTCGCAAACATACGATAATGGTGCAACCAGCGCAAAAAATTAGCTTTGATGTCACAGGAGAAGCTGGTCGCTGGGCATGGCATTGCCACTTGCTCTATCATATGGAAGCCGGGATGTTTAGAGAAGTTGCCGTTGTTTAATAAACCTTCGAATATGAGCCTTATTATGAAAATATATAAAGTAGGTCTACCGTTTATTGGCATGTCATCTTTGATGCTACTAATGTCACCTTTAGCAAACGCTGCTGAGATGTCGAACATGGATCATGGCAGTATGGACATGTCTGGTATGGATATGTCTGGTATGGATCACAGCAGCATGGATATGTCGGGCAATATGTCAGATATGGACCATAGTGGCATGGATATGTCAGGCGATATGTCGGATATGGATCATAGTGGTATGGATATGTCAGGCGATATGTCGGATATGGATCACAGTGGTATGGATATGTCAGGTGACATGTCAGATATGGATCATAGTGGCATGGATATGTCGGGCGATATGTCAGGTATGGATCACAGTAGTATGGACATGTCAGGTATGGATCATAGCAGTATGAATATGGATATGTCTGGAATGCAAGGCGGCGAACCACCTCCTAATGCTCGTAGTCCCGACTACTCAAATGGTGTTGACTATGGACAGTATGGTAAACCGGTAATGATGGGTAGCTTACCGTTATGGGGTGTGTCAGTAGAAACTTTGGGCTATCAGTTTGAGAATGACCAAATCGATTTTGAAGCTGAAGGCTGGTACGGTACTGATAGTAATCGTGTCACTCTACGCAGTGAAGGTAGTGCTCAAACTAACGATGATAAAGAGATCGATAGTCTAAGCTCACTCGCTTATTGGAAGCCGCTCGGTATCTTCTGGAATGGAGAAGCGGGTATTGCTTATAATACTGAAAACGATAAGTCCGCAATCATGGCAGGCATTGCTGGTACGGCGCCGTACTTCGTTGAGACTGACGCAAGAGCTTATCTATATACTGATGGTCAAGTCCAGCTTGATCTTGGGGCAGCGTACGAGTGGCGCTTAGATCAGCGTTGGGTGGTCAGACCAGAGCTGGAGCTGACTGCCTTTAGTAAAGATGATACCGATAACGGTATTACTAAAGGATTTAATGAGTTTGAAGCTGAAGTTAGGCTGGCTTATGAGACATTCAGTCGTCAGCTCGCGCCTTATGTTGGTTTCAGCTACGAGAGCGCCTTGGGTGATGCGCGAGACTTACGTCGTCAAGAGGACGAAGACGTTGATTCTAATAGTTTGACTGCTGGTGTGATGTTTTGGTTCTAGTGTTAACCATGTAAGTAACAACAATTTATAACACTAGCTCTAAAAAAAGGCACCTCTTTATTTAGGTGCCTTTTTACTAAATTAAGGACAAGAATATGAATAACCATATGGATAATAAACAGAAGCAAATGAACCCTTATGTAAAGTTCACAATCATGATTTTAACATCGACAGTGGTGATGTTTATCATGATGTATTTTAACACCTATCAGTGGGATCATATTTACTTTAGTGAAACCCGAGCTTATATGGCGCTGTATATGGGCGCGGTAATGGCAATTATCATGCTCGCCTTTATGACTAATATGTATAAAAAAACCAAGATAAACTTGATGGTTTATGGGGTTAGCGTAGTTTTATTTGCCTTTGGTCTTTGGGGCGTACGCTCTCAGCAAACGGTCGATCAAGTGGATTGGATGCAGGCGATGATACCGCATCACTCGATTGCTATTTTGACCAGTTCGCGTGCTGATATCGAAGATCCACGTGTACGTCAGCTTGCTGATGACATTATCGAAGCACAAAAGCGTGAAATCGGTGAGATGCAAGCACTTATTGATGAGTTGGAATAGGCAGTCACAAATTTTGAGCACTTTGTATTAGGTGTTATTAAGTAAGCAGACTATTGAGAGGTGTACGTTCACACACTAGCACTATATCATTACTTATACTAAGGAAATAACAAATAAGGAGTCCTTGTAATGGTTATTATGATGCACAGTATGATGAACGGGACTATGCACGGCATGATGAATGGATCGATGCACGGTATGGGTTGGGGAGAATCTATTGTCTCCTTATTGTTTACAGTACTGGTTTTTGCGGTACTGATATTGACTATTATGGCCTTACTCAAATATTTGCGTAATAAAGATTAAGTTCCAATTGAAACTTAATTTTCGAGATATCTAGATTAGTAATTAGATGAATAGCAATTAAAGGTTGATGATTGTGCTTTAAAAGCTTTATTTATTGTCTTCAAGGAGTGGTTTTATGAAACATATTGCCGATGAAAAATCTATCAAAGGTGGTCAGTACGATAAAGTACCAGAAAATTATAGTGGTACGGTTTATATCTGCCCGATGCATCCTGAGGTTAGAGATACTGAAAAGAGCGATTGTCCGATATGCGGCATGTTTCTTAAACCTGAAGACGAGGTTGCTGAATCCAACAACCATGAAGATAGTCATGCGCATTGTCATGGAGCGGATGCTAATAATAGTAATGAGGTAAATTCTGTCGAAGACGATAAGTACGACAAGATACCGGAAAATTATAACGGCACGATTTATATTTGTCCTATGCATCCAGAAGTAAGAGATGTTGAAAAAAGTGACTGCCCAATATGTGGCATGTTTCTTAAACCTGAAGACGAAGTTGCTAAAGATGATAGTCACGCTAGCTGTCATGGAAAGGATACTGATAGTAGCGGAGTAAAATCTGTTAAAGGCGGTAAATACGATAAAGTACCTGCTGATTACGATGGCACGGTATATACCTGTCCTATGCATCCTGAAGTGAGAGACGTTAGAAATAGCGGTTGTCCGATATGTGGTATGGCGCTTGAGCCCGAAACGCTTACTATCGGTGAAGAGGACACCTCAGAGCTTGACGACATGACTCGTCGTTTTTGGATATGTACCGTGTTGACTGTACCGCTATTAATATATGTGATGAGCGGTATGTTTGGAGTTGACTTTAGTCAGTATGGTATACCTTCACAGGTTTTACAATGGGCTGAGTTAGTGCTCGCGACCCCTGTAGTGCTTTGGGGCGCCGCCCCGTTTTTCGTTCGTGGCTGGCAGTCTATAAAAAGCCGCAATCTAAATATGTTTACTTTGATTGCGATAGGCGTAGGCGCTGCTTATATTTTTAGTATTGTCGCGACCTTTTTTCCCGATATTTTCCCAGACAGTTTCAGAGATGCCTCTGGTCAAGTCGGAGTCTACTATGAAGCAGCAGCTGTCATTGTAACCTTGGTGCTACTGGGTCAAGTATTAGAGCTCAAAGCTAGAAGTCAAACTTCAGGTGCGATTAGAGCTTTGCTTGAGCTCGCACCACCAACCGCAAGACGTGTCGATGAAAACGGTGAAGAAGTCGAAGTCTCGCTTGATGAGGTCGTCACTGGCGATAAGCTACGGGTTAAACCAGGTGAGAAACTACCCGTAGATGGTACAGTGATCGATGGTAATAGTAGTGTTGATGAATCAATGGTGACGGGTGAGCCAATCCCTGTATCAAAAGTAGCAGGAGATACAGTGACTGGTGGTACGGTAAATGGCACCGGAACGCTATTAGTCGAAGCGGTCAATGTTGGAGCAGATTCAGTATTATCTAAAATTGTACAAATGGTTGCTGAAGCCCAGCGTAGCCGCGCGCCTATCCAGCGCTTGGTAGATCAAGTGGCGGGTTGGTTCGTACCTATTGTTATTGTCACCTCTATCATAACCTTTATTGTCTGGGCGATATTCGGCCCTGAGCCCGCTATGGCCTATGCTTTGGTTAACGCGATTGCGGTACTGATTATTGCTTGTCCTTGTGCCCTTGGTCTAGCGACGCCGATGTCCATTATGGTTGGTACCGGCAAAGGCGCGCAAAACGGCGTCCTCATCAAAAATGCTGAAGCGTTAGAGAGTATGGAAAAAGTCGATACCATTGTCGTCGACAAGACCGGAACACTGACCGCTGGTAAGCCCGAGCTTACCGCAATTGATGCGCAGGTAGGTCAAGATGAAGACGAGTTCCTCGCATTGGTAGCCTCAGTAGAAAGCGCTAGCGAGCATCCTTTAGCAGAAGCTATCGTTAGAGCAGCTCAAGAAAGATCACTCATTATTCCTAAAGCTACTGACTTTAATTCGACTACTGGCGAAGGCGTACAAGCCGTGGTCGATGGTAAGAAAGTCGCTATTGGTAACTCTAAGCTTATGGAAAGCCTAAATAGTTTTGATAATGAGCTGTCCACTAAAGCTGATGTCCGTAGAAAAGACGGTGAAACGGTAATGTTTGTGGCTATAGACGGTAAAGCTGCTGGTATTATTTCAGTTGCTGACCCTATTAAACCAAGCACTAAAGAGGCTATTTCACTGCTTCATGACGCAGGTTTAAAAGTTGTGATGCTAACCGGTGACAACGAAAAAACCGCGCAGGCAGTCGCCAATAAACTAGGTATTGATGAAGTTCATGCGGATGTCTCACCAGAGGATAAAAACCGTATCGTCAAAGAAATGCAAGACAGCGGTAAATTGGTCGCTATGGCGGGTGATGGTATCAACGACGCACCAGCGCTAGCGCAAGCTAATGTTGGTATCGCTATGGGAACCGGTACCGATGTGGCGATGGAGAGTGCGGGCATTACCCTGCTAAAAGGTGATTTAATGGGCATTGCCAAAGCTTATAAGCTTAGCCGCGCCACCATGCGCAATATCAGACAGAATCTGTTTTTTGCCTTTATCTACAATGCACTTGGTGTTCCTATTGCCGCAGGTGTGCTCTATCCCATATTTGGGCTTCTGCTCAGTCCGATGATAGCAGCGGCAGCGATGAGCTTGTCGTCATTCTCGGTGATTGCTAACGCGCTGCGATTGCGCCGTTTGAAACTATAATTCTGGTACGGTAAAAAGTGTTCTAAAGCACACTGACACATACTGGTCTAAACAAGATCACAAAATATAAGGATACCGTTATGGGCAGCTTTTCTATTACACATTGGCTGATTTTATTGGTCGTAGTGGTGGTCGTATTTGGTACTGCCAAGCTTAAAAATGCAGGTAAAGATTTAGGCGGTGCGGTGAAGGGTTTTAAAGAAGCGGTCAAAGATGAAGAACCCGAGAATGCTCGCAAAAATCATGTGCTTAGCCATGAAAATAGTACGCCAGCTGCAAGTAATGATTTAAATACGCGTGTAGGTAATCAGGCTGATGATATGGAAATCAGCCCTATTTCCACTGATGACCAGCCTAAAGTATGAAGCGCGCCGCTTATAAATAGCGGCACTAAGTAGTCTATTAATATATGTGACTGTTATGTTTGATATTGGGTTTTCCGAATTACTCTTGTTTGGCGTCATTGCTTTAATCGTATTGGGCCCAGAAAAACTGCCGCAAGCCGCACGTACCGCTGGGCAATGGTATGCCAAATTGCGTCGCACGATTTCAACCTTACAGTCTGATATAGAGTCTGAGCTTGATTTGGCTGAGACACGAAAACAGATGCAAGATGAGCTGGCAAAGATTCGTCAGACTGAGACAGACATGCGGCGTGAGTTAGCCGAGATGCGCGGTAGTATGGATAAGTTTGAAAACTCGCAAAACCAAAGCTTAGATACTTCCTATCAGTCAAACACTCCTCAGCAGCAAAATCATCAGCCAGATACTTCCTCTTCTTCAGCTATAGAGAAGGGGGATAAATGAGCTTATTTAAGCACCAAAAAAGTCGCCAAAGAAAGTTAGCAAATACAGATGCTAAGGCGTCAGATGCTACCCATAATGTTGAGACTGATAATGTGCTGAATGTGCTTAGCGACATGCCTATTACTGAGCATTTGATTGAATTACGCAAGCATCTCATCAAAATATGCGTAGCCGTTTTGATCGTCTTCTTAGCATTGGTAGGGTTTTCGCGTGAGCTCTACAATCTTTTATCAGACCCTCTGGTTGCGCAGCTGCCTGCGAATTCGACTATGATTGCTACTGATATTACCTCGAACTTTATGGCACCTATTCGCTTGACGATTTTCGTTGCTGCCTTTGTAGTGATGCCGTATATTCTGTATCAAATTTGGTCATTTATAGCGCCTGGATTATATAAAAAAGAGAAAAAAATCACTATTCCAGTGCTGATATCTTCGATATTCCTATTTTATTCTGGTGTCGCTTTTGCCTACTTTGTGGTACTCAAAGGCGTATTGAAGTTCTTTATTTTATTCGCTCCGCAAAACGTTATACCTATGACCGATATCGACAGTTATTTAAGCTTTGCGCTAAAGTTATTTATGGTATTTGGACTCACTTTTGAGATTCCAGTGGTTACTTTATTATTGATAATGGTCGGTATCATATCCACTCAGAGTCTAGAGAGTAAGCGCCGATATATCATCGTCGGTTGTTTTGCTGTGTCAGCGGTAGTCACACCGCCCGATGGGGTGTCAATGCTATTGCTCGCGATTCCAATGTGGCTACTGTTCGAGTTAGGTTTGTTTTTAGCGAAAGTACTCATTAAAGAAGAGCGTAAAACCGTATAACCTTGCAAAGTAGCTAATTTATAAACTAGATATATTGCAAATTAAGTATCTTGCAAAATGACTATTTCGTAAAGTAACTATAAAAACAACCTTATCTTAAACATTTAAGACACTTTTTTTATTTTGGCTGTCCCCTAAACCCTATCAGTACATTCAACTTAGTAATGAGATTTAAATGGAATCCCTAATTAATAATAAAAACAAAACGAATGATAATCTGGCAAATCAGCTTAATCAAGAGTGCTATTGCCGTACTTTAGATCGTAAAGCGCTTAATAACAGCCTGCAAGATCAATTAGTAAACACAAGAGATAATCCACTAGGAGCCAATGAGCTTAATAAGCTGTTTTCAGCGACACCGGTGTTCGTCCCTAAGACAGAGATAGAAGCAATGGTGCGAATCATCGCAGCTATTGAGTCGACTGCTAGACTACCGTCATATCAACAGCAAGTACTGTCGTGGGCACCCAATATCGCGGCTTTCGATCCGGGGCCAATAGGGGCCTTTATGGGTTATGACTTTCACTTAGGGAGCGATGACCCCAAGCTTATTGAGATCAATACCAATGCTGGAGGCGCATTTTTAAACGTAGCACTTGCCCGCGCACAAAAACACTGCTGTCGCCCCTCAGAGCAAAGTGTTGCTACTACTAAAATGCTTGATGGGTTTGAAGAAGCGGTCGCTAATATGTTCATACAAGAATGGCAGCGACAATCGGCAACTAGCATGCCCAATCGCATTGCTATTGTGGATAATGAGCCCAAAAGCCAGTTCATGTATTTGGAGTTTCAGCTGGCCTGCCAACTACTTCAAGCTAAAGGCATTGATACCGTTATACTCGATCCGTCTGAGCTTAACTATGCTGATGGTGTACTGACAGCTCATAGCAAGCCCATTGATATGATCTATAATCGGTTAGTCGATTTCGCCTTTGAAAACCCCAACCACGCCGTGCTTAAAAGTGCCTATTTAGAGGGTGCGGTAGTAGTAACCCCCAATCCGCATGCCCATGCTATATTCGCTAATAAGCGCAACCTGACTTTACTATCCGATACGCAAACTTTGCAGTCGTGGGGACTAGGTGATGATGATGCAGAATATCTAAAAAAGTCAGTACCAACTACCAGAATGGTTACAAAAGAGGATGCAGCAGAATTATGGCGTACTCGGAGACAATTGTTTTTTAAGCCAGTAGCTGGTTATGGTAGTAAGGGCGTTTACCGTGGCAGCAAGATTACCCGCCGCGTATTCGAGACTATTTTAGATGAAAGCTATATTGCGCAGACCTTTATCCCTGCTACAGAGCGATCAATAAAGATTGATGATGTGGTGACGACTAGAAAGGTAGATATACGTCTTTATACCTATGCAGGACAGCTGCTACTAACTGCTGGGCGTATCTATCAAGGCCAAGCGACTAACTTTCGCACACCAGGGGGTGGCTTTGCGCCTGTTTTTCAAGTCTGAACATAGCATGAACATGTAGCTTTGGCTTCTTAAGTAACGTTTACTAGTTTAATTATTCTGCATACCAACTTATCAATAAAACATCATGCTGAATTGGAAAGATGATGATCCAAACCGTTATCCACTACTTCCTGCATTTTGGCATGCCGTTGATTATTGCCTATACTTTTTTTCGTGATGATTACAAACGAGTATATTTGATTCTTTTAGCAACCATGCTGGTAGATTTAGATCACTTGCTAGCAACACCTGTTTTCTTACCTGATCGCTGTAGTATTAATTTTCATCCATTACATACTTACTATGCAATGGCAGTTTATGCGGCTATGCTATTTCTACCAAAGCCCTATAGAATAATTGGTCTAGGATTGTTACTACATATGCTGACTGATTCAAATGACTGCGTAATGACCTATCTGAATAGACTCTAGTGCTTATGCGTAGTCGTTAGCTATAGTGAAAAAATTATACAGGATTAGTTAAAATAAATAGGGTAATCTTCCTTTAATGTCGTTCCTTCCTCAAAAAGGATAAAAAGTGATTCTGGCAATTATAATGGCAGCGATTCTAATCGCTGTCTGCACAGCAATACATTATGGCGTATTAAAATTCTCGTCACAGTTTGTGACGCCGTCGCGCCATCCGGGACACTGCCTTGGGGTCGCAGTTGCCTCAATCGTGCTGGCTCATATCCTTGAGGCACTGCTTTATGCGACTGGCTTTTGGGTTGCTGTGCATAACTTTCAGGTTGGTGACCTCGTCTCGTCCTCATCCAACGGCAGTGCCTCCCTTACCTTTATGGACTACTTTTACTTCTCGCTAGTTAACTACACAACGCTTGGGCGAGGTGACCTCATGCCTAACGGACATCTTCGATTTATGACCGCGATGGAGGCCTTCCATGGTTTCCTACTGATTACAATGTCCGGAACCTTTGTGCTGCAGATCATGAATGGTAAAAAACCCCTTGCAAATTAGCTAAAGACTATTTAGCTAAAGACTATCTCGACTATGTGTAGCATAGGGCTGCATAAACCTATGTCAGGATACTAACGTTATTCTGGCATAAGAAAAATAGTTCAAGTTGTTATAAGGAATAAAGCTATGAATCCAAACAATAATAACTACCATCAGGACATTCATCAGTCTGATACTTCTAATAAAACATTAAATACTAATGACAACTGGATTGAGAAAATATGGGCGTGGGCAGATGAGTTTGAGCTCAAGCATTCTGAAATTCCTCGTAATAAAGAATCACTGTTAGCCCTAAAAAAGCTAGAGATCTTAGAGCCTGAACATGATGAGCAACACTCAAAAGACGTCTATAGAATAGCCTATCTACCCGATGAGCTTACCAACCTTACAAATCTAGTAGATATAACTATCAGTGGCATATGTTCAAGTCATTTACTGCCCAATATCGGTAAGCTCACTAATCTAACCAAACTGTCTATTAGTCACTCTAAACTTGTCGCATTACCTGAGAGCATCGGGCAACTGAGTTATCTTACTGAACTCTTTATTGATCAAAGTGAACTCGAAGCGCTACCTGATAGTATTGGACAACTTCATAACCTTACTAAGATGTTCATTGGTCGCTGTCAGATTCAATGTTTACCTGACAGCATTGGACAGCTTACTAAGCTTACGGTACTTGATATAGTTCACTGTGAGATTGAAGAACTGCCTGACAGCATAGGGCAGCTTATTAACCTCGCTAAGCTTTTTATTAGTTATTGCCCGCTCAAGCACTTGCCTGACAGCATAGGGCAACTCAAAAATTTAAATGANCTTGATCTTATTAACTGTGATCTCAAAGACCTACCTAGTAGTATTGGACAGCTTACCAACCTCAACAAGCTTTATATTAATCGTTGTCGTATTAAAGAGTTGCCCGCCAGCGTTGGACAACTGAGCAGTCTTACAGAGCTTTTTATTACTCATTGTGAGCTTGAAGAGCTACCTGATAGCATAGGCCAGCTTTTGAGCTTAACTCACCTTGACCTGCTTCACCTTGAACTAACGGAGCTACCCGATAGCTTTGGACACCTCATTAACCTTGCTGAGCTTAATATTATCAACTGTAAACTTAAAGTATTGCCTGATAGCATCGGACAGCTCGTTAACTTAACTAAGCTCAATTTTAATCACTCTAAGCTTGAAGTCCTACCTGATAGCATAGGGCAGCTTATTAGCTTAACTGAGCTTTTTATTAGTCATGGCAAGTTTGACAAGCTACCTGATAGCGTAGGTCAACTTACTAATCTAGAGAAGCTTTATATTAACCATTGTAGCCTCAAAGAGCTGCCTGAAATCATAGGGCAACTTAAGAGTCTGACTGAGTTTTTTATCAGTTATTGTAAATTGGGCAAGCTACCTAATAGTATTGGTGAGCTTAATAATCTTGTTAAGCTTGAGCTTGTTTATTGTAATCTTAGAAACCTGCCAGATANTTTTACACAGCTGAATAGTTTGAGATGTATCAATCTTACTGGTAATCCTCTTGATAGGCTTTCTCCGAGGGTGAAATGTTATTTACGTTCTATTGATACAGTCTACGGTTGGGATAAACAATCATACTCTTAGCGGTCGTGCGATATTCACATCATATTCTTAGCAAACTTCAAACCCTAATATTAACAACCTCACCTGAGTAAAATATCAATTTAAACGAAGGTTACTAACGCTATATATAGCATAGTGTTAGTAGCCTTTTTTAATGTCTCAAATGCACAAAATATAAGCGCATATATACCATGAAGTAAGATTTATAGCCCCTCAATAGTTGAGTTTTTGACATCTAACAAATTATGATTTCGCTCGTAGAAATTCATCAAATCCTCATTAATAATGACAGTGTGGATTCCTGATAAGATTATTATTGGAGAATAACTTAGCACACACATTGAACCGCCCCGGTATTGTCGGAGACTTAACATTCTGAGAGAATACGACAATGAAAAGACAAACCTACACTCCTGAAATGAAAGAGCGCGCCGTCCGTATGCTAATTGAAGCTAAAGACGATTACCCATCCACCTGGTCAGCCATCAAAGCCATAGCGCCAAAGATAGGTTGCACGCCTGAGACCCTACGATCATGGCATAAAAAGCACATTGATAAAACCATTCCTGCAAAGATTCAAGCTCAAAGCCAAGCCGAGCGCATCAAAGAGCTTGAACGTGAGAACAAAGAATTAAAACAAGCCAATGAGATCATAAGGAAAGCAGCCGCTTTTTTCGCCCAGGCGGAAATAGACCGCAAACCTTAGTGATGGTTCAATTCATCGACGAGAATAAATCTATTTATGGCATTCTAGCTATTTGTAGAGTCTTGCCGATTGCCCCATCCACATACTATCGTACCAAAGACTTAAACGACAATCCGGAGAAGCGTTCACAGCGTAGTCAGCATGACGATTTCTATCTTAATGAGATTAAACGTATCTGGCAGGACAGCAAATGCCGTTATGGTACTCGTAAAGTCTGGAAACAGTTGAAAGCAGAGGGTATACATCCTGCACGCTGCACTGTAGAGCGTTTAATGCGTCAGCATGGAATGCAGGGTATTTGGCGAGGTAAAGGTAAGATAACGACTAAGTCTCGTGACGATCAAAAGCGTGCTGATGATTTGGTTAATCGTAACTTTAATGCCCATCGCCCTAACCAACTATGGGTTGCTGATTTTACCTATATAAAGACACTGAGTGGCTGGGTATATACCGCCTTTATCATTGATGTATTTGCTCGCGCTATCGTTGGCTGGAAAGTATCAGATCGTATGAACACTGATATGGTGATGGCAGCACTAAACCAAGCCATTGCAGACAGAAACCATCCTAAAGATGTCATTCATCATAGTGATCGCGGCGTTCAGTACTTATCAATTCGCTATACTGATAAGATGGCTGATTCTGGCGTCATTGCATCTGTTGGCACGACAGGTGATTCATACGATAATGCGTTGGCTGAAACGGTTAACGGACTTTATAAAACGGAGATGATTGAATATTTAAAACAGCAGTGGCGGGATGCGTGTGATGTTGAATTAGCAACCCTTGAATGGGTCGATTGGTTTAACAAAACTCGCATTCATAGTACGATTAGTTATGTGTCGCCTTTTGAGTTTGAGAGACGATACTATGATAGTTTTATTGAGTCAGACAAAGCTGCCTGACTCAAGCAATCAAGTCTCCGATATAGTCGGGGCGGTTCAAAGCGCTTGAGTCAATTCACGCGGTTTTTACTGGATACGAAGGTAAAGGCATAGGAGAAGGTAAACCCTAATTATGCGCGATCATCTTATAAAGCATGAATATATATAAGAATGTATTGCTAGATCAAAAGTCAAAATAACTAAGGGTCAATATGGCTTTTATTTGCATAAAAAACGATGAAAAAATCTATAGTTTTATATATAGCTTAAAAGATTGGATAGCTTTAAAAGAAGATAAAGCGTCCAGTTTCAATATGGCTTGCTGTGGTAATCAGGCAATACTAAAGACAAGTAAGCTAGGTACGCAGTTCTTCGCTCATAAGGCAAAACCTAAAGACTCTAACTGCTCGACTGGTGGTGAAACTGCCGAACACATGCATATCAAATATCTTGTTATGAAAGAATTAGATAGAAACGGTTGGAATGTAGAAGTCGAAAAAAGAGGGGTTACCCCTAGTGGGGAGGAATGGATAGCAGATATCTACGTAGAAAAAGGTAAAGCTAAGATTGCAATTGAAGTGCAATGGAGCCCTCAAACTTTTATAGAAATAAAACGCAGACAAGAAAAATATGCTCAATCAGGTGTAAGGTGTGCGTGGTTGCTTAGAAGTGGCTCAATTAAAGATACCAACGCAATTACAGGCGATTATGCCTATAGTACGAAAGACATACCTGTATTCTCTATTTATAGAAATAAGACGCAGGGCAATCAAGCTTATATGATTTATAACGTGAATAAGCTAGACAGCAACAGTAGTCGGTACAACCACCGTTCATTTAAGCCTATTACACTACCATTAGAGAATTTTATACAAAGATTGGTTTCACAGGGCCTAGTTTTTATACCTTATGAGCGATTCACCTCTACAAAGTTTAGATTTAAATCCAACGGTATCACTGAGATGACTTTAGGGGTGAGTAAAGACTCTTGCGCTAAATGTGGTTACTCCAATCCGATAATTTCTGAGGTGAGATATAAAGAAGACTATAAAGTACGTTCTAAGAAAATAAAAGATTGTAGCGATAAAGAGCTTAGAATTATTAATACACATTTTTCTAAGAATTATGTTTTTTCACCCATAAAAAAGGTGCGTAGTGAAATACTTAACAAAGTTTTTATAGTCAACACTTGTGTTGAATGTGGTTTTGTCATAGATAGAGATGGTCAATATAGTACCTATTTAAAAAAATTTTTCACTAAGCCGCTTTTTATAAAGCATTTAGGTCTTAATACAGAAAAATTCTATACTTCGAATACAACTCTTAATACGGAATGTGTTTACCTTGTAAACAACAGTTTCAAAATCAAATATAACGAGAGTTTTGAGTTTGGTAAATGGGTTACTAGAGATAGTGAACCAGTTTAATCAGAATAATTGGCATATATGATTGTTTATAAAAAATCATATAATGTAATTTACTACTGTAGATTTTGCAATAATTACTATATAAGTTTGAAAGCGATCAAACGTAATCCTTTTGCCATACTGCGTTTTTGCAAACCATACAACACCAACTATCTTGAGCACGCATATATAGGATATCTGCTGGCATCTCTACCGGGCAAGCACTTGCACAGTACTCACAGAGCATATCATCTAAACAAGCGTAACATTGAGCAATCGTCTCAAACAATAGATTTGAGCTGATTCTATATTTCTGACATAGCATTTGTACATGTTCAAGATAATCCTCCTTATGATCATATGCCCAATAATCAACACAGATTTTTTGATCTCTACTATTCTGTGTCATACCAAATTCAAGTTTGATACCCATAGTATGTCTCCTAATCAAAATGTCATTACATGTTCTATCGATTAGTTAGTTGTACAGAACTTTAAAAAATTATATGAAGTTATGTCTGTAAGAGACTCTTAATCACCTCATCTTGAGTCATTCCTATATGCTTGCAATAAAAAGCTTCAATCTCATCTAAAGCTTCACGTAATTGTCGCTGTGATACCTGTATGTAATGTAGTGTCACATCATCACTAGATTTAGCCTCACGATGATTGAGCAGTCTCTTTAACACTGGATAGGTTACATTAAGACCATTAGCGACAGTGCCAAATGTACGACGCAAATCGTGAGGCGTAATGTGCAAGCCAGCTTTGTTTGATATTGAATGATAACTACCGCTCAAATCTTTAACGTGGTCGCTATTTCTTTTCAAATCACTCGGAAATACCCAACGCTCTCCATTGCTCAATCTATAGCGTTCACTAAGTATGGCTTGAAGTATTTTTCCAGTAGGCATATGGTAATCAGAACCATTTTTAGTGGCTTTAAAAACGATACGAGCAGCGTCAAGATCTACATCTTCCCATCTTAGTGTCTGCGCTTCATTTAAGCGAACTCCAGCAAACATAAAAAGCAGTAAAAGATCACGAGCATTATTGCTATAAGATGCTTGTTTGAAAGAACTACCGTCACGGTGTTCAATCAAAGTTCTAAAATATACTCCTAAATACTCTTCTTCAACATGACGAGTACGAGGTTTAATTTTGTTCCAATCATTTTTGGCATTCAGTATTCGAATGGGTTGATCCTTTATTATGTACTCCTCATCGTCATCTAAGAAGCTATCTTGACAATAATTCCATACTGATCGAAGAGCTCGCATAGTAGCATTCGCTTGAGCTGGACTAGATTTGCTGATTTCCTTATGTTTTTCACTTATCATAGTTTTAGTTATATCGTTTAACGATATATCAAGCCAGTCATCGAGTCGACCAAGTATTTGCTGATCATAAGTTTCAATAGTACGGCTGGCAAGATTTGGCTTCATAGATTTAAAGTAGGTATATGCTTCATTAAGTGTTGGTATATCAGAATCTTGAATGTCTTTTAACTTTGGAGTAGCGTGATAACCATCGTAAACATCAAGTCCCTTTTTTATGTTGACTATCATCGTGCTCGCTTTTTCACGAGCTTCAGTCAAAGTGATTAGATGTGTTTCTTCAACTTCGTCACGATAGAGCTTACCATTGATGCGTTTATGAAGCGTGTATCTCTTAGATTGCTTACCCACACGAAGTGCAAAACCCGTTAATACTTCATCCATGTAGATGTCTGTACCATTTGAAGCATATGCAACTGAATCGATAAACTTCTTACTAAGCTTAACTTTCATAATTCATCCGTCACGCCGCAGTTATTATATTAATAGCACTATAATACGTGAACATGCAGATGTATTAAAGTATCAAGATAGTATCAAAATTTTATTTTACGCTGTTATTACTCGACCAATTTATAAATAATTCACGCAATAAAAAACCCTCACAATCTATAGACTGTAAGGGTTTCGTATAGTGGTACCAGTGGTCGGACTCGAACCGACACGCTTTTAAAGGCAACGGATTTTGAATCCGTCATGTCTACCAATTCCATCACACTGGCATGTTAGGTATAAAGCAAGGCGCTTTATTATATTGGGCTACAGATTGTGCTGTATAGGTGGCGTATTATAACAGCCTAATTATCACCGTCAAGAATTATTTATCTTGATTGCGCAGATTTCTACTCTGTATTTCCTAGCCTACAAAGGCACGCTCAATAACGTAATCGGCTTGCACGCCCATACGTGGCGACACGGTAAGACCAAAACCATCTAATATTCTAGAGACATCAGCGTTGAACGGCATGCTACCGCAAATCAATACACGGTCATCGTCCTTATTCATTTGTGGCAATCCGACATCTTCAAACAGTTTGCCTGATTCCATCAAGTCAGTGATACGGCCCATATTTCTAAACTCTTCGCGCGTCGTCGTTGGGTAATAAACAAACTTCTCTTTGTACCAGTCGCCGAAGATTTCATCGTTGGGCAGCTCATTTTCGAACATCTCACGGTACGCTAAATCTTCGACGTTACGCACGCCATGCACGAGGACAATCTTGTCAAAACGCTCGTAAACTTCAGGGTCGCGTGATAAGGCTAAGAAAGGGGCAAGGCCAGTACCAGTCGCCAGCATGTANAGGTTCTTACCGGGCAGTAGGTCGTCTAAGACTAGCGTGCCAGTCGGCTTTTTACTGACGAGTAGCTCATCGCCAACTTTGATATGCTGCAGGCGTGAGGTTAGTGGGCCGTCTTGTACTTTGATCGAAAAGAACTCTAAATGGTCTTCATAATTAGGACTAGCAATCGAGTAAGCTCGCAGTAGCGGTCTACCATCAACTAAGATACCAATCATCGCAAACTCACCGTTACGAAAACGTAGGCCATCGTCGCGAGTGGTCTTGATAGTGAAGAGCGAATCGTTCCAGTGGTGAACGTCTGTGACCGTTTCTGTGCGGAGTTTTGACATAAAGCCCTCTAATTAATCGATAAACGCATCAAGTGGCAAGCTGCCAGATGCAAGTTATTCTCAATATACAATGGGGCACATCATAACAAATTTCAAAATAAAAATCCGCCATGTTATGCGTACTGACCATGATAAAATGGAATATCGTTAGTGATTATTTTTGTATGATCGATAGAGCATCTCTGACGACCGCGCGTTTTTGGTTTTGGAATAACTCATGAGTAAGCAAATACAGACCCACATGTCGCCTATCATTGGCTATCATCGTGCGCCATTATCGCAGAAATTTGGGGCGCCAAGACAGCCCAATCTAGTCGCGCTAATGAGTGCTATTGAGATGATCGCACCTTTTGATACGCCTGCAGCATTTGTCGGCTTGGAGGGTTTCAGTCATCTGTGGCTCAGCTGGCAGTTTCATCATAATAAAGACACTTATAATAGCCAATCCTTTCGAGCGCAAGTCAGGCCGCCAAGACTCGGCGGCAATCAAAAGATCGGCGTTTTTGCTAGCCGCAGTATGTATCGGCCCTCGCAGATGGGTCTGTCTGTCGTCAAGCTTGAGCGTATTGAGGTGGTCGCAGGCCGAGTGATACTGATTATTAGCGGTGCCGATATAATCGATGCTACGCCTATTATCGATATTAAGCCTTATATCGCTTATAGTGATAGTATTGAGCATGCTACGAGTGGATTTGCGCCAGCANCGCCGACCCCGTCAGCGGTTACTATGACGGTTAATGCTCAGGAGCAGTTTGCAGTCTTGGTCGACAGTGATATAAAAAGCCGCGTACCTATAAGCAGCAAGTCCGTTATTGAGGATATACAGCAGCGTTTAGTGGCGACAGATTTGCCGTTAATAAAAGCTTTGATTGCGCAGGATCCTCGGCCCGCTTACCGCCGTAATGAGATTAATACGAGCTTTACCNTGCGCTACAAGACAGTCGATGTCAGCTTTTGCCAAGTGGCGACGGGGGAGCTGCAGATTAGCTCAGTGGTCGAGGTGGTGTAGTAGCATTAAATAATGACTAATAAAAGAAGATAACTATGTCGGTTCCGGATTATTCTTTACTAGTAGATTTGCGCTGGTGTCTCGATGAGCTGCTAGCAGATAGGGTGATCGATCAGCGCGGTTATAATCTAGTGATGACCAGTCGCCGTGATAAGTCTCAGCACCCCCTGATTACAATTAGCGAGTTTGGTTTAGTTAACGGGCACGATAAAGAGGGCGATACTAAGCTGACACTGGCTTGGCTCAATCAATGGCTGGCAGCTAAAGCTCATATGTCTTTAGTGCGTATCGACCCCTTAAAGACGGACGTGCCAGCAGTGACGCAGCTGATGTCGTTTGAGTATGCGCGCTCGCAGCACATCTTGCCTATTGAGGTGGCAGCTAATGAGATCGTCATCGGCACTGATCAGCCTTTTTATAGCGACTGGCATAGCAATATCGAAAAAATAATCGGTAATAAAAGCTATCGCAGCGTCTATATCAGCCCAGATCAGATCAACCGCTATCGCCAAGAGTTTTATCAAGTCACCCAAGCGATCGCAGGCGCTAATAGCGTCCATAAACGCGCCGCCGCCGACGTCACTAACGTTGAGGCCTTACTACAGTTAGGCGATAATGCCAATCCCGATGCTAATGATCAACATATCGTCAAAGTCGTTGATTGGCTACTGCTATATGCCTTTGAGCAGCGTGCTAGTGATATCCATTTAGAGCCGCGCCGCGAGACGGGTAAAGTGCGCTTTCGTATTGATGGCGTGCTGCATACTGTGTATGAGATGCCCATTGCAATTTTGATGGCAGTGATCGCGCGGATTAAAATCTTAGGGCGGCTTAACGTCGCCGAAAAGCGTAAACCGCAAGATGGCCGGCTAAAGACGCGTACTCATAAAGGCCTAGAGACAGAGCTGCGTTTATCGACTTTGCCGACGGCTTTTGGCGAAAAGCTAGTCATGCGTGTTTTTGATCCAGAAGTGCTTGTGCGCTCGTTTGCACAGTTGGGCCTCTCCGGTAAGCAGCTCGAGATGTGGCACGAATTAACTAGCCATCCAAACGGTATTATCTTGGTCACTGGGCCGACCGGCTCTGGTAAGACGACTACTTTATATAGTACGCTCAAACAGCTCGCTACTGATGAGGTCAATGTCTGCACCATCGAAGATCCTATTGAGATGATTGAGCCTGATTTCAATCAGATGCAGGTGAACCCCGCGATAGATTTGCATTTTGCCGATGGGATTCGCTCGCTCATGCGTCAAGACCCTGATATCGTTATGGTTGGAGAAATACGTGATTCTGAAACCGCGAACATGGCGGTGCAAGCCTCGCTTACTGGACATTTAGTGCTTTCAACTTTGCACACGAACGATGCACCCAGCTCATTGCCGCGCTTGCATGATTTAGGCGTGCAGCCATTTTTGACCTCAGCCACCATACTAGGAGTGATGGCGCAGCGACTCATCAGAACGCTGTGTCCGCATTGCAAACAGGCACAAGCACTTAGTGACGATAGTGAGATGGCGCTGCAGTGGCAGGAGCTAGTACAGCCGTGGCGCGCTACACTGCCGCCGCAGATCTATATGGCAAAAGGCTGTGAGCACTGCCGCCATACTGGCTATCAAGGACGTATCGGCCTGTATGAGATTATGCCGCTATCGAACGAGCTCAAAAAGCTAGTTGCGGCGGATGCCAATCTAGAGAGCCTTAAGCAGCAAGCGTACCGCGAAGGCGTGCAGCCGCTAAGACTGTCTGGTGCTAAGCGTATCTCTGAAGGCCTGACCACAATAGAAGAGGTGATGCGAGTGGTGCCGTTATAGTGTATTTAGCAAAAAAATAGACTTGGCAGCTCATAAACGAAACCTTGAAAAACGCTGTCTTAACAGCAATGAATAGTAAACTATTCGCTAAATGATTATAAAGAGAGTATTTATGTTTACTGACACTCATTGCCATCTCAACCGTCTCGATTTGACTAAATATGACGGTCAGCTTTCGGGTGCCATTGCCGCTATGAAAGAAGCTAATGTCACTCGAGCGATGGCGATTATGTGCGATTTTGCCGAATATGATGAGATCGCTGATATCGTCAGCCGCTACAGCGACGATGAGCTGCGTCTAGGTATGAGCGTGGGTATCCATCCTTGCGAAGATATCGATGTCTTGCAATCGGCGAGCGTAGAGCGGCTGATGGAAACGGCCAAAGAAGAGCAAGTTTGGGCCATCGGGGAGACGGGATTGGACTACTATTGGTCCACTGAAAATAAGCTTGCGCAGCAAGATAGTCTGGCGCGTCATATTCATGTCAGTCAACAGCTCAAAAAACCGCTAGTGGTGCACATGCGCGATGCAAAAGAAGACACTATCGATATCTTGAAGTCTGAAGGCGCAGAGCACGGTATTATTCACTGTTTCACTGAAGATTGGGAGACGGCCAAACGCGCGCTAGATCTAGGGTTTTACATCTCGTTTTCAGGTATTGTCAGCTTTAAGAGTGCCCAAACGATTCAAGAAGCTGCAAAAAATATGCCCAAAGATCGGATACTCATCGAAACCGATAGCCCTTATTTAGCACCGGTGCCCAAACGCGGACGCCCCAATGAGCCGGCCTATGTGCCCTATGTCGCCAGCTTTATCGCTGATATGTATGGCTGCAGTAGCGAAGAGATCGGCCAATTAACTGCAAAAAACTTTGAAAATTTACTAGCACAATATCATTAAAGTCGTTATGCTATGACCAGTCAGTCATTTATAAATAAGGCGTATGGCTCAACTTTGAGCACTCAAATCTTGTTTGTTATAGCATGAGCGTTCTCTTATCTCTTTTAATAAAAGCATTTGCCAGTAGTGCTGGGTAATAAGTATCCTTGCCCAGCCGCTGTTATGAGACAAAGATAATCGATGACTGACTACTAAGCATAGCTACTTGTTATAGTTGCCCCTCACTAGCGACTCTTTAGAGCTGAGTTGTTAATCGTACGATGCGCTGAACTATAACTGTATGCTTAATTTCACCAAGTTTAGGAGAAGTTATGAGTCGTCAGCACCAGTTCAAAGTAAGAGAAAAGAATATCTTAGCGATGGCTGAGCAGTTGCTACTTGAGTCAGGCGATGGTGATATTACTTTAGACAGCCTAGCCGATCAGCTTGATTTAGCCAAAGGTACCCTATACAAGCATTTTTCTAGTAAAGATGAGCTATATCTGCGCATTATTATTCGCTACGAAGAGCAGCTATTTGAGATCAACCGCGTCGATGATTGCGCCTCAGCAGGGGTAGCGCGGATGATTTTTCAGCAGCTACTCAACCCACAAAAAGCGATGCTACTCAACCAGACTGAAGAGCGTCTAGCCGCTTCAGTGACTGGGCTTAATCGTTTATTTGCTGAGCTTTATGATATCCGTCGTCAGCGTATGAAGCGTCTGATCGATATCGTCAGTGCATATCTCAAAGAGCAGCACAGCAGCATGACCACACGCGACTATCTGTGTACGATTTGGGCAATGGGGCAAGGCGGGGCAGGACTGCTTAATTCTAGCTTTTATCAGCGCTATCTGGGTCGCCGTGATACGCTACGCTACGCGCTCGTTCAGCAGATGCTAGATCTTCCTGGACACTATCCGGCGCATACTGCTGATGAGAGTCTCAATGATGAAGACATGCAGGATCTCGTCGAGCAAATCGAGACAGAATCAGCAGAGCACCGCAATACTCAGTATTAATAGCTAATCATCAGCGAGCAATGCTGTTGATTGCTAATGATCAATGATTAAGGTTTGCTTTCTATCATGAAACACGCGCAGACTGGCTTTACTTTGGTAGAAATTATAGTGGTGGTGGTCATTTTATCCATCTTTGCCGGTATGATTAGCTTGTCTGTTGGCAGCAGCGAATCGCGTAAACACTTAGCTTTTTATGAGCATTTAACCGATTCACTCAGCTACGTTCGCTTATTATCCGCTGAGCGTATGCAGCCGATGGGTCTTAGCTTGCAAGCGGATAAACAAGGACAGATCAGCCCTGCGATCGTCAGTCTCTCCAATCCCTATATAGCCTATCAAGCCACTGGTAACCTTGGCGCTAGTGGTGCTATCGATACTACCTCCAAAAACGCCATGGAGCTCTCCGCCATGTCTGCGGATCCAAAAGAGGCCGTAGCGACCCCAAGCTGGGAGCTAGAGCCAGAGATTGTTTTGCCGCAGATGCCTGCAGGCGTCAGTTTAGTGATTCAAAGCTTAGAGGCTAGTAATACGAGCGCGAGCAATGGCGGCACCAAAGCGCAGGCGCTACAGCCGTGGTTTACTGGACAAGCGGTGCCGCAAGCCCTCTGGTTTGGGACCGGTCAAGCCAGTCCTGTCACTATAGAAGTGCGTTATCAGTCGCGGCTAGTGGGTGAGGTGATTACCATCATGCCGGATGGCAGTATGATGATAGGGCAAGGGTTATAGCGTATGAACACCAAAAGATTTACGCGCTTAAGTCTAAAAACAGATAAACCGCCTTCTGTAAAAGTGCCTGATACGTCATATAAGCCTTGCTACTCCTTTAACAGCCCTTCAGTGATAAACGTGCGCCGATCAGAACGCGGTTTTACCTTGATTGAGGTGATGGTAGCGCTCGCTATCTTAGCCGTCGTCGCCGTCGCGGCTAGCCGTGCTAGTAGCGCTTATCTGTCTTCAGTCGATATCCTAAAAACGCGAACCTTAGCGCATTTCGTTGCTCAAAACGCTGCGGCTGACTTACGTATTCAGCAGACTTGGCTGACTGCCAATCGCAGCCAAAGGGTCAATGAGCAAGGACGGGATTGGCAAGTGCAGATGAGCGTGGCCGACACTTTGAGCCCAGCCTTAAAACAGGTGACTATTGAGGTGGCGCCAATACTCAATGGCGAGCCGCGTTCGGTCGTCACGGACATCACAGTGATAGTCAGTAACCCTGAGACAGCAAGTAGTCGTGCCGCCTTCTTTGGTTTGGATAACAGCGATGATGGGGGCTCGCCATGAGTGCGCAGCGCGGCTTTACTTTGCTGGAGCTGATGGTCGCTATGGCGATATTTGCGATGCTTGCGGTGGCAGGCTGGCAAGTATTCGATAGCGTCAATCGTGCGCGCGATAGGGCGCAATTGCAGGCGGATAATTTGGCAGCGTTACAGTACGCCTATTTGCAGCTGCAGCAGGATATGGGACAGATTATTGCTTATCAAGCACCTCATGCTCAAACTGCAGGTGAGCTTAACGACTCTAATGGCAATAACAACGATAATAACAATCCGAGCAATAATACTGGCGATACTGCGTCAGTACAGATGCCTGAGCCGTTTATGCGTCTAAATAGCGAGCAGATAAGCTTTGTGCGTTTCGCTGATCCAGACCCCCGTTATCAAACTAGCCCAAGTTTGCAGCATGTCGATTATATTTTTGCCGACGAGCGTTTGATTCGCCGTCAGTATACTCGTATTCAAAGCGACAGAGATAATACGCGCCAAAATGTGAGCTTAGATAGCGTATTACTCGAAGGCGTAACCGCTGCCAACTGGCAAGCATTACTGCCTGAGCCTGCTAATACCTTTCCCAATAACAATAAAAATAGTGCGAATAGCAGTCGTCTTAATAACAGAGTCAACGGTGTAACGCAGTCAAGCTCAGCAAACACCGTTCAGTTATTGCCACAAGGTGTCGCCGTTAGCTTTACCTATCAGGACATGCCGATTACTTGGCAATGGGCGTTAGCGCCGCAGCCTCTACCTGTGACTGATAATGCGCTGAGCAGTAGTAATAGCAATAATGATAATAACAACACTGGCAATAATAACTGACTTATGACGATAGCAATCAGATCTCAACGCGGCGTGGCTTTATTGACTATCCTGTTATTGGTGGTCAGTATCACTGTGGTGGCAGGAGCTATGCTCGCTAGTCAAAAGATTGTCATTCGTCGCAGCGGCTTATTATTCAATCAGAATCAACTACTACAAGATATTGATGCCGCGCAGCAACTGGCAGTCACTTTGATTCGAGCAGATAGTATGCTCAATGACACCGATAGTTTGCAAGATATTTGGGCGCAGCCGCTGCCACCTTATCCTTTAGGGTCGCACACCGTGACTATGGAGCTGCGCGATGAGGCCGCCCGCTTTAATATCAATAATCTTTATCACGACGGAACAGTAGACGTTGCCGCGTTGGGTGTTTTTCAGCGGCTATTGACTCAGCTCAATCTAGATACACAAATCGCTATCACCGCTCTAGATTGGCAAGATGGGGATAGGGAAGTCTATCAGGATGGCGGAGAGGAGGGCGTAGTTTATGCTCAACAAGGCGCTGGCTTAAGCGCCGCTTTACCCAATCAGCCGTTCGTCAGTGTTGATCAGCTGCAAGATCTGCCTAATATGAGCGCGGAGGATTTAGCGACTTTGCGCCCTTATCTGACTGCGGTGCCTTATTATCTACCGATCAATATCAATACCGCTCACCCTGAGGTGCTGGCTGCTTTGGTCGAGGATGTCAGCGCGCAGCAGATGCAAGGGTTAGAGCGTTTGCAAAAGCAACAAGTCATCGAGTCAGTCGATANTATCTGGCAACAGCCGCCTTTAAATGCGGTCAGCACTGAGCAGCGTCAGCTTTTGACGCCATTATTGGCTGTCGATAGCCAAGCTTTTACGGCGCTGATTACTGCCACTGACAGCGCTAACTTAGGCGCAGCGCGACAAAGATTTGCCACAGTGCTAATTAGTAAAATCGATACTTCTGATGGTAGTAATACTGATAACGTTGCTGCTAATAACAACAATTCTAATAACAACAGTGCTAACGACAATAACAGCAATGACGGCTCTAATAAGACATCCGCAAAGACCGTTAGAGTAGTGTCGCAGCGGCTTTGGGCCTTTGCGCCTAACTTTTAGGGAGCTAGTTTTATCCTTTAATAATTATAGACGTTATTCATCAAGCAAAGTCTCTTCGGTAGATTTCCAATTATAAGCGCCATAAAAGAGCATCTGGGCTTGACGAGTACAGTTATGCTGCATCTGTTGCTTTTTGCGCTCAATCTCATCCAAATCGGCTTCATCGTCATGATCCTCAGAATAAGTCAGCTCTAACCAATCAATAATCCAAGAAAAGAACATGTTGATACCAGCATCAGCCAGCAGAAGACGGTCATAGTCGTTGATGTGACTAAAAGCCGGCTGTAGTGCTAAATCTTCTGATAAGCTCTGTATATGCAGCTTTAATAGTTTATCGATGGTGTTGCGCACCGCCTCCGAGCCGCCAAAGCGTTCACTGACTAAAAACTGCCAATAGTAGGGCTGCTCGCTGACCATCTGTAAGAACAGCTGAATACTCTTGGCGATCTGGCGCTCAAAGCTGCGAGTCTTGCCGATATGCAAGCCTTCACTTAAAGTAGCCATCGTACCGCCAAGCTCCTCAATCACCAAAGCTTGACCGAGCGATTCCATATCATCGAAATGCCGATAGAATGCGGTGGGCACTACGCCCACTTCACGAGTGATTTGGCGCAGACTAATCGAGCTAAAAGATTGCCCAGTCATGCACAGATCTAAAACGGCATTAAAAAAAGCCCGTCTGGTTTGAAGTTTTTTTTGTTCGCGGCTGCTCATAAGATATCTATTGTGGCTGAGTTGTTGTTTATCATACCGATTTAAAGATGAAAATACGAATAAAATCAGAACACTTGTACTAGGTTTTTATTATAGCCTAAAAACACCTTATACCATCGTGCCCCAGTGCCCTTGTAACTCTTGCGCTAACCGATAAGCTTCATGATCATTCATGCCGGTAATAAAGTCCAAAATAATCAGTATGTTGTGATAAATATTGTCAGACAGCTGGCGCTGTTGCTCGCTCAGATGCGGCTGTAGTAGGCTAAGCAGGCGCTGCTGCTCAAAGGGCATTGATGCATGATTCGATACAGTCCAAGCAAGCGGCATAAAAGCGTCGAGCAATCGCTGCAAGCATTGATTGGCCATCAGCTCCATCCGCACCTTACTTGGATGATTAAAAATGCGCTCGCGAGCCAATAGCTTAGCCTGAGTAATACCGCTTTGCACTTCTGCATCACAGTGGGCGAATAGACTACCAGTCAGCTCGCCAGCTAGCATCGCCTCGCTATTATCTACAAAGGCATCCGTCACTGTATTGACGAGCCGCATCATAGCGCGCGCTCGCAAAGAGGCCAACTGCTGGCTGACCGATAGCTTTGCTGGTAAAGTGATAGCAGCAGGGCGCTCACCAATGAGCTGATAAAATATTTCTGCAACTTCATTGAAATTTAGCATATTAAGCTGGATGCCATCCTCTAAGTCTATCAAGGCGTAGCAGATATCGTCAGCGGCCTCTAACAAATAAGCGAGCGGATGACGCGCAAAGCCATCGTGCAGTTGTGAGCGTGGCAGCTGCAAGCAAGTTGCGAGCTCCTCTAACTGGTGCGCTTCACTGACAAAACTGCCAAATTTCTGTACTTTATCTACGGGGTAGCTATTATCACAATCTATGATATTGCTATGGCTGGCTTGCCAAGGGTACTTCATAAAAGCGCCGAGCGTGGCGCAAGTTAAGCGCATACCGCCTTTATCAGGATGATGCTCATTACGCACCAGTAGCCGAAAGCCTTGTGCGTTACCTTCATAAGCTAACAGATCTAACCGCTCTTCGGCGCTTAAATNCTCTAGTACCGAGCGGCGCTCAGCATGAATAAACCAATCACGTATGGCGTACTCGCCAGCATGACCAAAAGGCGGATTGCCAATATCATGAGCCAGACAAGCGGCTTGCACTATCACCCCAACATCAGCCGACGACACTCCAATAGGCAGGCCGCCAGCGAGCTTTTCATGGAGCTTTTCGGCAGACATCATCCCAAGNGAGCGCCCGATACAGGACACCTCTAGCGAATGGGTCAAGCGCGTGTGGATGCCAAGCTGATTGGTTAAAGGATGCACCTGCGTTTTTTGATTAAGCTGCCGAAACGAGTGTGAAAACACCAATCTGTCGTAATCTTTATGGAACTGGGAACGGGTAACTCCATGAGTAACGAATTTTTTTGTAGAACCAAGACGTTGAGAGTTGAGAAGGTGAGACCATTGTGCGGTAGGAGACGATAAAGAAGTTGGCGTACCTAGCATAGTGACATATCCGAACCAAGGGAGCCTTTAGCATAACAAAATAGTACCCTCGGTACAGCCAGCAACTAAGATTTTTGGCAATTAAAGATCACATCTTCTTTTTCTATCGCCACATTGCCATCTAGTGTTTTATTGCGCAAAGTTGCCTTATCTCCATCTACTTGCCATATAATGCCATGAGTGTCATCTAGGCCTATATCGCTCATATAGACTGTTTTGTCAGTGCTTTCTCTAGCATTTAAATCGTATTCGAGACCATCAATGAGTAGGCTGGCCGTTTGTGGTGTATTATCATTATTATAAGAAACTCTAATAGTAGTGGTAGGCTCACAAACAAACGGTGTGCCTGCACTGGCGTGATCATGTCCTTCGTGATCATCATGATCGTGTCCATCATGCTCATGATGAACGTGTTCTTCTTGACTAGGCTCAGCATGCTCTTCGGTGACTGCTTCAGAATCGACTGTATCTGTATTAGGTTGACAACCCAGTAACGACCCCATTGCGACACTTCCTACAAGTACAAAACCCGCAAATTTAGTAACCATAAAATCCTCATTTATATAGAAATTTCAAAATATATCAGAAATAAGATATGTTATAATATAACAAAAAAGAAATAAAAGAAATAAAAGAAAGCCGATGCTGATAAAGTACCAACACCGGCTGAATGAGTAGTGTGTAATGCTCAATAAACAGTGATTACCGTATGAGATTATACGTTAAATCTAAAATGCATGACATCGCCATCTTGCACGATGTATGTTTTGCCTTCTAAGCGCGATTTACCCGCCGCCGCTGCGCCTTTTTCACCGTTATACTCGATAAAGTCGTCATAAGCGATAACTTCAGCACGGATAAAGCCACGCTCAAAGTCCGTATGGATCACGCCAGCCGCTTGCGGTGCTGTCGCGCCAATAGCGACCGTCCACGCACGAACTTCTTTGACCCCAGCGGTAAAGTAAGTCTGCATATCAAGCAGATCATAACCGCCGCGAATCACTTGATCAAGACCTGCCTCTTCCATATCCATCTCAGCTAGGAAGTCTTTTTTGTCTTCTTCATCTAATTGGGCAATCTCCGCTTCGATTTGGTTACAAAGCGCGATGACGATAGAGTCTTCACCCGTAGCGTAGTCACGCACCGCGTCCAAGTAAGGGTTATTTTCAAAGCCATCTTCACTGACGTTAGCGATATACATAGTAGGCTTAAGGGTAATAAGNCCATAGCTTCTGATCAGTTTTTTCTCATCATCATCTAAGTTGGCTGCGCGCGCCGCTCGGCCTTCTGCAAGTAGGGGCTCAATCTTTTTGAATACCTCAAGCATTGCAGTGGCATCTTTATCGCCGCCTTTGGCTTTTTTGGAGAGGTTCAATATAGCGCGCTCAACGGCTTCGAGGTCAGCTAAAGCCAGCTCGGTATTGATGGTTTCGATATCGTCGATTGGGCTGACGCGGCCGTCGACATGCACCACGTTATCATCATCGAAGCAGCGTACCACGTGGGCGATAGCGTCAGTCTCACGAATGTTGGCTAAGAACTGATTACCCATGCCTTCGCCTTTTGACGCGCCCGCGACGAGTCCGGCAATATCGACAAACTCCATCGTCGTTGGCAATACGCGCTCAGGATTGACGATATCGGCAAGCTTTTTGAGACGTGGGTCGGGTACCGGCACGATACCTGTGTTGGGATCTTTGGTACAAAAGGGAAAGTTCTCAGCGGCGATTCCCGCTTTGGTCAAAGCATTAAATAAAGTGGATTTGCCTACATTGGGTAGGCCGACAATACCGCAGTTAAAACCCATAATGGTCTCTCAATACGTTAATAAAATCAGTAATTTGTAAGGTGCTGCTGTTTAGCATAAAAATTGGCGCTATTGTAGCAAAATTTAGCCACTATTAGCTACTAANGGGCAGANAGATGTGCTAATTTTAAGCTAAGGCATGGTATGTCATGCGATNGTAAAGGAGTTCTATGAGTGAGGTTAGCGGTAAAAAAGTGGCGTGGATGGCGTTATCNGATTTGTTTGTCGATAACGAGATAAGCTATGAGTATATCGCCAAACGAGTAGCCCATCTGCCTATTAGTGAGGTGGAGCGCATTTTGTTTTATGACGTTGCGCCTGTATGTATGAGCAACTTACTGGTCTTGAGTCCAAGTAATCACAAAGGCTTTAGCGAAGCGTATATCGTCTCCAGTATAGAGCAGCATCTGCTTAAATGGCAAACCAGCCGCTTATACCGCAAAAAAACCGCGCTAAAAATCAGATTTTATAAGTTTTGCTTAAAGCAAGACTGGCATAAGCTGATATCTGAGATGTGCCAAGTACAAAAAACTAATGGCTAAGCAAATAGGTAAGGCTTTATATCTAGCTCATAACTCAGATNTNACGTATTTACTGAGTATCAACCAAGCCAATCATCACGCCCATCTGTTTTTTATCATGCTTGTCGATGCTAGGCGCGTAAAGCGCTGAGGCAATACCACCATCCAAGAATAGCGCATTAGGGCAGTGCAGATCCTCTTTGAATAGCTCAGCAAACTGATAAAAGCTCACGGGCTCCTCGCTATTGACCAGCTGCATGCTGCCATCGCTACAGACGCCTACGCCATTACGAAACTTTAAAGACTGGCTGTCAGGGTTGAATTTAGGATGGATTTCATTATTGATTACCAGCATCGGCCCTGATTGCGTGGCATACCAAGGCTGGGCTNTATCGTCTTTGATTAAGTCATCTAGTACCTGGCTCTCAGTNATTTGTATTTTGCCTGATTTATCCCACCATAGCACNCCATTAGGAAGCAGATGAAAATTACCGCCGCCTTCTTTTAGGTTTAGCGCCCGNTTTTCTTCGCCCTCGATGACCGTATAGCCAATGGGCGCGTAGCTGTCGTTATACATGCCTGCATTCACCGCAAGGCTCAGTGACTGGGTACTCGGTAGGCTGTCAATAAGTTTGTCAAAAGTNAGTAGCGTCTGTTTATTAGCATCTTGCCAGAACAGCTTTAGCTGATAACGATCTCCGGTTAGTGCTTGGCTGTCGATGCGACAAGCACTATAACTAAAAGGAGTTTGCTCAGTCGTACAGGACCAAACCTGCGCTGTTTTATCAGGCTTATCTGTACTAGAAGGCTGACAAGCACTCAANNNTGNCGCTGAAAAGAAAGCTGCGCTAAGCTGCAGTATCTGGCGATTCAGAGTAGTCGATAGGCTAAGAGACATTACATTACTGTTCTTTTAGATTGGTATTCATGTTTTCAGTCACATCTTCGAGCGTTTTTTCGTGCTTGAGCTTTGTGTTTTTACCCTTATCACGCGAGTCTTTATTGTAAGCGATGAGCGCATCATTATCTGGTAAGAAAGTATCAGCATCAGCCATCACCCACATCTGATTGAAGACATCAGCGCGGGCGCTATGATCGAGTAGCGCACCTTCATCAGCAAAGTAAAAGAACTTCGATAAGAGCTTGATTTGCCCATCATCAAGGCGGCGAGCGATATGATAAGGCTGCAACTGGCTTGGATGCTCAAGCCCTACCGCGCCAACGATACTCGATAAGGACTTCAGCGTNTTTTTGTGGAAGCTGGCAACGCGCTCTGCTTTACTAGGGACATCTAGTGCTTTTTGACGATACGGGTCTTGGGTAGCCACGCCGACAGGGCAAGTGTTGGTATGACATGAGCGCGACTGGATACAGCCCACAGCAAACATAAAGCCGCGCGCAGAGTTACACCAATCTGCACCTAGCGCTAGCATACGCGCAATATCAAAGCCTGAGACAATCTTACCACTGACGCCAAGCTTGATTTTCTCACGGATACCGGCACCAACTAAGGTGTTATGCACGAATAAGAAGCCATCAATAAGCGGCATGCCGACACTGTCCATAAACTCAACAGGCGCCGCTCCCGTGCCGCCTTCAGCGCCATCGATGACAATAAAATCAGGATAGTTGTCGGTTTCCATCATGGCTTTGACAATCGCCATAAACTGCCATGGCTGACCGATGCACAGCTTAAACCCAACAGGCTTACCGCCTGATAAGTCGCGCAGTTGTTGCCAAAACGCGACTAGCTCTCGCGGCGTACTAAAAGCGCTATGCGAAGAGGGCGAAACACAATCTTGCCCTGTAAGTACTTGCCGGGTATCGGCAATCTCTTGGGTGATTTTCTCGCTTGGCAGTACGCCGCCTTTGCCAGGTTTCGCGCCCTGCGATAGCTTAATCTCAATCATCTTCACTTGGCTGTCGACTGCCTTTTCAGCGAAAGACTGCGCATCAAAATTGCCTTCGGCAGTACGGCAACCAAAGTAGCCAGTGCCAAGCTCCCAAATCAAGTCACCACCAAACTTGCGATGATAAGGGCTGATAGCACCCTCACCGGTATCGTGCGTGAAGCCGCCAATCTTAGCGCCTTGATTAAGCGCCATAATGGCGTTGGCAGAGAGACTACCAAAGCTCATCGCTGAGATATTAAATACTGACATGTCATGAGGCTGTATGCAGCGCTCGCCGCCAACCGTAATGCGAAAGTCTTGTTTTTCTAGCGGATGGCTAAGGGCAGATTGTAAGAACCACTCTTTGCCTTGGGCATATAAATTATCTAAAGTACCAAAGGCATTGGTGTCGCTAACGTTTTTAGCGCGCTGATACACGAGCGCTCGCTGCTGGCGCGAAAAAGGCACTTGTTCNTTATCNTNNTCTANTANNTANTGNCGNATCTCAGGCCGAAAATCCTCTAAGACGTAGCGGACGTGACCGGCAACTGGGTAGTTGGTTAAGATGGCGTGCTTGGATTGCATAATATCATAGATACCTAAAGCCACTAGCAGGCCGCCGATGATAATCAGCCACCAATTGGTCAGCAGTAGTCCTGCCAAAAACAAAAAGGCAGCAGCGGCAAAGGTACTATAGCGTAACAATACGCCGATAAGGTAGGGAAGGCTTCCTTTGGGTTCAGCGTTTAGGTTGGTACGAGATTGGGGCATGGAACGACTCAGCAGTATGACAATGGATAACCGCTCAAAGGCAGGTNTANAAATATTATACGTCTATAATATCACGGCTAAATGAGAGTTGAGTAACGGTGTGCTATTTCAAAGACCAGACCTCATCAAACATNTTGGTGATTAAGATTTTATCATCTTTTAAACACAGCTTTTGACTAGCGGCTGTTATCTACTAAAATGAAACGAACCGTTATGATTTGCTGTTTATTCCATATATCATAAGCTAACCCGTCACAAATTATGCTATAAAGCCAAGGAAAGCAATATGCAAGCACCTACCAATGTTACGCACAGTACTACGCACAATGTTAAGCAGTCCAGCCCAAGCTTTGATTGGGAAGATCCTTTTTTATTGCGCGACCAGCTGACCGATGAAGAGCGCATGGTCAGTGATAGCGCGCGGCAGTTTTTTCAAAAAGAGCTGATGCCTGGTATCGTTGCTGCCAATCGCAACGAGAGCTTTGATCGCAATATTATGCGGCAAATGGGGGAGATGGGCTTGCTTGGCGTGACTATCGAAGGCTACGGCTGTGCCGGCTTATCGCATGTCGCTTATGGTCTACTAGCGCGTGAGATTGAAGCGGTGGACTCAGGTTATCGCTCGGCGATGAGCGTACAGTCGAGCCTCGTGATGCATCCTATCNATGAGTACGGTACTGAAGAGCAGCGAGAGAGGTATCTACCAAAACTGGCCTCAGGCGAATATGTAGGCTGTTTTGGTTTGACCGAGCCAGATTCTGGATCTGACCCTGCTTCGATGGCCACACGTGCGCGCAGTGTCGATGGCGGTTATGAGCTGACGGGCAATAAAATGTGGATAACCAACAGCCCGATCGCTGATGTATTTGTCATTTGGGCCAAAGATGATGAAGATANAATTCGCGGATTCATCCTAGACAAAGGCATGAAAGGTCTATCCGCGCCGAAGATTGAAGGCAAGTTTTCACTACGCGCTTCTATCACCGGTGAGATTGTCATGGATAAGGTATTCGTACCCGAAGCGAATGCTTTTCCTGATATTCGCGGTTTAAAAGGCCCTTTTGGCTGCTTAAATAAAGCGCGTTATGGTATCGCTTGGGGTTCTATGGGCGCGGCAGAATTTTGCTGGAAAGCGGCCCGTCAATACACTCTAGATCGTAAACAGTTTGGTCGTCCGCTAGCCGCCACGCAGCTGGTTCAGCTCAAGCTAGCGAATATGCANACNGAGATNNCNCTTGGGCTGCAAGCCGCTCTTCGCGTTGGTCGCTTATTAGATGAACACAAGGCAGCGCCTGAGATGATATCGCTCATTAAGCGTAACAACTGCGGCAAAGCGCTCGATATCGCTCGCAGCGCCCGTGATATGCACGGCGGTAATGGTATCTCGGACGAGTACCATATTATTCGTCATGTCATGAACCTAGAAGCAGTCAATACTTATGAAGGTACCCACGATATACATGCGCTAATTTTAGGCCGCGCGCAAACGGGTATTCAGGCTTTCTTTTAAATTATCTTAATCGATTTACACTAACGCACGCTAGGGGTTGGCTATTAAACGCTTAACTCTAGCGTGCGTTTTTATTTTGAATTTAAAAGTACAACAAGAAGTAACAATGAATATTAAGAAGGTTATGAGAATGCTATGAGAAATAGGGAGGTCATAAANGGTAGCCTAGTATGAGTTTTATAGCTGATACTAGTATTAGTAATAGAAGTGTTAGTGGCCGTTGTAAATATTCTCCTCATCTTCTTATAATGAGGGAGTCCGTTTACAACTGCAAAGGTATACGCTATCACAGTGATGCAAATACAAGCGACTACACCGACATATCAAAGCAGTATATAAAATGTGCTTCTATAAATAAAAACACATCGGCGTACGGCTATTGATACATCCTATATAATTAAGAATAAGGAAAATAATAATGTCTGATACTTTAACCCTTTCTAATCCAAAGCTGCTCAAACAGCAATGCTTAATCAAAGATAGCTGGCAAGACTCAAGTGATGGTGCGACCATCGAGGTCACTAACCCTTTTAGCGGGCAAACCATAGGCACTATCCCTAGTCTCACAGAACAAGACGTCATCGACACCGTAGCTTATGCTGACAAGGTACAAGCGTCGTGGGCCGCCAAAACAGCCCAAGAGCGCGGTGAGCTGCTACAGAAGTGGGCGGATCTGATTGATGACAACCAAGAAGATCTCGCTGTGCTTATGACTGCTGAACAAGGTAAACCTTTGACAGAGTCGCGCGGCGAGATGGCTTATGCCAATAGCTTTATCCGCTGGTTTGCTGAGGAAGGCAAGCGCGTGTATGGTGACGTTATACCGGCGACCAAAACCTCATTGCGTCATGTGATTATCAAGCAGCCGGTAGGCGTATGCGCCATTATTACTCCTTGGAACTTTCCGGCGGCGATGATCACGCGCAAAGTTGGACCGGCTCTCGCTGCAGGCTGTACAGTGGTTATCAAGCCCGCTACGCAAACTCCTTTTTCTGCATTAGCGCTTGGCGTATTAGCTGAGCAGGCCGGTATTCCAGCTGGTGTGATTCAGATAGTCACGGGTAAATCCTCAATGATAGGCGAGGTTTTGACCAGCGACAATCGTGTGAAAAAGCTCTCATTTACAGGTTCTACTGAAGTTGGACGTACGCTTATGGCACAGTGCGCGCCGACGATCAAAAAACTCTCTTTAGAGCTTGGCGGTAACGCACCATTTATTGTCTTTGATGATGCCGACTTAGAAGCCGCTGCTGATGGCCTAATCGCCTCNAAATTCCGTAACGCCGGTCAAACTTGTGTCTGTGCCAACCGAATCTATGTACAGGCGAGCGTAAGAGATAAGTTTTTAGATATCTTTACCAAAAAAGTCGCCGCGCTCAAAGTCGGTAATGGCATGGATGAAGACGTCGATATTGGTCCGCTTATTAATGAGGACGGCTTAGAAAAAGTACAAACCCTGCTGCAAGATGCGCTCGATAAAGGCGCTAAAGTGGTGACGGGCGGCGATAAAAATGATACTTCAAAGCTAAGCTTTAACCCAACGGTAGTGACGAATATCACCTCCGAGATGGATATTGCTCAAGAGGAGATATTTGGACCTATTGCCACGATATTTACTTTTGAAGAGGAAGCCGAAGCCATTCAAAAAGCCAATGATACCATCTTTGGTTTAGCGGCTTACTTTTATAGTCGTGACTATGCGCGTTCATGGCGCGTTACCGAAGCATTAGAATACGGCATCGTCGGTCATAATACTGGCCTTATCTCAACCGAAGTAGCGCCTTTTGGCGGTATCAAGCAATCTGGCTTTGGCCGAGAAGGTTCAAAATACGGTATTGAAGAATATGTCTCGATTAAATACTGGTGCAGCGCTGTGAGCTAACATTGCTCAAGCTCGTAGAGTGCTTGGGAGTCGCTATGTATGTATAAGATGATGAGCGTATCTGTATNAATACNAGTACGTTAGAAAAAAGAGCTTAACTTTTTAAGGTTGGGCTCTTTTTATAATAAAACATGAAAGCTCTNGTAACTTAGATATGTTTTAGATGTGTTTTAGATTTGACTCAGCTTTTCTTGGTTAATGATATGGAGTCTTTGGCAGGGCGTTTTTTCACTGGCTGCTGTTCAGTCAGATGANCAGAGGGTTTGTTCAAAGATTGCGCTGCAGATTTAAGCGTTTTGGTTAGTTTTTTATCGGATTGCTTATTTAATTTTGTCTGCTCTTCTGCCAATGCATCTTCATATAACATCTGATAAATACCTAGAGTCTCGGTAATCATTTTACTCATAGTGAATTTATTGGTCATCTCAGGGCGCGTGACACTCTCAAGCTGACTTCTGACTACTTTGCAGAGCGCTTTAGCATTATATTTTTTGACGAGGCCTTGCGGATAGAGGGGCTGCAAAATCTCACTAAAAGCGGCTTGATCCCAACCGATGACCGGTGTACCTAAATGGATCGCTTGTAGGGCATTGATACCGATAGATTCGGGCTGATTGGCGAGCGCCATGACGATATTCGCCGCTGACAGCCACTCACGCATATCGTTACGCTTACTGCCGACATAAGTAATACGCTCGCTTAAGCCTAACGTGTTACTGCGCTGACGAAAGTCTTCATGCACCACATCGCCTTCACGGTAATCTTCGTCCATGATGATGACATGAATGTTAGGAAATTGCTCTTGTAGATTACCTAAGATATCGATAAGCCACTCTTGCCCATATTCGTTACCGATAACCGTCGGAAACACTAGCCATTTTTTGTGCTCAAGCTCAGGGTGTTCAGCGAAGGTACGGCGTAGCCAGTAGACAGAAGGGTTATGCCGATAGGGATAACGGCGCGTATCGACCCCGCGATAAATACGCTTAATGTGTTTAGGACCAAGCTCCTCACGGCGGATGCCTTTGATCAAATAGTTAGTGACACTGTCAGAAACGGTGATGATAGTATCCATATCCAACAAGGCCTGCGAGTACTTATTAATAGGATAAAACCCATACATAGTAGACACAAGCTTCGGGCGGCGCTTCACTTTGGCGCGTTTAAGCGCCAAATGTAGTATCCAAGCCGGCGTTCTAGAGTGGACATGAATGATATCTGGATTATACTTTTCGATCAGATGACGCAGCGGTACTACTTGCAGTAAAGACCGCCAAGATTTTTTATTCATATGCAGCTGATGGTATAAGTTACCATCACGCTCTAGACGCTTGACCAGTTCGTTATCTTCATCCGCGCTAGAAACGATAATAGAGGTGTGGCCGTTTTTGACCAAAGCGCGCCCAAGATGAAAGATTCCGCGTTCGGACTCATCGTGTTTTAAGGAAGATAGTAAGCGCATAACGATCATAATAGCGGCAAGCACTCTTTAAGTTAAGATTTAAAATATTAAAAAGGTAAGCTGCTATTGTCAGTTAAAAAAGAGTAAAACTCAACCTTACAGCGAGAGTACGGATGATAAAAGCGCTTAAGGTTTGTAAGTAGGTGCAAAGGTGGTCTGACGATTTTTGCTATCTTTTTTTCTCAAGGTAATCAGCGTTGGGCAGTATTTGTTTTTCGCTTAAATATTTCCAGTAGCGCTGCGGCATGTGCTGTCTATGGAGACGGGTGTTTTTACGCTCTTTGATATTGACGTTGGTAAAGTAGCCTTGCCAAAAGCGCTGATAACGCTGCTCATCCACGCTATGGATGCTAGCAGGATTACGTAGCACTGCCTCATCAAGATTAGTGATGGTTTGTAGCTCAGCAGGATGTGATGGCGTACTCTGACTTTTGTCATAATAAATGCCATAACCGCGCGCTAAGTCATATATCGCCCAGTGCTGATCTTGATAGCGCTGACGAAAATGCTCGCCAATAATAGGCAATACATTAAAATCCGGCTCAACACGTGCAAAATAAATATCATCGGTGGTGTGCTCAAAGCGTACAAAAGCTTCCATACGGTGCTTTTCTCGGTGTACGGACTTCACCGTTTGCGCAAGCTCCAACACCTCTAAACGTCCCAAATCCTCTAACACTTGGCGTTTAGGATGATCAATAGCATATTTGACAATATGAAATAGGGTAGTACCGATGTTAGGCTTTTCTGATAAAAACCCCCAAAGGATCTGGCGCATCCCTGAGCGCCCAAGCAGCTTATTAAGCTTAACAAGCACGCGCTGAGCTTGCTCATCGTCAGTTGTGACGTGAGCGGCACTGCTTATTAGTGAGGGTACATACTGATCCTCAGCGATCAATTGCAAGGATTGATCATATTGCAGCTTACGCTCATACACCTGATAGACAGCGCTAAGCCAACCCTCAAAGCTTGGCTCGTAAAGTAAGATGTTCGGCGTTAAATGACCGACAGAGTAAGTCTGATTGATACTAAGTACTGACATTATTCCCTCACAGTGATTTAGATTGAGGTAGCTAGCTATTACCGTAGGCTGGCGCTTTAGCCCAGCGCTTTTGATTTTTAAACCTAGTACAAAATAGACTACTTATTTCATAAACTATTTTTATTATCTGCGATAATAATCCTACCTAACTTTTGCTGGGCTAAAGCCACAGCCTACGCATACTAAATTAAACCAACCTTTTAAAATAACGCCATCTGACCACTGCGCTGATCTTTGTACTTGGTTTGCGTTTGCGCGAGCACATATTGGCGAAAGTTATTGCGAGTCAAATGCGAGAGATGCTCGTTTTTGCCAGTGGTTGCGATAAAATACTTGGCGCGATTGACCGCAGCGCCCATCTTTTTGAGATGCTCTAGAGTCAGCTGATTGAACTTGCGCGCTTTGATAATCTTTCGTGCGGTTCTAGTGCCGATACCGGGGATACGCACGATCATCTCATAGCTTGCTGTCTGAATGTTGACGGGGAAATGCTCACGATGACGAATCGCCCAAGCGAGCTTTGGATCACAGTCCAAATCCAAAAACGGCGAGTCAGGCTCAACGATCTCATGCGCGCCAAAACCATAAAAACGCATTAACCAGTCCGCTTGATAGAGGCGGTTCTCACGCACCATAGGTACAGGCGTACCGATAGCAGGCAGTCGATTATCAGACAGCATCGGCACATAGCCTGAGTAGTAGACGCGCTTGAGGTCATACTGTTTATAGAAGTGGCTCGATAACTGAATCACTTGCAAATCGGTCTCGTTACTAGCGCCGACGATCATCTGACTAGTCTGGCCCGCTGGGGTGAACTTGGGCGCTTTTTTATGGGTTTTACGGCTCTCACGGATAGTGATAATCTCTTCTTTGACCGTCTCCATCGGCGCTTTTAGCTCATCATGTGACTTCTCAGGCGCAAGCAGTGCAAGCCCTGACTTAGTCGGAATTTCGATGTTGACGCTCAGACGGTCTGCATAGAGTCCTGCCTCTAGCAATAGCTCTTTTGAAGCGCCAGGAATAGTTTTTAGATGAATATAACCATTGAAACGCTCGCGAGTGCGCAGTATCTTTGCCACTTCCACCAGTCGCTCCATCGTGTAGTCGCCACTTTTAAAGATACCTGAGCTTAGAAATAGCCCTTCGATATAGTTGCGGCGATAAAACTGCATGGTCAAATCAACCACTTCTTCAACCGTAAAAGCGGCGCGCGGCGTGTCATTGCTTTTACGCGAGGTGCAGTACGCGCAATCATAGATACAGTGGTTGGTCAGTAGGATTTTGAGCAAGCTGACGCAGCGGCCGTCTTCTGTGTAGCTGTGACAGATACCGGTTGCTGAGGCATCACCGAGGCCGCCGCCTTGGTTTTTACGGGTGCCAGCGGAGGAGGAGCAAGAGACATCATATTTAGCCGCATCCGCTAAGATATTGAGCTTACCTTGTAGCCTGTCATAATTGATGGTTGCCATAAGTTATAGTACCCATTCATTAGTAGAGTACTATTTTATCAAATTTGGCGTTAAGTCATTGTATTTAATAGCAAATTATCAATAGTATGCGACAACTGTTGTCGCCTATGACATAGAATAAGCCTTAATGAATCAAGGCTTATCGTCTTTAGATAAAGAGGTTAAATATTGATTAAGTATAAAACTATTGCACCTTAGCGCGTATCACGACTGTTTGTGGCGTATTAGCAGGCAGGTTTGCCAAGTTCCACTTGAGAGCTGAATAATTCTCTTGCACCGTCACAGTATTACCGACTTGTTGAATCGTTTGATAGCTATCGCCGCCAGTAGTCGCTAAGGTCGGTAGTGGACTGTTTAACGACACCACTCTNACGCCACTTGGCAAAGCAACCATAGCATTCACATCATTGATAGGCTGATTGCTATTATTCACATAAGTGGTCTGATATTCGATGATATCACCAGGCTTAATGCTATTAGCAGGGACCGCGACATCACGGCCACTACTGTCTTTTAGGATTTTCATCACTTTAGTATGAGCATTGACGACACCAGGAGTGCTAAAAGTGGGGTTCAGTTGTAGGGTATCTAAAGTGGTCACCGTCTGACTGGTAACGACTGGGTTTGTCACGATTTGATTATTAACGACAGCAGCTGTTGTCACTGGCGTCATCACTTGGGTAGCAGTATGGATGGGAGTAGTCACTGTCGTCATTGGCGTATTACCGATTTGCTGAGTGACTTGACTGGTTATCGGACCTCTAGCAACGACAGTCGATGATCCTTGACTAACTGTATAACGCGGCACATTAGTCACTTGCGTCACTGAGTAGGGCATGCCATTTCGCATAGAGATGCCGTTGGGGGTGGCNGTAATAGTCGCCGTATTGCCATCAGAATACTGCTCAACGACAGTAGTACTGCCAGTCGCAGGTTGATTGATAATAATCTCAGAAGCGGCATTGGCGCTAAAAGAGAACAGCACGAAGCTGGTCATTGTAGCTGCAAAAACCGTTTTATTCGTAATAGTGTTCGTAGTCATCATAAATTCCTTATAATAAAGTAGACAGTCCGTGATTGGCTCAAAAGTTAACTGATTATCTGCTAAACATAAGGAAGTTAAATAGTAGCATTGTGTAATTTGCCAAAAGTACATCAATGAATATTTACTGAGCTAAGGTAGGCATAAGGCAGGCAATAATACGCATAAAAATACCTCAATGGATTAAGGGAACTTAATCCATTGAGGTATTGATAGAAAGCTAGGGCTGAGCTTGATTAGTTATAAATAACCTTCATCACCTCATACTCAACCATACCTTTTGGCGTCTCGATACGGGCTTCATCGCCTTCAAACTTACCAATCAAGCCGCGCGCGATAGGCGAGTTGACGGAGATTTTACCCGCTTTAAAGTCCGCTTCATCATCACCGACGATTTGATACTGCTTTTCTTCTTCCGTATCGACGTTTTCGATAACGACGGTGACACCAAACACCACTCGGCCTTCTTTGTTCAGGGTGGCAGGGTCGATGACTTGCGCGGCGCTAAGCTTCGCTTCGATGTCACGGATACGCGCTTCACAGAAGCCTTGTTGCTCACGAGCGGCATGGTATTCAGCGTTTTCTTTTAGGTCACCATGCTCGCGGGCTTCAGCGATGTCGGCGGTAATACGCGGACGATCGATGGTTTTTAATTGTTTAAGCTCGGCCTCTAAAGCGGCGTGACCTTGGGGAGTCATAGGATAACGTTGCATGTTTTTTCCTTAAACCAATAACAGCACACCATCTCCTAGTGAATAGTGAGATGGTGCTATGTTGTTGCAATGAGTGTGAGAGAGTATATAAAGATTATGGGGATAAATCTATGTAATTAAAGCCAGCTAACAAAAGCTAAGTAATAAAAGTTTAACAGACGCTGATTGACTTGCTCAAAGCACAATAAAAAGCATAGTAGCAGTGATGCTACTATGCTTTTTTAAGCCGATGCTTTTTNAACCGGATAGGCTTTATAAACTTTTAAAACATGCTTTACGATAGGTCTAATCTACTGAATTTAAGCTGCCAAGTCAATAGAATATCAATACAGACCGCGAGTGCTACTAAGCGACAGGCTTAGCTCTTGCATGTAAGTCTTGCAATTTATAAACATCGAAAGGCAAGTCGATTGCGTAAGATTTACAAACGGCTTCGGCGGCGCCTAAGGTTGTGACATAAAAGACTTTGCCTAGTAGCGCGTTACGGCGGATAGAGAACGAATCCTCTTGNGCTTGTTTGCCTTCGGTGGTATTGATAATCAAGTCAATTTTGCCGTTTTTGACCGCATCAACGATATGCGGGCGACCTTCGGTGACTTTATTGATTTGCTTACAGTCGATACCGTTATCAGCCAATACCGCTTGCGTGCCAGTGGTCGCGACTATCTCAAAGCCGTAGTCTTGTAGCTGGCGTGCGACTGCAACGATTTGTTCTTTGTCGCTATCACGCACTGAGATAAAGACAGTTTTGGTTTCACCTTCAGTCGGTAGACCTGGCAAGCGCTCATTACTACCGATAACCGCTTTGTAAAAAGCTTCACCAAAGGTTTTGCCAACGCCCATGACTTCACCAGTCGACTTCATCTCAGGGCTAAGGATGGGGTCGACGCCTGGGAACTTAGCAAACGGGAATACCGACTCTTTTACCGCATAAAAATCAGGTTTGATCTCGTGTGTGAAACCTTGGTCTTTGAGTGACGTNCCTGCCATGCAGCGTGCGGCCACTTGCGCAAGCGATGTACCNATACATTTTGAGACAAAAGGTACGGTACGCGCGGCGCGGGGATTGACCTCAAGGATATAAACGGTCTCGCCTTTGACCGCAAACTGTACGTTCATCAGACCCACAACGCCAAGCTCTTTTGCCATCGCTATGGTTTGCTCGCGCATCACATCACACAGCTCATCTGACAGTGAGTAAGGCGGCAGTGAACAAGCCGAGTCGCCAGAGTGCACGCCCGCCTGTTCGATATGCTGCATGATACCGCCGATCACNACATCNNTGCCATCACANACGCANTCNACATCGACTTCTACCGCATCATCTAAGAAGCGATCGAGNAGNACNGGNGCTTCATTNGACGCTTGTACGGCGGTGCGNAGGTAATGCTTGAGCTCCTCTTCGTTATAGACGATCTCCATTGCGCGGCCGCCGAGTACATAAGACGGGCGTACCACAAGCGGATAGCCGACGTCTTTGGCTTTTATCAAGCCATCCTCAAGACTAGTGGCTAGTGCGTTCGACGGTTGGGTGAGGTTCAATTGCTGAATCATGTGCTGGAAGCGCTCACGGTCTTCAGCGCGGTCGATAGCGTCAGGGCTAGTCCCAATGATCTTCACGCCAGCTTCCTCTAAAGCGCGGGCCAGTTTCAATGGCGTTTGNCCACCGAACTGTACGATAACGCCGTCAGGCTGCTCGATACGGACGATCTCTAGCACATCTTCTAGAGTGATGGACTCAAAGTAGAGACGGTCGGAGGTATCATAGTCGGTAGAGACCGTTTCAGGGTTACAGTTGACCATGATAGTCTCATAGCCATCTTCGCGCATGGCAAGAGCCGCATGGACGCAGCAATAATCAAACTCAATACCTTGACCGATACGGTTCGGGCCACCGCCGATGACCATGATTTTTTTGTTGTCAGTGGGCTCAGCCTCACATTCGCTGTCGTAGCTTGAGTACATATAAGCGGTACTCGTAGCAAACTCTGCTGCTGCGGTATCGACACGCTTATAGACGGGATGGATATTTAAGTCCCAACGCTTAGCGCGTAGCTGCTTTTGTGAGATGCCAAGCAGTTTAGCCAAACGTAGATCTGACAAGCCTTTGCGTTTAAACTGGCGCAGATTGTTCTCATTTAAGTCGCCAAAGCCAAGCGCTTTTACGTTTTCTTCAGTTTTGATAACATCTTCGATTTGTACCAAGAACCAAGGATCGATGTTAGTGAATTTGAACACCTCTTCCACGCTCATACCGATACGAAAGGCATCGCCGATATAAAAGATGCGATCGGGAGTTGGTACAGTCAAACGATTAATAATCTCGCTACGCGCTTTTTCTGGTTTCACTGCCGCTAAGTCGATTTGCTCATCNAANCCNTCNGCGCCAGTCTCGAGGCCGCGTAGGGCTTTTTGCATAGACTCTTGGAAGTTACGGCCGATAGCCATCACTTCACCGACCGATTTCATCTGCGTTGATAATATATTGTCGGCTTGTGAGAATTTCTCAAAGTTAAAGCGCGGTATCTTAGTGACGACATAATCAAGCGTCGGCTCGAAGCTGGCAGGCGTAGCACCGCCGGTGATGTCGTTTTGTAGCTCGTCCAAGGTATAACCGACCGCTAGTTTGGCAGCGATTTTGGCAATCGGGAAGCCCGTGGCTTTTGAGGCTAGCGCTGAGGAGCGCGAGACACGCGGGTTCATCTCAATGACGACCATGCGACCATTTTTTGGATTAATACCGAACTGCACGTTTGAGCCGCCCGTCTCAACACCAATCTCACGTAGTACTGCCAATGAGGCATTACGCATGATTTGATATTCTTTATCAGTCAAGGTTTGCGCCGGCGCGACAGTGATAGAGTCGCCGGTATGCACGCCCATCGGATCAAAGTTCTCAATGGTACAGATAATGATACAGTTGTCGTTTTTATCACGCACGACTTCGGTTTCGTACTCTTTCCAGCCAATCAGCGATTCATCGATGAGCAGCTGATGAGTAGGGGACAAGTCAAAACCGCGCTCACAAATCTCGATGAACTCTTCGCGGTTATAAGCGATACCGCCGCCGGAGCCGCCCATCGTATAAGAGGGACGAATGATACACGGATAGCCCATTTTTTCTTGAGTTGCAAACGCCTCTTCCATGGTTTCGGCAATCTCTGCGCGCGGACACTCAAGGCCGATACGCTTCATCGCCTTGTCAAATAAATCGCGGTCTTCTGCCATCTCGATGGCGTCTTTGGTTGCGCCAATCAGCTCACAACCATATTTCTCTAGCACACCGTTACGATCTAGCTCAAGCGCACAGTTCAGTGCTGTCTGTCCACCCATCGTTGGCAAAATCGCATCAGGGCGCTCTTTGTCGATAATTTGCTCAACCGTCTGCCATGTAATGGGCTCGATGTAAGTGGCGTCCGCCATGACAGGATCAGTCATGATAGTGGCAGGATTTGAGTTGACTAAGATAACGCGGTAGCCTTCTTCGCGTAGGGCTTTACACGCCTGNGCNCCTGAGTAGTCAAACTCGCATGCTTGACCGATAACGATAGGGCCTGCGCCAATGATAAGAATGCTTTTTATGTCGGTACGTTTTGGCATTTAGATGTGTCCTTCAATAATAGGTTTGGCAAGGATTGCAATTTTACTCAAATCATTGTCTTGACTCATCCATTCTAAATCACGTATTTCAGCGACTACATAATGAAAAACATCAAAACTACGTTTATCTAATTTCTGTTGTTTTACTAGGGCTAAACGATAGATGTCAGAGGCTCTGTTACCTTCTACATCGGTAATTTCAAACTCTTCAAAATCATTTAAAATCTCCACCATTTGTTCTGTCGGCACACGGCGCACACCACGCAGTACTTCATAACGAATAAGTGGCGTAATAGCGATTTTTACCTTATCGTCTAATAGTAAATCTTCGACAATTTGTTTGGATTCAATATGTTTAGAGTTTGTGGCATCGTGATCAAAAGCACCGATAAGTAAATTAGCATCTAGAAGAACATATTTACTCACTATCGTCACCTGCTGGATTTCTAAGTAGCTTTAATAAGCGATATTTCGCCAAATCTTGGCTACTGTCTTCCATAGATTCTCTTTTAAGCTCATTTAGGTCGATACCGAAAGCGTCGCGTAACACATTGGCTAAAATACGCTTATTTGGAGAGTCGATTACGTGAGAACGAACAACACCGTCTTCTTCTAGCTTTAGCAAATAAGCTTCACCTTCGTCTAATTGCGATAAGACTAAAGGCGAATGCGTTGCAATATAAAAGGTAGTATTTGGAAATAGATCTTTTAGCGTTGGTATGATTCTAGTTTGCCACTCTACGTGCAAGTGGCTTTCGATTTCATCAATAAGTACGACACCTTTGACATTAAGTAGGTCTTGCTTATTAGTAAAAGCAGAGTAGGCCGAGACAATCGCTTGGATAATCTTAACTACTGAGATAAAGCCAGAGCTTAACTCGTTTAGCTCGGTCTCTTGCCCCTCAATAGTTAAATAAACATTATCATCACCGTCCACATTAAGCGTTTTACCGATGCGATTATCTAAAGTATTTAAAGCATTAAGTACTGTATCTATATCGACCTGTCGATTATCCTCAGATTTTTGATAAGGATTAACAGATTGAGCACGCTCTATAAACCATTGATGAATATTTTCACTCATACCTAGTTCAGACAATGAGTCATTGTTTATAGCGTTCTCAATCAATTTAAAATAATCGTTTCTACGAACTTTGGAGCTACCAATGGATTTTGCATGGCTTTGCGAGGATTTAACAGCTGAACCTCGCTGTTTTGCTCCCAAATGAGCAATAGCATCAAATTTTTTATTCTTAACCTGTTCAGTCAGTCGACTTAGAAAAACTCTATCAGGATAAGCAGAGCCTCCTGTGGCTTCCTTAAAAGAGAGCGATTGAGCCTGACTGGTAATTGAAAAAGCTATTTTTTCTTCATATGCAAAATTGGTGCTAGTGATAAAGTTATGTGTCTTTGCTAATAAGAAAAAAAACAAAGCTTCTAATGTTTTAGTCTTACCGATACCATTACTACCAAAGAATACAAAGGCCCGTTTACTATCATCAAGTGATAGCTCAACGTCGCCAACGCCTTTTAAGTCTTTAATTGTCCATTTCTGCGTCAGTTCATTTGCCATTAGACAGCCGCCTTAGCCTTTTCCATCATAGCTGCAAACTTATCAAACAGCTCAGCCGCGTCATGAGGGCCGGGGCTGGCTTCTGGGTGACCCTGGAAGCTAAAGACTGGCTTATTGGTCAGCTCGATGCCTTGGTTAGTACCGTCAAATAATGAGCGATGCGTTGATTTGACATTATCCGGCAAAGTATCTTCATCGATTGCGAAACCATGATTCTGACTGGTAATCATCACCGCGCTAGTGCCCAAATCTTGTACTGGATGATTGGCACCATGATGCCCGGTCTTCATCTTAACCGTATTCGCGCCGCTAGCCAGTCCAACCAGCTGATGGCCGAGGCAAATCCCGAAGGTAGGGATATCGGTCTCTTCAATGATATGACGCACGCTGTCAATAGCGTAATCACAAGCCGCCGGATCGCCTGGGCCATTAGATAAGAAGATACCGTCAGGATTCATCGCTAGCACCTCTTCGATCGGCGTTTGCGCGGGTACCACAGTAACCTTGCAGCCGCGATCCACCAGCATACGTAAGATGTTGGTCTTAGTACCAAAGTCATAAGCGACGACATCGTATTTGTGCTCGATGTGCGTGCCAAGTTGCTTGAAGAAGCCGCCCGTACCGCTGTCATGGCTACCGGGTGCATCACGATTGAGTAGCGTATCAGATAACTCCCAAGTACCTGCCGTCCACTCAAAACCTTCTGGATGGGTGGCTTCTTTTGCCAAATCCATGCCTTTGAGACCGGTAAACTCTTGCGCAAGCTTAATGGCTTGTTGTACGTCTGAGTCGCTGATCTCAGTGCCAGTTGAGGCGGTCATGATACAGCCGTTTTGCGCGCCTTGCTCGCGCAGTAAACGCGTCAGCTGACGGGTATCAATCTCAGCAATAGCCACAGTATCGTTACGTTTTAGATAATCGCTTAGTGATTCAGAGCTACGGAAATTTGAAGTGGTTAAAGTGGCATCGCGAATGATAAGACCCTCTGCCCAGACTTTATCATGACTTTGGGTGTTGCCAGATTCGCTGTCCTCAGCGTTGGTACCAGTATTGCCAATATGAGGATAGGTGAGGGTAACTAATTGGCGCGCGTAGCTTGGATCAGTTAGGATTTCTTGGTAGCCTGTCATTGCGGTATTGAAGACCACTTCACCGACCCTATGACCTGTACTACCAATACTGACACCTCGAAAAATCGTCCCATCTGCTAATGCCAAAATTGCTTGTGTTGTTGTCGATGAATTCAAGGATTTGCCTCCGCTATTGATGATGAATGCGCTACTATATTTGTGGTTGTCACTTCAGCGGATAATCGATAATTTATACCAATTCAAAGCGTTATAAAACCACTTATCGCTGAAATTTTCCCACAAAAAAGCGAGAAGACAAATAGATGAAAAGATACTTAATTCACATAGGGGTGAAGAGTAACTTACATCATGTCCACTCGCTTAGGCACAGATTTTGAGCATTGTACTAAACTTTGATAATGAGAGCTAGTCTTATTGTGCAAGTAAATTACTTAAATTGATAATTAACGCTTAAGCCATAATAATCAGGCGATAAATTAGGCGCAACGATTAACTGATCATTATAGGTAGTGGTGAAGTACCAGCTACTCACCATGCCCAAAGCTGCGCCAGCGAGCACATCTACTGCATCGTGCTCATCGGCGTCTAAGCGACTATAAGCGACAAAGCCTGCGCCTAAATAAGCTGGAATGCTATACTCAAGCCCGTAGCGCCGATGAATAAAGCTTGCCCCCTGAAAAGCGGCTGAAGCATGACTAGAGGGAAAAGAGTTATCACCCTCACCGTTAGGGCGCTCCTTATCTATCACCGCTTTTAGCGCGTAAGTTGTAGCAACAGTAGTGCCAAACCCTCGATAAAACTGCTGGCGTCCTTCTTTGTCATCCTTATAATAAGTGCTACCATAAGCGATAGCAGGGATCGCAACAGCAACCACGCTGCCTGCCTTTTCGATACTAGAGCTGTCGTCAGCGTAACTAGGGCTTACAGCTAGCGTGCCGCTGACGAGCATTAATAGAGGTAGGGGGTATTTGCTATTCATAGTCATCTTCCTAAAAGGGTTTACTGTGACTCTCAAAGTGGTATGATTTGCATCGTCAGTGAGGGTTGCGTGGCCTTATTTTAAGACAATCAATCCACAAAACCTATAGGGCGTGTTGAACATTCACAAATGCGCACTGCTGATCGCTACTAGTTAATCAAAGCTGTGTCCTAGTCGTCGTTAAAATTGCAGATAATGCTTATTGCATTGGCTAGCTGATTTTATTTAAACAGTCGCAACGACCAGGGCGATTTTAGCATCAGCCCTAACGACAACAACAGGGACAGGACTCTTTTTTGCCGCTTTATTGATAAAAATAGACGCTTAGAACGACTAAACTTACCATTTTTATCTGCAAATCGCCTAAAAAATAGTCTCTGTCAGTGCCATGGTCGAATGTTCAACACGCCCTAATATTCTCTATTAGTTTTTTGATGTTTTGACAATAATAATAGGGCCGCTGTAGTGTGCCCCTTATTTANTAAACAAGGATAGTTATGATTTATCAGTATTTAGACACAAAACCTGAGTTTGCCGTTCCTTTTAATGGCTGGGTTGCCGATACGGCGCGAGTCATTGGCGATGTGTATTTAGGTCATCAAGCCAGCGTTTGGTTTGGCGCAGTGATTCGCGGTGACAATGAGCGTATTCATATCGGCGACTACAGCAATGTGCAAGAAAACAGCGTGATTCACACTGATGCGGGTATCGAAGTCAAAATTGGCGATTATGTGACGATTGGGCATTTAGCGATGCTACATGGCTGTGAGATCGGTGATAACAGTTTAATTGGCATCGGCGCAGTAGTACTTAATAAAGCCAAAATCGGTAAAAACTGTATTATCGGCGCTAAAGCCTTAGTCACTGAAGGTAAAGAGATTCCGGATAATTCACTAGTGATGGGNGCACCGGCCAAAGTGGTCAAAACTTTGACTGATGAGCAGGCCGCGATGCTCAAGCTATCCGCCATGCACTACGCAGATCGCTGTCAAAAGTTCAAAACAGGTCTGACCGAAATCCAAGCGCCTGAATAGTTTTATAAGTTTTATAATAAGAAAACCGATAGCTTAAATAGTAAGAATAGTAAGTAAGCGTCCTTATTTTAGGACGCTCCTTTTATCCTCAGCGAGTATGTTTTATGAATAACACTTCTACACCAGCCCCTGCCAATGCGCGCACCTTAGCGTTATTTGATTTAGACCATACTTTGCTCGATGTCGATAGCGACTATTTGTGGGGCGAGTATATCGTCAAGCACGGCCTTGTCGATGAGGCGCAGTATCGCACTGCCAATCAAAAGTTTTATAATGACTATATAGAAGGTACCCTCGATGCGACTGAGTACAACGAGTTTGTCGCACAGTTTTTGAGCTCTTTACCGATGGACAGGCTTGATAAGTTACGTGAAGACTATATAAAAACAGAGATTGAGCCGCATATTCGCCCAAAAGCGATGGAGGTGTTGTGTGAGCACGTGGAGCTTGGTCATGAGGTGGTGATTATCTCAGCGACCAATAACTTTGTAGTGTCTGCTATCGCTCAGCGTTTTGGCATCACCGAGGCAAACGTACTATCGACGCCGCTTGAAATCGTCGATGAGCGCTACACCGGTAAATTAACCGATAAGCCTAACTTTCAAGAAGGTAAGATTTATCATCTGGATAAATGGCTTGATAAAAAGCAGCAAGATGGTATCCACTTTACCAAAACTTATGCCTACTCTGATTCTAAAAACGACATCCCGTTATTAGAATGGGCAGATATTGCCGTTTGCGTATCGCCGGATAAGGCTTTGCATGCCCATGCATTGGCGAATCGCTGGGCGGTTGAGGATTGGTCGATTTAGTTTATCATCATTTAGCAGTGCTATTGCGATGAGTAGTCAACAACATCGCTTTTAATAATTATTATTTTTGGCGTAGGCTAGGTTTTTAACCCAGCATTTTGAATTTACAAAGTCCTGAAGCTGGGTTAAAAACCCAGCCTACAAAGACACTATTATTTAATACATACAGGAACACTGATGGAAATTAACCCATATCAAGAGCAAATCAAAGACTTATCGACGCGTGGACAGGACCTGCGGAGGTATCTTTGACTTCGATGGTAAGCAAGAGCGCTTAGAGGAAGTCAATTTAGAGATGGAGAGTCCGGAGCTGTGGAACGATCCGGAACGTGCCACCAAAATTAGCAAAGAAAAAAGTCAGCTCGATAGCGTCATCGAGATAGTGGTATCGCTTGAGACTACGCTTGAAGATGCCGCTGCAATGCTAGAGCTCGCGGTCGAAGCCGAGGATGAGTCCCTGCTCAAAGATGTGCAAAGCGAGCTTGATAGTGCTGAAAAACGCGTCGCCGATTTGGAGTTTCGCCGGATGTTCAGCGGTGAGATGGACCCGAACAACTGCTATTTGGATATCCAATCGGGTAGCGGCGGCACCGAGGCCCAAGATTGGGCGGAGATGCTACTGCGCATGTATACACGCTGGGCGGAGGCGCACGGCTTTAAAGTTGAGGTTATCGAAGTATCTTCAGGTAGTGTCGCCGGTATTAAGTCTGCCACTATCGAGATCAAAGGCGATTATGCTTTTGGCTGGCTGCGCACTGAGATTGGCGTGCATCGCTTAGTGCGTAAGTCGCCTTTTGATAGTAATAACGGTCGTCATACCTCGTTTGCGGCTGTATTTGTGTCGCCTGAGATTGACGATGATATCGATATCGATATCAATCCTGCTGATCTGCGGATTGACACTTATCGCTCATCAGGTGCTGGCGGTCAGCACGTCAATACCACAGACTCGGCAGTACGTATCACCCATGAGCCAAGCGGCGTGGTGGTCACTTGCCAAAACGAGCGTAGCCAACATGGCAATAAAGCCACCGCAATGAAAATGCTACGCGCTAAGCTCTATGAGCTTGAGATGCAAAAACGCATGGAGAGCCAACAAGCGGTAGAAGATAATAAGTCTGACGTCGGTTGGGGCAGTCAAATTCGCTCGTATGTCCTTGATGACTCGCGGATCAAAGATTTGCGTACTGGCGTTGAGACCTTTAATACCGGCGCCGTACTCGACGGCGATTTGGATCAATTTATTGAGGCTAGTTTGAAAGCAGGATTATAAATTAAATTGAAGCTAACTTTCAATTGAGTATAGATTGCTATAGGGTGTATTCTATGCACCGTGATAATAGCGTTTGACGGGTGCTTAGAAAGCACCCTACGCTTTGAGCACCTTAAAAAGTGGTGAATTAAAAAAGAAAATTATGATGACTAAATTTTAATATTAACTGTTTAATAAAATTTACTTAAGGAAACCTATGCCAAGCGTTAATCAATATTTTGATAATAAAGTGGCGTCCATCGCCTTTCAAACCGCTACTCTCCCTGCCACTGTCGGTGTGATGGAGATAGGCGAATACGAATTTAGTACTAGCGAATTTGAAACGATGAGTGTCGTGAGCGGGGCACTCACTGTCAAGCTGCCAGATAATGATGACTGGCAGACTTTTGCGGCAGGCGAGCAATTTACTGTCGAAGCCAACCAAAAATTCAACGTTAAAGTTGAAGTCGAAAGCGCTTATTTATGTACTTACGGTAAATAGCATTATTAGCGACAGTGTTAGCAATAATTTCAGTGCCATAAAATGCCAAGCTTAATGCTTGGTTTTTTTATTTTTTAATCATTCTACCTTTACACAGCACTACATATTCTCTGCGTCAATTTAACAGTAAACAGCGCTTTATTTCATTATTCTAAATCATCAACAGTCCACTTTTAAAATAATGAATTACAAGGGTTTTGGTTTATGGTGAATAAGGCTCAAGTACAGGCGGCTCTAGATCTTCGTCATGATTATGAGCGCCTAGCCAAGCAAGCAAACCTGCGCTATGTCAGCGATGATGAGCCGGGTTTTACCCGCCGCCGTCATGGTCGCGGCTTTACCTATCGAGATGCAGCAGGCAATACGGTCAAAGATAAAAAACTGCGCCAACGTTTTGAGGCTTTAGTCATTCCGCCGATGTGGTCTGAGGTGTGGATATGCCAACATGAAAACGGTCATCTCCAATCGACAGGGCGCGATGGCAAGGCGCGTAAGCAGTATCTGTATCATGAGCTGTGGGATAGTGTGCGCGATCGTGCCAAATTTGAGGCGATGATTGGCTTTGCGAGCGCCCTGCCTAATCTGCGCGCGCAAGTCGAAAAAGATTTAGAAGCTGAGACTTTATCGCATGATAATGTGCTTGCGGCGGTGGTGAAGTTGCTAGAGACGACTCTCATTCGTATTGGTAATAGTCGCTATGCTAAGCTCAATAAAAGCTATGGCCTTAGTACTTTACGTAGTAAGCATGTGAGTGAAACAGAGAATGGCTTGGCCTTCGATTTCGTTGGTAAAAGTGCCAAAGCGCATCATATCGAGCTACAAGACGAGCGCTTGATAGACATCGTACAGTCTTGCTCTGAGCTGCCTGGCTATCAGATTTTTAAGTATTTAGATGACAATGGCGACAAACGCGTGGTTGATAGCTCTGATGTCAATGAGTATCTACGCCTGCATCTGTGTGAGGATAATAACGCCGCCTCGGACTGCACAAGTAGGCTCTACAGCGCAAAAGACTTTCGCACTTGGATGGCCAGTGTGCTAGCCGCCAGTTATTTATACGATGAGCTACAAAACGAAAACGGCGAAGCCATTTTAGTCAGCGCCCCTGACAGTAAGCTGCGGCAAACGTTAGTCACTGAGATGGTCAAAGATGTCGCTGAAGAGTTAGGCAATACGCCAAGCGTCTGCCGTAGCTCCTACATTAATCCCATTATCATTGAGAAGTTCTTGGCAGGCGAGTTTTATGAAAATTATAAACAAGCCCGGCGCGGACGAACTAGAGAGTATCAGAGCTTAGAGGAAAAAGCGCTGCTTCGTTTTTTGGATAACTCATGAGTAGATGAATAGCTCTAAGTCTTCTTAGATAAAGCTGTTATCTTTTATATCGTTAAGATAGTTTATTTATTCCTATCTTAACAATATAAGCGCATCGTATATATAATCGATAATATATACACTATGAAGACATACACTAAGAGTCATCATCTACAAACGATAAGGGAGATATCATGCAGGTACAGGGAAACAGTTTTTTAGTCACTGGCGGCGCTTCAGGGTTAGGCGAAGCCGTGGTTCGCGCTATCACTGCGCAAGGCGGAAAAGTAGTCATCGCGGACCTCAATGAAGAGGCGGGGACAGCTTTAGCCCGTCAGCTTGGCGATAGCGTTCGCTTTGTGCGCTGTGATGTCACCAGCGGTGATGACGTACAAGCGGCAGTCGCTACCGCCGAGACGGACTTTGGTAGTCTGCAAGGCTCTATCAACTGCGCGGGCATCGCTGTGGTACAAAAGCTACTCGACCGTGACAATAACCCAGCGGATCTAGAGGCGTTCACACGCGGCGTTACTATCAATCAAGTCGGCTCGTTTAATGTCGCACGTTTGGTGGCAGCTAGTATTGCTAAGCGTGTCGCCGCCAATACCAACGCTGATAGTTCGCAAAATGCCGATAACGGTATTATTATTAATACAGCGTCTATTGCAGCTTTTGATGGGCAAGTCGGGCAGGCCAGTTATGCGTCATCGAAAGCGGGCGTGGTTGGTATGATGTTGCCACTAGCGCGTGAGCTGACGCGTCATGGTATTCGCGTTATGACGATAGCGCCAGGGGTGTTTGCGACGCCGATGATGCACAGTATCCCAGAAAAAGCCCGCGAACAACTAGAGGCATCTGTGCCCTACCCAAAACGTTTAGGCGCTCCTGAAGAGTTTGCTAAACTAGCGATGCATATTATCGATAATGCCTATCTTAACGGTGAAGTGATACGTTTAGATGGCGCGATTCGTATGGTCTGATACCTTAGCTCTTTTTCTATTCATAACTTCTGCACAAACCTTGGCATAGAGATCTGTTATCTTGTGACTAAGCTCACTTAATAAGAAGCAATTTCTATGTCATTTTCTCGATTATAGTCGAACCACTATTAAAGTGTTACAGCGTTAGACTCGTTTAGCCTACTACTGTAGTACTTGCACTCGTCTGCCTTGTACCACTTTTAATATTGATTGACTATATCATCTCGCAAAACCAAACCCTTCTCTTTGGCTATTCTGATGCTGATAGTCGTTAGTATGATAAGTGTGAGCGCGCTGGCCTTAGCTAAAAATAGCAGCAAGCACAATCAAGCTATCCATACAGATGTCACTATCGATAAAGTTTATGTCGATAAGTCCGAGCGGGTATTAAAGCTATTAAGTGGCGATCGAGTAATCAAAACTTATCACATTGCTTTAGGGGATAGCCCAGTGGGACATAAGCGCCAAGAAGGCGACGAGCGCACACCGACAGGGAGTTATATTNTTGATTATAAAAACGAAAACTCTAACTACTATCGCTCCATCCACGTCAGTTATCCTAACGCCGCTGATAAAGCCCAAGCCAAAAAACGCGGGGTCAGTGCGGGCGGTGATATTATGATTCATGGACAAAAAAACGGCCTTGGTCATCTGGCGGCTATTACGCAGCAGCGTGATTGGACGGATGGCTGTATTGCGGTGACTAATGATGAGATGGATGAGATTATGAGCGTATACAAAGCAGGAATGCCGATTGAAATTGTAGAATAGCTTAGCGTTTTTTATCGTCTCATGAGCCAGTTATAGCGTTTGTTCTGGATAGGGCAAGCGCTTTTTTATTAGCAATAAACTCTTATTTAGGTACTTATTTTTCTTTAAGCTTCTCAAAAAAGCTTCTTGAAATAGCACTGATAAATACTTATTAATAAACTAGATTTATATCATTGCTAATAGTAAGGTTTTTTATTGTTTTTCGCTTGAAATGACTGTCACTATACCTTATATAGATAGCAACCAAAGGCAAACGGGCTAACCTAATACTTATAAAAGCCTGTTGCCATGATAAATTATCAAAGGATAACAATATGAGATTTGAGAAATTCACCCAAAAGTTGCAATCTGCAATACAAGAAGCGCAAAGCTTAGCGTTAGGGCGTGATAACACCGGTATCGATCCGGTGCATTTATTAGCAGTATTATTGCAAGATGAGTCAAACATCGCGATCTGTCAGCAAGCCGGCGCATCCATTCCGGCGCTAAAAAATGGCGTGGCCAAAGCGCTCGATAATCAAGCAACTATTAGCAACCCAACAGGCGATGTCAATCTAAACCCAAACTCAGTAAAGATTTTAAACCTAGCCGATCGCCAAGCACAAAAAGAAGGCGATGATTTTATTGCCACTGAATGGGTGCTATTGGCACTGGCGGAGCAAGGCGAAACCAAAAAAATCTTTGAAAGTGCTGGGGTTACCGCAGATAAGTTAGCAGCGGTTATCGAGCAACTTCGCGGTGATGATACTGTGAATAATCAAAACGCCGAAGATCAGCGTGACGCGCTCAATAAATACACCATTAACCTAACCGAACAAGCCGAGATGGGTAAGCTTGATCCGGTCATTGGCCGTGATGAAGAGATTCGTCGTACCATTCAGGTGCTCTCGCGCCGCACCAAAAACAACCCCGTGCTCATTGGTGAACCGGGCGTCGGTAAGACAGCCATCGTCGAAGGCCTAGCACAAAAAATAATCAATGGCGATGTGCCAGAAGGTCTACGCCGTAAGGAAGTGTTGTCCTTGGATTTAGGTGCATTGATTGCCGGTGCTAAGTTCCGCGGTGAGTTCGAAGAACGTCTCAAAGGCGTGCTNAGNGACNTNGCCAAGCAAGANGGNAANGTCATTTTGTTTATCGATGAGCTGCATACCATGGTCGGCGCGGGTAAGTCAGAGGGCGCGATGGANGCNGGCAATATGCTAAAGCCTGCACTGGCGCGCGGTGAGCTACACTGCGTNGGCGCNACGACGTTAGATGAGTATCGTCAATTTATCGAAAAAGATGCCGCNCTTGAGCGCCGNTTCCAAAAAGTATTGGTCGATGAGCCAACGGTTGAAGACACCATTGCNATTNTGCGTGGTCTAAAAGAGCGTTATGAGCTGCATCANGGTGTCGATATTCAAGACAGCGCGATTATTGCCGCAGCGCGCATGAGCCATCGTTATATCACCGATCGCAAACTGCCTGACAAAGCGATTGATTTAATCGATGAGGCCGCTAGTCGTCTACGTATGGAGATGGATAGCAAACCTGAAGCGCTAGGTAAGCTCGATAGCCGCTTGATACAGCTTAAGATGCAGCGTGAAGTACTCAAAAACGAAGAAGATGCAGGCGCGCAAGCAGAGCGCAAAATGCTCGATATGCAAATCGACGAGCTTGAAAAAGAATACGCTGATCTTAATGAAGTGTGGCAAGCTGAAAAGGCATTGGTCAAAGGCAGTCAACAGCTCAAAGATGAGCTAGATAAAGCCCGTATCGCCTATGATAAAGCCAGCCGCGAAGGCGATTACGAGACCATGAGTAAGCTGCAATATGAGACCATCCCGCAGCTTGAGCGCCGTATCAACGAGTCGGATTTGGCTGAACAAAAAGAGCAAGCTGGTGAGCCTGCAGGTGCTAAACTACTACGTAATAAAGTCACCGATAACGAAATCGCTGAAGTCGTTGCCGCAGCTACAGGTATCCCTGTGAGCAAAATGATGCAAGGCGAGCGCGATAAGATGATCGCTATGGAAGATAAACTCCATGAGCGCGTCATCGGTCAAGATGAAGCGGTCGAAGCAGTCGCCAACGCTGTGCGCCGTAGCCGAGCTGGGTTGTCTGATCCCAACCGCCCATCGGGTTCGTTCTTATTTTTAGGGCCTACGGGGGTTGGTAAAACTGAGCTGACCAAATCACTGGCCAACTTCTTGTTTGATAGTGAGGATGCCATCATCCGTATCGACATGAGTGAGTATATGGAGAAGCACAGCGTCAGCCGCTTAGTGGGCGCGCCTCCAGGCTATGTCGGTTATGAAGAAGGCGGTACGTTAACCGAAGCGGTACGCCGTAAGCCTTATAGCGTGATACTGTTTGATGAGGTCGAAAAAGCGCATCCTGATGTGTTTAATATCTTGCTACAAGTGTTAGACGATGGACGTTTGACCGACTCACAAGGCCGCGTGGTCGACTTCAAAAACACGGTGATTGTGATGACCAGTAACTTAGGCTCACACAAAATCCAAGAGATGGTCGGCGAGAGCTATGAAGACATCAAGTCTGAGGTGATGGATTCGGTCGGACAGCATTTCCGCCCAGAGTTTATCAACCGTATCGATGAGATTGTGGTATTCCATCCGCTTGGCATGTCGCAGATGGCTGGTATTGCTGACATTCAGTTGCAGCGTCTACGTCAGCGCTTGCATGAGCGTGAGCTCGATATCGAGCTGTCAGCCGATGCGATGCACAAACTAGTCGCTGTTGGTTACGATCCGGTGTATGGCGCGCGTCCACTAAAACGTGCGATCCAGCAAGAGATCGAAAACCCGCTCTCATTAAAGCTATTGGCTGGTGACTTTGTCGCAGGTGATATCATCAAGGTCGATGTCGATCAAGATGATAGATTGACTTTTAATAAGCTTAGAATGAGCTAATAGTCATTTTAGATTGAGAGCCANTCTCTAAGTAACACTAACCCTTTATCTGCCATAGTAGATAAAGGGTTTTTTGTTGCATAATTGCTGTTCGAAGCGACCTGAAGCTTGCTATATTAAAATAGACGTCAGCGATAAATAAAAATGAGATTAAAGATATTAAAGGATGAACGCTATGCCAATCGACAGCAAGATAAGTAAAAACAAGCAAGTTAGTTTACCGCTAATGGTAGCCGCTCTACTATTTAGCACTGCGGCCTGCTCAGAATCAGCCACTCCTGTAGCCANTACACAAGACGTTGACATTAGTACTAGCGAGCAAACAGAAGACAGCAAGCCTAGCTTTACTACCCAAGTGATCGCAACCTTTAATGAGCCATGGGCGATGACTGCACTACCAAAAACAGGAAATGACGCGCTTGAGTTGCTAGTCACGCAANAGTCGGGCGAGCTATTTGTGGTCGATACGCAGACGGGAGTCAAAACCCAAGTCGCAGGTGTGCCAGAGGTGGCTTATGGCGGACAAGGCGGCTTAGGAGATGTGACTTTAGCGCCAGATTTTAGGGCAAGTAATGCTATTTATATCAGTCACGCCGAAGCGGGCAGTGGTGCTGATAGTAATAAATATGGGGCAAAGGTTATCAAAGCGACGCTCAGCGGTTTAGATACCGAGAAGCCAAGTTTGCAAAACATCAGCACTATCTGGCAGCAAAACAAAAAAATCGATGGGCAAGGGCATTATAGTCATCGCTTATTGTTCTCACCTGATGGACGTTACCTTTATATCAGCTCAGGCGATCGTCAAGAAAAACAGCCTGCGCAAGATATGAGCTTAAATCTTGGTAAAATTATCCGCTTGCATCCTGACGGGACTGTCCCTAGTGACAATCCTTATGCCAACAATAATGACATTAGCGCCCAGTTTTGGAGTACGGGTCATCGAAATGTACTCGGTATGGCGTTTGATGAGTCGGGCAGATTGTGGAGCAATGAGATGGGACCGCGTGGCGGTGATGAGTATAATTTGATCGTCAAGGGCAATAACTATGGCTGGCCTGTGGTTTCAAACGGTCGTAACTATTCTGGCACAGACATACCCGACCATGATACTCGTCCTGAATTTACTCCTCCTAAAGTGAGCTGGACGCCTGTTATTTCACCATCGTCTTTGAGTATCTACACCTCAGGCAGTCAAAATGACTTTCCAGCATGGCAAGGCAATGCTTTAATGAGTGGCTTATCCTCTAAAGCGCTTATCGTGGTCGATATGGACGCGGTAGGTAATGCCAGTGAGCGCTATCGCTATGATATGGGCGCAAGAATACGAAATGTATTAAGCGTAGATGGTCAGGTATGGCTACTGGAAGATGGCGATAACGGCAGATTGCTACATTTATTACCACAGTAAAACCAATGTCAATTAATCATAATGCTATGGTCANAACATGGCAGTAGTTTTACTAATAGTGAAACAATGTTTTTTAATTGATGACTTATAATTTTGTTTCTATTCAATAAAGACTTGTAAGTACTTGGTTTATAATTGATAGTTGCGCGTTATCTTGATAATGTAAATTCCCAAAAAATTTAAGGTTATTTAACGAATGGATCACGTAAAGGTTGAAAGGCTTGGCCCTTTTCCTAGGGTAAACAAGCCCGTCTTCATCACATCGAGTATTCTTATTATTGGTTTTATTGTTTTTGGCGCNTTTTTCACTGAGACTGCTGGTGCGCTTTTTAGTTATCTGCAAAGCTTTATTACGACTAATTTTGGCTGGTTCTTCATTTTACTTATGAACGTGGCTTTAGTCTTTTGTATTTATCTTATAGCAAGTCGCTACGGCGATATACGTTTGGGTCAGCAAACCGAGCGGCCGCAGTACAGTCTGGGGTCTTGGATTGGTATGCTGTTCTCAGCAGGTATCGGTATCGGTCTAGTCTATTGGGGTACGGCTGAGCCATTATACCATTACATGGCGCCGCCAATGGCTGAGCCTGAGACCATGGAGGCCGCTAAGCAGGCGATGAATATCTCGTTTTTGCATTGGGGCTTACATGCTTGGGCTATCTATACTATCGTCGCGTTATCTTTGGCCTATTTTCATTTTAGACGCGGATTACCGCTGTCCATTCGCTCAACTTTGTACCCTATATTGGGTCAAAAGATTTATGGGCGCTGGGGACATACGGTCGATATTTTAGCCGTCTTTGGTACGATGTTTGGCGTTGTGACCTCGCTAGGTTTAGGAGTCATGCAGATCAATTCAGGACTTGAAAACCTATTTGGTCTTACGAATAGTCTTGCTGTTCAGTTTGTCATTATCGCCTTTATTACTCTGCTGGCTTGCGGATCTTTAATGCTTGGTCTTGATAAAGGCATCAAGCGTTTGAGCGATCTCAATATGGGTCTCACCGGCCTTCTGCTAGCCTTTATAGTTATTTTGGGTCCAACACTATTTATCTTTGATAGCTTCTTTGAAAACATTGGTAATTATCTGGCGGCAGTCGTTCCACTTAGTTTTTGGGGCGAGTCGTATAGTGGTACCGATTGGCAAAGTGGCTGGACGATATTTTATTGGGCATGGTGGGTAAGCTGGGCACCATTTGTTGGGGTGTTTATTGCTCGTATCTCTCGTGGTCGTACCATTCGTGAGTTCACTTTAGGTGTGCTACTGATACCGATGACTATTTTGTTCTTTTGGTTCACAGCCTTTGGCGGCGTAGCTATCCATATGGAGCTGTTAGCAGCGCTTGATCCTGCTCTAGTAAGCCCTGGGCTGATAGAGGCAGTACAAGCAGACACAGGTAGCGCAATCTTTAAGTTGGTTGAGTATTATCCATTCGCTAAGCCTATTACCTTGTTGATCGTCATCATGATTGTCTTGTGGTTTGTCACCTCGTCTGATTCTGCAAGCTTTGTCATTGACATGCTAACCGCAGGCGGCGATACTAATCCACCAAAGATTCAACGTCTATTTTGGGCGACGGCAGAAGGCTTTATTGCCGCAATTTTGCTCGCAGCAGGTGGTCTTGGNGCTCTGCAAGCAGCAGCGATTGTTGCAGGGCTACCCTTTGCCATTGTCATCTTTGTCATGATGTACGCGCTGTGGCGTGGTCTTGGCCGTGATCGCTTGATCCTTTATCGTGCGCAGCAGCGTTTTATTACTGATGAGTCTATCGATCATAATACCGCTGATGAGTTTACCGATGAGCATCTACTCAAAGGACCGCCAAAGATCGTCAAAGGCGATTAATCTTCAGTTAAGTACGTTAAACTTTATTATTAGTCTCAATCTTTAAACAGATTGAGGCTTTTTTTATATCCATGATAAAAGCTAAAATAGCCTAAGCGATTGTATTGATAATAGCTTTTAAGGCTCAAAGTTCGATTCGCTATAGCAAAATATCCTTAATTCTTTCTAAATTATTTTTGTACATTAACCACTGTATTTTTAATATTGCATTTGATAATCACCCTATACCTTGGTAAGGTGACGCAATTTTAACTTTTGGACACGCTATGGATCATGTAAAAGTTGGCCGCTTAGGCCCTTTTCCACGGGTAAGTAAACCTGTGTTCTTGACCTCAGCTATTTTGATTTTGGTCTTTATTATTTTCGGCGCTTTTTTTAATGAGCAAGCTGAAGTGGTGTTTAACGAGGCAAAAGCGTTTGTCTCGTTGCGCTTTGGCTGGTTCTTTATCGTGGTGGTGAATCTAGCCTTAGTCATGAGTATCTATATGATATTTAGCCGTTATGGCGATATCAGACTAGGTCATCAAACTGAGAGGCCCGAGTATAATCTAGTCTCATGGATTGGTATGCTCTTCTCAGCAGGTATCGGTATTGGTTTGCTGTATTGGGGTACTGCTGAGCCGTTATATCACTTTATGGCTCCGCCATTAGGCACGCCTGAGAGTGTTGAAGCCGCTAAGCTTGCGATGAATATCTCATTTTTGCATTATGGGTTTCATGTTTGGGCCATCTACGGTATCGTCGCTTTGGCGTTGGCTTATTTCCATTATCGTGTCGGCCTACCTTTGGCCATTCGCTCAACCCTGTATCCTTTACTCGGCAAAAAAATCTATGGACCTATGGGTCATACGGTAGATACACTTGCCGTATTTGGGACGATGTTTGGGGTGGTGACGACGCTTGGCCTAGGGGTGTTACAGATCAACTCAGGTCTAGATACGCTATTTGGTGTACCTAATAATATCACTACACAAATCATTTTGATTGCTATTATTACTGTATTGGCAGGCATGTCGCTGTTTTTGGGTTTAGATAAAGGTATCAAGCGCTTAAGTGATCTGAATATCTTATTCACCGTCATCTTGCTCAGCTTTGTGATTATCTTAGGTCCGACGCAGTTTATCTTTAATAGTTTCGTTGAAAACGTTGGTAACTACTTGCATCAAGTGATTCCTTTAGGTCTTTGGACTGAGTCTTATGAAGGCCAAGATAACTGGCAGTCATCTTGGACTATCTTCTACTGGGCATGGTGGATTAGCTGGTCACCTTTTGTTGGTGTATTCGTCGCTCGTATCTCACGTGGCCGTACGATTCGCGAGTTTATTTTGGGTGTGTTATTAATCCCCATTACTATTCTTTTCTTATGGTTCACCGCTTTTGGTGGCTCAGCAGTACACATGGAGCTGATGGCTGCAGCTGATCCAAGTGTGGCAAGTCCTGGTCTTATCGAGGCAGTCAAAGCCGATACTGGCAGCGCAATCTTTAAGCTAATGGAATCGTATCCATTAACTGCAGCGGTCAACCTACTCATCGTGATTATGATCGTGCTTTGGTTCGTGACCTCGTCAGATTCTGCAAGTTTCGTCATCGATATGTTGACCTCTGGTGGTGATACCAATCCGCCTAAGATTCAGCGTCTATTCTGGGCAGGTACTGAAGGCGTTATCGCAGCGGTACTCTTAGCAGCTGGCGGTTTAGGGGCTCTGCAAGCGGCATCGATTGTTTCAGGCTTCCCGTTTGCTATCGTGATTATGATTATGATGTATTCACTACTGCGTGGTTTGAGCCGAGATCGTCTGATTCTGTATCGTAATAAGCAGTGGTTCACTACTGAGGAGTCTGCTGAACACAACTCAGCTAACGAGTTCCGTGATGAAGATCTGTTAACAGGGCCTCCTGACTTAATCGTAGAGCCCAAAGATAAGTAAGACAGGTTCAATCTGACTTTGTAGAAAAATGACCATTCGTAAGAAAAGCCCTAGCTTATATATTAAGCTAGGGCTTTTTTATGGGTGATAGCGGGTAAACATTCATAATCATTGAATATGAGCATTGGTTTATAAGCTTTGGTTTATGAACATTGTCCTTTGGTATAACCGATTGCAGTGGCTGTGCCACATGCGGAGCAAGCATTACCCGCGGTACGATAGTTGAATCCTGAGTCGGTCTTTGTTTTGACACATACTGGATCGTACTGCATGGTACACATGGTTTGCTCAGGGTTATAAGGGGGACATTTGGTAAAAGGGTTGTCACTAGGTATCTGCTTGCCATATTCCACGGTATGAATAGCCGCATCGTCTGGGGTATTGACACTTGGAATATTACTACAGCCAGCTAACGCCATAATAGCTGACAACCCTAGTAATAAAGAGCTTAGTCTCCATGATTTGAGTACAGGGTTCATAGTGGTATCTCCTTATCAGTATTGTTTGATTATGTCCTGTAATCGATCTAGTCACCTTGATTAGTGACAAAGTCTAAATTCATAGTAGCTTATTTATCATCAGTCAGCCACTAAGTTGTTATCGTTGGCGAAAATCTCAGGCTATTACATAGGCTTGAGGGTATCANTGATATAAGTTTGACTGGCGTGCCTTACTCCTTTTAGTTTATTTTAGACGCACGCTCGTAGCGCTACAGCTGATTTGTAGGCATTGACCATACGGCTATACCAATAAAAAACCCTAAGCTTATGATTAAGCTTAGGGTTTAATAGGGAGATACTAATGAGCATAAGACTTTAATGCAACTANCTAACAAGCTAGGCAAACGCTAAGAATTTGTTTATTCGCCTACTGTATCGTTTTTATTAAGCTGCACATAGTTATCGAAGTTTTGTGCGTAGTCAGTAAGATTGTCGCTGAGCATTTGGCGGTACTGCTTGGTATAAAACTCGATAATGTCCTCTTTTTCTTTGGCAAAATCCTCCCCTTTTACAAAGCCAATAGAGGCGACCGAAGCGCTATAACGCGCGGCAGCATAAAGTAGGGAAGCGCCGACTTGGCCTGAGTGTGCCTTTTCGCCGAGTTGGCTATTAGCAACGCCGATAATCTCATCAGCGCGCTGATAAAAAGACTGCATCTCAGGAGTGATCTCGACATTGTTTTCGATATTGTCTGTATTGGTAGTATCGTTTGGCATATTGGCGTCAGACATAAAAGACTCCGTTAAGTAAATGAGTTAAATAGTATGTTATTTNAATAGTCTAAATTTTATAGAATAGATAGTAATCTTGCTTTTCGGACTACAGACCGGCATCGGCTTTAAGTACCTTAGCCTTNTCAGTTTTTTCCCAAGTAAATGCGGTCTCAGACCCAGGACGACCGAAATGACCAAAGGTTGAAGTTTGCTGATACATGGGCTGCAGCAGATTGAGCATACGCGTGATGCCATAAGGACGTAAGTCAAAATGCTTACGAATCAGGCGAATAATCTCGTCATTATCGATTTTGTTGGTGCCAAAGGTGTTGATAGAAATAGAAGTCGGCTCTGCCACACCAATAGCGTAGCTGACCTGCACTTCGCAGCGATCAGCAATGCCAGCTGCGACAATGTTTTTGGCGACGTATCGCACCGCATAAGCGGCACTACGATCGACTTTAGAGGGATCTTTACCACTAAAAGCCCCGCCGCCATGACGAGCCATACCGCCGTAAGTATCAACGATGATTTTGCGGCCGGTTAGACCCGCGTCGCCGACAGGCCCGCCAATCACAAACTTACCGGTTGGGTTGATGTGATAGCGCGTGCCTTTATGCAGCAGATCAGCTGGTAGCACATGCTTGATGATGTTCTCCATGATAGCCTCTTGCAAGTCCGCTTGTGAGATACTAGGATCATGCTGAGTCGATAGTACTACCGCATCAATAGCGACAGGGCGATTGCCATCATAGTTGAGTGTTACTTGTGCTTTGGCATCAGGTCGGAGCCATGGTAGCTCGCCTGCACGGCGCAGCTCAGACTGACGCTGCATCAAGCGGTGGGCATACTCGATAGGAGCGGGCATCAATACATCCGTCTCGTTACTGGCATAACCAAACATTAGACCTTGATCGCCAGCGCCTTGCTCTTCTGGGCTACTACGATCGACGCCTTGGGCAATCTCAGGCGACTGCTTGCCGATCATGTTGATAACCGCGCAAGTCTCACCATCAAAACCTAAGTCCGAATGATGATAGCCGATACCATTGACCGTATCACGAACGATACGCTCGATATCAATGTTAGCTGTAGTAGAGATTTCACCAGCTAATACGACCGCGCCTGTTTTGACTAAAGTCTCACAAGCGACGCGCGCGTGCAGATCTTCACGCAAAATGGCATCGAGTAAGGCATCAGAGATTTGGTCAGCCATTTTATCAGGATGGCCTTCGCTGACAGACTCTGAGGTAAATAAACTGTATTCACGCATAATNNGATCGCTTAATGTCAGGGACTGTTATAAAAACGAGTCAGTATTTATTAAAGGTTATAAAAATAGAAAAATGAGTCAAAAAAATTACCATATCTTACCGTGATTTGCTCTAAAACTCTAGAGCGTCTTTACGACTCAACTAAACTCTCGAAACTCTTAAGAGTCCTAAACAAATCTAAAACTTCATAAATATCAAAGAGTCGCGCGGAGAGAGTCGCATGGTGTTACCTTCATTTGAGTAGTCATAACTCCAAAAATTTAGCTTTATCCTTAAACATACATTCCTCATACACCGGACAAGCACCGCATTTCGGTGTGCGCGCTTGACAAGTATAGCGTCCGTGTAAGATCAGATAATGATGGGCATCTACTAGCATATCTTCTGGAATACGCGCGACTAGCTTTTGCTCAACGATGAGCACATTTTTGCCAGTTGCAAGGCCAGTACGATTACCGACCCGAAAGATATGGGTATCGACCGCCATAGTGGGCTGACCAAATGCCGTATTAAGCACCACATTAGCAGTCTTGCGGCCGACGCCTGCCAATGACTCAAGGTCTTTACGATTATCAGGCACTTGACTGTCAAACTTATCAATCAAGTCGCGGCAAGTCTTTATCACGTTTTTGGCTTTTGAATTATAAAGACCAATGTTCTGGATATAAGGTTTGAGTCCTTCCTCACCCAAAGCATAAATGGCTTCGGGCGTATTAGCGACAGGATAAAGCTGATTTGTCGCAATATTGACGCTGACGTCAGTGGCTTGCGCGGAGAGAATAACGGCGATAAGCAGCTCAAAGTTACTGTTGAAGTGCAGCTCAGTGACGGGCTCNTCNATCGTTGCCGCAAGCTTTTCAAAGAATGGCCGCACATTGCGCTTGGGCATCAGTCTTGATGGCGGCGTATTAGCGGTTTTATGTTTAACGGTTTTACTCATAAGATGACGTCTTAATTTGACTGATTTTTATCACGTGGTTCGTTATAGCGTAGTCNATTAAAGGGTGGCAAGCTCTTCTTGTAAGGCGCTAAGCTCGCTTTGCTTAGCGGCATTGGGACGCACGCTTAGCTGCTTTTCTAGCTTTTTGATTTTGCTGCGTAGTTTTGCTGCCGCAATAGTATTTTTGGCTTGTTGCTCGCTGATATCGAGAGCTTGGCTCGCGGCATTATTGAGCTTAGCCTCTACCATGCTGACGACGGGCTTGGCATTACTACTATCGGTCAGCTGTTTGGTGACCCGCCTTAGATGAGTATGATAACGCTGGCGCAGATCGTCTTGTTCTTGTTCGCGCTCGGCAGCTGTCAGCTCGCGATGCACTGTCACTAGATCAATGCAGTCGACAGGACAAGGCGCTAGACATAGCTCGCAGCCAGTACACAGATCGGTAAAGATCGTATGCATATGCTTACCGGTACCGACGATAGCATCGACCGGGCAGGCAGGGATACACTTAGTACAGCCGATACAATCGTCTTCACGGATGATGGCACGCACTTCGGTTGGGCGCATCGTCGTGTCATCTATCGGCCACTTGGAGGGCTCGGCGATGACAGGAGTGTCNGCACTGGCGCTACTAATAGAGCTATGACTGCTATCGCTATCTACCAGAATTTGGGCAATAGCATCGGTGACCGGCTGTCCGCCAGGTACGCATTTGTTATGAGGTTCGTCATCGACGGCGATCGCTCTTGCATAAGGCAGGCAGCCATCCGGATGGTCACAAAGCCCGCATTGGGTTTGTGGTAAGCAAGCATCGATCTGAGCGATTTTAATTTGCGTCGCCTTTGGTAGCGACTCTAACGCTCGAGTATCGAATAATAGCGGCAGATCAGCTAGGCGAGTCGGTAAAGGGTGAGTATGATTGTCAGACATGGAGTACTGGCCTTAAAACGGGCATGTAATAAATAATACAGAATAAATAGTAGAGGTTAAATAATATAGATAATGACTAGCAGTCAAAATAGACTTTTATGCAAGCGTAACCCCTTGCTCTTCAGCAATTTGAGCAATGAGGTCGTAAGCAATGCTGCCTTTGAAGGGTATCTTTGGCAGGTTTGATAAATCAAAAAAGTCTGCGTGCGACAGCTCATCTTCTTGCAGCACAAGATCGCCACTGTCATAACTGGCCCGAAAGCCGAGCATTAAGTTAGAAGGAAACGGCCAAGGCTGACTGCTGACGTAGCGAATGTCTGATAAGCGAATACCGACTTCTTCAAACACTTCTCTTACCACTGCATGCTCTAAGCTTTCCCCAACTTCTACAAAGCCTGCAATCAAACCATATTGTAATGGCAGAGTGGTCTGACCATAGCGGTGATGATGCGCTAATAGTATTTGCATCTCGCCGGACTTAGGGTTTGGGCGAGTAATGGCCGTAATCACACATGGCTGTACTCGCGGATACTGGCGTAAGCGGCAAACGCTGCATACCATCGCCCGCTCGCCAGAGTCTGCAGCACGGACCGCCGCACCACAGCGACTACAAAACTGAGTATCCGCTTGCCAGCGCAGCAGCTGCATGGCCTGACTGATCTGATCGGCGAGCGCTACTGGAATCTGAGTGAGCAGCTGCCGATAAGAGATAAAAGCGTTTATAGCGCCATTGTCATCAGCATCATTTGCTTGAATGTCAGTTTGGTTGATTGCCGCTGAGATGGACTCAATATCATCGCGGATAGTCGGTAGCGTGAGTTGATTGGTTTTTGCATAGTGATAGCTGATAGCATACGCGGCCGGAGCATTATTCGCTGGATGAACAGCTTCATCACTTATGCTGCTATTGCTGCTGTCTCTTTGCCAATGTGCACTTTGCTGCCAATGGCTTGGCGCTAAGCTCTCTAACAGTTCGACACAGCCTAACTGATAAGGGGGCAGGTTGCGGTCTGAATCAGCCGAGAAGTCGATAGATAAGGGCTGCCAACCTTTAGGCGTCCTGCGACATAAGACAGTATCTTTTTCGATTATAAAAGCAGCACTCATTGACATCTATCCAAAATCTTTAGGCGGCTAGTAGTTGGCTTAAGCTATGCTGACCGACATCTAGCGAGCGTTTATTTACGGGACGATTATTCTCAAAACCATCTAAGCGATAATCCACGGACATGAGTACATCCGCCATGTGACTGAGGGTTTGCTCGCTTAGAGGCTGTGCGTTTGTTAGACAGGTCTGGGTGAAGCTTGCCAATTGACTAAACATATTTGCCAAAGCAGGTAATTCTAAGAAACGTAGCGCTCCTGCGACCTGGCAGATCATCTCTGGAAACCCATCTAACATGGACAGATGCGCGTCATCTGCAGTGATATAAGTGGTGATGGCGTGCTCGGCTTTTGTGATGTTACTACGGCTCTCTTGTACTAAAACATCATAGGCCGTATCAAGCTGATGCAAGGAGATTCGCTGGTTATTCAGCGATAAGTTAGTCGCGCCAGGCGTATGCATTTTTGCCATTGTAATCGAAGCATTTTCGGCCGACATGAGCGCTAACAGCAGCTCGTCAAAATCTTCAGGTTTTGGGTCGTCCCACTTAGCAACTGCGTTAGCTGTATTAGTGAGCAGAGCTGCGGTGTCGCTTAGACCTAATAGGTGCAGGGCAGAGCTCAACTTAGCTATTTTGGTTGCGATATCAGTAGGCTCGATAGGGGTAGCGGTGACAGTATTGCTGCGTGCGTAGCTATCCACTTGCTCTTTGATGAGGTTGATCTTTTCTTGGATGAGCTCGTTTGAGATGTCAGTGATGGTGCGGTTGGGACCAAACAAAAAGCGTTTCATCTGTTCGCGCTGTGATGACTCAAGCTGGTTATTGGCGTACTGCTCACGCAGCTTTTGCGCTTGCTCATTATCACGGCTACAAGCGAAGCTGACCAGATCAGCAAAACGAATATCCATCACTGGCAGATAGCTATTAAACTGCTGCTCTAAGTAGATTAAGGTATGTTTTTGGCTTAGAGACAAAGGAAGCTGAGTTTCAATATCGACTATTGCTGCTGCNGCAGCTTGCCAAAATAAGCTGTTACTGTGGCCTGCGATATAAGCACAGGCAGCGCTCATTGCTTCGAGTTTTTTGGCTTCACGGGTCGAGATATTACNATCTGTATTAGCCAATAAAATGCCAAGACCGTTACGATAAACGTTGGTTAATAAATGACTATCAAGCCCGAGTGTATCCAAGGATTGAAAATTCTCTTCAGGGTTTGCGATGATCACGCTGCTACGGCCAAAGTCGGCAAAGTAGTCAGTATCAATAGGTGCTTCATCGCCATAAGCTTGTAGCTTATGGATAATCGGCAGTAATAAGCTTGGCTCTACGGTCTCAGTCAATAGCACGAATTCAACATAACGATCTAAGGTCATTATCGCCTCTGAGAGATCCATNATCAACGCGATATTGGTATTGTCTTGACTGTCATGCAGCTGCTGCAAGCCTTGGGCGATCGCTAAGCTTAATACTTGACCGCCTTTAAGCGATATCAGCTCAAAAATACGCGATAACTGGGTTAGGACTTCGACTGATTCGAGCAATAAAGGCGCTTGTGCTTGATTGTCATTAAAGTCGCTCAAGTGGATTTCAGCGTTTTTTAGGGTAACTATGACCTCATCATGCAATAAGTGCAAAGAGGGTAAGTCAAAGTTGGTGATACTAAGCGTAGGCGCGCTCAACATGGTTTGCTCAGACTGACTCATCGTGTTCCCTTATCGATTATTATTAATAGCCATTAACGGATGATAGCGTATAGCGTTTAAATTCCATAGTACTTCTTATCATAGCTTACCAATTCGATAAGCTATCATTCATTACTGGATAGTCTTCAGCCAAATTCATAAACCAATCGCGATTTGCCTTATCATCTTGGCTGGAATCCAGCAGTAGCGTGGCTAAATTGGCAAAGGTAGCATGAGCGGTCTGGCCGCCGTCGCCAGCACTATCTTCTTCAATCGCTAATGATACTTGACCACCAGTCATCGCCAGATAGACTTCCGCCAAAATCTCCGAATCTAGTAAAGCGCCGTGAAAGGTACGGTCTTGCTTACCGACATCTAAACGGCGCACTAGCGCATCTAGCGTATTTTTTTGCCCTGGATACTGCTGCTTAGCCATCAGCAGTGAGTCAGTGACTTGTACCCGCTGGGCAAAGTCCGATAGTCCGACTTTGTCAAATTCCATAGTCAAAAAGTTCATATCGAACGCGGCATTATGAGCGATGATTTCGGCACCATCCATAAAGTCATAAAGCTTTTGGGCNACTTGATCGAAAGTCGGTTTATCTTGTAAGAAGGCCTCAGAGATACCATGAATACGTATCACCTCTTCATCCATACCGCGCTGCGGGTTGATATAGACATGAAGCTTTTCACCAGTGAATTTACGCCCCACCAACTCAACGATACCCACTTCGATGATGCGATCGCCTTTTAGCACATCAAGTCCCGTCGTCTCAGTATCCATGATCAGTTGACGATTGCTCTCACCGCGGTGCGTAGGCGTTGGCAGTAGCGGCTTGAAATTAGGGTTGGCGCGGCTCGTATCACCATCGAATTCTGGCAAAGCAGCCGCTTGCGTATCAGGGTGCTGTAAATCGGTTTCGGCAGTCATATCTGTACTCGTAGTATCAATCGTAATAGAGGGCAAGACGCTTGGGTTATCTTCGTCATTTGTGCTATTTAAAGTAGTATTTGAATGGGCATCTAAATAAGTATCTGCGGTCTGATAAGGCTGGCTAGTCGATTGAACTGCAGTCATGTGGTCTGGACTAGGGTCCACCTCAGCTTCTAGCTCGTCAGTGCTGTTGTCCATACTATCTACGTTATCTGCGTTATCATCATTATCAATGTCTTCAATGTCTTCAANGTCTTCAAAGTTATCGAGTCCTAAAGGGTCAAAGCTTAACCAGTCGTCTTTATCAAGCGCAGACTCATTAGTCGCGGCTTTTTTTTTATGACTATCATCAGCGCTATTTGCGGTACTATCGGCAGATAAATGATCATCATGCTCACTACTGGCTGTGACACCAAGATTGGCAAGCTCATCGGCTTTTTCATTGCCTGCGTGTCCGGCATGACCTTTTACCCAGTGCCATTCTACCTTACGATTTTGGCATAGCGCGTCAAGCTGTTGCCATAAGTCTTTATTCGCCACCGGCTTTTTACTTGCTGTTTTCCAGCCGCGCTTTTTCCAGCCGTCAATCCAGTCGGTAATACCATTTTTGACATAGCTTGAGTCGGTCCAGATCTCTAAGGTAATATCGCGTGCGCTATGCTGCAAGGCTTGTATGGCGCCCATCAGCTCCATACGGTTATTGGTGGTGGCGTCTTCACCGCCGTATAGATCTTTGGTTTGTCCATTACTCAAAATAAGATGTGCGCCCCAGCCACCAGCGCCGGGATTACCTTTACAAGCGCCGTCAGTATAAGCGATAGTAGTATTGGCTTTGGCGGCTAAAGGGTCTGCTTTATTAGACGCAGCCGTCTGCATAGCTTTAGTTTGGGCGGCGGAACGATTATCTGACATAAAAACTCGGCGGTAAGGGAGTAAGGTCGATGTTAAAATAGAGAGTTTGATTATAGCAAATCTATAACCGATAAGGCGACTGGGAGACACAAAACACTATCATCACAGATCTCAAAAGCAGCGCTCACATTTTCTGTTAGAATGATAACGGCACTCTTTAAATCCAATCCAAATTAGATACCAATCCAAAACAATAATGTAGGAAGACTTGACGATGGCTAAAGGCGCAGATGTTATTGGTAAATCCTTTACGACCTTGCTCACTAGTATAACCGCCTGTAGCGTATTATGGCTAGCAGGCTGTAGCGATAGTGACCCTGAAGCTACAAGCGTTGAGTCTACAGTGTCTCAGGCAGATGTTTCTATATTTGCAGGATGCTATACCGTAAGCTTNGATGAACCAGCACAAATAAAAGTCAGTGAGCAAAATGGAAAGTGGGTCATGCAAATGAAAGAGCCTGCCAGTAGTGGGCGAGTTTGGGATGATCCTGAAGTATTAGAGGTCGTAGACAATGAGGAGATTCCAACATTCTTCTCGATCGATCCCGATAATGTCGATGCGGTCATCGCTCGTCCTGATAGGGTGCTAGTGTTAGCGCATGTTAAACCTGCTTATGCCAATATCGACCCTTTGCTCGATAGTGAGTATTTGTCTTATATTTACCGCGGCGCTAATACTATTTATCGCGTCGAGTGTGATGAGGTCAACACTGATATTTTGGCTGATCCGCATGCCAATATCGTCATCGATAACGTCGATGAAAGTATTTAAACCTTATGCCAGTGCCAGTGCTGATATTAGTTAGTATCAGTTATCAGTGCCGCTACATCGACGGTAGTGCACGTGGCAATATCCTATAATTAAATGGTCAATGATCGAGTCAGGTATTATGAATTTTTTGAGTTACGTGGTGTTAGGCGGCCTCTCTTATGCCGCAGGCTGGTTGATTCGCACAAAAGTCTTAGATAAAGAAACACCAGAGCAGCCTTATAATCTAAAGCATCCCGCTATCTTAGGGTATATGGGCGGTTTTTTTATTGTTATGCTGATTGTCTCTTGGTTGATTGGCCGCTATATGCTAGGGCATATCCATATTGACCTAGCCTTTATTATCGTCAATAGCCTCGTTGCAACCTTTGTGTTCTCCTTTGGACTCAATCCAGAAAAGTCCAGCTACCATGTCCCAGATTAACGGTTTATAGTAGCTGTCCCTAGAGTAAGTGCCCTTAGAATAGCTGTCACTAAAATAATAGAGATAANCAAACGAAACCACGGCCAACGAGATACTCTCATTGGCCGTGGTTTTATTGTGCAGCGATAATAGAATGAAAAGCTAATGAGCTTATGATTTTTTATCNGTCTCGCTATCTTTATCCTTTNTAGCTGACTTCTTCTCTTCTTTACCTTTTGCTTTAGCGTCTTTGTCTTCTTTACTGTCCATATTTTTATTAGTATTTTTGTCGTTAGCTGCCGTTTGCTCGTTTTTCCATTTTTTGTACTTTGATAGATCTTTTTCCATCCGCTTTAAACAAAACTTTAACACTAAAGCGTCATCGATATGACCGATAAAAGGNATNAAATCGGGGATAAGATCAATAGGGTTTAGGACATAAAGAAGACCAATCACTGCCGCTGAAATAGTTCTGTAAGGAATATTGCGATAGTTTCCCTGATAATAGTCTTTGACTAAGCTCATGAGCAGCAGTAAATCTTTGGCATAACGCTCAAGTCCGCGATCGCTTTCGACTTGGTCCTTTATTTTATCTTCTTTACTGACAATCAGCTTAATACTCTCTAGTAGCCCTTTGTCATCTTTTTCTTTATTTTTATCACTCATATANAAAATCCTTGTTTTTTATTCATTGTCGATTGATTATGGTTTTTCTTACTATTGCATGCTATTATTTGCTAGTTGCTGTTGTTAGCTACTATAGCAAGGGTAAGCTTGAGCGCCAAATGACTAGATAGGGTATTATGTATCGTTTTATTAAGTCTGATTACAGTTTGCAGGATAGTGATGACTAAAAAAATAGTATCTAAGCTCAACCGCCGACAGTTTTTGCGTCATTTGGGCGTAGGGGCGAGCGCCAGTTTATTAGCGAGCCAAAGTATGGTGAATGCGTTGGCGAATGACGATTTATTAGTGACTGATAACCTGACCGCGCTCACTAAAGATGAGTTACCGTCTGCAGTCTCTGGGTCTGAGTCGCCATCTCAGCAGTTAAACCAGACAAGCCAGTGCATTAAGCCAACCATCGAAACGCGATTATTTGCAAGCTCAAACGTCGGCAGTCATGATGCTCGCAACCAGCTGGCATTGCAGCGCGTAGCCTGTGCTGGCTTGCAAGTGCAAAACCCTGAGGTTGCCCGCCGTCAGTATCTACGTTTCGCTGGTACTGATGCGCAGCGAGCAAGCGACTTACAAAACATCGCGACGGGCGCGATTAGCGCACCAAAGTTATTGCTCGGCGTGCGCGGTGGTTATGGCGCCTCTCGTCTATTGCCGATGGTTGATTGGACGACGCTAGGCCGTGTTATGCANGAGCGNGGCACTATCTTGACCGGATTCAGTGATGTTACCGCGATTCAATGTGCGCTGCTCGCCAAAGGCAACATGAGCTCGCTGGCAGGACCTATGCTCTATAGCGAGTTTGGTAAAGCCATGCCGGACCGCATCAGTTGTCGTCAATTTGTAGCCGCTTTAACCGATCCGAATCTCACTATTGATGGCGCTAATGCCGATCTTACCAGTCCAAAGCTGCCGCCTATTTTGGCAGATAACGATAGCCGCTCAATAACGGGAACGATTTGGGGCGGTAATTTGAGCGTAGTATCGGCACTGACAGGCAGCGAGTATCTACCGCGTATCGATGACGGCATTGTGTTTTTAGAAGACGTCGGTGAGCAGACTTATCGCATCGAGCGTATGCTCTATGAGCTATATCTAGCAGGCGTGTTCAAAAATCAACAAGCCATCGTGTTCGGTGCATTTTCTGGAACTGGTGAGGACAGCTATGATAAGCGCTATGATGTAGCAACTGTCGTTCGTCAGTTGCACAAGTTAACAGGGTTACCGATATATAGTGGCATGCGCTTTGGCCATATCGCGCAAAAAGCAAGCTTCCCATTAGGAGCGTCTTGTACGATTAACCCTAATACGGCAGGTGGCTATCAGCTAAGCTTTGCAGATTATCCAACTATTCACGCCAGCACTCTTCATGTTGAAGGGTTATGGGCTTAATTGCTAGCATCTAGGCAGTATAATCATTTTTAATAGATAACACTCTGCAAATAATTGTGTATTTAGGGCGTATTGAAGTATAGATGTGCTTGTCATTTATAAAGTAAAAGCATTAGCAAATCGTTAATGAAAGCAAACAAAACCCTCCTACTAGTTCAGGTATTTATTATTAAAATTAAAAGTATATTCAACTTAATCTTTAATAAATAGCATGGCTAATAGTTTTGGCCTAACCACAGTGAGGAGATTGACATGGACCAGTTACTGTAAATACCCCATTCTTAACACAACATCATCGTAGAATAATTAAGCCACCTGTCTGTACTCAGCAGGTGTCATATCATTAAGTGAATCATGGGGTCTTTCAGTGTTATAAACCGTGATCCAGTCTTCAGTCAGCTTACTAACCTCGTTTAAATTGTTAAAAAGATAACAGTCTAAAACCTCATTGCGATAACTGGGATTAAACCGTTCAATATAAGCATTCTGATAAGGACAACCAGGCTCGATATAGTCAATATAGATACCATGAGCCGATGCCCAGTCAGTAAATACGCTGGATGTAAACTCACTGCCGTTATCTACCCTTATTTGCTTAGGGTAACCATGCCACTCGGCTAGCTGGTCAAGGTAACGAATTACTCGAAGTGAAGGCATGCTGGTACCAATATCAATGCCTAATACTTCACGGTTGTCATCATCAATCACATTAAAGGTTCGAAAGCGAATATTGTTGTGTAGTCTGTCGCTCATAAAGTCCATAGACCAAGTATGACCCAATGCGTCTGGCACACTTAACGGCTGGGGGTTACGTGTTGGTAGCCGTCTTTTAGACTTACGGCGTAGGTTTAAGTTTAACGCGGTATAAACACGGTGTACTCGCTTATGATTCCATTGATAGCCAAGCTTGCGTATGCGTTTAAAGCACTTTGGGAAGCCCCAACGATTGTGCTTGTCAGTAAGCTTGTTTAAGACATCAATAATCTCACTATCATCAGATAGCTTAGGCTTATAGTAGTAAGCGGTTCGACTCATGCAGACCACCTGACAACTCACTGCAATGCTGACATCATACTGCGCCTGCAATTCTTGCGCCCAGACTTTGCGCTCGGGTACAGGCGCTATAGCTTTTTTATGATATCTTCGGGCATTTGCGCTTTAAGGCTTAAGTCAGCATACATCTGTTTAAGCCTACGGTTTTCTTCTTCAAGCTCTTTTAGTCGTTTGACATCAGAGGCTTCCATACC